>Ga0183097_10069_pt1 | contig 391440 bp, 373 predicted proteins | sample BioMet8_FD_128883 | JGI IMG/M metagenome (GOLD analysis project Ga0183097, IMG submission 128883) | Microbial communities from bioreactor (seeded with sewage sludge) at Lawrence Berkeley National Lab, California, USA - Biofuel... | ecosystem: Engineered > Bioreactor > Anaerobic > Unclassified ...
GGGGGAAATGCTTATGATTCCAATGATCATCATGGCCATGGAAGATGATGATGACCGTACTTTCATGATCAATCTCTATGAAAGATACTATCCGCTCATGTATTCCCGGGCAAGGGCAATCGTCCGGGATGAAATGACGGCTGAAGACATGGTGCAGGATACTGTCGTGAAGCTGATACGGAATATTAAAAAAGTACGTGCCCTGGGAAGTCCCGTCCTGCCATCCTATCTTGTTATCTGTATTAAGAGGACCTGCCTGGATTATCTGAGGCATAAGAAAGTCGCTGACGCCCATACGGGAGAGAGCATGGATGATGAGAGCCTGCATGCCGAGTACGAGGACAAGACGATGGATATCGAAGCCGATGTGCTGCTCAAACTGGGAATAGAGGAAGTGAAGCAGGCATTCCTCCGGCTGCCTGAGCAGCTGCAGGACATCCTGGAGTATAAATACCTGCTCGAACTCGATGATGAGGAGATTGCGAAGACTCTTGGCATCAAGAAGGACAGCGTCCGCAAGTATGTATCCCGTGCCCGCAGGGCGACCTATGATCTGCTGAAGGAGGAGGAACATGAGTGAATATCTGATCGGCTATGAGGATGCCCTGTTCAAGGCGGCTGTCTTTGAGGCTGCGAAAGAAAAGCATGACGCGCTGATGCAGGAGGCAAAAGAAGAAGCGAAGCCTTCCGAGTTCGTCATGAAGCAGTTTACGGCAAAGCTGGATGCGTCGTTAAGAAAGGGAAACGCAAAGGCCTTCTGGCGTGGCTTCCGTAAGATTGCGGCCCGGGCTGCGATAGCGGTCATGATCTTTATAACGGTCAGCTTTGCGCTCATCATGTCCGTCGATGCCATGAGGGAATGGTTCACGCATCTGCTCCTGACCTTCACGCCAGGTTATGCGGAGATCCAGATCCAGGAACAGGATTCCTCCGGAAATGCTGCGGATGCCGGGAAGACGTCAGGGATGTCGATGGCCCTCCTTCCTTCCTATATCCCGGATGGGTTTGCCATGAATAAACTCGATATGACGGCGCTGGATATAGATGCCGTTTACATGGATGGGGATGGTAAAATCATTGATTTCATGTGTTATTCGGATGCAGCGGCCACTCAGGCAGATACAGAGAGCGCCGATACGATGACATCGGTAACAATCAATGGGAACCCTGGAATCCTTATAGAAAAGAATGGCCAATTCACGGTATCCTGGGCGGGACAGGACCGTTATTTTGTCCTTCTCAGCCAGTGTGATGAAAAAGAAACAATGAAGATTGCCGAAAGCGTTCCGGTAAAGTAAAAACCATTTCTAAATAATGTCACATATCACCCTCATTGAACGTCCTTATTCTTAGGATGATCAAAGAGGGTGATGTTTTTGTACGAAAGAATTGTTACTACTGCAGCTTATTGCCAAAACGGACAGATATTCCGGGAAAGAAGGAAAGTGAAGGAAATTTATCAAGAGTAATTGAAGCGTGCATTCTGCGGAAAAGGAATGCTGTGCGCGGTTCTGGTTGGCCTGGTGATTTCCGCTGTTCAGGTTTTCCAGTATCAGGTCCCGTTGGCAAAGGAGAACCTAGCGGCACTTGCATCCGATGATTTCGCCTACCTGATGTATCCCTATACCGCGGCGGATTCATGGCTTGCGGGAAATGTTTCCTGCATGGAATCCTTCCTGTACTTTTTTCTCCTTCCGGTTCTTGCTGTCCTTCCGTTCGGGCTCTCTTTTCTTTACGACAGGCGGAGCGGCTATGCACGGCAGCTGCGGGTCAGGTCTTCCCAGAAGGATTACATGGAGGCGAAATATCTGGCCGCTTTCCTTTCCGGAGGAACGGCAGTCACTATACCGCTTCTTGTGAATTACCTGGCTGCGCTGATGCTGTTACCGGATCTTTTGCCCTCTATCATTTATCCCAGGAGTCTCGTGGATGCTTCCGCCTTGTTCAACGGGCTGTACTTTCATATGCCGGAGGCCTACTGCGTGCTATTCCTTGGAATCGACTTCATTCTCGGCGGCAGTTTTGCATGCATCTCGCTTGCGGTCAGCTGCCTGATGGAGAACAGGATAGTGGCATTGAGTTTTCCATTTCTCATGCAGCTCTTTTTCCATTCCGTTGCGACACTCACGGGAAAGGCCAGGATGTCGAGCGTGTACTGGCCCCAGGCGGGATCGGGGATCATCAGTGAATGGATCCTGCCGGCGTATCTGCTGGTATACTTTGCCCTGCCGGGTTTTATCATCTTCATGAAGGGCTGTCATGAAGATATCCTTTAGATTTATGGCTGCAGGGAAGAGCGTGACCGCAGCCTTCCTTGCATGGCTACTATTGGTGGCAGCCTGGAATGCGCATGACTTCATTTTCCGATATGCCGGAAACGGGATGCCCATTGACGCTTCCGATGTCCTGGTCCTCATGATGCAGCCGGCTGTCTTCGGAATACTCGTATTCCCGGAAGGGGCTGCCGCAGGAATTCTCTGCAAACGCGATGCTTTCCGATATCCGGTCCTTATGAGGATGGGAAGCCGCGTCAGGATTTTCAGGAAGCAGACGGCTGCAAGCTTCATCTGTGCGGCAGTCCTGTCAGGTCTTTTTGCCGTGGCCGCAGTCGGCGTCTCGAGGGCAGGCGGGCTTGCGCTTTTCTCGTGGCAGAATGCGGACAGTCTCTATCAATCCACAGCCGGAGGTGTCTGCAGTTTTTCTTTCTTACCGCTTTTGATGGTTGTTCTGTGGAGCTGCTGGGTCAGGTTTGCCGTGGCATTCCTTCTGCAGGATATCCTGATGTGGATCCGGAAGGCTGAATGGTTTCTATGGGTTTTCGTATCGATGCTGATCTGCTATGAGTTTACGGCGTACTATTCGAGCCTGCCGACGCTGTGCATGATCTGGCGGAAAGATATGCTTCCGTATTATACAGGTATCTGTGCGGCTGCGACTTTGTTTTTGACAGCGCTGTGGTATATCGGAGGAAGGATCTGTGAGAAGAAAGATATCCTGTAACAGCCTGCGTGCATTTTCCCGCGATACCTTTCTTGCGGCCGTGCCGGTAATGGTGTCGGATATTTCCCTGGCGGGGGAAATGAAAGCCTATGGACTGCGAGTGGGAATGGTACTTCGTCCATCCTGTATCGACTGCTGGTTCAGCTTCTTCCGGGGAAAAGATCCTTTCCTGCTTACCGGAGAGAAGGAACCATTCAACATACCGATTCTCTGGAGCATCTTTCTTATCCTCTTTTTCCTGCGTACGGCAGCGGAGACGGAACGTGAGGTGAAAGGATACGGACAGCAGATGATGCTGCGGTATGGGACAAGGACGGGATGGTGGAACAGGATGTATCTAAGGACAGTTGGAACAGCTGCTGCCTGGCTTCTGGGGGCGTTTTTGGCCTGCCTGTTATCGGGGGTCATAGCGGGAGGAAAATTCTTCCCGGAAGATATCTCCGCATTCCGGGATTTTCAGGGGATCCGTATGGGAACGATGACGGAGGAAGGCTTTTTGGCGGATCTCTTTTTCCTGCCGCTGCTTGTGCTTTGTGCCTGGGGTGCCCTCCAGCTTCTTCTCTCTGTGCTCTTCGGAACGGTGACAGGCATCCTTGTATCCGTTATCCTGCTGGTTGCTTCCGCGTTCTTCATGCAGCCGTTCCTGCCGGGAAATTACCTGATGTTCATCCGCCTCTTTGACTTCCGCGGGCCGGATGGTATTTCGGTGTGTTGGGGTATTGCTTTCTTAATGCTTTCAGGCTGTGCTGTATATCTTGCCGGACGCTGTGCTGTCCGGAAGAGGGATTTTTCCTGAACGAATTAAATCGGATTGGCTGGGAGGGACAGGATGTATCTGGAGATTCATGACGCGGTAAAGAAGATTGGTCCTGACATTGTGCTTGACCATGTTGATCTTTCTCTTGAACAAGGAATGGTATGCGGCATACAGGGAGAGAACGGTTCCGGGAAATCGATGCTGATGCGGGCGGTGTGCGGGCTGATCCTCCTGAACAGCGGGACGGTCACGGTCGGCGGGAAGACCATCGGGAGGGAAATCTCATTCCCGGGAAGCCTCGGCGCACTGATTGAGAACCCGGGCTTTTTGAACGGTTACACCGGCTACCGGAACCTGAAGATCCTGGCCGATATCAGGCATGAAATCGGTGAAAATGAAATCCGCACGGCAATGGAGAGAATCGACCTCTCCGATGCCGCGGAGAAGAAATACCGGAAATATTCGCTTGGCATGAAGGAGAAGCTTGGAATCGCAGCGGCAATCATGGAGAGGCCGGAGCTGATCGTACTTGATGAACCGACGAATGCCCTTGACGAGGATAGCAGAAATCTTCTGTGGAGGATCATTCACGAGGAACGCGAAAGGGGTGCCCTTGTGCTGGTCTCCTGCCATAACTCTGATGAGCTGGAACCTGTCGCCGATGTCCTTTATGAGATGCGGAACGGAAAAATCCGCGAGAAGGGAGGTGGAGGCATTTTATGAGAAAGAGGCTTATTGTCATCTGCCTTCTGGCTGTCTTCATGGCTGCATTCATTTTCTGCTACCTTCGGATCAACCGTCTGATTCCAAGGCCTGCCGTGACGATGAAAGCTTTTGGTGAAACATTTCAGACAATGGACGGAATCGAGATATCCATAACAGGCGGACGTTTCCTGTCCGGGGCGGAGGAGAAGCCGCCGGCACTTGCGCTGCCGTATTCGTACCGGACCTATCAGGCAAAGCTGCAGCTTGAGAATCCCACGGATCAGGATGCCTCTGCGGATATAAGCGATGTCATGATCGAGACGGATGGCTATGCGAATGGGTGGGTTGACTGTTCAGGCGACACGAATCTTGCACTTCGCCCTCATGAGAAGCAGGAACTGATGATGGCCTTCCAGATCATACAGCAGAACTTCAGCCCTTCTGCCTGGACAGGCATTGAAAAACGGAATTTTTGGCTGACGTTTGGAGATTATCCGGAGAAGACGGAACTTCAGCTGCCGGTGCCGACAGCCTGATATGAAAATTTAAAATGTTTTTCCGGAGCCGGATGAGCAAAACAGGATAAGAGGTTTGTTAATATGGCAGATCACCCAGTTGGGAAAAGCATAAGGAGTGATACAGATGGATGAAAAACTGGAAAAGAAAATATCCATTTATAAAGAAACAGGCATGAGGCTGCAGCCGGAATCTGATTATGCCGGCTGTTCGATGAAGAGAACTCATAAAAGGACAAGAGTTTCCAAAAGGATCATGATAAGAAAGCTTGTTCTTGCAATGCTCATTACCGTCATGATTCCTGTGACGGCTTATGCCGCCACACAGATATCAAAGGCACTATATGAAAAGACCAGGAATGCAGGTCTGACGCAGGACGAAATCGTCGGGCTCGATACTGATCTGAAGGAACATGGGTTCCGTGAAGAAGATATATCCAATTTTGATGAACTGCGGGTAAATGAGACGGGCCAGACATACGGACCGGATGCACTGGGAGCGGATCTGATCGAGGTCATGTATCAGGAAGGAAAAATCGGGTATGTTTACAGGACCGACCTTTATGGCAACCAGCCGCAGACAATCAGCGAGGCTCTTAACGAGCCAAAGACACGGAGCCTTACAGTTTATGATAAGGATGGGAAAAACGTGATCGGCACATTCACGGAAGGATAGCCAGAGGGCGGAGCCAGGTCGATTCATAATTAATACCGATATCAATTCTATGATCCAGACATCGAACCCATGATGATTTAGAAATATAGTGCTTGGGACTCCTGAGGCTTTTCGGATAATCCGGGAAGCCTTTTTTGTATGCATCTTAAGAAAATCTTAAGGTCTTACATAGTTTATTCTTCATCTTCTTTCAAGTATGATAGTTTCATGAGGAGGCGGAAAATGTACAACATCCTGATCTGTGACGATGATCGCGACATCGTCAATGCACTGAGAATTTATCTTTCGGATCCGCAGTATGACATCTTCGAGGCCTATTCGGGCGAAGAGGCTCTGGAGGTCATGCAGTATGAGAAGATCCAGCTTATCCTGATGGACATCATGATGCCGGAGATGAACGGAATTTCCGCCATGGTAAAAATCCGGGAGAACAGCAATGTCCCGGTCATCCTGCTGACGGCAAAAAGTGAAGACAATGATAAGGTGCTGGGGCTGACTGCCGGGGCGGATGACTACATCACCAAGCCATTCAATCCGGTGGAAGTGGCAGCCCGAGTAAAATCACAGCTGCGGCGTTACCTGACGCTGGGGAGCGGCACGGCGGAAGAGACGGTCCTTCGGATCGGCGGAATCGAACTGAATGATAAGGCAAAATGTGTAAAGCTTGACGGTGACGAAGTTTCCCTTACACCGACGGAATATGAGATCCTGAAACTGCTGATGGAGAATCGGGGACAGGTCTTAAGCCCTAAGGAAATCTACCGGAGGGTCTGGAAGGATATGCCTGTCGGCTGCGAAAATACGATTGCCGTCCATATCCGGCACCTCCGCGAGAAACTGGAAATTAATCCCGCGGAGCCGCGCTGTCTGAAGGTCGTCTGGGGGCAGGGCTATAAAATCGAGGAGCAAAAAAAGAATGGATAAGAAAAATATCATGAACAGCATGGCCGCAAAGACGGCGGCCTTCCTGATTGTCATTCTGTCATCTGTCTTCCTTACAGTTGCGCTGTGTGGAATCCTGTATCTTGCAGGCTATGGATTCTATACGGAGAGTCTGCACACAGTCAAGGAAAGTGCATTGAAGAGCAAAGCTATGGACAGAAGCCTGGCGGTCATGCACGATGTCCTGATTGTAAGGGACACGGACCAGGCCCAAAAATTAAGCGACCAGACGAATGCAACCTATGAAATTCGGGACAGTGCGCAGAAGCTTATCTGGTCCAATCATACGCAGTCCGTGGAAAATGAATATATCCTTGCTTATGAAAGGGAATATTACAAAGTAAAGGATTCGAATTCTTCATTGCAGGATTCCGGTCTGCTTGCGGAGGAAGCTTCCGGAGAATCGGATCAGCCGTCGGTCTATGTCGTTACCGCATATGTCAATCCGGCTTTCCCCATCGACGATGAGCTGGCACAGGTCAATGCATTTTATGATCAGATTTATTCACTTCGCTATATCCTGATCGTCATCGCGATCCCTCTTCTGATTCTTCTCACCGCCGGCTTTGTTTTCCTGATGTGCTCAGCCGGCCATCGCCGCAATCACACGGAAATCGTATCCGGCTGGACGCACCGGATTCCATTCGAGTTCGTTTTGGTGCCGATGACAGCGGCGATATTCTATACGTTTTTCACGTTCACCCGCATGCTGGATTCTACAGCGGAAGTTCTGATGGTACTGGTGGGAGCCTCGGCGGCCGTGGTTTCATTTCTCGGAACGGCACTGTGCATGAATTTTGCGGTGCGGACGAAGCTGGGGTCTTGGTGGAAGAACACGCTTGTCTTTCAGCTGCTGCGTCTCATGCGGAACTTTTTTAAGGCGCTTCCGGTCGTGTGGAAGACGGCTCTCTGCTTTCTGGGACTTTGTCTTGTCGAACTCTTTTTCATCGGCGGAATCGGTCTCAGCGCAGGTGCTTTTGCTTTCGGGTGGTTCGTGGAGAAACTTCTGCTCGGCGGGGCGGCGGTCTATCTTGCCTTCACCATGCGTTCTTTAAAGAAGGGCGGAGAGGCGCTTGCCGGGGGAGATCTTTCCTATCAGGTCGATACGAAGAACATGATCTGGGATCTGAAGGAACATGGCGCAAACCTCAACAGCATCGGAACCGTGATGTCGCAGGCCATCGAGGAGCGCATGAAGAGTGAACGCATGAAGGCTGAGCTGGTCACGAATGTTTCCCATGACATCAAGACGCCGCTGACCTCCATCATCAATTATTCAGATCTCATTTCCAAAGAGCCCTGTGAAAATGAGAACATCCGTGAATACGCCTCTGTCTTGCTGAAGCAGTCAGAGCGTCTGAAGAAAATGCTGGAGAACCTCATCGAGGCATCGAAGGCATCCACCGGGAACATCGAGGTTTCCCTTGCATCCTGCGATGCCGGAGTCATCCTTACGCAGGCAGCCGGAGAATACGAAGGCAGGATGAAGGAGGCCGGACTGTCGCTGATTGCAAAACAGCCGGAAAAACCCGTACGGATCATGGCAGACGGAAGGCTTCTTTGGCGCGTGTTCGATAATCTTCTGAACAATATCTGCAAGTATGCGCAGGGCGGTACGAGAGTTTATATCACGCTGGAGGCGAAAGACGGGGATGCATGTATCTCCTTCAAGAATACGTCGAAATATCCGCTCGACATCACGGCGGAGGAACTGACGGAACGCTTCGTGCGCGGGGACAAATCCCGCAGCACGGAAGGCAGCGGCCTTGGTCTTTCCATAGCAAAAAACCTGACGGAACTGCAGGGAGGCGCATTTATTCTTTCCATCGACGGGGATCTGTTCAAAGCCATGCTGAAATTCAGAATCATCGTGTAAAGAGAATACTTGGAGAGATTGAGATGAAAGCCTGCGTGAAATCAGTGTTGAATTATAAGAAGCCTTCGTTCTGGATCGTGGCAGCGGCTGTGGCTGTCTGCATTGTGACAGCAGTCTGTTTTTTAACAAATCCTAAGACAGACGGAAAGGTGCTTTCCGGGGAACAGGCGGATCAAACAGTCAGCGATTATCCGGTTTACGATTCCATAGCTTTTGATGTTGACGGCGATGGAAAGCAGGAATCCTGCACACTCGGTTATGGGAAGACATCCGGAGTTTTTACATTTGCGTTTACTGCAGCTGATACAGGTTCCAGACAGATGAAATATAACAATACATTCTGCAGCGAATGCTATGATTTTTCATTTGTCAGAGGGGATGATGGGGTTGTTCGTGTACAGGGAATTAATCCGGCAGTTTCGTCGCAGACGCATCTCTATGATATCGCAGTTGTTGATGGGAACATACACCTGACTGAGGGCAGCCAGGATCTGAGCACATGGTAAATACATGCAGAAGGCGGTCATTTTGATTGAAGGTTATTATCATGATATCCGGCTATGTCAAAGAATCCTTGCGTGACAAATATCACCCCACATGCTATGGTTTTCCTGAGGTGAGCCGATATGCGTGACATTGGTAAGAATATCCGTGATCTGCGTGTGCAGAAGGGGATGTCTCAGGAAGAACTGGCCGGCAGTCTGTTTGTGACCAGGCAGACCATATCGAACTATGAAAACGGGAAGACCCGGCCGGATGTCGAGATGATCATGAAGATTGCGGAGATATTCGGGACGGATGCCAATACGGTACTCTATGGACCGCCTGTCCCTGAGGAAAAACGGACGGTCCTTAGGAGATTCATCATTTCATCAGCAATCCTGTTGGCACTCGTTGCTGCAGCAATCGTTCTATATCCGATCAGCATGGATATTCAGCGTCGGTATTATATTATTCTTCCGCGGTATTTGCTTAAAGTGCTGTTGATTCCCTTACTGACAGTTACCCTGGGGTGGTGGATCGTAAATGCCGCAATGACGCTTCTGAAGATAGGGCAGCTGAATGAATCACGGATGAAAAAAGTTAAATGGATCCTTTTTATCCTTCTTGCCTTCTGCGCCATCCTGAATCTGCCGAATATCGTTATCTTGTTTCAGGCACTGTTTCATATTGATGAAGTTTATTTTCCCGGACTTCAGATGCTTGTAAAAGTCGGTTTCCTGTGCCCCTATGTCTGTCTGTTTCTCGGAGGTGTTCTTCGGATTGCCGGAATTCCCAGATTCTCATCTCCTCAGAGAATATCTTCAGAAGAGTAACTGTTTACAACAAATTAATACTATGTACATATCAGGGGTATATACTGAATAATATAAGGAGGCCCTGAAAATGAATGAATCCTTGCTGATTGCCATTATCATCATTGCCATTGTTATTCTTGCCCCGATCGTTGGCATCCTCATACGGAAAAGAGACTTCAGGCGTCAGGTGACGGGGAAGAAGCCAATCCGGGAAATGAAAGCAGATGAACATGTCCCGGATACTTCATCGAAGGATGCCTATACGGAAGCAGACCGCCTGAAGGATGAGTCACGGATGTACCGCTTCCGCGATTCAAACGGCGGATCTGCCATGCACTGATACGGCCATGGTCAGAAAATCTGAGGCTTTTCGGGGAAACCCGGAGAGCCTTTATTATTTCACGATTCTGTTTTTCATTCATTAATTCCATTTTTCTGTATGGTTTTGAATGATTTCTCCGTCTAATGTATGAAGATAAAAAGACAGACGGTGCACCGAAGTCGGAACAGGGGGAAAAGTTGCAGAAGAAAGAAGACACGGATCTGCTTGTCCGGAAGGCGGTCAGGGGAAACATCGATGCCTACGGGCAGCTGATCGAGCAGAACAAGGCCTATCTCTACCGGACCGCGTTTCTTTACTGCAAGGATGAGGAGAATGCCATGGATATTGTCCAGGATGCTGTCCTGAGTGGTTTTCGTAACATCGGGTCGCTGAAGGAACCGGATTATTTCCGGACCTGGCTGACAAGGATCCTGATCAATGCGGCAAAAGAACACTTAAGAAAAATCGTCCCGTTCGAGAGCCTTGAGACGACGGAAATCGCTGTTCCGGAAAAGGGGATTCCGGTCGAGGAGAAGTGGGATCTGTACGAAGCCATCGATAACCTGCCGGAGAAAATGAAGACCGTCGTTATCCTGAAGTATTTCAATGACCTGAAACTAAATGAAATCGCAGAAGCCATGCAGATCCCCGAAGGATCGGTGTCCGCCTATCTGTCGCGGGCTAAGATGCTTCTGCAGCAATGCCTGAAGGAGGGATATACTTATGCCAGATGATATGGATTTCATACCGGTTCCTGCAGAACTGGATCATCGTATCGACAATGCGCTTCATCAGCTGAAGAGAGAGAAACACAGTCATTTCCTGAGAAAGACCAGCATTGCATTTGCCTCTGCGGCAGCAGCGGTGGCAGCCTTCTTTACGGTCTGCGCGGCAAACCCGGCATGGGCGGCTACGCTCCCGGTCATCGGGTCGTTGTTCCGCAGTACACAGACAGAGGTCAGCTATAAAGGGGATTACGCGAAGAATGCCTATGCGGCCGTAAATCCAGATGCAAATGCAGGGACTGCTGAACAGACGTTTTCAGATGCTGCAGGTAAGACGCTGACCGTGACATCGGCGGCGAAGGTCGATGTCGTAAGCGACAAAGAAAATGATGCTTCCGCAAAAGCCCTGCCGGATGATGAGATCACGATGGAGATTCCGGAAGTGACCTGCACGAGCAAAGCCCTCTATCTGGCCGTCACCCTCACCAGCAGGAACGGGTTCCCGGAAGGATTCCGGCAGACGGAAAATGAACCGGCATACAGCCTGGGCTATGACTGTCTGTCACTGCTGTCTGACGGGGACGCATCGGAAGAAAATACTTCGGCTGTCACGCTTTCTGCCGATCAGATGCAGGGCCATTATACGGACGCCAGTCATTTCGAGGGAATCATCCGCTGCGACCTGAGCACCATGACGGTTCCCGCAGACAGTTTTACGGCGAAGCTGAAGATCACGAAGCTCTACGGTGATCTTCCGGATGAGATGGCGTATCAGAACTATACGGGCACATGGGACTTTACCATTCCGGTCCGCGTCGATCCGTCCAGGGAACAGACAATCGCCGTCAATGATAAGAATGCGGACGGATATGGAATCGCGTCGGTTACGAAAACACCTTATGAGGTCACGGCGGATATGATGCTTCCGGATACAAAGCAGAATGCCGATGTATTTCTGGCCATCTGCGATGCCAACGGTGATCTTCTGGAATACCAGGGTGAAAATACGGACACTTATTCGACTTATGAGCGGGATACGAGCCGTATTTTCATTTTCATATGCGATTCAGATGACTACTTGAATAATCTGAAGGGCTATTATTATTCAGATGACTATGCCGCGAAGAAAGACACGATGAATTTTGCGCAGTACCTGAAGCAGCATGCCCTTTACAGCACGGATGTCAGTTTTGATTAACAAAGAACTCTGTTATAATGGAATCCTGCCGTCACCATCCCGGGCGGCAGGAATTTTTATAACTGACTAAAAAATTCATTAAGAAGGAATGAATCAATGACCCCAGGAGAAATCAGACGGCGGCAGATAAAACAGAACAGGCGCAGGCGGATCCTCTGGATTTCCGGAGCGGTATTGCTGGCAGTAGCTGCTGCAGTTTTCGGTGCTATTCAGATTCATACAGCCATTGTCAGCAGTCCTCATTTCGTCAGCAACTGCGGCGAGGATGAATACGGAAACTACAGCGGAGGCCAGGCAGGAGACCAGACGGGACATGAATGGGATCTGCGTACCTGGTCGGATAAGCCGTGGACCTGTGTGTTGCGTTATCCGGAGAGCAGAATCGGGATAGAATTTGCAGCGCTGGCAAATGCCGCAGCAAATAACGATCGGATCGGATACGACCAGCAGGAGCGGACGAGTTTCTGGGAACATCTCGAGGCAAGCGGATATGACCCGGCGGAGATTACCGTCCCGTGCGAAGCGGACTGTTCATCCGGTGTAGCCGCTATCGTGAAGGCCGTCGGTTACAGAGAGAATATTTCAGCATTTCAGAAAACGGATATCACGATGAGCACTTCTTTCATGAAGAAGAGCCTTGCCGGAGAAGGATTCGATGTGCTCAGTGACAGCAAATATCTGACAAGCCCGGATTACCTTCTGCCGGGTGACATCGTACTCTATGAGAATCACCATGTCGTCATCAATGTTACGGAAGGAAACAAATGCAGATGACTGGATTGTCTTTCTGAAATGCTTGAGACTTATCGATTCATCAATTCCAGGCATAAAAGGTTTTAACAGGCGCGGTTTGTATCGGATGAAACAGTTTTATGAGATTTACAGGTTCGATGAATTTGTGACGCCGCTGGTGTCACAAATCAAGTGTTGGAATGATATTGTGCGCTTTAAAAGATGAATCAATCTCTCTGATTTTTTACGTGAATTGTAAAACTGACTTCCGTATGTAAGACTTATTTCCATACGCCCCTTGAAAACCATATAATCCTTGAAGGCTTTTTATGTATTCTGATCGGAACTGTGCTACAATTGCCTTAAATTCATGAGAAATGCGCCAAACAGGGTAACCTTAATAAGGGTGCGTGGAATTCGGTGTGCGTGACTAAATTCCACCCAGAGTCATCCGGATTTATGGTTTTCCCGGCGGCGGTTCCCATCGAATGGTTATTTCTTGAGCAGCTTCGGCGACAGCGTCACTTCATCGGGTGCGATGTACCGGAGCTGCAGTTTTTTCATCGTATCCTCATCGTATGCCCTTACAGCCATCTCATAAGGCGTACGGCCGCCCAGTTTCTTCCTGGGGGCATTGTTGATGTGGTCGACACACTTCCTGACATCCCACTGGGTAAGATCGGTGAATACGGTCCCTTTCGGCAGGATCATGCGGAGCATGGTGTGTACGTTTTCGATGCCCGCCTTCTGGTTGCTGCGCATGGGGTCGCAGTAGAAGATGCTTGTGCGTGCGCGTCCTTCCCCGTCATGTTCAAGCCTTTCCGGGTCACCGAATTCGAATCCCCGGTCGGTCAGTATGGCCGGGAACAGGATGGCGAAATCCAGATATCCGCCTAGGGCCTTCTCCATGAGGTCGACCCTTGCCCTCACGGCGCCCGGTGTGCAGCGCAGAATGAGATATGCCAGGAACAGTTCCGTGTCGGGGAGATAGAAGGTCAGGATGCACTTGCCGGAACCTTTGGCAGACTTCACGGTATCCATTTCCGCAAAGTCCAGATCATCGATGTGCTTCTCCTTGAAATCCCTGTAGGTACGGCCGTTGAATATCTCCCGGTCCCTGATCTGCGGCTTGTGACACTGCCTCGGCTTGAACTTCACTTTCCGCTTCAGTTCGACATTCCTTGCCACCAGGACGCCGGCATCGATGTAATTGTAAAGGGACTTCACCGAGATCCCCAGTTCCGGATGGTTTGCGATGATCATATATGGCGACTGGCCCTGCCCGACCAAAGGCTTGATAATCCTGTCCAGCTTATGGCATTCGGCCTTCGTCATGCTGATGCCCTCGCGGGAGGAGACGAGAAGTTCCTCATAACTCCGCTGGGCGGCTTTTGCATCATAGTTGTACTTGTCCTGTATGGGACAGGCATGACGGGGCTTGCCGCAGCCATTGCACACAAAGGGCGCCTTTTCAACCTGCCGGCAGCTTTCGCGTTCGAAATGGCTGCAGACATAATTGCAGCTATGGCAGGATCGGCAGAGTTTGTCACATATGGTGAGCTTTTTGCAGGCATTCATTTTTTTGCAATGGAAACGATGGATGCAGAAGTTGTATGGATTGTTGAAGCTTCCATGGTTCCACGTATTCACAATCCTATGGCGCCAGACCTCTTTTGAGATCGTCGTCGGATCCTTGCAGAGGTATCTGGCGATCTCCCTGAAAGACTTTTGCGCATTAAGTGATTCCTCGATATAGTTCCTGTCTTCAAGAGAAAGATGCTTGTTGTTTCCCGGTATTAATCCTGACATGATGCCTCCTTCCACCGCCACCGGGATATGTCTGAAGGATACAACCGGGAAGGGGCTCCTTTCAAGGACTATGTGAAAGCTTTACATCCACTTGTGCAAGAGTAATTGCTACTCGCTATATTTGGAGTGGAATTTAAAAATACATTTCACGCTCTGATTTTTTAATATAAATTTAATTGACAATTCGGGCCATTGTGGTATGCTTTAAACAACTTCTCCCTCAGGCCTCTGTGGAAACACATGCACACTTGGGGGCGTTTTGTTTATTAGGAACAATATATGGCAGATAAAGAGTTTAAAACAATTGATGAACAAATTGAAATTCTAAAATCGCGAGGCCTTTTAATAGAAGACGAGAAAAGAGTAAAAGAATTTTTTATTGCAAATAAAGGCATTGTTTGAGATTTAATCTGAAAAACAGGCAGCGGATTTTGACTAACGCTGACTAACACCAAAAATATCGGGGAAAGGAGAACATAGACCTTCTATATGTTTTCCAATAAGGATGATCAGGGCGTCGCAGAGAAATCTGCGGCGTCTTTTTTTGATTGCGCAGTGATATTGCTTGATGCGCTGCCATCAGTGGATTTGCTGTTCCGGTATTCACGTGGTGTACATCCAAGGAATCTTTTGAACAGCATGGAGAAGTTGCTCGGGCTCTCAAAGCCGCAGGCAATGGATATTTCCGAGATGCTGTCGGAAGGAGCGGCAAGCAGGCGATCAGCTCCCTGCATGATGCGGTACTTCAGAAGATACTGCATGGGGGAAAGCTGTATAGTGCGTTTGAAGCATCGCAGGCATTCCCGCTCTCCGATATCTGCTGCTCCGGCAACCTGTTCCAGCGAAATATCTTCCGTATAATGCTCCTGGATATATCCCATCATCTTCTGTAAGCGTACATTGTCTTCGCTGCGCCCGGCCGGTGCGGCTTCCGGATTGTGTTTAAAAGAATGGGAAAGAAAACAGCACAGGGAGGAGAGATGCTCCCTTACGGTGAATTCAAAATCCGGTGCATCCGATGCCAATGCATCGAATGCCTCCGTGAAGTCCCGGATGGGCATGCTTTCCGTATCGCTGTCAAATACATAGGCACGGAAGGCAGGATTGGACAGCAGCGGGTTCAGGTATTTTTTCGCGTATACGGAGTCCTGGCTTCCCGTAATCAGGAGGGGACTGAAGACAAGGCAGCGCAGTTTGCACTGCGGCTTCGCCTCAGCACTGTGCAGGACCCCGGAATTTACAGCCAGGCATCCGCCGGCAGAAAGAAGATAGGAGCTGCCGGGCACATGGACGTTCAGTGTGCCCGAAGAAACATAGATCACTTCGATTTCATCATGCCAGTGCCAGGGGATTCCTTCACCGGGAGCATTTCCATACTGTTCCAGATAGCCTGCGCACGGAAAATCCAGGGTCCCATGTGCCTTTAATTCACGCCTTGAGGCATTCATGTCCAGGCCGCATTGCTCAAGTCCCATGCCATACCCCCTTTTGAAAACGAAACTGCGGTAAATGTGCATACAAGCATCGTTCATCGTTCATCGTTAATAACGTCGCTTTTCTTATAGTATAAGTCCGAAAGAAGATTGAATCAAGTGGCTCGAGGCGATATTCTGTCATCATAGAGCTCAACCCACTGTCTCGAGCCTCCAAAGCGAGCGCCTGGCAAGGAAACTCGGGGCGGGAAAGCTAACGGCCGTCAGCGTCGGGATGACTGCAGTTTGGTGTTCTTCATGCATGAAAAAACAATTCTGAAAATACGAAGGAAGGGTGAAAAAATGATTACATTCTATTTGATTCCTGATTTTAAGCGGTTTATCGATTTGGTAAAAAAGAGCAGCGGGGATGTTCTCCTGAATATGAAGGACGGTTCTGTATGCAGTCTTAAGCACGACGAAGCTGCCATGAAGATTTTTAGTGAAATGAAACCCAGAAAAAGCGATGTAAGACTCAGCTTCACTTGTAAGGACGATGTCATTGCTTTCGTCAGATACATGGGAGAGTCAGCTTATGATTGACCTGCATATGCACAGCTTTTTCAGCGAGGACGGCGAAATGAAGCCGGAAGAGCTTATCAGAAAATGCGCAGCACTGGGGATATCGGTAATGTCGATTACAGACCATAACTGCGTAAAAGCGAATGACCCGGCTTGTGAGACTGCAAAATCCCTGGGAATAAATTATATCCCAGGGATCGAGATTGACTGTGTTTTCAGCGGAACCGGATTTCATGTCCTGGGATACGGAATCGATTATCGAAGCTCTGATTATGAGAAGATAGAACGGGACGTAAGGGAACAGGGGCTATGGGTCTCCCTGGAACGGCTTGAGAAGACACAGCTTTTAGGGTTCCATGTGACGGAAGACGAAATGTGGCAGAAATCGAAGGACACCTGCTGGGAAGAAAACTGGACAGGGGAGCTTTTTGCCGAAGTGCTTCTTGCAAAGCCGGAATATGCGCAGCATCCGCTTCTGCGTCCCTATCGTGAAGGCGGAAGGCGAAGCGACAACCCCTATGTCAATTTCTATTGGGACTTCTATTCACAGGGAAAATTATGCTATGTGGAAATGAGCTATCCTCCGATGGAGGAAGTGATCAGGATCATTCATGGCAGCGGAGGCAAGGCAGTCCTTGCGCATCCAGGTGTTAACCTGAAAGGAAAAGAAACTCTTCTGGAAGGCATTCTTGATCTTGGGATAGACGGAATTGAGGCGTTCAGCAGCTATCACAGCCCGGCAGAGTGTTTCCATTATTACCATGAAGCGAAAAGAAGAGGGCTTTTCGTTACGTGTGGGAGTGATTACCACGGTAAGACGAAACCGTCAGTCTTTCTCGGGAAGAATGGGTGCATGCTGTCTGATGAGGAAATGGCGGGGCAGATGCCATTTTTCGATATCGCGAAAAGTCAGGGAGAGTGCAGGGCACTATAATGATAAATGCAGGATCATTTTTCATATGATTGATGAAATGGTATATTTTGTCAGTGTCATCAATCAGTATCCTGGAGCAGCGTACCTTCAGGAAAAGACATCTTGCATTAATGCACGCCTGCTCATCAGTGCATTTTCTATCGATTTCAACTGCATCGTTAATCTTACCATCAATTCAGTTTTAGAATGTGAATTGTCAGGAAGGATAATAAATTACGTCGTATGAAGGAGAATCCAATATCTTTTCTATTGTTTTATATAATACAGACACGGGGGAGGGGTGTCACCAAAGGAGACTAAAAGAGACTAAAAGAGACTAAAAGAGACTAGCCGTACAGTGGAAAGTATGTTTTAGTAGAATAGGCAGGAGTGAAAGGCAGGGGTCGTCCCCTGTCTTTTTTGTGCGAAAAATTTTCATATATTTTTTAAAGGGGCAAAAAACCTGCCTCTTTAAAACTTATGCTTCATGTCAGTCAGGGAAAAGAGGGAGGAAGACATGCAGGAAATGAAGATCATCAGGATGGAAGATATCAACACGGTAAAGGTGCGGTGGCTGCTCTATCCGTACATCCCTTTCGGGAAGATCACGATTGTGCAGGGAAACCCGGGAGAGGGGAAGACGACGATGATGCTGGCCATCATCGCCGCGATTTCGAAGGGGGGGAGGAGCTGAGCTGTGGCAGGGAGGTGCTGACGGCATCGGCGACGGATTTCATCTCCGGTACGGCGCAGCCGCTCACTTCCATCTACCAGTCGGCGGAGGACGGTCTTGCGGACACGGTCAAGCCAAGACTCGAGATGCTGGGCGCGGACTGCAGCCACGTCCGCGTGATCGACGACACGGAGCATCCGCTCACGATGCTGGACGAGCGGATCGAGGCGGCCATCCGGGAGACCGGGGCAAGCCTGCTCGTGCTGGACCCGATCCAGGGATACCTCGGTTCGGCCGTCAACATGAACCAGTCGAACGAGATCCGGCCGGTCATGAAGAAGCTCGGCCAGGTCGCGGAGAGGACGGGATGCGCGGTGGTGCTGATCGGGCACATGAACAAATGCTTCGGGAGCGGGAATGCCGTATACCGCCTCCTGGGATCCATCGACTTCACGGCGGCCGCCCGGTCCGTGATCCTTGTCGGAAGGGACAGGGAGGATCCGGAGCAGCGCTATGCGGTCCAGGTCAAGTCTTCCCTTGCTGCCGAGGCCCCCGCCCTGGGGTTCCGCTTCGACGGCGGTCATTTCCTCTGGACGGGAGAGTCGGGGATGACGGCGGACGGACTGCTTGCAGGGGACGTGCCCTGCGCATATGACAGCAGGCCGAAGCAGAACGCGGCCTACGATTTCATCAGGGGATACCTGGAAGAGCATGGAGGCATGGTGCCTGCCACGGTGCTTTTCGATGCGTCAGACCGGGCAGGCCTCTCCAGGAAGACGGTCTACCGGATGCGGCAGAACCACGGGACGGAGATCTTCGTCGAGAAGCAGGGGACACGTTCCGTGTGGCATCTGTGAATGCGGCTTCCCAACTTGGCCAAGTCCATAGAGAAGGGCAAGTTGGGCAAGCTGTCCGGGAGGGAGGTCTCAGGAGCCCGCTCCTGACAGGCGCAGAAAGGGGAAAAACCTTTATGGGCGAATCTTGCTCATAGCAAAGGACAGGGCTTTGGAAAACACGATGACGGATCCAGCAAAGAAGAACGGAGGGAAAGGAAGATGGCCAGATCGATACAGAAGACATTCCATATGACGGAGGAGGACTGGGCAAGATGCGAGGAAGGGATGGCGGTGCTCGGCATGAAGAAGCGGAGCCGGTTCCTGCAGTACCTGATACGCGGGGACATCATGAAGGCCCCCGACGTGGCCAGGGAGATCGGGAAGCTGAACTACGAGATCGGGAAGATCGGGACGAACATCAACCAGATCACAAGGAACAATAACAGCCGTCTCTACAGCGCGGATGACAGAAGGCAGCTCATGGACGGCATGAAGGAGATCCTGGAGCGCATCGATACGCTGGAGATCGAGATGAGGAGCGGGCTATGGCAATCACGAAGATCGGACACATGAAGGCAGGCAGGGGCGGAAGCGCGCAGCCCCTGATGAACGGGATCGCCTATGTGCTGAACCCGGCGAAGACGGAAGGATACCTCTGCGGGACGAACTGCCGCCATACCGATGCGGAAGGGATCTACCATGAGATGCTGGACGTGAAGTCCGTCTGGGGCAAGCAGGGCGGCAGGGTCGGCTGGCACTTCATCATCTCCTTCCGGAAGGGGGACCCGAAGGCGGACAGCGGGACGGCGCTGGCCGTCGCGCAGGAGTTCTGCGAACGATACCTCGGGGTGGATTTCCAGTACGTCTATGCCGTCCATACGGACCATGAGCACATCCATGCGCATATCGTCTTCAACAGCGTGTCGGCGGTGGACGGGCATAAGTACCATTATGCGGACGGGGACTGGGAGAAATACATACAGCCGGTCACGAATGCGGTCTGCCGGAAATACGGGCTGGAGGAGATGGAGATCGTCCCGGGCGCACAGAGGATGAAGGGACAGGAGAGCGGCAGGCCCTATGTCGAATGGGCGGCGGAGCACGGACGCGGATCCTCCTGGCGTAAGCAGCTGAAGGACAGGATCGACCAGATCCTGCCGCACATAGGGAAGATCAACGGCCTTAAGTCGATCCTGGAGTTCGAGGGATATGAGGTGAAGGTGGGAAAGGACTGGCTCTCCATCCGGGTGCCGGGATGCAGGAGCTTCATCCGGACGACCTCGCTCGGGAAGGGCTATTCGCTGGCAGCGCTGGCCGCCCGCTGCAGCGCCCATCCGGACTACCGATGGCCGGATGACGGGAAGAGGGTACGGCCGCCGAAGGTGAAGCATTCCGGACTGACGAGATACAGCAGGCCGTACCTGAGCAGCTGGCAGAAGCAGCAGTTCGCGCTGGCCTATAAAAGACGGAGGGACTGCCCGAAAAACTGGGAGCTCCGGCGGAAGACCATGAAGGAGTTCCGGCAGATGAAGCGGGACGTGGATTTCCTCATCAGGAGCAGGATCAGGACCTTCAGCGAGCTGGCGGCCTTCGAGGAGAAGGCACAGTCTGCCTTAAGGGACCTGAAGGAGCAGCGGAAGGCACTGAAGGAAGAGTACAGGCCGTTCGCGGACCGTTTCCTGGCGCTGAAGGAATATGACCGGCTGCAGGAAATGGATGCGCTGTACATGGAAGGCTATGAGATGCTGCGCCCGGACCATGAGAAGCGTGAGGAGATCGCCTCCCTCATGGACATCCCCGAGGTCAGGAAGAAGCAGGAGGAATACCGGCAGAGGATCGGGGCGCTCGATGCGCCGATCCGCGGGATCCAGAAAGAACTCCGATGCGCGGAGAGCGTAGCCGAGGCATCCAGGACGAGGCACGCACGGAGGCAGGAGCTGCAGCAGTGGCAGGACCTGAAGAACGGCATCAGCGAACCATCCATGAGGCTGTAGAAAACAAAAGGTATCCGAAAGGCAGCATTCATTATGAGAGAGCAGAAAATCGATAAAAACAGAATATCGATTGTGGCATCCAAAATGCAGGCAGAAGATTTGCTTGCTCTCTCCTGTGATGCTAAAATAGACGTGGATACCCGGGAAACTTATCTGAAAGAATTGAAGGAGAGAGACAGAAAAAAAGACGTTATAAAAAAAGCCGGTTTATCATACTGGAAGGGAAAAGACGGACGGTTTGTCACGAAAGAGAAACAGGATAACGGCAAATGGTATACAGTCCGGCGCAGCCGCGAAAGCGCAATGATCAGTTATCTGTATGGGAAGGTGGATGTCCGGAGCCTTCCGGCAGCCAATACTTTCAGAGGATTCTATGAGAAGGTATGGAGGCCGAAGCGGCTGAAGCTCGCCAATGCGGGTGCACTTGAACTGGCCACTGTCCACAATGACGATCTCATCTGGGAAAAATTCTATAAAGACAGCGAACTTGCGGAAATGGATATTGACTCCATCAAGACTTATGACCTTGAAGAATTCCTTTTCGGATGTATGGAACTGATCCAGAAAGAAAAAGGCGAACGGATGACGAAAAATTCCTATATCAATGTCCGCTCAGTTATAAACGGGATCATGCGTCTGGCATATGAAAGAGAAATCATTTCAAGCAATCCGGCCGATCGTATCAGCAAAGATCTGTCGAAAGGTCTGCTGACACGGACCAGTCGGAAGGAAGACGCGGAAAGGATTCTTAATGCGGAGGAATGCAGCGGTGTCAGCCGTCTTCTCAATGAACTGCATGAAAAGAATCCGGATGACGTACGACCGATGGCCATCATGTTCGCTGGAATCCTTGGATGCCGTCTGGGTGAGATTGTCGGTCTGCGCTGGAAGTGCTGCAGAGGTTATGACAAGCCAGAGGACGCTGTACTTATCGTGAACGATTCCATGCATTATCACTATACGCTCAATGAAAACGGAAAGCTGAGCCGCAAAGGTGAGGAAATGAAGGGCCGTACGAAGACAGGCAAACCGCGTCTGATTCCCATGACAGATGAAACCAAAGCCGTTCTGCAAATGGTCGCAGATGCACAGAGATGCATGGGAATGCTGAATCCGGAGTTTGTTTTCTCAGACCGGAAAGGTCAGAAAACGGAACGATCTCTTTCGCAGTTCCTGATCAAAAGGGTTTTTAAGCCGCTTGGAATTCAGGGAAAGAGTATGATGACAATCCGAAGGACTGTTGCCTCACGGATGGCGCATCAGACGAGCGATTATAATCTGATTGCTTCAATTCTGGGTCATTCTGCAGAAGTGGACCGTCTCCATTATCAGTACGACATCACCGGTGCCGAGGAAAAGAAGAAATTGATCAGCGGATTATAGGATGAGAAAAAGACACCAAGGCCTCAAAAAGACACCAAATCCGTAAAAAAATAGAAGCCCGGAATTCCTGATAGAATCAAGGAATTCCGGACCTCTGAGAGATGGAAGCTACAGGGTTTGAACCTGCGACCCCTCACACGTGAAGCGAGTGCTCTCCCGCTGAGCTAAGCTTCCGAGTGGTATTATAACATAAGGCATTTCGGGTTGCAAACACTTCCGGGATGAATTAAAGTAGGAACTTGAAAAGAAACGGAAGCCGGTATGGCATTAGTTCCGAAAACGCGGGGGAATAAAAATGAAGAAACTTTCATTGGTCATTATGGCAGCGGGAATGGGCAGCCGTTACGGCGGCCTCAAGCAGATTGACCCGGTGGATGAAGACGGACATATCATCATGGACTTTTCAATTCACGATGCCGTCGAGGCAGGCTTTGAAAAAGTCGTGTTTGTCATCAACCAGGAAAATGAAGAAGAGTTCAAAGCAGTTATCGGGGACCGCATTTCGAAAAAGATTGAAGTCAGCTATGCGTTCCAGAAAATGTATGATCTGCCCGACGGCTTTGAGGTGCCCGAGGGACGGGTGAAGCCGTGGGGGACGGGACAGGCACTGCTTTGCTGTGCAAACCAGGTGCCGGAAGACTGTGCGGTCATCAATGCAGATGATTTTTACGGTTCCCAGGCTTTCCGGGTCGTTGCAGATTATATGAGGATGCATGACGACGATGATCTGTACCGGTTTTCTATGGCCGGTTTCCTGCTGAATAATACCCTGACGGATCACGGCTATGTATCCAGAGGAGTCTGTACCGAGGACGAAAATGAGAATCTGACCGGCATCCGGGAACGCACGCGCATTGAGAAAAGAGACGGAGGAGCCGCTTATTCCGAAGACGACGGCCTCACCTGGAATACGCTTCCGGAGGACAGCATCGTCTCGATGAATATGTGGGGATTTACAAACGCCATTTTCAGGGAACTGGAAGAGCGGTTCCCGGCGCATCTGGATGAGATCCTGCAGAACAATCCGCTCAAGGGCGAGTATTTCCTGCCTTCGGTCGTGAATGAACTGCTCAGCGAAGGACGGGCTTCCGTCAAAGTGCTAAAGAGCCATGACCAGTGGTACGGCGTAACCTATAAAGCGGATAAGCCGGTTGTCATGCAGGCCCTGCGGAAAATGGAGGAAGAGGGACGCTATCGCTTCTGACGCCGCGTCCTGCCGAATTAAGCGGTTTGTTTACGAATTAAGAAAACAGAAGGACTTCGTTTTTTTTGTGAAATAACACAAAAAAGCGGAGTCCTTTTTGGCAGTAAATCAAATTGACACAGCCGGAATTTCAGGATATATTTGATTAGTAAATAGAACTAATCAAATCTGAATAATTTACTTATCTGTTTAGTCTTCCGATGTCCGGAGGGGGAATGGGAAACTTATCATGACTATTCGAGAGCTGGCCCAGAAAATCAATGTATCACCTGCCGCAATATCCATTGTCCTGAACGGCAGGAAGGGCGTGAGCAATGAGACCAGAAAAAAAATACAGGATGCAATCGATCAGTACCACTATAAGCCGACTGTGCGCCAGAGCGCATCAGCCAGCAATGTGCTCTTGATTAAATACTGGAAGAGCGGACTTATCGTGGAAGAGAACCAGGGGTTCATTTCCATGATCATCGATTCGATTGAAGAACAGCTTCGCAAGGAGCATTTCGGAATGACGATGATGGTCGTCAAGAAAGATCTTTCCAATGCCCTGAAGACGGTGGAGTTCGGGAAATACTGCGGCGTGATCCTGATTGCTTCGGAACTTGCGCCGGAAAGCTATCCGGGCCTGAACAGGATTCCTGTTCCGTTTGTCGTGGTGGACAATACGGTTCCGGACTTTCCGTACAGCAGCGTCTGCATGAACAATTATGAGAATACGAGAATGGCTCTGGAATATGTCAGAAAATGCGGCCATGAAGAGGTGGGGTATTTAAGAAGCAGTACGGATTCGGAAAACTTCAAGGCCCGCCACAAGGCTTTCTGGATGTATACGAAAGAGCTGGGACTGAAGGCAAGCCCGAAACAGGAATACCGCATCACGCCGAGCATGCTCGGGGCGCATGACAGCATGAAGGCTGTACTGGATGAGAATCCGAAGCTCCCCACCTGTTTTTTTGCAGACAATGACACGATTGCACTCGGCGCCATCAAGGCGCTGCAGGAAGCGGGATATGCAGTACCGAAGGATATTTCGGTGATCGGTTTTGATGACATTCCGTTTTCCTCTATCAGTGTTCCGACGCTCACGACGGTGCATGTCCAGAGAAATATTATCGGGAAACAGGCAGTGAACCAGCTGGTGCAGCTGATTGAGGATCCCCGTTTCAGACCTGTGAAAACGAGAATCACCGGGCACCTGGAAGTGAGGGGAAGCGTACGCAGCCTGAGTGAGGGAAATAGGGCAAAAAAGGTAAACAAATGACAATTATTGACTAAACAAACAGAAATGTTTATCCGTGGCGAATTATGCCCGCCAAATTGGTTAAAATACTTAACAAAATGCAAATTCGAAATTTAGTAATAACGTCAAAACTGATTTCGGTGTATTGACTTTTAACTGTGGCTGATGTAAAAAGTAACTAAACGTTCATAATGGTTATGGACGATGTTTACTAAACAAAGGAAGAAGGAGAAACGAGATGAAAGGATTAAAGAAAACAGTAAGCGTAATCGCGGCAATCGCAATGGCAGTTACCATGGTTGCAGGCTGCGGATCTTCAGCAGCATCGACAGCAACCAGCACGGCGGCATCAAAGGCAGCATCCACAGCAGCATCAACGGCAGCATCAACGGCAGCTTCCACTGCGGCATCTACAGCAGCTTCCAAGGCAGCATCAACGGCAGCTTCCACATCCACGAAGAGCGGATCCTATAAGATTGCCATTGTTCCGAAGATGACTTCTATCGCATGGTTTGAGAGAATGGAGCAGGGCGTTAAGGATTACAATTCCAAGAACGGCACGGACGTCTTCTACGGCGGATCTACAGACGGTTCAGGACAGGCCGCTTATGTGGAATCTCTTCTTTCCCAGAACTATGACGCTATCTGCGTCGTTCCGTTCGATACCGAAGCTCTTCAGCCGATCCTTGAAAAAGCAAAGGCTGCAGGCATCACGGTCATCACTCATGAAGCTGCTTCCTATACAGGAACAGGCTGCATGGATTATGATATCGAAGCTTTCGACAACACGGCATACGGCGAGCATTTCGCCAAGATGATCGGCGACAAGAACGCGAAAGCGAAGGTCCTTCAGGTTGTCGGCGCTCTGACATCTGCATCCCACAATGAGTGGTGCGACGGAGCTCAGGCTTTTGCAAAGAAGACTTATCCGGATATGACATTCGTGGCAGACAGAATCGAATCCTCCGATGACCAGGATACCGCTTACAATAAGGTCAAGGAAGCTCTGACAGCAGATCCGACCATCACGGCAATCGAAGGCTCCGCTATGGGCGATATCGCCGGCGCAGCACGTGCAGTCGAGGAACTCGGCATGGCAGGCAAGATCGAACTGGTCGGCACATCCCTGGTTTCCGTTTCCGGCAAATATGTCACAGACGGCACGATCGATACCATCAGCTTCTGGGATCCGGCGCTTGCAGGACAGGCTATGATCGAACTTGCAACGGCAGTTCTTGACGGCAAGGCAAACGACAGCCTCAGCCTTGATGTTGACGGCTATGACAAACTGACGCTGAAAGATGATGTCTACTATGCAAATGCATGGATCGATGTCAACAAGGACAACGTCACGGATGACGCTTACAACTTCTAATTTAAATGCTGTTGACAGAGTAATTTCAGAAAAATGAGAACAGGCCCCATGCAGCCGCACTAACCTGCGTGCGGCGCGGGGCCTGGCTTCATTTATGGGAGTAAGACTATGGCAGAGACATTCCTTAAGATGGAAGGAATCAAGAAGTCCTTCGGCGGCGTACATGCTCTTCGGGGAGTCAACCTGGAAGTAAAAAAGGGCGAGATCCATTGCCTGGCCGGCGAAAACGGCTGCGGCAAGTCCACCCTGATCAAGGTTATCTCCGGCGCACACGACGCGGATGAAGGAACAATGTGGATCGACGGCAAAGAGGTCTCCAAGCTCAGACCGATCGATGCCATTCATATGGGTATTCAGGTGATTTATCAGGACTTCGCGGTTTTCCCGAACATGACGGTTGCGGAAAACATTGCGATGAACCATGAACTGATGACAGGTGCCAAAATCATGGACTGGAAACAGGCTCATGTGCTGGCAAAGGAAGCCATGGATGAGGTCGGGGCGGATATCGATCCGGATATCCTTCTGGAACGCCTTTCCATTGCCAATAAACAGCTGGTGGCCATCTGCAGGGCAATCATTAACGATGCAAAGCTATTGATACTGGATGAACCGACAACGGCGCTGACATCCAAGGAAGTCGACAAGCTCTGGGAAATTCTGCAGAACCTTAAGAAGAAGGGTATCGCTATCATGATCGTCAACCACAAGCTGGATGAGATCTATCAGATCGCCGATACGCTGACCATAATGAGAAACGGAAAATACATCTCGCACGGAGCCATCGGTGAATATGACCGCGCGAGGTTCATTCATGATATGACAGGCCGGGATTTCGTTGAAACGAAATACAGCCCTGCACCGAGCGAGGAAGTCATCTTTGAGGTCGAACATCTTTCCCGGAAGCATGCTTTCCATGATGTCAGCTTTCAGATGAAGAAGGGCGATGTTCTCGGAATCACGGGACTTCTGGGTTCCGGCCGCGGCGAGATCGGAGATGCCCTGTTCGGGATCGCACCGGCAGAGGAAGGGAAGATCAGGCTGAATGGAAAGGAAATCCAGATCCGCAGCATTGACGATGCGATGAAAAACGGGATTGCCTATGTGCCGGAAGACCGTCTGACGCAGGGACTGTTCCTTGAAAGATCGATTCTCGACAATACCATGGCTGCCTCCATCAAGAAATATTTCCTGAAAGGGAAGCTGAATTACGGTAAAATGGAAGAGGCTACCGATTCCTGGATTCAGAAGATCGGCGTCGTCACTCCTTCTTCGAAGCCTCCGATCAAAACGCTTTCCGGCGGCAATCAGCAGAAGGTTGTCATTGCGAAATGGCTGAACACGGATCCCAGGCTTCTGATCCTGAACGGACCGACTGTCGGCGTCGACATCGGTGCGAAATATGATATACACGCCATGCTCCATGAACTGGCGGAAAAAGGAGTCGGCATCATCATAATTTCCGATGACCTTTCTGAACTCGTGCAGAATTGCAACCAGATGATCGTCATGCAGCACGGCGTCGTAAAGGGTCACCTCAGCAATTCGGTTTCGGAAGATGAACTCTCCAGTGCGCTCAGCGCATCCGGAGTACCTGCAAAGGAGGCAGCGGCACAATGAAAAATAAGAAAACCAAAGCGATCCTGACCTCCAATCAGATGATCATTGTCTACATCATGATCGTGCTGAGCATTCTGATCGGAACGAAGAATTCCGCTTTCTTTGATTTCTCTACGGTCATTACCCTCTGCAGGGTTGCTCTGGTCACACTGATCTTTGCACTTGCAGAAATGCTGGTCATCGTTTCGGGCGGCATTGATGTTTCTTTTCCGGCAATCGCCTGCCTGACTCTTTATCTTCCGGTTTTTCTGGAAACGAAAATCTGGAAAATTGATAACGTAGTCCTCATTTTCGTCCTGGCTGTCGTATTCGGACTGGCCATCGGCGCTTTCAATGCATGGATGATTTCCATCATGGGAATACCGCCCCTGATTGCCACGCTGGGCACCAGCAGCATCATCAACGGAGCCCTGATGGCGACGACTTCCGGCAAGGAAATTTCGAATCTTCCGGCTTCGATGGATGCACTGTACAGTTCTTATTTCTTTACGTATACGGCCCCCAGCGGAATGACGTATTCCCTGTCCGTCCTGTTTATCGTTCCGGTCATCTTCATCATCCTGACGGCGCTGCTTCTGCGCAAGACGATGCTGGGACGAGGCATCTTTGCAATCGGCGGTGACAGGAATGCGGCAAAAGTGGCAGGTTTTAATGTCCGGAAAATTCAGTTCTTCGTTTTTATGGCCGTGGGAGCCATGACCGGCATTGCCGGTGTCTGCTCCTGCATCCTGGCAAGGACCGCACACCCGACCAACCTGATGGGTTCGGAAATGATGGTCATTGCAGCTGTTGTTGTCGGCGGCACGCGGATTACCGGAGGACATGGAACCGTCATCGGCACGGTCCTTGGTGTCTTCCTGATTGCCCTGATTGAGAACAACCTGATCATGATGGGCGTTCCGACTTACTGGCAGTCATTCGTGGTCGGTCTGGTCATCGTTCTCGGAACTTCAATCACATCGCTTCGTGCAAAGAAGATTGCACAGAGCGCCAAGGTCTGAGGAGGGACGGGAAAATGGAAAAAATCAAGAATTCAATCAAGAATATGGACAACAGCATCAAGACCCTGTGGCTTCTGGTCATTATCGTTCTTGTGATCATGCTGATTCTCGATGCGGCCAATTTCTTTACCTTCCAGAATCTGCGCTCCATGGTGTTCCAGTTCCCGGAATTCGGCATCATGGCTTTCGGCATGATGATCTGCATGATTTCGGGCGGCATCGATCTTTCCCTGGTCGGGATTGCCAACCTGGCCGGAATCATCTGCGTGGAAGTTGTCCTGAATCTCAACGGCAGCATCGGCTTCGTACCGTCGGCTGTTCTCGGCTATGCAGCGGCACTGGCAGTAGGAGCTCTCTGCGGACTTTTCAATGGCTTCATGATCGGCTACCTGAAAATACCTGCTATGCTGGTCACTCTCTGCGGTCTTGAACTTTACAAAGGACTTGGGGAAGCCATTACGACAGGACCGGCGCTGACCGGACTGCCGGATGCCTACAAGCTCCTTGGGAACGGCGATTTCTTCAGTATTCCGTTTGTCATCATTCCGTTCCTCATTGTCGTCATCGCGGTTTCCTTTATCATGAGATCGACGGTTTACGGACAGCAGGTTTATTTCATGGGAACCAACAATGAAGCAGCCCGCTATTCCGGCATCAACTGCTTTAAGACGACAGAAATCACGTACATGATTTCCGGTATCCTCGGAGGCGTCTGCGGAATCATCATTACCTCGCATTTCAATTCCGCGAAATCCGATTACGGAACTTCCTATACACTGCTGACTCTGCTGATCGTCGTCCTCGGCGGACTCAATCCGGACGGCGGAAAAGGAAAGGTCTCCGGCGTGCTTCTGGCCATTATCCTTCTGCAGCTCATCAGCAATGCGTTCAGTATCCTGCAGCTGGATTCTTCACTGAAGCAGCTGGTTTACGGCGCGCTGCTGATCGGATCACTGCTTGTCAATATCATGCGCGAGCGGGTTGCCCTGAAGAGAGAGACCAGACTCGCAGCGGCAAAGGAGTAGGAAAATGAGAAAAATCAAAGCACAGAAACTGACAAAAGAAGCATTTGCCCCGTTCGGGACCTATTATGATGTACTGAAGCCGGAAGGTGCCCATCTGGGAGACTTCTATCAGGACCATGTCATCGATCCGGTTGCTTTCGGCGTGCCGATGGGATTTTCGGCACTGGTTGCCCATAAGGCGGAAAAGATGATCGTAAGAGGCTCCGAATATCATAATTACACCGGTGAGGTCATGATTCCGCTGGACGGAGATGTCATCATCTATGTTGCGCCGGTTTCCAAGGAACCGGTGCCGCAGGAAACAAAGGCCTTTATCGTCCCGCAGGGAACGGTTGTGCGCCTGGAAACAGGAGTCTGGCATCTGGGACAGTTCCCGGTCTCGAAAGAAGAGGTGCATCTGCTGCTGGCTCTTCCGCAGAGAACGTATGTCAACGACTGCTGTGTAGTGGATTATGACGAAAAAGACTATATCGAGATTACAAAATAACCGAGGGAGGAATTCAAAATGAAAAAAATTATCAATGCACCGGAAAACTATACGGACGATATGCTTCGCGGCATCTATGCGGCACATCCGGACATGGTCAAATACGTGAACGACGATCTCCGCTGCTTCTGCACGGCGAATAAGAAAGACGGAAAAGTTGCCATCATTACCGGCGGCGGCACGGGACACCTTCCGCTGTTTCTCGGTTATGTCGGCGAGAACATGCTGGATGGCTGCGGTGTGGGCGGCGTTTTCCAGTCCCCGTCTGCAGAGCAGATCTACAACGTTTCCAAGGAAGTGGAAGCGGGAGCCGGCATCCTTTATCTTTACGGCAACTATACGGGTGACATCATGAACTTCGACATGGCTTCCGAAATGCTGGATATGGACGATATCACGGCCAAGAGCATTGTCGGTGCCGATGACGTGCTTTCGAACAAGAATCCGGATGCCCGCCGCGGCGTGGCCGGCATCTTCTTCATGTACAAGTGCGCGGGAGCCAAGGCTGCCGAAATGGGAAGCCTGGATGAAGTCCTGGCAGCTGCCCAGAAGGCAAAGGACAATACGAGGACAGTCGGTTTTGCACTGACGCCGTGCGTCATTCCGGAACTCGGCCATTCCAATTTCACGCTCGGCGATGACGAGATGGCTTTCGGCATGGGCATCCACGGAGAACCGGGTGTCTGGAACGGACCGGTCAAGACCTCGAAGGAACTGGCGGAGGAGTCTCTGAAGGAAATCCTGGCGGATATGCCGGTTGCTTCCGGTGAGGAAGTCAGCGTCCTGATCAACGGACTCGGCGCTACGAGCCAGGAAGAGCTCTACATTCTTTCCGGCGATGTCAGCCGCATCCTTGCGGACAAGGGAATCAAAGTCTACCGGACTTTCGTCGGCGAGTACGCGACCAGCATGGAGATGGCAGGCGCTTCTGTTTCCGTCTGCAGGATGGCAGATGAGGAAATGAAGAAGTGGATGGACAAGCCGGTGCATACGCCGTTCTATACGCAGGTCTGAAAAGAAAGAGAGGGCATCATGGAAAGTATCAAATATGAAAATCTGGCCGATCTGTTCCAGTGCGTCGCGGACATTTTTGCAGAGAAGAAAGACGAACTCTGCGCGATGGATGCGAACATGGGAGACGGGGATCTGGGCCTTACGATGAGCAAGGGCTACGGTGCGCTGCCGCAGCTGATCCGTGACAACGGGGAAGAAGGAAACATCGGCAGGACGCTGATGAAGGCAGCGATGAAAATGCAGAGCCTGGTTCCGTCGACGATGGGAACGCTGATGTCCAGTGGAATCATGGAAGGCGGCAAGGCACTGAAGGATAAGAGCGAAATCGGTGCGGAGGAGCTGTCCCAGTTCCTGACCGGATTTGCAGCCGGCATTCAGAAACGCGGAAAATGCGCGCTCGGAGACCGCACGATTCTGGACTCTGTCGATGCGGCAGCCAAAAAAAGCGCCGAGGCATTTTCAGCAGGCGGCGATATCCAGGCGGTGATGCAGGCAGCCTGCCGGGGCGCGGCAGAAGGCGTCGAAGCCACGAAGGATATGATTCCGAAGTACGGAAAGGCAGCTGTTTTTTCCGCCAAGGCCAAAGGCATTGCCGATCAGGGTGCCGTCGCCGGACAGTGTCTGGTGGAAGGTCTTGCACGCTATGTGAAATAAGTCTCTTTCCGAAGACAGCCTCCTGAAATAAGGAAAGGGATTTATCAGGCATTAAATGAAAAGCTCTCCGTAAGCGGAGGGCTTTTTCATTTACCGTGAGGCAACCGGCAGGAGCGGTTAAGGGCGACAAATCGGGGATATTGTAAATTGAACCCTCCCGGAGGCGATGCTATAATTCAGTGTAAATTTGTAATAATGTATTTTTTTAACAGAGGGAGGTTGCAGCGACATGGGTGTTGTAGGTACTGTGGAAAAAAAGGCTATCATGGAAGCTTACAAGTATGTCTGCAAAGATCCGGAGAAGAATCTTCCGAATATTTTCAAGACAATCGAGAAGTACGACATGACGGGTTCGGTGACGAAACAGGCCAGGACGTTTGAAAAGGTCTTCACCGAAAAAGGCAATTGGTATGATCTGATTATGAGTTTCTTCACAAGTGTTGATGACGGAATCCGTGATAAGATACTTGAGAATATCATCATCAACGGCACGCTGATCGGTTCGAAAAAACAGAAGGCATCCCGTGAAAAATACGGCTGCAACGTGCCGTGGACGATCCTGATGGATCCGACATCCGCCTGCAACCTGCACTGCACAGGCTGCTGGGCAGCAGAATACGGCCACAAGCTGAGCCTGACCTATGACGAAATGAACTCAATCGTCAATCAGGGCAAGGAACTCGGCGTCTATGTTTACATGTTCTCCGGCGGCGAGCCGACGGTCCGCAAGGATGACCTGATCCGTCTGTGCGATGAGCATCCGGACTGCGAATTCCAGCCGTTTACGAACGGAACTCTGATCGATGACAAGTTTGCCGATGAGATCCTCCGCGTCAAGAATTTCTTCCCGGCAATTTCCTGTGAAGGAACAGAGGAGTCGACAGACTTCCGCCGCGGGGCCGGAACCTTCAAAAAGGCGACGGACGCCATGGCACGCTTAAGGGAAAGAAAGATTCCGTTCGGAATCTCGAACTGCTATACCTCCAAGAACTACAGCGTCATCGGCTCCGAGGAGTACTTCGATCAGATGATCGAATGGGGCGCGAAGTATGCATGGTTCTTCACCTACATCCCGGTCGGAAAGGATGCGGTTCCGGACCTGATTGCGACGCCGGAGCAGAGAAAGTTCATGTATGACCAGCTGCGTGCTTTCCGCAAGACGAAACCGCTGCTGACCATCGACTTCTGGAACGACGGAGAATACATCAACGGCTGCATCGCAGGCGGACGCTATTTCCTGCATATCAATGCCAACGGTGATTTCGAACCGTGCGGATTCATTCACTATGCAGATCACAACCTTCATAAGGACACGCTGCTCTCCGCGCTGCAGGGACCGATGTTCATGGCTTATCACAAGGGCCAGCCGTTCAACGACAACATGCTTCGTCCGTGTCCGCTTCTGGACAATCCGGAAGCCCTGCGCAAAATGGTCGACGAGACCGGTGCCAAGTCCACGGATATGCAGTCGCCGGAAGATGTTCATGACCTGACGGCCAAGACGGAAAAGGCAGCTGCGGAATGGGCTAAGGTCGCGGATCCCCTGTGGGCACATGACGGAGGCGCGAAGCGCAAAGCAAAAGAGGAAGCAGCAAAAGCAGCCGAAGAGACAAATAAGGGAAAGGGCCTGTTTTCCAAGAAACACTGAGAAATCAGGCAACCCGAAGTCAGAGATCTGAAAGGCAGGGCAGTGAAGCATGGCAATGGCATTATGGGAAATCCTGGTGATTTCCATCGGGCTTTCTTTGGATGTATTCGCCTATAGCCTCTGGAAAGGGGCTATGCTTTCTGAACTGAAGAAAAGCTGCATCATTAAAATGACGGCACTGTTCACGGGATTCCAGATGGGGGCCCTGCTTCTCGGAAACGCGATTACGCTGATTCCGGCTATCCGCGGAAATGTGAAGCAGGCGAACCGTCTGTGGATCCTGATTGCAGCCTGCATCTTTTTCGGCATCGGCGTCTACATGATCATCAAGTCCCTCCGGAAGAAGAGCGAAGTCATCGAGGAAAAGAAAGAAGATAATTTCCAGTTCCGGATTATCGGGATCTGGGCAATTATCACTTCGATCGACTCCCTGCTTGCCGGAATCAGCTACGGGTTCCTTTCGGTGACGCTTATGGGAACGGTAATCCTTACGGGCGTCACGACGGCCGCAGCTGTGCTGGCAGGTCTTTACGCAGGCTACCGGCTGGGATGCGGCCCTAAAAATACAATGGTAACTATCGGCGGGTGCATCGTTATCATCGGAGGCATCGACGTGCTGTCACATTTCTTTATGTTCTGAAACAAGGGAAGGAGAATCAAATGGCTTCAATGAAACATGCAGCCGAGAGAAAAGCGGCGGAGGTCGCCATCAGACAGGCGGTCAGGTACATCAAGAAAGACGGAACCGATCAGGGCGAGCAGATCTGCAAGCTGATCGATCTGCTTCAGAAGATCCTCGGGAACAGCATCCCGGAGATGAGTTTCGACAACGCAAGAAAAATGATGTCCGATCCGGATAACAAATGGTCGAAGTATGTCAAGAAGGCCATCAACGAACTGGATGAGAACGTTGTCGTCATGACGCTTCTCAACCTCGGCTTTGAAGCCTTCTTCCTCGGAACGAAAGATATCCGTGAGAACCGGAAAAAGTATGACTGCAACATTCCGTGGCTGATCCTGATGGATCCGACATCGGCCTGCAATCTTCACTGCACGGGCTGCTGGGCTGCTGAATACGGCCATAAGCTGAACCTCACCTATGAGAAGATGGACGACATCATCAATCAGGGCGTGGCGCTCGGCACGCATTTCTATCTGTTTACAGGCGGTGAACCGCTGGTCCGCAAGAACGATATCGTCAAACTGGCGGAAGCCCATCATGACTGCGAATTCCATATCTTCACGAACGGTACGCTGATTGACGAGCAGTTCTGCAAGGATCTGCAGAGACTCGGCAACATTTCCCTCGCGCTTTCCCTCGAAGGCTTTGAGGAAGTCAACGACGGCCGCCGCGGCGAAGGCGTGTATGACAAGGTCATGCATGCATTCGAGCTCATGAAGGCGCACGGCCTTCTGTTCGGTACTTCCATCTGCTATACGCGCGCGAACATTTCCACGATTACGGATCAGAAGTTCCTGGACATGATCGTGGACAAGGGATGCCGTTATGCATGGTACTTCCATTACATGCCGGTCGGAAATGATGCGGATGCTTCCCTTCTTCCGACGATGGAGCAGAGAGAATTCATGTATCACAAGGTTCGTGAGATCCGTCATGATGACATGCTCTTTACGATGGACTTCCAGAACGACGGAGAGTTCGTCGGAGGATGCATTGCCGGCGGACGCAATTACTGCCATATCAACAGCAACGGCGATGTCGAGCCATGCGTGTTCATTCATTATTCAGGCGCCAACATTAATGAGAAGAGCCTCATCGAGTGCCTGCAGCAGCCGCTGTTCCAGGAGTACCGGAACCGCCAGCCGTTCAACAAGAACCTGCTGCGTCCGTGCCCGATGCTGGAGAATCCGCAGCTCCTTCAGGAAATGGTGCAGCGCACGGGTGCGCACAGCACCGATCTCACCTCGCCGGAATCGGTTGAGCATCTCTGCGCAAAATGTGAGATGTATGCCAAGGAATGGCATCCGAATGCAGACCGTCTCTGGAACCAGAAAGAGCATCCGGAACATAAATATGAAAACTTCAAGAACTGGCATCCGAAGACCGATCCGAAGGACTATTATTCAAATGAAGACAGCCTGACGGATGAGGACCGTGCGGATGACGCAGCGATGGCTGCGAAGATGGCAGCAAAGGCGGCAGCTGAAAAGGCAGCCGGGAAAGAAGCTGCAGAGTAAAAAGATGATAAAGCTGATCGGCCTGGATCTGGACGGAACCGTCTTTGACAATCAGAAAAACATCTCGGAAAGAACGAAGAACGCCGTGGGGCAGGCAGCTGCCCGCGGCGTTCTTGTCGTACCGGTGACCGGCCGTCCTTACCGCGCGATACCGGAAAGCGTCCGGAAGCTGGACGGAGTCCGGTATCTGGCTGCCGTGTCCGGAGCATCTGTCTATGACCTTCAGGAAGGGAAAAAGATTCATGAGGACCTGATTGCCAATGCCCGGGCATCGGAAGTGCTCCGGAGGCTTCAGAGAGTGAACTGCGTGACCATGGCCTTCATCGACGGATTCGGCTATGTCGAGCACGAAAACCTGAAGAAGGCAATTGAATATGCCGAAACCGAAGTGATCCGCCATTATCTGCGGACGACCAGGACCGGGGTGGATGATCTGCCTTCCTTCATTGAAAAGGACGGAAGAGGAGTCGAGAAATTCACGGTCAATTTCCCTCATGGAAAAGACGGGCATCTGATCGGTCTGGAAAAGGTGCTGGACCTGCTTTCGGACTGCCGGAAGGACATGGACCTGGTCTACGGAGGCGCCATCAACCTGGAGGTCACGAACAGGACGGCGACCAAGGGAAATGCACTGCATTTCCTGGCGGAGAAGTTCGGGATCGCCAAAGAGGAAATCATGGCCTGCGGCGATTCGGGGAATGACCTGGAAATGCTTCAGGCTTCCGGTCTGCCCGTTGCGATGGCCAACGCGGAAGAGAACATTAAAAAAGCCGCTTCTTACATTACAAAGAGCAATGAAGAAGACGGCGTGGCCGCTGCCATTGAAAAGTTTGTCCTAGGAGATTAAGTCCACGGCGGAATGCATCATCAGATACTGGTAGGCCCGGCAGAGGTCGTCGGCACTGCAGTAGCAGCCGGACTTCAGCCAGTCGTAAATAGTGCTGACCAGACCGTTCGTGTAGAAGGAAGCAATCCTTGCATCCGTCAGGATGGGGATTGTTTCTTTTATTTTGACGGAATACAGGCCGGCAATCTTCAGGAAAGAGGCGTAGACATCTTTTTTCAGGATTTCCAGGAAGGAATTCGGCCCGTCAATCGTCAGCGCCTTGCGGTAGAAGTCCTTATCCTTCTCAAGACCCTTGACAAGAAGCACGACCGCATCATAAGCCCTGCCGTTCTGAATCAGGGTCCTGGTGCCGTCGGAGATATCCGTCTGGAAAATCCATTCAAGAACTTCATACTTGTCCTGAAAATGCTTATAGAACGTAGGACGAATCAGTCCGGCACGATCGGTAATCGTCTTGATCGTGATCTTGTCGAACGGCATCGTCAGAAGCAGCTCATGAAAGCAGTCAGCCAGCAATTCTTTTGTAAGGTCTTTTTTACTGTCCATAGTTCCCCCAGACAGTTCAAATTATATCATGAACATCGGAAAAGTGCTATAATTTGGTCATTACAGAGTCTGATTCTGAAAGGAGCACAATCATGAAATGGCAGGAAGTTCTGGAAAATGCAAGGCCGGTAATCGGTGACCGCTGCAGGGCATGCGCTGTCTGCAACGGACGTGCCTGCACGAACAAAATGCCCGGACCGGGAGCAAAGGGCGTCGGCGATACCGCTGTCCGCAATTATGATGCATGGCAGGATATCCGCATCAACATGGATACGATTCATGAAAATGATACGCCTGATACTTCCGTCGAGCTTTTCGGCAGAAAATTCCGGTATCCTTTCTTTGCAGGACCGGTGGGCGCGGTCAGTCTTCATTACGGAGACCGCTACAGCGACGTTTCCTATAATAATGTCCTGGTCGCGGAGTGCGCGAAAGAAGGTATTGCGGCTTTTACCGGCGACGGAACGAATGCGGATGTCATGAAGGCGGCAACGGAAGCTATACGGGCTGCAGGCGGTGCAGGCATTCCGACGGTCAAGCCCTGGGGCGCAGATGTCGTCCGGGAGAAAATGAAGCTGGTGAAAGAGTCCGGAGCATTTGCCGTGGCGATGGATATTGATGCGGCGGGACTTCCGTTCCTGAAAGGACTGAATCCTCCTGCAGGGGCCAAGTCGGTCGAAGAACTGAAAGAGATCATCTCGGAAGCAGGGCTCCCGTTCATCGTCAAAGGCGTCATGACGGCAGGCGGAGCAAAGAAGGCGCGCGAGGCAGGAGCTTCGGCCATCATCGTCTCGAACCACGGCGGTCGTGTTCTGGATCAGTGCCCGGCAACGGCTGAGGTCCTCGGGGATATTGCGGAAGAGGTCGGCGGCACCATGAAGATTCTTGTGGACGGAGGAATCCGTTCCGGCGTCGATGTCTTTAAGGCACTGGCAATGGGAGCGGATGCGGTCCTGATCGCAAGACCTTTCGTGACGGCGGTTTACGGAGGGGCCGAAGAGGGAATCGCTGCCCTCATTTCCAAAATCGGAGAGGAACTGTCCGATACGATGTCTATGTGCGGGGCGAAAGAGCTGAAAGATATCAATGAGGATATGCTCTGGTAACAGCAGGTCTTGTGCAGGACGCATGAAATTAACACAATATCTCGACTGATTGTAACAATTTTGAAATAATTTCGTCAAAATCCCTTGATTTATCAAAGTCAGCATGGTAAAATTTCCTTCGAACATTAAATGTTACGCATTTATTAAATCCATTGCTAATTCTTTAAACCAAGGGAGTTAATTTATGAAGAAAAGAATTCTCAGCGCAATCTTGGCAGCAGTGCTCATCGCATCCCAGGGGACAGCGGTTTTTGCAGATGAGGAATCCAATCTGCAGGCACAGCAGTCAGCGGCTCAGAATCAGCTGAATGATACGTATGCTTCACTTGATGATCTGGCTTCACGTCAGCAGCAGGTGCAGTCTGAAATATCCGATGTCAATGCAGATCTGGTTGATCTGATGGTACAGATTTCACAGGCACAGCAGGACATCGCGACGACGCAGACACAGATTGCCGACACACAGTCCCAGATTGATTCCACACAGACACAGCTTCAGCAGCAGCAGGCAGAGCGCGATCAGCAGTATGAAGATATGTGTACGCGCATCCAGTATATTTATGAGAACGGCGGAGAAGGCGGATGGGCGACCATCGTCCTGAAGGAAACGGATTTCAGTTCTCTAATCAACAAGGCGGAATATGCATCCGATCTTCATCAGGCAGACAGAACAGCCCTGTCGGAATATGAAAATGTCATCAGCGACATCAGCGCTTCCGAACAGAATCTGAAGGATCAGAAATCCCTTCAGGAAACACAGGAAGCAAATCTTCAGTCCCAGCAGGCTTCCTTAGAGCAGCAGCAGGCTGAACTTCAGGATACGCTGACACAGAAACAGGCAACTTCCGCAGACTATGACAATCAGATTTCGGAAGCAAAGCAGCAGGCAGCCGAGATTCAGGATTTGATCAATCAGCAGCAGGCAAGGCTTCAGGAAATTGAAGCAGAGAAACAGGCAGCGGCAGAAGCGGCAGCCAAGGCGGCAGCGGCAGCGGCAGCTCAGGCAGCAGCAGATGAGGCAGCCCGTCAGCAGGCGGCGGCCAATGCGGCAGCGGCGGCGCAGGCAGCAGCTTCTCAGAGAACAGCTTCCGCAAGCGAAGCTTCTGAAGGAACATCCGCTGCTTCTTCATCGAAGAGTTCAGCTTCCTATTCATCCGGAAGTTCTTCTGGTTCCGGTATTGTCTCTTTTGCAGAACAGTTCATCGGATGCCCGTATGTATGGGGCGGGAGTTCTCTGACGAACGGCTGTGACTGCTCGCATTTCGTATGGCTGGTTCTTCAGAACTGCGGAGTTTACAGCGGCGGTTATCTGACCTCCGGCGAATGGGCAGGGGTTGGGACACCGGTTGCTTCCCTTTCCGAGGCACAGGCAGGAGATATCATCGTTTATTCCGGCCATGTGGCAATCTACGATGGCAATGGAATGATCGTTGAGGCTAAAGGCTCGGCGTACGGCATTACGCACGACCGCAGCGCTGACTGCAAATCGATTGTCGCCATCAGACGTTTCGTATAAGACGATTTAAAATCATATCAGATACTCCAGACATCAGAAAACCCTTCGACTTCGGCCGGAGGGTTTTTTTCTGCAGCAGAGGTTTACTCCGCTGCCGGGAAAAGCGAAAAGTCTTCTTGACATTTCATACTAATCATATTAAAATACTATAATATTAAACACAGTAAGAAGCAGACAGAACCCTAAGTTATGACAGTACATAACGCCGGTACGGCACATCACAGGAGGCTAGGACGATGGCAAAAATCACGGAAGAGACAGTAAAGAACTGGAAATTCGAAACGAAACAGCTGCATATCGGACAGGAAGAATATGACCAGTCTACGGATTCACGGGCGGTGCCGATCTACCAGACGTCCTCTTATGTTTTCCGGAACAGTCAGCATGCGGCGGACCGCTTCGGACTGAGGGATGCGGGAAACATTTACGGAAGACTGACGAATCCGACGGAGGATGTCTTCGAACAGAGGATTGCCGCGCTGGAAGGCGGAGCCGCCGGACTGGCCGTGGCTTCCGGAGCAGCAGCCGTAACCTACGCCATTGAAAATGCGGCATCCAAAGGCGATCATATCGTGGCTGCGAAAAATATCTACGGCGGCACCTACAACCTTCTGAAGCATACCATTCCGGATTTCGGCATAACGACGACTTTCGTGGATCCTCTGGACCTTTCCGCCTACGAGAAAGCGATTCAGGAGAATACGAAAGCTCTGTATATTGAAACGCTCGGAAACCCAAACAGCGAGGTCGTCGATATCGACGGTATTGCGGCTGTCGCACATCGACACGGACTTCCGCTCATAATCGACAACACCTTTGCCACGCCTTACCTGATCCGTCCGATTGAACACGGGGCGGACATCGTGGTTGAATCGGCAACAAAATTTATCGGCGGACACGGCACGACGATCGGCGGGGTCATTATCGACGGAGGGACCTTCGACTGGTCGGCCCATGCGGAACGCTATCCGCAGCTCACGGAGCCGAATCCGAGCTATCACGGCATCAGCTTTGTTCAGGCTGCCGATCCGGCCGCTTTTGTGACGCGCATCCGTGCCATTCTTCTCCGCGATACAGGGGCGACTCTTTCTCCGTTTGCCAGCTGGATTTTCCTGCAGGGACTCGAGACGCTCTCGCTCAGGGTCGAACGCCACATTGAAAACACGAAGAAGGTGCTGGAGTATCTGAAGAGCGTGCCGGAGGTTGAAAGCATTTCCCACCCGTCGCTTTCCGAAAATCCGGAGCAGCAGAGACTTTACCGGGAATATTTCCCGAACGGGGCCGGTTCTGTCTTTACCTTCCGGATCCGGGGCGGCGAGAAAGAGGCGCAGGAATTCATCGACCGCCTGCAGCTCTTCAGTCTTCTGGCAAATGTAGCCGATGTCAAATCCCTTGTGATTCATCCTGCCAGCACGACGCATGCTGAACTGAATGAAGAGGAGCAGAAGGATCAGGGCATTTATCCGAACACGGTCCGCCTTTCCATCGGCACGGAAAATGCCGAAGATATCATCGCAGATCTGAAGCAGGCATTCGGCCGCTGATTTTTGAGCGACATTTAAAAGGAAATGGGTCTTGAATAATCCTGCTTCAGCCGTTATCATAAGAATGCACTCTTTGAAAGCAGGGAACTGCATTCTTTGAGGGCAGGAAGCAGGAATCGATGACAAGAAAGCAGTTACTGGCCCGTCGCGCGAAACACCGCAGGATTCAGCGGATTCGCCAGGCGGTAAAAATAGGAATCTATGCACTGATGGCAATCGGGGTCTTCTGCCTCGTCTGGTTCGTGGTGAGACCGCTGGTCGCAAAAGGCGGAAGCGGCACCGAAAATCCCGACACTTCCGCTGTGACGGCGGAAACGGCCGGAACGGATGCAGTGACCGGCGATACAGCGCAGAAGGAAGCACTGGCAGATACGGTTTCCGGAACGGTCGGATGGAATGTCGACGACAGCGGCTGGTGGTATAAAAATGAAGACGGCACCAGGTACGTGAACGGCTGGAAGACCATCGACGGAAATAAATATTTCTTCTGGTCAACAGGGTACATCGTAACCGGCTGGTGCTATGTGGATGACCAGACGTATGCGTATTTTGATGCAAGCGGAGTCTATCACCCGGATGCGCAGCCGAAACTGGTCGCTCTGACTTTTGACGACGGACCCTCCTGGGATACGGACTCCATCCTGGATACGCTGACGGCTTATCATGCCAAGGCGACTTTCTTTGTGGTCGGCAAGAGTATCGAGCAGGACAGCAAGACAAAAGCGGCGCTGCAGAGAGAATATGATCTCGGCATGGAGATCGGTAGCCATACCTACGACCATACAATCCTTTCTTCTTCAACGGCGGAAGTCATCCAGAGCGTCATGCAGAAGAATGATGATCTGATTCAAAGCCTCATCGGCTTTACACCGACAATCATGAGACCTACGGGCGGCGGTGTCAACGATACCGTTACCGCAACTGTGACGAAACCGATGATTCTCTGGAATGTCGATACGCTGGACTGGAAGACGAAGGATGCATCGCAGACGATACCGGCAGCCACGACGAATATTAAGGACGGATCGGTGATCCTGATGCATGATATTTACATTCAGACGGCAGACGCGGTCAAGACGATTGTCCCGACGCTGCAGACGATGGGCTATAAGATGGTGACCATCAGTGAACTGGCGGCAGCCCGCGGCGTCACCCTGGAAGTGGGACAGAAGTATTATGACTTCTATCCGAGCAGTACCGAGAGCTCAGGCGCGGCAGATTCTTTCCAGACCATTGACGATTCGCTTCCGGCAGCCTGAAGAAATCCGGCAGATGGAAACGTTTCCTGAATTGCTTATAATGCATGAATGAAACAGGCAAAAGAAAGACCTTCCGGCAGGGAGGTCTTTCTTTACGCAGCATCTTTCCTGAAGGCCTGCAGGAACTGAACCTTATGCGGCCTGAGTCTGACTGACCGGGTCCGGTCTGCCGAAACAGGCTCGGATCCTGTTTAAATGTTCTTGTATTTACAGAACGTTATTGGTAAGATGAATTTGAACATGTGATTAAAAACACATTTCTGATTCCTGAAGAAACAGAATAATATGAAAAAAAATATAAAAACCGGCATGCTCTTTACGTTTATCTCAGCCGCTGTCCTGGCGGCAGGGATTTGTTCTGTTACGCTGCATGCAGAAGAAGAGGATACCCGCCGGACCGTTAAGGTGGCAGTCCTTAATAACACGACCTATGCGGATCAGGATGAGAACGGGACATGGAGCGGTATTGACATTGAGAGCATGATCGACATTTCCCAGAAGGCGGGATTCAATGTAGAATTCATTGATTCCAGCAATGACCCGGATTTTCTGGGCAATCTGGAAAACGGCACGTACGATATCGTCGCGGATGTGGCCATTACGCCGGAGCGGGAAGAGCAGTTTCTGTTTACAGATGTGGAGATGGGGACAAACAACAGCACCCTCGCCGTCAGGGCAGAAGACAACCGCTGGGATTACGGAGATATTGAACAGGTTTCCGGCATGAAAATCGGGGTAGTGGCTACCTATGCGAATAACGCAGAGTTCCGCACATGGTGCAAAAAGCATGAGGTCTTTCCTGAAATAACAGAGTATCAAACCGTCACGGATATGACTGAAGCCCTGCAGAACGGAAAAATTGACGGAGCGGTCTCCAGCATCGCCAACGGAGAAGACTATACCGTACAGTTTCGAATCATCATGAAATTCCTTCCGGAACCGTATGGCTTTGCGTTCCGAAAAGATGACGTGGAACTGAAAAATAAAGTCGATACCGCGGTTGCGCAGATCCTGTCAGGAAATATCGACTATTTCTCGAATCTGAAAAACAAATATGAGACACAGTTCAGGAGCAATATTCTTCCGCTTTCCATATCCGAGGAAAAGTATATTGCGGATCATCCGGTGATGCGGGTTGCCGTTATTAAAAATGAAATGCCGTATTTCAAAAAAAATTCAGACGGTTCGGATAACGGAATCATCCCGGATTATTATGCGAGGCTTTCCGAATGGTCAGGACTGAAGTTCAGCTATTCTGCCTTTGATTCCTATGACAAAGCAATAGAATCCGTCCGAAACGGAGAGTCTGATATCCTCGGCATTTATGGCAACGGGCTTATCAGCGCTTCTCAGAACAGCCTGTCGCTGACGGACCGGATTTCCAATATCAGCTGCATCCTTCTGGCGAATCCGGGAACGGATATTTCCGAGAATAAAAGGATTGCAACAGCGTCTACGATTGCCAAAGTATTGAAGCCCGGCATCGCCAAAACTTTCCCGGACGCTTCCGTGACGGAATATGCCAATGCGGGCGAATGCCTCGATGCCGTTAAACGAGGAGATGCGGACGCCCTGCTTGTGGGACTTTACAGTTCCTCCTGGCTGACAAATCAGATGAATTCCACATCTTACAGCATCATTCCGATATCAGGAATCAGCTATGAACTCTGTGCTGCCGTAAAGGACAACAATCAGGTGCTTTGCTCCATTATGAATAAAGCCATCGCAGCAACAAAGGGTGAATTTGTCGGAATCGCGATTAAAGATACCATGCCTCAGAACGATCTGAGCACCACGATTTCCAGAATCCCGTCGGGTATCATCATTACTGTGGTTTGTGTCCTTCTGGCACTGGTAATCGGCCTGTTCTGGGCAATGGTCCTGCTCGGGAGACGCCAGAAGGAACGCACTGCCGTCCTGGCTGCACAGGCAGAAACGGAAAAGCAGAAGATACGTTTAGCGGAAATCGAAAAGAATTCCGAGGACAGGAATCGTTTCTTTGCAAATATCAGCCATGACATGCGTACGCCGCTGAATGCTGTCCTGGGTTTTGCGTCACTTGCGCAGAAAGACAATCTTTCGGAAGAAACCAGAAAAGAGTATATTTCGAAAATACAGATATCCGGGAATCTTCTGCTGGATCTGATCAACGATACGCTGACTCTTTCAAAAGCAAACAGCGGGAAACTGAAACTGAATCCGGAACCGATCCGTGCCAAAGAAATTTTTGAATCGATTATCGTTCCGATACGCCAGGCAGCTGAGAAAAAGGGAATTTCCTTTACGGCTGATTCGAGCGGTGCGGCAGACCGGGTGATTTTAGTCGATAAACTGAACCTTCAGAAGATTCTGCTGAATCTGCTTTCAAATGCCATTAAATTCACACCGGAAGGCGGGCATGTAAGCATACGTTTTTATAATGAACCGCAGGAAGATGCAGGTCTGGATTCCATCATTGAAGTCAGTGACGACGGAATCGGAATGGATTCCGAGTTCCTGCCGCATATTTTCGAACCATATACTCAGGAAAAGCAGAACGGATATGAATCTGTAGGGACAGGGCTCGGGCTTTCCATCGTAAAACGGCTGGTGGAACTGATGGGCGGAACAATCCACGCGGAAAGCGTGAAAGGAAAAGGTACAACCTTTACGGTTCGGCTGCACTTTGAGGAAGCGGAACCGGGCGATGCTGTGAAAGCAGAGACGGTCAAAGCACCTGCTGACAATCTTTCCGGCCGGAGGATTCTTCTCTGCGAGGACAATGCCCTTAATCGTGAAATCGCAATTGCCCTGCTGAAAGATAAAGGCATGGACGTCGATACAGCGGAAAATGGCGAAATCGGGGTCCGTAAGTTCAGGGACAGCGCTCCGGGAACTTATGATGCCATCCTGATGGATATCCGGATGCCTGTCATGGACGGAATTGAAGCCGTGAAAAAAATCCGCATGTCAGCCAGAAATGACGCAAAGTCAATTCCGGTTATTGCGATGACAGCGGATGCCTTCAGTGACGATATTCAAAAATGCGAGGATGCGGGAATGAATGCTCATCTTGCAAAGCCTGTTGATCCTGAGCACCTGTACCAGGTTCTGGGTTCTGCTATCGCGGTTCGGTAAACGGATTCTGAAGCCGACGGTATCTGCAGAACCCTTTTACAGCGGATCGAAATTCTTTATAGCTTCCTTATTTCATGGAAGCTCTTTTTCTCAGCCTGGAATCAAGGATTTTCTTGCGGATACGAAGGGACTTCGGCGTTACTTCCAGAAGTTCATCGGTATCAATGAAATCCAGCGCCTGCTCAAGACTCAGGATTTTCGGCGGAGTCAGAGTAAGCGCTTCATCTGCATTGGATGAGCGCGTATTGGTCAGATGTTTCGTCTTGCAGACATTGATCTCGATATCTTCCGGCTTGGAGCTTTCGCCGACAACCATGCCGGCATAGACCTTTACATTCGGCCCGATGAAAAGCGCACCGCGCTCCTGGGCGGAGAAGAGTCCGTAGGTGACTGACAGGCCGTCTTCAAAGGCAATCAGGGATCCGTTCTTGCGGTAGGAGAAATCTCCCTTGTACGGTGCATATTCATCAAAGACGCTGTTGATGATGCCGGTGCCTTTTGTTGCGGTAAGAAACGGTCCGTGGAAGCCGATCAGGCCTCGTGCGGGTATCGCGAATTCCAGACGGGAAGTGCCGTCGGAAAGAGTGCTCATGCCCTGCAGTTCGCCTTTGCGTTCGGAAAGCATGCTAATGACGGTTCCCGTAAATTCTTCCGGGACATCGACATAGGCAATTTCCATCGGTTCCAGCTTCTTGCCCTGCTCATCCGTTTTCAGGATGACCTCTGCCTTGCTGACGGCAAATTCATATCCTTCGCGTCTCATGGTTTCAATCAGGACGGAGAGGTGGAGTTCGCCCCTGCCGCAGACGTGGAACGTATCTGTGCTGTCCGTATCACTGACCCGCAGGGAAACATCCGTATTCAGTTCGCGCAGCAGACGCTCGCGGATCTGCCTGGAAGTGCAGTAGGTGCCTTCCTGGCCGGCCAGAGGGCTGTCGTTGACGATAAAGTTCATGGCAATGGTCGGCTCGGATATCTTCTGGAACGGAATCGGCTCGTCGTTATCCGGTGAGCAGATCGTATCGCCGATCTGCAGATCGCCGATTCCGGAAATCGCGACGATGGAACCGATGTCCGCTTTCTGGACATCGACTTTCTCCAGGCCGTCGAATTCGTACAGCTTGGTAATGCGGACTCTTTCATGGACATTTGGATTATGGAAGTTGCAGCGCAGGATTTCCTGGCCTACGGCAATGGAGCCGTTGTCCACTTTGCCGATGCCGATCCGTCCTACGTATTCGTTGTAATCAATCGTGGAAATGAGAATCTGCGTTCCAGCCTCCGGGTCGCCTTCCGGTGCCGGGATATAATCCAGAATCGTATCGAAGAGAGGCTTCAGATCCTTCGCTTCGTCGCCGAGATTCTTCACGCAGGTGCCTTCCCGGGCAGAAGCGTAGAGGAACGGGCATTCGAGCTGGGCGTCCGAAGCTTCCAGATCCATCATCAGTTCCAGTGTTTCATCGACGACTTCCTCCGGACGTGCTTCCGGGCGGTCAATCTTATTGATGCAGACAATGACCGGCAGCTTCAGGTCCAGAGCCTTCTTCAGGACGAACTTCGTCTGAGGCATTGTGCCTTCAAAAGCGTCGACCAGCAGAATGACGCCGTTGACCATTTTCAGGACACGTTCGACTTCGCCTCCGAAGTCGGCATGCCCCGGCGTATCGATGATGTTGATTTTTACGCCCTTGTAGGAAACAGCTGTATTTTTTGAAAGGATCGTGATTCCGCGCTCCCGTTCAATATCCCCGGAATCCATGACGCGCTCGCGCACTTCCTGGTTCGCGCGGAAAACACCGCTCTGGCGGAGCATGCCGTCGACCAGGGTTGTCTTGCCGTGATCGACATGTGCGATGATGGCTACGTTACGGATATCTTCTCTTTTCATCTTTCCCATTTTCTTTTCCCTCTTATTTTATGCAACTTTAAGAATATAGCACGTTTGAGATTCCTTGTAAATAATTTCCGTGGCTAAAATCCGCGGTTTCCGGCTTATTTTCGGTCTGCTGTGTGCTATAATGGCATCATGGCAAAAGAAAAAGACATCAAGACAAATGCAATGCGGATTCTGGACCGCATGAAGATTCCTTACGAGGTGCTCACATACGAGGTGCCTGAATTTGTGGACGGCGTACAGGTGGCGGATATCGAAGGCGTGCCCCATGAGACTTCTTTCAAAACACTGGTTGCGGAAGGCAGGAGCGGGAATTATTTTGTATTCGTAATCCCGATTGAGAAAGAGGTCGATCTCAAGGCGGCCGCACGGGCGGTCGGCGAAAAATCAGTCGAACTCATCCATGTGAAGGATATCACGAAAATCACCGGCTATGTCCGGGGCGGCTGCAGTCCTCTGGGGATGAAGAAAGCTTTCCCGACCGTTATTTCTTCGGAAGCGAAGAATTTCGGCCGCATCTACGTCAGCGGAGGCCGCATCGGTTCGACGGTACAGCTTTCTCCGGACGATCTTGCATCCGCCTGCGGGGGAAAATTTGCGGACGTGACGGCTGAGTGAGAAAGATTGCGGACAGCCCGGGCAGTCCGGGCAGAAATCCACGGGGCATATTATTTGACAAGAGGCAAAGAGGAATGCTATATTAATCGCAATTGTATGGAAATAAAAACACAGGAAACGGCTTCAGGGCCGGGTTATCTTCCGGGAGGATAAAAAAATGTCGATTTTTAAAGGATCAGGCGTTGCCATTGTCACACCGATGAAGGAAAACGGAGAGGTTGCCCAGGACGTCCTGGATCAGCTTCTGGATGATCAGATTGAACACGGAACAGACGCGATCATTATCTGCGGCACGACGGGAGAAGGTTCGACCCTGACGCCGGAAGAGCATATTGAGACGATCCGTCACGCAATCCGGAAGGTGAACGGCCGCATCCCGGTCATTGCAGGCACCGGTTCGAATGATACGGCTTTTGCCGTCAGGCTTTCCAAAGAAGCAGAAGAAGCGGGCGCGGACGGGCTGCTGCTCGTCACGCCATATTACAACAAGGCAACGCAGGGAGGACTCATCGCCCATTTCTCGGCAATCGCCAATGCCGTGAAGGTACCGTGCATCATGTACAATGTCCCGAGCCGCACCGGCTGCAACATCGCACCCGAAACGGCAGCGTATCTCGGAAAGAATGTCGAGAATATCGCGGGGATCAAGGAAGCCTCTGGAAACATTTCCCAGATCGCGGAAGTGTCACGGCTTGCGGAGGGACACCTGGATATCTATTCCGGCAATGATGACCAGGTGGTGCCGATTCTTTCACTCGGCGGACTCGGGGTCATTTCCGTCCTGGCAAATGTAGCGCCGAAAGAGACGCACGAGATGGTCGCGAAATATCTGGAAGGCGACACGAAGGGATCTCTTGAAATCCAGCTCAGGTCGCTGCCGCTGATTCATGCCCTGTTCAGCGAAGTCAATCCGATTCCGGTCAAAGCTGCACTTAATATGCAGGGCTGGAATGTCGGCGGACCGCGTCTGCCGCTGACTGAAATCACGGATGCCAGCCGCGTGAAGCTGGAAGCTGCCATGAAAGAGTTCGGGGTGCTGTCATGATCAGCCTGATTCTTCACGGGTCAAACGGACATATGGGTCAGGTCGTTTCGGATATCATTGAGGCGGATCCGGATGTGGAAATTACGGCCGGCATCGATGTGACGGGAGAGAAGAAAAGGGATTATCCGGTCTATTCTTCCCTTACAGACTGCACGGAAGAGGCCGATGCCATTATTGATTTCTCAACGGCTGCCGCAGTCGATCCGCTGATCGCCTACGGTACGGAACGGAACATCCCGATGGTCATCTGCACGACGGGACTTTCGGAAACGCAGATCGGAAGCATCAGGGCAAGCGAAAAGGTTGCCATTTTCCGTTCGGCCAATATGTCACTGGGCATCAATCTGCTCATCAAGATATTAAAAGAGAATTCCAAAACGCTCTGCGATGCGGGATTTGATCCGGAAATCATTGAGATGCATCACAGCCGGAAGCTGGATGCGCCGTCCGGAACGGCACTGATGCTGGCGGACGCCGTCAACAGTACGGAAAATGATTCCTACACGTATACCTTCGACCGTTCGCAGCGGCGCGAAAAGAGAGACCCGAAGGAAATCGGGATTTCTTCTGTCCGCGGCGGCACGATTGTCGGCGAGCACGATGTGATCTTTGCCGGACAGGATGAAGTCCTCGAGTTCCGCCATACGGCATACTCGCGGGCCATCTTTGCCAAGGGCGCAGTCGCAGCTGCCAAATTCCTATCTGGGAAAGGACCCGGACTCTACGATATGTCCGACGTCATCGGGTAAAATGAAATTCAGACCGTGCATTGATATTCACAACGGAAAAGTCAAGCAGATCGTCGGCGGCACGCTCTCCGATACGGACAACAGCGCAACAGAAAATTTCGTATCGGAAAAGGATGCCGCTTATTTTGCGCATCTTTTTAAAGAGGACGGACTGACCGGCGGACACGTGATCATGCTGAATTCCCATCTCTCGCCTTATTTCCGGGAGACGGAAGACCAGGCACTGATGGCGCTGCATGCGTATCCGGGCGGACTCATGATCGGCGGAGGCATCACGGTTGAAAATGCAGACCTGTATCTGGATGCCGGAGCTTCGCATGTCATCGTCACTTCATATGTCTTCTTCGACGGGGAAATATCTTATGTAAACCTTGGAAAACTTGAGACGGCGGTCGGAAGAGAGAGACTTGTGCTGGATCTTTCCTGCAGCAAAAAAGAGGATCAGTACTACATCATGACGGACCGCTGGCAGAAATATACGCGGACGCCTCTGACGCCGGAGCTGATCCTGAAGCTTTCCGAACACTGCGACGGATTTCTGGTCCACGGCATCGATTCGGAAGGACGCCGGAACGGCATTGACTTTACCCTGATCCGGATGCTGACAGCGCTGCACGGAGTGCAGATCACCTATGCCGGGGGCATTTCCAGCTTCGATGATCTGGAGGCGAATCCGGAAGACGGGACGAGACCGCATCGATGTGACGGTCGGTTCGGCCCTTTCGATTTACGGCGGTACGATGGACTACCGGGAGGTCCTTCTTGCTTGCAAATGACCCTCCCTGTGATATAATAACAGTATCGAAAAAACGTGAAAGGGTGGTGACACCATGAACTTCATGATCAGCGGCAAGAATCTCGAAGTTACGGACGGATTAAGAGCGGCAATAGAAGAGAAACTTGGAAAATTGGAGCGTTATTTCACACCTGACACAAAGATTATCGTTACGCTTTCCGTTGAGAAGGAAAGGCAGAAGATCGAGGTGACGATTCCGGTCAAGGGCAACATCATCCGGTCGGAGCAGGTCAGCAACGACATGTATGTCTCAATCGACCTTGTGGAGGAAGTTATCGAGAGACAGCTTCGCAAGTACAAGAACAAGATTGTCGATAAGAAACAGGCCGCAGGGGAGACCAATTTCCAGAAAGCCTTCATCGACAAGGATTTTGACCAGGAGGATGAAGAGATCAAGATCATCCGCACGAAGAAATTCGACATCAAGCCGATGTATCCGGAGGATGCCTGCGTACAGATGGAACTGCTCGGGCATACTTTCTTTGTTTTCCACAACGCGGAATCGGGTGACGTCAATGTGGTTTATAAACGCAAGGGCGGTACATACGGGCTGATTGAGCCGGAAGATTGACGGCAGGTCAGACAGCAGCTGAAAAGGGACCGGGGCTCCGGTCCCTTTTTTTAATAAAAACTTTCATTGTCACAGGGAAGGTGCCGTGTTAGAATATACGATAGCGTTTTTTAGGCTGAACCCTTCGGATGATGAGGGGCATTACGATTAGGAGATGTTTATGGGAGCTTTTGATAAGATATTCGGTTCACACAGTGACCACGAAATTAAGCGGATCATTCCGCTGGTTGATAAGATTGACTCTCTGCGTCCGGAGATGCAGAAACTGTCGGATGACGAACTGCGGGGCAAAACCCAGGAATTCAAGGACCGTCTGGCAAAAGGAGAAACGCTGGACGACCTTCTTCCGGAGGCATTTGCGGTCAACCGCGAAGCAGCCAAGAGGGTGCTCGGAATGGAACATTTCCGCGTGCAGCTGATCGGCGGCATTATCCTTCATCAGGGCCGTATCGCGGAAATGAAGACAGGCGAAGGAAAAACGCTTGTTGCGACGCTCCCGGCGTACCTCAATGCCCTGGAAGGAAAAGGCGTGCAGATCGTTACCGTCAACGATTACCTGGCACACCGTGACTCGGAATGGATGGGGAAGGTGCATGAATTCCTCGGACTGAAAGTCGGATGCGTCCTGCAGCCGATGACTCCGGATGAACGCCGCGAGGCTTACAACTGCGACATCACCTACATCACGAACAACGAACTCGGTTTCGATTATCTTCGTGACAACATGGTCATCTATAAAGAGAGGCTGGTACAGAGAGAACTTCATTACGCCATCATCGATGAGGTTGACTCGGTTTTGATCGATGAGGCGCGGACGCCTCTGATCATTTCCGGCATGAGCGGCAAGTCGACCAAGATCTACGAAGTCTGCGATATTCTCGCCGGACAGCTCAAGAGGGGCGAGGCCTCCGGAGAAATGACGAAGATGACCGCCATCATGGGTGAGGAAATCCAGGAGACCGGTGATTTCATCGTCAACGAAAAAGACAAGATCGTCACGCTGACGGCGGACGGCGTTAAGAAAGTCGAGCAGTTCTTCCACATCGATAATCTTTCCGATGCCGAAAACCTGGAAATCCAGCACAACATGGATCTGGCCTTAAGAGCCCATTACCTGATGTTCCGCGACCAGGATTATGTCGTGAAGGATGATCAGGTCCTCATCGTCGACGACTTTACCGGACGAATCATGCCGGGACGCCGTTATTCCGACGGCCTGCATCAGGCGATTGAAGCGAAGGAACACGTCAAGGTCAAGCAGGAAAGCAAGACGCTTGCCACAATCACCTTCCAGAATTTCTTCAACAAATACGAAAAGAAGTCCGGCATGACCGGTACAGCCCTTACGGAAGAGCAGGAGTTCCGTGACATCTACGGAATGGACGTCATTACCATCCCGACAAATGTCCCGGTAATCCGGAAGGATTATAACGATGCCGTCTTCAAGACCAAGAAGGAAAAGTACCATGCCGTCGTCGAGGCCGTCAAGGAAGCCCATGCCAAGCATCAGCCTGTCCTGGTCGGCACAATTACGATTGACGTTTCCGAGCTTCTTTCCAAGATGCTGACGAAGGAAGGCATCAGGCATAACGTGCTGAATGCGAAGTTCCATGAACTGGAAGCGGATATCGTTGCCCATGCCGGCGAGGCGGATGCGGTCACGATTGCCACCAACATGGCAGGCCGAGGCACCGATATCAAGCTGGACGATGTTTCCAGGGAAGCCGGCGGACTGAAGATCATCGGCACCGAGCGTCATGAATCACGGCGTATCGACAATCAGCTGCGCGGACGTTCCGGACGGCAGGGAGACCCCGGCGAATCGAGATTCTACATTTCCCTCGAAGACGATCTGATGAGACTCTTCGGTTCGGAAAGACTGATCAAGACTTTTGAGACACTGGGCGTGCCGGAAGGCGAACAGATCGAGCACAAGATGCTTTCTTCCGCTATTGAGAAAGCGCAGAAGAAGATTGAAGGCAACAACTTCGGCATCCGAAAGAATCTTCTTGAATTCGACCAGGTCAACAACGACCAGAGAGAGATTATCTATAAAGAAAGACGTCAGGTGCTCGACGGCGAGAACATGAAGAATGTCATTCTTCAGATGAAGGATGAAATCATCGACAGCAAACTGGAAAAGGTTGTCAACGAAGATCAGAGCGGCGATGAAATCGATCTGGGAGCTGTCGGTCAGGAAATCATTCCGCTCATTCCGGTCAAGCCGCTGGCGGCCGATGACGTGAAAGGCCTGGGCAGAAAAGAACTGTCCGAAAAGCTGAAGGAAGAAAGCAATGTTCTTTATGAGGCGAAAGAGAAAGAATTCCCGGATCCGGACAAGATGCGTGAACTCGAACGGGTCGTCCTGCTCAAGGTCATCGATGCAAGATGGATGAACCATATCGACGATATGGAACAGCTGAGACAGAGCATCGGGCTGGTCGGCTATGCGCAGCGGGACCCGAAGGTTGAGTACCGCATGGTCGGTTTCCAGATGTTTGATGAAATGACACAGGCTATCAAGGAAGAAACCGTCCGCCTGATGTATCATGTGAGAATCGAGCAGAAGATCGAACGGGAAGAAACCGCACAGGTCACCTCCACGAACAAAGACGAAGAAGTGGCCAAAAAGCCCGTTCAGAGAAAACACAAGAAGATCTATCCGAATGATCCGTGCCCATGCGGCAGCGGGCTGAAATACAAGAACTGCCACGGCAGAAAAGGCGCTCCGCCGCTTCCGGAGGAGGATTCTTAATTACTTATGAAAGTACTGATTGCCTATGCGGGGAAAACAGGTACGACGGCGAAAGCTTCTGCGATGCTGGCCAAATATTTCGGAAAGGCTGAGATAGCGGATCTTTCGAAATCCTCGCCGGATCCGGGCTGTTACGATGTCGTGATTATCGGTTCCGCCATCCGTTTCGGGATGGTCATGAAACCGGTCAGAAAATGGCTGGTCGGGAACTGGGATGTTCTGAAGGACAAAAAAAAGGCCCTGTTCATCTGCAATGCATTTCTCGGACAGGCACCTTCGATTCTGAAGGACAATTATTCGCTTGCGCTGCGGAATTCTTCGATTACCGTTGATTCTTTCGGCGGGGAAATGGACATGAAGAACCTTCACGGCTTCGACCGCTTTTTCGTGAAGATGGTCATGAACCGCATGCGGGCCGGCAAGGCAGGAAAAGAATTTGTTCCCGTGATTCTTACCGACCGCATCCGGGTGTTCGCCGATACCGTCAAGGAAGCGATGGCGGAACCGGCCGAATAAATCATCAGTTCAGTTTAATGCCTTTTAAAAGTGAACCCAAAGAAGTCGTGAGCTCCTCCGATTTCGGAAGGTTCACTTTTTCTTCTTCGATGGCAACCGGGGCCTGATCTTCAAGCGCCTTCATCGAAAGGGAAACCTTGCCGTCTTTGATGCCGATGATCTTGACCTTGACCTTGTCGCCGACGGACAGCATTTCTTTCGGATGTTTCAGTCTCTTTTCGTTTGTGATCTGGGAAATGTGTACCAGACCGTCGATCCCGTTTCCGAGATTCACGAAAGCGCCGTAAGTCTGAAGGGATTCAACGGTTCCTTCGGTTACGAGGCCGACCTGCATATTCGAGACCAGATTCGCCTTTTCTTTATCGCGTTCTTCACGGAGAATCTCACGGGAGCTGACGACCAGCTTGCTGGTTTCTTTTTCGGCAGTGATTACGCGGACGGGAATGGTTTTTCCGACCCATGTCGAAAGGTCTTCCACATACTCAAGAGAAAGCTTGGAAGCAGGGATGAAGGCACGCATGCCATCCAGATAGCCGACGGCACCGCCCTTGACGGCTTCGGAAATCTTCATTTCCGTTACGGTTCCGTCCTTCATCATCTGGGCAAACCTGTCCCAGACCAGAATGCTGTCCGCTGCTTTTTTGGAGAGCAGGATATTGCCGCGCCCGTCGTCCATGCGAAGAACTGTTGCCTTGAATGTGTCGCCGATCTGTACATCCTGCTTGATGGAAAAAGAAGGATCGCTGCTGAAATCTTCCTGGCGGATGATTCCTGCCGAATTGTACTGAAGATCGACAGTAGCTTCCGTTTCGGATACGCCTACGACCGTGCAGTCGAGGAGATCGCCCTCATTGATTCTCTTGAATGATGCATCCAGTTCGTCTTTGTAGTCGTCCATTGATTCTGACATAAAAAGTTCCTCCGTAAAATTTGTGTGAATCCCAATACAGGAATAGTTTATCATATTTTGAAAGCGGGAGAAGAAGTATTTTTCTTTTCCTTTAAATATGCTAAAATGGGTGACACATGAAAGGAAGAGAAAAATGAATCCGGAAGAAACAAACAAAAGTCCTTCTTCAGAGGAGGCACCGAAGAAGCAGAAGATCACCATCCTGTCGCTGCTCTTTATTCAGGGAGCGGTCATTGTCTATACGGGATCCGATATCTGCTCGAAATTCACATCCCACTATCAGGTTTTTTCCGGGATGTGGCTGCTTTTTGTTTTTCTTGAACTGGTCTGTCTCGGAAGCTATGCCATCCTCTGGCAGCAGATCATCAAGCGCTTTGATCTTTCCATAGCCTATGCCAACCGGGCAACCGCAATTTTCTGGTCCATGCTGTGGTCGATTTTAATTTTCAGGGAAGGAATGCTGTCGGTGAAGAACATCATCTGTGTTCTGATCGTCTTCTCGGGCGTGCTGCTGGTGAATCAGGATGCAGGTTAACTGGTGGATTCTTCTTGTCGCTTTATCCGCAACCATCGCTTCTTTTGCACAGATCATCCTGAAGAAAAGTGCAATGGAAGAGCATAAGAATTTTATCGGCGAATATCTCAATCTCAAGGTCATCGTCGGATACGGACTGATGTTCGTCGGCATGTTCCTGAATATTTATGCTTATTCAAAAAATGTAACTCTGCAGAATTCAGCCATGATGCAGACCATCGGCAACATCTGGGTCGTGATCCTGAGCTGGAAATTCTTCAGTGAACCGATTACGAAGAAAAAGGTGATCGGGAATCTTCTCATCATCGGGGGCATTATCGCCTTCAATCTTTAAGGATGCTGCGGCCTGTCAGCAGGCCTGAGCAGAATACGGAGTCCGGGAAATGAGTCAGTACAACGGCGGAATGGATACAATTGAAAAGGTTCTCAGCATCGTCAATGAAGCGGTGTCGACAAAGAATTATACGTCGATGGCAAAAAACATCGGCGATCTTTTCAAGCCCGAATCTTCGCAGGATCTGTATCAGTCCCTGAAGAATCAGTATGCGGGGAACCGCTATCACGCCGGCCATATGGAAGGCAGGCCTTATTCGTCTGCTCCGCGCAGCACGGCCGGGCCTTCGAATCCGTACGGGGTGCATTCAGCCGCAGGCAGCGGAATCCGGAACAATGACAGCGGAGTGCCGGGCAGCGCTGTGCAGAGGCCTCCTCAGGTACAGAACCCGTACTACGGAACAGCCTCCGCCCTGAGCGGCAAGCTGATGTTCGGCTTCGGAATCGCGGGGGTTGTCCTTTTTGCCGTGCCGGCTGTTCTCGGTCTGTGGGGAATCATCGGCGGAGGCATCGGAAGGCTTCTCGGAATGATCCCTCTGGTATTTGCCGCCGGATGCGGAGTTCTTGCCGTCTTCGGTTCAGGCATCACGAAAGACTGTCAGCGGTTTGTGAGATATAAAGAAATACTCGGGAACAGGATGTACGCCGATACGCGGGAACTGGCGGAAGCAGTTGGAAAAACTCCGAAGGCAGCGGTCAGGGATATCCGGAAAATGATTGTGCACGGCTGGTTCAGGCAGGGTCATTTTGATACGCAGGAAACAACTTTCGTTGCCACGGATGCCCTTTACAGTCAGTATCAGGAAACCGTGAAGAATGCCGAAGTCCTGAAAAGGGAGCAGGCAAGTTCGGAGGCGGCGGATGCAGGTCTTTCCGAAGACGTCCGGCAGATTCTGGAGAAGGGAAATGCCTACATCGGGCATATCCGGAAGGCCAACGATGCCATTGCGGACGAAGACGTTTCCGGCAAGCTTTCCAGGATGGAAAACATTGTCACGAAAATTTTCGCGCAGGTGCGGAAGCAGCCGTCGCTAGCCTCAAACCTGAATATGTTCATGGACTATTATCTGCCGACAACGACGAAGCTGATCGACGCATATCAGGAAATGGATTCGCAGCCGATTCAGGGGGAAAACATTCTTTCCGGCAAGAAGGAAATCCGGGATTCCCTCGATACGATCAACGATGCGTTTGAAAAGCTGCTCGACAGTTTCTTCCGCGATAAGACGATGGATGTTTCGACGGATATTTCCGTCATGAAGACGATGTTCAAGCAGGACGGGCTTACGCCGGATGACCTGGAGCAGATGAAGAAAAAACAGGCGTCACAGCCTTCCATGGAAAAAGGCCCGACGCTGGATGAGCTGAAGAAGGAAATCGACCGTACGGAAAAAGAGAAGGCGGAAGCACTCCGGAAATAAAACGGAATCAGGAAACAGAATCAGGAAAACGGAATCAGGAAACAGAATCAGGAAAACGGAATCAGGAAACAGGATCGAAAAACAGCAGCAACGACAAGGAGGAACGGAAACATGGATGATCAGACAGTCAGCAGTGCGGAACAGGAAATGAACAGCAGCCTGAAAGGGGCAGCAGGAGAGGCGGATTCCTTCATGGACGCGGAACCCTCTGCACCGACCCTGACCTTCGGTTCGGATGCTTCCCTGGACCTGCAGACGACGGCAGCTTCAGCGGTCGCCAGTGTCAAGGGCGCAGCCATTGATGACAGCATGCTGAGTGAAACGGAGAAGAAGCAGGTCTCCGATTTCTCAAAGCAGATCAATCTTTCCGATACGAATTCCATTCTTCAGTACGGGGCCGGAACACAGAAGAAGATGGCGGATTTTTCCAATGCCGCTCTTGAAAGCGTCAAGACGCGCGACCTCGGCGAGGTCGGCAGCATGCTGACCGGCGTCATCGGAACGCTGAAGGATTTTGACGCTGAGAAGGAATCGGAAGGCGGCTTCTTCGGACTCTTCAAAAAACCTGAGAAGAAACTCACCGAGATGAAATCGAAATACGACAAGGTTTCCGTCAATGTCGATAAGGTTTCCTCCGCGCTCCAGCAGCACCAGATCCTTCTCATGAAGGACGTCGCCATGATGGACAAGATGTACGCAAATAACCTTGCCTATTATAAGGAACTTACGATGTACATTCTGGCCGGCAAGAAGAAACTTGACGATGTCAGAAGCAGTCAGCTGCCGGCTCTGAAGAAGAAAGCCAAGGATTCCGGACTTCCGGAAGATGCCCAGGCTGCAAGGGATCTGGAAGAGCAGATCAACCGCTTCGAGAAGAAGGTCCATGATCTGGAGCTGACGCGCATGGTCTCGATCCAGACAGCGCCCCAGATTCGCATGATCCAGAGCAACGATACGATGATGACTGAGAAAATCCAGTCGACTCTGGTCAACACGATTCCGCTGTGGAAGAACCAGATGGTCCTGGCCCTGGGAATCGAAGATTCGACAAGAGCGGCAAAGGCAGAGAATGAAGTCACGGAAATGACGAACAAGCTCCTGACACAGAATGCGGACAAGCTGAAGCAGGCAACAATCGAGACCGCTCAGGCTTCCGAGAGAGGAATCGTGGATATGGAGACGCTGAAGCATACAAATGAATCCCTGATTTCAACGCTGGATGAAGTGTCGAAGATCCAGGAAGACGGCAGACAGAAGAGGGCGCAGGCCGAAGTCGAGCTGCAGAAACTGGAAGGCGACCTGAAGACGAAACTGCTTTCCATGCAGAACGGAACGGAAGCTCCGGCGGACGAAAACGTTATTGACAGTACAGCGACCGAAGAATAGAATAAGGAACAAATGCCTCCCCTTTCGGGGGGAGGCTTTATTTTTGAGGTGATGGGAAATGAAAAAAGAACTTGCCAAGACCTACGATCCCAAGGGAATCGAGGACCGGCTTTATAAGAAATGGATGGAGAACGGTTATTTCCATGCCGAAGTGAACCCGGATAAAAAACCGTTCACGATCGTCATGCCGCCGCCTAATATCACCGGCCAGCTTCACATGGGCCATGCGCTCGACAACACGATGCAGGATATCCTGATCCGCTGGAAACGGATGGAAGGATATGAGGCACTGTGGCAGCCGGGAACGGATCATGCCGCCATTGCGACGGAAGTCAAGGTGACAGAGCATTTAAGACAGCAGGGAATCGACAAGGAGAAAATCGGCCGTGACGAATTCCTGAAATACTGCTGGGACTGGCGGAAGGAATACGGCGGGAAGATCATCAATCAGCTTCACCGCATTGGCTCTTCTGCTGACTGGGACCGCGAACGCTTCACGATGGACGAGGGCTGCAGCCGTGCTGTCCAGGAAGTCTTCCTGAAGCTGTATGAGAAAGGCTTCATTTACAAAGGATCCAGAATCGTCAACTGGTGCCCGGTGTGCCAGACGACGATTTCCGATGCGGAAGTCGAGCACGTCGATCAGGACGGCTTCTTCTGGCATATCAATTATCCGATCGTCGGGGAAGAGGGACGCTTTGTGGAAATTGCGACGACTCGGCCGGAGACCCTGCTCGGCGATACGGCCGTGGCCGTGAACCCTTCGGATGAGCGTTATAAGGACCTGGTCGGAAAGACGCTGAAGCTTCCGCTGACCGATCGTGAAATCCCGGTTATCGCGGATGAATATGTCGACAAGGAATTCGGGACAGGCTGCGTGAAGATCACGCCGGCCCATGACCCCAACGATTTCGAAGTCGGCAAAAGACATCATCTGGAAGAAATCAATATCCTGAATGACGATGCGACGATGAACGACCGCTGCGGCAAGTATGCGGGCATGGACCGCTACGAGGCGCGCAGGGTCATGGTCGAGGAACTGAAGGAACAGGGACTCCTGGTGAAGGTGGTTCCGCATACCCATGCCGTCGGAACGCATGACCGCTGCGGGACAACTGTCGAACCCATGATCAAGCAGCAGTGGTTCGTCAGGATGGATGAAATGGCAAAGGGGGCCGTGAAGGCTCTGGAAGACGGAGACCTCACGTTCGTGCCGGAACGCTTTGACAAGATCTACATGAACTGGCTGAACAACATCCATGACTGGTGCATTTCCAGACAGCTTTGGTGGGGACACAGGATTCCCGCCTATTACTGCAGGCACTGCGGAAAGATGGTCGTGGCGGCGGAGATGCCGGACAAGTGCCCGGACTGCGGCGGCACGGAATTCGATCAGGATCCGGATACGCTGGACACCTGGTTCAGTTCGGCACTGTGGCCGTTCTCCACGCTGGGATGGCCGGACAAAACGCCGGAGTTGGAATATTTCTATCCGACTGATGTCCTGGTAACCGGATACGACATCATTTTCTTCTGGGTCATCCGCATGGTCTTCTCGGGAATCGAGCAGACCGGCAAATGCCCGTTCCATCATGTCCTGATCCACGGTCTCATCCGTGACTCACAGGGAAGGAAAATGAGCAAGTCCCTCGGCAACGGCATCGATCCGCTGGAAGTCATCGACAAGTACGGCGCGGATGCGCTCCGTCTGACTCTGATGACCGGCAATGCACCCGGAAACGACATGCGCTTCTACTGGGAGCAGGTCGAAACGAGCCGGAACTTTGCCAACAAGGTCTGGAATGCTTCCCGCTTTATCATGATGAACATGCCGGATGAGAAGATTGCCGAACCGGAAGAGAAGGACTTCCTGCCTTCCGACCGCTGGATCCTTTCGAGGATTAATACGGTTACGAAGGAAGTAACCGAAAACATGGACAAATATGAACTCGGCATTGCGGTCCAGAAGATTCACGATTTCCTGTGGGATGAATTCTGCGACTGGTATATCGAGATCGTCAAGCCTCGTCTTGCGGCACGGGAAGAAAACAGGGTTTCGGCAGATGCCGCGGTCTGGACGCTGACGAATGTGCTGACCGATGCGCTCAAGCTCCTGCATCCGTATATGCCGTTCATCACGGAGGAGATTTTCTGCACGCTTCATCCGGAAGAAGATACCATCATGAAGGCATCATGGCCTGTTTACCGGGAAGACAGAAATGATCCGGAAGATGAGTCGCTTGTGTTGCAGTTCGAGGAAGTTATCAAAGGTATCCGTAATGTCCGCATGCAGATGAATGTTCCGGCGACTACGAAGACGGAACTGATTATTGTCGGAAACAGCGAGAAATCCTGTGAAGACTTCCGGACCATCAGGGACACCTTCGCATGTCTGAACCGGCTGGGGTTTGCCAGCTCGGTCGAGGTGCACAGCGATAAGACCGGGATTGCTTCCGATGCGGTATCCATTGTCACTTCCACCGCAACGACCTATATTCCGCTGGAAGAACTGGTGGACCGCGACAAGGAAATTGCACGCCTCAGTGCCGAGAGCAAAAAAATGGATGCGGAAATCAAGCGCTCCGAAGGCATGCTCGGCAATCCGAATTTCCTGAACAAGGCTCCGGCCGCAAAAGTAAAGGAAGAACAGGATAAACTGGTCAAGTACAGGGCGATGAAGCAGAAGCTCACCGAACAGCTCAATGCGTACGGAGTATAAAGAAGCCTGCGACTATATCGACGAGCTTCGGAAATTTACGACGAAGCACAGCCTTTCCTATACCGGAGAGTGCCTGGAGAAACTCGGACGCCCGGACCGGAAATTCCGGGCGGTTCATGTTGCCGGCACCAACGGCAAGGGATCGGTCTGTGCTTTTCTTGCCTCCGTCCTGAAAGAGGGCGGTATTCGCTGCGGGCTCTTTACCTCTCCGCATCTGGTCACGATGAAGGAGCGTTTCCGCATCGACGGCGAAGAGATCACGGAAGAGGTTTTCTGCTCCGCTTTCTACCGGGTCCGGGATATTTCCCGGGAAATGGGAAGCACGGTTCAGGGCTGTCCGACGTATTTTGAATTCCTTTTCCTGATGGGAATGGTGATCTTTGCCGAAGCGGGCGTTCAGACCGCGGTCCTGGAAACGGGACTGGGCGGAAGGCTTGATGCGACGAACGTGATCGAGTATCCGTATCTGTGCGTCATTACGAAAATCAGTCTCGACCACATGAACATCCTGGGGGATACGATCGAAAAAATTGCTGCCGAGAAAGCGGGCATCATCTGCACAGGGGTTCCGGTCGTCTATGACGGGGATGTCCCCGGGGCAGCCGCAGTGATTGAAGAAACGGCTAAAAAGAAGCATGCACCGGCCTTTCCGGTCACTTCGGACAAGTATAAAATTTTAAAAAACAGACGCTCCGGCATTGATTTTTCAATAACCGGCAGTTATGATGAAAGTGCTTTTCTGACGGTACCTTCTCCCGCGCCTTATCAGGTGCGGAACGCATCCCTTGCCTGTTTTGCAGCCCGGAAACTTCGTGAAACCTGTCCTGAGAAGTTTTCAGTCCTCTCGGAAGAGGTGATTGCTTCAGGCATCCGGAAGATGGTATGGGAAGGACGCATGGAGGAAGTGCTCAGGGATGTCTACGTAGACGGGGCACATAATGCCGATGGGACAGCGGAATTCATCCGGGCAGCAAAGATTCTTTCGGAAGGCCGTAAGATCGACCTGCTTTTTGCGGCTGTATCCGACAAAGAATATGCCGAGATGATCAGGATGCTTGCACAGGGTCTGCATCCTGAACGGGTCACGACTGCTTCCGTCGGTGGTGTGCGGAAGGTGGATGCTTCCGAACTCAGCTTTATTTTCCGGAACAGCGGAGTGCAGAACGTCACATCGGTGCCGGACATGCAGGAAGCGTTCCGGCATGCCGAGTCCGGACGGGAAGGCCGGATGCTGTTCTGCATCGGCAGTCTTTATCTGGCAGGCAGCATCAAAGAGTTTTTAAGGAGTGAAAAAAATGATTAATTATGATGAGGAACTGAAAAAATTCAAGCCGAGTCTTGACGTGGATGAAGCGGAAGGCGCCATCTATTCACGCGACCTGACCGATGTTATCGATATCCTCAAGGAAATGCTGAAGGAAACATCCGTCAGCGAAAGGAATTAAAACCTTATGAGATGTATGAACTGCGGCGCCGAACTGACGGAATCCGCCTACTGCCCGAAATGCGGCTGTGACGTATCGGTTCAGAAGCAGGCCATCGTGCTGTCGGGACTCTATTACAACCAGGGACTCGAGAAGGCGCAGATCCGCGATCTGTCCGGCTCGATCGACATGCTGAAGCGGAGCCTGAAATTCAACAAGCTGAATGTACCGGCAAGAAACCTTCTGGGACTGGTTTATTTCGAGACGGGAGAAGTTGTTTCCGCCCTTTCGGAATGGGTCATTTCCAAGAATATCCAGCCGGAGGAAAATATCGCTTCTGAATATATTGAGAATCTTCAGAAGGATGCCAACCGTCTCGACATCATTAATCAGACCATCAAGAAGTACAACATTGCCCTGGACAACTGCAACAGGGGAAATGAAGATGTCGCCGAAATCCAGCTGAAAAAGATACTTGCACAAAACCCGAAGCTGATCAAGGGATATCATCTGCTGGCCCTTCTGTATATCCGGAAAGCGGAGTACGAAAAAGCCAGGAAGCTTCTGAAGAAGGCCATCCGGATTGACAAGACAAACACCACGACGCTTCGTTTCTTAAGGGAAATCGACGAACAGACGGGAACGGCGACGACTCTGGAACCGAGATTCTCCATCTGGGGAAACCATCCTGCGGAAAACCGCGATGCGGATATGGGGGAAGAGAAGGTTTCGGGTGACACGGTCATTCAGCCGCCGGCCTTTCGTGATACTTCAGTCGGAATGACGATTCTGAACATCGCCCTGGGCATTCTCATCGGTGCCGCCTGTGTCTGGTTCCTGTTTATGCCGGCGCGCACGCAGACGATCAATCAGGAGGCAAACGATAAAGTCACGCAGTACAGCAGTCAGATGTCGACGCAGACGGCAGAAATCGACCGTCTCAACCAGCAGATTGCTTCAGATCAGGATACGGTCAGTACGGCGAACAACCAGATTGATGAAGCGAACAACAAGGCGAACGCCTATCTGAATCTGCTCAAGGCGGTCAATGCACTGAATAATCAGCAGTTCGACGTTGCGTCCAATGCCCTGGCTTCGATTGACACGAGTCTTCTGACCGTTGAGGCAAAAGCTGTTTACGACAATATTTATCCGCAGGTGAGCTCGACGCTGCTGGCGCAGTACAAGGCTGTCGGCATTGCAGCATTCAACAGGCAGGATTATGCATCAGCCATTACGAATCTTGAGGCGGCCAAGAAAATCGACTCCTCAGATTATGACATTTTGAATTATCTTGCGCATTCGTACCGCCTGAGCGGCGATACAGCCAGTGCGGATGTGAACTTCCAGGCGATTATCACGCTCTTCCCCGGAACGAAGAAGGCGGAGAATGCCCAGACCTATCTGAGCGGCACGGCTTCAGCAGATTCGGCAGCAGCAGCGCAGACGGCTTCGGCCGATACGTCTTCCGATATTACGGCACAGGAAGTGGCTCCGGAAACTGTTTCTCCGGACACGGCAGCGGCAGACACGGCAGCAGCGGACACGGCAGCAGCGGACACGGCAGCGGCAGACACGGCAGCGGCAGACACGGCAGCAGCGGACACGGCAGCAGCGGATGCGGCGGCAGCGGATGCGGCGGCACAGGATACGGCAGCGGACAACGGAGACGCCAACGGCCAGTAAATTTCAGAGGGAATAACGGATACGGAAATGCCGGCTGGAGTCAGCCGGCATCTTCATTTTCATCGTCGGAAGATTTGTCCGGCATATAATTTTTAAAGAGATGGCTGAAGATGAAAGAGCAGATGAAAATCTCCAGTCCGAAGCCGAAAAAGACCATGAAGGTAATGACGTACGGAAGCCAGGCCATGTTTGTCAGGAGCAGTATCAGCCACGGAGCGGCCCAGATCAGAAGCATGAGGAATGTCCACGGCAGATGGCGGATGGACATCAGAAGCGCATTTTTCAAAGTTTCCGGAATGGTGTTTTCGAAAGTGACGGTAAGCGGGAAAACCCAGAGGCAGACAAAGGAGACCAGGATCGCGACGACGTAGAAAAGATACCGCAGGATATAGACAGCAGTATTTGCCTCAACCGTAAAAGTGAAATAAATGTCGCCTGCCGTGATCAGGCCGGCGGCCAGCACGATCAGCCAGATCAGGGTCGCTTTTTTAAAATTCTCCCGGAAAGCCGTGAAATAGCCTTTGATCGTGTAGGTCTGGGATCCGGCAATCACTTTCATCATATCCCGCCAGCCGGCAGAGAAAGCCGCCCCGGCCGTAACGACCGGAACAGAACAGAGGACGGTCAGAACATTGATGAGAAGGATATCCAGAAATCTGGATAGAGCACTCCAGAGTTTATTGTCCGGATCGAAAAAACCTTGAAAATTCATACGGGCTCCTTTCCGCTGCTGTTAAAGTTGAGTATAGCAGAGCAGGAAAATGAATGCAATCGCGGAGAAGAATGTGCTATGATAATAAAAGACCCTGCTGAAGGAGACAGATATGCCGGAACCGAAAGACATTTTCACACAGATCATACCGGGCGGCGTCTATACGGACGAGCCCATGAAACAGCATACGACTTTCCGGATCGGCGGGATGGCGGATTATTTCCTGGTGCCGGATTCGGTGCAGGAAATGAAGCAGCTGCTTTCCGCCTGCCGCGATTTCGGGATACCTTATTTCATTATGGGCAACGGATCCAATCTTCTGGTGTCGGACAGCGGATACCGCGGAGCCGTCATCCAGGTTGCACGCAATATGAGCCGCATCGAAGTGAACGGAAATACGGTCCGCGCCGAAGCCGGTGCCCTTCTTTCCGCCATCGCCTCCAGGGCGCAGGAAGCATCGCTTGCCGGTTTTGAATTCGCAGGAGGAATCCCCGGTACTCTGGGCGGGGCAGTCTTTATGAATGCCGGAGCCTACGGCGGAGAAATGAAGGACGTCATTTCAAAAATCACGGTTCTGGATGCATCGGGAAATGAAAGCATTCTTCCGGCATCGGAACTGGCTTTTGGGTACCGGACCAGCATCGTCCGGGACAGAGGATTCCTTGTCCTTTCTGCAGAAATTGCCCTTTCTGCAGGCGATGCAGAAGAAATCCGGCGGAAGTCGGACGATCTGCGCATGCGCCGCCAGAACAGGCAGCCGCTGGAAATGCCCAGCGCCGGCTCGACTTTCAAAAGGCCGGAAGGATGTTTCGCAGGCAAGCTGATCATGGATGCGGGGCTGTGCGGAGCACGCATCGGAGGAGCGCAGGTATCGGAAAAACACTGCGGGTTCATCGTGAATACGGGAAATGCCACCGCGTCCGATGTGCGCAGCCTTATTTCCTTCGTGCAGGAAACTGTCTTTGAAAAGGAACATGTCCGTCTGGAACCGGAGGTAAGGATTCTCGGTGATTTCTGAAGCAGAAGAGGAGCAGGCATGAAATTTGTGATTGTTACCGGCATGTCCGGCGCCGGAAAAAGTACGGCACTGAAATTCCTGGAAGATGCGGAATATTTCTGCGTGGACAACCTTCCGGTCATGCTGATCGGAAAATTCGCACAGATCTCCCTGGACGGGGCCAATTCGGAAATCAACCGGTTTGCCATCGGCATCGATATCCGCAGCGGCCTGGCTCTGGACAGGATGGAAGGCGTTCTCAGGGAAATCGACGCGATCGGAATCAAATATGAGATCCTGTTCCTTGATGCTTCGGACGACGTCCTGATTAAGAGATATCAGGAAACGCGGAGGACGCATCCGCTTTCCGGGCCCGAGGGAAGAGTCGAAGATGGAATCGCGCTGGAAAGAAAGAAGCTGGAATTTCTGAAAAAGAAAGCCGACTATATCATCGACACGAGCCATCTGCTGACCCGTGAACTCAAGAAGGAAGTCGAGCGCATATTCGTCCGGGACCAGACGTTCCGCAATCTGTATATCACGATCCTTTCTTTCGGATTCAAATACGGAATTCCGACGGATTCGGACCTGGTCTTCGACGTGAGGTTCCTGCCGAATCCCTATTACATCGAATCGCTGCGTCCCCTGACGGGAAATGATCCGGAGGTTATCAATTATCTGAACGGATTTCCGCAGACGCACGAATTTATTGATAAGCTGGATGACCTGCTGAAATTCCTCATTCCGCATTATGTGGAGGAAGGCAAGCACCAGCTGGTGATTTCCGTCGGCTGCACCGGCGGGCGGCATCGCTCCGTCATGCTGGCCAATGCCATTTTTGAAAAGCTGTCCGAAAACCGGGATTACGGCCTGAAGATCGTGCACCGCGACCTCGAAAAAGATACGATCCGGAAAGCACCGTAAAGGGGGAGAGAAAATGTCATTTTCCGGCGATGTCAAGGATGAACTCACGCGCGTGATGCCGGAAGCGCGTCACTGCCGCATGGCGGAAATTGCTGGAATCCTTGCCATTGCAGGAAAAACCGAAGAGGATTCTTCCGGAAATGAGAGAATCCTCATCTATACGGAGAACCCTGCGCTGGCAAGAAAAGTCTTTACAATCTTTAACAAAGCATTTAATATAGGCGTAGAGTTTTCAGCCGTCGGAAACAGGAGCCCGCGAAAGACGCCGGGCTGCCTGATCAGGATTGACGATCCGGGCGAGGCAATGCGGATAAAGAAGGCAGTGAGCCACCAGATGCTTCTTTCGATGGACTGCTGCAGGAGATCTTATCTGCGGGGTGCCTTTCTGTCCGGTGGTTCGATCAGTGCCCCGGAAAAGTATTATCATCTGGAAATTTCCTGTCCGGATCGTGCATCTGCCCGGACGGTGCAGGATACGATCTGCGGGTACGGGCTGGATGCCAAGACGGTGCTTCGGAAAAAGGCATACGTCGTCTATTTAAAAGAAGGCGCCCAGATTGTTGAGATGCTCGGCCTGATGGGAGCAAATCTTTCCCTGATGAATCTGGAGAATATCCGGATTATCCGTGAAATGAGAGGAACCGTGAACCGCAAGGTTAACTGCGAGACGGCCAACCTCAATAAAACGGTAACTGCCTCCCTGCGGCAGACGGAAGACATCCGGTTCATTCGGGATCACGAAGGTTTTTCGGAACTTTCACCGGTGCTGCGTGAAATGGCAGAAGTACGGCTGCGCTTTCCGGACGCTTCCCTGACGGAGCTCGGAAATCAGCTGAAACCGAAAGTCGGAAAATCCGGAGTAAATCACAGGCTCCGCAAGCTGTCGGAATATGCCGGCCGGATGCGGGAGAAACGGAAGGAAGAGCAAGGAAGAGGAGGAACCAATGACGAAGAAATCAATCCTGGTTCGGTTAAACAGGGGAATGGAAAACCGGCCGGAAGCCATGCTGGTACAGGTGGCCAGTCAGTTTAGCAGCAAGGTGGAAATTGCACTGAACAATAAGTCCATGAATGCAAAGAGCATCATGGGAGTCATGGCTCTGGGACTGGATTCCGGAGACGAAGTCATGGTCAGCGCCGACGGCGCGGACGAGGCAGAGGCAATGAAGGAAATTGAGGCCTACCTGACGCAGGCCAGCTGACAGGTCACTGCAAAGAAGTCCGGATAACCCGGCATGACATGTTCCCCATACGGCAGTTCGGAATCAGGCGGGACAGAATAACAGCAGAAAATGAAACACCCATCCTCATTTTGGAGGATGGGTGTTTTTTGCGGAAAATCCTTATTTCCCTGAGGAAAAATGCCGTTATGCAAAAAGGGAATGCAGCTTTTCATTCTTTGTGAAAAGATACGGCCAGATTCCGGACAGCCAGAGAAGCATCAGGAAATACCGGAGCGTCAGAAGCAGGAAGCTGGTTCCGGAAAAGGCCTTCATTCCGAATTCGATTCCGAGAGCGACTCCGATGCCGACAGCAAAGCGCAGGATTTTCCGGAGAAGCGGTGCTTCATTTTTAAAGCGGATGATTCTGCGCTCCATATAAAAGCCGATGGAAAAACCGAGGGCAATGCCGGCGGTTTCGAAAGCGTCCCTGGCATTGACGGAATCAACGACCTGACTGGCGGTCAGCACGCCGTCCAGAATGATCAGGACGGCAGCCGCTGCGGAAATGATGAGGCAGAGCCAGAGCCCTGTTGCCGTCTTGTCCTTTGCCCCGTTCCAGTACCGGCACAGGAAAATCGTAAAAGCCAGGCTTATCAGGAAGCCGAACGAGACATCGAGAGGCGTGTGGCATCCCAGATACATTCTCGAGAAAGCTACCAGAGCCAGCAGGGCGATGCAGATGACCCGCGGCTTCTTATCTTTATAGAGATAACACAGCGAAACATAGAGTGCCGTCGAACCGCTCGTATGGATGCTCGGGAAGGAATAGCCGCCGGCTGTGGAGACGGCCGCCTGGACCGGCTGAAAAACGGAGTCGAGGAGCCAGGGACGGGGCATGCGTACGACAAGCTTGAGACCCTGGCTGAAAATCATGGAAGCATAGAAAGAGAAGCTGATGGTGTAAGCGGCTTTCTTGCTGACATTGTAGTAGAACCACATGATGATGCCGACAACGCAGAACGGTGTACCGATGTAGCTGATCAGAAGCATCAGGAAATCCAGTACAGGATTGCGCCCCTCTGAAAGAAACCATAGAAATGACATGTCAAACCTCCCTGCTCGTGAAATGGTAATCGTATTTCTTTATAAAGCCCAGACTCCTGTAAAGAGACTTTGCAGGCTCGTTGTCCGATACGACCTGCAGATAGGCTTTTTTCGCTCCGTGCTTTCTTCCTTCGTTCAGGATGGTTGAAACAATCGAACGGCCGAAATGCCTGCGGCGGCACTGGTCTTCGACATGGATTGCGTAGACCCCGACGTAGTCGCGGTCAAGGATTCCCAGACCGGTGGCCAGGACGGTTTCATTTTCCACGATGCTGACGGCAATCTCGTCCTTGGGAATTGCGTCATACATGGACGGTACGATGCGGCGGTGGATGATATCGGTCGTGTGCTTCAGGCGGAAGAGTCCTTCCAGCCACTGATAGGAAACACGGTTTTCAATCATGACTTTTACTTCAGAAGGCTTCATGAAATCCGTGATATCCATGGTCATGACATCGAAGCTGCGTCCGGCAGTGTAGCCGCGCGCGAGAAGCATCTTCTCCAGTGCCGGATCGGTTACGGGCGAAATCTTGTAAATACAGGGGGTTTTCCATCTCCGGTAGACTTCCTCGCAGTAATCGATTTTCCTTTCGTAAGGAATGAGAGAAGGGCCGATCTGTTCGATGCAGTTCGTACGGTATGTATAAAAATAAGAAAAACGGAGTATCCAGCCGTCATACATCTGCATCTGGTGAGAAGGCCAGGCATTCAGGGAAAGATCTTCTATGGTCTTGATTTCGGTGTCCATCGGTGCCTCCTGCAGTTGATGTTTTCATTATAGCATCGCCGGTGAAAAAAAGAAAAAGATATGTACAGATTCTGATTTCGATGCTAAAATGGGTGCATGAATCAAGCTGTAAGGAGACTGCAATGTCGAAATTTCTGAAAATTATCGTGAATATATTCCTGGTCTGCGCGATCCTGGTCGCAGTGGCGATCCTGGTTCCGCCGCTCTGCGGGATTACGACGACCATCGTCGATACCGAAACCATGGCCACAAACCTGCCGATGGGTTCGATTACTTATTCAAAGGATACCGCAGTTGCGAACCTTGTGCAGGGAAATGAAATCCTGAAGGAATCCGACGCGGAGACTTATGCCTACATTATCCAGTCGGGAGATTATACAAGCGGCAAGTATCAGGTCGTCAATGCGATGGACAGGACGGCGTCGTCGCAGGAGGTCACGCTGCGGAACAGTGTTTCGAAAGTGATCATCACTGTTCCGTATATCGGCTATGTGATCGTCGCGATGCACAGCATGGAAGGAATCATCATCATTGCGCTGGTCGTGCTGTTCATGATCATTCTCTTCATCCTTTCCGAACTCTGGAAAAAAGTTCCGGAAGAAGAGGATGAAGGCGATGAGGATGAGAAACCTCTGACCAGAAAAGAACAGAAGGCACGCCTGAAGGCTGAAAAGGAACAGGCCAAAGAAGAAGCCAGAAATGCCCGGCAGGAAGAAAAGGCTGCGAGGAAGAACCACGGCACTCCGGCTCAGGAAGCTGACCATGCGGCGGATGAAACCGTCGGGGCCGTTCAGGCCAATATGGCAGAATCGGACAGACTGACGGGAGAGTCGGCGGAAGCCGGTAAGAATGCTTCCATAGACGGAACGGCAGAGGAAACAGCTGCTTCGGTTTCACAGTTCATGAAGGAAGACACCAAGAATCTGCCGCAGATTGATACGCATGCCATCGATACCGGAATGATCCGGGAAGCGGCAGGCTTAAAAGAGAATGCTGCCGTCGGTTCGGAAGATGCCGGTGAAGCAGGCGCGGCCGTGACATCGGCTGCGGCAGCCACAGCAGGTGCGGAAGCATCGGGAAATGCAGCGGGGACAGAAAAGGAACCGGAAACGGAGAACGAATCCTTTGCTTCGAAGCTTCAGAATGCTTTTTCCGGAAGGGAAGACCTTCCGTCTGAGCCGGGACACGAATCCCGGAACGCATCCGGAACGCAGAAGCCTGCGCAGGAACCGATGACGCAGAAACCTGCACAGCAGAGCCCGGTACAGCAGAACCCGGTACAGCAGAGCCCGGTACAGCAGAAACCGGTACAGCAGAGTCCTGCACAGCAGAGCCCGGTACAGGCAAATGCAGTCGGGGAGAATCCGGTTCAGCAAAGCGCGGTACAGCCGGATGAGAATGAGCCGGAAACAGACGGACAGCAGGAGGGAAACACGTTTGTGCCGGTACAGAGGATGACGCTTGAGGAAATCCTGGATCAGGCAGTCAAGTCCGGAAATCCGGAGCCTCCGGTCATGAAGGATCCGGTTACAGGCACTTCTCTGGTAGATTTTTCTGATCTGTTATAAAAGAATTGATTGTATCAAAAAAAGAACAATTTTTTTGAAAAACCCCTTGCCCAGGCAAGGGGTTTCGTGTATACTGATTCATGCTGTGACATGATAGCGATGAAGCGTGAAGTTGCTGCATTTATGCAGGTATCTCCGTGGAGCGAAAGTCATGTTAGGAAACTGGCGACAAGTCACTGTGCAGTCCGCCTACCGGCGGATATTTTGTGCGAGTTGTAAGGACACGCACGGAGATGTGTGCAGTCACCGCTTGTCGTACTGTAGAGGTGCGAAGAGGAGGCGACTTTTTTTATGGCAAGTCAGGTAATGAGAATCACACTCAAGGCTTATGATCACACGCTCGTGGATGCGTCTGCGGCAAAGATCATCGAAACTCTGAAGAAGAACGGGGCTACCGTCAGCGGACCGGTTCCGCTTCCTACTAAAAAGGAAGTAGTCACGATTCTGCGTGCTGTTCACAAGTACAAAGATTCCCGTGAACAGTTCGAGCAGAGAACTCACAAGAGGCTGATTGACATCCAGGCACCGACCCAGAAGACGGTCGATGCACTGACTCATCTGGAAATGCCTGCCGGCGTTTACGTCGACATCAAGATGAAGAACAAGTAAACCAATTTAGAATGATTGCAGAAACTGCAATCCGCTGTAAGGAGGAAAAAGATTCATGAAAAAAGCAATACTTGCAAAGAAGGTCGGCATGACCCAGGTCTTTGACGAGAGCGGGCTTCTGACTCCGGTTACCGTACTTTCCGCAGGACCGTGCGTTGTTACGCAGGTCAAGAGCGCAGATCATGACGGCTACGATGCCGTTCAGGTCGGATTTGACGATGTCCGAGAGAAACTCGTGAGCAAAGCAGAAAAAGGCGTATTTGACAAAGCCGGAACTTCCGTAAAGAGGCTTGTCCGTGAATTCCGTTTTGAGAATTCATCCGATTATAAGCCGGGACAGGAAATCAAAGTGGATATCTTCGCTGCCGGCGACCGTATCGATGCGACGGCTGTTTCCAAAGGCAAGGGCTTCCAGGGCGCAATCAAGCGTCTCGGACAGCACAGAGGACCGATGAAGCATGGTTCCAAATTCCATCGTCATCAGGGTTCAAACGGAACTTCTTCCGACCCGAGCCGTGTTTACAAGGGCAAGGGAATGCCGGGCCGCATGGGCGGCAAGCAGATCACCATCCAGAATCTGACGGTTGTCCGCGTGGATGCCGAAAAGAATCTGCTGCTTGTCAAGGGTGCTGTGCCAGGATCAAGGAAAGCTTACGTAACGATTAAAGAAACCGTCAAGGCGGTTGACTAATACCCGGAAGGAGGACAAGACAGATGGCTGAGGTATCAGTTTTCAATATGGAAGGCCAGGAGGTCGGCAAGATCGATCTTGCAGACGGAATCTTCGGCGCTCCGATCAAGAGTCATTTAGTACATCAGGCTGTTGTGCTTCATCTGGCAAATATGCGCCAGGGAACACAGAAAGCAAAGACGCGTCATGAAGTCTCCGGCGGCGGAAGAAAACCGTGGAGACAGAAGGGAACCGGACATGCAAGACAGGGTTCCATCCGCGCAGCACAGTGGAAAGGCGGCGGCATGATTTTCGCCCCGGTCCCGAGAGATTATTCCTTTAAGATGAATCAGAAGGAAAAGAGGGCAGCTTTATTTTCAGCCCTGACAGCCAAGGTCCAGGACAATGACCTGATCGTCCTTGACAAGCTTTCCTTCGATGCAGTCAAGACAAAGAACATGGTAAAAGTTCTTGCGGCACTCAAGGCAGACAAGGCCCTGATCGTAACGAAGGGAAACGACAGGAACGTCGTTCTCTCCGGAAGAAACTTACCGGACGTCATGATGATCCCGAGCAACACGATCAACGTATATGACGTCATGAAATATAAGAAGCTCATCCTTACGAAGGATGCGGTGGAGTCGATTGAGGAGGTATACGCATAATGGCAGACGTTAAATATTACGACGTAATCCTCAAACCGGTCGTAACAGAGAAGAGCATGTCGGAAATGAGCGACAAGAAATACACCTTCTACGTTCATCCGGATGCAACCAAGACGCAGATTAAAGAAGCAGTCGAGAAGATGTTCGACGGCGTGAAGGTCAAGAGCGTCAACACCGTGACAGTTCCGGGCAAGCTGAAACGCCGCGGACGCACGCAGGGCATGACAGCTAAGAGAAAGAAAGCAATCGTCGCCCTTACTGAGGGAAGCAAGGATATTGAAATCTTCAACGGACTGTAATTCCCTGACAACTATACGCAGAGCAGCGTGATAAAAAACGCAGGTAAAGGAGAAAGTAATGGCAATCAAGACTTATAAGCCTTACACACCGTCCAGAAGGAACATGACGGGCTCCGACTTTACGGAGATCACGAGTAAGGCACCGGAAAGATCACTTACCGAAGAACTGAAGAAGAATTCGGGCAGAAACAACCAGGGCAGAATCACGACACGTCATCGCGGCGGCGGCTGCAGAAGGAAATACAGAGTCATCGATTTCAAGAGAAATACGATGGATGGAATTCCGGCAGTTGTCAAGTCAATTGAATACGATCCGAACAGAAGTGCAAACATCGCACTGATCTGCTACGCAAACGGCGTGAAAGCTTATATCCTCGCACCGGACGGCCTGAAAGTCGGCAGCAAGGTCATGGACGGAGAAGATGCGGAAATCCGTGTAGGCAACTGCCTCCCGCTTTCCAAAGTCCCGGTCGGTGCCATGGTGCACAACATCGAGCTTCGCAAAGGCCAGGGCGGCCAGATGGTCCGTGCAGCCGGCAACGGAGCACAGCTGATGGCGAAAGAAGGAAACTTTGCAACGCTTCGTCTTCCGTCAGGTGAAATGAGAATGGTTCCGCTGAACTGCCGCGCAACAATCGGTATCGTAGGCAACGGCGATCACAATCTGATCAATATCGGAAAAGCAGGACGCAAGAGACACATGGGAATCCGTCCGACAGTCCGCGGCTCCGTCATGAATCCGAATGACCATCCGCACGGCGGCGGCGAAGGCAAGGCACCGGTAGGACGTCCGGGACCATGCACTCCGTGGGGCAAGCCTGCACTTGGACTTAAGACAAGAAAGCATAAGAAACAGTCCAACAAATATATCGTAAGAAGAAGAAACGGCAAAAATGCCGCTTCGGCCATGAAATAAGGAGGAGTAAGAATGTCACGTTCTTTAAAGAAGGGCCCGTTCGCAGATCAGAGCCTGCTGAAAAAAGTAGATGCCCTGAACGCTGCAGGCAGCAAGACAGTCATCAAGACATGGTCCCGCCGCTCCACAATCTTCCCGAGTTTTGTGGGCCATACATTTGCGGTATATGACGGAAGAAGACATGTCCCGGTTTATGTAACGGAAGATATGGTCGGTCATAAGCTCGGAGAGTTCGTCGTCACCAGAAACTTCCACGGCCACGGCAGCAAGGCGGCAGGGGAAGTCAAGTCAGGCGTCGGCTCAGCGGCACCGGCAGCTGCAGCAGCGGCACCGGCGGCAGCACCGGCAGCGGATGCATCCGCACAGGCATAAGGAAAGGTTCGAAAGGAGATAACTCATGGCAAAAGGACATAGATCCCAAATTAAGCGGGAAAGAAATGACAGCAACCGGGAGACAAGGCCGTCCGCGAAGCTTTCTTATGCAAGAATTCCTGTACAGAAGGCATGCTTCGTTCTGGATGCGATCCGCGGCAAGGATGTTGAATCTGCGCTCGGTATCCTTACCTATAATCCCCGTTATGCTTCAAGGGTTTTAAAGAAGCTTTTGGAATCGGCAATCGCCAACGCGGAAAACAACAACGGTATGAACAAAGCCAATCTTTATATCGCGGAATGCTACGCGGGTCAGGCACCGACATTGAAACGTATCCAGCCGAGAGCACAGGGCAGGGCATACAGGATCCTGAAAAGATCCAGCCACCTGACAATCGTACTGGATGAGAAATAAGGAGGGCTAAGATGGGACAGAAAGTTAATCCGCACGGCCTCAGGGTCGGTATCATTAAAGATTGGGATTCCAAGTGGTATGCAGATAAGAATTTTGCAGACTACCTCGTAGAGGACTACAAGATCCGTACATACCTGAAGAAAAAGCTTTACAGCACGGGCGTTCCCAAGATTGAGATTGAACGTGCTTCCGATCGTGTCAAGATCACGATCCACACGGCTAAGCCGGGTCTTGTTATCGGCAAGGGCGGAAAAGATATCGAAGATCTGAAGAAGGATCTGGCAAAAATGCTGGACAAGAAGCTGATCGTCGACATCAAGGAAATCAAGAGACCGGACCGCGATGCACAGCTGGTTGCAGAAAACATCGCCCTTCAGCTTGAGAACCGTATTTCTTTCCGCCGGGCAATGAAGTCCACGATGCAGAGAACCATGCGTTCCGGTGCCAAGGGAATCAAGACGATGGTTTCCGGACGTCTGGGCGGCGCCGACATGGCACGCAAGGAATCCTACAGCGAAGGAACCATCCCGCTGCAGATGCTTCGTGCGGATATCGACTATGGTTTCGCGGAAGCGGACACACAGTACGGAAAAGTAGGTGTAAAAGCCTGGATCTATAACGGTGAAGTACTTCCTGCCAAGGGAGCCCGTAAGGAAGGGAGCGATCAAAATGTTAATGCCTAAGAGAGTGAAACGCAGGAAACAGATGCGCGGATCGATGAAGGGTAAGCCGGGAAGAGGCACCCGCATCACATACGGTACGTACGGACTGATTGCAACGGAACCCTGCTGGATTAAATCCAATCAGATAGAAGCAGCCCGTGTCGCCATGACGCGTTACATCAAACGAGGCGGCAAGGTCTGGATCGATGTTTTCCCGGATAAGCCGGTAACGGCGAAACCTGCTGAAACCCGTATGGGTTCCGGAAAAGGATCCGTGGAATACTGGGTAGCTGTTGTCAAACCGGGACGCGTTCTTTTTGAAATCGGCGATGTTTCCGATTCAGACGCACAGGAAGCCCTCCGCCTTGCAATGCACAAACTTCCGTGCACATGCAAGATCTGCTCGAAAGAACAGGTAGAGAGAGCTCTTGGCGAGCCGGAGAGGAAAGCAGCAGCAAAGGCTGCAGCCAAAGAGGCTGAAGCAGGGGCTGCAAAAGTAACTGCGGCGGAAGCTGCGGCGGGTGAAGGCGGTGATCACGAATGAAGTCAAGCAAATATCTGGATGATCTGAGAAACAAATCGGCTTCAGAGCTGAGTGAGGAACTGGTCTCCGCAAAGAAAGAACTTTTCAACCTGCGTTTCCAGAATGCGACGAATCAGCTGGACAACACCTCGAGAATTCAGGCGGTCCGCAGAAATATCGCAAGGATTCAGACCGTGATCGCAGAGCAGTCGAAAGCTGCAAAGGAGGCATAACAAATGGCAGAAGCAAGAAACCTCAGAAAGACCCGCGTCGGCAAAGTCGTCAGCGACAAGATGGATAAGACGATTGTCGTAGCGATCGAAGACCATGTGCAGCATCCGATTTACAAAAAGATCGTGAAGAAGACATACAAACTGAAGGCACACGACGAGAAGAACGAATGCGGCATCGGCGATACCGTTAAGGTGATGGAGACAAGACCTATCTCCAAAGACAAACGCTGGAGACTCGTTTCCATAGTCGAAAAAGCGAAGTAAAGAAGCAGGAGGATAGGAACATGATACAGCAGGAAAGCAGACTGAAAGTCGCCGATAATACCGGTGCGAAGGAAATCCTCTGCATCCGTGTCATGGGCGGTTCCAAGAGAAGATATGCCCATATCGGAGATACCATCGTCGCAGCCGTTAAGGACGCGACACCAGGCGGCCTTGTAAAAAAAGGCGACGTCGTTAAGGCTGTTGTCGTTCGTACCGTCCAGGGCGCCCGCCGCAAAGACGGCTCCTATATCAAATTCGACGAAAACGCGGCAGTCATCCTGAAGGAGGACAATACTCCGAAGGGAACGCGTATCTTTGGGCCGGTTGCCCGTGAGCTTCGTGAGAAACAGTTTATGAAGATCGTTTCTCTCGCTCCGGAAGTATTATAGGAGGAAATGAAAACATGCCATCATTGAAAATAAAGAAAGATGATATGGTCCGTGTAATCGCCGGCAAGGACAAAGACAAGGAAGGCAAGGTCCTCTCCGTCAATGTCAAGGACAGCACAATAGTGGTCGAAGGCGTGAACATGATCACGAAGCATCAGAAACCGAGCCAGCAGAACCAGCAGGGCGGAATCGTCAATAAAGAAGCACCGATCCACATTTCCAACGTCATGTACCTTCATAAAGGGAAACCGACCAGAATCGGCTTCAGGGTAGAGGGCGAAGGAGACAAGAAAACGAAAGTTCGCATCGCCAAGAAGACCGGCGAGAAAATCGACTGAGAGAGGAGGCATTTCAAGTGAGCAGATTAAAAGAGCAGTATGACAATGAAATCGCAGCTGCGATGACAAAGAAGTTCGAATACAAGAACCCGATGGAAGTGCCGAAACTCGTTAAGATCGTCGTTAACATGGGCGTAGGCGAGGCTAAGGAAAATGCTAAACTTCTGGACTCCGCAGTTTCGGATCTTGAAACGATTACCGGACAGCATGCGGTCACCACGAAGGCAAGAAAATCTATCGCCAACTTCAAGATCCGTGAAGGCATGCCGATCGGATGCAAGGTGACGCTTCGCGGTGAGAAGATGTACGAATTCGCTGACAGGCTGATCAATCTGGCCCTTCCGCGCGTCCGTGACTTCCGCGGCGTCAATCCGAACGGATTCGACGGCAGAGGAAATTATTCTCTGGGCATCAGAGAACAGCTGATCTTCCCGGAGATCGAATATGACAAAGTAGACAAAGTGCGTGGCATGGATATCGTATTCGTCACAACGGCGAAAACCGATGAAGAGGCCCGTGAGCTGCTTAGGCTGTTCAATATGCCGTTTGCGAAGTAAAGAAGGAGACAGAAAATGGCGAAAACATCGATGAAACTGAAACAGCAGCGCAAGGCGAAGTTCTCCACCAGAGAATACAACCGCTGCAAGATCTGCGGCCGTCCGCATGCATATCTGAAGAAATATGGAATCTGCCGTATCTGCTTCCGCGAACTGGCTTACAAGGGCCAGATCCCGGGTGTGAAGAAGGCTTCCTGGTAAAGAATTATTTTTGAAAGGAGTGTCAGAAAATGACAACGACGAACGATCCAATCGCAGATATGCTTACAAGAATCCGCAATGCGAATACAGCGAAGCATGATACTGTCGACATCCCGTCATCCAAGATGAAGCTGTCTATTGCCGATATCCTGGTCAACGAGGGATACATTGCAAAGTATGATCTGATCGATAACGGAAGTTTTAAGACAATCCGCGTTACCCTGAAATACGGTGCGGATAAGACTGAAAAGATCATTACCGGTCTGAAGAGGATTTCAAAACCGGGTCTGCGTGTTTACGCAGACAGTGAGAACCTTCCCAAGGTACTCGGCGGACTTGGAATCGCTATCATTTCCACGAACAAAGGCGTTATCACCGACAAGGAAGCAAGAAAGCAGAAGGTCGGCGGAGAAGTGCTTGCATTTGTCTGGTAAGGCAAAAAGCAAAGGAACTGAAAACAGAGAAGGCTGAGGCCTTTTCCGTCAATTTAAGTCAGGAGGATAATCATGTCACGTATCGGCAGATTGCCTGTCCAGATTCCGGCCGGAGTAACGGTCGATGTAAAAGACGGCAACGTAGTAACAGTCACAGGACCGAAGGGTTCGCTCACCAGAACGATGTCCCCGGAACTGAACATTGAAATCAAAGACGGTGTCTTGACCGTTTCAAGACCGAATGATCTGAAGAGAGTCAAGGCTCTTCACGGACTGACGAGATCCCTGATCCACAATATGGTCACGGGCGTCAGCACAGGCTTTGAGAAGACGCTGGAAATCAACGGTGTCGGCTACAAAGCTGTCAAGCAGGGCAAAAAGCTGGTTCTTTCCCTCGGTTACAGCCACCCGGTTGAGATGGAGGATCCGGAAGGAATTGAATCTTCTGTTGATGAGAAGAACAACATTACCATTAAGGGCATCAGCAAAGAGGCAGTCGGACAGTATGCCGCCAATATCCGCGGCAAGAGACCGCCGGAACCGTACAAGGGCAAGGGCATCAAGTATAAAGATGAAATCATCCGTCGCAAAGTCGGCAAGACGGGCAAAAAATAAAGAAAGGAGAGTGTGAAAGATGATAAGCAAAGAATCAAGAACAGACATTCGCGAGAAAAAGCATTACAGACTCCGCGGACACATGAGCGGCACAGCGGAAAAGCCGAGACTTTCTGTATTCCGGAGCAACAGCCATATGTATGCTCAGATCATTGACGATACAAAGGGTACAACACTGGTATCGGCATCTACTCTCCAGAAAGATGTAAAAGACGGTCTGAAATATACTGATAACGTCGAAGCAGCTAAGAAGCTCGGAGAAGTAATCGGGAAAAAGGCTGTCGATCAGGGCATCAAGGAAGTGGTCTTCGATCGTGGCGGCTTCATTTACCAGGGTAAGATCAAAGCGTTGGCAGAAGCGGCAAGAGAAGCCGGCCTTACGTTCTAAGGGAAGGAGACAAAAACACGAATGAGACCAGACAGTAATTCGAAGAGAAGAGATAACGATAAAGATGAAAACGGAATGGAAGACCGTGTCGTTTCCATCAAGCGTGTCACGAAGGTCGTCAAAGGCGGACGCAACATGCGCTTTACGGCACTGGTTGTCGTAGGCGACGGAAACGGACATGTCGGCGCGGGGCTCGGAAAAGCAGCTGAAATTCCGGAAGCAATCCGCAAGGGAAAAGAAGATGCACAGAAGAACATGATAACAGTAGCCAGGACAGAGTTCCAGTCTGTTACCTATGACAACATCGGCAAATACGGCGGTGCTTCAGTCCTTCTGAAGAGAGCTCCCGAAGGTACCGGCGTTATTGCCGGCGGCCCGGCCCGTGCAGTCATCGAGCTTGCGGGAATCAAGAATATCCGTACGAAATCCCTTGGCTCCAATAACAAGCAGAACGTGGTATTCGCCACAATCCAGGGACTTCGGGAACTGAAGACTCCGGAAGAAGTCGCACGTCTCCGCGGGAAATCCGTTGAAGAGATCCTGGCGTAAGGAGGATATGAAAAATGGCAGACAAGAAACTGAAAATCACACTGGTAAAATCTACGATCGGCGCAGTCCCGAAGCATCGTAAGATTGCTGAGTCCATGGGGCTCCGCAAGATGCATCACAGCGTTACCCTTCCGGATAACGATGCGACACGCGGACAGATCCGGGAGATTTCTTACCTGGTCAAAGTTGAAGAAGCCTGAACTTAGGAGGTACTGAAATGGATTTATCAAATTTAGCACCGCTTCCGGGCGCCAAGAAAAGCGGCAATTTCCGCAAGGGCCGCGGCGAAGGATCCGGCAACGGCAAGACAGCAGGCAAAGGCACGAAAGGACAGATCGCCCGTTCCGGTTCTCCGAGACCAGGATTTGAAGGCGGCCAGATGCCCCTTTACAGACGTCTTCCGAAACGCGGATTCACCGATCGCAACAGCAAGGTGATCACGGCAATCAATGTAGATGTTCTGAATCGCTTCGAAGACGGTACGGTAGTTGACGTTAAGAAGCTCCTTGAGAGCGGCACGGTCAAGAATGCCCGGGACGGTATCAAAATTCTCGGCAACGGAGATCTCACGAAGAAACTCACCGTGAAAGTAAATGCGGTCAGTGCCGTCGCGAAAGAGAAGATTGAGGCAGCGGGCGGAACAGTCGAGGTAGTCTGATGTTTAAAAAAATAGCTGATGCATTTAAAGTGAAAGATATCCGTCACAGGATCCTGTTCGTACTTCTGTGCCTGGTTGTTATCCGTGTCGGAAGTCAGATCCCTGTGCCGGGCGTCGATGCCAACTACTTCTCGGAGTGGTTTGCGTCACAGGCCGGAGATGCTTTCAACTTCTTTGATGCATTTACCGGAGGCTCCTTCTCCAGCATGTCGATCCTGGCGCTCTCCATTACGCCGTACATCACTTCTTCCATCATCATGCAGCTTCTTACGATTGCCATTCCGGCACTCGAGGAAATGTACCGTGACGGAGAAGAGGGCAGGAAAAAGATCACGACGATCACGCGTTACGTCACGATCGGCCTTTCTCTTTTTGAATCCATCGCTATGACGATCGGGTTCGGCAACCAGGGACTGATCCCGAATATGGATTTCCCGAAAGCGGTTGTCGTGGTGGCATGCCTGACGGCAGGTTCCGCCTTCCTGATGTGGATCGGCGAGCAGATTACCGAGAAGGGCGTTGGCAATGGTATTTCGATGGTTCTTTTGATCAACATCCTTTCCAGGCTTCCGTCTGATCTTACCAGCCTTTACGAGCAGTTTGTCAAAGGCCAGACGATTGCCAAGGGAACGCTGGCGGTCATTATCATTGCGGCAATCATCATCGGACTGGTTGTTCTGGTCCTGATCCTGAACGACGCGGAAAGAGACATCCCGGTTCAGTATTCCAAGAAAATGGTCGGCAGAAGGGTCATGGGCGGACAGAGTTCGCACATCCCGCTGAAGGTCAACACCGGCGGCGTCATCCCGATCATCTTTGCGGCATCCCTGATGTCCATGCCGGGAATCATCTCGACGTTTGCAACCGGTTCGTCAACCGGCGGGACGGGCGTCTGGGGAACCATTCTCGGTATCTTAAGCGAGAACAACTGGTTTACATTTGCAAAACCGATTTATAACATCGGTCTGATCATCTACATCCTGCTGGTAATCTTCTTTGCTTATTTCTATACGTCGATTACCTTCAATCCGCTGGAAGTTGCGGACAACATGAAGAAGCAGGGCGGTTTCATTCCGGGCATCCGTCCGGGCAAGCCGACTTCGGATTATCTGACGAAGATCCTGAATTACATCATCTTTATCGGAGCCGTAGGTCTGGTCATTGTAGCCATCATCCCGTTCTTCTTCAACGGAGTCTTCGGTGCGAGCGTTTCCTTCGGCGGCACGTCAATTATCATCATTGTCGGCGTCATCCTGGAAACCGTGAAACAAATCGAGTCTATGATGCTGGTAAGGAATTACAAAGGATTCCTGAACGAGTAAAACAATAAGCCAGGGGACTTTCCGGCCAAGGCCGGTTAGTCCCTGAACGCGTTTAAAGAAAGGCAGGGAAAACGATGAGAGTGGTTATGCTTGGCGCTCCGGGCGCCGGAAAAGGCACACAGGCTGCAAGAATCTGCGAAACCTATGAAATACCGCACATTTCCACCGGCGATATATTCCGTGCCAATATCAAAGGCGGCACGGAACTCGGGAAGAAGGCCAAGTCCTATATGGATGCCGGAGGCCTGGTTCCAGATGAGCTGGTCTGCGATCTGGTTGCGGACCGTCTTCAGCAGGATGACTGCATGAACGGCTATGTACTGGACGGATTTCCCCGTACAATCGCCCAGGCCCAGGCTCTTGATTCATTCCTTTCCGAAAACGGATCCAGACTGGACTGTGCAATCGACATTGAAGTCCCGGATGAAGACATTATCCGGCGCATGGGCGGACGGAGAGCCTGCCTGAAATGCGGCGCGACTTATCATATCGAGTATCTGAAGCCGAAGCAGGAAGGCATCTGCGATACCTGCGGGAGCGAACTGGTGCTCCGTGATGATGATCAGCCTGAAACCGTCAAAACGCGCCTTTCCGTTTATCATGAACAGACACAGCCGCTGATTGATTATTACAGCGGTGAAGGCATCCTTGTTACGATTGACGGAACCAGGAGCGCGGATGAAGTATTTGAAGCGATACAGGAAAATCTGGAGGAGTAGAAGATAAAATGCCGGTAACGATCAAGACAGAACATGAAATCGAGCTGATGAGAGAATCGTGCCGTCTCCTTGAAGAAGTCCATAATGCACTGAGGGATTTCGTGAAGCCGGGCATATCCACCAAGGATATCGACCGCTACGGGGAACAGCTGATCCGTGAAAAAGGCGGAATTCCGAATTTTCTGAATTACAATGGCTATCCGGCTTCCATCTGTGTTTCCGTGAACGATGAAGTCGTGCACGGAATCCCGAGCAGGAAGCGCATCCTTAAAGAGGGCGATATCGTCAGCCTGGATGCCGGACTGATCTGGAAGGGATACCATTCCGATGCGGCAAGAACCTGGGGGGTCGGTAAAATCAGCCCTGAGGCGCAGCAGCTGATCGATGTGACCAGACAGAGCTTTTTCGAAGGAATCAAATTCGCAAGAGCCGGTCATCATCTTCACGAGATATCGGCGGCAATCGGCGACTATGCCGAAAGCTTCGGATACGGAGTTGTTGAAGATCTGGTCGGACACGGAATCGGGACTCATCTCCATGAAGAGCCGCAGATCCCCAACTTCCGGCAGAAGGGAAGAGGGCTGCTCCTGGAACCGGGGATGACCCTGGCAATCGAACCGATGATTGACATCGGAACGAAAGATGTCAAATGGTCGGACGATAACTGGACGGTCACGACGGCGGACGGATCGCTCTCCGCTCATTATGAGAACACCATCCTCATAACAGACGGAGATCCGGAAATCCTGACGCTGACGCAAAAATAACTGTTTCATTTCCAAAAAAGCGAAGTGTAAAATCGGAGGTTTTCTTTATATGCCAAAGGCAGATGCGATTGAAGTTGAAGGAAAAGTTCTTGAGAAACTGCCAAATGCAATGTTCAAGGTAGAGCTTCAGAACAAGCACGTGGTTCTGGCACACATCAGCGGGAAACTTCGGATGAATTTCATCCGTATCCTGCCGGGTGACAAAGTCACGATCGAGCTTTCCCCGTACGATCTGGACAAGGGAAGAATTATCTGGAGAGATAAATAACCCTTGAATCAGGAAAAATCCTATGATATACTTATTTATTGCGCGACGGTGCGCTATTTACGGAAAGGAGGTTTAAGAATGAAGGTCAGATCTTCCGTAAAACCAATGTGTGAGAAGTGCAAAGTCATCAAGAGAAAGGGTTCGATCCGCATCATCTGTGAGAACCCGAAGCACAAACAGAGACAGGGCTGATTCATTTGCCCGGGCAGTACAACAAGCATTGATCTGCACGCGGCTGCGCAGATCTTATCTATCGGCTGATGAGCAATCATCGCGATAAGGTGCTTAATACCGGCGCGTCCCTTTCGCCGGAAAGGCCATGTTTCGGCATGGCTGGGTACGGTACTTCCGTACCCCAATTAGGAAACCGTAAACAATACAGCAAAGAGTAACAGGATGGAGGAATTGCGATGGCTCGTTTAGCCGGAGTGGATTTACCGAGAGACAAAAGGATTGAAATCGGCCTTACCTATATTTACGGTATCGGCAGAAGCCAGTCCAACAGAATTCTCAAAGAAGCAAAAGTTGATCCCAACACCCGCGTCCGCGATCTGACGGATGAGGAAGCGAACAGGATCAAGGACGTCATGGATGCGTCCGTTACCGTGGAAGGCGATCTCCGCCGTGAAGTTGCCATGAATATCAAACGGCTTCAGGAAATCGGCTGCTACAGAGGCATTCGTCACAGAAAAGGGCTTCCGGTTCGCGGTCAGAACACCAAGAACAACGCGCGTACCCGCAAGGGACCGAAGCGTACGGTTGCCAACAAGAAGAAATAAGCAACGGAACTGTTAACAGAACATAAGAAAGTAGGTTAGTTTTTATGCCAGAGAAAAAAGTCGCTTCTACAGCGAAAAAGTCGGCAGCTAAACGCCGCATCAGAAAAAACGTTGAACATGGACAGGCACATATTCAGTCATCTTTCAATAACACGATCATTACACTGACTGACAGCGAAGGCAACGCCATTTCATGGGCGTCTGCAGGCGGCCTGGGATTCCGCGGTTCAAGGAAATCTACTCCTTATGCAGCTCAGATGGCAGCAGAGACCGCTACAAAAGCAGCCCTGCCGCACGGACTGAAGACCGTTGACGTATTCGTCAAAGGTCCGGGTTCCGGTAGAGAGGCCGCAATCCGCGCCCTTTCAGCATCCGGACTTCAGGTCCTTTCCATCGAAGACTGCACACCGGTTCCGCATAACGGATGCCGCCCGCCGAAACGCAGAAGAGTGTAACTTTCACAAGGAGGAAATGATACATGGCAGTAAACAGAGTACCTGTCCTGAAGAGATGCAGGGCGCTTGGCCTTGAGCCGTCTGTGCTCGGTCTTGACAAGAAATCTTCCAGGGAATTGAAGAGAAGCGGAAGGAAAGTTTCCGAGTACGGCCAGCAGCTTCGCGAGAAACAGAAAGCGAAGTTTATTTACGGCGTTCTTGAAAAGCCGTTCCGCAATTATTATGAAAAAGCCGATCAGATGAAAGGCATGACAGGCGAAAACCTGATGGTCATGCTGGAGCTGAGGCTTGATAACGTTCTGTTCCGTCTCGGCTATGCAAGAACGAGGCGCGAAGCAAGACAGATCGTGGATCATCGTCACGTACTGGTCAACGGACAGATTGTCAACATTCCGTCCTATCAGGTAAAGCCGGGCGATAAGATCGAAATCAGGGAAAATAAACGTTCTTCAGCAAGATACAAGGGCAACGGTGAAGACAAGGGACACGAAGGAATCCTCGCTGCAACGGCAGGAAGACTTGTTCCGGCATGGCTGGAAGCTGATCCGGCGAACCTTTCGGGCGTCGTGAAAGAAGCTCCGGCAAGGGATGCGATCGAAGTTCCGGTTAATGAAATGCTGATCGTCGAGTTGTATTCCAAGTAATCACCGTAAAGGAGGAAATTGCCTGTGTTTGACTTTAACAAACCGAAGATCACGATTGAGGATGTTTCGGAGGATAAGAAATACGGGAAATTCGTCGTGGAGCCTCTGGAAAGGGGTTATGGAACGACTCTCGGAAATTCTCTGAGAAGAATCATGCTTTCCTCCCTTCCGGGCGCAGCGGTTAGCCAGGTCAAGATTGACGGTGTCCTTCATGAATTCAGCACGATTCCGGGCGTTAAGGAAGATGTCACTGAAATCATCATGAACATCAAGAGCCTTGCAATCCGCAACAACTCCTCAACGGATGAACCGAAGACGGCCTATATCGAGTATGAAGGCGAAGGCGTCGTCCATGCATCGGATATCCAGGTTGATTCCGATATCGAGATCATGAATCCTGACCTTGTGATCGCAACCGTTTCCGGGCGTAAAGATGCCAAGCTCTATATGGAGCTGACCATCACAAAAGGCCGCGGCTACATCAGCGCGGACAGAGGCAAGACCGAGGATATGCCAATCGGTGTCATTGCGGTCGACTCCATCTATACTCCGGTCGAACGCGTGAATATGAATGTCGAGAATACACGTGTCGGACAGCAGACAGACTTTGACAAGCTGACGCTCGACGTGTGGACAAAAGGCACGATGACTCCTGAAGAAGCTGTCAGTCTTGCCGCAAAAGTACTGAGCGAACATCTGAAACTGTTCGTGGATCTGACGGAAACGGCAAAGTCGGCTGAAGTCATGATCGAGAAAGAAGACAACGAGAAGGAAAAAGTTCTGGAAATGAACATTGACGAACTTGAACTTTCCGTTCGTTCTTACAACTGCCTCAAGAGAGCCGGCATTAATACGGTCGAGGAACTGTGCAACAAGACCTCGGAAGATATGATGAAGGTCCGCAATCTCGGCCGCAAGTCGCTGGAAGAAGTGCTTGCCAAGCTGAAAGAGCTGGGGCTGCAGCTGAAACCAAGCGACGAGTAAGCCTGAAAAAAGGCGATAACAGCGGTTTTACAGCATACCGTCAGTAAGACCGAAAGAGCATGACGGACTATGTACCGCAGATGGAGGATTAGGAAATGGCTGGATACAGAAAACTGAGCAGGACATCCTCTCAGAGGAAAGCACTGCTGAGAAATCAGGTAACAAATCTTCTTTATCACGGAAGAATCATTACAACGGAAGCCAAAGCAAAAGAAACGGCTAAAATTGCCGAGGGACTGATTGCCATGGCAGTCAGGGAAAAAGACAATTACGAAACCGTTAAGGTCAAGGCGAAAGTTGCCAAGAAGGATAAAGACGGAAAGAGAGTCAAGGAAGTAAAGGACGGCAAGAAGGTTACCGTTTATGACGAAGTCGAGAAGGATATCCAGAAGGATTCCCCGTCCAGACTTCACGCAAGACGGAAGATGGCCAGAGTGTTCTATCCGGTAACGGAAGTTCCGAAGGCAGGAAAAGGCCGCAAAGCCGGAACCAAGAGCGTTGATATGCCGCAGAAGATGTTTGATGAGATCGCTCCGAAATATGTGAACCGCAACGGCGGCTACACCAGAATCGTGAAGATCGAACAGCGTCCGGGCGATGCAGCAATGAAGGTTCTTCTGGAACTGGTATAATCCGTCAGGCTGCTTCGGCAGCTGAGCAGAAATCAAAAAGAAATCCCATTCTACGGAACGGGATTTCTTTTTTTGATGCAGCGGGAGAAAGAGAAAAGAATCAGCCCATGACAACGTCTACGCTGCAGGTATCCTTTCCGTGAGGAATCGGAACCAGATTTCCGGTGACCGGCTGTCCGTCTGCCGTCATGGAGCGGATTCCGTGTTCGACGCCTTCCGGATTGCTGACCTTGATTACATACGTTACGCCGCGGTACTTACGGGTGACGGTATAGCCCTTCCAATCCTTCGGAATGCAGGGATCGATGGAAAGGCCGTCATAGGTAGGATGAACACCCAGGATTGCCTGCGAAATATCAACGAAATTCCAGGCGGCGGTTCCGGTGAGCCAGCTGTTCTTGGATTCCCCGAAGCGCACCGCATCTTTTCCGGCAATCATCTGAGAATAGACATACGGTTCTGTCCGGTGGATTTCGGATATGTCCTGAAGGAAAGCGGGAGAAATACGGCTGTAGATTTCAAAAGCCCTGCTGCCGTGACCGATACGCGTTTCCGCGATGGAAATCCATGGATTATTGTGGCAGAAGATTCCGGCGTTTTCCTTGTATCCCGGCGGGTAGGAAGAAATTTCACCGAGCTCTATATGGTAGGTCTGGTAGGCAGGCTGCAGAAGGACGATGCCGTACCTGGTATCCAGTTTCTCCTTCACGGAAGCGAGTGCTTTTTCTGCTTCACCGGTTTTGATTCCGATGCCGCCGATCACGCAGAAGCCCTGCGGTTCGATGAAAATGCTGCCTTCGCTGCATTCCGATGATCCGACTTTCCTGCCGAAGGCGTCATAAGCGCGGAGGAACCACGCCCCGTCCCAGCCATCCTTCAGGACGGCCGCTTTCATATCAGAAACAAGCCGGTCAGCTTTTTCACCTTCCTCTGCAAGACCTGCGTGACGGCAGATGTCGGCATAGGCGGACCCGTAAGCACCGAACATTCCGGCAATGAAGACGGATTCAGCCATGCCTGTATCGTTATTTTCGACCGTCTGGAATGATTCTCCCGGCGTGTCGGAAAAACAGTTCAGATTCAGGCAGTCGTTCCAGTCCGCTCTTCCGATTAAAGGAAGATGATGCGGTCCCAGATGAGCTGCGGTGTAATTGAAAGAGCGGCGAAGATGTTCCATCAGGGGACCTGCCTGGCTTTCGTCGTTATCAAAGGGTACGCTTTCTTCCAGAATAGAGAAATCGCCTGTTTCGCGGAGATAGGCATCGACGCCGGCAATCAGCCAGAGCGGATCATCATTGAAGCCGGAACCGATATCCAGGTTGCCGGTTTTTGTCAGGGGCTGATACTGATGATAGGCGGATCCGTCCGGAAACTGTGTTGCGGCAATATCCAGAATCCTCTGGCGCGCCCGCTCCGGGATCATATGCACAAAGCCGAGAATATCCTGACTCGAGTCGCGGAAGCCCATGCCCCGTCCGGTTCCGGATTCATAGTAGGAAGCGGAGCGCGACATGTTGAAGGTAACCATGCACTGATACTGGTTCCAGATATTGACCATCCTTCCGACGCGGTCGTCGGCAATGTCCACAGAATAATTCGAAAGAAGGGAGTTCCAGTTCGCGCGCAGTTCTTCAAGTGCTGCATCGCACTGCTCTGCCGTACGGAAATGGGACAGCAGTTCTCTTGCGTTCATTTTATTGATGACATTCTGCGATTCCCATTTATGATCTTTGTCATTTTCAATATAAGCCAGGACAAAGACCAGTGTTTTTTCTTCACCGGGTTCCAGGGTCAGGCGGATGCAGTGCGAGCCCACGGCAGCCCAGCTGCATACCATGGAGTTTTTAGGGGAATCTTCGCATACCGTCTGCGGTTCTGCATTGGAGCCGTAGGGCCCCATGAAAACTTCACGGTCCGTGTCAAAACCGTCAACCGGAACATTGACGGACCAGACGGCGTAATGGTTCCGCCGCTCGCGGTATTCTGTCTTATGATAAATATCCGAACCGTCCACCTCGACTTCTGCAAGACTGAAGTTGCGCTGGAAGTTTGTCATGTCGTCCATCGCATTCCAGTAGCAGAATTCCACGTAAGAATAGAGCGAGAAGGATTTGGGTTCATTTCCCGTATTCTTCAGGACCAGTTTGTTCACTTCGCAGGTGTAGCCAAGCGGAACGAAAGCAGTTACCTCTGCCGAAAGAGAATTCTTTTCGCCCCGGATGACCGAATAGCCGAGCCCGTGCCGGCAGGAGTAGGAGTCAAGCTCTGTCTGCGTCGGCTGCCAGCCCGGATTCCAGATCGTGCTGCCGTCCTTGATGTAGTAGTAGCGGCCGTTGCTGTCGGACGGGACGTTATTGTAGCGATAGCGGGTAAGCCGCAGAAGCTTGGCATCCTTGTAAAAGCTGTAGCCTCCGCATGTGTTTGAAATCAGGGAAAAGAAATCTTCACTGCCCAGATAATTGATCCAGGGGAGAGGCGTGCGCGGGGAAGTAATGACATACTCTCTGGCTGCGTCGTCGAAATAGCCATATTTCATAATAAGTGTCTCCTTTCGAAACAGATGCGTCCTTAATTCTTATTAAGTAAAAGTGCTGTTTTTCGTTAAAAAACGTGCCGATATCAGATAAATGAGCCAAATTGCAGGCAATCTCAAGCTGCTTATGGTAAACGATTAAGTTACGATAAAATGCAGAATTTATGTCTGTAACATAAGGAGAATACATCAAAAAAGCGCGTAAAGTCAAGGAAAAACGCACATTTTCCATCTATTTGGTGATTCTGTATAAAATACTTATAGGATTTCGTAACAAATTACAATAAATGCGGAATAAGAAAACGTTAAACAGACAAATTATACAAAATAGCATAGCAAAAATGTTTCAAAATGCCAAAAATGCAATAAATGCTTGCAATTAACAGACGCATGGACTATATTGAAAATGCGTAAACGATTAAGATACGCAAAAGCGAAAAGATGCTTTGCGGAAAGACTCCCAGAAAGAAACGGAGAAACGAAGATGGTATCGATGAAGGAAGTAGCAGCTGCATGCCATGTATCCATTGCGACGGTCAGCAAAGCACTGAACGATCATCATGATATCGGCGAAGCAACCAAATCGACAATCCGGAAGACAGCCAAGGAGATGGGGTATTTTCCGAATGCGGCAGCCCGGTCGCTCAAGACAAACCGGACATTCAATATCGGAGTCTTGTTCGTCGATGAAGCAAACAGCGGGCTGACTCATGAATTTTTCTCATCCGTCCTGGAAGGCTTCAAGACACAGGCGGAGGGACAGGGATACGATCTGACTTTCATCAATAATAATCTGGGAAATACATCCGTTACCTATCTGGATCACTGCAGGTCAAGAAATCTGGACGGCGTCATCATCGCCTGTGTGGACTTTACCAAACCGGAAGTCGTCGATCTGATGAATTCAGAAATACCGGTCGTCACCATTGACCATGTTGACAACAACTGCACGGCAATCCTGTCAGACAATGTCAAAGGCATGGAAGAGCTTACCGCCTATGTCTGCAGCCTGGGCCATCGGAAAATCGCCTATATTCACGGGCAGAGTCATCTGCCGGTTACGAAATCGAGACTGTCGGGATTCCATCGCACGATGGAAAGCTACGGAATCGATGCTCCGGAAGATTACGTGAAAGAAGGAGCTTTCCTGGATTCGAAACTGGCAGCCGTAAAAACCGTTGAACTTCTTTCCATGAAGGAGAGGCCGACCTGCATTCTTTATCCGGATGATACTTCACTGATTGGGGGACTGAATGAGATCAACAAAGCGGGACTCCGAATCCCGGAAGACATTTCCGTAGCCGGATACGACGGCAGCAGAGTTTCCCAGATTCTTCGACCGGCCCTGACGACCATCAAGCAGGATTCTCTCCGGATGGGAGTGCTGGCAGCGGAGAAACTGGTCGAAGCCATTGAACAGCCTAAGACTTATGTAATTGAACGCATCATGGTCAAAGGCAGACTGATTGAAGGGGAATCGGTAGGGAAATCCCCGGCGTCAGATGAAAAACGTATATGATTAAATTCATATAAACCAGAAGAATGTTAAAAAACGAGATTCTAAAATCTTAAGGAGGAAATCAGAAATGAAGAAAAAGGTATTAGCTCTTGCACTGAGTATTGCCATGGCAGGCACAATGCTCGCAGGCTGCGGCGGTTCATCAACCGCATCGACAGCAGCTTCCACAGCAGCTTCAAAAGCAGCATCCACAGCGGCATCGACGGCAGCTTCCACGGCGGCATCCACAGCAGCATCCACGGCAGCATCGACAGCAGCTTCTACGGCAACGACGTCCGACGAAGGAAAGGTTTACAACATCTATTGCTGGAATGATGAATTCAAGAGCCGCGTTGAGGCTTACTATCCGGGATATACAAAGGGCGATGAGAAGAAAGACGAATCCGGAACCGTAACTTCCGCTTCCGGCAAGATCGGTGATGTGACCGTGAACTGGATCATCACTCCTTCCAAAGACAATGCTTATCAGAACAAACTGGATGAAGCACTTCTTGCACAGGGCAGCGCTTCCGCAGACGACAAGGTTGACCTCTTCCTGGTTGAAGCAGACTACGCTCTGAAGTATACAGATGCAGACGCAGGCGTTGCTATGGACGTCAAGGATATCGGCCTTACGGATTCCGATATGGCTCAGCAGTATCAGTACACAAGAGACATCGTAACAGGATCCGACGGAGTGCAGAGGGGTACTTCCTGGCAGGCTACACCGGGACTTTTCGCTTACAGACGTTCGATTGCGAAAGACGTTCTCGGAACAGATGATCCGGATGAAGTCCAGAAAGCTCTTTCATCCTGGGATGACTTCGACAAAGTGGCAGCAGAAGCTTCTGCAAAAGGCTATAAGATGCTTTCCGGCTATGATGATTCCTATCGTGTCTTCTCTAACAACGTTTCCAAGAAATGGATCGCTGATGACGGAAAGACCATCCAGGTCGATGACAACCTGAACAAATGGGTTGATCAGACAAAGGATTATACAGACAAGGGATACAACAACAAGACAGCTCTGTGGTCAGACGGATGGGCAGCAGATCAGGGTCCGGAAGGCAAGGTCTTCGGTTTCTTCTATTCAACATGGGGCATCAACTTCACTCTTCTTGGCAACTCTCTTGCAAATGCAGATCAGTCCGCAGCAGTCGGCAATGGCATCTTCGGCGACTGGGCAGTCTGCCAGGGCCCGGCTTCCTGGTACTGGGGCGGCACATGGATCTGCGGCGCAGAAGGATCTGACAACGTAGCCATCACAAAAGACATCATGGAAAAACTTACCTGCGATCAGACAATCATGAAACAGATCACAGTCGATACACAGGATTATACGAACAACCAGGCAGCCATGAAAGAACTTGCTGACGACCCGACATTCGGATCAGCATTCCTCGGCGGTCAGAACCATATCAAACTCTTTGCCGAAGCAGCTCCGAAGATCGACATGAGCAATGCAGGACCGGATGATCAGGGTCTGAATGAAGCATTCCAGAATGCATATCATGATTACTTCGACGGCAATGTCGACAAGGATACGGCTCTTGCCAACTTCTACAAGGCAGCCATCGAGAAATACCCGGATCTTCAGAAGGGCTGATTCTTTCTTCGGAAAATGAAACGGTAACCGTTCATACTGGACTGAACAGGATGGGATTCAACCGCGTCCCATCCTGTTTTATGGAAAAAATTCGTTACCCGTAAGAGGAGGATTTTCTTATGGCAGATTCCGGATCCGGCATCAGGACCGTCAGCAGGCATAAGAGCGTCAGTTATGCAAAATGGGGATACATTTTCCTGATTCCTTTCTTCGCGACTTATATCTTTTTCCAGCTGATTCCGCTGATTAATACGATTTATAATTCTTTCTTTGAAAACTACAGATCCGGACTGAAACAGGTGGGTCCGAACTTCGTGGGACTGGCCAATTACTCCGCCATTTTCACGCAGGGCGATCTGATGAAATACTTCGGCAATACGCTGCTTCTCTGGGTCATGGGCTTCATTCCGCAGATTGTTATTTCCCTGCTTCTGGCAGTATGGTTTACGGATCTGAGACTCCGCCTGAGGTGCACAGGCTTTTTCAAAACGATTTTTTATCTTCCGAACGTCATTATGGCAGCATCTTTTGCCATGCTGTTTTTCACTCTTTTCTCAGATAACGGACCGATCAACGACATTCTGGTAGGCATGGGAATCTTCGGTGAGCCGTTCCGGTTCTTCTCCAGCATCTGGGGGACGAGAGGGCTGATCGCCCTGATGAACTTTATGATGTGGTTCGGAAATACAACCATTCTCCTGATGGCGGCCATCATGGGTGTCGACACTTCGCTTTTTGAGGCGGCTGAGGTGGACGGAGCGACTTCGAGACAGGTTTTCCGCTACATCACCGTCCCTTCCATCAAGCCGATTTTCATTTTCGTCCTGATTACATCCCTGATCGGCGGACTGCAGATGTTCGATGTTCCGCAGGTCCTGACATCGGGGCAGGGCGGACCGAACCGTACATCGACCACCCTGATCATGTATCTCAATTATCATCTGTACAGCAAGAACTACGGTATGGCCGGCGCGCTTTCCGTCCTGCTCTTCATCATCACGGCAGCACTTTCCCTGGCAGTTTTCTTTACGCTGACCAAGGATCCGAATGACGAGAAAGAATTCGAGAAGCGAAAAGCCAGACGTGAGAAAGCACTCGCAAAAGAAAAGGAAAGGAGGGCGGCAGCATGAGCGGAAGCAATTCCTACACGATAAAGAAAGGCACGAAGGCCGGGCTCTACATCCACCGGACAATTGTCTACATCATCCTGATCCTTCTGACGATTCTGTGCCTGTTCTTCTTTGTATGTCTGATCGTCAACTCCACCCGTGCACATGCGGATATTTCCAAAGGATTCCGGCTGGTCATCGGGAATTATTTCCTGAAGAATCTGACCGCCGTCATGAGCAATGCGGACCTCCCGGTTGCGCACGGCATCGTCAATTCACTGGTCGTGGCCTTCACTTCAGCGGCGCTGGCGGTATATTTTTCAGCGCTGACGGCATATGCCGTTTATGCTTACGATTTCAAGGCAAAGAAATTCGTCAACATGTTCATCATGATGATCATGATGATTCCGACGCAGGTCATGACGCTCGGATTCCTGAATTTAATCAGTAAAATCGGGATGATGAACAACCTGCTGGCTCTGATTCTTCCGTCCATTGCGGCTCCGTCGACTTATTATTTCATGACCTGCTATATGCAGAGCTCGCTGCCGATGGAAATCGTCGAGGCGGCACGCATTGACGGGTGTGCGGAATTCGCGACCTTCAACCGCATCGTCATGCCGATTCTGAAACCGGCTCTGGCGGTCCAGGCAATCTTTGCCTTCGTTGCTTCGTGGAATAATTACTTCGTTCCGTCCCTGGTTATTTCTTCGGCGGAGAAGAAGACTCTTCCGATCCTGATAGCCCAGCTGCGTTCAGCCGATTACCTGAAGTTTGACATGGGCCAGGTGTACATGCTGATCATGATTGCGGTCGTACCGGTTGCCGTTGTTTACCTCTGCCTCTCCAAGTTCATCATCCGCGGCGTCGCGGTAGGTTCGGTCAAAGGATAAAAAGCGGCAGGTCCGCTGAAGGACCTGCCTGCTTTCTTTTCTTTTTTTGGGATAAATAAAATTGCCAGACTCTTTACTTCTTCCTTCTCTTTTTTACTCCAGAAGAGGCGGTTCCGGAAACGGGGCCGCTTTTTTCTTTGCTCTTATGCCGGAGGGCGGCAGCAATAAAACCACGGAAAAGAGGATGCGGACGGTTCGGCCGGCTCTTGAATTCCGGATGGGCCTGTGTGCCGATGAAGAAAGGATGCCCCTTGAGCTCGATCATTTCGATGATCCTTCCGTCCGGTGAAGTGCCGGAAAAGACCATTCCGTTTTTCGTCAGGTCATGACGGTACTCGTTGTTGACTTCGTAGCGGTGTCTGTGACGTTCGGAAATGCGGTCTGTTCCGTAGAGCTTGATTGCTTTCGTGCCGTCAGCCAGTACGCAGGGATAAGCACCGAGCCTCATCGTGCCTCCGAGGTCTGTAACGCTTTTCTGCTCGGGCATCAGGTCGATGACCGGATGCTTCGTCTTCGGATCCAGTTCGGAAGAATGGGCATCCTTCCAGCCGATGACATCGCGTGCAAATTCCACAATCGCCAGCTGCATGCCGAGGCAGAGGCCGAGGTACGGTACTTTGTTTTCACGTGCATAGCGGATTGAGCAGAGCATGCCGTTGATGCCTCTTGCCCCGAAGCCGCCGGGCACGATGATGCCGTCGACATCCTTGAAGACTTCTCCGACATTGGCATCATTTACCTTTTCGGAATTCACCCATTTGATGTTCACAACGGCGTGGCTGGCAATACCGCCGTGCTTGAGGGACTCGACGACGGAAATATAGGCATCGTGCAGGGAGGTGTATTTTCCGACGAGTGCTACCGTGACTTCCTTGGTCGGATGCTTCAGGGCATCGATCATGTGAGACCATTCGGCAAGATCCGGCTTCGGATCCTTGATATGGAGGCAGCTGCAGGCGGCATCCGCCAGATGCTCTTTTTCCATGACCAGGGGAAGTTCATAAAGATATTCGACATCCAGGTTCTGGAGGACATTTGTCACAGGGACGTTGCAGAAGAGGGAGATCTTCTCACGCATCTCCCTGCTGATCGGATAATCGGAACGGCAGACCAGGATGTCCGGCTGCATTCCCATGCTCTGAAGCTCTTTGACAGCCATCTGCGTCGGTTTCGTTTTCAGTTCCTGCGAAGCTTTCAGATACGGAATGAGCGTGACGAGAAGGATGATGGCATTTTCCCTCCCGACTTCCTGCTGGAACTGACGGATTGCTTCCAGGAAGGGCTGGCTTTCGATATCGCCGACGGTGCCGCCGACTTCAATGATGGCAATGTGAGTGCCCTTGGAACTGTCGCGATGGAAACGGGACATGATTTCGTTGGTGATGTGAGGAATGACCTGGACGGTGCCGCCGCCGTAATCGCCGCGGCGTTCTTTGGCCAGTACGGAAGAGTAGATCTTGCCGGTCGTGACATTGGAGTCTTTGAGAAGACTTTCGTCGATGAAACGCTCGTAATGGCCAAGGTCAAGATCGGTTTCAATGCCGTCATCCGTTACGAAGACTTCACCGTGCTGTACGGGATTCATGGTTCCCGGATCGACATTGATGTAGGGATCGAATTTCTGCATCGTGATATCATAGCCTCTGGCTTTCAGAAGTCTTCCGAGAGAAGCGGCCGTAATGCCCTTCCCGAGACCGGAAACAACACCGCCGACAACAAATACGTATTTGACCGACATAAATCCTCCTCCTTAAAAAAAGTGAGACAGGCGCCCCTTGGCACCTGTCCTCTCAGGTAACAATCAAAAAACAATAAAAAGTATAAACCAGTTTATTTATCCTTGCAAGAAGTTTTGTGCGGAAATCAAAAAATCTGCCCGGATGGCACCGGGCAGAGAGGGAGGAAACATTCTTTTGAAGTCTGTTTGGAAATCCTGCTTGAAAATCTTATTTCTTCTTCGGAACTGGTTTGCCGGCAGTTTTGGCCGGAGCTTTCTTTGCGGCAGCCTTGCCGGAAACCTTCCTGCCGGCGCCTTTTTTCGATGCTTCATACTCCTGCATCTTCAGTGCCCGGACCTTGAGCGGAAGGCCGAAGAGGGTAATGAAGCCGGACGCATCATGATGGTCATAAAGGTCTCCGGTCGTGAAGCTTGCCAGCGATGCGCTGTAGAGGCTGAACGGAGAAGTCGTGCCGGCTTTGATGATGTTGCCCTTGTAGAGCTTGAAACTGACAGTGCCGGTGACATACTTCTGCGTCGATTCGGTAAAGGCAATCAGGGCCTCGCAGAGAGGAGTGAACCATTTTCCTTCGTAAACGACCTGGGCAAGTTTTTCGGCAATGCCTTTTTTGAATTCAATAGTTGCACGGTCGAGGACAAGTTCCTCGAGCTGCTTGTGGGCTTCCATCAGAATGGTTCCGCCCGGTGTCTCGTAAACACCGCGGGATTTCATGCCGACGACCCGGTTCTCAACGATATCGACGATACCGATGCCGTTTGCTCCGCCCAGCTCATTGAGCTTCCGGATAATGTCTGCCGGTTTCATTTTCTTTCCGTTGACGGAAACCGGGATGCCTTTTTCAAAATCCATCGTGACGGACGTTTCTTTGTCCGGAGCTTTTTCCGGCGTGACGCCGAGCACGAGCATGTGATCGTAGTTGGGTTCATTTGCCGGATCTTCCAGCTCAAGGCCTTCGTGACTGATATGCCACAGGTTGCGGTCACGGCTGTAGCTGTTGGAATGGTCGAAGGGAAGATCGATGCCCTTGCTCTTGCAGTATTCGATTTCGTCTTCACGGGACTGGAACTTCCAGACGTCGGTCATGCGCCACGGAGCGATGATGCGGATGTCCGGAGCCAGTGCCTTGATGCCGAGCTCGAAACGGATCTGATCATTTCCCTTTCCGGTTGCGCCGTGGCAGATCGCGGTCGCGTGTTCCTTGCGGGCAATTTCGACCAGCTTCTCGGCGATGGCAGGACGTGCCATTGATGTGCCGAGAAGGTATTTGTTTTCATAGACAGCACCTGCTTCGACGCACGGCATGATGTAGTTTTCCGCGAAGTCATCGGTAATGTCTTCAATATAAAGCTTGGAGGCACCGGAAAGCTTGGCGCGTTTCTCAAGACCGTCCAGTTCGTTTCCCTGGCCGCAGTCCACGCAGCAGCAGATGACGTCGTAGTTGAAATTCTCTTTTAACCATGGGATAATAGCCGTTGTATCCAGACCGCCGGAATAGGCGAGGATGACTTTTTCTTTTTTCATTCTGATATCCTCCTGAACTGTTTTCTGCGGACTAATATACATCATATGCATAAAATATGCAAGCACTATTTTTGAAAAAATGCGATAAAATGGAAAATGACTCTTGCATAATATACACGATATATGTATAATTATGCAATCAAAGGAGAGAAAACATGATAAAAGCCGGGATTATCGGAGCAACGGGATATGCAGGCGCGGAAATCGTCCGCCTTCTGCAGAACCATCCGGAAACAGAAATAAAGTGGTATGGTTCCAAAAGCTACATTGAACAGCCGTATGCAGACCTTTACGGAAGCATGTTTGAAATCGTGAAAGACAGCTGTCTGGGGGAAGATATGGAGAAACTGGCGGACAGCGTGGATGTTATCTTCACAGCGACTCCGCAGGGCTTCTGCGCTTCCGCCATGACGGAGAGCCTGCTTTCCAAAACAAAGGTCATTGATCTTTCAGCAGATTTCCGGATCAAGGATGCGGAGCGTTATGAGAAATGGTATGCCATTCATCATCCGACGCCGCAGTTCCTTCCGGAGGCAGTCTACGGACTGCCGGAAATCAACCGGAGCCGGATCAGAAAAGCAAGGCTGACTGCCAATCCCGGATGCTTCCCGACCTGTTCCATCCTGAGCATCTATCCGCTGATCCGGGAAAAACTGATCGATGAAAACACGGTGATCATTGATGCCAAGTCCGGAACGACGGGGGCCGGCAGAGGTGCGAAAGTACAGAACCTTTACTGCGAAGTCAATGAGACCATCAAGGCCTACGGCGTGACGACGCACCGTCATACGCCGGAAATCGAGGATCAGCTCGGCTGCGCGGCGGGACATGAACTGACTCTGACATTCACTCCGCATCTGGTTCCGATGAACCGGGGCATCCTGGTGACTGCATATGCTTCCCTGAAGGAAAATGTGACGAAGGATATGATCCGAGTCGCTTATGAGAAAGCTTACTCGTCGGAGAAATTCGTCCGGATTCTCCCGGAGGGGAAGGCGCCTGAAACGCGCTGGGTCAAGGGCAGCAATTATGCGGATGTGAATGCCGTGACGGACAGCCGCACGAACCGCGTCATCATGATGGGGGCTATTGATAATCTTGTAAAAGGTGCGGCCGGCCAGGCGGTTCAGAACATGAACCTGATGTTCGGCTTTGAAGAGAGCGAAGGACTTCTCGGAGTCCCGATGGCATTCTGAAAAAACAAAGACGGAGGCATTTCCTATGATAAAGGAGATTGAAGGCGGCGTTACAGCCGCAAAAGGTTTTCTGGCAGCGGGCATCGCAGCCGGAATCAAGAAGGACGGCAGCATGGATATGGCAATGGTGGTGAGCACCGTTCCCTGCGCGGCGGCGGGAACTTTCACCACGAATGTCGTCAAAGCGGCACCGGTCGTTTATGACCGGGAAATAATTCAGAAGAACGGCATCGCGCAGGCAGTCGTCATCAATTCCGGAATCGCCAATGCCTGCACCGGGAAAGAAGGCCTGGAGGCCTGCTTAAGGACAGCCGAGGCTGCGTCAAAAGGTCTGGAGAAATTCCGCATGACGGAGCAGGACGGAAAGCCGGCCATCAATGCAGACGGAAAGCCGGTGCCGGCAGAATCCATCCTGGTCTGTTCAACAGGCGTCATCGGCTATCAGCTGCCGATCGATAAAATTGCCAAAGGTGCGGAGGTCATGAGCCGGCATGCCGAAGGTTCTCCTGAATCCGGCGTGCAGGCAGCCTGTGCCATCATGACGACGGATACCAAATGCAAGGAGAAAGCCTTTTCCTTTACTCTTCCCGGCGGAACGGAAGCGACTATCGGCGGAATGTCCAAGGGATCGGGGATGATCCATCCGAATATGTGCACGATGCTGGCCTTCGTCACGACGGATCTTTCCATTTCCCGTGAACTTCTGCAGGAAGCGCTTTCCGATGATATTCAGGAAACCTACAACATGATTTCCGTTGACGGCGATACATCGACCAATGATACCTGCCTGCTGCTGGCCAACGGACTTGCGGGAAATAAAACCATTATGGAAAAAGGCGCCGATTATGAGGCCTTCTGCGAGGCATTGCATGCGGTCAACGAAGAGCTGGCTAAAAAAATGGCCGCCGATGGCGAAGGCGCGACGGCCATGCTGGAAGTGAAAGTGACAGGTGCGAGGACCCACAGGGATGCTAAAATCCTGGCGCGCTCGGTTGTCTCCTCCAATCTGACAAAGGCGGCGCTGTACGGACATGATGCCAACTGGGGAAGGATTCTCTGTGCCCTCGGCTATGCCGGCGTTGATTTTGATCCGGAGAAAGTCGATGTGACGATTGAGAGCGCAGCCGGCAGGCTGGTTCTGGTGAAGAACGAAGTCGCGACGGACTACAGCGAGGAAGAGGCCACGAAAATCCTCTCGGAAAGTGCGGTCACGGTAACGTGCGACATGAAAGAGGGAGATGCCTTGGCGACAGCGTGGGGATGCGACCTGACGCATAAATATGTGGAAATCAACGGGGACTACCGTTCCTGATTTGGAAATCAGCGGAGACTGCCGCTTCTGACTGGAAAATCAGCGGCTGCCGTTTCTGACAGGAAACAGAAGAACAGGAGAAGAATAAAATGAACGAGAACATGGACCTCTGGATCGAAAAAGCAAATGTGCTGATTGAAGCGCTTCCTTATATCCGCGAGTTCAACGGCAAGAAGATCGTCGTCAAATACGGCGGTTCTGCGATGACGGATTCGGAACTGAAGAAGAGCGTCATCCAGGATGTCGCGCTGCTGAAGCTGATCGGCATGAAGCCGATCATCGTACACGGCGGAGGAAAGGAAATCAGCAAATGGGTCAGGATGTCGGGCGAGACGCCGGAGTTCGTCAACGGCATGCGCGTGACGGATGACAAGACGATGGAAATCGCCGAGATGGTCCTCAATAAAGTCAACAAAGGTCTTGTTCAGTACATGGAAAGCAACGGCGTCAAGGCCGCCGGTATTTCCGGGAAAGACGGCGGCACGATGCTGGTCGAGAAGAAAGAGTTCGGCGACGGGAAAGATCTGGGCTACGTCGGCGAAGTCCGGGAAGTCGGGACGGAGCTCATCGATACGCTGATTGACCGTGACTTCGTTCCGGTCATCTGCCCGATCGGCCTGGGAAAGACAGATTTTAAATCCTACAATATCAATGCAGATGATGCGGCCTGCGCCATCGCGACAGCTGTCGGGGCGGAAAAGCTGGCTTTCCTTTCGGATATCGAAGGCGTCTACCGGGATCCGCTTGATCCGACGACGCTGATCTCCAGACTGACCGTGACGGAAGCCGAGAACTTCATCGCGGAAGGGAATGCCGGCGGCGGCATGCTGCCGAAGCTTCAGAACTGTATTTCCGCCCTGAAGACGGGAGTATCAAAAGTACATATTCTGGACGGCAGAATCGCACACTGCCTGCTTTTGGAATTTTTCACGAACAGGGGAATCGGAACCGAGATCGTTTCCGACGGGGAGGAACAGGCATGACGACAGAAGAAATCAAGCAGCAGACGGAACAGTATGTCCTGCATACTTATAACCGCTTTCCGATCGTGATTGAAAAAGGGGAAGGAGATTTCGTCTGCGATACCGACGGGAAGAAGTACCTCGATTTCGGAGCCGGCATCGCGGTGTTCGCGCTCGGCTATCATTTCCCGGGCTTTGATGAGGCGCTGAAGGCGCAGATCGACCGGGTCATCCATACCTCGAACCTTTATTATCATGTCCCGCTTGCCGAAGCGGCCAAAGCCGCTGTCACATCGGCGGAGATGTCGAAAATCTTTTTTACGAACAGCGGGACGGAAGCGATTGAAGGGGCTCTGAAGGCTGCCCGGAAATACGCCTACGACCGGGATGGTACAGCAGACCACGAAATCATTGCAATGAAGAACAGCTTCCACGGGAGAACCATCGGTGCTCTTTCCGTGACCGGAAATGACCATTATCAGGCAGCGTTCCGTCCTCTGATGGGCGGCGTGAAATTTGCGGATTTCAATGATCTGGAAAGCGTGAAGTCGCAGGTCAGCAGCAAAACATGTGCCGTCATCATGGAGACCGTCCAGGGAGAAGGAGGCATTTACCCGGCGGAAAAGGAATTTCTGGAGGGCGTGCGCGCCCTGTGCGACGAACACGACATGCTTCTGATCCTCGATGAGATCCAGTGCGGAATGGGGCGCACCGGAAGCTTCTGGGCATGGCAGCAGTACGGCGTGAAACCGGACATCATGACGGCGGCGAAAGCCCTCGGCTGCGGAGTGCCGGTCGGGGCATTCCTCCTCAATGAAAAGGCGGCAGCTCATTCGCTGGAGCCGGGCGACCACGGTTCGACTTACGGCGGCAATCCGTTTGCCTGCGCGGCGGTTTCGGAAGTCTTTAAACTTTATGAGTCGGAAAAGATCGTGGACAGGGCGAAGAAGAGCGGAGAATACCTGAAGGAGAAGCTGGATGCGCTTGCGGAAAAGCATTCCTGCATCAAAGAGCACAGAGGTCTTGGCCTGATCCGCGGATTGGAACTGGATGAGAGCGTCAGGGTCGGGGACATCATTGCAAAAGCCAGGGAGAGGGGACTGCTGATCCTGTCCGCAGGTTCCAATGTGGTCCGTCTCGTACCTCCGCTCGTCATTAAAAAAGAGGAGATCGATCTGGCGGCCGGAATCCTGGATGCGTGTTTCGAAGCCTAAATGGGGCTTGTAAATCCGCAGAGGATTCGCTAGAATAGAACTGTGCACAGACGGGTTTTTATGCCCGGAGAGTCCCTTTGATTTCTTTCGGAAGGGGAGTGCACGATGAAAAAGAGGGTTATCGGAACCATGGCTCTCCTGGCCATGGCTTTCCTGTTTTTAGGCGGTTGTACGCCGTCTGTGACGGAATCGGTTTCGACCGGTCAGGAGGAAGAATCCGCCTGGACGGAGGATTCCTTTCCGTCAGATATGTCTGCGGCAGCAGAACGGGATCCTGCAGAGAATTCGGACAGTTCAGCTTCGGCACCGGCGAAAATCTACGTCTATGTATGCGGTGCCGTGAATGCACCGGGCGTCTATGAACTCCCGGGAAATTCCAGGGTCTGCAATGCGATTGAAAAAGCAGGAGGTCTGACGGCGGACGCGGATCTGACGACGACGAACCAGGCAAAACTGCTGGCCGACGGGGAACAGATTACGGTCCTGACGAAAGAGGAAGCAGAAGCGGTGCCGGCAGGCAGCAGCATTTCCGCAGGCGGGGCAGGAACCCGGGTCAATATCAATACTGCAGATGAAACGGCCCTTCAGACTCTTTCGGGAATCGGGGCGACAAAGGCTGCGGCCATTGTCGATTATCGTGACACGAACGGAGCGTTCCGCACCATTGAGGAGATTACGAAGGTGGCCGGAATCGGACAGGGTACTTTCGAAAAGATTAAAGATCAGATAACGGTAGGCTGAGCCTGGCAGCAGGCAAGTCAAGGAGAAAAAGATGGCAAATAAAGTCCTGGTAGTCGATGATGAGAAACTGATCGTAAAGGGAATCCGCTTCAGCCTGGAGCAGGATGACATGGAAGTCACCTGCGCTTATGACGGAGAGGAAGCGCTTCAGCTCGCCAAGGAAACGGAATACGATATCATCCTTCTGGATCTGATGCTTCCGAAGATGTCCGGACTGGAAGTCTGCCAGCAGATCCGCGAATTCTCCAATGTGCCGATCATCATGCTGACGGCCAAGGGCGAGGACATGGACAAGATCATGGGACTGGAATACGGCGCAGATGACTATATCACCAAGCCGTTCAATATTCTGGAAGTCAAGGCCAGGATCAAGGCGATTCTCCGCCGGGCCAAGCAGCCTTCGGCAGACAAACAGAATGCGAAAGTCGTCGAAATCGACGGACTCAAGCTGGACTGCGAAAGCCGCCGCGTCTATGTGAATGGGAAAGAAATCAATCTGACGGCCAAAGAGTTCGATGTGCTGGAGCTTCTGGTGTTCAACCCGAACAAAGTCTACAGCAGGGAGAATCTGCTCAATCTCATCTGGGGATATGAATATCCGGGCGATGTCCGCACGGTCGATGTCCACATCCGCCGTCTGAGAGAGAAGATTGAGGAGAATCCTTCCGAGCCGAGATATGTCCACACGAAGTGGGGCGTCGGGTACTATTTCCAGGGATAAGTTTGCTTAACATCAGAAATGACGTTAAGAAAGAAGAAGCATCCTGCGGGATGCTTCTTCCTGTATTCAGCGCAAATAATCAGATGCATCAGAGACTGGTTGAATTGTCTCCTGTCAGAACGATTTTTCTCTTCTTGGCTGCAGTCTTTGATGAAACGTATCCGGCAGTTCCGTGATTCCGGCTGACCAGGTCGCTGGTCGATATTTCTCCGCCGTGATAAAGAGCTGTACTCAGTTTCGGACTTCCGGATCCGGGACGGTACACTGTATCGGAGATGCCGCACTGTCCGCCGGCGATTTCTTCCAGTTCATCGTCGCTGATTTTATGGTTCTGAAGCTGATCTTTTTTTTCCATATCTTGCCTCCGTCCTATTCTTCAGGCAGCTTTCCCCATGACCGGGATGCGCTCTGCAGTTCGATTTGGAATACACGCAAAGCATAACATGAAATCTGCAACAAATTAACAACAAAAAATATGAAAATAGTGTAAAATAAAATACTGTAAGCACCGGAAACGTGTGCTGCATTTTTGACGGATTCTAAAAAGGCGGCCGGCGGCCGCAGAAATGTCAGGGGAAGAGCGATTATTTCCAGAGAAAAACTGAAAAGCAAATTAAAATTTTTCCGAAGCCTCCGATTCCGGATCATGATCATCCTGATCCTGATCGGAATCGTTCCGAGCGTCATTGCGGCAACGGTCGTTGTCAGAGGCTACGTTGACCGTGCAGTTTCCCTGCGCAGCATCAATGTAAAAAACCAGTGCGATATCCTCTGCAATACGCTCGTCACGGAAAATTATGTCAGCGATACCAATAATGATGTCATTAACAGCGAACTTGCGCTGCTCTCCAATATCTACAGCGGCAGGATCGTGATTGTCGATTCCGACTATAGGGTCGTCAAGGATACCTATGATCTCGACACGGGAAAGACTTCCGTTTCACGGGACATCATTTCCTGTGCGAACGGCAACGGCGGAACGACGCTCTATGACAGTGATAATAATTATATCCAGATTGTCGTGCCGATTCAGGATCCGGATACCAAGGTCATCGAAGGCGTCATGCTGGCTTCGGTTTCGACGAATGAAATCGATCAGAATGTCCGCATTCTTGAAAATGAAGGACTGCTGGTCATTATTATTATCAGTCTTCTGGTCTTTATCATCGGGTATTTCCTTGCGGGCATTCTTGTCAAGCCTTTCCGTACGGTCACAAGAGCCATCGAGGACGTGACGGACGGATACGAAGAGGAGAGAATTTCCGTTCCGGATTATACGGAGACAGAACAGATTACGGATGCCTTCAACAAGATGCTGACACGCGTAAAGACGGTCGACAATTCCCGGAATGAATTTGTTTCCAACGTTTCTCATGAACTGAAGACCCCGATGACTTCCATGAAGGTTCTGGCGGATTCCCTGAACAGTCAGGAAAATGTCCCGGTTGAAGTTTACCGCGAATTCATGCAGGATCTGTCGGCGGAAATTGACCGCGAGAACAAGATCATCCAGGACCTGCTGTCCATGGTCAGGATGGACCGGAAAGCTTCGACGCTGGAAATCGCAAAAGTCGATATCGGCGCGATGCTCGAGCAGACGATCAAGCGCCTGCAGCCGATTGCAGCCAAGCGCAACATCGAGCTTCTGCTGGACAGCAACAGCACGGTTACGGCGGAAGTGGATGAGATCAAGCTTTCTCTTGCTTTTTCCAACCTGATTGAAAATGCCATCAAGTATAATCTGGACGGCGGCTGGGTGCGCGTGACCCTGAAAGCCGACCATAAATTCTTCTATGTATCGGTTTCGGATTCCGGCATCGGCATACCGGAAGAAGAACAGGAGCATATTTTTGAAAGATTCTACCGGGTTGACAAGTCGCATTCAACTGAAATTGAAGGTACCGGACTTGGTCTGGCAATTACGCGCCGTGCGGTTCTTCTGCACAGGGGCTCCATTAAAGTTACCAGCAAGCTCAAAGAAGGTACGACTTTTGCCGTCAGAATTCCTCTGGCGCATCAGAGTGTGGGAGGCGGACAATGAGAATACATAAATTTCATGCTGTCTCAGCCATACTTCTTTCGGCTGTCCTTGCACTGTCAGCAGCGGGCTGCGGCAGTACGGAAGAAAAGACCGTCAGCACCGCAACGGTTCTCTATTATATGGACAAGGATGAACTGGGGATTACCTCCGTACAATATACGCCGCAGAAGCAGGAACAGTCGGAGATTGAAGAGGAGCTGCTTACAAAGCTTCAGGAAGCACCGGCAAACGGTTCCCTCGAGAAGCTGCTTCCGGATGATGTGAAGGTGAATTCTTCCGCCATCGAAAAAGAGGTCCTGCATCTTGATTTCTCCGCCTCCTACAACAATATGGGCAAAACCCGCGAAGTGCTTGCCAGAGCCGGAATCGTACGGACGATGGTACAGATCGAAGGAATCAGCTATGTGGAATTCACCGTGGAAGGCTCGCCGCTTCTCAACGAGAAAGATCAGAAGGTCGGTCTCATGAATGCGGATTCCTTTATCGAGAATACCGGACGCCAGGTCAATGCCTACCAGCATGCCGATATTGACCTGTATTTCGCCGATTCGGCAGGAGACATGCTCGTCAGGGAAACCAGGTCCATTTACTACAGCAGCAACAAACCGCTTGAATGGGCAATCATGGAACGCCTGATTGCGGGACCGAAGGTCGAGGGAAACGGTGCCGTGATTTCTTCGGATACGCAGATCATCGGCGTATCCACTTCCGATGGAATATGTTATGTAAACCTCAGCAGCGAGTTCCTGAATACGTCTCTGAACGTCAATGAAGCTCTTCCCATTTATGCTATCGTTGATTCCCTGACAGCCAACTGCGATGTACGCCAGGTGCAGTTTTCTGTCGACGGAAAAACGGACGTAACGTTCGGAGAGCACATGAATCTCAACAAACTGTACGAAAGCAATACCGATCTGATCCAGTCAGCGGATTCATCTTCCTGAAAAATGTCTTAACAGAAACTTTATACGAAAAGCTTTTTTCGGACATGTTATTTATAAAATCCCGTCTATATTGCATCAGTGGAAACAGGAAAAATTCTGTTTCGTAAACTGAAGCAAGGACGGGACTATTTTTTATGAAGCTGCATTTATTCCGACGGCACGGCCGCCTTTCCTATCACCATTCCATGCTGGAATTCCAGCCGAGGGACGGAAATCACGGAGTTCTTTTTTACGGCCGGAGCGAAGATGAGGAAATACTGAGAAAACTGGGAATGAACTGCATTCTGACGAGCCCGGCATCCGTTATCGGCGAATCCGGATATTCGGCACTTTTTGCCGTCTCAGGAAATACGACAGGCAATCTTGTGCTTTGCAGGAAAATGAGACTTCTGAACAGGGAAATACCCATTATTGCCAGATGCGGCGACCCGGATCTGATCGATAGTTTCGAAGCAGTCGGCGTCGGACGCATTCTGACGGCGGGGGAACATCTTTCAGAAGTCATGAGCGATTACAGGAGGCTGAAACGTGATTAAAAACAGATGGACACCGGTACGGATTCTGGCAGTCGGATTCGCACTGATCATCCTGGCAGGAGGATTGCTGCTCAGCCTTCCGATTGCAGCCCGTGACGGTCTTCCGACCCCGTTTCTTAATGCAATCTTTACAGCGACCTCCGCTGTGTGCGTAACCGGGCTGGTTGTATATGATACCTGGACCCAGTTTTCTTTTTTCGGGCAGGTGGTGATCCTGATTCTGATTCAAACCGGAGGTCTCGGATTTCTGACAGCCATGGTTGGATTTTCACTGGCGGCGCACCGCCGGATCGGTCTGGGAGAGAGGGCCATTTTAGCGGAATCCATCGGAGCGACGCAGCTTGCCGGCATCGTCCGGATCATGAAGAGAATTCTTCTGGGAACCGCCATAATCGAAGGAACAGGCGCCGTCTGTCTTGCCACACAGTTTATTCCGAAATTCGGAACGGCTCGCGGAATCTGGTTTGCTGTTTTCCATGCGGTATCGTCTTTCTGCAATGCAGGATTCGATCTGATGGGCATTCTGAAAAAGAGTTCTTCTCTGACGCTCTTTTATGACAATCCGGTCGTGATCATCACGATTGCCTTGCTGATCATCATCGGCGGCATCGGCTTTGTCGTCTGGAACGATATTGTGGAATGCGGAAGAAGCGGTAGAAAACTCAGTCTTCATTCAAGAGTTGCTTTAATATCCACCGCAATACTGATCGTGGGCGGAACCGTGTTTTTTCTGATCTCAGAACGGAACGGACAATTTTCCGGAATGACAGTCGGGAACCGGGTTCTGTCTGCATTTTTCCAGGCCGTGACACCGAGAACAGCCGGATATAATTCGATCGACATCGCAAAGCTGTCGGAAGCCGGCAAGGCCTGCACGATGTTCCTGATGTTCATCGGAGCAGCGCCCGGCGGAACCGGAGGCGGAATCAAGGTAACCACGGCAGCGGTCATCGGGGCGTCCGCCGTGTCGGCATTCCGGAACGGGGAGCCGTCGCTGGGCCATTTCCGCATCGGATCGGATACGGTGATGCGCGCGCTGAACAGTACGTCCGTGTACTGTGTGCAGACCATGATCGGGGTGGTGATCCTCTGCCTGCAGGGAACGCATTTTACGGATGCCTGTTTCGAGTGCCTCTCGGCAATCGGCACGGTCGGCCTTACGGTCGGAATCACTTCAGGGCTTCCGGCCCTGTCGCGGGTTGCTCTGATTCTGCTGATGTATATCGGAAGAATCGGCAGCATGAGCATCTTCCTTGCGGTCAGGAATAAAACAACAGCACCGAAGCTGCGGGATCCAATCGGAAAAATCATTGTTGCTTAAGATTTATTTCAAATAAAAACAGAAAAGCTGCATAGGAGGATTTGTTATGAAATCAATGCTGATCATCGGAGCCGGTGAGTTCGGGAAGAATCTTGCCAGGAAGCTGATGAGCGTCGGAAATGAAGTTCTGATCATTGACGTCAATGAAGAAGAAATCAACAAGATTGCACCGGAAGTCACACGGGCACAGGTCGGAGACGGCATGGATAAGGGCGTCCTTTCCGAACTGGGGGTAAGGAATTTTGATATCTGTTTCGTCTGCATCAGTCAGAATTTCCAGTCATCCCTGGAGATCACTTCCCTTCTGAAGGAACAGGGAGCAGTCCATATTGTGGCCAAGTCCGACAGTGAGAACCAGACTTATCTGCTGAAGAAAGTCGGAGCAGATGAAGTGGTCTATCCGGAGAAGGACATGGCGGACAGGACGGCGATGCGGTATTCGATGCACGGTGCATTTGACTACATCGAACTCTCTCCGGAGTATGCCATCGTGGAAGCGGCAGTGCCGTCAGAGTGGACCGGGCAGTCGATCCGTGAACTGAATGTCCGTCTCAAGCACCGGGTCAATATCCTGGGACTCAGGAACGGACGCCACATCGATCCGGTGATCACGGCAGACCATCTTTTTGCTAAGGGAGACCGGATCATCATTTCCGGGGAGAAAGATGACATTTCAAAACTATTGGATAAGTAATATAATGAAAGTCTGAACAAGTGAAGCTCCTGCCCGCAGACCGGGCGGGACGGGGAAGGCAGGCAGTTGAAGAAGAAAGTCATGATACGGAACATGGGGAAGACGCTCGGCGTGCTGGCGGTTGCAACGGTGCTCGCGCTTCTGATGGATTTCCTGAAGGTCGGAAATGAAAGCGTGATCATGGTTTTCCTGCTGGGAGTCCTTTTTACGGCGGTGCTTACGAGCAGCCGCGGATGGGCGATTTTTGTCGCTGTCCTTTCCGTCATGCTTTTTAATTTCTTTTTCACCATACCCCTTTATACGTTCCTGGTTTATAAGCCGAGCGACTTTACCCTGCTTGTGTTTTACCTTGTGACGGCCATTGTTGCCGGCACGATTACTTCCCGGCTGCAGTCGGAGATCGAGCTTTCCGAAAGAAATGAACATACCGCCGTCACGCTTTACAAAGTGTCTTCCGCGTTCCTTGCGGAGAGTGATGAGCAGGGAATCATCAGCAGCGGGGAGAAGCTTCTGGCGGAAAACACCGGACTGAAAGCAAAGGTGTTTCTCGGAAATCCGGAGCTGAAAGCAGAGGAAGGAACCGTGCTCTATGACATCGGAAGCACGTCCGGCAGGATCGGACGGGTACTGGTCAGCGGCGGCCGGCCGGATGAACTGCAGGATCTGATCATCCGGGCCGTCTGCTCGCAGATGGGAACCGCTCTGGAAAGAGAAAAACTCGTGACCGAGCGGGAAGAGATCCGTCTGGCAATGGAGAAAGAAAGACAGCGTTCCATGCTGCTTCGTTCCATCGGGCACGATCTCCGCAGTCCGCTCACGGCGCTTTCAGGAGCCGGAAGCCTTCTTTCAGATAATTATGACCGGCTGACGGATGCGGAGCGGCAGAAACTGGCCAAGGATGTCAGCGAAGAAAGTGTCTGGCTGACGGATCTTGTTGAAAACATCATGAATATGACGCGGATCAATGAGAGCCACCTGCTGCTGAACAAGGAATATGAAGTCATTGATGATGTAGTGGCCGAAGCCGTCAAGCATACGGAGAGACTGTTCCAGGGACGGAGCATTCAGGTTGATCTGCCGGATGAAGTCCTGGCTGCCGAAATGGATGGAAAACTGATTGCCCAGGTCATTGTGAACCTGCTGGAAAATGCGGCGCGCCATGCGCCGGCGGACAGCAGCATCCGGATTCAGGTCAGGAAGGAAAATCAGAGTATTGCCGTTTCAGTGATGGACAGCGGCACCGGCGTACCGAACGAAATCCGCGGCAGGCTGTTCCAGAAATACGTGACGCAGGATACCGGCATTGCGGACGGCAGAAAAGGACTGGGGCTGGGGCTTGCCATCTGCCGGGCTATCGTTGAAGCGCACGGCGGTACGATAAGCTACGATGACAATGTGCCGAAAGGCTCTGTCTTTACCTTCACGATTCCCATGGAGGACAACGCATGAGTGAAAAAGGATGCATTCTCGTGATTGAGGATGACAAGTACATTTCCCATTTCATCGATATTTCACTGACAAAGGAAGGGTACAAAGTCCTGATCGGAGAAACGGCCGATGAAGGCATGTTTTTATTTACATCTTATAAGCCGGATCTCGTTCTTCTTGACCTGGGACTTCCGGACAAGGACGGCATTCTTCTTCTCCGCGAAATGAGGAAGGTTTCGGAAGCGCCGATTCTGATTGTTTCCGCGCGCGGCCAGGAAAAAGAGAAAATCAATGCGCTTGACCTGGGAGCGAACGATTACATCACGAAGCCCTTCCATATGGGAGAACTGATGGCCAGGATCCGTGTGGCGGAACGCATGCAGGAGAAGACTGCCGGGCCCGCAGAGAACAGTGTTTTCAGGCAGGACTATCTGGAAGTTGATTATGAAAAGCACAGGGTCAGCATCGACGGCGAAGAAGTCCACCTGACGCCTACGGAATACCGGACGCTGCTGCTTCTGATTGCCAACCGCGGAAAAGTCCTGACGCATCAGTTCATTATCGACAAGATCTGGGGAGTCGGAGGAGGCGACAGCAAAAGCGTGCGCGTCTTCATGGCGAACCTGCGGAGGAAGATCGAAAAGGATACCGCGCATCCGCGCTTCATCCTTACGGAAGTCGGCGTCGGCTATCGCTTTGCAGACAGTGAATGAATTCCCTCTTTCAAATCCAAAGGCTTTATCGCTATAATGAAACCGCACGGCAGAAGGCCGTGCGGTTTTTCATTTCCCGTTTCCTTTCCAGATATCCGTGAGGCACCGATGAAGAAACGTCCGCTGTGCGCGGTGTCCCTTCTGTTTGCGCTTGCCATCCTGCTTATCCGTTTCCTCGGCCTGCCCCTTCTGCCGGGCGAAAAGGAAGAGAAGCTCATTGCATCCTGTCTTGAGACTTCATACGAAATAACAGTATCCGGCAAAGTTGCAAAGTCCGAAATCAGGGACGATTATTCCGTGCTGGTTCTGTCACAGGCTGTTTTTACTGCGGAAGGCAAAAGCTTCCGTCTGGGAAAGCTGCGCATTACCTGCGACGGGAAGCAGAAATATGAGGTCGGAGTCCGGATCCGCGCTGCCGGCCTTCTTTCGGAAATGCCGGGTCCGTCCAATCCGGGCCAGTTTGATTCCAGGCTTTACAGCCGCATCAGCGGAATCGGGTACCGGATGAAGAAACCGAAGATTGAAGTGACGGATGCTTCCGTCGACGTCATCGGACAGGGACTGGCGCAGCTGCACGACTTTCTGTATGAACGCATCTGCGAAAACTTTCCGGAAGATGTCCGCGGAATCATTTCCGCGATGGTGATCGGGGACAAGACGCTGCTGATGGAAGGACAGAAGGAAGCGTGGCAGGCAGGCGGCATCGTGCATATGCTGAGCATCAGCGGCATGCATCTCACCCTTCTGGGAATGGGTCTTTTTTCCCTGCTCCGGAAAATGAAGATGGGCATCCGCCCGGCCGGGATGATCTCCCTGCTGTTCCTTTTCTTTTATGCGATTTTTACCGGGGCATCGATCTCGACGATCCGCGCCTTCCTCATGTTCCTTTTCCTGATCACGGCAAAGATGACCGGACGCACATACGATTCTGCAAATGCCATTGCGGTTTCCGCCCTCCTGATCCTGGCCGACAATCCCTGGTATCTTTTCTACAGCGGTTTTCAGCTTTCTTATTCGGCGGTGATCACCTGTGCGGCTTTCCGGAAATGCAGCCGATTTCAGATGGGCGTCATGCTTTATCTGACGACGATTCCGATTCTGCTCTATACCTTTTATGAAATACCGGTTTTCGGAATCTTCCTGAATTTCCTTCTGGTGCCGATTCTTCCGGCCGTGCTTGCTGCGGGAATCGCCGGCATGACTGTCGGAGGCATCGCTGCCTTTCCGGCCGTTATCCTGGTACGCTTTTATGAATGGACTCTTTCGCTGGTGAAAAAGATGCCGGCCATGACGTTCATACTCGGAAAGCCGGAGGCGTGGATGACTGCCTGCTATGTCCTGCTGCTGATTTCGGGAATCCTTCTGTATAAAATGCAGATCCATCTGAAAAGACGCCTGTTTCTGTTTCTCGGCATCCCCGTCCTGATCGGGCTGTTCACGCTGCGTTTTCCGTCGGATCTGAAGCTTTCTTTTCTGGATACGGGACAGGGTGACGGGATAGTCCTGCAGACTCCTTCGGGAGTAACGGCGCTGGTCGACAGCGGAAGTTCCACGGTAAGCGATGTCGGAACCTGGCGGGTGCTGCCGTATCTGAAATACAGCGGCGTGCGCAGGCTAGATTATCTCTTTGTTACGCACATGGATGATGACCATGCGGGAGGCATCCGGGAAATTCTGACGGCCGTGCGGGACGGGAGCTGCTCCATTTCCCTCGGGACGCTGGCACTGCCGAAGATGAAGACTAAAAGCGAGGCTTACCGGAAAATGGAGAGGCTGGCACGGGAAGCGAAGGTCCGCATCCTGTATCTTTCGAAAGGAGATGCGCTGGCATTCGGACAGGTCCGGATCCTCGTCATGAATCCGCTCCTTGAAAATGAGGGACAGGTGGAAAGCGACGAGAACGGACAGTGTCTCGTGCTGTCCGTTTCCTTCGGCAGGTTTGACGCACTGCTGACGGGAGATGTCTCCGGACTGGGAGAGGAGAGTCTCGTCTCCGGCCTGCAGGAGAAACCGAAACAATATGAGATTCTCAAGGTCGCCCATCATGGCTCGCGGTTTTCAACGCCGGCGGAATTCCTGAAGATCGTACGGCCGAAGGTCAGCATTCTTTCTGCGGGTGAGGGCAACCGCTACGGACATCCGCATGCGGAACTGCTGCTGCGGCTCCGATCCTGCGGGACAGACATTTTTCAGACAGAGTACGAAGGAGAAACGGAAATCGTGACGGACGGCGTATCTTTTTCCGTAACGCCTTTTCTCAGCACTCAGAAAGAAAAGACGGAGTGGTACACGTGCACGGACTGAGAACCGGCGGAGATCCTGCGTCTGTCACTTCTTTTTCAGCTTCCCCGTCAGGAAAGATATGCTATAATCATTAGCATGAAAGAACTGAATGAGGATATTAAAAAAGGAATTTTCCGCAGGGTATATCTGCTGTACGGACAGGAGACCTACCTGCTGGTGCAGTATCGGAAAAAGCTCTGCGATGCGATTGTTCCGCCGGATGATTCCATGAACCGCACACTGTTCGAGGGAAGCGACATCCGCGAAGGGGAGGTTATCGACCTGGCCGAGACGATGCCCCTGTTTTCAGAGCGCCGTCTGATCATCCTGAAGGATTCGGGATTCTTCCGGAGTGCTCCGGAGCTGCTTCCGGATTACCTGAAAAATATCCCGGATTATCTGACCATTGTCTTTTCGGAAAGCGAAGTCGATAAAAGAGGCAGGATGCTGAAAGCCGTAAAAGAGTTCGGACATGCCGCTGAGTTCATGCCGCAGAGTGAGGCAATCCTTCAGAAATGGGTGCTGAAGATGCTCGGTGATGCCGGACGTCGGATCACGGCGGAGGATATGGCTTATTTCCTGTCGAGGACAGGCTCGGACATGGGAAGAATCTATCATGAGACGGATAAGCTGATTTTCTATACAGCCGGAAAAGAAGCTGTCACCAGAGAAGACATCGATGCGGTGACAGGCATGGAAGCGGAAAATAAAATCTTTGACCTTGTGACGGCGGTCTCGATGAAGGACCGGAAGAGGGCTTTTGAACTTTATGCGGACCTCCTCGCTCTGAAAGAGGCACCGATGCGGATCCTTTATCTGATCGGCAGGCAGTACAGCCAGATGCTGGCAGCCGGAGAGCTTTCCGGAAACGGGGAAGGCGTGGCTTCCATTGCCCAGAAGATGGGCATTCAGACGTTTGTCGTCCGGAAGTATCTCAGCCTGCTTCCTCGCTACACGAAGAAACAGGTGGAGGATATTCTGGAGAACTGCATCCGGACAGAAGAGGACGTAAAAAGCGGCCGGCTGTCCGACCGCCTTTCCATTGAACTTCTTTTGATTTCGCTGACTTAAGCCTGCTCTTCCTTAACTTCCCTGCCGATCTTGTCAACGGCTTTGGACATACGGGAAATCTTGCGGGAATTGGTGTTCTTCTTGTAGATGCCTTTTGCGGCAGCACGTCCCATTTCACCCTTCAGTTCCGTCAGTGCCTTTTCAGCAGCATCCTTATCGCCTGCGGCGATGGCGCTGTCGACTTTCTTAACCTGTGTTTTGACTGCGGATTTTGCAGCTTTATTGCGCAGGGCTTTCTTTTCATTGACAAGAATTCTCTTCTTGGCAGATTTGATATTAGCCAAAATACTTACCTCCGTTCAGTACAGATCACTTTTTTCCTGTTTCGGCTTTAGCCATTGAGACACGTCCTGATCGGCATGGCCGTAACACGAAACCATTCTATGCTAAATGAAAAACCTTGTCAATACTCTTTTCTTTACAAGCCTTGTCATTTCTTTTTACTTGTCGTATGATTAAGAAATCGAAAGGGTGGATTATGCTGATACTGCTGAAAGCCGCGCTGGTTTTTCTTGCACATCTTGCGGTTTTTTATATGCTCGGATGGCTGATGCCGAAGCGGAAACCAAATTGCCGGATTGAAGGAGAGGAGTTCATCTTCGGTGGCCTTCTCTATTTCTTTTTCTTTGAAATTGTTTCACTGGTCTGTATTTTTGCACAGGTTTCACTGACGGTTTTTTCCGTCCTGTGGAGTGTGATCCTGGCCGTGCTGACTGCCGTTTCCGTCCGGAACCGGATGCGTCAGAAGACCTCCCGGGAATTGCCGGAATTCCCGGGACTTGAGGGCAAAATCATTCTGGCAGTCCTGCTCATCCTGCTGGTGTTCCAGTGCTATCTTGTTTTGGTCCATCAGGACGCGAATCCGGATTCAGCATTCTATATCGGTCAGGCTTCTACAGATGTCTATACCGATACGATGGCCCTGTTTGATCCCTATACGGGCCTCCGGTATGAAAAGTTCAATGTCCGCTACGTATTGTCCTCATTTGCCGAACATAATGCCTATGTTTCGAAGGTAACGGGACTTCCGGCTATTGTACAGGCCAGGGTGGTCATCTCCCTGCTGACGCTCATTGCTTCATATTTTATTTACTGGAGGACTGCATACCGGCTTTTTAAAAGGGACGGTGTCAGGGCCGCTCTTACCCTGATCGTGATTTCCGTCGTAAATCTTTTTTTCAATACGATTTTTACCAATGCGACGTTCCTTCTGAACCGCAGCTACGAAGGCAAGGCTGTTGTCGGAAATGTGCTGATTCCATGCGTCCTTTATCTCTGCGAAAAACTGTATGAGGATCCGGATGACCGGCAGACGTGGATCATGCTTTTTATCCTGGGACCGGCAGGGGTCTGTATTTCCATGTCGTCTCTTTTCCTTCTGCCGGTGGCTGTAGGTGCGGGGGTTCTGCCGGTGATTGCCGCAAAGAGGAAATGGAACAGGATTCCTCAATACTTTCTGGTTCTGCTTCCGTGCGTACTGATGCTTGCCGTCTATCTGCTTCTGTCGAAGGGAATTCTTCCATCGGCCATCAGATAAGATAATTTGAAAAGGACAGGAAAATGACACAGGTTGATTACAGTCAGACAGGACTTTTTTTTCCATGGGCATGCCTTACCGTCTATCAGGAAGGCACGATTGTCATGGCGCTTTTTGTCATCTGCCTGCTCCTGCTGTCCGGACATAAAGAAAGAAGAGCACTCTTTTTATGGCCGGCGCTCCTGCTCCTTTTTACGGTTTTCAATCCGCTTGTGCTGTATTTTATCTTTTCAAGACTGAACATTACGAAAATGTATTACCGCTGCTTCTGGCTGCTTCCGGCTGCTTTCGTGATCGGGACGGCGGTGACCGGATTTACGCAGAAGATCGGGAACCGCATTCTGCGTGCGGCAGTTTTTGCAGCCTGTCTGGGAATCATCGCGCTGACCGGAAAGGCAGAGATCACAAGTGCCTCATCGCTGGCGCTTCCGCAGAATGTCTGGAAGGTGCCGGATGATCTGATTGAAGTCTGCAGCAGCATTCATGAACTTTCGGATGAGAAAAACCCAAAGGCAGCCCTGGAAAATAATTATGAAATGCTGATGCGCCAGTATGATCCTTCCATCGGCCTGTCCATTGACCGGACGGTCATTTTATACGAAATCGGCAACGCCAACGGGACGACGGCCGACGAGGATGCGGACGAAGGGACAAAGGCGGAGTATCAGGCTGCAGATGTCCTGATCGGACAGAAATTCGATGAACCGCCGGAAGTATTTCTGCAGAGTCTCCGGACGACGGGAACCGACTTCATTGTTCTGAATAAACAGGCGGCGGCCAACGGATACCTTGCAGATGTAGGACTGGCGGTCAGCGCGGAAACATCGGAAAGCTATGTGTATGCCGTCCCTTCAGACGGACAGTAAAAGGAAACAGGTACGGGGGTAGCATGAATCAGGATCATATCAGAAATTTCTGCATTATTGCCCATATTGATCACGGCAAATCCACTCTGGCGGACCGCATCATCGAGATGACCGGTCTTCTGACTGCACGCGAAATGCAGGACCAGGTCCTGGACAACATGGATCTGGAGCGGGAGAGGGGAATCACGATCAAGGCGCAGACGGTCCGCACCATTTACAAGGCGGATGACGGAGAGGAATATATTTTCAATCTGATCGACACGCCGGGGCATGTCGATTTCAATTATGAAGTTTCCAGATCTCTTGCCGCCTGCGACGGCGCCATTCTGGTCGTTGACGCGACGCAGGGGGTTGAGGCGCAGACGCTCGGCAATGTCTATCTGGCACTGGACCATGACCTGGAAATCCTCCCGGTCATCAACAAAATCGATCTCCCTTCGGCACGGCCGGAAGAGACTGTCAGGGAAATCGAGGACGTGATCGGGCTCGACTGTTCGGAGGCACCGCTGATTTCAGCCAAGACAGGGGAAAATGTCCACGCCGTCCTGGAAGCAATCGTGCATACGCTTCCGGCTCCGTCCGGGGATCCGGACCAGCCGCTGAAAGCCCTGATTTTTGATTCGCTTTACGATTCCTACCGGGGGGTCATCGTGTTCTGCCGCGTTATGGACGGGACGGTCCGGAAGGGAACGAAGATCCGGATGATGGCGACCGGTGCGGAATTCGAGACCGTCGAGGTCGGCTATTTCGGACCCGGCAGATTCATTCCCTGCGAAGAGCTTTCGGCCGGTTCCGTCGGCTATCTGACGGCCAGCATCAAGGACCTGAAGGAGTCCCGCGTCGGTGATACGATTACGGAGGCGGAGAATCCCTGCGAAAAGGCCATGCCCGGATACAAGGAACCTCAGCCGATGGTCTACTGCGGCATTTATCCGGAGGATTCCAAGCGCTATCCGGAACTGAGGGATGCCCTGGAAAAACTGCAGCTCAACGATGCCGCCCTCCGGTATGAACCGGAGACGTCTGCGGCGCTGGGCTTCGGCTTCCGCTGCGGGTTCCTCGGGCTCCTGCATCTTGACGTGGTCACGCAGAGGCTGGAGCGGGAGTATGATCTCGATCTTGTCACGACGGCGCCCAGCGTCATTTACAAGGTCCATAAGACGAACGGCGAAGTGATTGAACTGACGAATCCGTCCAACCTCCCGGATGCTTCGGAGATTGATTTTATGGAGGAGCCGATCACGGAGGCGGAGGTCATGGTCACGAAGGATTACATCGGGCCGATCATGACGCTGTGCCAGGAACGGCGCGGAATTTATGAGAGCACGGAGTATCTGGATGCGAGCCGGGCCATGCTGAAATACCGCCTGCCCCTGAACGAGATTATCTACGATTTCTTCGATGCGCTGAAATCCCGTTCCAGAGGCTATGCTTCCTTCGATTATGAACTGGCCGGCTACGAGAAATCGGAGCTGGTGCGGCTGGATATCCTGGTCAATCACGAACCGGTCGATGCGCTGAGTTTTATCGTGTTTGCACCCTCCGCGTATGACCGCGGCAGCAAAATGTGCCAGAAGCTCAGGGACGAGATCCCGAGGCAGCTTTTCGACATTCCGATCCAGGCGGCCATCGGTTCCAAGATCATCGCCAGGGAAACGGTCCGCGAAGTGCGCAAGGACGTTCTTGCGAAATGCTACGGCGGAGATATTTCGAGAAAGAGGAAACTGCTGGAGAAGCAGAAGGAAGGCAAGAAGAAGATGCGCCAGATCGGCAACGTCGATATTCCGAAGGAAGCCTTCCTCAATGTACTGAAGCTGGATGAAGAATAATCTGGGAATTTATATCCATATCCCGTTCTGCGTGCGGAAATGCAATTACTGCGATTTCCTTTCTTTCCCTGCGGACGACGATACGAAGCGTGCCTATGCGCGCGCGCTGGTCCGTGAAATCCGGGCTTACGGAGAGACCGCTGCGGACCGGGAAGTAGAAACGGTCTTCATCGGAGGAGGAACGCCGAGCGTCATGCCGGCAGACTGCCTTGCGGATATCATGAAGGCAGTCACGTCGACCTTCGATGTGCGGCCGGATGCGGAAATCACGATGGAAATGAACCCCGGTACCGGCGGCGAAGGTCTTCTCAATTTCCTGTTTAGTTATGTAAACCGCGTCAGTATCGGCCTTCAGTCGGCAGATGATGCCGAACTACAGGAGCTCGGACGCATCCATACCTGGCAGGATTTTCTTTCGGCCTACCGGATGCTCCGCGATGCCGGAATGAAGAATATCAATGTGGATCTGATTTCCGCGATTCCGAACCAGACCGGCGAAAGCTGGCTGAGGACGCTGAACTGTGCGGCGGATCTGAAGCCGGAGCACATCAGCGCCTACAGCCTGATCGTGGAAAAGGGGACGCCCTTCGGAAAGAGAAAGGCGGAAGGCAGCCTGAAACTGCCGGATGAGGATCTGGAGCGCCGGATGTATGCGGATACGGAAGAGGCTCTTTCCCTGCGCGGCTATCACCGCTATGAGATTTCCAATTATTCGCTTCCCGGTTATGAATGCAGACACAATGTCCGGTACTGGACCGGAGGAGACTATCTTGGCCTGGGCCTCGGGTCTTCTTCCCTGATGGACCATGTACGCTGGAAAAATACGTCCGATCCCGATGAATATCTCCGGTCCAGCGCCAATCCGCAGGAACTTTTGCGGGATATGGAAAGTCTGTCCCTGAAAAGCCAGATCGAGGAATTCATGTTTCTGGGACTTCGGATGACGGAGGGAGTCACGGAGACGGACTTCCGGAAGCGTTTTGACATGGATATGAACAGTCTTTACGGAGACGTTCTGGAAAAACTGGAATACGAAGAAATGATTACGGACGAAGGCGGACGGGTGAAGCTGACCGGACGCGGAGTCGACGTCAGCAACAGGGTGCTCGCAGAGTTCCTTCTGGACTGAAGCGGACGGCATCGGAATGACAAGGAAACGGTGAAAAATGGAAGAGAAGCAGTACATCAAAATCAGAGGCGCCAACGAAAACAATCTGAAAGATCTCAGCGTCGATATTCCACGGAATGAGCTGGTCGTCCTGACCGGTCTTTCCGGTTCGGGAAAAAGTTCGCTGGCTTTCGATACGATTTATGCGGAAGGTCAGAGACGCTATATGGAATCGCTGTCCTCCTATGCCCGGCAGTTCCTCGGGCAGATGGAAAAGCCGAATGTCGAGAGCATCGAAGGTCTGCCGCCGGCGATTTCCATCGATCAGAAGACCACGAACAGGAATCCGCGCTCGACGGTCGGAACCGTCACGGAGATTTACGATTACCTGCGCCTTCTCTATGCGCGGATCGGAATCGTGCACTGCCCGAACTGCGGACGGGAAATCCGCAGGCAGACCGTTGACCAGATGGTCGATCAGATTCTGCAGCTTCCGGAAAACTCGAAAATCCAGCTGCTGGCACCGGTGGTGCGCGGCCGCAAGGGACGTCATGAAAAGGTTCTGGATCAGGCCAGGAGAAGCGGCTATGTCCGTGTCATGGTCGACGGGAACATGTATGAACTGACGGAAGAAATCCAGCTTGATAAAAACATCAAGCATAATATCGAAGTCGTGGTTGACCGTCTGGTCGTAAAGGAAGGAATCGGGAAACGCCTGACAGATTCCATCGAGACGGTTCTGGCGCTGACCGGAGGGCTGCTGACGGTGGATACGATGGACGGACATTTCCTGAACTTCAGTCAGAATTTCGCCTGTCCGGACTGCGGCATCAGCATCGATGAAATCGAACCGCGCAGCTTTTCTTTCAATAATCCTTTCGGAGCCTGTCCGGAATGCGCAGGTCTCGGATATAAAATGGAATTCGATCCGGAGCTGATGATTCCGGATCATACGCTTTCCATCAATCAGGGAGCCATCCAGGTCATGGGCTGGCAGAGTGCCGACGACCCTTCCAGCTTTACGAATGCCATTCTGGTCGCTCTGGCAAAGGAATATGATTTCAGCCTGGATACTCCGTGGTGGAAATATCCGCCGCGCATTAAGAAAATCCTGATCGAGGGAACGAACGGAAAAGAAGTCAAGGTCCATTACCGCGGACAGAGAGGCGTCGGTGTTTACGATGTCGCTTTTGAAGGATTGATTGAAAATGTGAACAGGAGATACCGCGAGACCTCATCCGACTGGAGCAAGCAGGAATATGAAAAGTTCATGCAGATTACTCCGTGTCAGACCTGCCACGGGCAGAGGCTGAAGCCTTCTTCCCTGGCGGTCACGGTGGGCGGGAAGAACATCATCCAGATGACCGATATGCCGGTTTCCCATTTTCTCCCGTTCCTGGACAAACTGAAGCTGACGAAGAATCAGGAAATGATCGGCGGACCGATTCTGAAAGAGATCCGCGCCCGCGTGAAGTTCCTGCAGGACGTCGGACTGGAATACCTGACGCTGTCACGCATGACGGCTACGCTTTCGGGCGGCGAAGCCCAGAGGATCCGCCTGGCGACGCAGATCGGCTCGGGACTGGTGGGTGTTGCGTATATTCTTGACGAACCGAGCATCGGACTTCATCAGAAGGATAACGAGAAGCTTCTGAATACTCTGAAGCATCTGCGGGACCTGGGCAATTCCGTCATTGTCGTCGAACACGACGAAGAGACCATGCGTGCGGCGGACTGCATCGTGGACATCGGCCCGGGGGCCGGAGAACACGGCGGTCATCTGGTCGGGATCGGGACGGCCGAAGAAATCATGAAGATTCCGGAATCAGTCACGGGACAGTACCTGAGCGGCAGGAAATCGATACCGGTTCCCGAAAGCCGCCGGAAGCCGAACGGATGGCTCAAGGTCCGCGGCGCCTGTGTACACAACCTGAAGAACCTCGATGTGGATATTCCTCTCGGAGTCTTCTGCTGCGTAACCGGAGTTTCGGGTTCCGGGAAGAGTTCCCTGGTCAATGAAATCCTGTACAAGAGACTGGCACGGGATCTCAACCGTGCCCATGAAGTGCCGGGAAAGCATAAGGAAATCTACGGCATCAATAAGCTGGACAAGGTCATCGACATCGACCAGAGTCCGATCGGACGCACGCCGCGTTCCAATCCGGCTACCTATACCGGCGTCTTTGACATGATCAGGGACCTCTTTGCCGGCACGCCGGATGCGAAGGCGAAAGGCTACAAGAAGGGGCGGTTCTCCTTCAATGTGCGCGGCGGACGCTGCGAAGCCTGCCAGGGCGACGGCATCATCAAGATTGAAATGCATTTTCTGCCGGACGTCTATGTCCCCTGCGAAGTCTGCGGCGGGAAGCGGTACAACCGTGAGACGCTGGATGTGAAATACAAGGGGAAGAGCATCTACGATGTCCTGAACATGACCGTCGAGGAAGCGATTCATTTCTTTGAGCATGTTCCGAGCATCCGGAGAAAAATCCAGACGCTCTACGATGTCGGACTGTCCTATATCCGCCTCGGCCAGCCTTCAACGGAACTTTCCGGAGGCGAGGCGCAGAGGGTCAAGCTGGCCACGGAACTCTCCAAGAGAGACACGGGAAAGACAATCTACATTCTCGATGAGCCGACGACCGGCCTTCATTTCGATGACGTAAACAAGCTGATCCAGATCCTGCAGCGACTGACGGAAGGGGGCAATACGGTCCTGGTCATCGAGCACAATCTGGATGTCATCAAGACGGCGGATTATCTGGTCGACCTGGGTCCGGAAGGCGGAGACAAGGGAGGAACGGTCGTTGCCAAAGGCACGCCGGAAGAGGTGGCGGCTGTGCCGGAGTCCTATACCGGACAGTTCATGAAGAAGCTTCTGCAGGTGAAATGAGGCTTCTCCGTTTTCGTTGAATTCAAATTCTTTATTCGCTATAATGTGACACACAGGAACATTCAAGGAGGAATTGCCATGCCCACTGCGGATATCGGAATCGATATGGGATCGACGAACTTTCTCGTCTATCAGAAGGGGAAGGGCATTACGATTAAAGAACCGTCTCTGGCTGCCTACGACAAGGACAGCGACCGGATTGTGGCTTTCGGCGAAGAGGCAAGGCAGACCGTCCTGCATACATCGGGGAATATCGTAGCGATCCGTCCTCTCCGTCAGGGGGTCATTTTCGACTATTCGGTCACGGAGACGATGCTGAAGCATTTCATTACCAAGGCAATGGGAAGGAAATCTTTCCGGAAGCCGTACACCAGCATCTGTGTGCCCGGCGGAGTGACGGCGATTGAGAAAAAGGCGGTTGAAGAAGCGGCTTATCAGGCAGGCGCCAGGGAAGTCACGATGGTGGATGAGGCGGTTGCGGCAGCCATCGGGGCCGGAATCGACATCACCAAGCCGGTCGGCAATATGGTCGTGGATATCGGCGGCGGGACGACGGACATCGCGGTCATCTCCCTCGGATCACCTGTCATTCAGGATACAATCAAGGCAGCGGGGGGATCCTTCGATGAAGCGATTTCCCGCTACATCCGGCGGAACCACAGCCTTTTCATCGATGAGGGTCAGGCTGAGGATATCAAGATAAAAATCGGGACGGCCTACAAGAGGCCGAATCCGGAAACGATGGAAGTCACCGGGAGGAACGTCGTGACGGGACTTCCGGAGACCATCAGCGTCACTTCGGAGGAAGTGCGTCTGGCGATCCTCGACTCGACAACGAAGATCACGGAAGCCATCCATGTCGTCCTGGAGAAAACTCCTCCGGAACTGGCAGCGGATATTGCGGAACGCGGGATCGTGCTGACAGGCGGAGGCTCCCTGCTTTCGGGCATGGAGGAAGTGATCGGGGAACGCACCGGAATCAATGTCATGACGGCAGAAAATCCCGGCCTGGCGGTAGCCATCGGCACGGGGCTTTATACAGAGAAAATGGAGGAGCTGGGAAAATAGGATGACGGATTTTTCCGGCGAAAAGGCCGAGGGCTATATCGACCATATCATTTTCCGCAATGAGGAAAACGGATATACCGTCTTTTCTCTTGTCGCGGACGGAGAAGAGCTGACCTGTGTCGGTTTTTTTCAGTTCCTGAATGCGGGGGAGACCATCGAGGCTTTCGGAAGGTATACGGAGCATTCTGCCTACGGCCGTCAGTTCAAGGTGGACAGTTTCCGGGTGAAGACTCCGGAAAATGCCGAAGCCATGGAGCGATATCTTGGGTCGGGTGCCATTAAAGGAATCGGCGCCGCGCTGGCGGCGAGAATTGTGAAAGAATTCGGCGAGGACACTCTGCGGATCCTCAGGGAAGAACCCGAGCGTCTTGCGGAAGTCCGGGGCATCAGCGAGAGAAGGGCACAGGAAATCGCGGTGCAGATCTCTGAACAGGAGGAAATGCGCTCGGCGATGATCTTCCTGCAGCAGTACGGGATTTCCCTTTCCCTGGCAGTTAAGATCTACCAGGCGTACGGGCAGGAACTTTACGATATCCTTCAGCAGAATCCCTACCGGATGGCAGAGGACATCGACGGCGTCGGTTTTCGGATGGCGGATGAGATCGCCTCGAAAATCGGCATCGAATCAGATTCGGAATACCGTATCCGCAGCGGCCTGCTCTATGTGCTGAATGCGGCAGCGGCCGAAGGAAGCGTCTATCTTCCCCAGGACATCCTGATTTCCCGGACCGAGGAAATACTGGGAGTTCCGGAGGAGGCGATTGAAAAGTGCATCGGCGACCTGGCCATTGAGCACAAGGTCGTTCTCAAGGACGAGGAAGACGGAAAGGCGCCTTCCGGTCTGCGGCGCATCGTCTATGCCGGCACCTATTATTATCTGGAACTCAACTGCGCGCGCATGCTCAATGCTCTGAATGTCGTCTGTGAAGACGATGAGGAAAAAATCGAGAAGAAGATCCGGCATCTCGGAAAGCATGACGGCATCGTCCTGGAAAAGGAACAGGAAGAGGCGGTGCGGGATGCGGTGAGGCACGGCCTGCTGATCATGACAGGCGGCCCCGGCACGGGCAAGACGACAACCATCAATGAAATGATCCGGTACTTCGAATCCGAAAAGATGGATTTTGTGCTGGCGGCCCCGACCGGACGCGCGGCCAGGAGAATGACCGAAGCGACCGGCTACGAGGCTTCGACTATCCACAAGCTTCTGGAAATCGCGCCGACTTCCGGAAATCTGGAAGGCTCCCTCCGTTTCTCAAGAAATGAACAGAATCCTCTGACGGCGGATGTCGTCATTATCGATGAAATGTCGATGGTCGACATCTTTCTGATGCATGCGCTTCTCAGTGCCATCCCCGTCGGCACAAGACTGATCCTGGCAGGAGATGTCGATCAGCTTCCGTCGGTAGGGCCCGGAGATGTCCTGGCGGATATGATCCGGTCGGAAGCATTTCCCACCGTGCGGCTGACAAAAATCTTCCGTCAGGCGGAAGGTTCGGATATCGTCGTGAATGCCCACCGCATCAATCACGGGGAGCAGATTGCCCTGACGAATCAAAGCCGCGATTTTTTTTTCCTGAAGCGCAGCGACGCCAATCTCATCATCAGCAACATGATCGAACTGATCCGCGACAAGCTGCCGGGCTATGTGCATGCCCGGCCGTTTGACATCCAGGTCCTGACGCCGATGCACAAGGGACTTCTCGGCGTTGAAAGGCTGAACGGAATCCTGCAGCAGTACCTCAATCCGCCTTCGCCGCTAAAAGCGGAGAAATCCTATGGGGAACGGATCTTCCGGGTCGGGGACAAGGTCATGCAGGTCCGGAACAATTACCAGCTCGAATGGGAAATCCGCGGGAAATACGGAATTGCGGCGGACAGGGGCGTCGGCATTTTCAACGGCGACATGGGCATCATCCGCAGCATCAGTCCATTTGCCTCCTCGATGGAAATCGAATTCGACGGCGGCCGTTTCGTGGACTATCCGTTCTCGGAAATGGAGCAGCTGGAGCTTTCTTACGCGATTACGATCCATAAATCACAGGGCAGCGAATATGCCGCCGTGCTGATTCCCCTGCTGGGCGGTTCGAAAATGCTGCTCACCAGAAATCTGCTGTATACAGCCGTGACGCGCGCAAAAAGCTGCGTCACAATTCTCGGCTCCGAGGAGACGGTCCGTGAAATGATCGGCAACCGCTCGGAGAAAAGCCGCTACACGTCTCTTGACCTTCGCATCCGTGAAATGAAGATCTGAAAAGAGGCTTCGGGGAAAGAGGCCTTGATGAATGATAGAAAGCGAAACCTGGAGGAGAGGATTCTGGATCTTCTCTATCCGCGGCACTGTCCGGTCTGCGACGGCATCCTGCCGGCAGACTGTTTCGTGTGTCCGGCATGTGAGAGAAAGCTGCCGTATATCCGTACGCGGCGCTGCGCAAAGTGCGGAAAACCGGTTGAGGAGGAAGACGAACTGTGCGAAGACTGCCGGAAGACGGAACATCTTTTCGATGAAGGGATGGGGATTTTTCTCTATGATGAAACCATGAAGAAAACAATGGCAGCTTTTAAGTTCAAGGGAAGGGCGGAATACGGAGATTCTCTGGGCTTTCTGATGGCTGATAACAGCAGGGATAAGCTGGCACTCTGGAAACCGGATCTGCTTGTTCCGGTACCGATTCATAAAGAGAAGCTTCGGACGAGAGGGTACAATCAGGCGGAGAAGCTTGCCTGTTCAGTCTCCCGGACCACCGGCATACCCGTGAAAAGAAATGCCGTGGTCCGTACCGGCAGAACCAGGGCGATGAAGAATCTGGGGGCGGAAGAACGTCAGGAAAATCTGGAGGAAGCTTTCCGGCAGGGAACGGATTCCGTCCGCGGCAGAAGAATCCTGATCATTGATGATATCTATACGACCGGCAGTACTGTGGATGCCGTGTCCAAAGTCCTGAGAAGCGGGGGAGCGCTCCTGATTGCTTTTCTCACGGTTTGCATTGGAAAAGGCTTTATGATAGAATATTAATAAGCATGCATTGCCGTAAAACAGGGGGTTTCATGGTCAACCAGGCACGTTTGAAAGTGATGATCCGTCTGGCGGAGTACGAAAACGGAGAAGGTAAAAAAGCTCTTGAAATCCGGAAGTACTACCGCAGCGACTACATCGCCATGGATATGATAAAAACCTTCTTTCTGACGACAGTCGCCTACGTCCTTCTTTTGGGACTGACTGCCGCAGCGAATATGGACTATCTGCTCGATCATATCGACCAGATGGATATTCGGGTACTGCTGACCTGGCTGATTCTGATCTATGCGGTCATGCTGGGGGTCTATCTTGCCGTTTCCTATTTCCGTTCCTCTGCAAGGTATAAAAATGCCAGGAAGAGCGTAAAGGAATATGAAGAGAATCTGGAAGCATTGGATGATCTCTACAGGAGGAAGAAGGGATGAGAGCCCTGCTGGAGCTGCGTGAAAGGCTGAAGGCTTTCTACGGGCGCTATACGTCCGTTCTTTCGATTATCCTGAAATTTGCCCTGGCACTGGGAACCTATCTGTTCATCAACATGGAAATCGGCTACAGCTCCGTTTTCACGAGTATCTTCGCAGTCCTCATCATGGCGCTGCTGAGTTCCATTCTGCCGGTCCGGGCGATTCCGCTTTTCAGCGCGGCCCTGATTACGATACAGGCTTTTGCTCTGGGCTATGATGCCGGTGCGATTGCCTTCATGGTCCTGCTTCTCCTGCTGATTCTGTTCCTGCGTTTTGTTCCGGAGGATTCCCTGATCCTGATTTTCCTGCCGGTGGCTCTTTACTGCGGTGCCCCGGAAGTCGTCCCGGTATGCTTCGGGCTGAAGAAGAAACCGCTGACCGTGCTTTCGGTCGGATCCGGAGTGGTCGTGTATTATCTGCTGGACATGCTTCACCGGGCACCGGATATCCTGAAGGCATACGGGGCTTCCGATTATGCAAAGCGCCTGCAGGCCCTGGCCGGCGGTGTGTTCGGAAATTCGGAAATGGTGCTGAACCTGCTTACGCTGGCGGGCGTCCTGATTCTTGTCTGTGCAATCCGGAAGCTTTCTTTTAACGGTTCCTGGCTTGCAGCCGTGATCATCGGTTCTTTATTCTATCCGGTACTGATTCTGCTCGGGGACATGGCGCTTGGTACGAGCCATTCACTGATTGTGCTGGCAGCCGGCGCGGGAGTTTCCGCGGCAGCTGCCCTGATCTTGATGTTTTTCATTTTCAATGTGGACTACAGGAAGAGCGAGTACCTTCAGTTTGAAGACGACGGCTATTACTATTATGTCAAAGCCATTCCGAAAATTTCCGTGAGAAAAGATGACCGGAAGCGGAAGCAGGCAGAAAGTCCGGAGCAGGATGAACTTCCTCCGATGGTGGAAAAATCTCCGGTCAATCAGACAGACCTTGAAAAGAAACTGGAAGATTCGCTGAATCATCTCTCCTGATCCGGAAGAGGAGAGAGCTTCATCAGATCGTTTGCAGAGTAAAAGAAAGGAGGAAAAGCGATGCGGGCAGTATGGGACATGATCCGAAACTATCTGACCGGAATCTATATCCCGCAGGTCCGGGTCATCGATGTCATAGAGATCCTGATCATTGCTTTTCTTCTTTACCTTTTCATGAACTGGATTAAGCGCACGCGCGCTTATACGCTCCTGAAGGGAATTCTGATCGTCATTGTCTTTATTCTGATTGCCGTTATTTTCCAGATGTCGACCATTCTGTGGATTGTTTCCAAAATGGCATCGGTTGCACTGCTGGCCCTCGTGGTCATCTTCCAGCCGGAACTCCGCAAGGCGCTGGAATCACTCGGAAACAAGAATTTCCTTTCCACCCTGTTCCCGGCAGTTACCAACCAGGACAAAGGGAATCTTTTTACGGACAAATCCATCAATGAAATTGTCAGGGGTGTCGTCGAGATGAGCGAAGTCAAGACCGGTGCACTCCTTGTCATAGAACAGAAAATCATGCTGAATGAGTATATCGAAACCGGAATCCGGCTGGATTCCGAAATCTCCTCTCAGCTGCTTGTAAATATCTTTGAGAAAAATACACCCCTGCATGACGGTGCCGTCATCCTGCGCGGAGACCGCATCGTTGCGGCAACCTGCTATCTGCCTCTTTCCGAGAACGTGACCATCAGCAAGAAGCTGGGGACCCGGCACCGTGCAGGCCTGGGTATCAGTGAAGTCAGCGATGCTTTTACCATCATCGTTTCGGAAGAGACGGGACGTATTTCCTATACGTATGAAGGAATCATGACAACGGGAGTCACGACCAGCGACCTCCGCGAGAAACTGCACCGGCTTCAGAAAAAGCAGATGCATGAGCGCAAGACCAAGCTGAAGATCTGGAAAGGACGGGACGAAGGTGAAAAAAACACTGCTGAGTAATCCCGGACTGAAAATCGCTTCGCTGCTTCTTGCGGTTCTCGTCTGGCTGATCATCGTGAATGTGAACGATCCGGTCATTACCAAGACGATTTTCAATGTGCCGGTTACGGTTACAAGCGCTTCCTACATCGAAAGCATGGGACAGTCCTATCAAGTCAAGGAAGGCGATGAGACAGTCAGTGTGACGGTTCACGGAAACCGTTCGGTTGTCGAGCCTCTGACGGCGGACAGCATTACGGCCACGGCGGACCTGACGGAAATCGTCGATATGAATTCCGACCCGATCACGGTTCCGGTCCGTGTCTCCGCAAACGGGATTTCGGCGGGAAATATTACAGCCAATCCGGCGACAATCGAAATCGAGCTGGAAGAAATGATCAGTTCGGATTTCGTCATTACGGGCAGCAGCGGCACAACTGAGCCGGCGGAAGGCTATCAGGTCGGCAATGTCACGGCTTCACCTGAAAAGGTGACGATTTACGGACCGGCTTCGATCATCAACAAGATCGACAGAGTGGTTGCGCCGGTCGACGTGACGGGAATCAGCATGAATTCCAATTTCACGACAAGCCTGGTCATTTACGATAAGAACGGGGAAGCACTGACGGATGCCGAGATGAACTACCTGAAATTTGACATCGATTCCAAGAACATCCAGGTTTCGGTGACACTTTATACCGTTGTCAGCGATGTGGTCATTGATGTGCCGAAATATACCGGAAAGCCGGCAGCAGGCTATCAGGTATCTTCAATGACGGCAACGCCGGCTTCGCTGTCCGTTGCCGGCACGGCGGAAGGATTGAAGAACCTGGCGGATGAAGGAAACAGGATTACAATCGATTCGAGCCTCATTGATGTCAGCGGCAAGAGCAGCAGCTTTGACGTCAAGGTCGATGATGTTTCGGCAATGCTTCCGGAAAATGTATTCCTGGCAAATGGCATCAGCAGTACGGTTGTCATTTCCGTGGAGATCCTGCCCCTGAACAGCAAGTCTTATGAAATCGCGACGACTTCCATCCAGAAGCTGAACCAGGGAGCCAGCCTGACCTGCGTTTTCTCAACCGCCAATATCGATGTCGGGGTCAAGGGTACGGATGAGCAGCTGAAGTCGCTGAGTACAGACCAGATCAAGGCATCGGTCGATCTGAACGGCATGGGAGCGGGAACCTATACCCTGCCGGTTACCATTACGCTGCCTTCCGGATATGAACAGGTCGGGGATGTTACCGTGAATGCGACACTTTCTGAAATCGGCACGGCAGCTGTCGGACCTGCGTCGATTTCTGCCGCTGCATCGACTGCACCGTAAAAACATGGCTTTCGGCAATCAGGAGCTACTTCATAAAGCTACAGGGAGGGATTATGGTCAGTAAAAGAGTTGTTATCAAGAATCGCACGGGACTGCATCTGAAACCTACAGCCTATTTCTGCAAGGAAGCAATGAAGTACAAGTCCCTGATTACATTTACGTTTGAGAATGTGACGGCCAATGCAAAAAGCGTCATGTCTGTTCTCGGTGCCTGCGTAAAGTGCGGAGATGAGATCGACATCGTCTGCGAAGGGGTGGACGAACAGGAAGCCCTGGACGCCCTCTGCAGTGCGGTGGAAGAAGGACTGGGGGAGTAAATGGGGAAGTTTCTGCCGAAAAAGTTTCTTTCCGCTTTCCTGGCTCTGGTCACGGGCTTATGTATGGTCCTGGCTGCCGCTTCTCCGGCAGCGGCGGACACCTCTGCCGCATCGGGCACTTCATCAGCAGCGGCAGATCCGGCGACGGTGACGACAAATTCTATTTCCGGATGGCCTCAGGCTGCAGATGTCTATTCCAAATGTGCCTGCCTGATGGATGCGGATACGGGTACGGTTCTTTATAACAAAGGAATGGACACCCAGATGTTCCCGGCGTCGATCACGAAGATCATGACCTGTCTACTGGCACTTGAGAACGGAAAGCTGACTGATCAGGTTACCATGACGCAGACCGGAGTCGCCTATGTGGGAGTCGGAAGTTCGAACCTGTCCACGCAGGTCGGCGAGGTCTTTACCCTGGAACAGATGCTTTACGGAATGATGCTGAAGTCGGCCAATGACATGGCGACGCAGGTCGGAGAATACATCGGCGGCGGTTCCATCGATCAGTTTATTCAGATGATGAACGACAGGGCGGCAGCGCTCGGATGCACTTCCACCCATTTCGCAAATGCCTGCGGCATGCCGGATCCGAACCATTATTCTTCCGCGCACGACATTGCGCTGATGGCACAGGCGGCATTGAAAATCGATGAATTCCGCACAATCGTCAATACGCCGACTTATACGATACCGGCCACCAACATGACGGCGACGGAGCGGTCTATGACAAGCCATGATCCTCTGCTGGTCAGTCCGGATTATTTTTATCCGGGCATCATCGGCGGAAAGAACGGCTATACGGATCTGGCGCAGAGCACGCTGACGACATTTGCCGAGAGAAACGGAATGACGCTGATTGCCGTGTCGCTTTACGCAACGGACGGATCCTATGCAGCGAAAGACAACGTGGCGCTTCTGGATTACGGCTTCAGCAATTTCCAGAAAGTGGCAGTCGGAAAGACGGAATACAATGTTTCCGGAGGCTCGGTTATCCTTCCGCAGAATGCGTCCCTTGACGACTGCGGCGTAAAGGAGGATGAGAAAAAGGATGCCTCCCTGGGTGAACTCCTGCAGACAACCTACATTTTCGGAGAACAGACGGCGGTCGGCGGATTTACCATGACGCAGGAGAATTCAAAGAAGTTCGCGGATGAACTGGCGGCTTCCGAAGCTGCCGCTTCCAAGGCGGCTTCCGATGCTGCCGCGTCCAAAGCCGCTTCCGATGCCGCGGCTTCCAAAGCGGCACAGAATTCCGGGAAGGATTCAGCAGCAGATCCGACTGCTTCGGCTGATTCCGGCAGCGGGACTTCGCAGAATGTCTCTGGCATTTCTGCCGGCATGATTGCGATTTCCGTTCTTGCGGTATTCGTTGCGGCCGGACTGATCCTGATCATTCTGGCGCTGAGGAACAAGAGGAGGAATGGGAAATGAAAGTCGTGATACTGGCCGGCGGCCTGGGTACGAGAATCAGCGAGGAGAGTTTTTTCCGTCCGAAGCCGATGATTGAAATCGGCGGAAAGCCGATTCTCTGGCATATCATGAAGATCTTCTCAAAGTACGGATATAACGAATTCATCATCTGCTGCGGCTACAAGCAGGATGTGATCAAGCAGTGGTTTGCGGACTATTATCTCTATAACAGCGACATTACTTTCGACTTTACAGACGGGAAAAAAGAAACAATCATCCATACGGAAAAACTGGAACCGTGGAAAGTATCGGTCGTGGATACCGGGCTTCATACAATGACCGGCGGGAGGATCAAAAGAATTGCTCCTTATATCGGGAACGAGCCGTTTTTCCTGACTTACGGAGACGGAGTTGCGGATGTGAATATCGATGATCTGCTGAATTTCCACCGGAAGCATCAGCAGATGATTACCGTTACCTGTGCCCAGCCGCAGGGAAGATTCGGCGCCGTCGAGATCAATGAAGAAGGCATCGTCACGAATTTCCGTGAAAAGCCCCGCGAAAATTCCGGATGGGTAAATGCCGGGTTCATGGCGGCGGAGCCGGGAATCATGGATCTGATCGATGGGGATGACACCGTGTTCGAGCAGTATCCGCTCGAGGAATGTGTACGCAGGAATGAGCTGAACGCCTACAGGCATCACGGATTCTGGCAGTGTATGGATACAATGCGGGAAAAAGAAGCTCTGGAAAAAATGTGGGACCGCGGAGAGGCTCCCTGGAAGGTCTGGTGAAATGGCAGATTTATCTTTTTACAAAGGCAGAAGAGTTCTGGTTACCGGGCACACCGGGTTCAAAGGGTCATGGCTCTGCCGGATTCTGGAAAAGGCCGGGGCGGAAGTGGTCGGTTATTCTCTCATGCCGCCGACGGAGCCGAATCTGTTCAATCTGGCTTCCATCGAAGACGGCATGGATTCCATCTACGGAGATGTCCGGGATGAAGGGCATCTGAACGAGCTGATTGCCCAGGTCCGTCCGGATATCATTTTCCATCTGGCGGCGCAGCCGCTGGTGCGCTATTCCTATATGGAGCCGCGTCTTACTTTTGAAACAAATATCATGGGCACGGTCAATGTGCTGGAAGCAATCCGGAAAACGGAATGTGCATCCTCCTTCGTGAACGTGACGACCGACAAGGTCTATCTGAATGAAGAAACGAAGGAGGCTTTCACGGAAGACAGGCCGCTCAACGGATATGATCCCTATTCCAACAGCAAGTCCTGTTCCGATCTCATCACGCAGAGCTACCGGAAATCATTTTTCCGGAATTCCGGATGTGCGGTTTCTACGGCTCGTGCGGGCAATGTCATCGGCGGAGGAGATTTTGCCGAGGACCGTCTGGTACCGGACTGCGTGCGCGCTGCCGGGGCAAAAAAGACGATTATCCTGCGGAACCCGGATTCCATCCGTCCTTTCCAGCATGTGCTGGAACCTCTTTCCGCCTATCTGCTTCTGGGACAGAAGCAGGCAGAAGACAGGAAACTGGCAGGAGAATACAACATCGGTCCCGGGCGCGGCGACTGCGTGACGACGGGAACTCTTGCGGATTATTTCTGTGAATCCTGGAACAGGGATGTACCGGAGGCAGAAGCCCTGACCTGGAGGACGGAAGGAGATGCCGGACCTCATGAGGCGGCGTTCCTTCTGCTGGACAGCAGTAAAATCCGGAAGGAGCTCGGCTGGAAACCGGAGTGGAATATCCGCAAAGCAGTCGAGAAGACCTGCGAGTGGGAGAAGGTGCGCATAGGCGGCGGAGATGTCCGGGAATGTCTGGACCGTCAGATCGGAGAATACTTTGATGTTTGAGGGAATGTCGGAAGAAGAAGCAAGGAAGAAAATCCTGGAGGCAGCGGGAGAGTACTGCGACCGTTTCCATGTACGGAAGCCTTATCAGGAAGGCGACCGCATCCCCTATGCTTCAAGGGTCTATGACCGTGCGGAAGTGATGAATCTGGTGGATTCATCTCTGGAATTCTGGCTGACTGCCGGAAGATATACGGAAGAATTCGAGAAAAAATTCGGCGAATACCTGAAGGTCCGCTTCGTTTCCCTTGTCAATTCAGGGTCGAGCGCGAACCTTCTTGCGTTTTCTGCACTGACGTCCCCCCTGCTGAAAGAAAAGAGAATCCTGCCGGGGGATGAGGTCATTACAGTCGCCTGCGGGTTTCCGACGACGGTTGCGCCGATTCTTCAGTACGGAGCCCGTCCGGTTTTTATCGATGTCACGATCCCTCAGGGAAATGCAGACTGTTCGATGCTGGAAGAAGCTTTATCGGACAGGACGCGTGCTGTCATGATGGCGCACACGCTCGGAAATCCGTTTGACCTGAAGAAGGTCCGGGACTTCTGCAGAAAGCACGGACTGTGGCTCATCGAAGACAACTGCGATGCACTGGGAAGCACTTATACGCTGGACGGCGAGACACGCTTCACGGGAACATTCGGCGATATCGGGACTTCCAGTTTTTATCCGCCGCATCACATGACCATGGGAGAAGGAGGAGCCGTTTATACAAATGATCCGCTCCTGCATAAAATCATCCGTTCCCTGCGCGACTGGGGACGCGACTGCATCTGCCCTCCGGGACACGATAATTTCTGCGGACATCGTTTTGACAGGCAGTACGGGGAACTCCCTCCCGGGTACGACCACAAGTATGTTTACAGCCATTTCGGGTACAACCTGAAAGCAACGGATATGCAGGCAGCTGTCGGCTGCGCACAGATTGAGAAATTCCCGGTTTTCGCGTCGCGGAGACGGGAAAATTTTGCTTTTCTGAAGAGAGCACTTGAAGGAACGCAGGACTGCTTCATTCTGCCGGAAGCCTGTCCGGATTCCGATCCCTGCTGGTTCGGCTTCCTGATTTTCTGCAGGGAAGGAGCAGACAGGAGGACGATTGTCAGGACATTGGAGGAAGCCGGAGTCCAGACGCGCATGCTGTTTGCCGGAAACCTGACGAAGCATCCGTGCTTCGTCGGAGATCCGCAGGCACAGAAGCTGTGCCGGACCGTCGGCAGCCTTGAGCGCACGGATGCCATCATGAGCCGGGCTTTCTGGATCGGCGTATATCCGGGTATGACGCAGGATATGCTGGCCTTTATGGCAGAAAAAATCAGAGAGGCATGCAGAAAAAAGCAATGAGGGAAAGCAGCCGTTCTTTCGGAGAAAAACTCAGATGGGATGTATATTTTGCCCTGGACGGCCTGCGGGGCGGAAAAGCCGCCGCGCGCCTTCGGAGCGATGAGGATGCCTTCCGGCACGGCACCCCGGCAGAAGAGACGGAGAAAAAAATCCGGGCGCTGATCCGCCATGCGGTTTCGACAGCGCCGTATTATAAGAACTATGATCCGGAAGCTTCTCTTTCAGAACTGCCGGTCGTCAATAAGGATACCTTCCGGGAACATTACCGGGAATTCCTTTCTTCTGATTACAGTGACGGGAAAGGCTGCCGCACCATGACAACCTCCGGCTCGACCGGTACGCCGTTTGCCATGATTCAGGATCCCGGAAAGATCCGCTGCAATACGGCGGATTCTATTTTCATGGGGACTCTGGGGAATTACCGGATCGGACAGAAGCAGGCTTTTATCCGCGTCTGGGTCTCGAACGTAAAGAAAAGTTCCCTTCGCCTCCTGATGGAAAACAGCATCATGATGGACAGTTCTTCTCTGAGCGATGAATCGCTGAAGAAGATGGCGGATATCATCGCAGATCAGAAAGTCAAAAGCCTGGTCGGATATTCATCCGCACTCGGGGAGCTGAGCGCCTATCTGGACCGGAGCGGCTATAACCTGGAAAAATTCACGGTCTGTTCCGTGATCCCGATTTCGGAAACGATGCCGCAGGGCGTGAGGAAAAGGATATCCGAACAGTTTGACTGTCCGGTCCGCTCCTGGTACTCCAATGAGGAAAACGGAATCATGGGCATCCAGATCCGCGATGACAGCGAGGAATATTACATCAATTCCGAGAGCTATTATTATGAGATCCTGCGGGCAGATTCGGATGAACCGGCACCGGACGGGGAGCTCGGCAGAATCGTCATCACGGACCTGACGAATTATGCTTTTCCGATCCTGCGTTACGACAACGGCGATATGGCGGTGGCACGCCATCAGGAAAAGAACGGCAGGACGCGCCTGATCCTGAAGGAACTCTACGGGCGCCGTTCCGACCTGATCTATGATACGGAAGGAAATGCGGTCACTCCGTATCTGATCACGAATAACCTGTGGAATGTCGAAGGCGTGAAGCAGTTCCGTTTCCTGCAGCTTGGCCGGAAAGAATATGAGCTCCGGCTGAACGGAGACCGCGGGAAAATGGATGCGGAGGATATGATCGGGCGCATCCGTCCCACCCTGGGAAAGGATGCGGAGATCCGCGTTTCCTATGTTGACGAGATTCCCGTGCTGGCTTCCGGAAAGCGAAAATATATCGAGAACCTCTGCCCGGAGTATCAGAAGAAAAATTCCGCGGCATCCGGAAAGGCTGCGGAAGATAAAGGACAGGCAGAGCGGACGGATGAAAGACCGGCAGGCATCAGGTCGGAGGCAGCAGGCAGGCCATGAATGCAAAGAAAAAGAAAATCTTAGGAAATACAGCCTGGACTATTGCCGGAGCGCTGGTTCTGAACGGAGTTCTCCAGCTTTTTATCTATCCCAGACTCAATGCGGAAATGGGTACCGAGGCCATCGGCACGGTTCTGTATATCACGGGACTGGTCAGCATCCTGGGACCTTCGGTCGGCCAGGCACTGAATACCAGCCGTCTGGTCGTACGCAGGGAGCATGGTGTCAGCAACGGGGATTACGACAGGACGATCCTGCTGTTTTCGGCGGTCGGCATCGCAGCTGCGCTGCTGATTTCTACGTCTTCCATTTTCGGGTTCTGGTCCTATCTCCTGACGGCGGTTCTTCTGCTGCTTACGATTTTCCGGTATTACGGTGATGTGGAATACCGTCTTTCCCTGAACTATCAGCGGTATTTTATTTATTATCTGCTGATCGGCCTGGGATACCTGGCAGGTTATTTCCTCTACCGGGTGACGGGAAACTGGTTCTTCATTTTCCTGATCGGGGAAGCGGCAGCCCTCGTTTACGTGACGGCAACGGGAAGCATTTTCCGGAATTTCTTCCGGACTTCGCCCGATTTCCGGATTGTTCTCAGCAAGGGGTTCCTGCTGGTCATGTCCTATACGGTCACGAATCTGACGCTCAACATCGACCGCCTGATTCTCAAGAATACTCTTGGCGGCACGGCGGTTACGCAGTACTATGTCGTCTCTCTCATCGGCAAGACGCTGGTGCTGTTCATTGCGCCGGTCAACACGATCATTATTTCGTACCTGACGAAAGAAAAGGTGTATCTGACCAGGAAGAAATTCATGTTTTTTTCCGGCATCGGACTGGGCGTCAGTGCCGTGTTCTTTCTGTTCTGCGAAATCGTGACGCCGTGGTTCATCCGAATTTTTTATCCGGATCTGGCGGATTCGGTCAGACCGCTGATTACGATCGTCAACATCACGCAGATTCTGGCCATGCTTTCGGCCTATCTTTTTATTATCGTACTGACGTTCACGGATGAGAAATGGCAGCTGATCCTGCAGTGCGCGCATCTGGCACTGCTGATGATCCTGATCTTTGCAATGCTCGGCGGAGGCATCACGGCGTTTGCATCAGCTGTCCTGATTGCAAATGCAGCCCGCGTCGCCGCCGTGCTGCTGCTTGGCATGATCAATGCCGGGAGGAAGAAAATATGCAGTTCGGAGAAATCGTAAGAAGAAACGCCTTCAATGCGCTGGATGCCGTACGCGGCGGAAAACTGAATAAGCTTCTGGAAGTCAACAAGAGGGAAATCGTCGACGGCGTGACAGAGGAGTATGCGGAAAGACGTCTGTCCCTGCTCCTCGATTACGCGGCGCGGGAGTGCCCGTTCTACCGCGGACTGAAAAGATCGAAAGAACTGAAGAATTTCCCGGTTCAGAATAAAAGCGATTTCATTTCCCGTTACGAGACGGTCCTGTCGGATGAGTTCCGGCCCTGGAGGGAACAGCTGACGAAGCTGTCGACCAGCGGCTCGACGGGGACGCCGTTCACCGTGCTTGCCGACCCCGAGAAAATGAACCATGTCTTCATGAACTTTATGTCGGTCATGGAGCTCAACGGATTCCGTCTCGGCATGAAGAGAGCCGAATTCCGTGCATGGATCAAAGGGAAAAACACGATCACGGGATGGCATTCTTTTAAAAACAACCTGAAGATGTACGACATTTCCAATATGGGCGACGCTGCTCTCAAGGATATCTGCAGATGCATCGAAAAGGACGGAATCCAGGTGCTCGTCATGTATTCGAGCGCCCTGACTGCCCTGACGCAGTACCTGAAAAGGGAACCGGCCGACACTTCGAAATGGCAGGTCGAGATGATCTTTACGATGGGCGAGGCCTGTCCGGCTGCAACGCGTGCCCTGGCACAGGAGGTTCTCGGCATTACGCCGGTGCTTTCCTACGGAAACAATGAGAATGGTTTTATTGCCGTAAGCCTCCCGGGCGAAAGTGATTATACGGTCGACCTGTATAATTATTTTGTGGAAATCCTGAAAATGGATTCGGACGAACCGGCGGCAGAAGGAGAACTTGGACGCATCGTCGTCACGGATTATTACAACAAGGCTTTTCCGATGATCCGCTATGACACGGGAGATACCGGAAAAATGAAAACGTGGACAGATGCACGGAGACGCAGCCACGCGAAGCTGACGGAGATTTACGGACGGAGAGGCTCTCTTCTCTACAATACGAAAGGCGAACCGCTTTCCATTCACGTCTTCATGAATACGCTTCTCAATTTTGAAGGGAAAGTCCTGCAGGCAAAATGCGTGCAGACCGATCTGAAAAAATACACGCTGACCATCAATCCGGGCAAGGATTTCCGCGAAGAGGAAGTCGTTGCCGCCTATAAGAAATATCTGGGGGAGGATGCCGAAGTCATCGTGAATTATGCGGACGAGCTTCCCATCCAGCAGTCGGGAAAGACGATGGTCTGTGAGAACCGCTGCGAAAAATATCTGGGACAGACCGGAGGCTGAAAATGATTCGTGTATCGGATTACATAGCGGAGAAGCTGGCGGACAGCGGCATCACGGATGTCTTTACCGTGACAGGCGGCGGCGCGATGTACCTCAATGATTCCTTTGCGCACAGCAGACTGAACTGTCTCTACCAGCATCATGAGCAGGCCTGCGCCATGGCGGCGGAAGCCTATGCCCGCGTGGAAAACCGTCCGGCAGCGGTCTGTGTGACCAGCGGGCCGGGAGCGGTCAACGCACTGACCGGTGTTCTGTGTGCCTGGATGGAATCAATCCCGATGATCGTGGTTTCCGGTCAGGTGAGGACGGCGGTCACGGTGCGCAGCACGCATCTGCCGATCCGCACGATGGGAATCCAGGAATATGACATCACGAAGGCTTCGCAGGCGATGACGAAATACGCGAAGATGGTGGAAAGGAAAGAGGAGATCCGGCACGAGCTGGAAAGGGCTCTTTATCTTGCCGTGACGGGACGCCGAGGTCCGGTATGGCTGGACATTCCGCTGGATATCCAGTCTGCGCAGATCGATCCGGAGTCCCTTCCTGCCTATGATCCGAAAGAGGATATTTTTGAAGTTCCGCAGCCAATTCCCGATGAAACCGTGCAGAAGATTCTCACGAAAATCAAAGAGGCGAAGCGGCCGGTTTTATTTGCCGGCTTCGGCGTCCGTGCTTCCGGCGCCTATGAAGACTTCCGCCGTCTGGTGCGTCTTCTGAACATACCGGTCACAGTCGGGTCTTCGAGCGTTGACCTGCTTCCGTATGCTGATCCTCATTATGCGGGCGTCAGCGGGGTTGCTGCAGGACGGGCGGGAAATTTTGCTTTGCAGAATTCTGATGTCTATCTGTCGCTCGGAAGCCGCCAGTCCCTTTCGCAGACGGGCTTTGATTATAAGGACTGGGCGAGAGAGGCCTATACGATCCTGAACGATCTGGATCCGGCGGAATTGAGAAAACCGAATCTGCATGTCAGCCTGCCGGTCATCGGCGATGCGGCGGAGCTGATCCGGAAAATGAATGATGCCCTGCTCCGGTCGGGCGTGTCCGAAGAGCAGCCCCTGTTCACGGATGCTTCGTGGAATGCCTGCTGTGCGGAGTGGAAGAAGAAATATCCTGCCGTGACAGAAAAAGAAAAAGCGGAACAGCAGGACGGGAGAGGAAATCTCTACGCTTTTTATGATGCCCTTTCGGAGGCTCTGCCGGCGGAGGAAGATCTGGTTGTCAGCTGCGGCACGTCGCGTGTCGCCGGGACGCAGGCGTTCCGCGTGAAAGAGGGACAGCGCTTTTTCACGAATTCACAGACGGCATCGATGGGATACGGACTGCCGGCTTCCATCGGCATCTGCATTTCCGAAGGAAGACGTCCGGTGACGCTGGTGACCGGTGAAGGAAGTCTCATGATGAATCTGCAGGAGCTGCAGACCATAGCGGGAGGAAAACTTCCGGTCCGAATTTTCGTGATTGAAAACGGAGGCTATCATTCTATCCGCCAGACGCAGAAGAATTTCTTCGGAGGGCATTATGCCGGCATCGGCCCGGAAAGCGGAGACCTGAGTTTCCCGGATCTGTCACGCCTTTCGGAGGCGTTCGGGCTGAACTATACAAGCTGTACCTCGAATGCTACAATGAAAGCAGATGTGGAAAAGGCAGCTGCCGCAGGGATGCCGTGCCTGATCGGCGTGCATGTCTCGCCTCTTCAGATGACCGAGCCGAAAGCTTCGTCCAGAAGACTCATGGACGGAACCATGGTTTCGTCTCCGCTGGAGGACATGGCACCGTTCCTGTCGAGAGAAGAGCTGAAAGCCAATATGAAAATCGAGCTTACCGGGGAAGAGGAAACCAGATGAAAGACGATTCCGTTCGGAGAAAGAAAATCTCAGTCGTCATTCCGACTTACAATGAGCAGGAAAATGTCGGGCCGATGACGGAAGCGGTTACGAAAATCATGACGCAGCAGCTTCCTCAGTATGATTATGAGATTATCTACATCGACAATCATTCCAAGGATATGACGAGAAAGGAACTGAGGGAAATCTGCGCGCAGAACCCGAACGTCAAGGCGATTTTCAACGCGAGGAATTTCGGACAGCTCCGTTCACCGGTTCACGGGCTCAAGCAGGCGTACGGCGACTGCGTCATCCGTCTGAACGCGGATTTCCAGGATCCTCCGGAACTGATTCCCCAATTCGTCCGGGAATGGGAAAAGGGTTCGAAAATTGTCATCGGCGTGAAATCAAAGACCGATGAGGGAAGATTCATGGCCTGGGTCAGAAGACAGTATTACCGGATCCTCCGGAAAATCACCGACATCGGACACATTGAAAACTTCACCGGTTTCGGCCTCTATGACAAGGATTTTGTCGACATCGTGCGCAAGATCCATGACCCGCAGCCGTATCTGCGGGGAATGATTGCCGAACTGGGATACGATTATGCATCGATCCCGTACGAACGCCCGCAGAGGAAAGCCGGAAAGAGCAAGAACAATTTCTACAGCCTGTATGACGTGGCGATGGTCGGCATCACCTCCTATTCGAAAGTGGTGCTGCGTGTCGCAACATTCATCGGATTCGGAATCGGGGCGGTCAGTCTTCTGATCGGCCTTGTCTATCTGATCCTGAAGCTGATTTACTGGGACTGGTTCCGGGCCGGAATGGCTCCGGTGCTGATCGGGATGTTCTTCCTCGGGGCGGTGCAGATTTTCTTCATCGGACTTCTGGGAGAATATATCCTTTCCATTAATGCGCGTGTCCTTGACCGGCCTCTGGTCGTGGAAGAGGAGCGCATCAATTTCGAGGACAATACACCGGTCAATGAGTAGGCGGATCAGGCATCCGTCGCTTTCCGGATCTTTCCGTCGCTGTCCGGTGTTTTCTTCCGCCGGAAAGATCCGGCATACAGAATCACAAAAGCAAGCAGGGAAATCAGGCTGACCGCCAGACCGGCCTTGAGATGCGGTGCATGATAGGTCATCGTCACTTCCGACGTGCCTGAAGAGAGAAGGATTCCGCACAGACCTCCGTTGATATTCCGGACATCGGCAGCGGTACCGTTGACCGATGCGCTCCATCCGGAACTGTAGGGAAGCGGGACGCAGAGCATCGCTTCATCCGCCGTACTGACGACGGATGCGCGGTAAGTGCTTTTTTCAAAAGAGATATCTGAAATATCGGTCGAGGCAAGTTCTGAAAAATCATCGGAAGTCAATGCCCTCAGACAGGCATTCTTCAGCGTGATGCTTCCGGCATTTTCCGGGATGTCAATCCGGAAAGAAGCAAGCCCTTCCGGAAGAGGAAGCATGAGATCCTTTGAGGCCTGTGTCAGCGTGCAGTCGCGGAAACAGCCGGGACCGAAATCCGGATACGCAGAATCGGCTGCGAAGAACGCAAGGTAGAGAGAAGAGGCTCCTTCCGGAATCTCACCGGACAGCTCCAGGAAATAAGCGCTGCTTTCGGAAGCGGAAGGCGCCGTGAAGACAGCATACGGATCGGAACCTGTCGGGGTGATCGTCAGCGTATCGCCGTCTGCCTGAACCGTGCAGTCATTCGTTCCGCTGAGAAGCTGTGAAAGCTGAACAGAGTCATTCTCGGAAACCTGTGCTTCGGGCAGAGACGCCTCATCTCCTGTTTCGCCGTCCGTATAGAAGAAGGCTGAAGTCACGGCATGAAGGAGTTCATTGCTGTCCATGCCGGAGAGTGTATCCGACGGAATCTCCTCTGTATAAAGGTATCCGAACGGAAGGGCATTTTTGTTTTCCAGAACAGTCTTGCCGGAGACGCAGGTCTCTGCCTGCGTGAAGAGAGAACTGTCCGCGTCGGTGCAGAAACCGTCCGAAGAATCGGCAACCACATATTTCCCGGAAAGCAGAGTGGAGAGGATATACTGCTTCAGGCTGTCCAGAATAAAGAAGTTGTTGGAATACTGCGTGACGCCGTAGGTGCGTCCGTATCCGGAAAGCGTTCCGGAAATGGAACTGGAATAGAGGTTCGTGGAGGCATAGCCGTCCACCATTCCTTCATTTGCATAAATCTTGTCGGGCGTCGCCGGAAGGACATAGCCGGTTCCCATCTGACGCTCGGTCTGTATCCGGTACAGGGAGGAATCCTTAGACCGGACGGCAGAAACTGCCGCGGAAGTCCCGTCGTTGTAATAATCATTTTCAAATTCTTCGCGGGTCAGATAAATGCGGCTGCTGACCGTGGCATTGTTCATGAGCAGCATTTCAGCGCACAGAACAGCGGCAAGCATGACCGGAAGGAAACGTCTCCGTGATTCTTTCCGGGAAATCAGCAGGATGATCCAGTAGGATGCAAGAAGCAGGGCGGTAAAGAAAAGAGCCGACCGGCTGAAATGATATTCCCCGTTCTTCCAGCCGAGCAGCAGCGCTCCGAGAATCACGGCGGCGATGACCGGAACGAAGATCAGGGTTTTCCGCAGCGCTTCCCGGTCGGGATCTTCCAGAAGCGATTTGAGGAAGAAGCCGATGGCTGCTGTTTCTCCGAAGCAGATCATGAAAGTCCAGCGGTAGCTTTCCGCATTGAAAATCAGAAGCTTTGAAACAAGCGGGAAAAGAAGGGAGAGTACGGCCAGGAGCGTCAAAAGAAGCGTACTCCTGCGCGTGGCTTTCCGGAAAATCAGATACAGGAGCGAGAATAGAAACAGGGAACTGACGGAAAGCACGGCCATTTCATAATAGTTGCCGGAGCCGGAATAGACGGAGCCGGACTGGAAGAGATTAACGGAAAACAGACGCCCGAGAAAGGTCAGGAGAGTCTGGCTGTCGGTTACCGGCATCAGGAGATTTTTCGTTCCGGCTGAAGTTACCTCGGCGACCCGTGTGCTGCTGCGGAAAGTATTCAGGATCGTCAGAAGGGAGAGACAGGCGATGGCGGCGGAAAAAACGGCAGCACCGGCCAGTCCTGCCAGTTTCCGGATGACGGCGGATGCACGTTCCTTCCGGAGAAGCATAAAAACGATAACATAGAAAACCGAGAAGATGCCGGTCATGTAAAAGAAATAATAATTGGAAATCAGGAACAGCGAGTAAGCCGGGATCAGGAGCAGGGAAATTTTCCGCGGCAGTCCGCAGAGATAAGCCTGCAGGAAAAACATGGAAACCGTGAACAGAAGAATGCAGGTCAGGAAAGAATAATTCTGTCCCCACAGGACGACATAGCCGGAGAAGGTCCAGGCCAGCGAAGAAAGAAGGGCAGCCGTTTTATTTTTCAGAAGCAGACGGAAAAAGAAAAAGCCGAAAAGGGAAAGCAGATTGACCTGGAGAAAGGTGGATACCATGATCATCAGCGGAAGATTCTTTTCACCGAAGACGATCATCAGGAATTTGACAGGATTGAGATACTGCAGATACGTCGCTGAAATATCGGCGCCCGCGCCGAAGTTCAGACTGTAGGAAGTCAGGTCGCCGCTGCTGAACATTCTTGCCAGCAGCGACAGGATCGGATAACTGGACGTCAGGGAATCGCAGCCGACATCGGCATACAGGTAGACGCCGTTTCCGAAAATGAATTTCCGGTAGAGAAGACAGAAAATGAGATTGGTCAGGAGCAGCAGGAGGAGAACAGAATGCCGCTCGAAGAAATTCTGTTTACCGGTAGATGCAGTCTGCTCCATTTCCCCTCATTCTCCCTGCCGTCAGCTGAAAAAACGGATAACCCTGTCGGCTGTTTTTTCGCGGTCTTCCGGCGTCAGATGATAATACATCGGAAGCCGGAGCAGCCGCTCGCTTTCCTTCGTCGTATAGATGTCTTCTCCGCTGAAGCGTCCGAATTTGACGCCGGCCGGCGAAGAGTGGAGCGGAACGTAATGGAATACGGCCAGGATGCCTTCCTGTTTCAGATAGGCAATGAGCGCCTGGCGTGTTTCCACGTCTTTCAGCTTGATATAGTACATATGGGCATTGTGCGTGCAGTCTTCCGGAATGACCGGCTGCTCGATCAGGCCTCTGCCGGCAAGCGGCCGGAGAGTCTCATTGTAGAAATTCCAGCTGGCCATGCGGTCGGCCATGATGTCATCGTATTTTTCCAGCTGAGCCCAGAGATAGGCGGCGTTGAGATCGCTGGGGAGATAGGAGGAACCGTAGTCGCACCAGGTATATTTGTCAATCTGACCGCGGAAGAAACGGCTGCGGTTTGTGCCTTTTTCACGGCAGATCTCCGCGCGGTCGCGGTTTGCAAGATCGGGCAGGAGGATGGCTCCTCCCTCACCCATGGAATAATTCTTGGTTTCATGGAAAGAGAAGCATCCGAAATCGCCGATGGTTCCCAGGGCTTTCCCGTGATAAGTCGAACCGATTGCCTGGGCGGCATCTTCGACAACCGTCAGGTGACGGCGCTTCGCGATTTCCAGAATCGTGTCCATTTCACAGGAGACGCCGGCATAGTGCACGACGACGATGACTTTTGTCCTGTCGGTGACGGCTTCCTCAATCCGCTTCTCGTCAATGTTCATCGTATCCGGACGGATATCGACGAAGACCAGTCTGGCTCCCCGCTGGACAAAAGCGTCGGCGGTCGAGCAGAAGGTGTACGAAGGAAGAATGACTTCGTCTCCGGGTTTCAGATCGCACAGCAGAGCAGCCATTTCCAGCGCATGCGTGCCGGAAGTGGTCAGGTAGGAGGCTGCCGCGCCGAAGCGGCTGCACATCCACTCCTCACATTTTCTGGTGAACGGGCCGTCGCCGCAGATTTTGCGGTTGTCGACTGCCTGTTTCATGTACTCCATTTCTTTTCCCGTAAAGGGAGGCACATTAAAATCGATCATAGTTTCCTTCCGGTCTATTCATAAGTTCCGAGGACATTCCGGACCAGCAGTTCTTTTCCCTGCGGATCCTTAACGGAAATTCCATCAAGGATTTCCTGCGAAATCCGGTCAATCTCCCCGCGTGAATCAGCAACGATATCGTACCGCGCGACATAAGGCATCGTCTGCGGATTCCCGATCCGCTGGCCTTCGTGATAGAAGACCCGTGAATATTGTACATCATTCCGGCTGCCGATTGCAATTGCCCGGCTCAAATCGGCTGCAATTCCGTCCCGGCCATGGAAATAAAGCACGGCCGCGCATTTCCTGCCCATCGCGTCTCCCTTTGCCAGCTCGGCGTCAAGACGGCCGCTGTCGAAGACGGAATCGAGGAGCAGCTCTTCCACGGAGAAATCATCCGCAAACTGCAGAAGCTCATGTTCGTAGCCGAGAAAGCGTGCGGCGATTTCCCCGACTTCCAGTCCGCGCTCCCTGCCCCAGTAGAACTGCATGCACAGAGGACCTTCACTCTGGCCGGTGACCCCGATGTATTTCTGAAGGATGTCCAGAGCGCCGTCCCTGACCTCACGGATCAGGCGGGACGGATAGATGTTCCGGGTGCTGACCGGGATGTCATGCCTTGACACAAATGATTTTTCCCGGTCGGCAATTCCCAGGATATGCACGGTTCCGTGCCGTACCCAGCATTGAATATTGAATTCGTGCGTATCGACATACTCTTCCGCCAGCAGGGTCTTGTTTCCGGATGTACTGACACAGAGATCGAAGGCTTCGCGGATTTCTTCTGTGCTGTAAACAATCCGCAGTCCGCGCGAGCCGTACATGTCGAGCGGCTTGATGACGATCGGGAAGGAAATGCCTTCCAGTTCCGAATCCGCAAAGTCTTTCTTCAGGATCGTGCTTTTCGGAGTGCCGATGCCGAGTTTCTCAAGGGTGCGGTTCGTGACATATTTGTCTCGGTACCAGGGAAGCTGGCCGGGACGGATGTGGCACGGAAGACCTGCCAGGGCGGCCGCCTTCACCATGCACTCCAGAAGAAGGTCGGAGTAGGCCGTCACGACACCGTCGACCTGTGTTTTTCTCATGAGTTCTGAGAGTGCTTCCGTATCCCGGATATCCAGGTCATAGGCTTCATCTGCTTCCTGCTTGGCAGGAGCGCCGCTGTTGCCGTCGGCAACGACTGTGCGGATTCCCCGGCTTTCTGCAAGACGGACCAGGGGCACGAATTCTTCAAGCGCTCCGAGAATCATGATCCGGTTCTTCATCATAAGGAGTCTCCTTTCAGGGTTTCCAGAACAGCGGAAGAAACTGCTTCCATTTCAGAGGGTCCGTACCGCTGGTCGCAGGGCAGCGGCAGGATATCGGCAGCATAGCGGTACTCGACCGTGTCCGGTTCATTTTCCGAAATCACATTCGACCAGTAGGTCGGGACGTAGATCTTTTTTTCTGCCAGCTTACGGCGGAGTGCCCGGCCGTTATCCGCATAGAAGGGATAGGCGAAAGGCGCTTCGGGAATCGTGAACAGTTTTTCCGTGTACAGAAGGTTCCTGCCGGCAAGTTTTTCATGGAGAACAAGAAAGTTCCGGTTTCTCTTTACGGCGATTTCCGTATAGTCGAGACCGCCCAGCAGGTTTTCCGTGAGGGCGGACATGCGGCTGACGGAGGCACCTTCGTAGGAATGCGCATTGTCAAGCATCGCCTGATAGAAAGCGGAGGCCGGTTCTTCGAAGCGTCCGAGCACATGGCTGAAGCGGGCATGCGATTCATCCTGCTCTTCAGGCAGAGGAAGCGGACGGTCGGAGGAAAGATAAGCGCCGTCGGTCACGCCGAAATACTTCCGGACGGAGTAGACGGTGGGGACATTTTCCGAAGGACGCTGGAAGAAAGCCTGTGTATAGTCGGCAAGAAGATTGCCGTAGACTTCTTTATAGCGGAGGACGGAATCGCCGGTGAGCTGGCCGTAGGGGTTGAGCAGGAAGAGAAAGGTATCCGGCGGCAGTTTCTTTCCGGCAATATCCGCCGGTAGCTGGGGCACAAGCCTTTTATCAACGGAATACGGAATCATCCGGATGCCGGTCAGACGGATGGCATCCGTCACCGATTCGCACAGAAAGCGCGGCACATAGACCGTACGGCATCCGGCAGAGGTCAGATACCAGGCGATGGCCGTGCGCCCGAGGTTGAGTTTCAGAAGGCCGGGATAATATTCCCGGCCCCCGAGATGTTCAAATTCAAGATAACCGCCGATTTCCCTCAAGGAAGATGCCTCACAGGTCTTTCTGACGCAGCACGTAGTTTGGCTGCTTTTTCGATTCATCCAGGACATGCATGATGTATTCGCCGATGATTCCGACGGAGAGAAGCATGAGGCCGGAAGAAGCCAGGATCAGAAGAATGATCGTCGTCCAGCCTTCGACGGAGATGCCGGCAGTGAAGTACCGCACAAGATAGAAGATGCCGAGCACCAGGGCAATCAGGAAGCTGCCGATTCCGATATTGCGGACGACAATCAGCGGGAACGCGGAATGCGTCGTGATATCGTAGATCAGCTGGCGCACCAGGGCGCCGAAGCTGTAGCCGCTTTTGCCGAAACGGCGCTCATCATGTTTTACCGTTACGTTGATGATCCGGTTGGAATTCTCCACCAGGAGGTTACCGATTTGCGGAAGATGGACAGTCGTGTCCTTTATGGCATCGACGATGAAGCGGCGCATCAGGCGGAAGGAAGTGATTTCCAGATCCTTGTCCTTTTTCAGCATCTTGGTCGTTGCAAAGACAGAGATGCGGGTTCCGAGCTTGCGGATCCAGCTGTGATGACGTCCTTCGTATTTTCCGATGATGACATCGACGTCGGGTCTTTCATCCATGACGCCGATCATTTTCGGAAGCTCCTCGGGCAGATGCTGCAGGTCATCATCCATCGTGATGACGAAGTCGCCGCTGACATAATGAAAGCCGCAGAGCAGGGCAGGATGCTGTCCGAAATTGCGGGCCATCTGGAAAATCTTTACGCGCGGATCTTTTTTCCGGAGGTCTTCCATGACAGTCCAGGAATTGTCCCGGGAACCGTCATCCACGAGGAGCAGTTCAAAGTCCCGGCGGAGTACATTGTCGAAGACATTTTTCAGCCGGCCGTAAAGTTCTTCAAGAGTATGCTCAGAATTGTATACCGGTACGACGACAGAGTAGAGGGCCATAGTACCCGTCCTTTCCTTGTTTCCTAATGATTGCTGATATTGTAACATTCACGGCAGTGACTTTCAAGGCGCAAACGAAGTCTGTCTGTCTTGAAGATTGGGCATCCTTATGGTAAACTCGATGAAGAACGGAGGGGAAAATGAACCCGATTATCGAAGAAGACGTTAAAAACATGCTTTCCGCGGACTTTATTGATTTCAGCAGGTTTCGCGGAAAAACCATTCTGGTGACCGGTGCCTACGGCATGCTGGCATCGTACCTTATTTATCCGCTGATCAGCCTGAATGAAAGCGATCCGGATTTCCGCTGCAGAATTCTTGCAGTGGGACGCAGTAAGGACAGGATGAAGAAAAGGTTTCCGGAAGCAGAAGGAAAGCCTTATTTCAAACCGATTTATACCGATGTGTGCGATATCCGCACGATAGACGGAGAGGTGGACTTCATCGTCCATACCGCATCTCCGACCAATCCGAAAATGTATCTCAAGAATCCGGTCGCGGTCATGAAGCCGAACGCTACCGGCACCCTGAATCTTCTTGACGTGGCACGGGAAAAGAAATCGGAAGGTTTCCTTTTCATCAGCAGCGGAGAAGTATACGGTCAGCTGAAGAAAGACGTCATTCTGGAAAGCGACAAAGGCTTTCTTGACTGCACGGCACCCCGCAGCTGCTATGCGGAAAGCAAGAGGGCCGGAGAAGAACTCTGCACCGGCTATGTGGAAGACTATCAGGTGCATGCACGCATCGTCAGGCCTTCCCATACCTACGGGCCGACCATGAGCCTGAAGACGGACGGACGGGTCTTTGCCGATTTTGTCTCGGATGCCGTACAGGGGAAAGACATTGCGGTGAAGAGCGACGGAAAAGCGACCCGGGCTTTCATTTATCTGGCGGATGCCGCACTGGGATGCCTGAAGGTTCTTCTGGACGGAAGGGACGGAGAGGCTTACAACGTCACAAACAACGACGCTATCTGCTCCGTCGGAGACCTTGCGCAGGAAATTGCTTCCCTCTCTCCGAAGAAGGGCTGCAGGGCAGTCTTTACGGAACCGGACAAAGGATATGCGGAAAATGAAAACAGGACTGCGTCCGTGCGCAGCACGGCGAAGCTGGAATCCCTCGGATGGAAATGCAGCTATACGCTGGAGGAAGGATTTGAGAGAACGGTCAGAAGCTTCCTTCCCGAACAAAGGGGGTAGACAGGCGTGCTGAAGAATTGGAAGGCCGACATATTGAAGAAAGTCCTTCTGGTGCTGGTCACCGGGCTGCTGTGCTCCGTATTCCTGGAGTGGGCGACGACGACGGACTGGAACTATCTTTTCAGGGATAACGAAAATTATCCGGCTATGACACGCAGCCTGTCACAGGTGACGCTGGTGGATTACAGCGTCTCTTCCGAAGGGCTGACAGCTGCTTCTTCAGACCCGAAGATTCTTATCGGCAGTCTCCCGAAGAACGTCAAAAAGATGGCTTTTGTCTTTTCGGAGCCGCTGAAATCTGAACAGAAAATTCAGATTTATTATCGTCTTCAGGACGGAGACATTTACAGTGAAAAAAGCTCGGTCACAGGCTACGGAGAACCGGGACAGACGAAGACGGTGATCATGGTCAATGTAACAGCTGTCGAGCTGCGGGTTGATGTGGATGCTGCGGACTCGGGAGCGGTTCCGCTTCAGAGCATAATTCTGAATTACTCTTCTTATAAAGATTTCCTTCTGCCATATACATCGGATTCGCCCGGCAGGATTATTTTCTACTGGGCGTTCCTGAGTTTGGCAGCGGGCTTTGTCTTCTTCGGCTGGAAGAAGACACTTCATTTTGTGTGCCGGTACCGCTATGCGGTCGCTGCCGTCATCGTCCTGTTTTTTACGCTCGGGAAAATCAGCGGTTCTTCCATAGCCTGTTATTCCGATATTCTGCCGGGAGCGGATTTTACGCCTGCCCTGGGATCGACGCTCAATCATTCGGATGAATGGAATATCTTTACGACCCTTTCCGTTTCGCAGGACAAGGCAGGCTATCCGTATTATTCGGATCTGCTCCGGGGAACGGAAACGGACATGTCAGTGATCTACGGCCAGCCGATCCGGGATATCATTACGATTTTCCGGCCGTTCATGCTGGTTTATCTTTTTGCAGGGAGCGAGTACGGCCTGGCTTTTTTCTGGATAGCCAGGATGGCCGCGCTGTTCCTTGTCACCTTTGAACTCGGCCTGATGCTTCTGAAGGGCGACAGGAAATATGCACTGGTACTGGCTCTCCTGATTTCTCTTTCTCCGCTGGTTCAGTGGTGGTTCTCCGTAAACGGGACGGCAGAACTTTTCATTTTCCCGGAACTGGCTATTCTTATGTTTGACCGGTATCTGAAGACTGCGCCGGGTGAATGGAAGAAAAAAATTCCGTATGCAGTCTGTCTTGCCTGGTGTACCGTGAGCTTTGCCCTGGTCCTTTACCCGGCATGGCAGATTCCCATGGCCTATCTGACACTGGTTCTTGCTGTATGGGTGATTCTGCGGAACAGGAAAACATTCCGCTTCGGCAAAACCGATCTGATTTCCCTGGCAGTCTTTCTGGCTATTCTGGCAGCGGCAGGTCTTCATTACTACCGGATGTCCGGCGATGCCATTCATTCCATTATGAATACGGCATATCCCGGAAAGAGGGTCAGTACCGGCGGAACGCCCGATTACCTGAAGCTTCTTTTCGGAGCGTGGGGAAATCTCTTCACGCCGTATCTGACGAAAACCACGGCGGATCTTGTGGAAAAGGCTGCATTCTTTGATTTCTTCCCGGCGGGCATCCTTCTTTCGGTTTACGTCATGGCGAAGAAAAAGAAGGCAGAGTTCCTTCCAACTGCCCTGATGATCACGGAGGCGGTTTTTCTTTCGTTTTTTCTGTTCCAGTGGCCGGTCTTTCTTGCGAAGGTCACGCTGCTTTCCCTGACAACCGCTTTCCGGATCAAGATGGTAATCGAAGTCATCAACATTCTTCTTCTCCTGACGGCCATGAAGGAACTCAGTGAAACCGGAACCGGCGAAAAAAGAATCAGCAATGGCATCAAGGCGGCACTTGCCGTGCTGGCGGCAGTGTCGGTCGGTTTTGCCCTGTACTTCTATCAGGATACGCAGCTGGCGCTGGGAATCAAGCTGCTGATGGCAGCGGCAGCGGCAGCCGGTTTCTATCTGATCGGACACTGCACGGCGGAAAATGAAAAGCTTCCCTGGCTTGTTTACGTTACCGTGATTTCTGTGACGGCCGGGCTCTTTGTCAATCCGGTGCAGGTCGGACTCTCGGACGTAGAGGGCAATGTGCTGGTCAGGGAAATTGAGGCCGTGAATACGGAAAATCCGGGGAAGTGGATCGTTGCTGATGCGGCAAGCTTTACGGCCAATAATATTCCACTGCTTGCAGGCGCTTCGACCGTCAATTCAACGAACATCTATGAGAACACGGAGCTGTGGAAGTTACTTGACAGCAGCGGGCAGCATACCGATGACTATAACCGGTATATGCACTTTTCCGTTACGGTCGGCAATAACGAGGAGATTGCCTATTCCCTGGATGCGGCAGATCACCTGAGCGTTACAATGAATCTGGAAAATATTAAAAAGACGGGAGCCGTTTATATCCTCAGCCTTTCCGACCTCAGTGGATTCTCGACAGAAAAGGATTCCCTGACCCTGCTTTTCAGGAACGATGCGTATTATATCTACCGGCTTGCATAGCGGGGCAGAAGCCTCGCCGGGCGGGGAAAATTGTTGGCCCGATTTCTTGCGTGAGCATCCGCGTAATGGTATAATCATATATTATCTATGGCTTTAGAAAAGGAGAATATCCATGCGTACATACGTCGTCACCGGCGGTGCCGGATTCATCGGATCCAATTATATCCACTATATGTTTAAAAAATACGGCGATTCCATCCGTATTGTCAATGTCGATAAGCTGACCTATGCGGGCAACCTTGAGAACCTGAAGGATCTGGAAGGAAACAGCAATTACTCTTTCGTCAGGGCAGATGTCTGTGACAGCGAAGCAATCGATAAAGTCTTTGCCGAGAACGATGTGGACCGTGTCGTACACTTTGCCGCGGAAAGCCATGTGGACCGCAGCATCCGCAACCCGGATGTTTTCGTGAAGACGAATGTCCTCGGAACACTGACAATGCTGAACGCCGCGAAGAGCGCCTGGGAAAATGACGACGGCAGTTTCAAGGCAGATAAGAAGTTCCTTCATGTCAGTACCGATGAGGTATACGGCTCCCTCGACAACCTGACGGATTTCTTTTATGAGACGACAAAATATGATCCGCACAGCCCGTATTCAGCAAGCAAGGCTTCTTCCGATTTCCTGGTAAAGGCTTATATCGATACCTATCATTTTCCGGCGAACATCACGAACTGCAGCAACAACTACGGCCCGTACCAGTTCCCGGAGAAACTGATTCCGCTGCTGATCAACAATGCCCTGCACGGAAAGGACCTCCCGGTCTACGGAGACGGCAAGAATATCCGCGACTGGCTGTATGTGGAAGACCACTGCAAGGGAATCGATATGGTGCAGGAAATGGGAACGCTCGGGGAAACATACAATATCGGCGGGCACAATGAGAGGGAGAACATTCAGATTGTCCATATCGTGATCGATACTTTAAGGGAAATGCTTCCGGACGGAGATCCGCGCAAGGATGCAATCTCAAATGACCTGATCAAATTTGTGGCGGACCGCAAGGGCCATGACAGAAGATATGCCATTGCGCCGGATAAGATCAAAGCAGCGGTTGGGTGGTATCCGGAAACAAAATTCGAGGACGGCATCCGAAAGACGATCGACTGGTATTTCAATCATCAGGAGTGGATGGATCACGTCACGTCAGGCGATTATCAGAAATACTATGAATCCATGTATTCCAGTCAATAATAACGCACAGGCGGCTCGTCGCAGGACGAGCCTTTCTGCGAGTATAAGGACAAGGAAAGGAGCATAAAAAAATGAAGGGAATCATTCTGGCAGGCGGTGCGGGAACAAGACTGTATCCGCTTACAAAAGCGGTCAGCAAACAGATCATGCCTGTCTATGACAAGCCGATGATCTATTATCCGCTGTCGACTCTGATGCTTGCGGGAATCCGGGACATTCTGATCATTTCCACCCCAAGGGATCTGCCGGTTTTTAAACAGCTGTTCGGCTCAGGCGAGCAGCTTGGCATGCGTTTCCGCTACAAGGTCCAGACGGAACCGAGAGGATTGGCTGACGCTTTTCTTGTCGGCGAAAAATTTATCGGCAAAGACAGAGTTGCCCTGGTTCTCGGAGACAATATTTTCTACGGGCAGAGTTTCTCGGCCGTCCTGAAGCAGGCAGCTTCCAGGGAAGACGGCGCGACAATCTTCGGATACTACGTCAAGGATCCGAGGGAATACGGGGTCGTGGAGTTCGATAAAGACGGGAAGGCAATTTCCCTTGAGGAAAAGCCGGCGCATCCGAAGTCAAAATATGCGATCCCGGGTCTTTATTTCTATGACAACGATGTCGTGGAAATAGCCAGGAGCATCAAACCCTCTGCAAGAGGAGAACTGGAAATCACGACAGTGAACAACGAATACCTGAAGAGAGGAAAACTCTACGTGGAAAAACTGGGCCGCGGATTTGCCTGGCTCGACACGGGAAGCCACGACATGCTTCTGGATGCAGCGGATTTCGTTGCGGCATTCCAGAAACGGCAGGGACTTTATATTTCCTGCATCGAGGAGATTGCCTATAAGAGAGGCTTTATAGACAGGGCACAGCTGAAGAAACTTGCAGAACCGCTGATGAAGACGAATTACGGACAGTATCTGATGGATATCGCGGATGGACTGTAGAAAGGATCTGTCAACCATGAAAGTTTTAGTTACCGGCGCAAACGGCTACATCGGAAGACATGTCGTCGCAAGGCTTCTGGACAGCGGCTGCGAGGTCATTGCTTCCGACCTTCAGTATGACGGCGTCGATGAAAGAGCGGAGCGTTCCGACGTCACGCTCTTTTCCGGAGATGCGGATATCTTTGAAAAATTCGGAAGACCGGATCTTTTAATTCATTTAGCCTGGAGAAACGGATTCGACCACAGCAATTTCAGCCATGTGAAGGACCTGCCTGACCATTTTCTTTTTCTGCGGAATATGCTTGAAGGAGGTCTTCGCCACTTGTCGGTCATGAGTACCATGCATGAGGTTGGCTATTTTGAAGGCGCCATCGACGAGAATACGCCGACCAATCCGGTAACACCGTACGGAATTGCCAAGAATGCCCTTCGTGAACTGACACAGGCAGAAGCAAAGAAGCACGGAGCGCTTCTCCAATGGCTCAGGGCTTACTATATCGTTGGAGACGATGCGCGGAACAGTTCCATTTTTACGAAGCTTTCCGAGGCAGCAGCTCAGGGAAAAGAACTGTTCCCGTTCACGACAGGAAAAAACAAATTTGACTTTATTTCCATCGAAGAACTGGCGCATCAGATTGCAGCCGCATCGGTGCAGACGGAAGTGACCGGAATCATCAACTGCTGCAGCGGCAGTCCTGTTTCACTGGCAGAGGAAGCGGAGAAATATATCCGCGATCATCATTTTTCAATTCAGCTGGATTACGGAAAATTCCCGGACCGTGCGGATGCATCGCCCGCTGTCTGGGGAAATCCTGACAAGATCAATCAGATTCTGGAAAAAGAAAACAGGGGGAATCAGTAGGAAATGGGAAAAATAAATGTGGAAACCTGTGAGATCGAAGGCCTGCGCGTCATTACGCCGGCGGTTTACGGAGACGAGCGGGGTTATTTTATGGAGACTTACAATTACAATGATTTCAGGGAAGCAGGCATCGATATTACGTTCGTGCAGGACAATCAGTCGAGTTCGACGAAGGGCGTCTTAAGAGGACTTCACTTCCAGATCAATTATCCGCAGGATAAACTGGTCCGTGTCGTCAGAGGAGAGGTTTTTGACGTCGCGGTGGATCTCCGCAAAGATTCTTCCACTTACGGAAAATGGCACGGAGTGCTCCTTTCCGCGGAGAACAAGAAACAGTTCTTCCTTCCGAAGAATTTTGCGCATGGCTTCTATGTCCTTTCAGATACCGCAGAATTCTGCTACAAATGTACCGATTTCTATCATCCGAACGACGAAGGCGGGTTAGCCTGGAATGATCCGGACATCGGAGTGGAATGGCCGATTCCGGCAGGATCGGAATTGATTCTTTCAGCTAAAGATCAGCAATGGGGCGGCATACGGGAATACACCGCCAAGCAGAAGTAGGAGAGCCTATGTCCTTTAAGAAAAAGGCGGTCCTCGCAGTTCTTGCGGTAATCGTCGTACTTCTGAATATCTGGATCATCCTTCACAGCTCTTCCGCGGTCAGAAACGTGGAGCTGAATGTTACCCTGAACGGAACGGTGACGGGGGACATTCAGGCATTCTATTCCGTGAATGACATTTTCTCGACGGAGGATTCCGTTACACAGTCCTATAAGACTCCGGGGACGGATCAGACCGTTGCTTTCACGCAACCGTCGGATACGGAGTATATCCGTCTGGATTTCGGGAATACAGCGGGTATCTTTACGGTTTCAAAAATACAGTATACATATGAGGGACAGACGCAGGATGTCGACCTGTCGCTTCTGTCGTCTGAAGGTGCGCTGAAGCTTAATGATATTTCAGAATCCGTTTATGGGGACGGAGTCCTGAAGGTGACATCGACCGGGAGCGATCCCTACATCGAAGCAAAAGCCGGACCGGATACGCTGGCTGTTTCGATTACGGAATCGGCGAAACGGAGCAACCTGATCAAGAATCTCTTCTATGCGGCAGTCCTTGATACATTTTGTGTTCTGCTCTTTGTCTTCCGGAAACGTTTTTCTACACTTCCGGTTGAACTGATCCAGAACCGCGGGCTGATTATGCAGCTGGCAAAGAATGATTTCAAGACACGCTATGCGGGGTCGGTCCTGGGCATCACCTGGGCCTTCGTGCAGCCGGCCATTACGGTCGTTATCTACTGGTTCGTCTTCCAGGTAGGGCTTCATTCGGGAGACGTACAGACGGCAGAAGGAGTTACCTATCCGTTCGTGCTGTGGCTGATTGCCGGTCTTGTCCCGTGGTTCTTTTTCCAGGATACGCTGGCCAGCGGAACGAATGCCCTTCTGGAATACAGCTACCTGGTTAAGAAGGTTGTTTTCAAGATCAGCATCCTGCCGATTGTTAAAGAGATGTCTGCGCTGTTCGTTCATGTTTTCTTTGCCTGCCTGATGGTCTTTCTCTATGTGGTGAGCGGGCATTTCCCCGGTATCTATACGGTGCAGATCATCTATTATTCGTTTGCGCTTTTCATGTACGGACTGGGCATCAGCTATCTGACCTGCTCCATCGTCATTTTTTTCAGGGACCTGACGCAGATCATCAATATCATCATTCAGGTACAGGTCTGGCTGACCCCGATTATGTGGAACATCGATACGACGGGAAGCAGCATGCCGGGATGGCTGATTACGGTATTTAAACTGAATCCGATGTTCTATATCGTAAACGGCTACCGGGATTCGATGATGAACCATATCTGGTTCTGGAATCGTTTCGACCTGACGATTTATTTCTGGATCGTCACTGTTCTGTTCTTTGCGCTCGGCACGTTTGTGTTCAAGAGGCTAAAAGTTCATTTCGCAGACATACTGTAAAGGCGGAAATATGGCTGAGACAGCGATTGACGTATCGCACATCACAAAATTATACAAGCTTTATGCAAACCCCAATGACCGTTTCAAGGAATCGCTGGGGCTGACGAAGAAGAAGCGCTACAAGGAACTCTATGCGCTGGATGACGTCAGCTTCAATGTAAAAAAAGGAGAGTGCGTCGGCATCATCGGGACGAACGGTTCCGGAAAATCCACGATCCTGAAAATCATCACGGGCGTTCTGAGTCCGACTTCCGGAACGACAGCGGTCAACGGCAGAATTTCGGCGCTTCTGGAACTTGGTGCCGGCTTCAACATGGAATATACGGGAATCGAGAACATCTTCCTCAACGGGACGATGATGGGATTCTCGCGCGAAGAAGTGGAAGCGCGCCTGCAGGATATCCTGGATTTTGCGGATATCGGGGATTTTGTCAGGCAGCCTGTCAAAACTTATTCCAGCGGCATGTTCGTGCGGCTGGCTTTTGCGGTTGCCATCAACATCGATCCGGAAATCCTTATTGTCGATGAGGCTCTTTCAGTCGGCGACGTTTTCTTTCAGGCAAAATGCTATCATAAATTTGAGGAATTCAAGAAGGCCGGCAAGACGATTCTTTTCGTCAGTCATGACCTGGGAAGCGTTGCAAAATACTGCGACCGGGTCGTGCTTCTGAACAAGGGCGTCAAAAAGACCGAGGGACCGCCGAAGCGCGTTATCGATATCTATAAGCAGATTTTGGTCAATACTTCCGAAATCGATGACCGCTCCATGATCAAGGAAAACATTTCCCGCTATCTTCATCCGGAGACGGCGGAGGGAAAATGGTTTTCGCGTCTGGAAATCAATCCCAGCATTCTCGATTACGGAGAGAAACAGGCCGAGATCGTGGATTTTGCCATCGTGGATGATCAGGGGGAGATCAATTCCGGAATCGTGAAGGGGAGGGATTTCGAGATCCGGATGAAGGTCCATTTTAATGAGAACCTCACGGATCCGCTTTTCTGCTTTACCATCAAGGATCCCCAGGGAACGGAAATCACCGGTACGAACACGATGTACGAAGGGTTCGATACAGGAGTGATGAAAGCCGGGACGGAGCATACAGCCGTTTTCCGCCAGAAGATGAACCTGCAGGGAAGGTCCTACCTGCTGTCGCTTGGCGTGGTGGGATTTGCGAAAAACCGTTTTACGGTCTACCACAGGCTTTATGATGCCTGCGACATCAATGTAATTTCAGATAAGAATACGGTCGGGTTCTATGACATGGACTCGACGGTTTCCATTGACGATAAGGAGATGCACCGTTGATCATCGGGAACAGCCATCCGAAACGATATGCCGTTTATGTGTTTTTCGACAGAGACGGCATCGTTGATGAATATAACTTCTTCTTCCTGAAGGGGCTTCGTGAAGTGTCGGACAGAATCCTGACCATTGTAAACGGTGAGGCTGACGAAGCGGGACTGAAACGCCTGCAGGAACTGTCCGATGAAGTCCTGGTGCGTCCGAACGAGGGCTTCGACATTACGGCTTATCACCTCGGCCTCTTTCATTACGGCTATGAGGAACTCTGCACCTTTGACGAAGCAATCATCTGCAATTCCACAAACTTCGGTCCGCTCTATCCGTTTACGGAGATGTTTGGAGAAATGAATCGGCGCGATCTCGATTTCTGGGGAATCACAGCCTTCCATGAAGTGCCGTTCGATCCGTTCGGGACGGTGAAGTATCATTATCTTCCGCAGCATGTGCAGTCTTATTTCCAGGTGTTCCGGCAGGATTTCATGAAGACGGAAGACTTCCGGAAATGGTGGGAAGAGATGCCGGCCATCCATAGCTATGAGGAAGCCATCGGAACCCACGAAGCCGTTTTCACAAAAGACATGGCAGACAGAGGATACAAGTGGGACGTTTACTGCGATCCGAAGCCGCTCGAGGGTTTTACCTGGGATCCGCTCCGCGATTTTCCGCGGTATCTGATTGAAGCGCAGAGATGCCCGGTCATCAAGAGACGTTCTTTCTTCCATGATTACGGCGAAGCTTTCGGGAGAAGCGGGGGAGAGGGCACGATCGAAGCCTTCCGCTATATCCGCGATCATCTGGACTACGATACGGACATGATCTGGAAGAACCTGCTGCGAACCGAAAATATGGCGGATCTCAAGAAACGGATGCATTTCAATTACATCCTTTCTTCTGAATTGAAAAAGAGCAAAGAGAAGCCTAAGCTGAGCACTGCTCTGATCATCCACATCTATTATGACGATCAGGCACCTGTCTGCAGGAAATACGCAGAGCATATGCCGAAAGGCTGCGATATTTTCATCACGGTCCCGACGCAGGAGAAGCTGGAAAAAGTGCGTCCGGTCTTTGCGGACCTGGAGGCTGACCATAAGATTGAATTCCGGATTTCCGGGAACCGCGGCAGGGATGTGGCACCGTTCCTGGTCGGCTGTGCGGATGTCTTCATGAATTACGATCTTGTCTGCAAGATTCATGACAAGAAGGCGAAGCAGATCGAACCGTTATCCATCGGTCTTTCCTGGGGACACGAGTGTTTTGAGTGCACTCTGAAAAATGAAACCTTTGCCGAGAATGTTATCCGGCTTTTTGAGGAGAATCCGAGACTGGGACTTCTGACGCCGCCGGTGCCGCTGCACGGCCCGTACTATCCGACAACAGGAAAGGGAGAATGGGGCGAGAATTATCAGGTGACCAGACAGCTGGCGGATGAACTGCACCTGAAAGTCCCGATGTCGCCGGATAAAGAACCGGTTGCGCCGCTCGGGTCAATTTTCTGGGTCAGAACAAAAGCTTTCCGTCAGCTTTTTGCCCGCGGATGGAAATATGAGGATTTCCCGGAAGAACCGGTGGCCATTGATGCGACGGTCCTGCATGCCATTGAACGGCTCTATCCCTTCTGCGCGCAGGCGGAGGGGTATTATTCCGGCTGGCTGATGTCCGACACCTGGGCAAAAGTACAGACGGACAACTGGATGTATCTGAACTCGGGACTCGAAAAAGCAGAATCCGAAAGGATCGGCGGCTGGTTTGAGTACCGTGATTTCCTGGAGCGTGTCGAAAAATCCTGAGGAGGAGGAACGGTCATGAAAATAAAGTCTGACAGTACGAACCGGTGCGTGATCTTTCTCTTTTTCGATCAGGACGGAATTGCCGACGATTATATCCTGGAAATGCTGAAGGACCTGCGTGGCAGCGTCCGCACGATCCTGACGGTCGTGAACGGCTTTGTCGAGCCGAAGAGCAGGGAACGTCTTCAGGAGGTTTCCGATGAAGTGCTTGCCCGCGTCAATGTCGGTCTCGATGTCGGAGGCTACCGGGAAGGGCTGTTCTATCTGGGATTCTCAAAACTCAAAGAATACGATGAAGTCATCCTGATGAACTATACTTTTTTTGCACCGATTTTCCCGTTCCGCGAAATGTTCGAAACAATGGCGGAAAAGGATCTGGATTTCTGGGGCATCACGAAGCATCATTACATCAGGGGAAATCCGTTCCATGACATGCCGTACGATTATCTGCCGGAGCACATCAATTCACATTTCATCGCGATGCGCAGCAGTCTTTTCATGAGCTTCAATTACCGCAATTTCATCATTGATTTCAAAAACCCGAAAACATACCTGGATTCCATTACCGATTATGAGGCTGCCTTTACAAAGCATTTTGCAGACCTCGGCTTTACATGGGACGTGTACATGGATACTTCGAAATACGAAGGGATTTCCTATGCACCTTTCATGTATGAGATACAGGAAATGATCCGGGACGGGCGCTGCCCGATTATTAAACGCCGTTCCTTCTTTACCGATTATCTGGCTTTCCTGCAGAACGAATGCGGGGAGTCTTCCGCGGAAGCTTACGAGGCAATCCGGGAGAAGAGCGGGTTTGACACGAAGATGATCTGGGACAATGTCCTGCGGCTGCAGAATCTTCAGGATGTGCACCAGGCCGTCCATCTGAATTATTTCCTGCCGTCCGACGTGACGGCGCATGATTTTTCCGGCGGCGCGGAAGGAATGGTCTTTATTTTCGGAAAGAAGAATCAGCTGCCGCTGATTGAAGATCGCTACGGAAAATCCTTCCCGGAGAAATGGAAGAAGATCCGTCTGGATGGGGAAGAATCCTACCGCAGAAAACTGGCGATGGCCGGAAAAATGGCAGAGGACGGAAAAGCGGTCTGCATTGTGAATCTTTTCAATCTGGAAGAGGGAAGCGAACCGCATTCCAACGCTGCTTCGCTTCTTTACCGGGAACTGGAAAACACCGCGGCCTCGGAAGCTCTGACTGGCAACGTGCTCGATGAATTTGGAAAGGATCCTGCGCTCGGAATGCTGATTCCGCCCTGTTCGGCCTTCGGTTCCTATTTCCCGACCATGCAGGACGGCTGGAGCGGACGGTTTGAAGAAGTCAGAGCGGCAGCTTCGGTTCTCGGCCTTCAGGTGCCGGTCAGAAAATCCGCTTCTCGTCCGATCGTTCCTTACGGTGGAAGCTTCTGGATGCGTGCGGATCTCCTGAAGAAAATCACGGCGCTGCCTCTTGAGGAAAACGTGCCGGATGATGAAACGATGAGATACCTGATTCCGTATCTTGTCCAGAATGAAAGATTTTTTACCGGCATCGTCATGAACACGGGTTTTGCCTCCATCGAAATGACGAACCAGGATTACAGGCTCAGATGCAACAATCAGATGATTTTCCGGAAATTCGGGCCGGATTATTTTGAATTCGAATTGGAAAAAATCAGGGGGATTCGTCCGTGAGCGATTTGCCAAAAGAAGAGAAAATCGGGAAAGTAAAACTGAACTATGAGTATTACAGCGGCAGGGATTTGTACAGCGACGGCGAAGACGTGGAAAATAAGATCCTGGATATCGTGCGCAAGGAAAAGGGATACGAATACAGCGGGGATTTTTCAAACTGGCCGCTGCTGTATCATCTGACCAGGCAGAGGGAGAACATTGTCCTGCCGATGGAAATTTCCAAGGAAGACACAATCCTGGAAATCGGTGCCGGCATGGGTGCCATCACGGGGGCCTTTGCGCGGAGGGCAAAATCCGTGGACTGCATTGAACTTTCGCGCAAAAGATCCCTGATCAATGCAGAAAGGCATAAGGGTCTTGACAACATTGAGATTCATGTCGGCAATTTCCAGGACATCCGGATTGAAAAGAAGTATGACATCGTCATGCTGATCGGCGTCCTTGAGTATGCCTGGCACTATGTGGGCGGTGAGGATCCGTACCGGGATTTCCTGAAAAAAACTGCAGGCTGCCTCAAGGAGAACGGCAGGATTTATATTGCCATCGAAAACAAGCTCGGCATGAAATATTTCGCAGGCTGTCACGAGGATCATCTCGGGAAGCCGTTTGCCGGCATCGAAGGCTATGAAAGAAAAGATCAGGTCAGGACATTTACGAAGTCGGAACTGACCGATCTTCTGAAGGACAGCGGCTTTGAAAAGCCTGTCTGGTTTTATCCGTTCCCGGACTACAAGCTTCCGACGGCCATTTATTCGGAAGAGACAATCCGGAATGCGGATCTGGACTTTGAGGAATTCTCGAATTACGATTTAAACGTGCTGCATGTTTTTTCACAGACGAAAGCATTTGCGGGACTGAAAGGAACGGCGGAACGCGAGATTTTTGCGAACTCTTTCCTGGTTGAGGCAAAAAGGAGCATCGGATGAAAATACGAATGATCAAGTGTTCCGATGAACGGAACCGCATGAATTCCATCATCACGACGATCGGAGAGGAGTCCGGCCGAAAAATCGTTGTCAAGGAAGCGGTTTATCCGGAAGGAGCTTTCCATCTCCGCGATGTTCTTACCTACCATGACATTCTGGAGAAGACCTATGCGCCGGCAAAGGCCTGCCCGGTTGAATTCCGGGATGGCCGCCTGGTTTTTGAATTTATTGAAGGAGAATCCCTGGAAGACCGCTATCGCAGGGCAGCTGCGGAAAAGGACAAAGAGACTTTCCGCTGTCTGTTGCAGGAACACCGTGCCCTGCTTTATGCCAATGCGGAAAATGAAACTGTTTTCCACGGCGGATCGGATTTTGTCAGGAAATTCGGCGATCCTTCACCGTATGAGGGAAAGCCCGGGTTCCGGATTTCCAATTATGATGCGATTGCCGGCAATATTCTCTACACAGATGCCGGTCCGGTTTTTATCGATTACGAATGGGTAATGACCTTTCCGATGCCGCAGGACGAGGTTGTTTTCCACTGCGTCCGGGATCTCTATTACCATATCCGGAAACTGGAGGAATTCTATCCACTGCAGGATGCCATGAAAGAGCTCGGGGTGGAGACGGATTTGGATACCCTTCAGAAAAGCTATCGCCATTTCTGGAAGGATGTCGTCAGTGAAGAGAACGGAGAAAGCTTTGCCCTGTCAAAGGCTTTGCTGATGAAGAAGAATTTGACTGTGCCGGAATTGCTGGAAAAAGTGCAGGAGACGAACAGGCAGCTGCGGGCGGATCTGGACCAGGCAGCGGATGGCTGGAAAAAAAGTTCCGAATCGGCGGAATATGCCAACAGGATGTGGAAGGAATGCGCCCAGGCGGTCAGTGAACTGAACTCAAGGATGAACAGTCAGGAAAAGATGGAGGCTGACATCCGCGCAACAGTGCAGGGGCAGTTTGACGTCAAGTACGCCGATCTGATGAAAGAATATCAGAAACTGAACAGCGACAGGGATATCTGGAAGAACCGCTACCAGGCTGTCGTTTCAACAAAATCATGGAGAGCGGTCAACAAGGTCAGGAAAGCTATCCATAAGGGAGAATAAGACGGAATGCCGGAACATGCAGGCGACAAACCGAACAGTGATTACGAGATTCTTCTGGAAAGGTACAGGAAGGCGCGTGAATCGGCGATCCTCCTGCAGAAGAGAATCGCCTCTTTAGAAGGAACGAAGCCGATGCGTGCCGTCCGGAAATACTGCCGGCTGCGCGGTGCAGGCGATCCGTTTGCGGAGCTGCGTCCGGAAATCGGAACTTCCCCGGCGGGCATTCTGGCAAACATTGATTCGGTTTCCTACCGTAAGGGCGATGTCGTAGTCAGGGGATGGGCACATGATGCGGGAGGAGAAGAAGTCCCGCTTCTTCTGCGCGACCGCAGCAGGATTCTGCAGCCTTCTTCGCTTCTTCGCTATCCGCGCGGAGACGTAAATAATCTTTTTAATCTGGCTCCGGATAACTGTACAGGGTTTACGGTTAAGGTTCCGGTTTCCGTTTTCCGGCATAATGATCTTTCAGTCGAATTCATGAATGAGTTCGGCTATTATGCGCTGCATGTCCATGTCATAACAGATGAGAAAGACAGAAGCAGCTACGTTGACAGGAATGCACATCCGGTTTATGCCATCGACAGCGGCGGCTACAACGACTGGCTGCATGATCACATGGCTACAGCGGAAGAACTTGGTCAGCAGAGAAAGCATGAATTCCCGAAAAAACCGCTGATCAGCATTGTGATTCCGCTTTACAACACACCGCTTGGATTCCTGGATGAGCTGCTGGACGGAATCCGTATCCAGACATACGAAAACTTTGAAGTCTGCCTGGCGGACGGAAGCACGAATGATGAGGCAGGCAGCCGGATCCGTGAAAAATATGCGAAAGATTCCAGATTCCTTTATCGGAAACTGGAAGAAAACCGGGGAATTTCGGAGAATACGAATGCCGCCATCGCCATGTCGCACGGTGACTACATCATGCTCTGCGATCATGACGATACGCTGGAACCGAATGCGCTCTTTGAAATCGTCAGGGCGCTGAATACGGAGGAAGAAGCCGATGTCCTCTATTCTGATGAGGACAAGATGATGCTGACTGCAGGCATTTACTACAGTCCGAATTTCAAGCCGGATTACAATCCGGATCTGCTCCGGAGCAATAACTACATCACGCATATTTTTTGCGTCCGGAAATCCATTGCGGAGGAAGTCGGCGGAGAAAGAAGCGAATATGACGGAGCGCAGGATTACGATTTTATTCTCCGGTGCTGCGAAAAGGCCGGGAAGATTGTGCACGTTCCGATGTTCCTATACCACTGGAGATCGCATGCCGCATCGACATCAGGCAATCCTGAATCGAAGATGTATGCGTATGACAACGGCCGCAGAGCCATCCAGGCACACTATGAGCGTCTGGGGATTCCTGCTGAGGTTTCTCTGGCGGAGGATATCGGCAGCTACCGTTCCGTATATCAAATCCAGGGCAGCCCTCTTGTTTCCATCATCATTCCAAGCAGGGATCTGTCGGATTCCCTGAAACGCGCGGTGGATTCCATTTTCACGAAATCAACTTACCGGAATTTTGAAATTCTGATCGTGGAAAACGGAAGCACCGAAAAGAAGACCTTTGCTTATTATGAGGAACTGCAGAAAGCTCATTCAAATGTACGGGTCGTGAAATGGGACAGGCCTTTCAATTATTCGGCCATCAACAATTTCGGCGTGACGCAGTCGAAGGGAGAATATCTGCTGTTCCTGAACAATGATGTGGAAGTCGTGACAGAACGCTGGATCGAGGAAATGCTGGGCTACTGCCAGAGGAAAGATGTCGGCATCTGCGGCGTACGACTCTACTATCCGGACGGACGCCTGCAGCACTGCGGCATCGTCGTAGGAATCGGCGGAATTGCCGGGCATATCTGTCTGTATGAAAAAAAGAATTCCGGAGGCTATTTCGGAAGGGTCTTCAAAACGCAGGATGTCAGTGCCGTCACGGGTGCCTGCCTGATGACAAGCCGGAAAGTATTCGACGGGGTCGGAGGGTTTGAGGAGAAGCTGGCCGTTGCCTATAACGATGTTGATTTCTGTCTGAAAGTACGGTCAAAGGGACTTCTTGTCGTATACGATGCCTGGGCTGTGCTGACCCATTACGAATCTCTTTCGAGAGGTTCAGACAAAGCGGAAGCGGATGCCGTAAAGCATGAACGGCAGATGAAGGAGGCAGCCATCCTGAGGGAACGCTGGCCGGAAATCTACCGCGACGGCGATCCGTACTTCAATCCGAATCTGGACTATATGACATCCGACTATATCCTGAAGGGGACGATCCCTCCGAATTACACGAATTTTGACGCAGATGGGGAAAAAACGGAACATGATGGTGAATAACGGATTTCTGGTGAAAAACGACCGTTTTTCACTGACCGAAAAAAAACAGTATTTCCTGCTGGGATGGATTGCTCCCCGTACGGAACTGACGGCTGCTCTCGACGGACAGCCCTTTCCTCTGCGTCTGGAAAAAATGACAGAAAACGTGGACGAGCGGTACGGGGGTTCCGAAGCGCGAGCCTGTTTTGAGATACCGGAAGACATAGCTTCCCATCGGATCCTGAAAATCTATGCCTGCGGGGAGAACGGGAGCAGAAGGCTTTGCTTTGAGATCTCCACTTCGGAACTGGCTGAAAAGATGCAGGATATCAAAGTTTTTATCGATGACTTCAGTGTAATCCCCAAAGACGGGCTTCTACGCCTGCAGGGCTGGGCGGTGGCGAAGGAGCCGGTGGAAATCGCCGTGCTGGATGCAGGAAAGAAAAAGCTTGACTGTGTGGTCGAAAGATATAAACGGGTGGACGTTGTCAGCCTGTTTGACGAATATCCGGTTGAAGTGAATTCCGGATTCAATATCGAGATCCGGCCGGTACCGGAGAAAAAAATCTATGTCCTTTTCCGTGCAGGCAAGGGGAAATGCATCCGTGAATACAGGACGGATACGATTTCCGTGAAGACGGAAAAAGCTTCGCGTCTTCTTCGGAAAGGAACCCGCTATCTGAAATACAACGGGTTTTCCGCCCTGGTCCGGAAAACCTACGATAAAGCTTTCAACCCGGCGATGAAGCCGGTCATCTATGCGGAATGGATCAGGAAACATCTTCCGTCGGAGCATCTTCTGGCAAAGCAGAGAGCGGAGAAATTCGAAGATGCGCCTTTTATCAGCATTGTCGTGCCGCTCTATAAGACGCCGGAAAAATTTCTTACGGAACTGACGGAATCGGTGAAAGCCCAGTCCTATGGAAAATGGGAGCTGATCCTGTCTGACGGATCAGGAGCGGATTCGCCCCTTACCCCTATCCTGGAACGCCTTGCAGCGGAAGAACCCAGGATCCGCGTGCTGAAAAATGAAAAGCAGCTGCACATCGCGGAGAACACGAACGCTGCGGTCGATGCTGCGAAAGGCAGCCTGATCGTGTTCGCGGATCATGACGACCTGCTGACACCGAATGCGCTTTATGAGCTTGTCCGTACGCTGAATCTTTATCCGGATACGGAACTGATGTATTCGGACGAGGATAAGATCGGGACCGGCGATAAATACATGCAGCCGAATCTCAAGCCGGATTTCGATCCGGATCTGCTTACCTCGGTCAATTACATCTGTCACCTGCTTGCCGTGAAAAAAACGCTGATTGACCGGGTCGGAAAACTTGATCCCGCTTATGACGGTGCACAGGACTACGATTTTATCCTCAGATGCACCGAGCAGACGGAGCGAATCCGTCATATCCCGAAGATCCTGTACCACTGGAGGTTCTTTGAAGGATCCACGGCAGCGAATCCGGAAAGCAAAAGCTATGCCTTCGATGCCGGGAAAAGGGCAGTCGAGGCGCATTACCAAAGGCTGGGACTGCCGGCGACGGTCGAAAAGGGAGAGTACCCGGGCATCTACGTGACCGGCTGGCACTGGAAAGAGCAGCCGAAGGTCAGCATTTTGATTCCGAATAAAGATCATGTCCGGGATCTTGAACGCTGCCTGGACTCGATCCGGGAGAAATCGAAGTATCCGGATTATGATATCGTGATTATCGAGAACAACAGCACGGAAGAGGAGACTTTCCGTTTTTATGAAAAACTGAAAGCTGACAGCCGCATTCGGATTGAGCGGTACGAAGGAGGATTCAACTATTCCGCCATCAACAATTTCGGAGCGCAGAAGGCGGACGGCGAATACCTGTTTCTTCTGAACAACGATACGGAATTCATTTCCCCGGACGTGATTGAACAGCTGCTGGGATATGCGATGAGGCCGGATACGGCGGCAGCAGGAGCCCGGCTGTATTATGAGGACGATACGATTCAGCATGCCGGAGTCGTGGTCGGATGGGGCGGTATCGCCGGACACGCATTTGTGAATCAGAAACGCGGAGAGACAGGCTATATGCACAGGGTGATCTGCCAGCAGGATTACAGCGCAGTTACGGCAGCGTGCATGATGGTGAAGAGGAAGGCTTTTGACGAGGTCGGAGGATTTACGGAAAAGCTGGCGGTTGCCTTCAACGACATCGATTTATGCATGAAATTCAGGAAGGCCGGCTATCTGATCGTTTATAATCCTTATGCAGAGCTGTATCATTACGAGTCAAGGTCCCGCGGCCTGGAAAACACGCCGGAGAAGGTAAGAAGGTTCCAGAATGAGATGGCGGAATTCCGGAAACGCTGGCCGGAGATCCTGAGGGACGGCGACCCGTATTACAACCCGAATCTGTCTATGGTGACGCAGGATTTTTCCCTGAAAAGAAACTGAAGAAAGGCGGTAAGCAGGATGAAGATATTGGTAACGGGTGTGGCAGGACAGCTCGGACACGATGTGATGAATGAGCTCGACAGGCGCGGAATGGAAGGAATCGGAAGCGATCTGGCTCCGCAGTACAGCGGTGCGGCGGACGGAAGCGCTGTTACACGCATGCCCTATGTCTCGATGGACATTACAGATGAAGAAGCTGTGAAGAAGATGATTTCGGAAGCCGGCGTGGATGCGGTCATCCACTGTGCAGCCTGGACTGCGGTCGACAAGGCAGAGGAGTGCGAGGAACTCGTCCGGAAAATCAATGCCGGAGGAACGGAAAAGATTGCGGGAATGTGCAGATCCCTGGATATCCCGATGATGTATTTTTCGACGGACTATGTCTTTGACGGAAACGGAACCCGGCCCTGGGAGCCGGACGACAAACGGAATCCGCTCGATGTCTACGGGCAGACGAAGGCAGAGGGTGAGACAGCGGTCATGGATAATCTGAAGAAATATTTCATTCTCCGCATCGCCTGGGTATTCGGTGTGAACGGAAAGAATTTCATCCGTACGATGCTGAATCTTTCCAAAACACATGATACCCTGAAGGTGGTCAGCGATCAGGTCGGAACACCGACGTATACCTATGACCTGGCCCGTCTGGTCGTCGATATGATTCAGACAGACCGTTACGGCATCTACCATGTCACGAATGAAGGGGAATATATTTCCTGGTATGATTTCGCCTGCGCGATTTTTAAAGAGGCCGGCCTTACGGACATCACCGTGATTCCGGTGACCTCTGCCGAATACGGCGCGGCGGCAAAAAGGCCGTATAACAGCCGGATGGACCGCTCCAAAATTCGTGAAAAGGGGTTCGAGCCTCTGCCGACCTGGCAGGATGCTCTCAGCAGGTACGTGAAGATTCTGAAGGATACAGGAAGCTTCTGATGGAATCCGGCGCAAAGGTGCTGACACAGGTCAATAAGAAAACCATTCTGTTCCTGCTGATTGCGGCAGGAGCAGTCTGTGTTGCCGCTTTTTATCCGTATATTTTCGGAAACCGGTATCTGGCCTTCCGTGACGTCGGCAATGATACGCTTCAGCAGTATCTTTCGCAGTATGCCTCCATTATCGGGAAATTGAGGAGAGGGGATTTTTCGCTCTGGGATGCCAATAACGGCTTCGGCGTGAATCTCTTCCTTTACAATCTGACGAATCCGGTGCTGATGGTGCTTTATCTCATCGGTTTCCTTTTCGGAAATGAAGCCCTGCTTCCCTGCCTTGTTTATGTGCTGATCGGCGAAATCCTGGGCAGTGCCGTCTGCGCCTACCTGTATCTTTCCGTTTTCCATCTGGATGAAAAAGCCAAGGCGGCTGCCTCGTTCATGTATGCCTTCAACGGTTTTCTGATCGTCTGGGGACAGCATTATCAGTTCGGCGCGATCTGTCTCATCCTGCCGCTGCTTCTCTGGACGATAGAGCGGCGGATCCGTGATCCGCGCAGATGGCCTGCCCTGACGGTCATGACCTGCATCTGTGCACTGGACAGCATGTACCTTTCCTATATGTCGCTGATCATCTGCGCTGTCTATGTGATGGTGCGCTGTCTTATGCGGAACGGAAAATTCGTGTGCTGGTTCCGGAACGTGCTGGCCTGCGCCTGGCCTATGGTTCTCGGCCTGATGATGGGATTCATCAATCTCTGGCCATCCTATCAGGCTATCCGTGTCTCGTCCAGGCTTTACTCTTCCTACAGCCTGATCGGGCGGCTCCTGTATTTCGGAAACCTTTATGCACCGTCTTATTACAGGACGCTTTTCATGCGCCTGTTTTCAAGTGCAAGCGAAGGAATCACGGCTTTCGGCGGGTATCTGAATTATTATGAATCTCCGCAGCTTTTCTTCTCCATGCTTTTTGGAATCCTTTTTCTCCAGTACCTTTTCCTGATTCCTTCGATGAAAACTTCACGGAAGAACAAGGTCATCCATTATGCGGCGGCGGCGGCTGCCGCGGCCGGCCTTCTGTTCATGGAGCCGGGAATCCTGATGAACGGCGGCACGGCTCCTTTCTCAAGGTACACGTTTCTCTATATGCCATATTTTCTGCTGGTGTCCGGAATTACGCTGCATCGGATCGTGACGGAGAGGAAAGTGAATCCGGCTGCCCTTGCTGTTTCAGCACTTCTGATTTTTGTTTTTTACCGGACGGCGATTTTAGGGGATTATTCGAATTCCAAGAAGGGCATCCTGCTTCTTGCAGCATCCGGTGTGCTGATGTGTGCAGCCCTGCTGTTTTTCCGGTATGCAAAGGCGGAAAAAGTGCGACGTTTCATGCTGATCCTTCTGGCAGCCGGACTGGCTGTCAATGTCTGGAGCGATACTTATATGTCTTTCTTCAGCAGGAACACAATCTATAAAAACGGCGACCGCTATACCGAGAGCATGTACTCTTCCGATATCGAGCAGGCGCTGGAATATCTGAAAATGACGGATACGCAGTATTACAGGATCGAGAAGACCTTCGGCGCGACTTCCTGCATGGATTCCCTGGTTCAGGACTATCATCCCGTCAGCACATACAATTCAACCATGAACAGTTTCACGCGCGCCTATGTTGACACCTACTGGTCATCGCTCAGTTATCATGACCAGAATCATCTGAACTTTTCCCTGGGTTCCGGGGAAACGGATCAGGCACAGCTGGTCGGCGTTAAATACATCATCACGAAGCGGGATAACCAGAACCTGCCGGGCTATGAGCCTTATGCCCATTTCGGGAACTACACGGTTTTCAAAAGCACGAGCGTAAAAAACATCGCCAGCTACTACGATGAAGGAGATTATTCCGAAATCGGCGTCGGTGCGGAAGTTGAATATGAAAAGAGAGATACGGAAGCAGAAATTGAAATCTCCGATACGGGAAAAAGTGATTACGTAACGGCATCTGTGAATGTATCAAAAGACGGACTTCTTTTTACGGCGATACCCTATGAACTGGGATGGACGGTCGAAGTGGACGGGCAGGAAGTGCCGGCAGTCCTTACGGAAAAAGGTTTTCTCGGTACACAGCTGAAAGCCGGCAGCCATACGGTGACTTACCGTTACAGCTGTCCGTATTTTAAAAAGGGAGCACTGATCTCTTTTGCCGGAGCAGTCGTTTTCGTGCTGCTGCTGACCATGGGGCGCATCAGGAGGAAGAAGATTGAACGGAATGCCTCTCTATAAACTGAAGAAGGCCTGGCGCTATCTGAAGCATTTCGGATGGAAGGAATTCTGGAATCATGTCCGCGACCGGATGGAACCGGAAGAAGTGCCGTACGGACCGTGGAGGACAGAGCATCTTCCGTCGGAACAGGAACTTAAGAAGCAGAGGGAGACTTCTTTTGAAAATGCCCCTCTGATCTCCATCCTGGTTCCCGCTTACCGAACGCCGGAAAAATTCCTGGATGAGATGATCTCCTCCGTCACGGCACAGACCTACAGCAATTGGGAGCTCTGCATCGCGGATGCTTCCGATGACAGCAGCGTAGAGAATGCCGTGCTCCCGTATGCGCGGAAAGACAGGAGAATCCGCTGCCGTAAGCTGGACAGGAACGGAGGAATCTCGGCCAATACCAATGAAGCGGAGAAGATGGCGGCGGGAAGCTACCTTGCGTTTCTGGATCATGACGATCTCATTGCCCCGGAGTCGCTCTTTGAAGCAGCGAAGGCAATTCTGGAGAAGAAAGCCGATTTTCTTTATTCGGATGAAGACAAGGTCTCCGCAGATCTTTCGAAATATTATCAGCCGCATTTCAAGCCGGATTTCAATCCGGATCTGCTGAGGTCAAACAATTACATCACGCATTTCCTGATCATGAAGAAGACTCTGTTTGAAGAAGCCGGAGGGCTGGATGACCGTTTTGACGGTGCCCAGGATTATGAGCTCATTCTGCGCGCGGCGGAGAAAGCGGAGAAGATTGTCCATATTCCGAAAGTACTTTATCACTGGCGGACGCACGAATCTTCGACGGCGGATAATCCGATGAGCAAGGCCTACGCCTATGAGGCAGGGAAGAAAGCCATCGAGGATTCGCTGAAGAGATCGGGATTTTCAGGGACGGCTGAAATCCTGAAAGACTACGGTTTCTACCGCGTACATTACCGGCTGACGTCGGAGCCGCTCATCTCGGTCATTATTCCGAACCGCGATCATGCGGATATTCTGAAAAAATGCCTGGATGCCCTGCGGAATGCTTCCTATAAAAACATTGAAATCATCATCGTGGAGAACGGAAGCACCGAAGAGGAGACACGGCGCTATTATGAAGAACTGAAGGAGGAAGGAAATGTTCATATCGCAATTTATGACGGAGGCTTCAATTATTCCGCCATCAACAATCTCGGCGTAAGATCGGCCGCGGGAGAATACCTTCTTTTTCTGAACAATGACGTGTACGGCACCATTTCCCCGGACTGGCTTTCGGAAATGCTGAGCGTCTGTGAGAGACCGGATGTCGGGGCGGTCGGAGCCAAGCTTTATTATCCGGACGATACGGTCCAGCATGCGGGATGCGTCATCGGAATCGGCGGAATTGCCGCGAACATGTTCGCCGGCCTGCCGCGCAGCCGCAGCGGCTACATGCACAAGGCATCCCTGATGCAGGATCTATCCGCCGTGACGGCGGCCTGCATGCTGATGAAAAAGAAGACCTTTGAGGATGCGGGAGGTTTTACGGAAGAACTGGCTGTTGCCTTCAACGATATCGACCTCTGTCTGAAGGCAGGGCGGAAAGGCTGGAGAATTGTCTATGATCCGTATGCCGAGCTCTACCACGATGAATCGAAGAGCCGCGGAGCAGAGGATACGGATGAGAAGGTCCGGCGGTTCCAGAGTGAAATCGAATACATGAGGACGCACTGGACGGATATCCTGAAGAACGGCGATCCGAACTACAATCCGAATCTGTCGGTTAAAAAATGGAACTATTCGCTCAGGGCAAGATGAGAGGAAAATGGACCGGAACGATCTGACTGCAGTCGTCATACCGAATTTCAACGGCGCCGCCTATATCCGCGGGTGCCTTGATTCCCTGCGCGCTCAGAAAGGCATCGCGCTGAAAATCATCGTCGTGGACAACGGATCGGAAGACGGAAGCGCTGAGGTCATTGAACGGGAATATCCGGAAGTGCAGCTGATCCGCCTGGAAACAAACCGGGGATTCTGCGGGGCGGTCAACGAAGGAATCCGTGCCGCCGGTTCTTTTCGGTACATTATCCTTCTGAACAACGATACGAAGGCGAATCCGTTTTTTGCAAAGAAGCTGTACGATGCGGCAGAGAAGGATGAACGGATTTTTTCCTGTCAGGCAAGAATGCTTTCCATGAAGGATTCCGGAATCATCGACGACGCGGGTGATTTCTACTGCGCTCTCGGATGGGCTTTCTCAAGAGGGAAGGGAAAGCATGACGGGAAGAGATTCCGGAAAAGCACGGATGTCTTTTTTACCTGTGCCGGGGCAGCCATTTACCGGAAAAAAATCTTCGATCAGATTGGCTTGTTTGATGAGAATCATTTTGCTTATCTGGAAGATACGGATCTGGGATGGAGAGCCCGGATTGAAGGCTACCGCAATGTCTATGAACCCGAAGCCAGCGTCCTTCATATAGGAAGCGCGGCGAGCGGCTCCACTTACAATCTCTTCAAGGTCCGGAATTCTTCCAGGAATTCAGTCTATCTGATTGCGAAGAATATGCCGGTCCTTCAGCTGATTCTGAATCTGCCGCTTCTGATTCCGGGCTTCCTGATTAAATGGGTTTTCTTTATCCTGAAGGGATACGGACGGGAGTATGCCCTTGGGATCGGAAAGGGCTTCCGGCTGAGCCGGAAGGGACGGCAGGAGGGAAGAAAGGTTGTCTTCCGTGCAGAAAACCTGAAGAATTATTTCGTGATTCAGCTGGAACTGTGGATCAATATCTTCCGGAGAATTGCAAATTTCTTTTACCGATAGCGGTAAAAGACGCCCGGAAAGCTGTAAGTGAATGCTCAAAGAATACCGGAAAAGACTTGAAAAATGACGGAATTTGCGGCAAGTTAAGGGAATTTTAAGGATTCGCCGGGAAAAGAAAACTTGCGGATTAAGATACGGTATAGTATGATATTCACTTGAAGATTTAAAAGGGTATTGGGGTATAGGGGCTTGATAGAGGATAATCAAAAGTATTTTAACCGGCTTTTGGTTCTGATTGATGCCGCTGTCATTGCCATATCGTATGTCCTGGGGTGGTTCATACGGTTCCGCAGCGGGATTTTCCGACATTCTTTTGAGTCGGTGCCGGTACCCGTCTATATGACGGCGCTCTTTGTGATCATACCGGTTATGATCATTCTTTATTCGGCATTCAATCTTTATACGGCAAACCGCATGAAGGGACGCCGGAATGAGATCGCCGGTATCTTTGCAGCCAATGTCGTTTCGTACCTGGTCTTCCTGGTTGTTCTTTTCCTGTTCCATCAGGATGACTGGTCGCGTTCGATGATTGCCCTCTTTTTTGTCTTCAATGTCATTCTGGACATCCTGGCAAGGCTGGCTGTATGGGCATCGCTGAAGAAGATGTGGAAGTCCGGACTGAACCAGAGGAACGTTCTCCTCGTCGGATACAGCCGAGCGGCGGAAGAATATATTGACAGGGTCCTCCTGAATCCTCAGTGGGGATTCAACATCAGGGGAATTCTGGATGACAAGGTCCAGGCAGGAACGACTTACAAAGGAATCAAGGTGCTCGGCAGGATTGACAACCTGATGGTGATCCTCCCGGAAAATCATCTGGATGAGATTACGATCACCCTCAGCCTGACGGAATATTACCGGCTGGAAAAAATCGTGGCGCTGTGTGAGAAATCGGGCGTGCATACAAAGTTCATTCCCGATTACAACAACATCATCCCCACGAAGCCGTATACCGAAGATGTCCTGGGACTGCCTGTCATCAACATCCGGTATGTGCCGCTGTCAAATGCTTTTCCGGCAGCGATGAAACGGCTGATGGATATTGTGGGCAGCATTCTGGCAATCGCTGTTTCCTCGCCGGTCATGCTGGTGTTTGCAGTCCTGATCAAGGCAACTTCCAAGGGACCGGTTCTGTTCAAGCAGGAAAGGGTGGGACTTCACAACCGTCCGTTCATGATGTATAAGTTCAGGTCGATGGTGGTTCAGGACCTGAAGACGGAAGATGAGACGTGGACGGTCCGGAACGATCCCAGGGTCACCGGAATCGGACGAGTCATGAGAAAGACAAGCATTGATGAACTTCCCCAGCTTTTTAATATCCTGAAAGGGGATATGAGCCTTGTGGGACCGAGACCGGAGAGACCTTTCTTCGTGGAGAAATTCCAGGAAGAGATTCCGCGGTATATGATCAAGCATCAGGTCCGGCCTGGTCTGACAGGCTGGGCGCAGATTCACGGATACCGGGGAGATACCTCGATCCGCAAGAGAATCGACTACGATCTTTATTATATTGAAAACTGGACGCTGGGACTTGATATCAAGATCCTGTTCCTGACGATTTTCAGAGGTTTTGTCAACAAAAACGCATATTAAGAGGTTAAGAGGTTTTTATGTCAAATTATCCGAACAGAAAGAAAAGAAGAAGGAAAAAAGGCAGTATCGTACTTTTCGTCATTGAACTTCTGATTCTGGCAGCTCTGGTTGTAGGCATCTTTATCTACGCAAAAATCAATCAGGGTCTCCGCAACATCGGGGCATCATCGAACAGTACGGCCGCTTCGACCGTTTCCGATGAAAACCTGAATACGGATAATGTCACGGTCAACTCCGCGGCGACTGTCGACAAAGTCATGCAGGGCTATACGAACATTGCACTTCTGGGCATCGATGCGCGGGATACGGATGATTTTGATTACTGCAATTCCGATACGATGATCATTGCCAGCATCAACAACGACAACGGGGAAGTCAAGCTCGTATCCGTCTACCGGGATACCTACCTGAACATCGACGGCGACAACTACGATTTCCAGAAAGCCAATGCCGCCTACTGCAACGGATCCGTCAAGCAGTTCCTTTCCATGCTGAATACGAACCTGGACCTTTCCATTACGAATTACCTGGCTGTCGATTTCAAGGCGGTCGCCGTTCTCGTTGATGATGTCGGCGGGATTTCCATCACGATGACCAAGGATGAAGTGGTCAATCTGAACAACTACTGCGTCGAGACTTCGAAGGTCACCGGCATGACGTATGAGAAACTGCCGGAGGCGGACGGAACGTATACACTGAACGGCGTACAGGCTGTTTCTTATGCCCGGATCCGCTATACAGCCGGAAACGACATGAAGCGTACGCAGAGGCAGAGACTCGTCATTGAGAAAATCGTCGAAAAAGCCAGAGGGCAGGGAATGGACGCGGTGAACGAAATCATCAACGATGTCTTCCCGCTCTGCAAGACTAATCTTTCCAATGCCATGATCGTCAAGATGGCGGCACAGATGATCGGCTATTATGCCATTGTCAATACGACCGGATTTCCGTTTGAATACCTGGGGGATTCGCCGTATATCAACAGCGAGTACCTGGTGCCGGTCACTCTGGCCACGAATGTAAAGGAGCTTCACAAGTTCCTCTTCAACGATGATAATTATACACCGTCGGAGACAGTTCTGGATTACAGCTACGAAATGGAGCAGAACAGCGGTTACACCGAGGACGACATCGAGAAAGCCAAGGCGGCTTCCGTCATACCGGCCGCAGGATCAGAAGCAGACAGCGTCAAATAAAACGATTCACGAAGCAAAAGCCGGGGAGTACCATTTCAGCTTCACAGAAGAAGCTCAGATGGTACTTTCCTTCTGAATGAGGGCTGAAATGAAAAGACATCCGAGCGTGGATGTAATCATTCCCGCGTACAGACCGGACGCAGGACTCCGGGAGCTTCTGGAGAGACTGGAAAAGCAGACCTATCCCGCCGGACACATCCTGGTCATCAATACGGACGAATCCCTGTGGGATCCGAGGCTGGTCGAGGGCATGAAAACCGTCGAGGTTTTTCAGATTTCCAAAAGCCGGTTCGATCACGGCGGAACCCGCGACATGGGTGCCGGTTTTTCAAATGCGGACATTCTGCTGTTCATGACGCAGGATGCGGTGCCTGAAGATGCAGACCTCATTTACAGGCTGGTTCAGGCCTTCCGCGATCCGGATGTCAAGGCTGCCTATGCCAGGCAGGTTCCGAATGAGCACTGCCAAATCATCGAGGGCTACACGAGACAGTTCAATTATCCGGATGAGGAAATGAAGAAGACAGCGGCAGATCTGCCCAGGCTCGGCATTAAGACCTATTTCTGTTCAAATGTCTGTGCGGCATACGACCATGAACTGTATAAAGAAATCGGAGGGTTCACGAGACCCTGCATTTTCAACGAGGACATGATTTACGGGGGACGTCTCATCCGGCTCGGCTATGCCATCCGCTACGTTGCATCCGCTTCCGTCATCCATTCCCACAATTATTCAAACGGTGAGCAGTTCCACCGTTATTTTGACAACGGCGTGTCGCAGGCCATGCACCCGGAGGTTTTCAAAGGAGTGCCGAGTGCACGGGAAGGAAAGAAGCTGGTCAGCCGGACGCGGCATTATCTGAGCAGTATCGGGAGAGGGTACCTGGTCCCGCATCTTTATATGCAAAGCTTCTGCAAACTGGCGGGCTTCCGGCTGGGAAAGGCGTACCGGATCCTGCCGAAGGCACTTGTGATGAAATGTACCTGGAACAAAGATTTCTGGAGCTATCATGGCTCCGATGACTGAGGAGGCTTAATTATGTGCGGCATTGTCGGCTATATCGGAACAGAACAGGCAGGCCCGATTCTTCTGGACGGCCTGTCAAAACTGGAATACAGGGGATATGACTCCGCCGGCATCGCGGTCTTTGATGAGGCGGAGATGAAGATCAGCTGTGCCAAAGCGATGGGAAAACTTTCCATTCTGTATGAGCAGACACACGGCGGCACGACCCTGCCTGGAACTGCCGGCATCGGCCATACCAGATGGGCTACCCACGGGGCGCCGTCCGTTGAGAATGCGCATCCTCATTTCAGCGAGGACGGCAGCATTGCGGTTGTGCACAACGGCATCATCGAGAACTACATGAAACTGAAGAAAAAGCTTCAGTCAAAGGGCATTGAATTCAGGTCCGAAACCGATTCGGAAGTGGTTGCGCAGCTTCTTGAATACTATTATGACGGCGATCCGGTCAAGGCAATTTCCACGGTCATGCAGAGAATTGAAGGCTCCTATGCGCTGGCCATTCTGTTCCGCGATCATCCGGATCATGTCTATGCGGCACGGAAGGACAGCCCGATGGTCATCGGTACGTCGGACAGCGGAAACTTTATTGCCTCGGATGTCCCGGCAATTCTCCGCTATACGCGCAATGTCTACTTTGTGGAAAATGAAGAAATCGTCTCCATTTCCCGCGAAAAGGTTTCCTTCTGCAACATTGACCGGGAGCCGATTGAAAAAGAACTGAAGACGATTGAGTGGGATATCGATGCCGCTGAGAAAGGCGGCTATGAATATTTCATGCTCAAGGAAATCTATGACCAGCCCACTGCCGTCAAGAATGCCCTGAGTCCGAGAATCTGTGACGGACGGATTGTCATCGAAGAACTGGGGATGACGGATCAGGATATCCGTGACATGAAGAGAATCTATATCGTTGCCTGCGGTACGGCTTACCATACCGGCGTTGCCGCAAAATATATTTTTGAGGAAATGGCCCGTATTCCGGTGGAGGTCGATGTTGCTTCGGAATTCCGCTACCGTAATCCGATCTGTGACCCCGGCACGATGGTGATCATCGTCAGCCAGTCGGGAGAGACCGCCGATTCCCTTGCAGCGCTGAGACTTGCGAAAAGCAAAGGTCTCCGGACGCTCGGCATCGTCAATGCAGTCGGATCTTCAATTGCCCGTGAAGCGGATCACGTCCTGTACACCTGGGCCGGACCGGAGATCGCCGTTGCAGCTACCAAGAGCTACAGCACGCAGCTCATTGCCCACTATCTCCTGGCGGTCAAGTTTGCCTCGGTCCGCGGCACAATTAATGAGAAAGAACAGAAAAGTCTCATCCGGAGTCTGGAAGAACTTCCGTCCCAGATTGAGATGCTTCTGGCAAATCAAGAAAAAATCCAGAAGTTTGCAAACCGCTATCTGGCGGCAAAGGATATCTACTTCATCGGCAGAGGCCTTGACTATGCGGCATCGCTGGAAGGTTCTTTGAAGCTGAAGGAAATTTCCTATATTCATTCCGAAGCCTATGCGGCAGGCGAACTGAAGCACGGCCCTATTTCTCTTGTAGAGGACGGAACGCTGGTGATTTCCGTTCTGACGCAGGAAGAGCTGATCGCAAAGACGCTGTCCAATGTGCAGGAGGTCATCACGCGCGGAGCGTTTGTCATGGCCGTTACGACATCCGGTCATGTTGAGGTTGAAAAGTCGGCACAGTACGTTCTGTATCTGCCGAAGACAAGCCGGTATTTCACCTGTTCGCTGGCAGTCATTCCTCTTCAGCTTTTTGCCTATTACATCTCGCTGGGCAAGGGACTTGACGTCGACAAGCCTAGAAATCTGGCCAAGTCGGTCACGGTTGAATGAATCCGAACAAGAGGCTGCAGGACATCCGAAAAAGTCCGGCAGCCTTTTTTTATGATTTAATCACAAAGTAGACACAATTATCCCCTATTCTGATAGAAGATCCAGAAAGGGGTTTATGAATCATGAGTGATGAATGGAATTACGGTCAGAATTATGCAGGCAGCGAAAGCACGGAGCAGCCTGTAAATGAGGGCAGATCGGCGGAAGGCGATGCTTCGGCACCCTTCAGCTCCGGCAGGACGGAATCCGTCAGTGTCTCAGCAGCTGAACAGGAGGCTTCTTCCTCTGTGAATCCGGATGTACAGGATCGTTCTGCGCAGCAGGACAGTGCGCAGACTGTCAATTCGCAGACTTTCAGCCAGCAGGACAGTACTTCGCAGGATTTCCGTTCTCAGAATGACAGCACGCAGAACACCGGCGGGCAGGATACCGGTACGCGGAACGACGGCTCACAGACATACGGCTCGCAGGCTTACGGTTCACAGGATACCGGGACGCAGAATTACGGTTCCCGGAACGATTATTATGCACAGAATTCCGGAACGCAGAATTATGGTTCCCAGAATGAAAGCTTTACGCAGAATTATGGTTCCCAGAACTATGGCTCTCAGAATTACGGCTCTCAGAATTACGGCTCTCAGAACCACGGTTCTCAGAACTATAGTTCACAGAACTATGCTTCCGGGAACTCAGGCTCACTGAATAACGGTTATGCGCAGAATTCCGGAAGCCAGAATTACAGCTCTCAGGATAACAGCTATGCGCAGAATTACGGAGGTCAGAATTACGGTTCCCAGAATGACGGCTATACGCAGAATTACGGAAGCCGGAATTACGGTTCCCAGAATGACGGCTATGAGCAGAATTACGGAAGTCAGAATTACGGCTCCCAGAATAACGGCTATACGCAGAATGATGCCTCCCGGAATTCCGGTGCACAGAGCGGAGGACAGAACTTCACGATGCCGGGCTATCAGGCTCCGGGGACAGATGTCACCAGATATAACAGCAGACAGAACAGCGGGTATGATACCTATCAGTTTTCCAGCCAGCCTGCAGGCGGACAGTCTTCCGGAGGTTCGGACAAGCCGCCGAAGAAATCTTCCGGTCTCGGCAGGAAAATCGGGATCGGAGCAGCGATTGCCGGCGTGTGTGCTCTTGTGGCAGCACTTGTATTTCTCGGCGTGTCTCTCCTGGGAAATGCCATGACCGGAAATCATAATAACGGGAATAATCAGCAGTCTTCGGCAGCAATCAGCAAGCCGGATCAGGGAACTGATTCTTCGCAGAGCAGTTCAGTCGGGTCAACGGAAAGCAAGGGAGATGCTTCTTCCAAGACGGACAGTTCTTCGGATACCGGAACAGCAGTCAATAATTCCGACGGCGATATGAGCATTAAACAGGTAGCAGCAAATGTCATGCCTTCCATGGTCGCCATTACGACGAAGACGGTGCAGCAGGTGCAGTCTTTCTTTACAGGAGAGACGCAGGAGTATGAAGCGGAAGCAGACGGTTCGGGAATCATCGTCGGACAGACCGATACGGAGCTTCTGATTGCGACAAATAACCATGTCATTTCGGGCTCGGATACGATTTCCGTTGCCTTTGTCGACAACAGTGCGGCATCCGCTACCATCAAGGGGACGAATGCAGATGAAGACCTTGCCGTGGTAGCCGTCCAGCTTTCGGATCTGACTGATGATACCAAAAGCAAAATCTCGGTAATCACCATCGGCGATTCTGACAGCTGTCAGGTCGGTGAATCGGTTGTGGCAATCGGCAATGCTCTCGGTTATGGCCAGAGCGTATCTTCCGGCATTATTTCCGCATTGAACCGTACGGTAACGGTTGACAATGTCAGCCATACCCTGCTTCAGACGGATGCGGCCATTAACCCGGGCAATTCCGGAGGCGCTCTTCTGAACATGAAAGGCGAGCTGATCGGAATCAATGAAGTCAAGTATGCGGATACAACGGTTGAAGGCATGGGATATGCCATTCCGATTTCCAAGGCTGAGCCGATCCTGAACAAGCTGATGAACAAGGCTGACCGGCAGAAGGTGGATGATTCACAGGCATCCTATCTGGGTGTCAGCGTTAAGACGATGCCGACTGCTTATGTGCAGCAGGGTTATCCTGCAGGAGCCTATGTTGACAGTGTCGTAAGCGGAGGGGCAGCCGATAAGGCCGGAATCAAGGAAGGTGACATCATTACGGCGATTGACGGATATTCCGTTACTTCAGCGGATGACCTTGTGGAAGAGCTGACTTACTATGCGGCCGGCACGACCATTGATTTCTCAGTCAGCCGTCTCAACAGCGATCAGACAGCCTATGAGACGCAGACGGTTTCGGTAACACTGGGATCCAAGGCAGATGCAGATGTTTCCGGAAGCACGTCGCAGAGCACGGACAGCCAGGCAGATTCCGGTACGCAGCAGAATCAGGGAGGCAGTTCACAGCTTCCGAACGGTACATCTCCTTTCCAGAACGGGACTCAGCAGCTTCCGGGAAGCGGACAGTAATCTGAATCTTACGCATGGCAGAGAGTGCGTGCAGGCAGGGCGGAATGTTTTTAAAGGGACGGAGGAATCCGTCCCTTTTACTTTAGAAAAAGTTCACTTGTGACATGCATCAGGCAAGGCTATAATGAAAGCTGTATTTCAGGAAAGAAGAGGATTCATGGACGACGAAAACCGAAACGGGAATCAGAAGAACGAAATAACAGAAGCATCCGCAGAGGATCAGAAAGAAGAAAAGAAAGTCGAGAAAATCTGCTTTCTCTGCAGGCGGCCGGAGAGTGTTACCGGACCGATGATTGATCTTCCGGGGAATATGCATGTCTGCCGCGACTGCATGCAGAAGAGCCTGGATACCATGCGCAGCGGAGGCGTGAATTATTCTTCACTGCTCAGCAATCTTCCGAATGTCGAAGCAATCGACCTTTCGGATTTCTACAGCAATTTCCGGCAGGATCCGGCGGCGGAAACGGAGAAGCAGAAAAAGACGGATGAGGTGCCGTTTACGATGAAGGATATCCTGCCTCCCCATAAAATCAAGGCACAGCTGGACCGGTATGTCATCGGTCAGGAGCAGGCCAAGAAAATCATGTCTGTTGCCGTCTATAATCACTACAAGCGGATCATCGGCGAAGAAAAGCTGAACAAGATCAGGCAGGAACAGAAAAAGCAGAAGATCAGGGATCCGAATCTTCCGGAACCGGTTGAAATCGAAAAATCAAATATGCTGATGATCGGCCCGACCGGAAGCGGAAAGACATATCTTGTACAGACGATGGCCAAACTTCTGGACGTACCTCTTGCCCTGACGGATGCGACGTCTCTGACGGAAGCCGGCTACATCGGCGATGATATCGAAAGCGTTGTATCGAAGCTGCTGGCGGCGGCGGGAAATGATGTTTCGAAGGCAGAGCACGGAATCATTTTCATCGATGAGATCGATAAGATTGCCAAAAAGAAAAATACGAACCAAAGGGATGTCAGCGGCGAAGCTGTCCAGCAGGGCATGCTGAAGCTTCTGGAAGGTTCCGAAATCGAAGTGCCTGTCGGTGCGACTTCCAAGAATGCCATGGTGCCTCTCAAGATGGTCAATACAAAGAATATCCTGTTTATCTGCGGCGGGGCATTTCCTGACCTGAAGGAAATCATCAAGGAGAGGCTGAACCGGGAAGGCTCCATCGGATTCCATGCGGACCTGAAAGACAAGTATGACGAAGATCCCAACATCATGCAGAAAGTAACCGTGGAGGATCTCCGGAAATTCGGGATGATTCCGGAATTCCTCGGAAGGCTTCCGATTGTTTTCTCACTGGAGGAGCTGACGGAGGATATGCTGGTCCGGATTCTGAGGGAACCGCAGAATGCCATCCTGAAACAGTACGAAGCCCTTCTGGCGATGGATGAGGTGAAGCTCACTTTTGAGGATGCGGCACTCAGGCTGATCGCGAAACAGGCACTGGAAAAAGATACCGGTGCACGTGCTCTCCGTGCAATCATTGAGGGCTTCATGACGGATATCATGTATGAAGTCCCGAAGGACGACAACATCGGAGAAGTCATCATTACGCGGGAATACATTGAGCACAAAGGCGGCCCGAAGATTCTTCTCCGCGGCCAGTCAAATGAATAGATTCTGTCAAAGTAATAATCACACTGAAAGGAGCAGTACCATGTCAAATGATTTCTTTGAGGATTTAGGCAAGCATTTTTCCGATGCGGCGAATACCGCGGCAAGCAAGACAAATGTTTTCTTTGAGACGCAGAAGCTGACTGCGCAGATGAACGGTGAGCAGAAGACGATCGACAAACTGTATCAGGCTGTCGGCGAAGCATTCTACCGTAAAGGAAATCCTCCCGAAGAGTACAAGGAAATGTTTGCCGAGATCAAGATGCATCTTGATCAGGCCGATGTGTTCAAGAAGAATATCGCGGAACTGAAAGGACAGAAAATCTGTCCGAAATGCGGGGCAGCGGTGAACAGCGAAGACTCTTTCTGCCCGAAATGCGGAGCACTGGTTCCGACGGCGGAGAAGCCGGCCGGCGATGCTGAGAAAACGGCAGCGGAAGGAACGGCGGATGATGCGGAGAAGCCGGAAGACAGTGATGATCAGACTGAGGAAACGACCGGTGATAAGATTGCGGTGAAAGCTGCCGAGATGCACGACGAAGTCGTGGAAGCCCTGAACAAGGCTAAGGAAACCGTAAAGGAAGAAACCGACAAGATCAAGGACGATTTATCGTAACAGCTGTCTGCATCAGGCGGCGGGAACAGGAGAACAGATGATTTATCTGCTCATTGCGGCAGCCGTTTTCTTTCTTGATTTTTTCCTTAAAAGATACATGGAGGATCATCTGGAAGAAAACGGCGAGCCGAAAGAAGCGCTCGGCGGAAAGATCTTTCTTCAGAGAATGAAGAACAGCGGCTCGGCAGGCGGCTTTTTTCATGAAGACAGCAAAAAAGTAAAAGTGGTTACAACAGCCGCTTTCGGCGTGACGGCCCTCTCTTTTCTGATTGTACTCTTTCAGAAAGGAAAGCACCTGACAAAACTGGCTCTGGCCTTTCTGACGGGCGGAGGAGCCGGAAACATGACCGATCGCTGGACGCACGGGTATGTGACGGATTTTCTGCGCATCCGGACGGGAATCGGGAAAATCGGACGGCTGGTCTTCAATGCGGCGGACCTGTTTATTTTCCTCGGAAGCATTCTGGCAGTCATCGGTTCGCTGCTGCCGGGCGGAAAATCCGGCAGGGAAAAATAAACCCGTAAAGAAACTGGTATTTTCATATGATTTTCATGTTGACGAACGGGATGAAACGTTGTAAAATGTTCATTGCCGCGCAGGAGTGGCGGAATTGGCAGACGCGCAGGCTTCAGGTGCCTGTGTTCGCAAGATCATGAGGGTTCAAGTCCCTTCTCCTGCACTGTATAAATGACCGGGAATGCCGTATTTATGCGGACTCCCGGTCTTTTCATGTCTTCCGTGCACCAAAAATGCACCAAATCAGATGATTATCTTGTCCAGCTTGTCATTGTTTTCCTGTTTCATCTTGTCTGTGATATGCAGATAAATCTCTTTTGTTATCTTTGACGTGCTGTGTCCCAGACGTTCAGATATCGCTTCAAGCGTCATTCCCTGTTCGAACATGAGAGAGCAATGCGTGTGCCGAAGAGCGTGTATCGTCAGCTTCCTCCCGATTATGCGTTCGGTCAGTTCACGGAAATACTTATTGTATGCGTAATAATCAATGTGCTCACCTTTTGCATCTGGGAAGAAGATATCCGTTCTGAATCCGAACTCCATTTCCATTTCAGCCGTGAACTTGTTGATTTCGTGAATGACTTCACGGAGCTGCGGCTGGACATGCACCGGCCGGATGGAAGATTTGTTCTTCGGAGGCGTCAGAATGTTATTGTTGAAATCCCACGAATGGTTCACATGGATGCAGTCATCTGTCACTTCATCCTTCGATAGACCGGCCAGTTCACCGACGCGGAGTCCGGAATATACCAGGAACTGCGTCATGAGCTTGTATTTCGGCATATTATCCATTTCAGACAGGATATCGGACAATTCTTCCGATTCAAGGTATTTGTCCGTTATGAGGTATTTATGAGGCTCTACGGTGTATGGCTTGAGCTTGCTCAGATATTCGACGGAATCCAGCAGTTCATCATTGTATGCCCAGCGCATGAGGATCTTGAAGCGTTTCAGGTGTTCGTTCAGCGTAGCCGGTCCTTTTCCTGAAGCGTCAAAGCATTTTTTTACATAGTGGGCATCAATATTGGATATGAGAGTATCTTTCCCAATCATGGATATAAGAGAATTGCATGAATGCTTGTTTCGTGACTGCGTGGATGTACGAAGGTCTTTTGTACCGTCAAGATACTCTTTGCAGAGCTGTTCAAACGTCATATCCTTCTTCCTGACGCTGAAATTGCCCTCTATTTTCTCTTTGAGCACTTTTCTTGCTGACTTAACCGTCTCACGCTTTGAATCGCTTAAAATGACAGATACGACCTTCCATTTTCCTGTCATGCGATCCTTGTACTTTTGGAAGTACCTGACGCGTCCGTCATCGAGATCTTTTCTGAACATTTCTTCAGTTTCGATTTCTGTTTTCATTCTTATGCCTCCGTGTTAAAATAGGCATGAAGATAGCATCCCCACAGGAAACTTCTTCATGATCGGCCGTCGCGGTGATTGCAGTCACTGCGGCGGTTTTTATTTATTCTTTATATTGGCTTGCGGCTTCAATGAGTTTATCTTTAAATTTATAAATATCATTAAGACTTTCAATCGTATATTTTGTGAAGTTTTTATTTTCGTCAGGTATATAAAGGTACTTAATTTTATGGTCAAGACTGATACGGCATATCGGCTTTCGGTTATTGTCTTTGTAGAGGATTCCGAAATAACTTTCCGTGTCACGATGTACAATATCTTCTATTGGAATTATACCGGCCAATATACCCCTAACAATATAGAATGCCTCAATCTCGTCTGGAGTAGTCACGATTTTTGATTCTGGTTCCGATTCTCCAGCAACGGGAGTAGTCTTCTTTTCAGGCTCAGTTTGCGCTTCAGGCGCCAGAGCTGAAGATATTCTTTGATTGACAGTCTCATTGATAAATGCAGTATATGAAAGTTTGACCAGAGGCTTAAATCGTTCTATTGCCTTCTGATTCTTTTGCCCATTATAGACAGAAGAGAGTACCAACTTTACAAAATCATCTGATGGATTGTTAAACTCACTTGAAAGATACTCACGGATAAGATTGGTGTACTTTAAATCGGAAGCAGTATCAAATATCTGTTCCTCATTAAACGATTCTTTGCAGAACTTTTTCACCTGTGGGATTAATGAATCCTTAATATTGAGAATATCAAACTCCATAAATGGCTGAAGATCCATCTTGTTTAATTCATCTAAATCAGTATAAAATTTGTAAACAAGTCCATTAGTCAGGATTCCGAATTTTGCTTTCGTTGTTCCAAAATATCGATATAGTTGCGATGTATGCCTATCTAAAATATCCGTGCAACTTTTACATTCGATTAAGATAGCAGGTAATCCGTCTTTCATGATAGCGTAATCAACTTTTTCACCTTTTTTTATTCCTACGTCCGCAGTAAACTCAGGACAAAATTCTGTGGGGTTAAATATGTCATATCCAAGGAGCTGAAAGAATGGAACAATAAATGACATTTTTGTGGCTTCTTCCGTCTGTATATTTTCTTTCATACTTGCGACACGTTTTGAAAACTCTTTTAAAGACTCTGCAAATTCCATTTCTAATTCCTCCTCTTTAGTAATTGTTTATTCTTTGGATTTCTTTATCAAATGATATTGGAGCATCATGCATGGTGTCAGGTTTTATTATTCCATTTTCTTCCATGAACTTTCTGCGCCGATTATAGGTCAGAAGTGCTCTCTTCACACAAACGTGGTCTTTACGCAATGATTTCAGCCAGTCGGGTATTTCTTCCGGCGTGATAGTCCTCTTTATGATCCCATGAGCGTCGGCTTCAATCTCTTGTACGTCGTGTCTTTCATAATCCCCACCTTCGATGTGATGAAGTTCGTGCATGTATTCTTTATATTGGGATTCGGAATCCAGACGCGCATTTATGAAAATGGTGTAGCTTCCGTCACTATTGACCGCCACAACAGCGTTGTCTTTAGATTGCTTCAAATCTTTTATTATGACGTTAATCGTCGGAGTCATGATTCTCCTTCCGCTTGAGAGCGAGGAGCATATCATAGACGATGTGCAGATCTTCCGGTTTCGCGTCACGCGCTGCATCGAAAAGGACACGAAGCTCTGGATTATCAAACATTTCCTGAGCTACTTTTGCGGTTTCTTCATTTTCGTAATACATTTGACGTTCAGATTTTTCTTCCATCAGATCTGACCGACGGCAGTTAAATATTTTGCACATCGAATCAACCTTATCCATACGCGGAGATTTTAACCCTCTGCACCAATTCGATACAGAAGTTGTTCCAACTCCGAGACGTTTAGCAAGATCTGCTTGCGACATACTGTATTTACTTAAAAAGTAATTTAATCTCTTTGAAAATATCTTATTGAATTCTTCTTCAGACATTGTTTAACGCCTCCTTATAGGTAAATAATACTCCAAAAGTGGACACTTATCAATGAAAGCGTGAAATAATTTCACTTTAATTGTTGACATACACTTAAAGTGAATGTATAATTCTTGAAAAAGGAGGTGATCCGTATTGAAAGCATTCCAAATTTCATTAGCTGCAGCGAGAGTAAACGCAGGTATGACCCAGAAACAAATTGCTGAGAAAATGCATGTCACAGAGAGGTCAATCATTAACTGGGAGAACGGGAACATAGTTCCTAATTCAGCTACATTAAATATGCTTTCAAATATCTACGGAATTCCCGTAGATGGTTTTTTATTACCAACAAAATCCACTTAAAGGGGACAAACGATGAAAATAAGAGATAGCACCATTCGAATGATTCCGGAAGATTACGACAACTACAACGGTCTGGCGAAAAGAATCGGCGTCAGCGTCCGTACCGTCCAGAGCCGAGTGAAGGAAATGGAAGATTCAGGTAACTATGGACGGAAAGACATCATCAGGGATGGTCGCATCATCCGGATCAGGACGGAATCATTCATGGATTACTTATCCAGAAGAGGAGAATGACATGGAAGAACTTAAAGTAGCAAACGGCGGTTCTGTCAGTCGTGACATAGAAATAAAAATAGTCCCATGCTGCTTGCAGGCGGCACAGGACAGGTCAAAAAAGAATAATGAGGTTAAAAGAATTGTAGCACGCCGTAAGGCGATCCGCAAGAACCAGCTCCTAAAATTAACATTCGGATGCGCAATCATTGCGGCAATTCTCTGCATCCTATCACTTGAAACATCATTTATCTATCTTATACCGCTTGCAGTGTTCGGAGCGTATTCAGCAGCTTTCTACCATGTTAACCGGGAGGTGCTGTGATGCCTGAAGAAAGCAAAGCAGTCCGAGCCCGGTCACGATCAGGCGCGATGCAAAGGCCATGATATCTGGCGGAAACAGCCGATATGCAAAGCAGATTCTCAATTACTACAACAAAAACACTTCATCAGGAAGACTTCCAGACAGAATATAAATCAAAAATCGGAGATGCACCTATGAAAATCTTTGATTATCCAGACCGTGAAGCATGGCTTAAAGGCCGCATGAAGGGCATAGGCGGGTCAGATGCAGCCGCAATCATCGGGCAGACACCATATAAGACCAACACGGAACTTTTCTATGAGAAGACCGGACATAGGGATGCAGAAGATATTTCCGGAAAAGATTGTGTCATTTATGGCACGAAGGCGGAAGAACCTATCCGTGAACTGTTTAAGCTCGACTACCCGGAATACATCGTAGAGCATCACCCATACAGAATTTACCAGTCTGAAGAGCACCCATTCATGCAGGCCAGCCTTGACGGCGAATTGACAGACCAGGCCGGACGGCACGGGATATTGGAGATCAAGACCAGCGAGATCATGCAGGCGTCGCAGTGGGCGAAATGGAAAGACCAGATACCGCCGAACTATTACGTGCAAGTCCTTCATTATCTGATCGTCACCGGCTATCAATTCGCAGTCGTTACCGCACACTTACGCACTACATGGCAGCAAGACAGGAAAACAGAAGTCAGGCATTACTTTATTGAACGTTCTGATGTAGAAGACGATTTAAAACTATTGACGGCCGAAGAGGTCAAGTTTTGGCAGTACGTCACAGATGGCAAGAAGCCACCGCTGATGCTGCCGGATATATAGGAGATAACAAATGGGAAATATTGTAGGAGTTGATTTGAATATCGACAAGGATTACTTGGAAAAGCAGGTACGGGATGTAGCACTTGCCGGAATGATGGAGATTCTGAATAAAGGTGACATGGTTGAGAAAATCGTGCGTGAAATAACATGCGTACATCTTGACGATAGAGGCCGTATATGCTCTGCCGGTTCATACGACGACAAAGGAACACTTCTTGAAACCATAGTCACATCTGCAATCCAAGCGGAAACAAAGGCGGCAATTAAAGAGCTTGTAGATGAACACAGAGAGGAAATCAGGTCATCCATCAAGTCAGAGCTTTTAAAGAAAAAGAATCGTGAAAATATCGCTGATGCTTTTATAAACACCGTTTCAAGAAGTTTTGGTGAATATTTCAAGCCTGTAGTTGATATTAAGTTTATTAAACCAGAATGATGAGAGGAGAACATAAATGAGTATGCAGATGATCGTATCATTCCCGGAAGAAAAAGCAAAGCTCCCGGAAATCAAATGGAATTATGAAGGCTTAAAGGCCGAGATCACAGAGAAATTGCAGAACTACAGTGCCGCCGTCGTAACCGACCCGGCCAGCTACAAAGGCGCAAAGGCAGACCGGGCGAACTTGTCTTCACTTGGAAAGGCCATCAATGACGAGAAAATCCGCGTGAAGAAGCTCTATAACGAGCCGGTCGCCTTATTCGAGGCCCAGGTCAAGGAAGTCCTTGCCATCATCGAGAACACGAAGGCCCCGATAGATGACGAGATCAGGAAATACGAAGAGGACGAGGCACAAAAGAAGCGTGACGAGATCGAAGCGTACTACAACGTCCAGGCTGAGCGCACAAGAGTATTGAAGAGTTCTGCCGGCTTGAATCCATCAGCAACCCGAAATGGATGAACGCGACCTACAAACTCGACGACATCAGGAAAGAGATCGACGCGGCATTCGACCAGACAGAGAAAGACATAGCCTCAATAGAAATCCTTAAAAGCCCGTTTGAAACATCCCTGAAGCAGACATACACACATACACGTGACGTAGGAGCCGCCCTGAAGCAGCACGCGGAACTTACTGAAATCGCTGAAAAGGAAGCGGCCCGTAAAGCGGAAGAGGCTGAAAGGCGGGCGGCCGCAGAGAAGGCAGAGGCCGAACGGAAAGCAGAACTTGAAACACAGCATAGCGAGCAGGTTGAACGTCACATGAACCAGGCAAAAGATACCATTGAAACCCTGCCTCCGGTCACGCCGATAGAGCAGACAGAACCGGAATATACCGTCATCCTGAAGATCAGCGGGAGCATGTCGGGCCTGAAGGAACTGAAGGTATGGATGAAGGAAAACAATCTCACATTTGAAGTCTATAAGGAGGCTTAACGATGGTAGGAAACACATTGCAGAAAGACCAGAAGAAAGCGCAGATGGTCGAGATCAAGGCGAACAACGAAACTTTCAATCTTACCGTCGATACGGTCAGGGACTACCTTATCAGCGGAAACAAGGAAAAGGTGACGAATCAGGAAATCGCCATGTTCATGAACCTCTGCCGGTTCTCACATCTGAATCCATGGGTCAGGGAAGTGTACTGCATCAAATATGGGAATGAACCGGCAACGATGGTAGTCGGCAAGGAAGCGTTCCAGAAGCGCGCCGAATCGAACCCGAACTACGACGGTTCAGAGGCCGGAATCATTGTACAGGACAAGGAAACCGGGGAAGTCATCTACCGCGTCGGAACGATGAAGCTGCCTGAAGAAACGATTGTAGGCGGCTATGCGGAAGTATGGCGTAAAGACCGTGAGCACAGCACACGCATAGAAGTATCGTTCGATGAATACGCGGCGCGCAAATCAGATGGAACCTTGAACAGCCAGTGGACGAAGAAGCCGGCAACCATGATCCGTAAGGTCGCGCTGGTGCAGGCGCTCCGCGAGAGCTTCCCGTCAGCACTCGGCGGCCTCTTCACGGCTGAAGAGCAGGGCGTAGAGGAACCGGCAGAAATGCCCGTCGAGATCCCGTCCGATGTAAAGAGAGAGGAACTGAAGCAGGCAGAACCGAATCAGGCAGAGCCGAAAAACGACATCCCGTCATCACCTGAAGAAGCAGAAGAACTTTTCAACCACTAAAGAGAAGGAGAGAAAACATGAGCCAGAGAGAAAGAGTAAAAAAGTACCTTTACAGCCATCACACCATCACACCGAAGCAGGCAGAAGATAAATTCGGCATCATGCGCCTGGGGGCCCGAATATGGGAATTGAGGCATCTGGAAGGTCTCAACATCGTTAACGAAAAGGCCGTCTCAAAGAACCGGTACGGAAAGAAAGTCTCTTATGCGAAATACCGGCTGATCCAGTAAGCGGGGCATTCAAATGTATGAACTAGAAGGCGTGAAGAAAATCAAACGCGGATGCTCGGACTGCTACGATGTAAAGTTTGTATATTGGTATGAAGACAGGATCGTCCACGGCTACGGGGAAACGGAAGATGAAGCCATAGCCGATGCAAAGGCCAAAATCGAGGGAAAGATCAAATGATCGGAGAAAAGCCCGAAGTCCTGAAATGGCTTGTAGACCAGGCAGAGGGCGAGTATGAAGCGAAGCCGTACCGGAAGCACCGCAGCCTTTCAGCCAACAATTATTACTGGAAGGCTGTCGGGGAAATTGCGAAGGCGAACGGTATCACGAACCAAAGGCAGCACAACCTTCTGCTGCGCCGGTACGGCACATTCGCTGATGTATGCGGGGAGAAAGCCTATTGCATCATTCCAGACACGGATGAGGCCGAAAATGCGGCTTTGGAGAGTGAATACTTCCATCTATACCCTACATCCAAAATCAGGCCGGGAAACCCGAATTTCCGCGTCTACATCATGATTAAAGGCTCGCACGAGTACAACACTGCGGAAATGTCACGGCTGATAGACGGAACCATAGACGAGATGAAGCAGATGGGCCTTACACCGCCGCCGACGCGGGAAATCGCGGAAGCACTGAAAAGGATGCAGGATGAAGAAACCAAGAAGCGTAATCCAGGATGATTTTCAAGACCGGCTTCTTACAGGGATGTTCTGCATACATCACGTTTTCGAGGGAGCAGGCAGACGCCGGAAGTGTGAAAAATACGGCTTCCTTGTAGCCATCACGCCAGAGGCCCATGCACTGATCCATGCACACCCGCTTTCCGGGTATGACCTGTATCTGAAACAGGAATGTCAGAAATACTGGGAAGAGAACATCGGCACGCGTCAGGAGTTCATTAAAGAGTTCAGGAGGTCGTTCCTTTGATTAAGTTCACGATAGGCATTACGCCGGTATCTAAAAAGAACAGTCAGCGCATTCTCCGATACGGCGGGATATACGGCAGGCCCTTCATAGCCCCGTCCACGAAATACCAGGAATACGAGAAGGCGTCCATGCCGTTCTGCCCGAAAGAAGGCATAGATTATCCGGTAAACATCAAGGCGATATTTCACATGCCGACCCGCCGCCGCGTCGATCTGACGAACCTTCTGGAAGCCCTTGACGACGTTCTCCGCATCCACGGAACGATCAAAGACGACAGCGCGCAGAGCCCGGCAATCGTCGTATCACATGACGGAAGCCGAGTAGTCTATGACAAAAATAATGGGATGACAGAAGTAGAAATAATGGAGATAGAAGATGGCTGATGGAAACTATATCAAACTCGACAGGAAAATCCTTGAATGGGAATGGTATTCAGACGCAAACACCATGAGGCTTTTTATGCACTGTCTCCTGAAGGCAAACTGGAAGTCCGGAAAACTGAACGGCGTATCAATTCCACGCGGTTCTTTCGCCACAAGCTATGCGGCCCTTGCCTCTCAAACTAAACTTTCAGTTCATTCAATTAGAACAGCGCTAAAACACCTAAAAACGACAGGCGAAGTGACAAGCCGAACATACCATGATTTTACCATAATTACAGTAAAAAACTACAACTCATATCAGGCAATCGACAAGCCAAGCGACATCCAAGTGACAAGCAAGCGACAAGCAAGTGACAAGCAAGTGACAACGATAGAAGAAAGAAAGAATAAAAGAATAAAAGATATAAAGAATATATATGGCGCTTACAAACATGTCAGGCTTACCGAAGCAGAACTTCAGAAGCTGAAAACCGATTATGGCGACAGCATGGCAGAGAAGGCAATCACCTTCCTGGATGAATACATCGAGATGAAAGGCTATAAGGCAAACAGCCATTACCTCTGCATTCGGAAGTGGGTTATAAATGCCGTGAATGAAAGAGAACGCAAAACGGAACCGCCAAAATCATCAAAGCCGAATACGTTCAACAATTTTGAGCAGCGCCATTATGACTATGACGATCTGGAAACGAAAATATTAGCGGGAGGTAACGCATGAATACAGCCATTTTGATCGGGAGATTAACCAGAGACCCGGAAGTCAGATACACCACAGGGCAGAATCCTATCGCCGTAGCGAATTATACGCTTGCCGTAGACCGCCGTTTCAAGCGTGAAGGGGAGCCGGAAGCAGACTTTATCCGCTGCATCGCGTTCAAGGGCGCGGCAGAGTTTGCGGAGAAGTATTTCAAGCAGGGTACGAAGATCGCCATTACCGGGCGGATTCAGACCGGCAGCTACACGAACAAAGACAACGTGAAGGTCTACACGACCGACATCGTAGTTGAAAATCAGGAATTTGCTGAAAGCAAGAAGGCGGCCACCGAAACAGCCCAGCCGGAACCGCAGCCGCAGACCGATAAAGACGGGTTTATGAACGTACCGGATGACCTTGACGAAGAACTACCATTTACCTGAAAGGCGGAGATCATGACAAAAGCAAGAACTGACTGCCTGTTTTACGGAAAGATGGATGACGGAGGATGCCGGGCGCTGAATGAAATGGTCTGTCTGAAAAGACAATGCCCATTCTTCAAGCCAACAAAGGCAACGCCGAAGTTCGAGGCAAATATGGAAACTGATGAAAACGAAATGTGGCAGGAAATCTGGAAGAAGGTAGGCAGTAACCCATGAATGGACTGATTATTGACATGTTCGCCGGAGGCGGAGGGGCAAGCGTCGGAATCGAAATGGCACTAGGACGCCAGGTAGACATTGCCGTGAACCATGACCCGATGGCGATAAAGATGCACCAGATGAATCATCCTGACACGCTGCACCTGACGGAAGATGTCTTCACGGTCAACCTTGCAAAGTACGTCAAGGGCCGCCACGTATCGCTTATGTGGGCCTCACCGGACTGCACCAGCCACAGCAAGGCAAAGGGAGGGCAGCCGAGGTTGAGCGGGTTAAGAATCCTTCCGTGGGCCGTCGTGAAGCAGACGCGTGCCGTCAGGCCGGATGTCATCATCATGGAAAATGTCGAGGAGATACAGGAATGGGGGCCTCTCGATGCAGACGGCTACCCGATCAAGGAAAAGGCCGGTCAGGATTATCTACGGTTCGTTACGTCCATGATGTCTCTGGGGTATGAGTTCGACAGCCGTGAACTTGTAGCGGCCGACTACGGGGCACCTACGACGCGCAAAAGGTGGTATGCGATATTCCGGAGAGACGGGAATCCTATCGTCTGGCCGGAACCGACGCACAGCAGAAAGGATTGGGTACCGGTAAGCAGCGTATTAGACTTTTCAGACCTTGGCACGTCGATATTCGACCGGAAGAAGCCGCTTGCAGAAAAGACGATGAAGCGGATAGCAAGGGGAATACAGAAGTTCGTCATAGACGATCCGGAGCCATACATCATCGACGAAAAGCTGCCGTTCCTCATCCAGTACCACAGCGAGACGTCAGGAGATCCACGCGGTCAGAACGTAAAAGTTCCATTGCAGACAATAGACACGTCAAACCGGTACGGGATGGTAAGCGCGTTCCTCACAAAGTATTACGGACAGAGCGTAGGTGAAAGACTGGATGAACCGTTAGGAGCAATTCTTTCAGGCGGGAACCATTACGGAATCGTAAGCGCATTCCTGATGAAGTATTACGGAACCGGAGATAACTGCAAGTCAATCCATGAGCCTTTGCAGACCATAACGACGGATGACAGATTTGCCATTGTAAGCATCATGGGAGAACAGTACGCAATAGCGGACATATTCCTGCGGATGCTGAAGCCGGAAGAACTGAAGCTCGCGCAGGGGTTCCCGAAAGACTATGTAATAGATCATTACATCACGGGGAAGCCGGTAACGCACAAGGAGCAGGTCGCCCGGATCGGAAACAGCGTGGTGCCGGTCATGGCAAAGGCTCTGGTAGCTGCAAATGTACCGTATCTCAAAGTGGGAGAGCGGATGCCGAATATCCAGTACCACTTTGAAGGAAAACAGATGGCGTTCGCATAGGAGGAGTGAAATGGAACGTACAACAGAGGAAATTGTTAATTCACTTAATGGATGTGCAAAAAGCATTGGATGCGAAAAATGTTTTGCTAACTGGGGTAATCCTTGCTGTATCAGCGAGTTAGAAAAAGCAGCAGCTGATCGTCTTGTATCCCAGCAGAAGGAAATCGCAGAATTGAATGATAAATTGAATAAAAAAATGGAACTAAATGCTCGTATGGCTCACAGATTATATGAAAAAGATACTAGGATTTCGGAGTTAAAAAAACAGATGGCGGAGACGTACACGGCGGAACAGTTCAGTAAAGATATTGCTCGATATTTAGATTCAAAGTACATAGGTTATCCAGAAGCAATTTTAACACCAAAACTAATTGAAGAGTGGGCTGCGTCGCATCCAGAGAAGCCAAAGGTGACAAACGGAGATAAGTTCAGGGAAGTGTTTGGGCATAAAAACTGGGTGAAGTGCTATGCAGAGTCGATTCCTAATTGCCCCGTGGATGACTGTGAAGAGTGTGAGTACGGGATTAACGGTGAGTATAAGGAGCCGAAAAATGGCTGAAAACTGTTTAGAGAGGATGCAAAGAATCCGGAAATAAATACGGATGGGCGAAAGTATTGGATTACATCGGAGTGGGATATGATGACATTCCAGAGCAGTTAAGTCTGTTTGATAAAGAGTAGAAAGTTACCAGCAAGTTACCATCAAGTTAAATCCTGCGGTGCAGGTAAAGGAGAAAATATGGATACATTATCAGTATTTGCACTCGGAGAAGCAAACCGAGGAAAAGAAGAAAAAGTGTTTGACTGGGATAAGGCAGCAAGAATCATAAAAGATAAGAATGCAAAACACGCAGAAGCATTCCTGGAATCAGATAGGGAATGGACCGGAGGAGTGATTTTTGACGATGGAAGGCCGGTTAAAGACGATTACACGTTTCTCGCGAGCACATGGGCGACGCCAACACTCGAAATTGACGGAGATGAAGAAATTGAATGCTACATCATGAGCAATGAGACGCGATGGGACAGCGATACAAAGTGGCCGGAATCGTCACTTAAGATTTTAAACTCATAAATTTGGAGGAACGACATGACGAATGAAGAAGCAGTTCGCATTATGATAGCTCACCAGCGCACGCTTGAGGATGACACAGCCATTTTCAGCGATAAGATGCAGAAGGTTATAGCCAAAGATGACGAAGCGTTCAGAATGGCCATCAGCGCATTGGAGCATGACAGGTGGATTCCGGTTACGGAGAGACTGCCGGAAAACAAAATAAATCCGATGACGCATGATGCTTATGAATATCAATGCACAGCGAATTTTGGAGATGAAACAGACGTTAGATGCTATAAGTTTTGGAACGGACATTGGTGGCATGGCTCTGGGAATGTTGACGAGTATGTCACGGCATGGAAGGAAAGGTCGGAACCGTACCATCCGCAGGAACTTAAATATGCCGATGCAGATACCGCACAAGGCGGATTGCAGCCGGCAACATGAAAGCGGTGAGGGATATGAAAGATGATGCCCTGAAATGGATATGCGAACAATCAGCTGCGATATGCAACCACCCTGATGTATTTTCCTGCACATGGATAGCTAAAGGGATACGCGAAAGTGTCTATAAGGTCAGAAAGTACATGAAAGAACTTGAATCTGATGGATACGTCAAAAAAGATCATGAGGGCGGTATTAGCGACTGGACAAGCGAAATTTATTGCATCCATGGATATTCTTTGACGGAAAAGGGATGCGAACATAAATACTACAAGGACGCATACGACAAAGATGTTGAATGGTGGGATAAACATATACGGGAAAGCGAGGGAGAACATGGCAACAATTAAATTTCATCCAGTCAAATGTCTCAATGGAAAAACCGTATTGCGTCCGTACAGAGGATATGACTGCGACCATTTTGAATGGAATCATACTCCGTTTATTTATTCGCAATGCAATAAGCATTCCAGTAAATATTATTCCGACTGTGAACATTTGGGAAACCCGTTTAACTGCGCAGATTTTGAATGCAAAGACTTTCCGAAGAATGAAAGCGAGGGAGAACATGAGCAGAGAGATTAAGTTCAGAGTATGGGATAAATCTAGTAAAAGAATGTACGGTTGGGAATCCGTAAAGCGTGATGCTGATTTTGATGACATTGTGGACAGTTACGGAAATTGGATGCAGTACACCGGACTTCACGACAAGAACGGAAAAGAGATTTATGAGGGAGATATTGTCCGTCAGCGAAGATTGAGTTGTAAAGAGGGGAAAATCGTAGATTATCTTGTTGGATTCAATCATTATATGTTTACGGCAAAGGATAAGGAACATGAAATCTCATTATGCTCAATCGTGCCTTGCGCTGAGTTGGAAGTGATTGGGAATGTGCATGAGAATCATGAATTGTTGGAGGGATAACATGAATGAACTTGTAAATAAATCTGATGAGTTGATACCTCTGACAAAAGAGCAACTGTTTGAAATGAGAGGAAAGGCTGTACTTGTAACGCATATAGACGGAACTCCGATGCTTTATGGAATGGATAGAATAGCGGCAATACTTGATTCACAATCCGTTTATGGGAATGAAAATGACATTATGGCAATTTATGCCAACCATTTTACACTGGGAGGGAGTGAATATGGATTAACATGGATTGCCTATCCGTATGAACCGTTCGGAAAATCCGAACAGAAAAACGGCGTAGTACATGGACATTGGATTTTTAAGGATTCAACCGGAGGAGGATTTACTGAACCGATTGATACATATATTTGTTCAAAGTGCGGAAAGGTATCGGAAATGAGCTGCGCGTACATATCGAAGGACAATTTCTGCAAAAACTGTGGAGCAAAGATGGATGAGGACACGGAAAGAGAGGATGCACATGACAGATAGTGGAGCGCACAACTTAATAGCGGTAATCGTGTCACAGTCAGTGAAGGATTACAGGCATATACTGCACGCATCAAAGAGACACCCGGAAGACCCAACGCTTGAAGGACGGAAGAACGAACTTGAGAGATTCTTTATGAGCGGTTACTTCTACGAACTGACAGGGCGTGAAGGCGAGACGGTTATCAGACGCCTGCAAAGCGAAGAGCATTACGTGTGAGGTGGAGAATGACGATTGAAGAAAAGAAAGCATACCTGCGGAGATACAAAGAGGCAATAGGCAGATGCTCGGACATCAGCATCGAGATGGACAGGCTATACGAGGATCTGGTATACCCTTCCGTAAAGCTGGACGGTATGCCGCACTCAGGAACCGTCACGGACTTATCGGACGGCATGGTCGAGATTGACGGACTGATGCAGAGACTGAGCAAGGAGAAGGACAAGGCCGTCGCTGTCAGGGACGAGATAGCCGCGTGTATCGGACGGGTAGAGGAACCGACAGAGCAAAGGGTATTGCATCTCAGATACCTGACCCTTCTCAAGTGGGGAGACATAGCCATACAGATGGGGTGCGTATTGCGTAACGTGCATCTGATTCACAGGCGTGCGCTCGAACATCTTGAGATATAAAGTCTTCACTGTTTTTCACTATTATTCATCTTGACTTTCTGTTATGGTTACGATGACGAAATGGGAGATAAAGGACTGTCCGGGTGGGCGGCCCTTTTATTATGCCCCTGGTATCTTTCTGAACCCACGGGGGTCTTATATATAATACCCGCCCACGTTGGAGGATGTGGATTATGCCACGTGATAAACGGAAAGACAACGCATCAGTACGCAAGAGATACAGGCCTGACAAGGATGGAACGCATCGCCTGCAGTTTGAACACAACAAGAAGATTATATTCGCAACACAAACAGTGTGCGCATTATGTGGGAAACCAGTTGACTTCACACTTAAATATCCTGACCCTTGGTCAGCAACCATCGATCATATTATTCCGATTGATAAAGGCGGTCATCCAAGCGACTTAAGCAATCTTCAGCTTGCCCACTTCAGGTGCAACCGACTGAAGTCTGACAGGATACTTGATGATTCAAAGAAGAGAACGAGGAACAATGACATATTAGTGATTACAAATAGAATGCTTCCACAGAGTATTGATTGGACAAAATACCGGTCATAAATCCATGGGGGCATACCTCCCCTCAAAGGCCCGGCTCCGGACCTCACGCCGTACTGTGAACATTTTTCGCATAAATGTTGTAATTACAACGAATTAACAACGAAAGGAAACAATAATGGCCGAATACAGAGGAATCGAATACCTCCGCAGAAAATTGAATACAAAGCGTTCGAGAGTGCTGGAAAGATATAAATACTACGAGATGAAGAACGCTATGCGGGACTTCAATATCACGATGCCGGAGAAATTCAGGTATCTGAATGAGGTTCTCGGATGGTCTGCGAAAGCTGCGGATTCGATTGCTGACAGATTGGTGTTCAGGACGTTCGCCAATGACAATTTCGGAATGAACGAGATATTCGACCTGAATAACCGCGACATTCTGTTTGATTCTGCGGTTCTGTCATCTGTCATCAGTTCCTGCTGCTTTATTTATCTGTCAAGCGATGAAAATGGGACGCCGAGACTGCAGGTTATTGACGGAGGAAACGCTACCGGGATTTTAGATCCGATTACCGGAATGCTGACGGAAGGATATGCGGTACTGGACAGGGATGACAGCAAGAACCCAACGCTTGAAGCATATTTTATTCCGGGAGAGACGTTCTTCATACAAAAGGGATATGAACCGTACTCCGTAACGAACTCAGCGCCATATCCGTTGCTGGTTCCTATCATCTATCGTCCTGATGCGGTCCGGCCGTTCGGACATTCACGGATAACAAGAGCGTGCATCAGTATCCAGCAGTCAGCATTGAGGACGCTGAAAAGGGCAGAAGTTTCCGCTGAATTCTATTCATTCCCACAGAAATACATGACGGGACTGTCACAGGACGCTGAACAGATGGATAAATGGCAGGCAACGATTTCGTCGTTCCTGCAGATAACTAAGGATGATGACGGAAATTCTCCATCACTCGGACAGTTTACGCAGCAGAGCATGACTCCGTATACGGATCAGATCAGGATGCTGGCCGGTCTGTTTTCTGGTGAAACCGGATTAACGCTGGATGACCTTGGATTCCCGTCAGAAAATCCGTCATCAGCAGAAGCTATCAAGGCCGCGCACGAAAACCTAAGACTTGCAGCGAGAAAAGCTCAAAGGACATTTGGTTCGGGGTTCCTGAATGTAGGATATCTGGCGGCGTGCCTGCGCGATAACTACCCATACTTACGGAAACAGGTATACATGACACAAGCAAAATGGGAGCCGATTTTTGAACCGGATGCAGCGATGCTTTCAGGAATTGGAGATGGAGCGGTCAAGATTAATCAGGCGGTTCCTGGATATTTCGGGAAAACAAACTTACGCGATATGACAGGGGTTGATTCTGAATCATGACATGGTCCGATTATGAAGCGGTATTCAATGAACTTTACGCAAAGGATGCTAAAGTGCAAAGGCTTATTGAGAAGCTCATGAAGTCAGCCACTTATGAGGATGCGAATCAGTATGCCATAAAGATTGGGAAAATCCTGTCTAACACAATTAATCAAACCGGAGCATTATCGGGAGAGCTTACTGCGGATGAAGTGCGAAGCATCATTGATCCGGCATTGAAGAATAATTATCAGTTAGCATCAGACGCTGCCGGATATGCGCAGGAAGCAGCAAACCAAAAAGCTGGAATCGGTCTTAAGTCTGTAAAACCAGAACTCAGGCAGGACAGGGTGGATGGGATTGTCACAGAGATTGCGGATAAAGGGTATGACAATATTACAGCTGCAATAGAAGACCAGATTATAAACTTATCACAGTCTGCAATAGATGATACAGTAAAGGCAAATGTAGAATTTCAATATAATTCAGGATTAAATCCAAAGATAATACGGAAATCATCTGGAAAATGCTGCGAGTTTTGTAGCAAACTTGAAGGAACGTTTTCATATACAAATGCTCCAGAAAATGTATATCATAGGCATAGCAATTGCCGATGCACAGTCGAATATGATCCTGGTGATGGAAAGAAAAAAAGACAGGATGTATGGTCTAAAGTATGGAAAACAGCAGAAAAAAGTGATAAAATAATAAAATCAGAAAAGATAATTAAAGACAAAGATTCAGTAGCGAAACTTTTGAATATTACAAACGCGAATAAAATATCAATTCCATCAAAAAAAATTGATACTGGATCGCTTGGGTTCGATGAAGAACATATCAAAGTAAAGGGAAGAAATATAGGAAAAGAAGAAGCAGTACAATGGATTAATAATTCAAGATTTTCAATTGATGTATGGAATGGAAAATTCACAAAATTTTTTTCTGATGATGGTGCAACATATGTTAATAACGAAACACAGATAATCAGGACTGCATATTCAAAAAATGATTTCACACAAAATATTATTGATGCTTTAAAGGTGATAAAAAATGATTAATTATCCTGTAGAGTGTCCTCTTATGAATAAAAAGATTGAGGAAAATACATGCTTTGATATTCATATGGTTGTTTCCGGAGAAGCACCAAAGTATACGGCACCTGAAGAAATATTTAATGTGTTAAACTATCAATCTGTATGTAAAAATTGTAAATATCACAGAAATGATTAATACGTTATCAATTAAAGTTTGAATAAGCATCGGGAGACCGGTGCTTTTTTAATGTGAAAAAGGAGGCATACATGTATAGGATCAGAGATCCTGCACAGTTAACCAAACAAAACGGATGACAGGAGGGTAACATGGCGAGATTAGGACGCCAGACACCAACTCAATCCGTGGTTATTCCGTACTCGAAAACAAAAGGGCCGGATGCAGTAAAATTATACCAGGAAACAGGACGGACCGCTCTGGAATGGCAAGAGATTCAGATAAGCAATATCCTTGCCGTGAATGATGACGGACTGTGGACGCATACAAAGTATGGATATGCGGTTTCAAGACGTAACGGAAAATCTGAAATCGTAGCTATACGCGTGATGTATGGAATCATTGAACTCAAAGAAAATGTTCTCTATACATCCCATAGAACGACAACATCGCATTCAGAATGGGCGCGGACATGCAGGCTCCTGTCAAACGCCGGATATGAAGAACTTGGACGGAAAAAGAAATTCGATAAGCCTCCGAAGAAAAGTTACCGGACGTCAAAGCAGTTCGGACTGGAAACAATAACAATCACGGATGGAGGTTCTGTTTCATTCCGTACAAGGACGGACAGCGGAGGACTTGGAGAAGGGTATGACCTGTTAATCATTGATGAAGCGCAGGAATATACCGGAGCACAGGAAACTGCCCTGAAATATGTCGTATCCGACAGTATGAATCCGCAGACGATATTCTGCGGAACACCTCCGACAGCCGTCAGCTCCGGAACCGTGTTCATGAAGATGCGGGATGAAGCCCTCGAAGGGAATACTGAAAATACCGGATGGGCGGAATGGTCGGTTGAAAAGCAGACAGATCCGCATGACCGGGAATCCTGGTATGAAACAAATCCATCGCTTGGGGTTATCCTGACTGAAAGGAAGATTGCTGATGAAATCGGTCCTGATGAACTTGATTTCAACATCCAGCGTCTTGGATTCTGGATTAGATACAACCTTAAGTCAGCAGTCAGCCGATCTGAATGGGAAGAATTGAAATCTGACACGCTTCCGGTATTCTCAGGACACCTCTACATCGGGATCAAGTATGGGAAGGACGGAACAAATATTGCAATGTCCGTTGCGGTACATACGGATGCTGGTAAGATATTCGTAGAGGGAATTGACTGCAGGCCTGTGAGAGCTGGAGTCGGATGGATAATTGAATTCCTGAAGACAGCAGACGTCGATCAGGTTGTCATTGACGGTGCAAATGGTCAGCAGATCCTGGCTGATGCAATGAGAGAAGAAAAGCTGATAAAGCCGATACTCCCAACAGTCAAGGAAGTCATCATAGCAAATGCGGTATTTGAACAGATGCTTTCTGCAAAAACAATCTGTCATATGAACCAGCCGTCACTCACACAATCGGTCAGCAACTGCGAGAAGCGTCCGATAGGCTCGAACGGAGGATTCGGATATAAGTCAATCAAGGATACATCCGATATAGCACTGATGGAAAGCATGATATTTGCGCTGTGGCAATGCGCTGAAAAGAAAGTACGGAAAAAACAGAAGATATCTTGTTGATAGACAGACCGAAAGGCCTGTTTTTTTATTACCGATACCACCGGGTCAAGTTGGGAAGAAAGGATTTTATGGCAGATTTTACACCTATCACCACACAGGAAGAATTCAATGCTGCGATTGGTGAACGAATCAAACGTGAGAAAGAGACAATCTCACAGAAATACAGTGATTACGAGGATCTAAAGAATAAGACAACTGAATATGAGAAACAGATTGGAGAACTCAACAAAGCGATTGAGGATTCCGGAAAGAAATATGCAGATTACGATACAAAACTCGCGGATCTGCAATCAAAGGTGAGCGAATACGAGTCCAGCTCGGTAAAAACTAGGATTGCTCACGAAGTCGGAATCCCTTACGAGCTTGCAGGAAGGCTGTCGGGTAAGACGGAGGACGAAATCCGCAAGGATGCGGAATCTCTGTCGAAACTTATCGGCACACAGCACGCCGCTCCGCTCAAGTCGACAGAAACTGCTGTTGAAGATCCAAAGAAGTCAGCACTTAAAAATCTAGCAAAGAATTTAACAGGAGGAAATTAAACAATGGGTGACATTTTAACAAAAGGAAGTTTATTCCCGGAAGAACTGGTTCCGCAGCTTGTTCAGAAGACAACCGGTGCATCCGCGCTGGCAAATCTCTGCGCTTCTACACCAATCCCGTTCAACGGACAGAAGGAATTCACATTCCAGCTCGACAAGGAAGTGGACGTTGTCGCTGAAAACGGCGCGAAGTCTAAAGGCGGGGCGACGATTACGCCGCGCACGATCCTTCCAATCAAAATTGAATATGGCGCAAGAATCTCCGATGAATTCATGTATGCGTCGGAAGACCTGCAGCTTGACTACCTGACGGCATTCAGCGATGGATTCGCGAAGAAGGCAGCAAAGGGTCTTGATCTGATGGCATTCCATGGAATCAATCCGCGTACTGCGGTAGCGTCCGCCGTCATCGGTGACAACCATTTCGATAAAGCTATTACGCAGGCAATCACGCAGGCTTCCGAAACTGCAGATGCAGAAGTTGAAGCTGCAATCGCTCTCGTTCAGGGAAGCGATCACGATGTGACCGGAATCGCAATGGCACCGGCATTCAGATCCGCACTGGCAGCGCTTGTCACTACCGGCGGAGCAAAGATGTATCCGGAACTTGCGTGGGGCAATAAGCCGAGCGCACTGAACGGCCTGACGGCGCAGTCTACATCGAACTTAAGCGCAAATTCCAGCAAAGACCGCGCACTGGTGGGCGATTTCGCCAATTATTTCAAATGGGGATACGCAAAGCAGATCCCGGTTGAAGTCATCCAGTATGGCAATCCGGATAACGACGCTGATCTCGGAGACCTGAAGGGACACAATCAGATTTATCTCCGTGCTGAAATGTATCTCGGCTGGGGCATCCTTGATGCAACGGCATTCGCATTCATCAAGGCTGGTGCCTGATGAAATTACGGAACACAGTAACAGGAGCTGAAATCGAGACATCCTGCAAAGTGTCCGGTGGGAATTGGGTTGAGGTCGCTTCGGCGGCCTCTTCTCATGTCAAAGAAGAAGCACCTGAAAAGAAAGGTAAACCGGTGAAAAAATGAGCGCAGCAAACTATGCGACCGTCGATGACGTGCAGGCTTTATGGAGGACATTGACATCTGAAGAACAGACGCGTGCGACAAAGCTAATCGGAATCATATCTGCCTGCTTACGGGAAGAAGCAATTAAAGCCGGTAAGGATCTTGACATGATGATTTCTTTGGACTCTAACCTCGCGGAAGTTGCAAGATCAGTCACGGTTGACGTAGTTGCTCGCACCCTGATGACATCCACGGATCAGGAGCCAGTGACGCAGTTCAGCCAGGCGGCTGGAGGATACAGTGCGTCCGGGACTTTCCTTGTTCCTGGAGGTGGTCTGTTCATCAAGAAGTCGGAACTGGCGCGTCTGGGACTCACAAGGCAGAGATATGGGGTGATTGATTTCTATGGCGATGATTAAAGGGAAAGACGTCACTTTATATGACAAGGTAGAAAGCGGAAAAGACGGGTTTAACCATCCGGTATATACGGAGACGCCTGTCGTCGTGAGCAATGTCCTTATCAGCCCGGTATCATCTGACGCGGTAGTCAACGAGAACCAGTTGAGTGGGAAACATGAGGTATATGAACTCAGCATACCAAAGGGAGATACCCATGAATGGATAGACAGAAGGATAGACTTCTTTGGGGATTCATGGCACTCATTCGGGTTTCCTACGGAGCTGATCGAGGAGAACATACCGTCAGCGATACCATGGAACAAGAAAATCAAGGTGGAGAAATATGTCAAATCTTAACGTCATTCTCATAAGCGAAGGGATACAGGAACTTCTCAAGTCGGACGAAATGAAAGCGATATGCGAAGAACATGCGCAGGAAATCAAGAGCCGATGCGGAGAAGGTTATGAAATGGATACGCGTGTCGGGAAAACGCGTGTAAACGCGATGGTCTATGCCGATACGATAAAAGCTAAACGAGACAATTCCAAGAACAACACGATCCTGAAGGCGATGAGATGATTGAAGAGACAGTATTGAACTATTTAACAAGCGGACTTTCCGTACCGGTATACATGGAGCTTCCGGACGATATAAAGGGAGACTTTGTCGTTATGGAAAAGACAGGGAGCGGAAGAAACGACAGGATAGACGACTCGACATTCGCTATTCAGTCATATTCCGACAGCCTGTACGGAGCCGCACAGCTTAATGCTTCTGTAAAGAAGCTCATGGACGAAATAGACACGCTTGATTCTGTATGCGGAGTATCGCTGAACAGCGATTACAACTATACCGATACCACGCTGAAGAAATACAGATATCAGGCCGTCTACGACATTATTCACTATTAACGAAAGGAGCCACAATCATGGCAAATGATGCAACGAATGTAACAGTAGGAAAACCGAAAGTAGGCGGCGCAATTTACAGAGCACCTCATGGAACTACACTTCCGACAGACGCGACAACCGCTTTGGATGCAGCTTTCAAGGCACTTGGGTATGTCAGCGAAGATGGACTTACGAACTCGAACTCTCCGGAATCAGACAAGCTGAAAGCATGGGGCGGAGACACGGTCTACGCATATCAGAAGTCAAAGGACGATACATTCAAATTCAAGCTCATTGAAGGACTGAACGTTGAAGTCATGAAGGCCGTATATGGCGATGACAACGTGACAGGAACGCTCGATACCGGAATCACAGTCAAGGCAAACAGCACGGAACAGGCTTCCTGCTGCTGGGTAGTTGAAACGATCCTCAGAGGCGGAGTACTCAAACGTATCGTCGTTCCGTCTGCGAATGTAACGGCAGTCGGGGATATCGTCTATAAGGATTCCGATGCGGTCGGATATGATACGACCATCTCGGCGTCTCCGGATACCGCAGGCCAGACACATTATGAGTACATCAAGAAAGGGGCTGCAGCATGATAGAGGGAAAGACTTCTACCGGGTTCTCGTTCAAGCTGAATGAAAACATTATCGACAACATCGAATTGGTAGACGCACTCGCGGAAATGGAAGAAAACCCGATTGCGCTGTCAAAGGTGATGAAGATGATTTTCACGGACAAAACGAGAAAAGCACTTTATGACCATGTCCGCACAAAAGACGGAAGGGTCCCGGTTGAGGCGATAAGCAACGAGATCCGGGATGTCTTCCAGGCATTTGGAGAAAAAGGAAAAAAATCCTTACCCTCTCCGGAATGATAGGAGCCGACAGGGATGCAGTCATCTGCGACCTTGCCGAAACATACGGAATATTCGATTATCGGGCGCTGCCGGTAGAGATGCTGGCAACGCTCGTTGTCGGATTGAGGGACAGTTCCAGAATCAAGATGCATATAGCCGGTTCAAAATCCGCACAGGATACGCTTCTTATCGCAGCGGCGGTTGACAGATTATCGCTGATTGTATGGTCCATGTCGAAAGATGCTCAGACCGGAGAGAACCGTCCAAATATGCTTCTCCCAGTTCTGATGAACGGGAAGCAAGAAGAAAGAAATAACAGTAATACCGTGTTTGGAAGCGGAGAAGAGTTTGAAGCTGAAAGAGAACGGCTGATAAGGGGTAACTAATGGCTACTGAATTAGCAAAAGCATACGTCCAAATCGTACCTTCCGCGAGAGGAATACAGGGTTCTATTTCGAACGCCCTTGGAGGAGAGGCCACGAGTGCCGGTAATTCCGCCGGTCAGTCTGTAGGGTCTAACCTTGTCGGAAAACTCAAAGGAATTATTGCCGCCGCTGGAATCGGAAAGGTCCTTAAGGACACAATCACTTCCGGAGCGGATCTGCAGCAGAGCATAGGCGGAATCGAGACTCTGTTCAAGGATAATGCAGCTACGGTTGAACAGTATGCTGCGAATGCTTACAAGACCGCAGGCGTTTCCGCCAATTCCTATATGGAACAGGTTACGAGCTTTTCAGCATCATTGCTCCAGTCATTAGGAGGAGACACTGCAAAAGCCGCAGAATCCGCTAATCAGGCATTGACGGATATGTCAGATAACTCCAATAAGATGGGAACATCCATGGAGCTTATCCAGTATGCCTATCAGGGTTTCGCAAAGCAGAACTATACCATGCTCGACAACCTGAAACTTGGATATGGCGGAACCAAAACAGAGATGCAGAGGCTGCTTGCTGATGCGCAGAAGATTACTGGTCAGAAATATGATATCAGTAATCTGAATGATGTCTATTCCGCAATCCATGTCATCCAGGGGCAGCTTGATATCACCGGGACGACAGCAAAAGAAGCTGCGACTACTTTGTCAGGATCATTTAATTCTATGAAGGCCGCAGCGCAGAACCTTATGGGGAATCTTACACTCGGAAACGATATAGGTCCGTCATTGAGCGCACTTTCTGATACGGTCACTACATTCCTTGTAGGGAACCTGATTCCGGCAGTAATGAACATACTCGCACAGGTTCCTTCTCTTATCTTGAATGCTATTAAAGGAATCGTGACACTTGCTCCACAGGTAATTAAGCAGTTCGTTGATGGAATTGTTCAGTCTGCTCCGCAGGCAATGCAAAGCGGAATCGAGATACTAAAACAGATTGCAAATGGAATTGTTACAGGGATACCGCAGATCATCCAGTCCGTATCAGAACTCGTGACTCAGTTCATCGGTACGATTACGCAGAACATTCCGGGAATATTAAACGCTGGTATCCAGATTATTAAAGCACTTGTAGATGGAATCGTTCAGAATCTTCCTTCGCTAATAACGGAAGCAATAGAAGCTATCAGCGGATTTGTTAATGCGTTAATAGAAAATTGGCCGACAATTGTTGAAGCGGCATGGCAAATTATTAGTGCGCTGGTAACTGGGATAATGAATGCTCTCCCTCAAATTATTCAGACAGCAGGAACTGCAATCAAAACATTCATTGATGCTTTTGTGCAATATCTTCCGCAGTGTATTGAAATCGGAATGCAGATGCTCACGCAGCTCATTCAGGGAATCATAGACAATCTTCCTGAAATCATTACTACGATTGCACAGGTAATTGCAGAAATTGCAGCTGCAATTGTCGAGAATCTTCCGACTGTAATTGAATGCGGAGTTCAGCTGATTGTTGCTATTTTAGAAGGATTGGCTCAGGCAATTCCACAGATTATATCTGAAATGCCTGAGATCATTTCTGGAATATCTGACGCTTTTAGCCAATACGATTGGAACGCATTGGGGATGAGCGTTATACAGTCGCTTGAAGAAGGCGCAATGCAAATTTTCAATCTGTTTCCAGCTGATGTTCAGAATGCAATAGGCCCGATAGGAGATACACTAAAAACAGCATTTGGAGATATTTGGAATTCTCTTCAGAATTTGTGGACAACCCTTCAGCCAATGCTCCAGCAGCTTTGGACAGCCATGCAGCCGGTAGTTGAATTTATAGGTAATGTGCTGATGCGAATACTTGAAGGACTTGTTCCTGTTGTACAAGGAATCTTCAGCGCAATCAGCCCGATTATTGATGCGATTGGAGGATTAATCCAATTTGTCATTGGGATTGTTACTGCATTGTTTGACTTGATTACCGGAAAGCCGCAAGAAGCATTTAACGCAATCCAAGGTGCTATCGGAGGACTTGTATCATTCTTCCAGGGAATCTGGGATGCTATCGTTCAGATATTTTCTGGTGTGGTTGGATTCTTTGAGACCATATTCACAGGATCTGTAACATCAATAGATCAGGCATGGTCAAGTATTACAGGATTCTTCCAGGGAATATGGTCAGGAATATCAGGGGCATTTTCCGCTGTAGGTTCATTCTTCAGCACCGCTTTTCAGGGGGCAGTCACAGGAATACAGAACGCATGGGCAGGAGTCACAGGATTCTTTTCCGGTATATGGACAGGAATTTCAAACGCTTTCGCTGGTGTGGGCTCATTTTTTTCAAATGCATTCCAGGGTGCAGTTGACGGAATACATAATGTATTCAGTGGAATCGGAGACTGGATATCCGGTCTATTCACAAATATTCATATTCCTACGATTCATGTGTCTGGAAGTTTCAACCTTGATCCGGCACATTTCAGCATCCCGACAATCGAATGGTATGCAAACGGAGGAATCCTGACACAGCCTACGGTATTTGGAGCTATCGGTAATACTTTGCTTGCCGGAGGGGAAGCCGGACCTGAAGCAGTCGCTCCTATCAGTGAGCTGCAGAAGTATCTTGGAAACAGTGGAAACACATATAACTTTAACATTAATGGATTCAAATATAACACGGATGAATATATCGACAAGGCACTGGATGACTTTGCAACAGCCGTAATTCGGAAAGCGAGGATGAACGGAGTTGGTTAATGACGGAACGTATGTAATCTTGTCTGCGCTCAATACAGCCCGAGCACTGGACTGCGTCGGTGGTTCAGACAATAACGGAGCGAACGTCCGGATCTATGACCGGAGTGACGGAGACAGCCAGCTCGTACATATCACGACAAACAGTGATGGTTCGAGACGGCTGATCTTCGCACTTTCCGGGAAGTCCATTGACGTCACCGGAGGAACATTCGCAGACGGAAAGAACATCCAGCAGTACACGGACAACGCGACAGATGCGCAGAAATGGAATCTGGTAGACGCCGGAAGCACGGTAACGGTAGACGGAACAGCACTTGAACTCTACAAGATTCAGAACGCCACGAACACGGGCTATGTGCTCGATGTGTCAGGAGGCTCTGCTGCTTCCGGTACGAATGTACAGATCCATGCGGATAACGGAACGTCCGCGCAGAAATGGGCGCTCGTGGCGAAGAACGCGATACCGACAGGAACATACCTTATCCGTTCCGCACTCGATTCAAACGCGGTCATAGACGTATCTTCCGGTTCTCTCGCAATGGGAGCAAACGTACAACTGTACGGATCAAATGATACGAATGCGCAGATATGGCGGATTGAGGAATACGACTCGACCGGTTTATGCGTCATCTATAACACGAAATCCGGGTTATGCCTCAATGTTGACGGAAACATATCCGAGGACGGAAGGAACGTTCTTCAGTGGGAGAACGATGGAACATCCGCATGCAAATGGCTCATTGAGCCGAACGGTACGACAACACGCAACGGAGTGACGGTACCGACTTACCGGATACATTTCATGACCGGCTCAGGGAAAGTCATTGACGCGGCCGGAGGAAAGACAACTCCGAAAACAAACGTGCAGATATGGACATCGAACGATTCAGCAGCACAGAAATGGGACTTTGAGCCTTACTCAATGCTGTCAGAAAGCCTTCCGGTACCGGCATCTATATCAGCAGGGACATCGTCCGGTGCATCATCCGGAACATCTATCCCGGCGAATGGAATCACAAGCATCTATCCGTCATGGATATGTGACGGAACGGATTATCAGTGCCGGTACAGGATACGCTCACGAAAGACCGGAGAAGATATTTCAGACTTCGGAAACTGGATGTCTGTTGCGGACGGTACGACGGCAAATGACGGATGGGGCGATATCGGTTCGGCGAATGTCACGACAGCAGACGGAACACGGAAATACTGCACAGCGGCCATCACAGTCCCGGAGATAGGAAGCACCTATGATTACGCGGAAGTACAGGTGGAAGTCAGAAGGTATGAATCCGCATATCAGGGAACGGCCGGACTCCACGCACACGGAAACAGCACGACGCAGACAATCAAATTGGTCTATAAGCCGACGCTGACGATCTCAAACGCATACTGGACGCCGGATGGGCTGCAGATCCCTTATGCGTCAGATTACAAGCGCGGAGGGAACACGATAAAGGTCATCAGCATCAAGGACAGTTCCTCAGAATCCATGTGCGACAGATTCGTCTCGATGGGTATGCCATATTCAGGATCGGTTACGATCCCATTTGACGGAATCAAAGCAGTATCCGGCACAAGCTGCACAGTAGACATGGAGATCATCACGGATCAGTACCATGCGGAAACGACGGCATCAATCACGATCCAGTACGATACTTCGCACGGAATCACCGTCACTCCGTCATATAAGCTGGGGGACGGATGGTCAGTCATTGCAACCGTGGCAAAGCATACGACGGATTCCTGTTACCTCTGGACGGGAGAGGAATTCGCATCGTGCGATATTGAAGAAGAAACGGATACCACGCGGGTATTCCGGATCTATCCTCCGTTCAATCAGAAATACAGCGTATTCATCGTATCGGAAGATTCTTCCGGATGGGGGACAAGCGTGGATGTGCTCGACAACATGATGTGCCATTGGTATGTCTGGAACTGGGAAGATGAATGCGCAATCATCGGGTACGGGAAAGAAGACCCGCCTTCGGCCACGCACAACGCAACGCCTGACAGCTCAAAGCAGATAACGACAGGACGGAAATATCCGACGCTTGGCTTCTCTGAATCCAAAGAGTACGATTTATCCGTGGACGGAGCCTTTATTGACGATCTGGTTGAATACAGCAACCGGAAGCAGTTCAAGAAACTGGAGGACGCGCATCATGCCATCTTCCGGAATCCGGATGGGGAGTGGTTCAGGACCGGGATAACGGGAGTGAGCTTCTCGCACCGGTATGAAGGATACGGAGAGGTCTCCGTGAAACAGGAGGCTGAATCATTATGATCGACTGGAGAGACCGCACGCGGAAAGACGAGATACACGTCCGCATGGTAGACCCTCACAACCTAGATATAGACCGTGGAGAACTGGAGCACCTGATATTATCGGGTTGTTCCATTTCTTACGGTTATGAAACAGACACAAGAGTCTCTGCAAAACTGGAGACAGAGGGAAGCAATTACATTTCCGGTTCATGGCTGCGCATCATCCACAAGTCGGGAGATTATGAGAACGAACTCGGAACGTTCGTTGTGGTAGATGAACCTTCATGGGACTACCAAGACGGAATGAAGATATATTCATACGAGCTTCAATCTGTATTATGGACGCTCTCAAAGGATCTTGTACTAGGACATTTCGCAATCGGTTCCGGTGCTTACGCGCTGGATGCGTTTGACAGGGCCTGTAATACATGCGGGAGAACGTTCGTGCATAAGAATCCGCGCAATTACCGGTATTCCGCGTCAAAGGTCTATGAGGCGTGCGACTCATACCTTTCAGATCTATTCGATATCTGCGGAACATCGAACAACCGTCTCGACGTGGACGGACACGGAAGGGTGACGATATCTCCATACATCGTTCCGTCAGAGATAGAACCGTCGTGGGACGTCGTAGATACAGACCCGCGAACGCTTCTCCTGTCATCCGGGATATCAGGCTCCAGCAATGCGCACGAGGTACCCAGCCGGGCAATCGTAGTCTATACGGACGGAGACACGGAAATCATCGCTGCAGCGGACAGGACGTCAGAATCGCCGTTAAGCAGCGCACAGCGCGGGTACACGATAGCGGAGAAATATCAGGTATCAGATCTATCTCCTGCAACGGCAGCAGGAGCGCAGGCATTGGCAAAGAGCAACCTTGAACGGTCATCCGTGACAACCGAGCTTAACGCATCATTCCTGTATTTCCCATGCCATCCGGGGGAGACGATGAACCTGACGATCAACGGAGACAAGAAGAAGTATTTAATCAAGACGATCGACCCGGTCAGTTTTACGGACCCGATGACGATCAAAACGACACTCAAGGAGGTATAAATGGACTCACTTGAAAGAGCCAGCGCGTTACTGAACATTAAAAGGATGGAGAAATCCAACACGTCAAATCCGACGCAGACGACCACGATCAGCGGGACGGCGGCATCCGACAGCGCGGAAGGAAAGGTCACGGTCAATCTCGGAGGGGATTCCGTCACTTATGATGACGTGCAGGAGATCGAAGTCAACACTTCCATCAACGTGAAGAAGGGCGACAAGGTTCGCATCACGCTTGTAGGCGCTGACGGAACGGCGAAGGACCCTCTTGTCACGGATGTCGTAGGAGGCGGAGACCGGCAGCAGGAAGAGATCAACAAGACAAAGAACTATTTTTTCCATGATGACTATGGAGCGCATGTGGCAACAACGGAAGGAGATGCAACAACCGGGGCAAATTCTTTATTGACTTCAACTGAGTTACAAATAAGAGATGGAGAAACGGTTCTTGCTTCTTATGGGTCTTCTGAAGAGCATCTTGGAAAGAACGCCAAAACTGTAAAAATTTATATGTGTAAAGATATGGGAATGATTAAATTTGATTCTGGTCTTTTTAATCTTATTCCAGCAGATACTCAAACTTGTGTCTCCGAAAACAATCAGGCTGGGGTTCTTCTTTCAACAGGGGCTGATGTTGCAGGAAAAAAGACACAATTAGCAGTTTTAATTGATGAAAACAGTGTTTCTAGTATGCAGATATGGGCTGATGTATTTGAGCTTTGGAATAACAATAACACGCATTTGCATATTCTTATGTCAGACTTAATTAAAATGATTACTCCCCATACAGTATTGTACGATTCAACTGGGAGTAATTCGACAATAGCACTGTCTCAGTCTGCAGCGAATTTCAATCATATGAGGATTTATTTTCATAATAACGATTCATACAAGAGCAGTGTCGACATATATTCACCCAATGGAAAATCTGTTTCTTTAGCTACTTCTAATCAAAATCCAGGTTCAACTGACCTAGCCTATATAAAATGCTCCACGGTCACAATATCCGGGACATCCATTTCTAGAGTAGCGAACTCTAGTTCAGAAACAGCTTTTCATTCAGCATCATCTCCCTATGTCACTAGGACCATGAGTAACTTCATTTATATTTACCGTGTTGAGGCATGGAACGAATAATCAATAAGGAATGAATAAAACAATGGTTCTATTTAATCGTGCATCCTCTGGGGTGCTTTTTTCATACAAAAATTTGAAAGAAGGAAAAAGCTGTGCATCATATCGACATACTTCAGATCATAACACTTATAGGGTTTCCGACAATTGCCGCCTTTTTTACGTACCTTGTAAAACGAATCCACGCCATCGAGCACGGTATACAGGCCACGCTTCGGGACCGATTGCAGTACTTGTATAAGAGTTATGACCGGAGACACTATGCGGAGATTGATGAAAAAGAAGACTGGGAATTTATGTATCAGCAGTATCACGCACTCGGAAAAAATGGAGTGATGGACGATACTCGTCAAAAATTACTGGCTCTCCCGACAGAGCCACCAAAAAAGGAGGAACAAAAATGAACAAAGAATATTGGAAAAAATGGATCAAAAGAGCCGCTGTCCGTGCAATCAAGACATTTGCTCAATCATGTATCGCTCTTATTGGTACCGGAGCAGTCGGATTTACAGATCTCAACTGGATGCAGATAGCATCCGTTGCAGGAGTGGCGGCGGTAGTTTCAATCCTGACATCGCTTGCAGGCCTTCCGGAAGTGAAGACGGATGACGCAGCAGGAGATTGATTCATCCATAAAGATTATATCGGAAGCAGTCAAACAAGAGGGCCTGTGCGTCTATCCAAAGCGCATGGGCCCTGACTGTCTGGACGAACGGACACGAAATTGTACGGACTGTCAAAATCAGTTCTTCGCAATGGTGAGAGAGGAATTATCACATGATAAATAACTTATATGTTATATCGGCTCTTCTGGGAAACTGGTGGGGTGAGAGCCACATCAATCCGGGGATCTGGGAAGGATTGCGAGTAGGTGCACCCGGATATGGTCTCGGGCAATGGACAGACAATAGTCAGACAAAACGACGGACGGCGCTCACGAACTGGCTCAGGTGGAACGGGTACGCTGCGGATTCAGCAGAGGGACAGATCAAATACTTCATGGCTGAAAACGTCTGGTATTCTGTGAGGCATGCAAAAGACTTCAAGCATCTGTCTGATTTTCTGTATTCAGGCTCAACGGATATCGAATATCTTACCTATGCCTTCCTCGAGGGCTGGGAGGGAATCTGGGACGGCACACAGCAGAACAGGCTGAACCATGCACGGACGATATTCAGCTATCTACAGAACCATTTAAACGATGGAGGCGAGTGGATAACAGGCAACAGGTACTTATCAGATTCCGAAGTGCTGCATAACGCAGTGCTGGCGGCAAATATATTTATGGGAGGCGGTAAAGTGACATACTATATTTCAAACTGCGGAGGCGACGAACGCGGGCAGCTTCACGGCGGACAGGCCGGAGATCAATCCGGTACGGAATGGGCAGTCAAACCTATTTCAGCCTACCACAGCACATGGACGCACGTTTTCCGTTACCCGGATGCAGATGTCCGTAAAACCATCGCGGATATTGCCGTCGAGGCGGCAAATAACAACCTTGTAGGCTACGATCAAGACGAAAGGACGACGTTCTATGACCATCTCAAAGCGTCTAATTGGAGACCGTCTCAAATTACCGTAGCTTGTGAAGCAGATTGCTCCGCAGGCGTCGCAGCGTGCGTCATCGCGGCCGGACATCTGACTGGTGTGAACGCTCTGGCATCTATCAGCCCGGATATGTACACGGGAAACGAGATTGATACTCTGACGGCAGCAGGATTCAGACAGGTTCCGGAGGCGGTCGATGATCCGTCAAAAGCACTCCGCGGAGACATATACCTTAACCTGGGACATCACACGGCTATTTTCGTAGGGACACATTCTGACGGATCTGAAAACACAAATGGAGGTAATGCGATTATGTTTGAATTCAGTACAGTAAAACCGGGAGACAAAGGGGTAGACGTTCTGCTCCTTCAGGAAATCTTAAAATCACGGGTAAACGGTGATACGGGAAAACCGTTCTATGAAGGGCCTCTCGACCAGATCTATGACATTGGTATGGGACTTGAAGCTGGTGTAAACGCCTATCAGGATCAGAGGGAAAAGGCCGGAGTACATATCGGTACCAACGGAGCACATGACAGTATTTGCGGACGTGCAATGTGGCAGGATCTACTTGGTAAAGCATCAGTATGAGAGGAGGTGAGACTAATGGCAAAGAAGACTAAAGGCGGTAAAGGCGGTTGCGGTAAATAAGATATGGACGGTTCCGCATCCGGCCTGACTGCATAAGACATGTTCAGGCAAACTTGCGGGACAGTTTATATAAACCATGCATGGATGTAACTATTAACAATATCCCCTGATTTGCAACAGGCCCTCGGAGACGTCCGGGGGCTTTTTTTCGTGCACCAAATCTGCACCAAAATCCTTTCCATTTACTACATACTGTTGCGTTTTATTGCATTATGTGCTTTAATACCAATGCCGTATTTACGCATTATTTCGACTTGTTGCAGGTTAATTACTTCATATTATAAGCACTTCTCCTGCACTGTAAAAAGGCCGGGGGTGCCGTATCATGCGGTTCCCGGCCTTTTTTTATTCTCATGACTGGCATGCCGCTCTGAATGCAGCTGCATGCCGCAACACAGGCATGAATCCGTGCGGATCCGCAGGCGCTGCACAGGAGTTTCCGGAATAGGATTTCCGATCCGCCTGCTTGGCGATGGGTGAATTGTGGAAGCAGTATAAAAAGTTCATTGGCAGTCATAAGGGCCTGCTGATCTTCAATGCAGCGGCAGTCCTGATTGTTTACGGAGTCTGCTTTATTTCCGATACGGTTTTTCTGGATACGGACAACGTGATGGTCAACCAGATGTCGACGCTGGACTGGCTTTCCATCGGACGATGGGGTTCGGTTGTTCTTCAGAAGCTGTTCCATCTGTCGGCTTTCAACCCGTATTTTTCGCTGGCACTGGCTTTCATTTTCATCATTTTATTCCTGGAGACTTTTTCTTTCTTTTTCTATTCTGTCAGCGGAGAGAAAGAATATCCTTTCTGGATTTTCTGCGGACTGTTTATTTCTCATCCGGTTTTTGTCTACCAGTGGTTCTTCAAGCTCCAGAATCCGGAGGTCGCCTTTTCCATTTTCCTGATTGCACTGTCCCTGATCCTGATTTTCAAATGGATCCGGACGGACCGGAAGGTGTTCCTTGTTACAGGCGTTCTGCTCATGCCCGTCGCCTTTACGACTTATGAGGCAAATTACGCACTTTATCTTTCAGGTGCACTGGCAGGATTTCTGCTCCTCAAAGGAATCCGCAGGGGAAAAGAAGCATGGACCGTCTGCCTGAAGCTGGTTATTACTTTTCTCTGCGGGGCAGCGGCAGGGTTCGGAATTTCCAGGCTTTTTCTGGATCCGAAGGTCAATGACGCCTATGCAACTTTCCTGTGGACGAAAGTTCCGGCCGCCCAGTGCCTGAAAAACATCGAAGAGTATCTGAAGGGCGTCCTGCTGGGAGTGAATCAGAACTGCGGCAAGGGATATACTTTCATGCTCCTGGCTTCTGCGGCGGCGATTCTGTTTCATCTGCCGCGCGTAAAGGAACGAATCCGTGAAACGGGCGCATCGCTTGTCATCGTGTTTTTACTTTTCCTGCTGTCAGCCTTTACGATGCCGATCCTGCTGGGGCAGGCTTCGACTTACAGAAATCAGTATACGCTGCCGTTTGTCCTGGCAGCCGGACTCATGGCATCTGCTGCTTCCTTTGATCAGGAAAGACAGGAACTGATGAGAGGCAAAGCGGCAGGCCTGCTTTCGAAAATGCCCGGTCTTGCCGGCATTGCCGTCCTGGTTGTCATCCTGGCGGCCGGACTTCAGCAGACGCAGACAACGATGAGGCTGTGGTATACGGATCGTGTCCGCTATGAAGAAGACTGCAGCATGCTGGACAGCATCGTGAACGACATGCATCAGGCGGGAATCAATGAGACGAATCAGAAAGTGATTTTTTTCGGAACCTGGGAGGCTCCGCTCAACCCGGCCTGCGTCACGCAGACGGAATTCATCGGACGTTCTTATTTTGATTCAAGTTCCTATAAAAATGGAATCAGTTTTTCCAATCAGCTTTACTTTTTCGCCGTGATCCGGGGCTATGCATTCGCAGCGCCCGGAAAGACTGAGGCAGATGAAGCGGGGAAGGAAGCTGCCTCCATGCCGTCCTGGCCGAAGAAAGGCTATATCCGTCAGGAGAACGGCTATATCATCGTGAAGCTGCCTTCGCAGAGCGGATGACCCCGAGAGGGGACACCACAAAATGTTGAATCCTCCCTTGAAAAGGTGCACTAGTTATAGTATAATCTTTCGGAACTTAGGAAAGGCAGGATAAGACGTGAAAGCATATCTGATTCTGGAAGACGGAACTGTTTTTACGGGGATGTCCGTCGGTTCAGCCCGGGAAACGGTCAGCGAGATCGTATTCAATACGTCGATGACCGGCTATCTGGAAGTCCTGACCGATCCATCCTATGCCGGGCAGGCAGTCTGCATGACCTACCCGCTGATCGGGAATTACGGCATCTGTACGGAGGACATGGAATCCGGCCGGCCGTGGGTTGATGGTTTTATCGTTCGTGAATTCTCCAGAATTCCAAGCAACTTCCGTTCGGAAGGCTCAGTTACCGAGTTTCTTAAGAAAAATGATATTCCCGGCATTTCCGGAATCGATACGCGCGCACTTACCAAAATCCTCCGGGAAAAGGGTACGATGAACGGTATGATTACGACAAAGGAGTACGGCAGTCCTGATGAAGTGCTTCCGCAGCTCCGGGCCTACACCACCGGAAAAGTCGTTGAGAAAGTGACCTGCAGGAAGAAATCAGTCCTGCCCGGAGATTCATTCAGAGTGGCGCTCCTGGATCTGGGAGCGAAATCCGATATTGCAGAAAATCTGAACAGACGCGGATGCCGGGTCACCATTTATCCGGCGGACACATCCGCAGAAGAAATCCTGGCGGACCGTCCGGATGGCATCATGCTTTCCAACGGACCCGGAGATCCGAAGGAATGCACCGGCGTTATCCGGGAAATCCGGAAACTGTATGATTCGGAGGTGCCGATCTTTGCTATCTGCCTGGGGCATCAGCTGATGGCACTGGCTACGGGCGCCGATACGCACAAGATGAAATACGGACACCGCGGCGGCAACCATCCGGTCAAGGATCTGATGGGAGATGGACGTGTCAGCATTTCTTCTCAGAATCACGGATATGTCGTTGATGAAGCGACGCTGGATCCAAAGATCGCGGTTCCCGCCTTCCGAAACGTCAACGACGGAACGAATGAAGGGCTGAAATATGTCGGAAAGAATATTTTTACGGTTCAGTTCCATCCGGAAGCATGTCCCGGTCCGAGGGATGCCAATTTCCTGTTTGACCGTTTTATGAACATGATGAAGGGAGGAAAAAATGCCTAAGAATCCCGACATCAGAAAAGTACTTGTCCTCGGTTCCGGTCCGATTGTGATCGGACAGGCCGCGGAATTTGATTACGCGGGGACCCAGGCCTGCCGTTCTCTGCATGAGGAAGGCATTGAGGTAGTCCTGCTGAATTCCAATCCGGCCACGATTATGACAGACGGACAGATTGCGGACGAGGTCTATATCGAACCTCTGACGGCTGAAACCGTAAAGCAGATCATCGATAAAGAAAAGCCGGATTCCGTGCTGCCGACCCTCGGCGGGCAGGCGGGCCTCAATCTTGCGATGGAGCTTGCAGACGAGGGGTATTTTGACACTCACGACGTCAATCTGATCGGTACGACCGCACTTACAATCAGGAAAGCGGAAGACCGTCAGGAATTCAAGGATACGATGAGTAAAATCGGGGAGCCGATTGCGGCATCCCTGGTTGTCCATACGGTGGAAGAAGGAGCTGCCTTCGCACATAAGATCGGCTACCCGGTGGTCCTGCGTCCGGCTTATACGCTGGGAGGCTCTGGCGGCGGCATTGCCGGAGATCCGGAGGAACTGCAGGAAATCCTGCAGAACGGCCTGCGTCTTTCGCGGGTCGGGGAAGTCCTCGTGGAGAGATGCATCGCAGGATGGAAAGAAATTGAATACGAAGTCATGCGGGATTCTGCGGGAAACTGCATCACGGTCTGCAACATGGAGAACATCGATCCCGTCGGCGTCCACACCGGCGATTCCATCGTCGTGGCGCCGTCCCAGACGCTGGGGGACAAGGAATACCAGATGCTGCGCTCTTCGGCGCTGAGGATCATCGAAGAACTGAAGATCACCGGCGGATGCAACGTGCAGTACGCGCTCAATCCGGACAGCTTTGAATACTGCGTCATCGAGGTCAACCCGCGTGTCAGCCGCAGTTCCGCGCTGGCTTCCAAGGCCACGGGATATCCGATCGCCAAGGTCTCCGCGAAAATCGCCCTGGGCTATACGCTTGACGAAATTCCGAATGCCATTACGAGAAAGACCTATGCCTCTTTTGAACCGATGCTTGACTACTGCGTCGTCAAGATTCCGCGCCTTCCGTTCGATAAGTTCCTGACGGCGCGCCGCACCCTGACGACCCAGATGAAGGCGACGGGCGAAGTCATGAGCATCTGCACCAATTTCGAAGGGGCGCTGATGAAGGCCATCCGTTCTCTGGAGCAGCACACGGACAGCCTTCTTTCCTATGACTTCTCGAATCTTTCGGACGATGAGTTCCTGGAGCAGCTGGCAACCGTGGATGATCTCCGCATCTGGAGAATCGCGGAAGCCATCCGCCGTCATCTGCCGTACGAACAGATTCATGACATCACGAAAATCGACATCTGGTTCATTGACAAGATTGCGGTTCTCGTCGGCATGGAATATTCCCTGAAGAGCAGGGAACTGACGAAAGAGATGCTGTACGAGGCGAAACGCCTGATGTTCCCGGACAGCGTCATTGCTTCGCTTTCCGGAAAGAAGGAAGCTGAAGTGAAAGCCCTCCGCAGGGAGTACGGCATTCATGCGTCTTTCAAAATGGTCGATACCTGCGCGGGTGAGTTCGCTGCCAGCACGCCCTATTATTATTCCGTCTATGACGGTGAAAATGAAGCCGTCCCGACTTCCGGCCGGAAGAAAGTCCTCATTCTCGGTTCCGGCCCGATCCGCATCGGCCAGGGGATTGAGTTCGATTTCTGTTCGGTGCACTGTGCATGGGCATTTTCCAGAGAAGGATGGGAAACCGTCATTATCAACAACAATCCGGAAACGGTGTCAACCGATTTCGATATTTCCGATCAGCTGTACTTTGAACCGCTGACGCCGGAAGACGTCGAAAATGTCGTGGACATCGTGAAGCCGGACGGAGCCGTTGTGCAGTTCGGCGGACAGACGGCCATCAAGCTGACGCAGGCGCTCATGGAGATGGGAGTTCCGATCCTGGGAACCTCCGCGGAAAATGTAGATGCGGCAGAAGACCGTCAGCTTTTCGACGAGATCCTGCAGAAATGCGGCATCCGCCGTCCGAAGGGGGAAACCGTCTATACGGCGGAAGAAGCGAAGAAGGTCGCCGGAAAGCTCGGCTATCCGGTTCTGGTGCGGCCGTCCTATGTGCTCGGCGGACAGGGCATGCAGATTGCCATCAGCGATGAGGACATCGAAGCCTATATCGGCATCATCAACCGCTATGCGCAGGATCATCCGATTCTGGTCGACAAATATATGTCGGGAAAAGAAATTGAGGTCGATGCCGTCTGCGACGGACAGGACATTCTGATTCCCGGCATTATGGAACATGTGGAAAGGGCAGGCATTCATTCCGGAGATTCGATCTCGGTCTATCCGGCCCAGACCATCAGCGATGCCGCGAAGCGGAAGATCACGCAGTATACGGAAATGCTGGCACGGGCGCTTCGTGTCATCGGAATGGTCAATATCCAGTTTATCGACCGGGACGATGAAATCTATATTATCGAAGTGAACCCGCGCTCATCCCGCACGGTTCCCTATATCAGCAAGGTCACGGGAATCCCGATCGTCGATCTGGCCGTGCAGGTCATGCTCGGAAAGAAGATCAGGGATCTCGGATACCGACCGGGACTGCAGCCGGAGGCGGAGCATATCGCTGTGAAGATGCCGGTCTTTTCTTTTGAGAAAATACGCGGAGCGGATATCAGCCTGGGGCCGGAAATGAAGTCGACCGGAGAGTGCCTCGGCATTTCCGGACAGTTCGATGAAGCTCTTTATAAAGCCTTCCTCGGCGCGGGCATCCGGCTGCCGAAATTCAGGAACATGATCATCACCGTGCGTGACGAGGACAAAGATGCCATCGTGCCGATTGCCGAGAAGTTCGAGAAGCTGGGCTACCGGATTTATTCGACTTACGGAACGGCAGCCTATCTGAATGAGAACGGCGTGCATGCCGTCAGAACAAACAAGATCGAGCAGCCGCATCCCAATCTGATGGATCTTATCCTGGGGCATAAAATCGATCTGGTCATCGATCTGCCGCCTCACGGCATCGAGCATCAGAGGGATGGCTTCCTCATCCGGCGTTCGGCCGTCGAAACAGGAGTCAATGTCATCACGGCCATCGATACGGCTGAGGCGCTGGCTGCATCGCTCGAGCATGCGGACGGAAGAAAACTGTCACTGATCGATATTGCGGAGATTAAAAAATGTTAGAAGTCCTGAAGGTCATTTTACTGGGAATCGTAGAGGGAATCACGGAATGGCTGCCGATCAGTTCGACGGGCCATATGATCCTGCTGGATCAGTTTATCCACCTCAATGTTTCGGATGCTTTCAAGGAAATGTTCCTGGTCGTAATCCAGTTCGGGGCAATACTTGCGGTCGTCGTGATGTTCTGGAACAGACTGTGGCCGTTTCACAGAAGGGATCCGGAAAAGACGGGCATCGAAGCGGTCGGAGACCGGAAAAAGCTGAACATGTGGCTGAAGATCATCATTTCCTGTCTGCCGGCCATCGTTGTTGCCCTTCCTCTCGACAGCTGGATCGAGAAGCATTTTTATAATTACGTGACGGTTGCGCTGATGCTCATCACCTACGGCGTGCTGTTCATCCTCGTGGAGAACCGGAACAAAAAGCTGACGCCGACCATCCGATCCATTTCTCAGATTGACTGGAGCACGGCTCTCATCATCGGCGTTTTCCAGGTGCTGGCGCTCATTCCCGGGACCTCGCGTTCTGGGGCTACGATCCTCGGCGGCATCGTGCTGGGGACGACCAGAAAGGTCGCTTCGGAGTACACCTTCTTCCTGGCTGTGCCGGTCATGTTCGGTGCAAGCGTCCTGAAGCTGGTCAAGTTCGGATTCCATTATTCCGGGACGGAAGTCCTGTATCTGCTGCTCGGGATGGCGACGGCCTTTTTCGTATCGGTCTTTTCCATCAAGTTTCTGCTTCGCTATATCCGGAAGCATGACTTCAAGGCTTTCGGATGGTACCGGATCGTGCTGGGCGCGATTATCCTGGTTTATTTCGCTGTATCAACAGTACTTGCCTGAGGGAGGATAGAGCATGGAGAAGAAAATCGTAGTCCTGGCACTCGGACACCGCGCGCTCGGAAAGTCGCTGCCCGAGCAGAAGCTTGCAACCCGCGAGGCGGCGAAGGCCGTGGCGGACCTTGTGGAAAGCGGGGCGGAAGTCGTCATCACCCACAGCAATTCCGATCAGGTCGGCATGATCCATACCGCCATGAGCGAGCTTTCCAAGAATCATCCGGAGTATACCTCCGTTCCGATGTCCGTCTGTTCAGCCATGAGTCAGGGATACATCGGGTATGACCTGCAGAATGCCATCCGTGCGGAATACATCACGAGGGGAATCGCCAAGCCGGTCTCGACCGTCCTGACCCAGGTGCTTGTCGATCCCTACGATGAAGCCTTTTATGAGCCGACCAAGCTGATCGGCCGCGTCCTTTCGAAAGAGGAAGCGGATCGCGAAGAACAGAAGGGCAATTTTGTGAAAAAGACGGCGGACGGCTACCGCCGGATCGTGGCTTCTCCCGCGCCGAAGGATATTATTGAAATCCAGACGATCCGCACGCTGGTGAAGGCCGGCGAGACGGTCATCTGCTGCGGCGGAGGAGGGATTCCGGTTATGGAGCAGGGCGTTGATCTCCGCGGCGCCAGTGCGGTCATCGAGAAGGACCTGATCAGTTCGCTTCTTGCTATCAGCCTGAATGCGGATATGCTGATGCTTCTCACATCTGTCGATGCGGTCACGCTGAACTACAAGTCGGAGAATGAGAAATCGCTCGGCCGGATTACGGTCCGTCAGGCCAGAAACTATTGCCAGGAGAATCAGTTTGAACAGGGTTCGATGCTCCCGAAGATGGAAGCGGCAATTGAATTCACGGAAATGAATGCGGACCGGACAGCGGTTATTACTTCGATTCCGCGTGCCAAGGCAGCCTATCAGGGGAAGGCCGGGACAATCATCGTCAACGAATAAGGCATTTGAAGCATTGAAAAAGAGGCCTATCGGAAAGGCCTCTTTTTCTTCTTTAATGAGGGGGGAGATAGTGAGTGGTTGACCAACTATCTGAAACCTATGATACAGGACATTTGTGTTCAGAATATGTACACTTCAGGAAGAAAGGATAAAATTTATAAAGAAACTCTAAAGCAGGCGGAAGGGTGCCTGTATTGTCAAAAACAGGGGTTTATGGTATTGTAATAAGACAGCTGTAAAGAAGGAAAACAAGGAGAAACCGATGAAATTAGCCGATTTGACCAGCAGGCTTGAAATAAAACTGCAGCAGGGAAGCATGGAGACGGAAATCGACAGCATCGTCTATGATTCCCGAAAGGCAGGCCCCGGAGCCCTCTTCATCTGCATGACGGGCGCCAGAACGGACGGGCATGCCTATCTGAAGAGCGTCATTGAAAAAGGCGCGGCAGCCGTGCTCATCCAGGAGGGGGCGGAGCTCCCGGCGGATGCTGTATTCCCGGAAGGGATGACGGTTATTTCCTCTGAAGATACGCGCCGTGCGCTGGCCGTAATCTCGGCTGCATTTTTCGGATATCCCGCAGAGCACATTCCGGTCATCGGCATTACCGGCACCAAAGGGAAGACGACCACGACCTATATGGTCAAATCCATCCTGGAAAATGCAGGCTATTCCGTCGGTCTGATCGGTACGATCGAGACAATCATCGGAGACAGGAAGATTCCGGCAGAACACACGACTCCGGAATCCTATGTCCTTCAGGAAACGTTCAGGGAAATGATCGATGCGGGAATGGACATGTGCGTGATGGAAGTTTCCTCCCAGGCACTCAAGCTTGACCGGACGGCGGGAATCCCTTTTGAAATCGGCGTCTTTACGAACATTGAACCGGACCACATCGGGCCGGCCGAGCACAGCAGCTTCGAGGAATACATGCACTGCAAGGGTCTTCTGTTCCGGCAGTGCACGGTCGGCATTGTCAATGCGGATGACCGGCATCTTGAGCAGGTGCTGGAAGGCCATACCTGCAGCGTCGAGACTTTCGGAATCGACAGTGCGCAGGCTTCCCTCCGGGCAGTCAATATCCGTCACATTCATCAGCCGGGCTATCTGGGAGTTGAATTTGACCTGGCCGGGGAGATGAATTTCCATGTGGAACTGGATATCCCGGGAAAGTTCTCTGTCTATAATGCGCTGACAGCCGTTGCCATCTGCCGCCATTTCCGGATCGGGGAAGAAGATATCCGAAAAGCGCTCAAAGCGGCCAGGGTCAAGGGACGCATTGAAATGGTCAGGGTTTCCGACAGGTTTTCTCTGATGATTGATTACGCCCATAACGCCATGGCTCTGGAAAGCCTGCTGACGACGCTGAAGGATTATCATCCGCACAGAATTGTCTGCCTGTTCGGCTGCGGCGGGAACAGGTCCAGATCAAGACGCTTTGAAATGGGAGAAGTTTCCGGCCGCCTTGCCGATTTCACGGTGATCACTTCCGACAATCCGCGCGATGAGGAACCCCAGGCCATACTCGACGATATCCGGACGGGCATTGAGAAGACGGACGGAAAGTACATTGAGATCATCGACCGCCGGGAGGCTATCCGCTGGGCAATCGAGCACGGCGAACCCGGCGACATCATCGTTCTTGCCGGGAAGGGACATGAAGACTATCAGGAAATCAAGGGAAAGAAGTATCCGATGGACGAGCGCGTGATCATAGAGGAGATCCTGAAAAACAGATGAGCAGAGTCTTTGCCGATGTCATCATCGATATTTCCCTCGCGGAACTGGACCGGACCTTCAGCTATGAGGTGCCCGAAGCCCTGAAAGAAGAAGTGCGCGTGGGATCTTCGGTCATCGTTCCGTTCGGAAAGAGCAGCCGGCTCATCCGCGGCTTCGTGACAGGCCTCGGGAGCTCAAGCTCTTTTGACGGCGGGGAAGTCAAGGAAATCCGGGAAGTCGTGACGGACGGCGAGACGGCGATGTCGGAGCTTGTACAGCTTGCAGACTGGATGCACAGGCATTACGGGTCGACAATGAACCGTGCCCTGCATACGGTATTCCCGACAAGGAAGAAGATTGCGGGACGTCTGGAGGAAACTGTCACTCTGACTGCCGGCAAGGAAGAATCCCGGAGAAAGATGGAAGAATTCCTCGGCCGGAACTGTACCGCGAAGGCAAGGATTCTGGCGTGCCTGCTGGATGAGGATCCGATCTCAAGATCCGACCTGGTCAGGAAAGCCAGGGTCACGGCGGCGGCCGTCCGTTCGCTTGAGGAAAGCGGCGATCTCCGGATTGAGTCAAGTGCCGTCTGCCGCAGCGTCATCAGCGATGCTAAGAAGCTGCAGCCGGATGTCCTTACGCAGGAGCAGGAAAAGGCCGTGCGGGAAATCGAAGAGGAATGGTCCGGGCAGAACCGTCCGTCCCTTCTCTTCGGCGTGACGGGCAGCGGGAAGACCCTGGTCTATATGGAACTGATCGACAGGGCAATCCGTGAAGGGAAGCAGGCCATCGTGCTGATCCCCGAAATCGCGCTGACCTATCAGACTGTGCTCCGCTTTGTCCATCGTTTCGGGAAATGCGTTTCTTTCCTGAATTCCCGCCTTTCGGAAGGAGAACGCTATGACCAGTTCAAGGCGGCAAAATGCGGCGACGTGAAGATCATGGTCGGTCCGCGCTCGGCTCTCTTTACGCCGTTTCCGGACCTGGGGCTGATTGTCATTGACGAAGAGCATGAGAATACCTACCGGTCGGAAAATGTCCCGCGCTATCACGCCCGGGAGACGGCTGTCCGCCGCGCGGAAATGTGCGGTGCCCATGTCGTGATGGGATCGGCGACCCCGTCGCTGACGGCCTATTACCGGTGCATGAAGGGAAGCTACCGCCTGGTGATTCTGAAGGAACGGTACGGAGACAGCATCCTTCCGAAGGCCGAGGCGGTGGATATGAAGGAAGAGCTGAAGGCCGGCAACCGTTCCATCCTGAGCAGGCGTCTTTATGAAGCCATCGGGGACCGGCTGAAGAAGAAGCAGCAGATCATGCTTTTTCTGAACCGGAGAGGCTATGCGGGCTTCGTGACCTGCCGCAGCTGCGGCCATGTCATCAAATGTCCGCACTGCGATGTTTCCCTGACGCAGCACCGTGACGGAACGCTCGTCTGCCACTACTGCGGTTATACGGCACCGATGGTAAAGGAATGTCCCGAATGCCATTCCAAACTGATCGGAGGAATCCGGATCGGAACGGAACAGGTTGAGACGGAAATGAAGAAAGAGTTTCCGGAGGCCAGGATTCTCCGCATGGATACCGATACGACCAAAGGCAAAGAAGGCCACCGGAAAATCCTGAAGGAATTTGCCGACGGAGAAGCGGATATCCTGATCGGGACGCAGATGATCGTCAAGGGACATGATTTTCCGAATGTCACGCTGGTCGGTGTCCTGATGGCGGATCTTTCCCTGAATGAATCGGATTACGGTTCTGCCGAGCATACCTTCCAGCTGGTCACGCAGGCCATCGGCCGCTGCGGGCGGGGAAAAGAAAAAGGCCTGGCGGTGGTCCAGACTTACCAGCCGGATCATTATGCGATTGAAAAGGCCGTGCAGCAGGACTACGAAGGATTCTACCGGGAAGAAATCGCCTTCCGTGACATTATGGATTATCCGCCTTCCGGAGCGATGGCCGCCATTCTGGGTTCTTCGCAGGATGAAGCGAGGCTGAGTGAGGGAATGGCGTATCTGATGAAATACATTGCCCGCTTCGATACGAAGAATGTGCTCAGCGCCATCGGCCCGGCGCCCATGGCTGTCGGGAAGATCAAGGACCGCTACCGTCAGATCATCTGCATCCGCAACAGGGATGAGGAAACCCTGGTCCGGGCAAAAGACAGAATTGAAAAATATATCTCGGTCAACCGGGGATTCGACGGCCTGTCGATCCAGTTTGACTTCAACATGTAAACGGGAAAAGAAACGGAGGAACATCATGGCACTCAGAAACATCCGCATCTCAGGGGATCCTGTCCTGGAGAAGCATTGCAGGGAAGTGACGGAAATGACCCCGAGGATCCGGGAACTCATTGATGATATGTTTGATACGATGTACGAGGCGCACGGGGTCGGCCTGGCGGCTCCGCAGGTCGGCATCCTGAAGAGAATCGTCGTCATCGATGTCGGCGATGATCCGCATGTCCTCGTCAATCCGAAGATTACGCTGCAGGAAGGCGGGCAGACCGGCGACGAAGGCTGTCTGTCGCTGCCGGGAAAAGTAGGAACGGTTACCCGCCCGATGCATGTCATTGTCGAAGCGCTTGACCGGGAAATGAAGCCGGTCACCGTCGAAGGGGAAGGTCTCCTGGCACGTGCCATCTGCCACGAGACGGATCACCTGGACGGGAAAATGTACATGGACCTTGTGGAAGGCTCCATCCGCGACGTGACGGAAGATGACTTCAGCGATGATGAAGAAGACGGAACGGATGAAGATGCGGAAACCGGGACAGAAGAAAAATCGGAAGCCGGACTGTCCGGAAAAGGGGAAAAGCAATGAAAATCGTTTTTATGGGGACGCCTGATTTTTCAGTCGGCATCCTGAAGGCACTTTCTGATGCGGGCTATGAAATCACGGGCGTCATCACGCAGCCGGACCGTCCGAAGGGAAGAAAGATGGAGCCGTCGGCCTGCCCGGTGGCAGAGGAAGCGAAGAGACTCGGACTTCCGCTCTTTCAGCCTGAGAAGGTCAGGACGCCGGAAGCCGTCGCGAAAATCCGTACGATGGAGCCGGATCTGATTGCGGTGGCTGCCTTCGGACAGATCATTCCGAAGGAAATCCTGGAGATGCCGAAATACGGCTGCATCAATGTGCATGCCTCCCTTCTTCCGGCCTACCGGGGTGCCGCTCCGATCCAGCAGGCCATCCTTGACGGAAGGAAGACGACCGGCGTCACGATCATGAGAATGGATGAAGGCCTCGATACCGGAGACATCATTTCCCGGAAAGAAGTGGAAATCGCAGAGGATGAAACAGGAGGCAGTCTTTTTGACCGTCTGGCCGGGGAAGGTGCCGCGCTCCTGACCGCGACGATTCCTTCTATTGCCGACGGGACGGCCGTTTATACGAAACAGCCGGCCGAGAGCACGACGCCCTATGCGAAGATGCTGAAGAAGGAAGCGGGATTGATCGACTGGACTAAGAGCGCCGGTGAAATCGAACGCAGGATCCGCGCACTGAATCCGTGGCCCAGTGCCTATGCCGTGCTGGACCGGAGAATGTTCAAGATCTGGAAGGCTCATGTCGAGAAACCGGACATGACGGGAAAGACCGGGTTCATTCTGCGGCAGGACCATAAGGGCATCTATGTCCAGACCGGGGAGGGCATCCTCTGTCTGGATGAAGTGCAGTTGGAAGGCAGGAAGCGGATGCCGACCGCGGAATTTCTCAAGGGGTATGTTATCCGGAACAACGATCTGAACCGTTAAAAGGAGTTTTCAGTGGCACAGGTAAATACGAGGGACATCATTCTGGATGTCCTGATGGAAATCAATCGAAACGGGAAATACTGCAACGTTGCGGTGCATCAGGCGCTGGAACGGTATCAGTATCTGTCCAGGCGGGACCGCGCTTTCATTTCCCGCGTGTGCGAAGGCACGGTGGAAAGAATGATCGAGATTGACTACATCATCGACCGTTTTTCCACGGTTCCGGTGGCCCGCATGAAGCCGGTCATCCAGAACATCATGCGCATGGCGGTCTATCAGATGCGCTTTATGGGAGGCGTGCCGGACGGAGCGGCGGTAAATGAGGCAGTCATGCTTGCCCAGAGCAAGGGCTTCTATAACCTGAAGGGCTTTGTGAACGGCGTGCTGAGAAACATCGCGCGCAATCTCGACAGCATTGTCTATCCGGACCGGAATACCAATCCGAATGAATATCTGAGCGTTGTCTATTCCACGCCGCGGTGGCTCGTCAAGTACTGGACGGATGAATACGGAATCGACGTGACGGAGATGATTCTGAAAAGCTTCTTTACGGAGAGGCCGACGACCGTCCGCCTGAAAACGGACCGCATAGAAAAGGAGAAAATCCTGAAAAGCCTGCGGGACCAGGGGGTTACCGTGAAGCGGGCGCCGTATCTGTCCTATGCATACAACATTTCCGGGTACAATTACCTGCCGGCACTGGAAGCCTTCATCAACGGCTGGATTTTTCCGCAGGATGTCAGTTCGATGCTGGTGACGGAAATCGCCGGCCTTCATCAGGGAGACTACATCATCGACATGTGCGCGGCGCCGGGCGGAAAAAGCCTCCACGCGGCGGACCGGATGGCGGGATACGGCATGGTCGAGGCAAGGGATCTGACTGCCGAAAAAATCGCCCTGATCAAGGAAAACATCAAAAGGGCGGATCTGATCAACGTGAAGCCGGTTATGCAGGATGCGCTGCTGTTCGATGAAGCATCGGTCGGGAAAGCGGATGTCGTGTTCTGCGACCTTCCGTGCTCGGGACTGGGCGTCATCGGAAGAAAGCCGGATATCAAGTATAAGGTGAACCTCCAGAAGATCGAGGAGCTTGCGCTGCTTCAAAAACAGATCCTTCATAACGCGGCTTCGTACGTGCGTCCGGGCGGTACGCTCATCTACAGTACCTGCACGGTCAGTCACGCGGAGAATCTCGACAATATGCGCTGGTTTGCCAATACGTATCCATTCACCCCGGAGAGCCTCGATCCGTATCTTCCCCGGGAACTGAAGAGAATCACGACAGCGGAAGGATACCTTCAGCTGGTTCCCGGGATCCATGAATCGGACGGTTTCTTTCTGGCGCGTTTCCGGAAGGACAGGGAAGGATGAATGATATCCTGTCGGCCGATACGGCCGGGCTTGCTGAAATATTTGCCTCGCTCGGGGAAAAGTCCTACCGGGCACGCCAGGTCTATGAATGGCTGCATGTGAAAAATGCAGCTTCTTATTCTGAAATGACGAACCTGCCGAAGAATCTCCGCGCCGTCCTGGAAAAGGAGTATCCGATCCTCGGGGTGGAGCGTGAGACGATGCAGGAATCCAAAGAGGACGGAACGCGGAAGTACCTGTTCCGTCTGTTCGATGGCAATTTTGTCGAAAGCGTCTTCATGAAATACCGACACGGTGATTCTGTCTGCATCTCTTCCCAGGTCGGCTGCCGGATGGGATGCCGTTTCTGTGCCTCCACCATCGACGGATGGACACGGAACCTGACGCCCGGCGAAATGCTGGCTCAGATCTATGCAATCCAGAGAGATGTCCGGGAGAGGATTTCGAACGTGGTCGTGATGGGGACAGGCGAGCCGCTGGACAATTATGAGAACCTGGTTCATTTCCTGAAGATGCTGACCGATGAGAACGGCCTGAACATCAGCCAGAGAAATGTGACCGTTTCCACCTGCGGAATCGTGCCGGGTATCCGGAGACTGGCGGAAGAAGGGCTGCAGATCAACCTGGCGCTTTCCCTGCACGCCCCGGACAGCGGAATGAGAGCCGGACTGATGCCGATTGAGAAGAAGTATCCCCTTCCCGAGGCCATGGCGGCCATGGACGCCTACTATCTTGCGACCGGGAGAAGGCTGACATTCGAGTACAGCCTGATCCGCGGCGTGAACGATTCGGAGGCGGATGCGGAGAGGCTTTCGGAACTTCTGCACGGGAAAAACTGCCTGGTCAATCTCATCTTCATCAACCCCGTAAAAGAGCGGAATTACCGCGAAAGCGGGCACTCCGAAGCGGCCGCCTTCAAGAAAAAACTTGAAAAAAACGGGATACATGTTACTATTAGAAGGGAAATGGGCCGGGACATCGACGGTGCCTGCGGCCAATTAAGAAAGCGGTATATGACATAACAGGTCAAAACCTGTCTTTTTTCATATACGCGCAGCGAAAAGGACTTCATGAGAGCATTCTCGGAAACTGACGTAGGACAGAAAAGAAAAATCAATCAGGACAGCATTTTTGCTTCTGAAACTCCGGTTGGGAATCTTCCCAACCTGTTCATTGTGGCTGACGGAATGGGCGGACACAATGCAGGGGATTTCGCTTCGAAGTTTGCAGTCCGTACCATAAAGGAATCCATTGAGAACAGCAGGGAAAAAAATCCGGTCAAGCTGATCGGAGACGCGATCCGTCTGGCCAATTCGGGTATTCTTGAAAAAGCAGCGGAACATGAAGAGATGGCAGGCATGGGAACGACGGTCGTCGTCACGACGATTATCGATCAGTATGCCTATACGGCAAATGTCGGCGACAGCCGCCTGTATGTCCTTGAGGACGGAGAGCTCCGTCAGATTACCCAGGACCATTCTCTGGTCCAGGAAATGGTGCGGCTGGGAGAGCTTTCGGCGGAAGAGGCCCGGAACCATCCGGACAAGCATATCATTACGCGGGCGCTCGGTGCTGCGCCGACCGTGGAAATTGATTTCTTTGATTTTAAAGCTCCGCCGGAGAGTGAAATCCTGATGTGCTCCGACGGACTTTCCAATATGGTGGATGACTCCGAGATACGCAATGTTCTGAACGGGATGGAACCGGCGAAAGATAAGGTCGTCAGACTGATCAGAGAGGCGAATGACAACGGCGGCAAGGACAATATCGCGGTAATTGTTATTGAACCGGACAGCAACGAGGTGGATGAATCATGTTAAAAGCAGGAACGATATTAGGAGAGCGCTACGAGATCGTCGGACGGATCGGTTCCGGCGGGATGGCTGACGTCTATAAGTCGAAAGACCATAAACTCAATCGTTTTGTAGCAGTCAAAGTCATGAAGGCTGAGTTCAAGAACGACAGTACCTTCATTTCGAAATTCAAGAGAGAAGCCCAGGCAGCAGCGGGGCTTGCAAATCCCAACATCGTCAACGTGTTCGATGTCGGTGACGACAACGGCGTGTACTACATTGTCATGGAACTGGTGGAAGGCATTACTCTCAAGGAATACATAGCCAAGAAGGGAAAGCTTTCGGTCAGGGAAGCCACCAGCATTGCCATCCAGGTCTGCATGGGACTTGCGGCGGCACATGCACAGGGAATTGTCCACCGCGACGTGAAGCCGCAGAATATCATCATTTCCACGGACGGAAAAGTCAAAGTCACGGATTTCGGTATTGCCCGTGCGGCATCTTCCAACACCATCAGCGCCAATGCCATGGGATCCGTGCACTACAGCTCTCCGGAGCAGGTCCGCGGCGGCTACTCCGATGCAAAGTCGGATATCTATTCCGTAGGCATCACGCTTTATGAAATGGTGACGGGGCACGTCCCGTTCGACGGTGAGACGACCGTGGAGATCGCTATCAAGCATCTTCAGGATGAAATGGAGCCGCCGTCGAAATATACGCCGGATCTTCCCTACAGCCTGGAACAGATCATCTACAAGTGCACGCAGAAGAGCGTCGACCGCCGTTATTCTTCCATGAATGACGTGATTGCGGATCTGAAGAGATCCCTGATTGAACCGAACGGACATTTTGTACAGCTCGCGCCGCTTTCTGATCATGCCCAGACGGTTATGATTTCCCCTGCGGAAATGGCGGCCATCAAATCCGGTGCCCAGGAGCAGAAAACAGCTTCGGTCAGGGCACAGGATGCTTCGCCGGCAGTCTACTCCTCTACGGATGCTGCCCAGAAGGGCTATGAAAAACCTGTCTATGACGAAGATGAAGACGATGACGAGGAGGATGACGTGCCTGCATCCAGAAATTCGGGAAGCCGCAGTTCAGCCGGCAGGAGCCAGTCAAACAGGAATTCCGGCGGGAAGACTTCCGGAAGCAGAAGACCGGTCCGTGATGATGACGACGATGACGACGAGGGAATTTCCGGAGGTCTTGAGAAAGCCATGACCATCGGAGGCTTTATTGTCGGTGCGCTGATCATCTGCATCCTGATTTATTTCATCGGCAGGGCAGCAGGCATCTTCAAGTTCGGAGGCTCGACGGATTCAGCTGCCTCCGGCGCTACGGTTTCGACGGTATCTGTTTCGACATCTTCAGCAGCGACGTCGACAGATCCGAATGTCGTGACGGTTCCGAATATCGTCGGCATGACGGAGACGCAGGCCCAGACTGCTGTGACGGCACTCGGCCTCGGCATCAAGTATCAGGGAGAGCAGGCTTCCGAAGATCAGGCGGCAGGCAACATTGTCAGCCAGGATCCGGCGGCCGGAACCCAGGTTCAGAAGAACACGACTATTTATTATTACAGGAGTTCCGGACCTGCGGCAATCGCGATTCCGGATGTGACCGGAAAGACGCTGACGGAAGCACAGAGTGCGCTGACGGCAGCAGGCTTCACGAACATTACGATAGCCAAGGCTTCCAGCGATACGGTGGCACTGAACAACGTCATCTCAATCGATCCGGCTGCCGGGACAAAAACAGATGCCGCAACCGCCATTACGGTTACGGTCAGTACCGGTGCAGCCACCAATGAGAAAGTTACGGTCGGAAGCTATACAGGCCTGACGCAGGATGTTGCCACGCAGGCGTGCACGAAACTCGGCCTGGTCGTTTCCGTCGCGACGGGAACTTCCGATGTTGTCGGTCAGGGCGAAGTTATGGCCCAGAGCATCGATGAAGGAACGGAAGTGACGGCAGGAACTGAAATCACGCTGACAATCAATACGCCGGGTGCCGCTTCTTCGACAGCAACGGAGCCGACTTCCTCCACCGCGACAACGTCGACGGCTTCGACCTGGAGCTGCGACCAGAGACTGGGTGCCCCGAGCAACTATACGGGAGGAGCCTACAGGCTTACCCTGGAGCAGACGGTCAACGGCGCCTCTACGGAGACGACGATAGTCGAGGGCGATACCATCACTTTCCCATACGAACTCAAGACGACAGGTGCGGAAGGAGTGGCAACCGGGAAGGTTCATCTCTATGAACTGGTAGACGGCAGCTATGTCATCCGTGCGAACTGGGAAGTCCCGTTCAGCGCAAGCTGATGGCTCAGGGAAAAATAATCAGAGGAATCGCCGGATTCTACTACGTTTATGAAGCAGAATCCGGTGTTTATGAGTGCAGGGCCCGGGGCATCTTCCGAAAGGAACAGAAAAAACCCCTGGTTGGTGACGATGTCCGGTTTGAAATCCTGGAGGGTCAGGACCGTAAGGGAAATGTAACGGAAATCCTTCCCCGCAGGAATGAACTGATCCGGCCGTCAGCTGCCAATGTGGACCAGGCACTCATTATTTTTGCCCTGGAGAACCCGAAGGTCAGCTATACGCTTCTGGACCGTTTCCTGATCTGTATGGAAAGGGAAGAAATTCCGGTACTGATCTGCTTCAACAAGAAGGATCTCGGCCGGGAGAAAGAACTGAAACAGCTGAAGGAAACATACGGGAAAGCCGGCTACCCGATTTTTCTGACGAGCGCAGCAAAGGAAGAGGGCATCGCAGAGCTGAAGAAGCATCTGATCGGAAAAACGACGGTTGCCGCCGGACCTTCAGGCGTCGGAAAATCATCGCTGACGAATCTGATGCAGGATTCCATCCATATGGAAACCGGCGAGATCAGCAGAAAACTGGCAAGAGGAAAAAATACGACACGCCGGTGCGAACTGATACCGCTTGATGACCGTTCTTTTCTGATGGACACGCCGGGGTTTTCGGCATTCGATCTGTCGGAAATGGAAAAAGAGGAACTGAAGGACTGCTTCCCCGAGTTCCGGGAATATGAAGGCAGATGCCGTTTTCAGGGATGCGCGCATATGCAGGAACCGGGATGTGCAGTCAAGGAAGCCGTATCGGAAGGCAGGCTCAGTTCCGTACGCTATGAAGATTATGCGGAAATCTACCGCGAACTTGCTGAAAAAGAGAAAAGGAGGTACTCATAATGTATATTCTTTCACCGTCTGTCCTGGCTGCCAATTTCAATGAGCTGGGAGACCAGATCCGTGAAGTTAAAGAAGCGGGAGCGACATGGCTTCATATGGATGTCATGGACGGAGTATTCGTACCGAATATTTCGCTGGGAATACCGGTTATCGAATCGGTCCGGAAGGAGACTTCCCTTTTTCTGGATACGCATCTGATGATTACAGATCCGATCCGTCTCATAAAGTACTTTGCGGAAGCGGGATCGGATATGATTACGTTCCATCAGGAAGCGGCTCCGGATCCGGCTGCTGCTATTGCGGAAATCCGGAAGTACGGGAAGAAGGCAGGAATCACAATCAAACCGGCGACACCGCTTTCGGCTGTTGAACCGTATCTGGCTGATGTCGATATGGTTCTCCTGATGACCGTGGAACCAGGCTTCGGCGGGCAGGCCTATCTGCCGGGATCGACGGAGAAAATTGCAGCACTGAAAAAAATGAAGACAGAGTCAGGACTTTCCTTCGATATCGAAGTCGACGGCGGGATCAATGAAAATACGCTGCCGGAAGCTCTCGATGCCGGGGCCAATGTGATTGTGGCGGGCAGCATGATCTTTCACGGGGATATCGAAAAAAACGTCGGGAAAGTACTGGCCCGTTTCAGGGACCGCAGCGGGTCATGAAGCATATCGTCGTCAGCGGCGGAGAGGCAGATCCCGGATTTGTCAGGGAATTTCTGGCAGGGCATCCGGGCGCAAAAATCATTGCGGCGGACCGAGGACTTCATGTGCTGGACCAGATCGGGACAGTACCGGATCTTATTCTGGGGGATTATGATTCAGCCGGCAGGGAACTGGTCAGCCGCTATGAAAAAGCCGGCGTGCCCACGGAGCATTACCGTGCGGAGAAAGATTTTACGGATACGGAAGCGGCGGTAAAGAAAGCGGTTGAGGAAAAAAGCGAGGGGATCTTTCTGCTGGGTGCAGCAGGAGGCCGCCTGGATCATTTTCTGGCAAATGTACAGATCCTGCTGATTCCGCTGAAGAAGAAGATACCGGCGGAAATTGCTGACCCGCAGAACCGCATCCTGCTGCTCGATGCACCGCTTCGGATCCGGAAGGAAGAGGCGTTCGGCAAGTATGTTTCACTGCTTCCGTTTTCGGAAAAAGTGACGGGTATCACCCTGACGGGTTTCCGCTATCCGCTTGAGAATTACACGCTTGCACGCGGAGGCACCGTCGGAGTCAGCAATGAAATACAATCAAAGACAGCCGGCATTTCCTTTACAGGGGGAATTCTGATGCTGATCATGTCAAAGGACAGGGAAGAAAAATGAAACTGGGAATCATCGGTTTACCGAATGTAGGCAAGAGCACGCTTTTCAATTCACTGACCAGGGCCGGGGCAGATGCGGCGAATTATCCCTTCTGCACGATCGATCCGAACATCGGCGTCGTAACGGTTCCGGATGAAAGACTGAAGCTTCTCGGAGATTTCAGCAAATCGAAAAAGGTGACGCCGGCGACAATTGATTTCGTCGATATTGCCGGTCTTGTCAAGGGCGCTTCCAAGGGGGAAGGCCTGGGCAACCAGTTCCTGGCGAACATCCGTGAATGCGATGCCATCGTGCATGTCGTGCGCTGCTTCGAAGATCCCAATGTCATCCATGTGGAAGGATCCATCGACCCTGCAAGGGACATCGAGACCATTAACCTGGAACTGATTTTTGCGGATATCGATGTTCTGGACCGCAGGATTTCGAAGACCGGAAAATCGGCAAAGTCCGGTGCGGATAAAAATGCCGCGAAAGAGCTGAAAGTCCTGGAGGCCCTGAAGGCCCATCTGGAAGAAAGCAATCTGGCAATCACGCTGGAAAAATTCGCCGACGAAGAGGATGAGACTTTCCGCAGAAGCCTGGATCTGCTGACGGACAAGCCTGTCATATACGCGGCAAATGTTTCGGACGATGACCTCGCAGACGACGGAGCCAGCAATCCGTTCGTGGAAAAAGTAAAGGAGATCGCCAAAGAGCACGGCAGCGAAGTCTTCGTCATTTCCGCACAGATCGAGCAGGAAATCTCCGAACTGTCCGATGAAGAAAAGAAAGAGTTCCTGGAAGGACTCGGCATCAGGAAATCAGGTCTTGAAAAACTGATTGCGGCAAGCTATCACCTGCTGGGACTGCAGAGCTTTCTGACGACAGGGGAAGACGAGACGCGTGCGTGGACGATTCCGATCGGCTGCAAGGCTCCTCAGGCGGCGGGAAAAATCCATACGGATTTCGAGCGCGGCTTCATCAAGGCGGAGGTCATCAATTATCAGGATCTTCTGGACTGCGGATCCCATACGGCTGCGAAGGAAAAAGGACTGATCAGGATGGAAGGAAAAGATTACGTCGTCCAGGACGGTGACGTGATCCTGTTCCGCTTTAATGTCTGAGGCCGGAGGGTAGAATGGATTATCAGATTAATTTCCCGCATCTGGGAATACACTTTGACTATGTCATCAAATCGATTGCCATCGGAAATTTCACGATTGCCATTTATGGGATCACAATGGCGACCGCCCTGCTGGTCGGGCTCTGGCTGACTTCGCTCCGCGCAAAGGAGACCGGGCAGAAGAGCGAAAACTACATCGACCTTTTTATCCTGCTGGTCATTTTCGGCTTTATCGGCGCCCGTGTCTACTACGTTGCCTTTCAGTGGGACAACTATAAGAACGACCTGCTGCAGATTCTCAACCTGCGGGGCGGAGGCATCGCCATCTACGGCGGACTGATTGCCGGAATTATCACGGCAGCCGTTTACTGCAGGGTAAAGCACAAAAATATCTGGACGATTCTCGACACGGTCGTCATGGGTGTTGCCGCCGGACAGATCATCGGGCGCTGGGGGAACTTCTTCAACCGCGAAGCTTTCGGCGGCTACACGGACGGCCTCTTTGCGATGCAGCTTCCGGTCTCGGCCGTGAGGACGAATGAGATCACGACGGAAATGTGGAATCATGTCGTCAGCATCGACGGCATCAAATTCATCCAGGTACACCCGACCTTCCTGTATGAAGGCATGTGGAATCTGGCACTGCTGATTCTCCTGTTTGTTTTCCGCAACAAGGTGAAGTTCAGGGGGGAAAACTTTTTCCGCTACATCATCGGCTACGGAATCGGAAGATTCTGGGTGGAATCGCTGAGGACGGATCAGCTCCTGATTCCGAATACTTCGATTCCGGTATCCATGGTCGTGTCGGCTGCCGCAGCTGCCGCATCGGCTGTATACATTGTGATCGTGCGGAGCAGGATGACGGCAGGAAAGACGCTGCCTTTCAGGGCAGCCTTCGGCAGTGAGGCATCGCCGGAAAAGAAGGATGCTGCTGAAGAGCCGGAAGAAGCAAAGCCGTCTGAAGAACGGCAGAAGGACAGGGAAGAACCGTAAGCGGGGCAGGAATCAGCTGCTTTCCGGAACATAGAAACAGGATGGAGGAAACCGATCGGTTTCCTCCTTTATTTTTACGTAACGGCTTGATTTTTAAAGCAGAGTGGGGTAAACTTACTGATAAGTGGTAGGAAATGGGAAGAATTGCCACGAAATGGGGGACATTAGGTGTTTCTTCATACGTATTTTCATTCATTAGACGCCAAGGGGAGATTGATTATTCCTTCCAAGTACCGCGATGACATCGGCAAAAGCCAGGTCGTCGTGACGCGCGGATGGGATGCCAATCTGGTTGTCTATACGATGGAAGCGTGGAAGACCTATACCCAGTCATGGCTGGATCTTCCCGGAAGCGATCCCAAAGTCAGGAAATACAGACGTTTCGTGGCTACAAACGCTGAGCAGTGCGAGCTGGACAAGCAGGGGAGGATCCTCATTTCTCAGGAACTGAGAGATCATGCGAATCTGACGAAAGACGTTGTAATCAGCGGTAACCTGACCAGCTTCGAACTTTGGAATCCGGAACGCTGGAAAGAAGTCAGTGACTTCGGTGACGACGAGACAATCTCCGCGGAAATCGGGGAACTCAACGCCAGGATCTGATTGGCGGTCTTTTATGCGTGATGGGAGAACGGTATGGATTACGTTCACAAGTCGGTGCTGTTAAACGAAACGATCGTGAATCTGCAGATCCGGCCGGGCGGCGTCTATGTTGACGGTACGCTCGGGGGCGGCGGGCACGCACTCGAAATATGCAGGCACCTTACTGCCACTGGAAAGCTCATAGGTATCGATCAGGACGACGCGGCGATCAAGGCTGCCGGGGAGCGGTTGAAGGACTTTGAGAAACAGGTCTCAATCGTGCGCAGCAATTTCAGCCGGATGCCGGAGATACTGAAGGAGCAGGGAATTGCTTCCGCAGACGGTATCATTCTCGATCTCGGGGTTTCGTCTTATCAGCTGGATGACAAAAGCAGGGGCTTTTCGTATATGGCTGATGCACCGCTCGACATGAGAATGGACCAAAGAGAAGCAAGAACAGCAGGAGATATCGTAAACGGCTACACAGAGCATGATCTCTTCCGTATCATACGGGATTACGGAGAAGAAAGATTCGCGCAGAACATTGCCAAGCACATCGTCGCTGAACGGGAGAAAAAACGGATAGCCACCACGGGGGAACTGGCGGAAATTATCCGGGAATCGATTCCGATGAAGATTCAGAAGACGGGCGGTCATCCGGCAAAGAGAACATTCCAGGCAATCCGGATTGAACTGAACGGCGAACTGACCGTTCTGAAAGATTCCATTGACGGAATGATCGATCTGCTGAATGACGGCGGGAGACTCTGCATCATTACGTTCCATTCTCTGGAAGACAGAATTGTCAAAGAAGCTTTCCGGAGAAATGAGAACCCCTGCACCTGTCCGCCGGATTTTCCGGTCTGTGTCTGCGGCAAAAAGCCGAAGGGGAGAATCGTCACGAAGAAGCCGATTGTCCCGGGCATTGAAGAGACAGAAGAGAACAGCAGGGCCAAGAGCGCCAAGCTCCGGGTATTCGAAAGGATCATAGAAAAATAAGATGGCAAAACAGACAGCACGAAGGGTAAATTCAAGATCGGAAGATTATATGGAAAAGCTGTCTTTTGACGGAAGCGCGGTCCGGAAAACGGCCGTGCTTCCGCGCCGTCATTATGTGGCAAAAGAAATTGCCGTCAGTGAGAAGGCAAGGAGGAACCGGGCACAGGCACTTTCGATGAAGCCGCTGTATGTCCTGTTTCTGGCCTTCGTTTCCGTCATGACGGTCCTGATGTGCGTCTATTACCTGCAGATGAAGGAAACCGTCACCTCGCAGGTCTCGGAGAATTCAAAACTGAAATCCGAGCTGGTCACGCTTCAGAATGAAAATGATGCCCTGTACGAAAATATTACCAATAATATTGACTGGAACCATGTCAGAGATGTGGCAATCAACCAATTGGGGATGAAATACGCGACGGAAGACCAGGTAGTGTGGTATAATACCGAAGGCAATGGGTATGTAAGGCAATACCAAGAGGTACCTACCGCGGACCAGGGATAAAACCGTGAAAAATGACCCCAGACGCAGGAGAGCGAAGCACTCCGATCCATCAAGCAGGAAAATGAACGCCAAGATGCAGAGAAAGCTGGCAGGACTGTTCGCAGCAGTCGTGCTGGTTTTGGTATGTCTGGCTGTCCGGATAACCTATGTCAATGCCGTCAGCGGAGACCGGTATGCCAAGCAGGTGCTTGCACAGTCCCAGTCCCAGTATTCCAGCACGGTCCTGCCGTTCAAGCGGGGCGATATTCTTGATACGAAAGGCACGGTTCTTGCCACCAGCGAGAAAAAATACAATGTCGTGCTGGACTGCAAAGTCGTGAATTCGGATCCGGACTATGCGGGTCCTACCATGCAGGCGCTGGACGATGTCTTCGGGCTTGACCAGGTCGGCATTACCTCCCTTCTGACGGATGAGAAAACAAAGGATTCGCAGTACCAGGTCATCAAGAAAGATATTTCGGTTGAAGAAAAGAATGCCTTTGAGGAATACTGCAGCGGCACGGACGAGAATCCTCTGACGGACAAGGAAAAAGAAGAGCGGAAGTATGTGAAGGGCATCTGGTTTGAAGAAGAGTACGTGCGCACATATCCCCTTTCCTCCCTGGCCTGCGATGTCATCGGCTTCACCTACGGAGACAATACGGCTGACTGGGGAATTGAAGGATACTACAGCAATACGCTGAACGGAGTGGACGGTCGGAAATACGGATACTGGGATTCCGATTCGGACCTTACGCAGAATATCATCGACCCGGTGGACGGCAAGACGGTTGTCTCCACGATTGATGCCAATATCCAGTCGGTGGTGGAAAAGAACATCGCCTCTTTTGAAGAGAAATACAAGAGCGGACCGTACAGCACGACGAAGGGTGCGTCCAACATCGGAGTCATCGTGATGAATCCGAACGACGGCTCGATTCTTGCCATGGGAAGCTCTGACCCTTATGACCTGAACAGCCCGCGTGATCTTTCTTCTTTTTATACGGCGGATGAGATCAAAGCGATGAGCAATGACCAGCAGCTGTCGGCGCTGGAATCCATCTGGAAAAACTACTGCATTTCCGATACCTTTGAACCCGGTTCGGTATTCAAGCCGGTCACGATGTCTTCGGCACTGGAAGATGGTACCCTGAAGGGAAATGAAACCTTCTACTGCGACGGAGGGGAAACCGTTTCCGGCACGTATATCAAATGCTCGGAAGAAGAAGGCCATGGCCAGGAGACGGTTTCCGACGTTATCCGGAATTCCTGCAACGATGCCATGATGCAGATTGCCTTGAAAATGGGGGTCAGCGAATTCACGAAATACCAGCAGCTTTTCAACTTCGGGGTCAAGACGGGCATCGATCTTTCAGGCGAGGCTACCGGTATACTTTACTCTTCGGATACGATGGGTGAGATTGACCTGGCGACTTCTTCCTTCGGACAGGGCTTTAACTGCACGATGCTTCAGGAAGCTGCTGCAGTCAGCTCCGTGATCAACGGAGGAGATTATTACCGCCCGAGGGTTGTTGAGAAAATTCTGGACAGCACCGGTGCGACCATCAAGACAAATGACCCTGTTCTCCTGAAACAGACGATTTCTTCCGACGTTTCGGACCTGCTCCGTTCTTATATGAAGGCATCCGTGGACAGCGGCACATCGGTCTACGCCAAGGTGAACGGATACAGCATGGGCGGAAAGACCGGAACTGCCCAGAAGATTCCGAGGGGTAACGGAAAATATCTGGTATCTTGGATCGGCTTCGTGCCTTATGAGAATCCGCAGGTCCTGATCTATGTGGTCATTGACGAACCGAATGTACAGGAGCAGGCGGACAGCCGTTTCCCGCAGTGGATGGCAAAGGATATCCTGACGGAAATCCTGCCTTATCTTGGCATCTATCCGGATGAAGAACTGACGGAAGAAGATCCGGCCCTTCAGGAACCGGCCGATGCGGCAGCTGCCGAAGGGACGGCAGTGACGGATACGACAGCGGACACGAATGTTCCGACCGTCCAGGCATCCGCGGATTCACAGAACGTCACCTCCGGCAACAATGAGGAGACGGATGGCTATACAAATGAAGAAGCAGGCATTACGAATTAAAAGCTTCGGGGAGAAGAGCAATGGTTGATTTATCTGCAGTCATGCCCGCCTTCATCGCTTTTGCGATCAGTGCGGTTCTGGGACCGGTTTTCATTCCGTTTCTGACAAAGCTGAAACTCGATCAGACAGAAAGAAAACTGGGAGTTCAGTCCCATCTGAAGAAAGCCGGGACGCCGACAATGGGCGGCATCATTTTCCTGATCGCCATTGCCGTGACCTCGGTCCTGTTTTTTGTACGCTATCCGAGGATTGGTCCGGTCCTTTTCCTGACGATGGCTTTCGGACTCGTCGGATTTCTGGATGATTATCTCAAGGTCGTGAAAAAACGTTCGGACGGTCTTTTTGCCTGGCAGAAGTTCGGACTTCAGTTTGTCATCACCGTGCTTTTCTGGCTGTACCTGACCAACCTGACGGACATCGATCTGACCATCCGGATTCCCTTCACGCACGGGATTATGGCCGATATCGGATTCTGGGCTGTTCCGCTGCTGTTCTTTGCCGTTCTGGGCACGGTCAACGGCGTGAATTTCACGGACGGAATTGACGGTCTGGCTTCATCCGTGACAGTTGTCGTTTCCGTATTCTTTGTCATTGCCTCCCTCCTGACGCAGGCGGGAATCGAACCTGTCGCAAGCGCGGCGGCAGGAGCCCTGATGGGATTCCTGCTCTACAATGCCTATCCGGCCAGGATTTTCATGGGGGACACCGGATCGCTGGCACTGGGGGGATTCGTGATCGGCACGGCCTATATGATGCATATGCCGCTTTATATCCTGATGGTCGGACTGATCTACCTGATGGAAGTGATTTCAGTCATTCTGCAGGTTGCCTATTTCAAGGCAACCCATGGGAAGAGGATTTTCAAGATGGCACCGATCCATCATCATTTTGAACTTTGCGGCTGGTCAGAGACACGCGTCGTTGCTGTTTTCACGATCGTGACGGTGCTGCTCTCTCTGCTTGCGCTTCTGGCGCTCTAAGGAGAAGAAATGAATCTGGAAGGAAAAAAAGTCCTGATTTACGGATCGGGGAAAAGCGGACAGGGGGCAGCGGAACTTCTGAAAAAAGTCGGGGCTGTTCCGGAAATATTCGATGACAGCATGGGCAGTCCGGAAGGCATCCCGGAAGGCATCCCGTCTTCCTATGACCTGCTGGTCATGAGCCCGGGAGTTCCGACGGATCTTCCGAGGGTTGAAGACTTCCGCGCAGCAGGCGTCAGAATCTGGGGCGAGGTGGAGCTGGCCTATGAAACAGGAAAGGGAAGAGTTCTGGCGGTAACAGGGACGAACGGAAAGACAACGACGACTTCGCTTCTCGGGGAAATCATGAAAGCCTGGGAGAAGGAGGTCTATGTTGTCGGAAACATCGGAACGGCTTATACATCCGTAGCCCTGGACACGACCGAACATTCGACGGTCGTTGCGGAAATTTCCAGCTTCCAGCTGGAAACGATTGAACGGTTCCGTCCGGAAGTCAGTGCCATCCTGAACATCACCGAGGATCATCTGAACCGTCATCATACGATGGAAGAGTACATCCGAGTGAAGGAGGGAATCACGAAGAATCAGGACAGGACCTGCACCTGCGTACTCAATTATGAAGACGAGACTCTCCGGAAATTTGCGGAAACCTGCCCGGCTTCCGTTCTTTTCTTTTCCAGTGAAAGGGAGCTTGAAGAAGGCTTCTGCCTGATCGGCGATGAAATCGTCCTGAAGGAGAAACAGGAAAAGAAACTGCTGGTACGCACCGGTGAACTGCAGCTGATCGGAAAACATAATTTTGAAAATGTCATGGCGGCTTCGGCCATGGCTTACCGTGCAGGGGTTCCGCTGGAGACAGTCGCATCCGCGGCAAAGAAATTCAAGGCGGTGGAGCACCGGATCGAGTACTCCGGAACCGTAAACGGTGTTTTATGGTACAACGATTCCAAGGGAACGAATCCGGATGCAGCCATTAAAGGCATACAGGCCATGAAATGGCCGACATTCCTGATTGCGGGCGGCTATGACAAAGGTTCGGATTACCACGAATGGATCCGTTCATTTGACGGAAAGGTGAAATGCCTGGTTCTGGAAGGAAAGACGAAGGAAGACATCCGCAGGGCGGCATTGGAATGCGGCTATCCGGAAGCTCAGATCGTCATGAAGGAGAATATGAACGAAGCGATGGAATACTGCGCTTCCCATGCGGAGCCGGGCGATGCGGTTCTTCTTTCGCCCGCCTGCGCCAGCTGGGGAGAATTCCCGAACTATGAAGTCAGGGGAAAAGAATTCAAGGAATTTGTCAAGAGGCTTGCTTAAATGGCAAAGACGGAATATGAAAAGAACCTGAACAGGCATACGGCATCGATTGTCCTCTGGACAGCAGCGGCCGTCCTGCTTGTCCTCCTCTTTCTGTTCCTTCTTCTTTTCCGTGTCCGGAACATCGAGGTTGTCGGCAATTATCATTATACGGATGCCCAGGTGGAAGAGATGCTGATGAAAGGGCCGTTTTCGAAAAATACGGTCATCCTTTCCCTGCTGAGCAAGCATAAGAAACTCGAGGGTGCGGATTTCATCGATTCCGTTACGGTGGATATGACGGGAATCAATTCCGTGCGCATCCAGGTTAATGAAAAAGAACTGATCGGATATGTTTCCTATCAGAATGCCTATTGGTATTTCGATGCGGACGGGAAGGTGCTGGTACGCTCCGATACTCCGGAAAACAGCGTGGCGTCATCCGAAGCATCGCCCGCAGACAGCACGTCGGAAACGGTTTCAGAAGTCATTCCCCAGACGGCGCAGGCCGCTTCCGAGGAATCGACTGGCTCCGGCACTGTAACGCCGCAGGAGGTCGCAGAGGATTCCGGAGGACAGGTGGTACTGGAACCGGAAGTCGTTCAGGATGATGAATCGGCGGCTTCTTCCGGAAGCGGAGTGGAAGCCCCGAAGGAAGCGGACAGGGACTATATCCCGTTCATCGAGGGTCTTGTCTTTTCGGAAGCGGCCGTGGGAGAGACTCTGCCGGTTGCCGATCCGGGTGTTTTCAAGACAATCGGCAGCCTGAAGAACATCGTCAATAAAAACAATATCCCGCCGGACCGGGTGGCTTTTGCCGAAGACGGGACGCTTTCCCTGGTCTACGGACAGGCATCCGTCCTCCTCGGAGCGGATGAAAACCTGGAGGCAAAGCTGGAAGAACTGACCGGAATTCTGCCGAAAATGACGGACCTTTCGGGTACGCTCCATCTGGAAAATTTTGACGGAACACAGGACAGGGTCATTTTCGACAAATCTTAAAAAAATGAAAAAAAACTTGATAAATCAAGGTAAAGTCTATATGATGTATTTATGTCCGTATAGGGACGACTATATAGAGAAAACTATCACGCATGTGATTGCACGGTAAGAAGGAGGAAATACTTTGTTAGAAATTACTTCCAATGAGGCTGAGTCGGCTGCGAGGATTATTGTAGTCGGAGTAGGCGGTGCAGGGAATAATGCAGTAAACCGCATGGTTGACGAATCAATCGGCGGCGTCGAGTTTGTCGGGGTGAATACCGACAAGCAGGCACTGTCTCTTTGCAAGGCTCCTACGATCGTGCAGATCGGCGAAAAAGTGACAAAGGGTCTCGGCGCCGGTGCCAAACCGGAAGTCGGAGAACAGGCGGCAACGGAAAGCTCTGAGGAAATCAAACAGGTCCTGAACGGGGCCGACATGGTTTTCGTTACCTGCGGCATGGGAGGCGGAACCGGTACAGGCGGCGCTCCGATCGTTGCGGGAATTGCCAAGGAACTCGGATGCCTTACCGTCGGCGTGGTGACAAAGCCCTTCCGTTTTGAAGCAAAAACGCGCATGAACAATGCACTTCAGGGAATCGAAAGGCTGAAACAGAACGTCGATACGCTGATCGTGATTCCGAACGACAAGCTGCTCGAAATCGTTGACCGCCGGACGACGATGCCGGAAGCTCTGAAAAAAGCAGATGAAGTCCTTCAGCAGGCAGTTCAGGGCATTACCGATCTGATCAATCTGCCGGCACTGATCAATCTCGACTTCGCGGATGTTCAGACCGTCATGACGAACGGCGGTGTTGCCCATATCGGTATCGGTCAGGCAAAGGGAGACGACAAGGCGCTGGAAGCTGTTCAGCAGGCTGTCGAAAGTCCGCTGCTGGAAACAACCATCAAGGGAGCAAAAAATGTCATCATCAATATCCACGGGGATATTTCCCTCATGGATGCCAATGATGCAGCTACTTATGTACAGGAGCTGACCGGCGACGAAGCCAACATCATTTTCGGTGCGATGTATGACGATGCGGATGTGGATTCCTGCCAGATCACGGTCATTGCGACCGGCCTGCAGGATACCGCCAATGAAAAGCCGAAGAAGCAGCAGGGAAGCCTTTTCGCTTCGTCCATACCGGAACTTTCAAAACCGACGTTTCTTCAGCAGCCGTCCCCGGTAGCACAGCAGGCTCCGATGAATCTGCAGCAGCCGCAGGTCAGCAGCACGGTCAGAAAAAAGGATATCCAGATTCCGGACTTTCTTAAGAACAGGAAATAAGACATGAAATGTCCTTACTGTGGAAATGAGAATACCCGCGTCGTGGACTCCCGTCCTGTCGATGAGAATACGGCAATCCGCAGAAGACGCATGTGCGATACATGCGGAAAGCGTTTTACCTCTTACGAAAAGGTCGAGACGATACCGCTGATTGTCATCAAGAAAGATCAGAACCGCGAGCAGTTCAACCGGAGCAAGATTGAAGCCGGCGTACTGAGGGCTTGCCATAAGCGTCCGATTTCTGCACAGCAGGTGCAGGAACTGGTGGACTCCGTGGAAACCGAAGTGTACAACAAGGGCGAGCGGGAAATACCGAGTTCCGAAATCGGTGAAATCGTGATGTCAAAACTGAAGAACCTGGATCCGGTTGCATACGTCCGTTTTGCGAGCGTTTACCGCGAATTCAAGGATGTCAGCACCTTCATGGACGAACTGAAGAAATTTTTGAAATAGAGGACGGAAGATAATAACAGTAAACAGCAGCAAAGAGCATACTTGTGCTAGAACGGCAGCAATGTGTGCTCTTTTTTTTACGAGAATCGGAGGAAATGATTCATGAAAAGGGTTTTGCTGAAACTGAGCGGAGAAGCCCTGGCGGGCGATCGCAGGACGGGATTTGATGAGGCAACCGTGACAGCCGTGGCAAAGCAGGCTAAGGTTCTGTGCGGGGAAGGAATGCAGATCGGCATTGTCATCGGCGGCGGAAATTTCTGGAGAGGCAGAAGCTCGGAGACGATTGAACGGACCAAGGCGGATCAGATCGGTATGCTGGCAACTGTCATGAACTGCATCTATGTCTCTGAAATTTTCCGCTCGCAGGGAATGAAAACGGATATCCTGACGCCCTTTGAAATCGGGGGGATTACCAGGCTGTATTCAAAAGACCTTGCCGATGAACTGTTTGAAAAAGGAGCAGTCGTCTTTTTTGCCGGGGGCACGGGACATCCGTATTTCTCGACAGACACGGCAACGGTGCTCAGGGCAATTGAAATCGACGCTGAGCAGATCCTTCTGGCAAAGTCGGTGGACGGCGTTTACGACTGCGATCCGAAGACTCATCCGGAAGCGAAAAAGTACGACAGCATTTCCATTGAGGAAGTCGTGGAAAAAGGACTGGGCGTTGTCGACGGTGCGGCAGCCGTACTTGCTAAAGAGAATAAAATGCCGATGCTGGTCTTTCTTCTGAACGGGGAGAACAGCATCGTCGATGCAGCACACGGTAGTATTAACGGAACCTCGGTGACCGTATAAAGGAGGCAAATCACCATGAGCGAGAAAACGAAAATCTATGAAGAAAAAATGGAAAAATCGCTGCTGAATCTGAATGCTGAATTCCAGGGAATTCGTGCAGGCCGTGCCAATCCGCATGTACTGGACAAGATTACGGTTGATTATTACGGATCGCCGACACCGATCCAGCAGGTGGCCAATGTCAGCGTTCCCGAAGCCCGGATGATCCAGATTTCTCCGTGGGATCCGAAGATGACGAAGGAGATTGTTAAGGCAATCCAGAAATCGGATATCGGCATCAACCCGTCGGATGACGGACATCTTGTCCGGCTGGTATTCCCGGAACTGACGGAGGAACGCCGCAAGGACCTGGTCAAGGAAGTACGTAAAAAGGGCGAGGATGCCAAGATTGCCATCCGCAATATCCGCCGCGACGGCCTGGAAGCCTGCAAGAAAATGAAGAAACAGGACGGTGTTTCGGAAGACGAGATCGCCGACATTGAGGATGAACTTCAGAAGATCACGGAAGATTATACGGAACGGGCTGATGAAGCCATTGAAGCGAAATCGAAGGAGATCATGAAAGTTTGAAAAATATTTCGGTATTCGGTTCCACCGGTTCGATAGGAACCCAGACGCTCGATGTCATCCGGATGCATCCGGATCTTTTCCGCCTGACGGGAATCGCCTGTAAAACAAGCATAGACCTTCTGGAAAAGCAGGCGAGAGAATTCCATCCCTACTGCGCGGTCGTCTATGAGAAAAAACAGGCGGAAGACCTGAAGGTCAGGCTTGCCGATACGGATGTCAAAGTGTTTTCCGGCATGTCCGGCCTTGTACAGATGGCAGCCATGCCGCAGTCGGATTTTGTCGTGAACGGGATCGTGGGCATGATCGGAATTCCGTCTACGGTCGCGGCCATTCAGGCAGGGAAGGACATTGCCCTGGCGAACAAGGAAACCTGCGTAACGGCCGGGCATATCATCATGCCGATGGCAAAAGAAAAAGGCGTGCGTATTCTGCCGACGGATTCGGAGCATTCCGCGATTTTTCAGGCTCTTCAGGGCAGGGCAGGTTCGCCGATCCGGAAGATCCTTCTGACAGCCAGCGGAGGACCGTTCTACGGAAAGACGACGGCAGAGCTGGAAAAAGTAACGGTTAAGGAAACACTGGCACATCCCAACTGGCGGATGGGTCCGAAGATAACGGTCGACTCGGCATCGATGGTCAACAAAGGACTTGAGGTGATCGAGGCAATCTGGCTCTTCGGAGTCAGCGTCGATCAGATTGAAGTCGTGATCCAGCGGGAGAGCGCCATTCATTCGGCAGTGGAATTCGAGGATGGATCCATCATCGCGCAGATGGCCGTACCGGACATGAGGATTCCGATCCAGTATGCAATGACTTATCCGGAGCGGATTCCGTCGCCGGCGGAACGCCTGGATTTTGCAGGCCTGGGAATTCTTCATTTCGGAAAGCCTGATAACGATACTTTCCGCGGCCTGCCTCTGGCTTTTGAGGCCATCCGTCAGGGAGGTTCCATGCCGACGGCTTTCAATGCCGCCAATGAGTGGGCCAACGACCGTTTCCGGTCGGGTGTCATCCGCTTCACGGAAATCTATCAGATCATCGAGGATGCGATGCAGCATCATAAGCTCATTGCCGCCCCGAACGTCAATGAGATTTTTGACACGGAAAATGAAATCAGTGCGCATCTGAATGAAAAATACCATCTGGATCCCGTCTGACGGGATCCGTTTTTCTTTCCCTTCCCTGTTTGAAAAAGCAGGATAATATGATATAATCACAGAAGATGTGACCGAAGGGGGAAGCTATGTTTCTGAAGAGAACTGTCAGCGGAATCGTTCTGGTGGCAATTGCAATCGTAACGATCGTCTTTGGCGGATGGATCCTTGCGGCAACGCTGCTTCTTCTGTCTCTGATCGGGATGAGGGAGTTTTATCACGCTTCGGGCGTAAGCGGCCGCGGTCTGAACATGCTTGAGCTTGCCGGTTACATCGGGGCAGTCGGGTATTACATAGTCCTGTATTTCGGCCTGGACCGCTACATCCTTCTGGAACTGGCGGCATCCTGTGCGCTGATTCTGGCCGTATATGTCTTTACGTTTCCGGAATATCATACACAGGAAGTGTCAGCGGCATTCTTCGGCCTCTTCTATGTTGCCGTCATGCTGGGATTCATTTTCCTGACAAGAGGACGGTTTAAAGGCAGGATTGAAGTCTGGCTCATCTTTTTCGCTTCATGGGGCGCGGATACCTGTGCGTATCTGGTAGGCGTGACAATGGGACGGCATAAGATGTCACCGAAGCTCAGTCCGAAGAAATCGGTCGAGGGTGCGGTCGGAGGCATTCTCGGGGCAGCGGTTCTGGGCGCTGTGTACGGTGCCATTTTCAAACAGCCGGTACTGATGTATATGGTGATCTGTGCGGCAGGCGCGGTTATTTCCATCATCGGGGATCTGGCAGCATCAGCAGTCAAGCGCAATGCAAATGAGAAAGACTTCGGAAAGATTATACCGGGGCACGGGGGGATACTGGATCGGTTTGACAGCGTCATTTTTACGGCGCCGGTCATTTATTTTCTGTCCTTGCTGATACTGGGATGATTGAATAACGGGGTTTTTACATGAAATGGATTATAGCAGTTCTGATCTTTGGTCTTCTGATTATTTTTCATGAGTTCGGTCACTTTCTTCTTGCCAAAATCAACGGAGTGGACGTCGAGGAATTTTCCGTGGGTTTCGGGCCGCGCATTGTCAGCACGGTCTTTCACGGTACACGCTATTCGCTGAAGATCCTTCCCTTCGGGGGCTCCTGCCTGATGAAGGGCATGCTGGGCGATGAGGACGAGGACGGCGAGCCGGCTGAGCCTGAGGCGGGCTCATTCAACAGCGTTTCCATCGGGAAGAGGGCGGCCATCATCGCTGCCGGTCCGATCTTCAATTTTATCCTGGCCTTTATTTTTGCGGTTGTGATCATGAGCGTGGTCGGCTATGACCCGGCGGAAGTCATTTCCGTTGAGAGCGGTTCGCCGGCGGCGGAAGCCGGTTTGGAGACGGGCGACACGATTACGAAATTCATGGGCGACTCAGTGGAGATCGGCCGTGATGTTTCGACCTGGATTGCCCTCTATACGCTGAAGGCGGATGAACGGATCACGATGACGGTGAAGCGCGGGGAGCAGACGGTCGACCTTGTCTTTTCTCCTGAAATCACCAAACAGTACAGGATGGGCATTACCTACAATACCGGTTCCGATCAGGCGGAAGTTTCCGCCGTTTCGGAAGGTTCTCCTCTGTCTGATGCAGGCGTAAAGGCCGGCGATGTCATCACTTCGATCAACGGGACTGCGATTACGACATCGGATTCCCTGAGCGCCTATCTGAGCGAACATCCGCTGACAGGCGATGCGGTCACCATTACTTTCGTGCGCGACGGCCTTACCTACGAGAAGGAAGTGACGCCGGTCATGAGCCAGAGCGTAAGCCTCGGCTTCGACTGCAACCTCGGCAGGGTTGGTACGGATGCCCTCGGAGTCCTGAAATACAGCTTTATCGAAGTCAATTACTGGATCAAGACGACCGTCCGTTCCCTGGGACAGCTCTTTACGGGAAGGTTCTCGGTCAATGATCTTTCCGGCCCGGTCGGCATCGTGGATGTCGTCGGCACAACGTATGAGCAGAGCAAGTCGGAAGGTGCCCTGATGACCTGGATGAACATGTTCAACCTGATTATCCTTTTGTCTGCAAACCTCGGCGTCATGAATCTTCTTCCGATTCCCGCCATCGACGGCGGACGCCTGCTTTTCCTGCTGATCGAGGCAGTGCGCGGCAAGCCTATGAACCGGAAGGTGGAAAATGCCATCCAGCTGGTCAGCATGGCTCTGCTGATGCTCCTGATGGTTTACGTCATGTATCACGATATTGCAAATTTCTATTAAGGAGAACGGAAATGCCAGATCCAATCCATCCGGAAAATGAACCGGCCGTGTCCGCAGCGGAAGAGAATCCCGCTTCCCCGGTTCCTGAAGAAGAATCCGTGATATCCGGAGAAAAAACTGTTTCAGCGGTTCCTGAAGAAGAGAAAGTGCAGAATTCCGGAAGGCGGCGAAAATCCGGACGCGGGGAGCGGAAGGATTTCAGCGAAATGACGGAAGAGGAAATCCAGGCCCCGATCAGGGAATTCAAAAGCAGGACGCTGCCGGCGATTGTCGCGGTTCTCGGGTGTCTTGCCGCTGTTGCGTACATGCTGTGGATGTTCGGAGTTTTCGGACATTAGGGACTCTTTGCAATTCGGGTCTTTCGGACTTAAAGAATACGGTTGACAAAACAGACGGAAACTTTTATAATCTTTCATGTTGACCAAACGCGGAAGTGTCGGAATTGGCAGACGAGCAAGACTAAGGATCTTGTGGCGGCAACGCTGTGTGGGTTCAAGTCCCATCTTCCGCATCTGAGTCATGGAAAGACCTGTAAACGAAAGCTTACAGGTCTTTTTTTAGCTGCACGGAGGAGAAAGATGGCAGAGCAGGAAAGAATGAAGATCATTGCCCGGGTGCACACGGATTTTCCGACGAAGTTCGGCGTGCCGCGGCAGAGCCGGCTGGTGGAGGGACTGAAGGGGAGAATTGTTTTTGAACCGGAGTTCCGGAACCCGGATGCGCTGGAAGGACTGGAAGGCTATTCGCATATCTGGGTCATCTGGGAATTTTCTGAAAATGTCAGGTCGGAGTGGTCAGCCACGGTACGGCCTCCGAGACTGGGCAGGAACCGCCATATGGGAGTCTTTGCAAGCCGTTCGCCTTTCCGGCCGAATCCGATCGGTCTTTCCTGCCTGAGACTGCGTTCGATAGAACAGGATGAAAAACTCGGCCCGGTCCTTCTGGTGGAAGGCATCGATATGATGGACGGGACGCCGGTTTTCGACATCAAGCCTTACAATCCGTACTCTGACAGTGTTCCGGATGCCGAAATCGCATTTGCGAAAATCAGCTATGCGAAGAAGCTGACGGTTCATTTCCCGGAGGAACTGAGGAGAAAGCTGCCGGAGGAGAAGGCAGCTGCCCTCGAAGGAGTCCTTCGCGAGGATCCGAGGCCTTCTTACGCCAGCCGCGATCCGGAGAGGGTTTACGGCATGGAATATGCCGGTTTTGACGTGCGTTTCCGCGTCATCGGCGGCGAACTGACCGTATGCGGCGCTGAACCGCTGAAAAACTGACTTAGCCGTGAAAATTGTACAAAAAACTGAACTTGCATGTTCTATTATCCGTGATAAACTATAACTGTAGACCGCTTTCAGGGCGGCGGCAAAAAGGGCGGAGAGACAGACATGTGCGTGGCAGTGCCCCTGAAAATCAGGGAAATTCACGGCAGCGAGGCGGAGGCAGAAGCATTCGGAGCTTCCAGGACCATTCGCGTGGATTTGGTACCGGGCGTAAAGGCCGGTGATTTTGTCATTGTGCATGCAGGAATTGCCATCGCCAAAATCCAGGAAACAGAAGCAGAAGAAACTCTGAACATCATCAGGGACGTCATCGAGGCGGAAGCGTCGGAGGACGTCCTTTATCCATGCGCACGGAAAACCGAAAACAAGGAGGAGAAGCATGCACCAGGAGTATAAAATCATCAGCATCACGAAGGACGAAATCATTCCGACGGCTGAGAAGATGAAAAAGGAAGGCAGGATCCTTCTGATGGTCCACGGCTATATGAGCGTGGAGAACCAGCCGGTGATTGCTTATGAGTACGAAGTGGATCACGCAATCCACTCCTATCAGGTGACCGGGGAAACGAAGTTCCCGTCGATTTCCGGCATCTATGACTCTGCTGCCGGCTGGCCGGAATGGGAACTGAATGAACTGATGGGATTTGAATTCGAAGGTCTTGACACGTCGCAGAGGCTTTTCCTTCCGGAGGAGCTTTCCAACGGGAGAGGCCAGATTCTTGTGACGCCTCTCAAGGAGCTGCGCGATTCAGCGTTCGAGGAATATGCGACGAAGTCGGAGCTGGTCAATACCCTGACGCGCGACGACGACCATGACGGAATCCCGGATGTTCAGGAAAAAGAATCTTCGGAGAAGGAGGACATAAAATGAGCTATACGATTCCGATCGGACCGTACCATCCGGCACTTGAGGAACCGGTCCATGCAAATCTGAAGACCGAAGGTGAAATCATCAAGGATGCCGACGTTTACATCGGATACAACCACCGCGGCATCGAAAAGCTGTGCACAGAGCGGAATTATATCCAGACCATCGTCCTGGTGGAGAGGGTATGCGGCATCTGCTCGCATGCGCATGCCATGAATTATGCGCTGGCGCTGGAGGGAATCGCCGACATGGACGTGCCGAAGAGAGGCGCGTATATCCGCGTCATCATGGCGGAGCTCGAGCGTCTGCATTCGCATTTCCTGTGGTTCGGCATTGCCTGTCACATCATCGGACACGACAGCCTGTTCATGCATATCTGGGACAAGCGGGAAGTCATCATGGACATTCTGGAAGAGATCTCCGGAAACCGCGTCAATTACGGAATGGTCACGATCGGCGGCTCACGGCGAGACATCAGCGATGAGACGAGGAAGTCTGTACTGGCCAAGCTCGATGTCATCGAGAAGGAAACGGACAAAGTCCGTGACATCATCGTGAACGACCGCACCGTTGCCATGCGTACGAAGGGCGTCGGCATCCTGACAAAGGAAGATGCCATCCGTCTCGGTGCTGCCGGCCCTCAGGCAAGGGCTTCGGGCGTGGATATTGATATCCGCCGCGATATGCCGTATTCCTGCTATGAGGACTTTAAATTCGACATTCCGGTCGTGGACAGCTGCGATGTCTATGCGCGCGTCCTGGTCCGTGTCCTGGAAGTCTATGAAAGCATCAAGATCATCCGCCAGGCACTGGAGAATCTGCCGGAAGGCCCGATCAACCTCGGAACAAAGATCCCGAGGATTCCGGCCGGGGAGCGGGTTTCTGTTCTGGAAGCACCCCGCGGCCAGCTCGTCTACAAAGTCATTTCGAACGGAGGGAAGACGAACCACCGGGTCAGCATCCATGTTCCGACGTTCCGGAATGCCCCGACGGTTCCGGTCATGCTCCGGGGCAACACCATTGCCGATGCCGGACTGATCATTGCCTGCATCGATCCGTGCTTCTCCTGTCTGGACAGATAGCATGCACGAGCTGGGTCTGACGATGGACATGCTGAAGATCGTCAATGAGGCGGCCGAAAAAAACGGCGCCGCAAAGATCGGCAGCATCAGGGTCCGCATAGGTGCCTATTCGGGGGTGGTCCCCGAATTGATTGAAGAGTGTTTCGGTCCTGCCAGCCGCGGAACGGCGGCAGAAGGGGCAAAGCTCTGTTTTGAGGCGGTTCCGGTTTCCGTTGAGTGCAGGGACTGCGGCAGGACGGAAGTGCTCCGCGAACATGAATTTACCTGTCCGGTCTGCGGATCCGACAATATCCGGATTGTGTCCGGCAGGGAATTTTACATTGAAAGCATTGAGGTTAACTAATTGATTGCAAGGGGGTGTTCTGGGTGAAAAAAGCTTCTTTCCCGGCAGTGATTTCGGTTGCCGTCCTGTGCTTCATTTTCTGGCTGCTGATGACATGGTCATTTGCCGCTGAGGAACTTATAGCAGGCGGCGTGATTTCGGTTGCCGTGGCGCTTTTCTCCGCAAGATTCTTCATCAAGGAAAAACCGTTTTATCTTTTCAATCCGGCCAAATTCTTCATCCTCATTTATTACTGCCTGGTTGTTTTCGTATGGGAACTGATCAAGGCCAATGTGGATGTCGCGAAGCGTGCCCTGAAACCGGGTAAGCTGAACATCAATCCCGGAATCGTCAGGGTCCCGGTCGGTGAGAAATCCGAATACGGCACTTCGCTTCTGGCCAATTCAATTACCCTGACACCCGGTACCATCACGATGGATATCGCCAGGGACAAAAAGGGACAGAAGTGGTTTTATATCCACTGGATCGATGTCGCCGAGCAGGATCCGGAAAAGGCCGGCGATGCCATCAAGGGAACGATGGAAAAATGGATAAGGAGGATTTGGCCATGATTGAGCTTATGCTGTTTGCCATCGGCTATGCCGTTCTTGCCATGGTCGTCTGCATCCGCCTCGTCAAGGGTCCGAGCGGTGTTGACCGCGCGGTCGCTTCCGACTGCGTCGATACTCTGACGACGGTTTCCCTTGCACTGTTCGCGGTTTTCTCAGGCAGAAGCATTTACCTTGACATCTCCATGACACTGGCAGTGCTGGGATTCCTGGGAACAGTCATTATTTCGAGATATCTGGAGGGAAAACTATGATGGATGCCGTAAGTATTTCATTAGCCGCAAGGATCATCATCGATGTCCTCATGGCAATCGGCTTCATTTTTGCGCTGGCCGGCGTAGTCGGGCTGCTCCGCATGCCGGATTCCTACTGCCGCATGCAGTCCAGCACGAATGTCGCCACTCTGGGAATGCTCGGAGCGATGATTGCGGCGCTTATCTATTCAATCTGCATCGGCGCGGCAGGCATGGCCATCAAGCTCGGCTGCCTGTGCGTGTTCTTTATCATCACGAATCCGATCTCAAGCCATGCAATCGCCAAGGCGGCCTATAAATTCGGTATCCGCCCGAAGGATAAGATGGTCTGCGACGACTACGGGGAGGATCAGGAAAATGACTGAGTTCTTTGCCTCTTACGGCATCACGATCCTGAATACCATCGTCATGGCCGGAGTTGTCGTGACAGCCCTTCTGGCCGTCATCTTTGACAGGCTGCTGTCCTCTGTCATCGCGCTCGGAATCACGGGCGCGTTTGCAGCACTGGAGTTCATCCTTCTGGAGGCTCCCGATGTTGCCATCGCAGAAGCTTCCGTCGGCGCGGTCCTTTCCACGGTGCTCTTCGTCATTGCCCTTCGGAAGACCACGAAGAAAGGAGACGAAGACAAATGAAAAAAGCGGACAAGGTTAAAAAGATCATCATGATCTGCAGCCTGACCGTGTTTCTGGTTCTGGGCTGCGTATGTGCTGTCTGCATGTATGAATCGCCTCTGGCCTATGACGGCTCCGGGACGGACGCCTACCAGCTGTATACGAAACCGGCGGAATACGATACCTCGGACGCAGACGGCGTTGCGGATATCATGGTCAAGGAAGACCTGGATAAGACCAGATCACAGAATGCCGTTACTGCAATCGTTTTCGATTACCGCGGCTACGATACGATGGGAGAGTCCTTTATCCTGCTGACCGCTATTTCGGGATCCATGGCGATCCTCCGTGCGGCTACAAAAAAGAAAGGAGGGGACAGCGATGAAGTTCAGGAAGAATCTCACTGAAGAGGATACGATCCTTCGCAATGCGGGAGGCTTCTTTCTTCCGTTTGCCCTGATGTTCGGCTTCTACGTCATTATGCACGGCAACCTTTCTCCGGGCGGCGGATTCCAGGGAGGCGTCTGCGGCGCGGGTGCCATTATGCTTCTTTTCATGGGATACGGATATGATACCGTCGTCAAGACGGTCAATCCGGAGCTGATCCGCAAGAATGAAGCTGTCGGCGCTACGGCCTATGTCATCATTGCCCTCTGCGGCATTTTTGCGGGAGCGAACTTCTGCCGGAACGTTTTCTATCAGAATGGAAATGTCGGAGACCTGTTCTCAGCCGGAACCATCGGCTACATGAACTATGCCGTCGGCTACAAAGTCCTGACAGGCGTATCCTTCCTGCTGATCCTCCTTCTGGGGACTCTTTCCCCGGAATGGGACAGGAAGCAGGAAGAGAATCTGAAGGCATCCGGCAATGTGAAGGAAGTTCCGGACGAAGGAGGTGACGTGCAATGATGCTCGTGAATTATATCGGCTGTGTCATTCTGATGGTCCTGGGTCTCTATACGGTTGTCGTGAAGAAGAACCTGATGAAGAGCGTCATCGGTCTCGGCATCATCGACTACGGCGTCAATATCCTGATCATCAGCATCGGGTATCAGAAGGGCGGCACCGCCCCGATTTTCACGCCGGGCGAAATCAAGCCGGGCACTTTCTTCGTGGATCCGATTCCCCAGGCACTGACACTGACGTCCATCGTCATCGGAGCCTGCGTAACGGCGATGGCTCTTTCGATCGTCATCAAGATCTATAAGAAATACGGAACGATCGACAGTACGAAAATAAGGAGGCTCAACGGATGATGCAGCATTTTCCCGTATTAGCGGTCATGACGCTGTTCCTTGCTTCCTTCCTGGTCGTACTTTTCGGAAGCAGGAATAAAGTCGCGCGCGGTGTTATCGCCATGACGGCTTCGACAGTTCCGCTGGTCCTTATGATCTGCCTGATCAAGCCGGTCATGATCGACGGACAGATTATCAGCTACTGGATGGGCAACTGGGAGCCGGTCAGCGGATGGGCCATCGGCATCGGCTATGAAATCGATGCGCTGTCCCTGTTCTTCGGTCTCATCGTGGCGCTCACGATTTTCCTGTCCTGCTTCTATTCCCTGAAGTACATGAGCAGGGACGATACGCTTGAAAAGTATTACGTCCTGTTCCTGATGCTTTCCGGAGCAGTCCTCGGCCTTGTGCTGACGGGCGACCTTTTCAATATGTTTATCATGATTGAAATCCTGACCTTTGCGGCGGTTGCCCTCACGGCGTTCCGCAACAATCTGGACGGCCCGCTGGAAGCGGCCTTCAAGTACCTGGTCATCGGCTCGATCGGTTCTTCGTTTACCCTGACGGGCGTCATCCTTCTCTATGAACAGCTCCATACGCTGAACATGGCGCAGATCGGAGCACTTCTCCAGAAGACCGGAATGAATCCGACGACGGCATTTGCCTTCGGACTTCTTCTCACAGGATTTTCCATCAAGGCCTTTATCGTACCGGTGCATCCGGTGGCGGCAGATGCCTATACGGCAGCGCCGACATCGGCCTCGATGGCCATGGCATCCATGGTCAATAAGACCGGCGTCTACGGAATCATCAGGCTCCTTTACATCATCTTCATGACGATGGGACTTTCTTCCGTGCAGAACCTGATTGTCACGATCGGAACGATCACGATGTTCCTCGGCGTCACGATGGCGCTGAATCAGCACGACTTCAAGCGGCTGCTCGCTTTCCATTCCATTTCCCAGATCGGATATGTCATCACGGCAATCGGGCTGGGAACGGCGCTGGGCCTTTCGGGCGGCCTCTATCATGCCATGAACCACACCCTGTTCAAGGGAATGCTTTTCCTGTGCGCCGGTGCCGTCCTCTATGCGGCAGGCACGACGAATCTCGATAAGCTCGGCGGACTGGCGAAGAAAATGCCGCAGACCTGCATCATTTTCCTGATCGGCGCCTTCTCCATTTCCGGACTTCCGCCTTTCAACGGATTCGTGTCCAAATGGCTGATCTATCAGGCAACTTATGAGAAGGCAGCAGAATCCGGAAACTTCGGCTTTGCAATCGTAACGGTCATCGAGGTCGTGGTCTCGGTCCTGACGCTGGCTTCCTTCATCAAGGTTTCACAGTCCGTCTTCTTCGGGGAACTGCCGCCGGAGCTGGAGAACGTCAGGGAGGTTCCGCTTTCGATGCGTATCCCGATGTGGATCATGGCTGTCCTCTGCATCATTACCGGCGTGCTTCCGGGCCAGGCCTATACAGCTCTGATCCAGCCGGCTGTCAATGCGGTCTTAAGCCCGGTCAAGTATATCGATGCGATGATGGGCAGCGGGTATGCGGAACAGTTCATTTCAGCAGCGGATGCCGCACCGGACAAGTCAGTCGTCCTGGCAGGCTACTGGCAGCCAATCAACTGGCTGATCCTCTTCGTGGTCCTGCTGGCTGCCTTCACGATTGTGGCACTCCTCGGAAAAAACAGCCGCGGCGCACGGAGCCATTCGGATGAAGTGACCGACGGCAAGTACGCAACGTTCTACAGCGGTGAAAAGAGCGAGTATTCCATGGTCGGGGGCTCTGATATGTTCTGGGGCCTGAAATACAATCTGCGTCATTATTTCGGATTCATCGGCGAGATGCACAGCGGCGTGGTCAATGACTATGCCCTCTGGGCGGTCCTGATTGCGGCTGTCTACCTGGTGTTCTCGTTCGTATGTCTGCTGTAGGAGGGAGGACATCATGACATTCAATCCAATGTATCTGTTTTACATCCTGGTCTTCCCGGGTTTCCTGTTCACATCCTTTGCCGGACTTCTTCTCGCCGGGATCGACAGGAAAGTCCTGGCTCATATGCAGAAGAGAATCGGACCGCCGATTACGCAGCCGTTCTATGATTTCATGAAGCTGATGGGCAAGGAGACAATCGTGCCGGACGCAGCGCCGAAAGCGGTATTCCTCGGGGCTCCCGTCATCGGACTCATTTCCCTGTTCGTGACGGCACTGCTGATTCCGTTTGCCGGGCTGACCCCGTTCTACGGAATTGCGGATATCATTGTTCTGATCTACCTTCTGACGATTCCGGCAGTTGCCATTATCATCGGCGGCGCGGCCTCCGGATCGCCGTTCTCGGGAGTCGGCATTTCCCGTGAGATGGTCACAATCGTGTCCTATGAACTGCCGCTGATCCTGGTGCTTCTGACGGTCGGGAAAAAGGCAGGCATGGCACTCACCGGCGGGATGACTTTTTCACTGATCGATATCTCGGCTTATCAGGCACAGAACGGAATGATGATTACCCATTGGGCCATGATCCCGGCTGCCATAGCTTTCCTGCTGATCATCCCCGGCGAGGTGGGAACCCAGCCGTTTGACGTGGCAGAGGCGGAGACCGAAATCTGCGAGGGAACGATGGCCGAATATTCGGGAGCACCGCTGGCGCTCTTTGAACTCAGCCATTCTGTCAAGATGTTCATCATGACGGCACTGTTCACGGCACTGTTCCTGCAGGGATGGACGACCGGCATCGTGGCTCTGGATGCGGTCATCGACCTGGCCATCTGCATTCTCCTTACGATTATTACCATGACGCTGCCGCATGCTTCGGCAGCAAGGCTGAAAGTGGAATGGCTTTTCCGTTTTTACTGGCAGATCGTTGCCGGACTTGCTCTGATCAGCCTGATCCTTGTCTGGCTGGGACTGTAAAGGGGGAACTTGCATGTTTAAAAAACTGATTGATTCCTGCACGGAGAAATCCCCGTGGATCTATCACATTAATTCGGGTTCCTGCAACGGCTGCGACATTGAGCTGGTTGCTGTCCTGACTCCGCGCTACGATGCCGAAAGACTGGGCTTCAAGCTGGTCGGGACGCCGCGGCATGCGGACATCGTCGTCGTTTCCGGACCGGTCACCTCGCAGTCGCGGGAAAGGCTGATCCGTACCATCGAACAGGTTCCGGATCCGAAGGTGGTCGTTTCCCTGGGATCCTGCCCGAGGTCCTGCAACGTCTTCAAGGGCAGCTATTCGGTCGAAGGACCTCTTGACAAGTTTGTGAAGGTTGACGTATCGGTTGCCGGCTGTGCGCCGAAGCCGGAAGCCGTCATAGACGGTCTTTACAAGGCGGCGCAAATCCTGAAAGAGAAAAGGAGGAATATGAAATAATGCTTCCTTTCATGAAAGTGGCAGTCAAGAACCTTTTCTCAAAATCGGACTGCGAGAAATATCCGTTTGTCCCGAAAGAAGCCCCGGCGAATTACCGCGGACGCATTGTGTTTTATCCGGAGAAATGCATCGGCTGCGACATCTGCGAAAGGGTCTGCTCACCGCAGGCTATTTCCACATCGGAAGAACAAAAGGAAGACGGGATTTATGTGACCCGCACTTTCCATATGGGCTCCTGCACCTTCTGCCAGACCTGCGTGGACTTCTGCCCGAAGCATGCCATTGAGATGTCGAAGGATTATGACATGGTCGTTACCGATGAGAATGACCTCAAGGTTTCCGGTACCTATCAGAAGAAACAGAGGGGCATTCCGGTATCCGCACCGAAGCCTGCTGCAAAGCCGGCTACGGAAGCGCCGGTTAAAAACTGAGTCGGATCCATTCTTTTCTGACTTGTACTGTATCCGTTGCGGAACAATAACAGGGAGGACATAAAAATGAAGAATAAAACAGTCACGCTTACCGAAACAGCGGTTTTGATCGCAATCATCCTGCTGATGGCTTTCACGTCCATCGGCTATCTGCGGATCGGGCCGCTGTCTCTTTCACTGATCACCATTCCGGTTGCCGTCGGAGCCGTCATCATTTCACCGGCAGCGGGGGCGCTTCTGGGACTGGTCTTCGGAATCACAAGCTTTATCCAGTGTTTTACCGGCGATCCCTTCGGAGCGGCCCTTCTCACCATCAATCCGTTTCTGACTTTTCTTGTCTGTATCCCGACGAGAACGCTTGCCGGTTTCCTGTCCGGCCTTCTTTTCAGGGGAATCCGGAAGAAGTTCCATGCCCCGGCCTATTACATCGGAAGCTTTGCCATGGCTTTTTTCAATACGGCATTTTTCATGACGATTCTGGTGGTATGCTTCTGGAATGCCCCAGTCGTGCAGAACTGGAGCCAGTCGCTGGGCGTCCTGAATCCTCTGGTTTTCATTCTGGCATCCGTATCCGTCAATGCGGTCATTGAATGGGCAGCGACAGCTGTCATAGGCGGATCGGTCGGGCTCGCCCTTTCCAAGGCCTTCGGGAGAAGGGAGACATTGAAATGATCCTGACAATCGACATGGGAAATACGCAGACGGAAATCGGCGGCTTTGAGGACGGAAAGATGGTCTTTTCCGAACGGGTCGCGACCGATCATGACAAGACCGATCTGGAATATGCCGTACTGATCCACAATATTTTTGAAATCTGCGGAATGAATCCGAAGACGGTGACGGGCGGAATCATTTCCTCCGTTGTCCCTCCGCTGACGGATGTCCTGATCCGGGCGGTGGAAAAAGCGACCGGCGTCAGACCGATTGCCGTCGGCCCCGGCGTGAAGAACGGACTGAAAATCCGGATCGATGATCCGAAGCAGCTCGGGGCGGATCTGGTTGTCGGCGCTGTCGGCGGAATCCGGAAGTACGGGGCTCCTCTGGTGCTGATTGATCTGGGAACGGCTTCAACAATTTCAGCAGTAGGTCCGGACGGGGATTTCCTAGGCGGAGTCATCATTCCGGGCGTCCGCACTTCTCTGGAAGCACTGGTTTCCGATACCTCGCAGCTGCAGAAAATCAGTCTGCAGGCTCCGGGCCGGGTGATCGGAACGAATACGATCGATTCCATGAACAGCGGAATCATTTACGGGCAGGCGGCTTTATTTGACGGCATGATCGACCGCTTCCTGGAAGAAATGAAGACGGATGCGACTGTCGTCGCAACCGGCGGTCTGGCCGGACTCATCATTCCGTACTGCAGGCACAGAATCCTTCTGGACAGGGAACTGATGCTGACGGGACTGCTTGATATTTATGAGAAGAACGTAAAAACCGGAAAGAGGTAAGGGGGTGATTTTCCCTCAGAGGATCACTTTTGTATGCACCGGCAGCAGGGTTTGTATCCTGTGCCGCCGGAACGCTTGTCATGTCTTTCGCATGGATTTATGATAACCGCATCTTGAAGAGAGGCGGTGGCATCCATGCCAACAGTATTAGTCGCAACAGATAATGATCTGAGTTACAAAAGGCTGCTTCATTGCCTGAGCAGGGAGACGCTGGAAGCTTATCAAGGCGTTCTCCGAGTGGATTCGCTGAAAGAAGCAATGCTCTTTCTGAAATCTGCCCGCGCAGACATCCTGATAGCCGACGTCCATGAAGGAATCTGTCCGACGGGAGAGAGCGGTGATCTGATGAGCCGCAGAATCCGGGAAGAAGCCAGGCCGTACTTGACGGAAGAACGGACGGGGAGCGGGAAGGACGCGGTGCGTGCTGTCCGGGAAATGATTCGGTATAATTACTGGAAACCTGACGCGGCCAGGGAGTATGCTGAGAAAGTGCATCTTTCCCTTACTTATCTTTGCCGTATTTTTAAACGGGAGGTCGGTCAGTCTATCGGTGACTGCATTCTGGAAACAAGAATGAACAAGGCAGCGCTTCTGCTGGCGGCCGGGAACCATCCGGTCCGCGAGGTGGCAGAATCTGTCGGGTTCTGGAACTTTTCCTATTTCTGCAGACGTTTCCGGGAATGCTACGGTGTTTCGCCGAAGGAATACAGAAAGCGGGGTAAATCGGAACAGACAGGGGAAAAGAATTATGAGGGTTAACAAGATGTACCCCCAGAGCAGCTTCAAGGAGGCGCATTTTTTCTGGGAGCTTTCTGTTTCAGAGAACTATGCCGGCATCAGTGAATGGACGGAAAGCTACAGAGGCAGAGAAGGGGAGAAAGAAACTCCGAATGTACGGGGAGAGCTGATGCTCAGCGTGCCCGGGAAGGAAGGGACAGATGCACCGGACGGGATGCTGGGGATTGAAGAGATGCTGACGGTTCTCAGGAGAAAACTGTCAGCAGTCATGCTTGGCCGTGCACGGAGACGCGAAATACTGGATCTGCAGATTTACATCTGCGAGCACTTTGACGAAAAGCTTACAAGGAGCAGTCTTGCTGCCATGGTTTTTCTTTCGGAAAACCATCTGAGCAGGATTTTCCGCAGGGAGACAGGAATGAGTATTCCCGAGTTTGTACGAAAAGTACGCCTGCAGCAGGCGATGTACATGCTCAGAGATTCCGATAAGACGATTCAGGAAATCGCAAGTCAGACAGGTTTTTTGAACAAGGTCTATTTCAGAGAAATTTTCAAGAAGGAATACGGAAAAGCACCGTCATCTTTCAGAAATTAAAAAATCCGTACCCGCGGAATGTATGTTTCCAGAAATACTGCCTGTACCGGTTTTCCGGTACAGGCTTTTTCTTTGGACGCAGGTCTGATATAATCGGAGGAAAAGGAGCCGGACGATGGATGCATTTTATGAAGAACTCGGAAATCTGAATTATACGAAAGAGAATATTGCCTGCACAGTCGTGGAGGGCGAAGGAGCGGGAACGCATGCGCTGTTTGAGAACGGGGTAAAAACCGGGGAGCCGGATCCGTTCTATACGGAGCATTCGGCAGAGCTGACTTCAGCGAAAACCACGGGAGTTCTTGAAATCAGCGGCAGGAAGGTTTTTACGGAGCTGCTCGGTTCGCAGAAAAAGATGACGGTCTGCGGCGGAGGACATGTATCGGTTCCGGTCATCCGGATTGCGAAAATGACCGGATTTGAAGTGACTGTCCTGGAAGACCGCCCGTTGTTTGCCGATCATGCCAGAGCGGCAGGTGCGGACCGGGTCATCTGCGATTCCTTTGCGGAGGGACTGAAAAAAGTACAGGGAGATACCGATTCCTATTTTGTGATCCTGACGCGCGGCCATCGCTACGATATGGAATGCCTCCGGGACCTTCTTAAAAAAAAGTATGCCTATATCGGTATGATCGGCAGCAGGGCCAGAGTAGCCAGGGCGAAGGAAGTTCTGCATGCCGAAGGATATACGGAAGCGCAGACGGATTCGCTGCATTCCCCCATTGGACTTTCGATTGCCGCCGAGACGCCGGAAGAAATCGCGGTTGCCATCCTGGCGGAGATCATCCAGGTAAAAAACAGTGAAAAGCGTACCGGCGGCTATGACCGGGAAATTCTGAAAGCGCTTCAGAGTCCCGGAGGCAAAGTTTTAGCGACGATTATTTCCCGCGAAGGATCGGCGCCGAGAAGCATCGGAACAAAGATGGCGGTTCTGGAAGACGGGCGCTGCATCGGTACGATTGGCGGAGGCTGTGCCGAATCGGAAATTATCGGACAGGCCCTGCAGCTTCTGCGGCGGCAGGAAACAGGCTGCCGGATGAGTCTTGCCGATATGACCGCGAAAGAAGCGGAGGACGACGGAATGGTCTGCGGAGGACGGATCCGGGTTTTTCTGGAGCCTGTTTACACGGAAGAAATCAAGTGATATAATCTTAACAAATGAAGACGGCGTATCTGCTGCGGTAATTTCCGCCGGGGATGCGCGGCCGACACAACACCGACCGCAGAGAATTCCGAGCGGAAGGGCGCAGAATCAGGAAATGCGCTGAATAAGCCGTTGATGATGCTCCTTTTCGCCTGCGCGGAAAGGAGCTTTTTATGAGTGAAGAAAATATGGATAAGAGAATCGGAATCATCGGAATCGTGATCCGCGACCTGGAATGCGTGAAGAAGGTGAACGAAGCGATTCATGAGTCGAACGGGCTCGTGATCGGGCGGATGGGGATTCCGTACCGCGAAAAGCAGATTTCGGTCATTTCCCTGATCGTGGACGGAACAGGGGATGAGATTTCCGCCCTGACGGGCAGGCTCGGAAGGATAGCCGGTGCCTCCGTGAAATCCATGGTTACGAAGGTCACGACGGAAGGAGCGGAAACATGCTGAAGATTGCAATTTACGGAAAAGGCGGCATCGGAAAATCAACGATGACAGCCAACCTGAGTGCGGCTTTTGCCGTGCTCGGGAAAAAAGTCATTCAGATCGGCTGCGATCCGAAAGCGGACTCTACGATGAACCTTCTGAAGGGGGAAATGATTGAGCCGGTCCTGAATTATATGAGGGAGCATGATGAGCCTCCGACACTGGACCAGGCTGTCCGGAAAGGCTTCGGCGGGGTGCTGTGTATCGAAACGGGCGGACCGACGCCGGGACTTGGATGTGCCGGAAGGGGAATCATCGCCACATTCGACCTGCTGGAAGACCTGAAGCTTCTGGAGAAGGAAAAGCCGGACGTGGTCCTGTTCGATGTCCTGGGAGACGTCGTCTGCGGCGGGTTTGCAGCGCCGATCCGGGAAGGGTACGCACAGGAAGTCCTGATTGTGACTTCCGGAGAGAAGATGGCGCTTTACGCGGCGAATAACATCAATCAGGCAGTGAAGAATTTTGAAGACCGGAGCTATGCAAAAGTCCGGGGGATTATCCTGAACCGCAGGAATACTCCGGATGAAGAAAAGAAAGTCAGGGAGTTCGCGGAGAGAAACGGTCTGGAGATCGTGGCGGATATCCCGAGGAACGATGACATTTCAAGATTCGAGGATGAAGGCATGACGGTCATAGAAGGAAACAGGGAACTGCCGATCAGCCGGAAATTCCTGGAGCTTGCAGAACTGCTTTTAAAGGATGAGAAATGACAACAGCGGAACCTTATTCCATAACCTGCGGGGAACTGGCGGAAAAAGGACCGGAGCATATTCCGGATGCCTTTATTCCATCCTGCCATCTGGTCTACAGTTCTCCGGCAACACTTTCCTATAATTCCCCGGGTGCTTTCGGCTTCGGGGTGAAAAGGGCGGGGCTGGTCATCCCGGAATCGGTGATGCTGCTGGTAGCACCCGGATGCTGCGGCAGGAATTCGACGATACTCGGCAGCAGGGAAGATTATGCACAGAGAATGTACTATCTGAATATGGATGAAACAGATCTGATTTCCGGCCGGCATCTCAAAGTGATTCCGGATGCCGTCAGAGAAATCCTGAAAACGGCGGATCCGGTGCCGAAAGCTGTCGTCATCTGTATTACCTGCGTCGATGCCCTTCTGGGAACGGATCTGGAAAGAGTCTGCCGAAGGGCAGAGGAGGAGACGGGCGTGCATGTCGTGCCGAGCACGATGTATGCACTGACAAGGGAAGGCATCAAGCCGCCGATGACGGCAATCCGCAGGACGATTTATTCGCTTCTGGAAAAGGGGAAAACGGATCCGTCGGCGGTGAACCTGATGGGATTCTTCACGCCGGTCGATCCGGAAAGCGATCTGTTTGAGGTCCTGAAAAAAATCGGCATCCGTACGGTCCGGCAGGTTTCGGCCATGAAGACGCTGGAAGAATATCAGAAAATGGGAGAAGCAAATTTCAATATCGTGCTGAATCCCGAATCGCTCTATGCCGCCGAAGATCTGAAGGATCGCCTCGGGATTCCCTATATCGAGATGGCAAGGATCTATGATTCCGAACGGATCGGAAAACAGTATGAAATGTTTGCTTCCGCAGTGGGAACCCATCCGGATTTTTCCGGACTGGGAGAAGAAACCCGGTCGCTTCTTGGAAAATTTATGGAAAGGGCGAAGGGAACCTCATTTGCCGTCGGACAGATGCTGAATGCCAATCCGTTTGAACTGGCCTATTCGCTGGCCAGGACCGGGATGGAGCCGAAGGCGGTCATCGCGATTCCGTCTTCCTATGACTATCCGTACATCCGGGCATTGGCGGCCATCGCTCCGGAAACAAGGATGTTTTCCGGAATATCGCCGACAATGCTGAATTACCGGAAAGAGATCCGCGCGGACATTGCGTACGGAGAAGATATCGGCGGCTATTTCCCTGACGCGGTTTCTGTCGGGTGGAATTCCGAGAAGCAGCCGTTCGGCTGGAAAGGTCTCGGGGATCTGTTAAGAACGACGGGGGAGGCACTTTCATGGAAGGACTTTTAAAATATCTTTCCCCGTTCTCTCCGGATCAGAGCGGTGCCGTTTCGGTTCTTTACGAATTCGGCGGTCTCCTTGTCATCATCGACGCCGGGGGATGTGCCGGAAATGTATGCGGTTTTGATGAACCGCGGTGGTTCAGCGGGAGAAGCGCGGTTTTTTCCGCAGGACTCCGGGACATGGATGCGATTCTCGGCCGTGACAGCAGGATGATGGATAAAATCGGCGATGCCCTGAAGGCAGTGGAGGCTTCTTTCATCGGTCTGATCGGAACGCCTGTGCCCTCGGTGATCGGAACAGATTTCCGTGCACTGAAAAGAATGGCGGAACGCCGCTTCGGACTTCCGGTGATTGCTGTCGATACGAACGGCATGGAAACATATGAGCGCGGCCAGGAGAAAGCTTATCTGGCTCTGCTGCAGCTTCTGTCCGAGGCGGAGAAGGATTCTTCCTCCGCGTCCGCAGCCCTTTTTGCAGGATGCGGGGAAGAGGAAAATGAAACGGGAATCCTGGGAGCCACGCCTCTTGATCTCCCGACGCTTCAGAGTCCTGAGGCACTGAAAGAAAGGGTGAAAAGAAACGGAGGTGGCCGCTCCGCCTGCTATGGCTTCGGAAGCGGTTTTCCGGCCTGGAAGAATGCATCGAAGGTACGGAGGAATCTTGTCGTTTCGCCTTCCGGCCTTTCCGCTGCCGTGAAGATGAAGGAGGATTTCGGAATCCCATATGAATGCGGAATGAAGCTGGAGCCTGCGGATGTTTTCGGAACAGCGCCGGTCCGCGGAAGCTCCGTAAATATCCTGATCGTCCAGCAGCAGATTTTTGCGCGGAATCTCCGTGAGGTCCTGCGGGACTGCGGATACACGGGCAGGATCGATACGGCTTCCTTTTTCAACGCCGCTCCGGAGCTGACCGGAGCAAATGATTTTTATCTGAAGGATGAAGGGGAATTCGCCGTTCTTCTGCGGAACGGAGATTATGAATGCCTGGCAGGCGATCCTCTTTTCAGGAGAGTGCCGGCCGGGAGAAAAATAAATTATGTAAACCTTCCCCATTTCGCGGTATCGGGCAGTCTTTATGCCTGCGGGACGGAAGAAGAATATTTCGGGGATTTCAGGGAGAAGTTCGGAGGATGAGAATCCGGAAAAGGATAAGAGTATACGGCATCGTGCAGGGCGTGGGCTTCAGGCCTTTTGTTTCGCGTGCGGCCAGACAGGACGGTCTGGCGGGATCGGTCTGCAACAAAGGCCCTTATGTCGAAATCTTCATCGAAGGGACGGAAGAAGCATCTGAGATCTTTCTGCATCATCTGACGGAAAAGGCACCGGAGCGTTCTTCCATCCTGAAGGTTGAGACACAGGATTTTCCGGCAGAGGGGGAGAAAGAATTCCGGATCATCCGCAGCGCCAAGGTGAAGGGGGATATATTTGTATCGCCGGACATCGCCATCTGCGACAAATGCGCCGCTGAACTTTATGACCCGAAGAACCGGCGTTACCTGCATCCGTTCATCAACTGCACGGCCTGCGGACCGAGACTTACCATTCTGGATTCCATGCCGTATGACCGCGTCCGGACGAGCATGGGGAAGTTTCCGATGTGCCCGGACTGTGAATACGAATATACGCACCCCAGTACCCGCCGCTACCATGCCCAGCCTGTCTGCTGCAAAGACTGCGGCCCGCATCTTTCAGTGATCGGAAGCGGCGAAAGGGATGCGGAAGCGATTCTGAAGACGCGCCGGGTCATCCGCGAAGGCGGAATCGCGGCAGTCAAGGGAATCGGAGGCTTTCACCTCTGCTGCGATGCCTCCAATGCCGAAGCCGTGAGGCTGCTCCGGCAGCGCAAGCACCGCCCGATGAAGCCTCTGGCCGTGATGCTGAAGAATCTGGATACCGTGAGGAGAGAATGCCTGGTGGAAGACGGGCAGGAAGAAATCCTGACCGGTCCGCAGAAACCCATCCTTCTTCTGAAAAAGAAAACAGGAGGCGAAACCCGCATCTGCAGGGAATGCGCCCCGGACAATGCCTTTGTCGGCATCATGCTTCCCTATGCCCCGGTTCAGCTTTTGCTTTTTGACTACCCGCCGGATCCGGAAGGCATGACGGACTGTTTCGTGATGACCAGCGGCAATCCGAAGGGAGCGCCGATCTGCATGAACGATGCCGAGGCTGAGAAGGAACTCTCCGGCATCTGCGACATCATCCTGACCAATGACCGGGATATCCGCATCCGTGCGGATGATTCCGTCATGGCATGGCATGACGGAAAACCGTATATGATCCGGCGGTCGAGAGGCTATGCGCCCCTTCCGTTCCTTTCTTCGGAAAAGATACCGCACAGGGTGCTGGCATCCGGCGGGGAACTGAAAAATACGTTCTGTCTGGCAACGGGGGAACTGTATTATCCCTCACCTTATATCGGGGACATGGCGGATTTAAGAAGTGCGGAAGCACTTTCCGCCGCCGTGATGCGCATGGAGAATCTGCTGGAGACCGAGCCGGAAGCGGTGGCGGTCGACATGCATCCGCGCTACAATTCCTCCGCCTTCGGACGGGAATATGCAGCGGCGCATTCTCTTCCGGTTTTTGAGGTGCAGCATCACTGGGCACACATTGCCGCCTGCCTTGCGGAGAACGATTTCCGTGGGAAAGCAATCGGAGTTTCCTTTGACGGAACAGGGTACGGCAGCGACGGAACCATATGGGGCGGCGAATTCCTGCTCGCGGATCTTCATTCATATCGCAGGCTGGGGGCCATTGATCCATTTCCCCAGGCCGGAGGAGATCTGGCCGCGAAAGAAGGCTGGCGCGTCGCGGTATCGCTGATCCTGAAGAGCATGGAAACAGAAGAGGAGGCGGAGAGGACGATCCTCAGCCTGCAGCTCTGCAGCCCTCAGGAACTGAAGCTTCAGAAAGCGATGATCCGCGGCAGGATCAACTGCGTCACCTCGACGAGCGCCGGAAGGCTTTTTGATGCGATATCGGCTGTCCTCGGAATCCGCCGGCAGTCGACCTTTGAAGGCGAGGCTTCGATGGCTCTGGAATATGAGGCATCCCGCTGGGCGGAGGAACATCCGGAAAAGGTGAAGGACCCGGAGGCCGAAGAGAAAACGGAATGCGGAATTTTCAAATCTTCTTTTGAGAACCGGCCCTTCTTTACAATGGATACGGCTGCCCTGATCAGGCGGATGGCGAAGGGGCGGGAAAAAGGCGAGGACAGAGGAAAGCTGGCTTACATTTTCCACAGGAGCATTTCGGACATGATCGTCCGGGGCTGTGAGGAATGCCGGAAAATGACGCAGGTCACGGCGGCAGCCCTGAGCGGAGGCGTGATGCAGAATCTGCTCCTCCTCGGGATGTGTGAAAAAGGACTTGCGGAAAAAGGATTTCAGGTACTGGAGCATTCACTGACGCCGGCCAACGACGGGGGCATTGCCCTCGGTCAGGCGGCGGTTGCGATGGAAAAAATGAAAGGAGAATGAGAAAAATGTGCGTAGGACTTCCTGCCAGGGTAAAGAAGGTAGAGGACGGAGTGGCGGTCGTGGATGCGACCGGCGCGACAAGGACCGTTTCGGCGGAGCTGCTTCAGGATCTGATGCCGGGCGATTACGTCATGGTGCATGCCGGCATGGCGATTGCCAAAATCACGTCGGATGATCAGGCTGAGACGGAGAGCATTATGGAGGGACTTCAATGAGCATGGATGCGGAAAGCCGGAAAGCGGAAGAAATCGTCCGCGGCTATCACGGGAAAAAAATCCGGATCATGGAAGTGTGCGGAACGCATACCCATGAGATTTTCCGTCTGGGAATCCGGGGAATGCTGCCCGATGCCGTCACGCTGATTTCAGGGCCGGGCTGTCCGGTCTGCGTGACGCCGACGGGCTTCATCGATGAGGCGGTCATGCTGGCCCTTGACAAGGGTGCGACGATCTGCACCTTCGGCGACCTCGTCAGGGTTCCGGGTACGGAAATGTCTCTGGCCGGAGCCAGGGCAAAAGGCGCGAAAATCGAAGTCGTCTATTCGCCCCTCGATTCCGTCGAGTATGCGAAAAAGCATCCCGCGGAGCAGACGGTTTTTCTTGCCGTCGGATTTGAAACAACGACACCGGCCAGCTGCATTGCGGCGCGCAATGCCGGAAAGGAAGGGCTGCGGAATTTTTCCCTGCTGACCGCCAACAAGACGATGGACAATGCCTATCGTGCCCTGAAAGGTTCCGCCGATGCGTTCCTCTATCCGGGACACGTCAGCGTGATCTCCGGCTGCGGTATTTATCATGAACTGCTGAAGGAGGGAATCTCGGGCGTCGTGACGGGCTTCACTGCACCGGAGATCCTGACGGCCCTGGCGGTGATCCTGATCAAGTCGGAGAAGGAGGAGCCGTTTTTCGTCAACTGCTATCCGAGAGTCGTGACCGAGGAAGGTTCGGTCAGCGGAAGAAAAATCATCGCGGAGACCATGGTGCCGTGCGATGCCGAATGGAGAGGACTGGGCGTGATCCCGATGAGCGGTCTGAAGCTGAACGACTCCTACGCGGATTACGACGCCAGGAAGAAATTCAGCCTTCCGAAGATCGAGGGCCGTGCGAATCCGCTCTGCCGCTGCGGGGATGTCCTGCAGGGGAAATGCAAGCCGGATAAGTGCGGTGTTTTCGGAAAAGGCTGTACGCCGGAGCATCCGGTCGGAGCCTGCATGGTTTCCGGCGAGGGAGCCTGCTCTGCCTATTACAAATACGGAGGATCATTCAAATGGACGAAATAGTCACACTGGCACACGGAGCCGGAGGCCGTCAGACTTCCGAGCTCATCGAGAAAGTATTCAAGAAGCATTTTGCAAATGAAAATCTGACGTCGGATGACGCAGCCGTGCTCCCGGCACCCGGCGGAAAAATCGCCATGACGACGGACGGATTCATCGTCTCACCGTCCGAATTTCCGGGCGGCAACATCGGCAAGCTTTCCATCTGCGGGACGGTCAACGACCTTTCCTGCATGGGGGCGCAGCCTCTGTATCTGAGCTGCGCGTTTGTCATCGAGGAAGGCTTCCCGATGAAGCAGCTTGACCGGATCGCGGAAGCCATGGAAAAGACAGCGAAGGAAGCGGGAGTCGAACTGGTTGCCGGCGATACCAAGGTTGCCGGAAAGGGCCAGGTCGACGGCGTCTTCATCACGACGACCGGAATCGGCCGGATCACGGAAGGGGCAAGTCCTGCCGGCGCCTGCGCAAAACCCGGCGATGCCGTCATCGTGACCGGCGACGTCGGACGTCACGGCTGCGCCATTCTTCTTTCCAGAAATGAATTCGGCATTGAGGCCGATGTCAAGTCGGACTGTGCTCCTCTGTGGGGAACGGTCCAGTCCATGCTTGCGGTTACCAAGGATATCCATGTGATGCGCGATGCCACCCGCGGCGGAGTCGGAACTGTCCTCTATGAAATTGCAGAGCAGAGCCATGTCGGAATTCGTCTGAACCAGAAGGATATCCCTGTGGACGGAAGCGTCCGCGGCGTCTGCGGAATGCTGGGACTGGAGCCTCTCTATCTGGCATGCGAAGGACGGCTGGTCGTATTTGCCCCGAAGGAGAAAGCAGAAGAACTGGTCGATGTCCTGCGCAGGGGGAAATATTCTTCGGAAGCTGCGGTGATCGGAGAAGTCACGGAAGAATATCCGGGGCGTGTCGTCATTGATACGGAGATCGGCGGGTCGACGCTTCTGCCGCCTCCCGGCGGAGAACTTCTGCCGCGGATCTGCTGATCGGATCCTTGACGGATGCCAAAGAAAGACGGAATGAAACGGAGCGGGAAGCATGCTGATCAATCTTCATAAAACCGATACGGAAAATGCAGACGTCCGGATGGCTGACATCGATACGACTCAGCCGTTCCGCGCGGGACTGGAATATTCAGCTCCTGCCCGGGGCACCTGGACCATTGCGCATACCTCGATGCTGATACCTCATTCACATCAGATTTTCGTGTGCCCGGAAGGATGCCTTCGCGGCGTCGTTCTTTCCGCGGCGGAATACGGCGGCCTTGACCGCTTTTCCATGGTGACAGTCAAAGAGGGAGACTTTGTCAACGGGAAAATGGAGCGGCTTTTTGAAGACGGCGTGACAGACATCATCCGCAGTCTTCCGCAGCGTCCGCCTGCCGTGCTCGTCTATTCCTGCTGCATCCATCATTTCATGGGAATCGACCTTCCGGGAGTTTTCCGGAGGCTCCGTGAGCGCTTTCCGGACATCGACATCCTGGAATGCTTCATGCTCCCGACCATGAGAAAATCGAAATACACGCCGGATGAACTGATGAGGATTTCTCTCTATGATGCCCTGAAGCAGCAGAAGAAGGATCCGAAATCCGTCAATGTCATCGGCAATGATTTTGCATTTGATACGGAAAGCGAACTCGGGGAAATGCTGACGGAAGCCGGCATCCGGATCCGTGATATCTGCCGCTGCCGGGAATATCCGGAGTATCTGGAAATGGGAAGCAGCGCGGCAAACATCTATACCTGGAAGGCGGCGGAAGCGGGAGCCCTTGCGCTGGAGAAAAGGCTCGGCCAGAAAGAGGTCTCCCTTCCGGTTTCCTTCGACTATGAAGAAATCGCAGGGGAACTCACTGAGGCAGCCGGGATTTTCCATGCCCGGGTCCCCGATGTAAAAGCCCTGGCTTCAGAAGCGGACGCGGCGCTTGCCCGTCTGAAAGCGGTCCTTTGCGATACACCGGTCGAGATCGACTATACGGCAGTCAGCCGTCCGCTCGGCCTGGCAGCCCTCTTCATTTCCCACGGAATACGCGTGAAGGCGGTCTATGCCGATGCGGTTCTTCCGGAAGAGGAAAAGGCGCTGAAGTACCTGAAGGAAAATGCCCCGGAGCTTCCGCTCCGCGCGACGATCAATTTCCGGTGCCGCATCAAGCCCCGGGATGAGGTGCAGGAGGAACAGGGAAAACTGCTGGCGATCGGCCAGAAGGCGGCTTATTTTTCAGGCACGAAGCATTTCGTCAACCTGATTCAAAACGGCGGTCTGTGGGGATTTCGAGGAATCGTCTCGCTCTGCCGCATGGCGGAAGAAGCATATTCTGCGGAGGCAGATACGAAGGCCATCATTTCCGTCAAGGGATGGGGGTGCTGCGGATGAAGCAGGTGCAGAGAGTGCTGGCCAATTATTCTGCCGACCTGTTCGGACTGTGCTCCGCCCTTTATGAACTCGGGGGACTCATCGTCATGCACGATGCCTCCGGCTGCAACTCGACCTACAATACGCATGACGAGCCGCGGTGGTATGACATCGACAGTATGATCTACGTATCGGGGCTGACGGAGCAGGATGCCATTCTCGGCAATGATGCAAAGATCATCGGGGATATCCTCGAGGCGGCGGAAGAGACCCATCCGAAATTCATAGCGGTCTGCGGAAGTCCGATGCCGTATCTTCTCGGAACGGATTTCCGTGCCATCGCCAGGATCCTTGAGAAGAAAAGCGGAATACCGTCGTTCGGATTCAGGACGGACGGCATGCATACCTATATCCGGGGAGCGGGGGACGCCTTTGCCGCAGTGGCCGAGCGCTTCTGCCGGAAGAGAAATGAAAATCCCCGGACTCAGGAAGCTTCCGGATCCGGAACGGAGAGGCAGAAGAAGCTTTCCGTCAATCTGATCGGCGTCACGCCGCTGGACTTCTCAATCGTCGGCAACGCTGAGGCGATGAGATCTTTCCTTGCGGAGAACGGGATGTCCGTCCAAAGCTGCTGGGCTATGGGCGATACGCTTGAGACCCTGTCGTCAGCAGGCGATGCCGATCTGAGCGTTGCCGTTTCGACTTCGGGAATCGCCGCTGCGGAAGTCCTGAAGAAGAGATTCGGGATTCCGTACGTGACCGGTATTCCGGCCGGGAAAGCGGCGGCGGATCAGCTCCTCCGGGATATTGCGGAAACGCTGCGGATTACGGAAGAACCGGCGGAGACCGGAAAACCGGCAGACAATATTCCGGCGGAGAAAACCGGGAATGCAGCCTGCCATATTCCGGACAATCGGATTCCCGGAAGAGAATCCGGTACCGTCATCATCGGGGAGCCTGTTTTTGCCAATGCCGTCAGGACCTGCCTGGAGCAGGAACTGGGGGCAGAAGGCGTGCGCCTGATCTGTCCGACGGAAATCACGGATGGTTTCCTGCGGCAGGGGGATACGGCGACAGATGAGGAAGAAGATTTTGAAAAGCTTCTGAATCAGCCAGGACTGACGGTCATTGCCGATCCCCTTTACCGAAGAATCATCGGAAGAAAGGACGTCAGATTCATCGACTTTCCCCATGAAGCCTATTCTGGAAGGCTGTACCGCAGCGGAATCCCGGTATTTGCGGGCCCCGGTTTTTCCGGCTGGCTGCGGGAAAAGTTTTTCTCTGCCTGATGTGCTATAATCATGGCTATGATAAATCGAGCAAAAAAAATTCTCTTTGCGGCTGCCGGTGCTGCGGTCGTGGCTTCGGGCATCTTCGCGGGATATCGCATCGGAGAAGGAAATCAGGGAAAGGGCAGCACGATTTCTGCGCAGAAAGAAGTGAACCCGAAGGCTGTCCGCGGAAATGATGCGGATTCCGATGTCTCGGGGACAGATGACCGGCTTTCCGACCATTATGTCATTGCTTTCCCGACGCCGACGCCGGTACCGGTCATTCCGGCCGAGATTGCGGCGGAAGAAGACTTTTCGCCTTATGCCGAAGCGGTAGTCGGAAATGACGGAACCCTGAGCATTCCGAATAACAGTGTCGTGGAAGACATCACTTCCGTGAATATCAGGACAAAACTGTTCAGTCTGACGATTCCGGGCTGCTGGGCCGGCAATGTCGTCGTACAGTGCCGGTATGTAAACAATACGGAAGAGAATTTCACCGATCCGGTCTATGATACGATGACCCTTACCTTTTATGAAAAGAAGAATTATGATGCCTACCGGGAAAACGGGAACGGTTCGACGAAGGCTGCCACGCGGAACGGACTGCTGACGGAACTGTATTTCAGCAGCACGAAAAACGACAATTCCTGGATGAAGACTTCCAATTATGAGAACTACTGGGCAGACGTCACGGAAGGCGTCAATACGTATGAGGTATTCCTCTATGAACCGCACGACAGTGCGGACGTCAGCTCGGACGAATACGCAGGCCGCTGCGATTATATGACGCAGACGGTCAATTTCGAAGGCTGCATCATTCACGGCTTTGTTCCGGCGGAGGCCGGAACAGTCGTTTACAAAGATCCGTACACCGAGAAAGCCTATATCAGAAACTGGAATCCGGAACAGGAGGGCATTCCAGAAGGGAGCACGATTCCGTGAGCACTTATGTCCTTTCCGATCTCCACGGACGGTATGACCTTTTCCGGGCCATGCTGAAGAAAATCAATTTTACGGATGACGATGTACTGTATATCCTCGGGGATGTTTCCGACCGGGGCTCCGACGGCATACGGATTTTTCTTTTCATCATGGGACAGCCGAATATCATCCTGCTGGCAGGCAATCATGAAATTCTGTTTCTGAAGGCCTGCGAAAAAGCTTCGGAGGCAGTTTCGGGCAGAAGCTTCTTTCTGTCCGAGGAATGGCTGACCTGGCAGTACAACGGCGGCGAGACGACCTGGGAGGAGTTTACGCTTCTTCATGCGGAAGAACAGAAGGAAATTACCGGCTATATCCGGAATGCCTTCCTGGTCATTCCGGATCTGAAAGTGAACGGGAGGGAATTTTACCTTTGCCATTCGACTCACCTTGAACGGTTTGCCCGGCATCCGGTGTTTCTTTCCGATGCTTCTGAGGAGGAAATATCCCATGTTGTATGGGACCGTGACTATCCGCAGAAAAAAGACGGCAGGGAACAGCCTGCCGCCGGGAAATATAAAGAGCTCTATGCGATGTATCCGCGGAAAATGAAAATGGTCTTCGGCCATACGCCGACCTGCTATCTTGACGGAACCGCGCCTGACGGCAGGGGACGTATTTTCCACGGAGGGAAAGGCCACCTGATCGGAATCGACTGCGGATGCGCTTCGACGGATCCGGATCTGGCCATGCTGGGCTGCCTCCGTCTGGAGGATCTTGCCGAATTCTATGTACCCGGAACTGTCAGGCCGGAGAAGTGATGGCGAGCTGGTGGAAATCCTTCGGCTCATATTCTGCAATTACGGAATCCAGCCAGCCGGCAAACTGCATGTAGAAATCGATGACGATGCCGATGCGGTCGCGGACTGCCTGCGCTTTCTGGGGACCGGAGAGCAGCAGGTATTTTTGGTTGTACTCCCCTCCGGAAACGAGGAGATCCAGCGAGAAATGCTTCTTGATTCCGGCCAGGGCAGGGCTGCTGTAGTCGGTTTTCAGGAGGGATGCCGTCTTCCTGATCTCTTCGGACATCCTGGATGCATTGGAAAACGGCATCAGGTTGATTTCGTTGCGGAAAAGAAATTGATCGGGCAGGAACTGTTCAACGAAGGGAAGAAGAAATTCGTGGCCGCAGATATTGTCGACGCAGAATTCTTTTGAGTCGATCCAGTCGGCGTCGCCGCTCATGATTTTTTTGCTGACAGGAGCCAGACGGAAGCGGAGAGTCGGGCTGTGGCCGATCTGAACAGGAATTTTATAGGGAATTTCAGACATGGATTTACCTCCGGACATTTACTTTCATGTGGATTTTAGCATAGCAAGGCCTGTCTTGCAATTCCTCACGGGCAAAGGTAGAATAAAAACAACAAAGACATACGGAGGCAGATATGGCGATTATCGGTGCATTCACGGTTCCTCATCCGCCGCTGATCATTCCGGAAGTCGGACGCGGACAGGAAAAGAAAATTTCGGCAACCATCAGAGCCTACAGGGAAGTCGGACGCAGGACTGCAGAACTGCATCCGGATACCATTGTCATCACGACTCCGCATTCGGTCATGTATGCGGATTATTTCCATATATCGCCGGGGCGCAGCGCACAGGGCTCCTTCCGTTCCTTCGGCGCGGGAGAAGTGAAAATCAGGACGGATTACGATGCGGAATTTGCGGCAGCGCTTTCTGCCCTGTGCAGTGAAGAGGATTTCCCCGCGGGGACGCAGGGAGAGAAGGATCCGGAACTGGATCATGCTTCGATGATTCCGCTTTATTTCGTGAATCAGTTTTATACCGGATACCGCACCGTGCGCATCGGACTTTCGGGCCTGTCCCTGCCGATGCATTACAGGTTCGGAACCTATATCCGGAAGACAGCTGAAGAGCTCGGACGCCGGGTCGTATTCATCGGCAGCGGGGATCTTTCGCACCGCCTGAAAGAAGACGGGCCTTACGGTTTTGCCAAGGAAGGACCGGAATACGATGCAAGGATCATGGATGTGATGGAAGAGGGAAACTTCGGCGAACTGCTTTCGTTTGACGAAGACTTCTGTGAGAAAGCAGGAGAATGCGGACACCGTTCCTTTACAATCATGGCCGGTGCGCTGGACGGGACAGCCGTGAAGGCGGAAAAGCTTTCCTATGAAGGCCCTTTCGGAGTCGGGTACGGCGTCTGTGCCTACCGGCCTCTGGAAGCAGATGACTCCCGCAGGTTCCTGGATGTCTATGAGGAAAAAAGAAAGGCGGGGGTCGAGGCCGAGCGAAGCCGGGAGGATGATTATGTCCGTCTGGCCCGCAGTGCCGTCGAAGCGTACATCCGCCGTCATAAAAGGCTTGTGCCGCCGGAGGAGCTTCCTTTGGAAATGAAGAACGGACAGGCCGGCGCCTTCGTCTCGATTCATGAGGACGGCCGGCTGAGAGGATGCATCGGGACGATTTCGGCAGCGGAGAAGTGCATCGCCGAAGAAATCGTCAGCAATGCCATCAGCGCTTCGACGAAAGACCCGCGCTTCGATCCGATCACGGAGGATGAGCTTCCCTATCTTTCCATTACGGTCGATATTCTGGGAGAAGCGGAGGACATTGACAGTCCGGATCAGCTGGATGTGAAAAAATACGGTGTGATCGTTTCGAAAGGATGGAAGAGAGGACTGCTTCTTCCGAATCTCGACGGCGTACAGACGGTCAGCGAACAGATCCGGATCGCGCAGAGCAAGGCGGGAATTCCCGCAGGCGAAAAGGACGTGCATCTTCAGAGATTCCAGGTCGTGAGGCATTACTGATGGCAGAAGCGACAGCTGTATGCGGCGTCTGCTTCCGGAAGTGCGAACTGAAGGAAGGACAGACAGGAGCCTGCCGGGCCAGGAGAAACCTCGAAGGCAGGATCATCGATATCAATTACGGAATGGTAACCAGCCTGGCTCTTGATCCGATCGAGAAAAAGCCCTTTGCGATGTTCTGTCCGGGCAGCAAGGTGCTTTCCGTCGGCAGCTTCGGGTGCAACCTGAAATGTCCGTTCTGCCAGAACTACGAGATTTCGACGATGAGCGAGAAAAATCTCACGGCAAGGTTCATTTCCCCGGAAGAACTGGTGACCGAGGCTCTGGCGGAAAAGAGGCAGGGGAACATCGGCCTGGCGTATACCTACAACGAACCGCTCACCGGATGGGAGTATGTCCGGGACGCGTCAAGGCTGGCACATGACAAAGGCCTGAAGAACGTCATGGTCACCAACGGAACCGCTTCGACGGATGTCCTGGAAAAACTGCTGCCGAACATCGATGCCATGAACATCGACCTGAAGGGCTTTACGGAAGACTTCTACCGTTATGTCGGCGGAGATCTGGAAATGGTCAAGGCCTTTATTGAAAGGGCGGTCAAAGGCTGCCATGTGGAAGTGACGACGCTTATCGTTCCCGGGAAGAATGATTCCGACGGGGAAATGGAGCAGCTTTCCGCCTGGCTTTGCTCCATCCGGAGAGGAATTCCGCTTCATGTGACCAGGTGCTTTCCGCGCTATCATTTTTATGCTGCGCCGACGCCTGTGGAAACGGTCTATCATCTGGCTGATGTGGCACGGAGAAACCTGACGAATGTTTATACGGGCAACTGCTGATAAACGGAATGCGGAAACAGCGCAGAATCACAGGCCGGTTTCCGGCCGGAATCGACGGAGGGGAAAACGATGAACGACGATTCGCTGAATCAGGAGGATCCATCCGGCAATGAGCCTTTGCAGCACAGCAAATGGACAGGACCGCTGATTGCCGTTCTCTGCATAGCGGGCATCTGCGCCGCGGCGTTTTTTATTTTCCGTGCCGCCATGCTGCGCACGGATTCGCTGTCCGGGAAATCGGACAGTGTACTTTCCGGTTCGCATAACGGTATTCTGCCGGATTCGGTCATGGGATACAATAAGATCGACTTCGTCAAGGCGGTACTGGGGCAGGCGAGGGAAAAGGAAAGCCTGGTCGTCTATGAACAGGATGTCAATTCGGTTTCCGAAATTTCGAATGCCTTCCTGAACTGGGATATTTTCAAGAAGACCAAGAAAATCCACACCTACGGAAAAGGTGCCTATACGATCGATATGAGCAGGGTGGCGTCCGATTCCATTGCGGTCGATCTGGATAAGAAAAATGTTACGGTTTCTCTGCCGAAGACGACGCTGAGCTATCTGGAAGTGGATGCCAACCGTACGACGTTCGAGGATACGGAGCATGCCATTTTCGGTTTCGGGGACATTGCACTGACGGAGGAGCAGCAGAAGCAGCTGGATGCAGAGATCCGGCACGAGATGCTGGACGAACTGACGACGGATGCTTCTTTTAAGAAATCTGACGAGGCGGGACTGAAGAAGGCGAAGGAAATGCTGCAGCCGGTCGTGGCTGCCGTTTCGGATGAGTTCACCGTGAAATGCGTGTATTCGGATGAAGGAAGAGGCGCTTCCGAGGCTGCGGAAACGGATTCAGTGCCGGATGTTGAATCATCGGCGTCAGGCTGAAAAAGACAGCAATAAAGGACGGCTCCCTGCGAGCCGTCCTTTTTTGTATAAATATAAAGGGAAGGAGTTACCGCTTTGCGCGGATATGAAAAAGAAAAAGTTTATCATCTTGCTTCTTACAAGAAAAGTATACCGGTGAAATGTGAGCAGGCTTTGATGACGATGTAAAAGATTCGTGAACAATAAAAAGACAAACTATGAACATCTGCTCACATACGAAAGGGGACCGTTCTGCACGGTCCCCCTGCGGAAGGAGAGTAATTATTCAATGAGAATATGCTTGCCTGCTTCAACTTCAGGCTTCGCTTCGACCTTCGGGATGCTAACCTTCAGGACGCCGTTTTCAAAGCCTGCCTTGATGTCTTCCTGCCTGATGTCTTCGCCGACATAGAAGGTACGGGTGCACTGGCCGGTATAGCGTTCACGGCGGATGTATTTTCCGTTCTTATCTTTTTCGTCGTTGTTTTCGGTGTGTTCAGCACTGATGGTCAGATAGCCGTCTTTCAGATCTGCCTTGATGTCTTCTTTCTTATAACCCGGGAGTTCCAGGCCCATTTCATAGCGGTCATCGAACTCTTTGACGTCGGTGTGCATCATCGGAGCCGGTCTGTCGTATTTCGTCATCGGTGTGAAATCATCCATAAAATCGTCTACAAAGTTATTTGAAAAGATACTCGGTAATAACATATTGAATACCTCCTTTGTGGTATTTTTTTTGTTCTAAGTGTATTATAACACAAACTGTTAGCACTGTCAATAGGTGAGTGCTAATTTTTGAAAATATTCTGCTTTCGGGCGGATTTGATTTTTCATGGTACCTATGCTAAAATGTGTGAAATTTTATATACTCACAGGAGGTCAGGAGATGTCCGAAAGAACATTCAACAAATCGAGCAAACTGGACAACGTCCTTTATGACGTTCGCGGACCGGTCGTGGAAGAAGCAAACCGGATGCAGGCGAACGGCATCGATGTCCTCAAGCTGAATATAGGCAATCCGGCACCGTTCGGATTCAATGCACCGGAAGAGGTCATTCTGGATATGGCGGCCAATCTGAGGGAAAGCCAGGGATATTCTGATTCCAAGGGAATCTGGGCCGGGCGCAAGGCGATTATGCAGTATGCACAGTCCCTCAATATCCCGAATGTTTCCATGGATGATATCTATACGGGAAACGGTGTATCGGAACTGATCAATCTCTGCATGCAGGCACTTTTGGATGACGGAGATGAAATCCTGATCCCGGCACCGGACTATCCGCTCTGGACGGCATGCGCCAATCTGGCAGGAGGAAAAGCCGTTCATTATATCTGCGATGAGCAGTCGGACTGGAACCCGGATCTGGAAGACATGGAAAACAAGATCACGGACAGGACGAAGGCCATTGTCATCATCAACCCGAACAATCCGACAGGCGCTGTCTACCCGAAGGAAATCCTGGAAAAGATCGTCGAGATTGCCAGACGCCATCAGCTGATCATTTTTTCGGATGAAATCTATGACCGTCTTCTGATGGACGGCTATAAGCATACATCCATTGCCTCGCTTGCGCCGGATCTTTTCTGCGTGACGTTCTCAGGCCTGTCCAAATCGCACATGATCGCCGGCTTTCGCGTCGGCTGGATGATTCTTTCCGGAAACAAGGAAATTGCAAGGGATTATATGGAAGGTCTCAAGATGCTTTCTTCGATGAGACTGTGCTCCAATGTACCGGCCCAGTCGATCATCCAGACATCGCTTGGCGGCCATCAGTCCGTCAATGACTATGTCTGTCCGACCGGACGCGTGACGCAGCAGAGAGACTTCATCATCAAAGCCCTGGGGGAGATTCCCGGCGTTTCCGTCGTCAAGCCGAAAGCGGCTTTTTACTGCTTCCCGAAACTGGACACGGAGCGCTTCGGCATCCATGATGATATGCAGTTTGCCTATGACCTGCTCAAGCAGGAGCATGTCCTGATCGTACAGGGCACCGGATTCAACTGGCCGTCGCCGGATCACTTCCGGATTGTCTACCTGCCGAGACTGGAAATCCTCGAAGAGGCAGCCGGAAAGCTGAAGCATTTCCTGAGCAGCTATCATCAGCAGTAGGGAGCGGTCTTCCTGTACGGAATAAAAAGCAATCATCCGGCTGGACTTTTTCACGGAATGAGCTATAATGATGGTAACAGAAGGCTATCCAAAGACGGGTGCCCCGAACAGGGCGGGTCAGAGGATGGCCTTTTTCGGCAGAAGGAGAATTCTGTACAAAATGAATAAAAAAAGTCTTTGGTCTAGACTACGTATTGGAAATGGTGTATAATTTTTTTTGTGATTATAAAAGTTATTTTTGCATTTTTGAAAATAATTTTTATATAACTCAAATATTTTAAGGGGCAACAATAAGGAGGAAAGCAAAAATGAAAAAGAAAGTACTCGGTATTGCTTTAAGCTTGGCGATGGCAGCCGGACTTCTTGCCGGATGCGGCGGGTCCACAACGACATCGACGGCAGCTTCCACAGCAGCTTCGACAGCAGCTTCCACGGCGGCCTCGGTGGCTGAGTCCAAAGCAGCTTCGACGGCAGCTTCCACAGCGGCTTCTACGGCAGCCTCAACAGCAGCATCCAAGGCTTCGGGAACCTCCGATTTCAAAGTCGGCGCCATTCTGGTCGGCGATGAAAACGAAGGCTACACCTACGCTCATATCGAAGGCATCCAGCAGGCATGCGATGAACTCGGAATCAGCCAGGACAGCGTCATTTACAAGTACTCCATTCCGGAAGATGAGAGCTGCTACGATGCGGCTGTCGACCTTGCGGAGCAGGGATGCAAGATCATCTTTGCAAACAGCTTCGGTCATGAGACCTATATCCTTCAGGCAGCTCAGGAATATCCGGATGTCTATTTTGCACATGCAACAGGTACCCATGCAAAATCAGCAGGCCTTAAGAACTTCTGCAACTACTTTGACAACATTTACGAAGCACGCTACGTCTCCGGCATTGTCGCAGGCCTGAAGCTGAAAGAGCTCATGGATGCAGGCAAGGTTACGGATCCGTACATCGGCTACGTCGGCGCTTATCCGTACGCGGAAGTTGTTTCCGGCTATACCGCATTCTTCCTCGGCATCCAGTCCATCGTTCCGAAGGCTCATATGGATGTCCAGTACACGAACTCCTGGTTCGACATCACGGCTGAAGCCGAAGCGGCCAATACGCTGATGGCGAAGGGCTGCTGCATCATCGGACAGCATGCAGACTCCACGGGTGCTCCGTCGGCAGTCGAAGCTGCTTTCAAGAGCGGCAAGACCGTTTATTCCGTAGGCTACAACGTCGACATGCTTTCGGTTGCTCCGGATGTTGCCCTGACTTCTCCGCAGACCAACTGGAAAGTCGCTTATGCTGAAATCATGAAGGTCGCTATGGACGGCGGCACGCTTAAGACAGATTACTGCAACGGCTATGCAGATGATGCAGTCCAGATTTCCAAACTCGGCACGGCATGCGCAGCAGGCACGGAAGATGCTGTCAATACGGCGATTGCTGCCATCAAGGCCGGCACGCTCCATGTATTTGATACATCCAAGTTCACGGTAGGCGGAGCGGCTGTCACGAATGCATTTGCAACCGATACGAACGGCGACTTCACGAACGATGCGGATGAAGCAGTGTTCGACGGCTATTATCATGAATCCTATTTCCAGTCTGCTCCGTCCTTCTCTCTGAGAATCGACGGCATCACAGAACTGAACGCAGGTTCATAATCAGCTGAATCATTTCTGTCAATACCTATAGAGGGGGCTGCCGAAGAGGCAGCTCCCTTTTTTAAATTCCGGATTCGAAAAAACAAAAAATTTGTGTGGAATAGACAAAAAAATTGTATATTTTCGATTTACATTTGTGCACCATCATGATATACTTCTTATGGTTATTTAATAATTCTGAAATGTCCCGATTTCGTCTGTCTTATGTCTGAGAACGCGAAATGTACCGATTTCTCTATAGCGCTCAGGCCCCGGATATGCGTTTCGTGACGGAAAGGAAGAACTCTTGGGAACTGAATACGCAGTTGAGATGAAGAACATCACCAAGACCTTCGGTACCAAAGTCGTGGCGAACAAGAACATCAACTTCCAGCTGAAGAAAGGCGAAATCCTGTCTCTGCTGGGAGAAAACGGCAGCGGCAAGACGACTCTGATGAATATGCTCGCCGGAATCTATTATCCGGATGAAGGTCAGATCTTTATCGATGGAAAAGAAGTATCGATTACCAGCCCCAAAGACGCGTTCAATCTCGGCATCGGCATGATCCACCAGCATTACAAGCTGGTAGATGTCTTTACGGCTGCCGAAAATATCGTACTGGGCCTTGATGAGAAAGGCCAGCTGGACCGCAAGGCGATTTCATCCAAGGTGAAGGAGATTGCCGACCGTTACGGCTTTGACATTGATCCGAATCAGAAAATTTATGAAATGAGCGTTTCCCAGAAGCAGACCGTTGAAATCGTCAAGGTCCTGTACCGCGGTGCCAACATCCTGATCCTGGATGAGCCGACGGCTGTCCTGACTCCGCAGGAGACGGACAAGCTGTTCAAGGTCATGCGCAATATGAAGGATGACGGAAAAGCCCTGATCATCATTACACATAAGCTGAATGAGGTTATGGCCGTTTCCGACCGTGTCGCCGTTCTCCGGAAAGGCGAGTATATCGGGGATGTCCTGACAAAAGACACAAGCCCTCAGAAACTGACGGACATGATGGTCGGACATGCGGCAACGCTGAATATCGACCGTCCGCAGTATGACCACGTGACGGAGAAGCTGAAGGTAGAGCATCTTACCGTCAAGGACCAGGAAGGCGTCAACCGTCTGACGGATGTCAGTTTTTCGGCAAACGGCGGCGAGATCCTGGGAGTCGCCGGCATTTCCGGATCCGGTCAGAAGCAGCTTCTGGAAGCGATTGCCGGACTGAATGTGCCGGAGCACGGGAGCAGTGTCACTTATAAGGATGATAACGGAAAAGAACATGAACTGATCGGTAAGGATCCGCTTCAGATTGCCAGGATGGGCGTTGCTCTTTCCTTTGTTCCGGAAGACCGCCTGGGCATGGGGCTGGTCGGCAACATGGGCATCACCGACAACATGCTTCTCCGCAGCTACCTGACGGGACGCGGGATCATGGCAGACCGCAAGAAGCCGAAGGAACTTGGACAGAAGGTCGTCGATGAACTGGAAGTTGTAACGCCGGGTCTGGCAACGCCGGTCCGCCGTCTTTCCGGAGGAAATGTACAGAAGGTTCTGGTCGGCCGTGAAATTGCCCTGAACCCGAAGGTTCTGCTTTCCGCCTATGCCGTCCGCGGTCTTGATATCAATACATCCTATGCCATCTACAATCTGATGACAGAGCAGAAGATGAAAGGGGTCGCTGTTGTCTATGTCGGCGAAGACCTGGATGTTCTCCTGGAGCTCTGCGACCGGATCATGGTTCTCTGTGCGGGAGAAGTCAGCGGCATTGTTGACGCCCGTACAGCGACCAAAGAGGAAATCGGTCTGATGATGGCCCAGACCGGAAAAGAAGCAAAGGAGGGTGCGGCATCATGAGCGTAAAAACAGATCAGATACATGAACCCCTGATCCGGATGTCAAAACGGAGCGGGATCTCCACAGGACTTTCCATTGCAATCCGCCTGGCTGCCGTTGTTCTTGCCCTGATCGTATCCGGACTTGTCATTTTCGCCATCGTCAAACTGAACCCCGTGGACGTCTATATCGCCATGTATCAGGGAGCCTTCGGAACAGCCAAGCGTGCCTGGGTTACCGTGCGTGATGCCATGTTCCTTCTGTGCATCGGCATCGGCCTGGCGCCTGCATTCAAGATGAAGTTCTGGAACATCGGTGCAGAAGGCCAGATCCTGGTTGGCGGTATTGCAACCGCATTCTGCATGATCACTTTCGGGAAGACAATGAACCCGATTCTTCTTTTCATCATCATGGTCATTACTTCTTCCGTCTGCGGAGCCGTCTGGGGACTGATTCCTGGTTTCTTCAAAGCCCGCTGGAATACGAATGAGACTCTGTTCACCCTGATGATGAACTACGTTGCCATTCAGCTGACATCCTATGCGGTCGCTAAATGGGAGAACCCGCCGGGATCCAACTCCGTCGGCATCATCAACCAGGCCACGAAGGCGGGCTGGATGCCGGAAATTGGCGGACAGCAGTATCTGGTAAATGTCATTGTCGTCATGATCCTGACCGTCGTGATGTTCTTCTATCTGAGATCAACGAAGCACGGCTATGAGATTGCTGTCGTCGGAGATTCCGAAAACACAGCCCGCTATGCCGGCATCAATGTCAGGAAAGTCTACATCCGCACAATGGCTCTTTCGGGCGCTATCTGCGGCCTGGCAGGATGGCTTGCCGTTTCCGGTGCCAGCCATACGATTTCAACTTCCACGGCCGGCGGCAAAGGCTTCACGGCCATCATCGTGGCATGGCTTGCGAAATTCAATACCTTTACGATGATCCTGATCACGTTCCTTCTGGTCTTCCTGGAACAGGGAGCGGTACAGATTGCTTCCCAGTACAAGCTGAACTCCTATGTTGCCGACATTATCACAGGCATCATATTATTCTTCATCCTGGGCAGCGAATTCTTCTGCAACTACAAACTCAAGTTCCGCAAGCACCATTGAAAGGAGGATGGGAGAAATGACACAGATTATTGCTTTGATCAATGCGGCAGTCGTGTTCGGCACAGTCATCCTGTACGGTGCTACCGGCGAAATCCTGACGGAAAAGTCGGGCAACCTGAATCTGGGCGTTCCGGGCATCATGTATCTGGGGGGAATTGCCGGACTGATCACTTCGTTCTTCTATGAGAACGGAAATCCGAATCCGAATGCTTTTGTATCCGTGCTGCTTTCTTTTATCGCTGCATTCGTGGCGGCAGCACTCGGCGGTCTGCTGTTCAGCTTCATCACCATTACGCTGAGAGCCAATCAGAACGTGACCGGTCTTACCCTGACTATTTTCGGCGGAGGCGTTGCGAACTTCTTCGGTGGTTCCCTGAACAAGCTGGCAGGCGGCGTCGGCCAGATTTCCGTGGCAACGGCATCCGGTGCCTATCGCGCCACCACTCCGCTGGCCGGACTCGGCCCGGTCGGACAGCTGCTGTTTTCCTACGGCTTCCTGATGTACCTGGCAATTGCTCTGGCTGTCATCGTACAGATTTTCCTGAATAAATCCAGAAAAGGCCTGAACCTCCGTGCAGTCGGTGAGAACCCGGGCACAGCCGATTCAGCCGGCATCAATGTTACAAAGAACAAATACCTGGCTACCTGCATCGGCGCCGGCATTTCCGGACTGGGCGGTCTGTATTACGTCATGGACTACACCAAAGGCACATGGGCAAATGATGATACGATCGGAGGCCTTGGCTGGCTCGCAGTCGCACTGGTTATCTTTGCGACATGGAAATCCGTCAATGCCATCTGGGGTGCTTACCTGTTCGGACTTCTTTCCTGGATGTTCTTCTACGTACCGGGACTGACAAGAAGTTCGCAGGAAATCTTCAAGATGCTCCCGTATCTGGTTACCATCGCGGTGCTGATCGTCATCTCTTTAAGAAACCGGAAAGAGAATCAGCCGCCGGCAAGCCTGGGACTGTCGTATTTCCGTGAGGACAGATAGTTTACGGACTCAAAGATTTTGAGACAATTGCAAAGAAAAAATTCTTGCACTGCGGAAAACATGGAATTATAATGTTTTCCGTAGTTTTTTTTGACTGAGGGAATCAAGGAGAATCCTAAAGGAGGATTGGTCAATGTCGTACGTAGATGATGTTTTCAAAATGACAGTTGAAAGAAATCCTGAAGAACCGGAGTTTATCCAGGCAGTAAAAGAGGTACTGGATACGCTTCGCCCTGTCATCGACAAGAACGAGAAGAAGTACAAGAGAGATGCTATTCTCGAAAGACTTGTCGAACCGGAACGTACCGTTATGTTCCGTGTTCCGTGGGTAGATGATCACGGGATCACCCATATCAACAAAGGTTATCGTGTTCAGTTCAATGATGCAATCGGACCGTACAAGGGCGGACTTCGTTTCCATCCGTCAGTCAATCTCGGTATTGTCAAGTTCCTCGGTTTTGAGCAGTGCTTCAAGAACTCCCTGACCGGACTTCCGATCGGCGGTGCAAAGGGCGGAGCGAATTTCGACCCGAAGGGGAAATCAGACCGTGAGGTCATGTATTTCTGCCAGAGCTTCATGAACGAACTTTATAAATATATCGGACAGGACCAGGATGTCCCGGCAGGCGATATCGGTGTCGGCGGACGTGAAATCGGCTATATGTACGGACAGTACAAGAGAATCACAGGCCTCTACGAAGGCGTTCTGACCGGCAAGGGTCTTGCTTTCGGCGGATCCCAGGCAAGAACGGAAGCAACCGGCTACGGCCTGATGTTCCTGGTCGACGAACTGCTGAAAATGAACAAGGAAACGATCGAAGGCAAGACGGTCTGCGTTTCCGGTGCAGGAAATGTTGCCATCTATGCGATTGAAAAAGCATGGGCTATGGGCGCAAAGCCTGTTACCTGCTCCGATTCCACCGGCTGGATTTATGATCCGGACGGCATTGATGTCAAGGCTCTGAAGACCATCAAGGAAGAGAAGAGACAGAGACTTTCCGAGTACAGGAAATATCGTCCGAAGTCAAAGTATCATGAAGGCAGGGGCCTCTGGATCACGCCGTGCGATGTCGCACTTCCGTGCGCAACGCAGAATGAACTCTTCCTGGAAGATGCGAAGAACCTTGTCAAGAACAAGTGCATCGCTGTCTGCGAAGGCGCGAACATGCCGACAACACCGGATGCAACGGAATATCTGCAGAAGCACAAGGTCCTTTTCGTACCGGGCAAGGCAGCCAATGCCGGCGGCGTCGCAACGTCCGCTCTGGAAATGTCCCAGAACTCAGAGCGTATCAGCTGGTCTGAGGAAAAAGTCGAGAAGAGACTTCAGGAGATCATGGTCAACATCACGCACAACATCTCCGATGCGGCAGCAAGATACAAACTGGCAGGCAACTATGTGGCAGGTGCCAATATCGCAGGTTTCGAGAAACTCGTTGCCGCGATGATCGCCCAGGGCATCGTCTGACCGGATTTTTCTAAATTGACAAAAGCATCCCGTCTTCCCGCATCAGGGGGAGGCGGGGTGTTTTTTCTTAAAAAAAAGGATAAGGGCCTCTTACACGGAATATATCATTAGACGTTTTCGGAGGTGCGAATGCTGATCCGGACTGAACTGGAAACAAGAGAACTGGATACCCTGAGCCCGTATGCTTCATTTGCCGCAAAGTCTGCGGGACGGAAGAGGCCGGAAGAAGAATGCGACATCCGGACCTGCTACATGAGGGACCGCGACCGGATCGTGCACTGCAAATCGTTCCGGCGGCTGAAGGACAAGACGCAGGTTTTCCTGTCGCCGCAGGGCGATCACTACAGGACGCGCATGATGCATACGCTGGAAGTCTCACAGACAGCGCGCACCGTTGCGAAATGTCTTCGCTTAAATGAGGATCTGGTTGAAGCCATTGCCCTGGGACATGACCTCGGGCACACTCCTTTCGGGCATGCCGGGGAGCGGACCCTGAACAGCGTCTGTCCGGAGGGGTTCCGGCATTATGAACAGAGCATCCGCGTCGTGGATATTCTGGAAAAGGACGGAAACGGCCTCAACCTGACGGCGGAAGTCCGGGACGGAATCCTCAATCACGGGACTTCGCGCCATCCTTCGACGCTTGAAGGGCAGGTTGTGCGCTTATGCGATAAAATCTCCTATGTGCATCATGACATGGATGACGCGGAAAGGGCAGGCATCCTGACGGAAGAGAGCATTCCGGAAAACCTGCGCAGACTCCTCGGGAATTCGACGAGGGAAAGACTGAATACCTTCATCCACGATATCGTGAAGAATTCCCGCGATAAGGATCATATTGAGATGTCGGAGGAAATCGGAGGGGCCCTGTTTGAAATGAGACAGTTCATGTTTGACTGTCTTTATACAAATCCGACCGCCAAAAGCGAAGAGACCAAGGCCAGCAAGATGCTGGTCGAACTGTACGGATACTACACCGACCATCCGGATAAGATGACGGGAGAATACCAGCGCCTGATTACGGAAAAGGGCGAGAAGAAAGAAAGAGTCGTCTGCGATTACATTTCCGGCATGACAGATCAGTATTCCATTGCGAAATTCAAGGAGATCTTCGTGCCGCTGTCCTGGAGCAAATATTAATGCCGATGCGCTATTCCGAGGACCTCATTGAAGAGGTCCGGTCCAAAAACGATATCGTCGATGTCATCGGCGAGGTCGTCAAACTGAAGAGAGCCGGTTCCAACTATGTCGGACTGTGTCCTTTCCATAACGAAAAGACACCGTCTTTTTCTGTCAGCCGCAGCAAGCAGATGTTCTATTGCTTCGGATGCCATGAAGGAGGCAATGTCATTACCTTCGTGATGGAATACAACCAGTACACTTTTATCGAAGCCCTGCAGTACCTGGCTGACCGTGCCGGAGTGTCCCTTCCGAAAATGGAATATTCAAAAGAAGCCATGGAGCAGGCGGACCGGAAAAGCAGGCTGTTTGAGATCAACAGCAAAGCCGCTGCGTATTTCTATTACAAGCTCCGGTCCGAAGCCGGAAAATACGGATATGCATATCTGACGGGCAGGGGCCTGACCGAAGAGACCATCAAGAAGTTCGGCCTCGGCTATTCCGATAAATACAGCGATGATCTTTATCGCTATCTGAAATCGAAGGGTTATGCCGACGGGCTCCTCAACGAATCCGGCCTGTTCATGGTCAGCGAAAAGAGCGGGATGACGGATAAATTCTGGAACCGCGTCATGTTCCCGATTTTCGATGTCTCCGGAAAAGTGATCGGGTTCGGCGGAAGAGTGATGGGAGAGGGGAAACCGAAATACCTGAATTCTCCCGAGACGCTTCTGTTCAATAAGCGCAACAACCTGTATGCGCTGAACTTTGCCAGGACCTCCCGAAATAAGAAAATCATCCTCTGCGAGGGATACATGGATGTCATTACGATGCATCAGGCAGGCTTCACGAATGCCGTGGCTTCGCTCGGCACCGCGCTGACTTCCCAGCAGGCAAATCTTCTGAAGCGGTATACCTCCGAAGTCCTGCTTCTGTATGACAGCGATGAAGCGGGGCAGATGGCAGCCATGCGGGCCATTCCCATCCTGAAGGAAGCCGGAATCGATTCACGGGTCGTGGACCTGACGCCGCATAAAGATCCTGACGAATTCGTCAAGGCGGAAGGGTTCGATGCACTGAACGCCAGACTGGAAGGGGCAAGCAGTTCCTTTATGTTCGAAGCGGCGACACTGGCAAAAGAGTACAGCCTGTCGGACCCGCAGTCCCTGACGGTTTTTGAAGAAAAACTTTCAGAAAGACTTCTGGAAATTCCGGCAGAACTGGAACGGAACAATTATCTGGAAGCGCTTTCCAGAAAATACGGGATTCCCTCCGAGCTTCTCCGGCGGCAGGTCAATACGCTTGCCCTCCGGGGCACGCCGGCAGAGCATTATGAAAGGCCGAAGTCGGGGGTGCAGAAAAGGGAAGAACCGGGTCAGGGAATCCTGCAGTCCCAGAAAATGATGCTGACGTATCTGGCGAATTATCCGGAAGCCTTCCGGGAAACGAAGGGTCTCATCACGCCGGAGGATTTTACGGATTCCCTGTGCAGAAGCATTGCGGAAGGACTGTACCGGCAGCAGGAGCAGGGAGGCGTCAACCAGGCCCAGCTGCTCAACGGGTTTGCCGATGCCGAGGCGCAGAAGCAGATTGCCGGAATGTTCCATGCTTCCGTCGAGGTGGAAAATGAAGCGGAGCAGGACCGGGCTTTTACGGACACTGTCCTGAAGCTGATGAACAACAGCAATGAAGAGCAGCTGAAATCCTGGGATGGGCGGGACGCCGCCGTCCTGAAGAAATTGATTTCCGAAAAAAATGAAATCGAAGCTTTTGAAAAGGGAGGAAAAATGCTTCACCTTCCTTATGAGAACAGCGGGGAGAATAAAGGAGAATAGAACATGAAAAACAGCCAGGCAGTATTTGCGGAGAGACTGACAGAACTTCTGCTTCTTGCGACACAGCGTAAAAACGTGCTGGGGAACAAAGAAATCGATGACTGCTTCCGCGACATTACGTTTACCGCGGAAGACGAGGAAAAAACCATTGATTTTCTGGAGGCGAACGGCGTCGATGTCCTGAGAATGGACGACACGGAAAATGATGACGAAGTTCTTCTCCTGTCGGATGACGAAGAAGCCGAGATCGGAGAGGAAGAAGAAGTCGATATGGAGAATATCGACCTTACCGTTCCGGAAGGCGTTTCCATTGAAGACCCTGTCCGCATGTATCTGAAGGAAATCGGAAAAGTTCCCCTGCTGACGGCAGACGAGGAAATCGAACTCTCCAAGCAGATGGAAAAAGGCGGCGAGGAAGGAAAGAGGGCACAGCAGAGACTGGCAGAGGCCAACCTCCGGCTGGTCGTTTCTATTGCCAAAAGATATGTCGGAAGAGGAATGCTTTTCCTGGATCTGATTCAGGAAGGAAACCTCGGCCTGATCAAGGCTGTTGAAAAATACGATTACCGCAAGGGATTCAAATTCTCAACCTATGCAACCTGGTGGATCCGGCAGGCCATTACCCGGGCCATCGCCGATCAGGCAAGGACGATCCGGATTCCGGTCCATATGGTCGAGACCATCAACAAGCTGATCCGTGTTTCACGCCAGCTGCTCCAGGAGCTCGGTCGCGAACCTACTCCGGAAGAGATTGCCCAGGAGATGGGCATGACTGTGGACCGGGTGCGTGAGATCATGAAAATTTCGCAGGAACCGGTTTCCCTCGAAACCCCGATCGGCGAGGAGGAAGACAGTCACCTCGGCGATTTCATCCAGGATGACAACGTGCCGGTCCCGGCGGATGCAGCTGCTTTTACTCTCTTAAAGGAACAGCTGGTTGACGTGCTGGAAACCCTGACGGACCGTGAACAGAAAGTCTTAAGACTTCGCTTCGGACTGGATGACGGACGTGCGCGCACGCTGGAAGAAGTCGGAAAAGAATTCAACGTAACCAGAGAGCGTATACGTCAGATTGAAGCGAAGGCTCTGAGAAAGCTCCGCCATCCGAGCCGCAGCCGCAAGCTGAAGGATTATCTTGACTGATGAAGCTTTCGGACAGGCTTTCCGCCATTGCGGACATGGCAGCTCCGGGGAATCCCGTCACGGATGTCGGCTGCGATCACGCCTGGATTCCGATCTTCCTGGTGGAGAACGGAACGGCTCCGTATGCCGTTGCCTGTGATCTTCGGGAAGGACCGCTGAAGCGTGCGGAAGAGCATATCCGGGAAGCAGGACTGGAAGGGAAAATCCGTACCGTCTGCTGCGATGGGGTGCCTCGCTGAGGAACTTTCGGGAACCCTCATCATTTCCGGGATGGGCGGCATGCTTATGGGCAGGATCCTTCAGGATGCAGGGAAGAGGCTGGATTCATTTTCCGAATTCATCTTTGAGCCTCAGTCGGAACTGAAGGCTTTCCGCAGGATCCTGGCGGAAAGGAATCTCCGGATTGAAGACGAGCAGCTGATTCTGGAAGACGGAAAATACTATACGGTCATGAAGGCGGTTCACGGCCGGTCGGAAATGACTCCTGCCGAGCTTTCCTTCGGGCCGGTGCTGCTGAAAAAAAAGGACCATGTCTTTTCGGCTATCTTGAAAAACAGGAAAAAGTAAAAAAAGAAATTTTGGCTGTTCTCCGGAATTCCGGAGGAGAGGCCGCCGGCCGCCGGGCAGCGGAAGTGGAAGAAGAACTGCGGGAGATTGCGGCAGCAAAGGAGAGTTATGAAGTGCGGGACAATCATTGATAAACTTGAAATATCCTATCCGCCGATGTATGCGATGGAATGGGACAATATCGGGCTGCTGGTCGGAGACCGGGACGCGGAAGTCAGGACGGTCCTGGTGGCGCTGGATGTATCGGATGCCGCAGTCGAGGATGCGATTCTCGGGCACGCGGACATGATCGTGACGCACCACCCGCTGATTTTCAAGCCGGTTTCCCGTATCGTCCGGCAGGATCCGGTCGGACGGAGAATCCTGACGCTGGCGGAGAACAGAATCAATTATTATGCGATGCATACCAATTTCGATGTTTCGGAAATGGCGGATCTCAATGCCGATGAACTGAACCTCATGAACCCGGAAATTCTCGAGGAAACCTACCGTGATGAAACGGGAATCCGGGAGGGACTCGGCCGGGTCGGAAATCTCGAGAAGAAAATGACTCTGCGGGAATTTGCCGAATCGGTAAAGAAAATCTATCAGCTCCCTTCCGTGCGTGTCTACGGTAATCCGCAGAGGGAAATCGGAAGGGCTGCCGTCTGTTCCGGTTCCGGAAAGAGCGTGATCGGCAGTGCCCTGCGTTCCGGAGCGGATGTCTTCGTAACGGGCGATCTTGATTATCATACGTCGATTGACGCCGTGGCAGCAGGCCTGAGCCTGGTTGACGCAGGACATTACGGCACGGAAGCCGGATTCATTCCCTATATGACCGAGGCGCTGAAGAGAATGTTTCCGGAACTGGAAGTCATTTCCGAGAAGATCGAGCAGCCATATGAAGTCGTGTGACGGAGAGACTTGCTTTAAGCCGGATAAAACGGGAATCGAAAAGGCGGTATATGAAAATGAATGAACCGAAAAAAACAGTCACGCTGACCATCGGAGGAAAAGAATATTCGTATCCGAAGGATACGTCTCTTTCCGTGATTGCACGTGATTTCCAGAAGGATGAGCCGCATGACATCGTACTGGCGATGATCAACGGAAAACTTCATGAACTGCATCATGCAGCCAGGGAAGATGCGGAAATCAGGTTCGTGACGACGGCGGATGAAATCGGACACAAGACCTATAAGCGCAGCTGCTCGATGCTGTTTCTGAGTGCAGTCTATCATATCGGCGGCTATGAGAAAATCAGACGGGTCGTGCTTCATTTCTCCGTCAGTTCGGGGTTTTTCTATACGATTGAGGGAGACGTGGAAATCGACGGCACTTTCATCAAAAAAGTCGAGGACCACATGCACGAGATCGTCGAAAAGAAAATTCCGATCATCAAGCGGACGGTCAGCACGAATGAAGCAATCGATCTGTTTAAGCGCCATCATATGCCGGACAAGGAGCAGCTTTTCCGGACAAGGCTTGCTTCGCGGGTGAACATCTACAAACTCGGAGAATTTGAGGATTACTATTACGGGTTCATGACGAACCATACCGGCTATCTGAAATACTTCAAGCTCTATCCGTACCAGGGCGGCATCGTCCTGCAGATGCCGGAAGCCGACCGGCCGGAAGAAGTCCCTCCGTTTGCCGAAGAGGACAAGCTCTTCAGCGTCCAGATCCTCGGCGAGAGCTGGGCACAGAAGATGGGAATCGATACGATCGGGGAACTCAATTCCAATGTCATCGCAGGGAAAACCCGTCAGACGATCCTGATTGCGGAAGCCCTGATGGAGACGAGGATTTCCTCAATTGCGGATCAGATCCAGAACCGGAAGAAGGTCAAGTTCGTCATGATCGCGGGGCCGTCCTCCTCAGGAAAGACGACTTTCTCGCAGCGCCTGATGATCCAGCTTTTTGCACGCGGACTGAAACCCCATTATGTCGGCGTGGACAATTATTTCAAGGACCGGACGGATACTCCGGTCGGGGAAGACGGCCGGAAAGATTTTGAAAGCCTGGCGGCCATTGATGTCAAGGGCTTCAACGAGGATATGACAAAGCTTCTCAGCGGGGAAAAGGTCGAAATGCCGGTCTATGATTTCGTGGAAGGCAGACGAACCTACAAAGGCGATATCATCAAGCTGGAAGAAAATGATCTTCTGGTGATTGAAGGCATCCACTGCCTGAACGATAAGCTCAGCTATTCGCTTCCGAAGGAAAGTGAATTCCGGATTTACATCAGTGCGCTGACGCAGCTCAATATCGATGAACATAACCGCATTCCGTCAACGGACGGCCGACTCATCCGGCGGATCGTGCGCGACTACCGTACCCGGGGCTATTCGGCAAGGGAGACGCTTTCCATGTGGAACAGCGTGCGCCAGGGGGAAATCGAGCATATCTTTCCGTTTCAGGAAAAATCGGATGTCATTTTCAATTCGGCACTGCTTTACGAGCTGTCGGTTCTGAAGCTTTATGCGCAGCCGCTGCTTTTCCAGGTGGAAGAGGATGATCCGCAGTACTATGAGGCCAAGCGCCTTCTGAAATTCCTGGATTATTTCATCGGAGTTCCCGCGGATGACGTGCCGCACAACTCCATCCTCCGCGAATTCATCGGGGGAGGCTGCTTCCGGCTGTAGCGGCCGGCGGTTAGTTTATTTTATGCGGTCCTGGCCCTGCAGGGTGCACACAGACACGCTTGCTTCTGCCATTTCTGCACTCGCCTTTTGATGGGCTGCTCCGAAAACTCAGCGGGCTCTCTTTATCTGCAGCAGCCAGCCGGAGAGACAGGACCGCTCTGACACGCTGCAGGGTCAGGGCCGCAGGAAAAAGACAACCGGCCGCATACAGGCGGAGGCAGCTGAACGCTAAGGACGAACGGTTGACTTCCGGGGGCGATTTTGGTAAGATGTGACGCGGGCTGGACATACGGCCGCGGCTGGAGAAATTCAGACGAGGAAAGTCCGGGCTTCACAGGGCAGGATGCCGGATAACGTCCGGTGGGGGCGACCCCGAGGATAGCGCAACAGAAATAAACCGCCGGGAAACCGGTAAGGGTGGAAAGGCAGTGCAAGAGACTACCGCCTCTGCGGCAACGGAGAGGGCACATGCACGCCCCATTCGAAGCAAGGCCGAAAAGAAGCGATACGGCTGCCCGCCGTGCTTCAGGTTGGCCGCTTGAACCGTCCGGCGACGGACGGTCTAGACAGATGGCCGTACACGACATAACCCGGCTTATCGTTCAGCCCGTAAAAAAACGTTCCGCCGAAAGAGGCAGAACGTTTTTTTATGCTGATGCGTACCGTTACTTCTTGCCGGTATATTTCTCTTCGCAGTACTTGCAGCGATAGATCTCATTTTCCTCATCGGAAAGAATGAAAACCTGATCCAGACCCTGCTCAATCGAAGAAATGCAGCGCGGATTATTGCAGGAGATGACATTCACGACCTGCTTCGGGAGCTTCAGTGCGCGCTTCTCGATGATCTGGTTGTCCTTGATGACATTGACCGTGATGCTGTGGTCGATGAAGCCGAGCACGTCGAGATCCAGGTAATCAATCGGGCACTCGACCTTGATGATGTCCTTGCGTCCCATCTTGTTGGAACGGGCATTCTTGATGATGGCTACGGTGCAGTCGAGATTGCCGAGCTTCAGGTCATGGTAGATCGTCATCGCGTTTCCTGCCTTGATGTGATCCAGAACGAAACCTTCCTTGATGGCCCCGATGGAAAGGATCCCGGAATCCTTGTCTTTTTTATTTGTCATTTTTCTTACCCTCCAGTCCGAGCAGCGTCACGATCAGCGCCATCCGCACATAGACGCCGTACTGAACCTGCTTGAAATAAGCCGCACGCGGATCGCTGTCCACTTCGACGGCAATCTCATTGACGCGTGGCAGCGGATGCAGGACCAGCATGTCCTTCGGAGCCATTGCCATTTTCTCGCGGTCCAGGATGTAGAAATCCTTCATGCGGACGTAATCTTCCTCATTGAAGAAGCGTTCCTTCTGAACTCTTGTCATGTACAGGATGCCGAGACCTTTCATGGTCTCCTCATTCAGCATGACGACTTCCTCGAACGGAATGCCCTTTGCCTTCATGGCTTCCCGCACATAGCTGGGAATCCGGAGTTCTTCCGGGGAAATGAGGACGAAGCTGACATTTTTATAACGGCTCAGGGCTTCAATCAGAGAATGGACCGTGCGCCCGAATTTCAGATCTCCGCAGATGCCGATCTTCAGGTTCTCGAAATGTCCCTTGAGGGAGCGGATGGTCAGAAGATCCGTCAGCGTCTGCGTGGGATGCTGATGCCCGCCGTCGCCGGCATTGATGACCGGGATCAGGGACTTCATCGAAGCAACGAGCGGTGCGCCTTCCTTCGGATGGCGGATGGCTGCGATATCGGCGTAGCAGGAGACGATGCGCATGGTATCCGCAACGCTTTCGCCCTTGGAGGCGGAAGAAGAAGAGGCACTCTGGAAACCTAAAACATTGCCACCTAAGTTCATCATCGCAGCCTCGAAGGAAAGTCTCGTACGGGTACTGGGTTCATAGAACAAGGTGGCAATACGTTTCCCATCGCAGATATGGGCGTATTTATCAGGATTTTTTTCAATGTCGCCGGCCAGATCAAGGAGCTGATCCATTTCCCTGACGGAAAAGTCGAGCGGACTCATCAGATGTCGCAGTTTCATATATCCTCCCATTTACCAGATTTTTATCCTGCTTATCATAATATAAAAACCATGTTAAATCAAGTGAAGCGGGGTGAAAATCAATTTACAAAAAGAGCGTTCCACCGTATAATGGGAACAGACAGCCATGAGCGATCTGACAGAATTAAGAAACGAAATAGACAGTATCGACAGGCAGATCCAGAGCCTTTTTGAGCGGCGGATGAAAGTGTCCGAAAAAATTGCCGCATACAAGGAGGAGAAGGGTTTGCCTGTTCTTGATGCGAAAAGGGAAGAAGAAAAAATCGCTTCCCTCAAAAAGTGCGCTTCGGATGATAAAACGGCAGAGGGAATCGGCAGGCTTTACAGGACTCTTTTTGCTATCAGCCGTGAATGCCAGGAAGAGAAGATGAAAAATGATTCGAATCGATGAGTGTATTCTTTACCGGGATTTTGCCGAGGGAAAAATCCTGAGTGAAATGGACCTGCTGATGAACTGCATGGAAAAGGACACCATGACCCGCGACCAGATGCGGGCGGTTTTTTTTCGCTGTGCGAACGGGCTTGTGGAACTGGCCGGCGCCTACGGGTTTTACGGAAATCTGTGGCACGACTATCTGACGTATCTTCTGGTCAATCATGAGAATGCCTACAGCAAGGCCTGTGAGATACGCGGTGCCGTGGAAGGCAGCATCAATGAAGTCGCCGTCCATGATTTTCGGATTTTCAAGAAGCTGTATGATTATGATCTGACGAAGATCGGCGAGCAGCTCGATTCGACGCAGAGTGCGGTGCTGGCAGACTATCAGAATCCGGATGGCGGGAAAGGCCTTTTCAACAAGCGGATCCGCGACCGGATCTGCGATCTTTCGGTGCGTCTGGAAAAGTCTCACAGCGCAGCCGCCTTCAAGAAGGAAATGGAAAAATTCTACCATGACTACGGCGTCGGGAACCTGGGTCTGCACAAGGCGTTCCGTGTCGGACATGATGCGGAGGGAAAGACGGTCATCGAGGCCATTACAAATATTGCCCATGTCCGTCTGGATGACCTGGTCGGATATGCAATCCCGAAGCAGAAGCTCATCGACAACACGGAAGCCTTTGTGGCCGGGCGCCAGGCGAACAACTGCCTGCTGTTCGGAGATGCGGGGACGGGAAAATCTTCCAGCATCAAGGGAATCCTCAACGAATACTACGACAGGGGCCTGCGGATCATCGAGGTATACAAGCATCAGTTCAAGGATCTCAATTCCATTATTGCGCAGGTCAAGAACCGGAATTACAAGTTCATCATTTTCATGGATGATCTTTCCTTCGAAGAAACGGAAATTGAATACAAGTACCTGAAGGCCGTCATCGAAGGAGGACTGGAAAAGAAGCCGGACAATGTCCTTATTTACGCGACATCAAACAGAAGACATCTGATCAAGGAAGATTATTCCGACAAGGCCGGAAGAAGAGCGGATGACATGCATTCCGGGGATACCGTTCAGGAGAAACTGTCGCTGGCCGCACGTTTCGGCGTTACGATCTTCTTTACTTCTCCGGATCGGATGGAATTCAACAATATCGTGAAGACGCTGGCGGACCGCTACGGTGTCCGCAGGGACCGCGATGAACTGATTGAGGAAGCCAACAAATGGGAACTGGCGCACGGAGGTCTTTCCGGCCGTACGGCGCAGCAGTTCATTGATTATCTGCTGGGACAGGAGGCGTAATATGGCGGTGACATCTTTTGCGGCGATTGACATCGGATCCTACAATGTCTCGATGGAGATTTTCGAGATTACGAAGAAGAACGGTCTTCGCAGCCTGAACCGGGTACGCAAGAGGCTGGAACTGGGCAAGGACACCTTCAACCTGAAAAAGATCTCCACGGACAAGCTCCATGATCTGACGGCCATTCTTCTGGAATTCAAAAAGACGATGGCGGAATACCGCGTGACCGATTACCGGGCATGTGCCAAGTCGGCCCTGCGCGAGGCACGCAACTGCGTGCTGGTGCAGGAGCAGGTCTTTCAGTCCACGGGAATCCGGATCGATGTGCTGTCCAATTCGGAACAGCGCTACCTGGGTTACAAGTCCATTGCCTCCAGGGGCTCCGAATTCCAGAAAATCATCGAGAAGGGATGCGCCATCGTGGATGTGGGCGGCGGTTCCATCCAGATCTCCCTGTTTGACAAAGATGCCCTTGTGACGACGCAGAACATTCTCCTGGGATCGCTGCGGATCCGTGAGAGACTTTCTTCCATGGAAAATGAAGCGCGTCATTATGATGAGCTGGTCAGTCAGTACATCGACAAGGACATCCTCAATTTCAAGAGGATGTATCTGAAGGACAGGCGGATCGAGAACATCATCCTGGTCGGCGACTATTTCACGAATCTTATTTTCCGCAACAAGAATGATGCGGATAAAGTCGAATCCAAAGAAGAATTCATGCAGTGGTACCGGCAGATCGTGTCACGTTCTGAAAATGACCTGACGAGGGAAATGGGGATCGGCCCTGATATCGCCAGCGTCGTCATCCCGACCGCGATCCTTTACAGGAAGCTGATCGAGGAACTCGGCGCATCTTCCGTCTGGCTTCCGGGAATCCAGCTGACGGACGGAATCGCCTACGATTACGGCGACCGGAAAAAAATCATCCAGACGCCGCATGATTTCGACCGCGACATCCTGATGGCTGCCAAAAACATGGCGAAGCGTTTTGCGGGAAATAAACCTCACACGGAAGCAATTCTGGGATACGCCGATGCGGTGTTCGATGCGGTCCGGAAGGGGAATGGGCTCGGGAGCCGCGACAAGCTTCTGCTGAGAGTTGCAGCCTGCCTGCACGATGTCGGAAAATACATCAGCCTTGTCAATGTGGCAGACTGTTCATATTCCATTATCATGGCATCGGAAATCATCGGGCTTTCGCATCGTGAAAGAGAAATCATCGCGAACGTCGTGAAGTTCAACACGAAACCGTTTATATACTACAATGAGAGTCCGGAGACCAGGCACATGGACAGGGGCGACTACATGCTGGTCGCCAAGCTTTCAGCCATTTTAAGACTTGCCAACGGACTGGATCAGAGCTACCGCCAGAAGATCGCGGAGATTGCCGTGACAAGAAAAGATCCGGAACTGACCGTGACCGTCGATCCGAAAGAGGACTTTTCCCTTGAGAAGGGAATCTTTGAAGAGAACAAAGCATTCTTCGAAGAAGTTTTCGGACTGAAGGCAGAGCTGAAACTGAAAAAGAAGAAGGGGTGATTCCTGATGGCTGAAATCGATTACCGCAATCCGCAGTATTACCGCAACCGCGAACTTTCCTGGGTGGATTTTGATGAACGCTGCCTTTCGGAAGCGCGCGACAAAACCCTGGTGCCTCTTTTTGAACGGCTGAAATTCCTTTCCATCACGGCCTCTAATCTGGACGAATTCTATATGGTCCGCGTTGCTTCCCTGAAGGATCAGGTCAATGCGAATTATACCGTGCCGGATCTTGCCGGGATGACGGCAAAGCAGCAGCTGGCAGCTCTTTCAAAAAGAACCCATGATTTCGTAAAAGAGCAGTATACGGTCTGGAACCGTTCTCTGCTTCCGGCGCTCGAGAAGGAAGGACTTGAAATCGTCAGCGGCTACGAAGCCCTGACGAAACAGCAGAGCGATTTCCTTGACCGCTATTTCAAAGAGAACATCTATCCGGTCCTGACGCCGATGGCCATGGACTCGTCCCGGCCGTTCCCCCTTGTCCGCAACAAGACGCTGAACATCGGCGCCCTGATCTGCGCAAAGGATGCCAAGGCGCCGGCCATCGGAAAGCCGGTCAAGACCGCAAAGAAAAACGGGAAGAAGGACAAGAAGGAGAAGATCGAATTCGCGACCGTCCAGGTCCCGTCGGTCCTTCCGCGGATCGTCAATCTGCCTAAGGCCAAGGACGGACACCGCATCGTGATCCTGCTCGAGGAAGTGATCCGGAAATACATCGGCATCCTTTTCCAGCACTACGATGTGATCTGTGCATTTCCGTACCGCATCATGAGAAATGCCGAGCTTCCGATTGATGAGGAAGAGGTCCAGGACCTTCTGAAGGAAATCGAGAAGCAGCTGAAGAAAAGGCAGTGGGGAGAAGTCATCCGTCTGGAAGTGGAAGACGACATCGACAAGCGCCTGCTGAAAATCCTGAAGAAAGAATTTGCGGTAAATGAAGAAGACATCTTCTACATCAACGGTCCGCTCGATCTGACCTTCCTGATGAAGATGTACGGGATGGAAGGGTTCGACCGCCTCAAGAGTGAGAGATACACGCCGGCGCCGGTCCGCGAATTCCTGGATACTCCCGATATTTTCGAGGCCATCCGGAAACACGATATCCTGATGCATCATCCGTACATGAGTTTCGATCCGGTCGTGCGCTTCGTGCAGGCAGCGGCCCGTGATCCGGAAGTGCTGGCCATCAAGCAGACGCTCTACCGCGTGAGCGGCGATTCGCCGATCGTCACGGCGCTTGCCCAGGCGGCGGACAACGGAAAGCAGGTCACGGTCCTGGTCGAACTGAAGGCGCGCTTTGATGAGGAACATAACATCGAGTGGGCGAAAATGCTTGAGAAAGCAGGCTGCCATGTCATTTACGGACTGGTCGGTCTCAAGGTCCACAGCAAGATCACGATGGTGATCCGCTCGGAGGAAGACGGCATCCGCCGCTATGTGCACTTGGGCACCGGAAACTACAATGACTCGACGGCAAAGCTCTACACGGACTTCGGAATGTTTACCTGCGACGAAGCCATCGGCGAAGACGCGACATCCGCCTTCAACATGCTGTCCGGATATTCCGAGCCGGAGAAATGGAACAAGCTGCTGGTGGCACCGATCTGGATGAAGGATGCATATCTGCGTCTGATCGCCAGGGAAAAGCAGAATGCCGAGCAGGGGCAGAAGGCTTTCATCAAGGCAAAGATGAATTCCCTGTGCGACCCGGATATCATTTCCGCCCTCTATGCCGCTTCGCATGCCGGCGTGCAGATCGATTTGCTGATCCGCGGAATCTGCAGCCTGAAGGTCGGGATTCCCGGCGTATCGGATAATATCCGCGTCCGTTCCATCGTGGGCGATTTCCTGGAGCATTCCCGGATCGTCTGCTTCTGCAACGGAGGACGGGATGAAATCTATATGGGATCGGCGGACTGGATGCCGAGGAATCTGGACAAGCGTGTTGAAATCGTCTTCCCGATCGATGACGAAATGCTGAAAAAAGAAGTGATGCATGTGCTGGATACGGAATTTGCCGATAACGTCAAGGCCCATATCCTTCAGAAGGACGGGACGTACGAGAAGGTCGACAAGAGGGGGAAGACGCTGGTGAATTCGCAGGAGATCTTCTGCAGCGAAGCCTGGGCCCGCATTCCGAAAAAGAATTCCGCCAGGCAGACGCACGTCTTTATCCCGGCGGAGCCGGCGGAAGATGCTTCCGCAGAAGACGACCACGATGAAATGTGAAGGAGAAACGGAATGTACGATTATCTGATCGTCGGGGCAGGGCTGTACGGTGCAGTTTTTGCCGAACGGGCAGCTGTGCACGGACGGAGATGTCTGGTGATCGATAAGCGGGATCAGATTGCCGGCAACATTTACTGCGCCGAAGAAGAAGGAATCCTGATCCACCGGTACGGAGCCCACATTTTCCATACATCGGATGAGAAGGTCTGGAATTATGTAAACCGCTTCGCGGAATTCAATCATTTCGTCAACAGCCCGATGGCTGTCTGGCACGATGAGCTGTATAACCTTCCGTTCAACATGAATACTTTTTCAAAGATGTGGGGAATCCGCACGCCGGACGAGGCAAAGGCAAAAATCCGGGAGCAGATTGAAGACCTGCACATCACGGAACCGAAGAACCTGGAAGAGCAGGCTCTGTCTCTTGTCGGAAGGGATGTCTACGAGAAGCTGATCAAGGGCTATACCGAAAAGCAGTGGGGACGTCCATGCTCCGAGCTGCCGGCCTTCATTATCCGCAGGATTCCGCTGCGATTTACGTATGACAATAATTATTTCCGCGATCCGCATCAGGGAATTCCGAAGGACGGATACACGAAGATGACGGAACGTCTGCTCCAGGGCACGGAAGTTCGTCTCCGCACGGAATACCGGGACTTCATCAAAGCCAACCCGGGCATAGCGAAGAAGACGGTCTACACGGGAATGATCGATGAGTTCTTTGATTTCCGTTTCGGAAACCTGGAATACCGCAGCGTCCGCTTTGAAGACGAACACCCGGATACCGACAACTATCAGGGCTGTGCCGTCGTGAACTATACGGCGGCTGAAATCCCTTGGACACGGATCATTGAGCATAAGCATTTTGCCTTCGGCGAACAGCCGTCCACGGTGATTTCGAAAGAGTATCCGGCTGAATGGAAGCCGGGCGCAGAGCCGTACTATCCAATCAACAACGAAAAGAATAATTCCCTTTATGAGAAATACCGGCAGCTGTCCGGAGTGAGAAAAGATGTCCTTTTCGGAGGACGTCTGGGCACTTACAAATATTACGATATGGATAAGGTCATTGCGGCTGCCCTGGCAGACTGCGAGAAGGAGTTTGGAAAATGAGTGAAAGCTTTGCCCTGCACGGTGCTGTTGCCTATGCAAAAAATCAGAATGAAATTGCTTCTTTCGAGGATGCCTATCTCATCTGCGAAGACGGAATTTCCAGGGGCGTTTTTCAGGATCTGCCGGAAAAATACGGAAACATTGAGGTCGAAGAACTGGACGGCATGCTGATCACTCCGGGCTTTACCGATCTGCATTCCCATGCATCGCAGTATAATTTCCGCGGGCTGGATATGGACCTGGAACTGGTTGACTGGCTGAAGAAGTATGCCTTCCCGGAAGAAGCAAAATATAAGGACGGACTTTACGCCGAGCGTTCGTACGATCTTTTCGTCGAAGAACTGTATGAAGGCCCCACGACGAGAGCCTGCGTGTTTGCGACGCTGGATGTGCCGTCGACGGTACGGCTGATGGAAATGATGGAAGAGGCCGGACTCGTTTCTTATGTCGGAAAAGTCTGCATGGACCGCAATTCACCGAAGAATTATACAGAGACGACGGAAGAGTCCCTCCGGAAAACGGAAGAGTGGCTTGCCTCCGTGGACGGACGTTTTGACAATACGCAGGCCATCGTGACTCCGCGGTTCGCGCCGGCCTGTTCTCCTGAGCTTCTCCGGGGACTCGGAAAACTTGCCGTGAAATACGGAGTGCCGGTGCAGTCCCATCTTTCGGAAAACCTTCACGAAATCGAATGGGTAAAGAAGCTGGAACCGGATGCGGAATTTTACGGGGATGTTTATGACCGGGCAGGACTTTTCGGCGGAGACGTGCCGGCGGTCATGGCCCACTGCGTCATATCTTCGAAGAAAGAAATCGAAAGGATGAAACAGAACGGGGTCTTCATCGCCCACTGTCCGGAGTCGAATGCCAATCTTTCTTCCGGCATTGCACCGGTCAGGAAATATCTGAGAGCGGGGATCCCTGTCGGACTCGGTTCCGATGTGGCGGCCGGAAGTTCGACCTCCATCATGAAAGCCGCTGTCCTGGCTGTCCAGATGTCTAAAATGAGATGGAGATTTGTCAGTCCTGAAGATGAGCCGCTGACCTTTGAGGAAGCTTTCTATCTGGCGACGGCAGGAGGCGGGGCTTTCTTCGGAAAAGTCGGAAGCTTCAAAGCAGGTTATGAGTTTGATGCCGTCGTCTTCGACGACGAAAACCTGGCGACGATGAAGGAAGTCAGCACGAAAGAACGCCTGCAGAGACTGATCTGCTGCGGGGATGACCGGAACGTCTGCAGCAAGTACATACGGGGCAGAAAAATCTACTGATCGGAGGAACACCATGGAATTTCCGCAGCCTAAGGAAAGACCCGCCAGTCCGGAAGAAAAAAGGAAGAAAGAAATGGCTGAATGGCCGGAATGCTATTACCGCGAGAGGGAAGGCCTTCAGCGCCGGGAACTTCTCGATGAGGCGGACAGGAACCATCTGACGCCGGAGGAAAATAAAATCCGCCGGCTTCTGTGGGAGCGGCGCTATCCGGGACTCATGAATCCCAGGGAAAAAATCAAGGACAGCTATCTGCGTGCATGGTTTGACTTCCGCTATGCGGCGGATAATGCTTCCGGTATGTTCTCGTACAAAAAAATCGTCAGGGAAATCAGCAGCGATCTGGAGCGGATGGGATTCCAGGCAGTAAAGGAATTCGGAGAAACCGGGGAGAATGTCCTCTACCGGGAACTTTACCATATGGCCATGCTGTATATCACGCTCTGCCAGGAGGACAAGGGATACGGCAGCCTGCTCTTCGGGATGGGAAAAGTGTCAGAGGACTCTGTTGCGCTGAGAATCGCAAAGGAGATTGTCAAGGTTGTCTGCCTGGTTCCGAAAAAACTGAACATGGAACAGGAATGCGCACTCTGGACGAAAGCCTGTCTGACTGCTTTTGCCGATGCCTATCCGGATAAGAAAGATGATCTGGAAAATCTGATCAGTGAAATGAAATAACAGGGAATCAGAAGAAATCGGAATAATTGAAATAAATCGGAATAAAAAAGGAGCGGCCCGAACGGATGTCCTGCCAAGGCAGGCTGTCAATTCAGGCCGCTTCCTTCTTTTTTATTGATGGATAATGGTTCCGGTCTTTCCGGCAATGCCGTCTTTGGCCTTTTCCAGAAGAGTAATCATGGAAGTCCTGCCCGGTGCCGACTCCGCAAAGTCAATGGCAGCCTGAACCTTCGGCAGCATGGAACCCGGTGCAAACTGTCCTTCTTCGCAGTATTTCCTGGCTTCTTCGCAGGTAAGCTCGGAGAGCCATTTCTCATCCGGCTTGCCGAAACTGACAGCGACCTTTTCGACAGCAGTCAGGATGATCAGCATATCGGCATCCAGTTCTTTTGCCAGAAGGCAGCTCGCGAAGTCCTTGTCGATGACAGCCGAAGCACCTTTCAGATGGTTGCCGTTCATTGTGACCGGGATACCGCCGCCGCCGCAGGCGATGACAATTTTTCCGGCATCGACCAGAGAAGAGATGGCATCCAGTTCGACGATTTCCTGAGGCTTCGGAGAAGCTACAACCCGGCGATAGCCGCGTCCTGCGTCCTCTTTCATGATATGACCGTATTTCTGAGCCTGTGCTTCCGCATCTTCCCTGGAAAGAAAACGTCCGATCGGCTTCGAAGGATTCTGGAAAGCAGGATCATCGGGATCGACGCGTACCTGGGTTACGACCGTGCAGACCGGCGTGCGCACGAATCCGCGGTTGCGAAGTTCTTCACGCAGAGCATTCTGGAGGTCATAGCCGATGTAGGCCTGGCTCATCGCCACGCAGACGGAGAGAGGCGTGTTCGGCTGCTTTTCATCTTCTCTTGAAAGAGCGGACATGGCATTGTTGATCATGCCTACCTGCGGACCGTTGCCGTGAACGACCACGACCTGGTGCCCTTCTTCAATGAGATCGCAGAGTGCCTTTGCCGTCGTCTTGACGGCGACCATCTGTTCCGGAAGCGTATTGCCCAGGGCGTTTCCGCCCAGGGCGATGACGATTCTCTTACGTGTCATCATGTTCAGTCACACTTTCTCAGAGTGCCTTTTTCCTCAAGCTGTGCAAGCAGGGAAGCCGGATCCTTGAATTTCTCCAGGAAGATCATGGCAGCAATCACATACGGCTTGAAGCTGGCTTCCTTATAAAGAGAATCGCGGTAGCGGTCGAAGACGGAACCGTCGACTTCGCCTTCCTTGCAGCTGACGCCTGAGATATCGGCCGGCAGGCAGTGCAGATACATTGCCTTTCCGTCCTTCGTTGATTTCATGAGTTCTTCCGTGCAGGTCCAGTCCTTGAAGTTTGCATTCTGGGCAAGCAGTTCTTTTTCCAGCTGGTCGATGCCGGCCTGATCGCCGTTTCCATAAAGCACGGTACGTTTCTCCATAGCGGCAAACGGCGCCCAGCTCTTCGGATATACGATATCGGCATCCTTGAAAGCCTCTGCCATATTATTGGTCTTCGTGAAGCTTCCGCCGGAAGCAGCCGCTTTCTTCTTTGCAACTTCCTCGACCTCCGGCATGATGTCGTATCCTTCCGGATGAGCCAGTACGACGTCGCATCCGAGACGTGCGAACAGTCCGACGCATCCCTGCGGAACCGAAAGCGGCTTGCCGTAGGAAGGAGAGTATGCCCAGGACATTGCGATCTTCTTGCCCTTCATGTTCTCGATGCCGCCCATTTCATGGATGCAGTGAAGAGCGTCTGCCATGATCTGCGTCGGATGATCGATATCATCCTGAAGATCAACAAGGGTAGGTCTCTGCTCAAGAATTCCGTCTTTGTATCCCTGCTCAACAGCGTCCGTGACATCGTGCATGTACTTGTTGCCCTTGCCGATGTACATATCGTCGCGGATGCCGATGATGTCTGCCATGAAGGAAATCATGTTCGCGGTTTCGCGGACTGTCTCACCATGTGCAATCTGGGACTTCTTCTCATCGAGATCCTGGACCTGCAGTCCGAGAAGGTTGCAGGCAGAAGCGAAGGAGAAACGCGTACGCGTGGAGTTGTCGCGGAAGAGGGAAATGCCCAGTCCGGAATCGAAGACCTTGCAGGAAATGTTGCGGCTTCTCAGATTGCGCAGCGCATCCGCCACGGTCCAGACGGCTTTGATTTCATCGTCTGTTTTTTCCCAGGTAAGGAAGAAGTCACTCTGGTACATCTTGGAAATGTCGAGAGAGTTCAGGGTGCTGATATAATCTTCCAGGTTCATGTCATTGATATTCATTTGATTTCTCCTTTATATAGTGTTTTCTTGATTGACGGTAACTGATTCCGGGTCATTTCCGAAAGCCCGGGATGGATTCCGCTGACGGATCAGGCGTCCTTTACTTCGAATCGGACGGCTTCCGGATTGTTATTGACATAGACGGCCGGAAGGGAAGCGTAGAGTGCGGCGCAGGTAACCAGATCCTGCTTCCAGGTGATTTCGTTCGGTGCATGTGCCTGTGACTCAGCGCCCGGTCCGAAACCGACACATGGGATTCCGAAACGTCCCTGGATGGCAACGCCGTTCGTTGAGAAGGTCCACTTGTCGATCAGCGGACGGTCGCGCTTGTCCATGGCACCCGCATCGCCGATGCGCTTGTCCCCGTAAAGGGAATGGTAGGCATCCGCCACCGCTTTGACATGAGGAGCTTCTTCCTTATTGATCCATGTCGGGAAATAGCATTCTGTCTCATATTTCAGACCTGTGTAAGCCGGACGTTCATAGTTGTACATGGAGACCTTGATATCCTCGGCGTACTTCCGGCAGGCCGGAAGATCGCGGATTTCCTGCAGGCAGGACTGCCATGTCTCGCCGGCCGTCATGCGGCGGTCAAGGGAAACGGTGCAGCTGTCCGCAACGGCGCAGCGGCTCGGAGAAGTAAAGTAAATCTGGGAAACCGTAACGGTGCCTCTTCCGAGGAACTGTGCATCTTCATAGCTCTCCGGATTGTACTTGGGATTCAGCATCTTGACGAGACCCTTGATTTCGGTTCCGTCCTCATCGTCGTTCTCATTGAGGGAACGGATGTCCTGAAGAACGTCTGCCATCTTGAAGATGGCATTGTCGCCGCGTTCCGGTGCTGAGCCATGGCAGGAGACCCCGTGCATGTCGACGCGGATCTCCATGCGGCCTCTGTGACCGCGGTAAATGCCGCCGTCAGTCGGCTCGGTGGAGACGACGAATTCCGGCGTCACGCCGTCTTCGCGATGGATGTACTGCCAGCAGAGTCCGTCGCAGTCCTCTTCCTGGACCGTGCCGGTAACCATGATCCGGCACCCTTCCGGAATCAGGTTCATGTCCTTCATGATCTTGGCGCCGTATACGGAGGAGACGATTCCGCCGAGCTGGTCAGAGCCTCCGCGTCCGCCGATTTCCGTATCATTTTCATATCCTTCGTACGGATCGAATTTCCAGTTGTCGCGGTAGCCGATGCCGACGGTGTCGATATGGGCATCGAAAGCAAGGATGCGGCTGCCTGTTCCCATATATCCGATGACGTTGCCTTCCGGATCGATCTGTACTTCGTCGAATCCGACTTTTTTCATTTCTTCTGCAATTGTCGTGATGTGTGCTTTTTCATCGCAGCTCTCGCCGGGATTCCTGATGATAGCCCTCAGAAAAGCCGTCATATCCTTCTCATAACCTTTTGCTGCTTCTTTGATTTTTCCGTAATCCAGATCCATGATTCTGTTTCCTCCTTAAATGAAATGGTTGTGATGTGGCAGCTTTTTATTTGATATCTTCCTGACCTCTGTGGCGGATGCCGTAAAGGCCGTTCCATACAACTTCGCGGAATCTGGTGGGATCCGTGTTGCCTTCCGTGGAAATGAGGAGCACCCTCGATTTCGGTCCGAGCTTCAGAGCTTTCCTGATCGGTTCATAGCGCTTGTACATCATGACGCAGGCCAGGAAGCCCATCGTGACGGAACCGGACTCGCCGGAGATGATCGTCGGATCGCCTTCCAGCGGGACGCCGTACATTCTGGTTCCCATGGCGCTCATCCAGTCAGGGCAGCCGGCAAATCCGGCCGCATGGTTCCTCAGGATATCCCAGGAAATCGTGTTCGGTTCGCCGCAGGCAAGACCGGCCATGATCGTATCGAGCTTGCCTCTGACGGCAACCGTCCTGCCGTCCTTGCGCAAAGCGGAGCGGTAGATGCAGTCCGCTGCTCCGGCTTCCACGACGCAGAAGATCGGCTCGTGTCCTTTGAAGCGGTTTGCAAAATAGCCGACGACCGATCCTGCCAGGGATCCGACGCCGGCCTGAATGATGACGTGGGTCGGATATTCGCATCCGTCGGCCAGCATCTGGCGGTCGGCTTCCAGGCTTAAGGAGCCGTAGCCTTCCATAATCCAGGATGGGATATCGGTGTAGCCCTTCCAGGCTGTGTCCTGTACGATGACGCCGTGCCTGTCATTCTTGGACTGTTCGTAGGCAAGGCGAACGCATTCATCGTAATTCAGGTCTTCAATGGAAACAACGGCATGTTCCTTGGCGATGTTTCTCTTCCGGACCTGGGAAGATCCTCTCGGCATTCTTACGACAGCTTTCTGTCCGAGACGGTTGGCCGACCAGGCGACGCCGCGGCCGTGATTGCCGTCGGTTGCCGTGTAGAAAGTGGTCTGTCCGATTTTCCTGCGGAGTTCGGGAGAGGAGAGCACCTTATACGGCAGATCGTTGATCGGGATGCCGGTCTGCTGCGAAATGTATTTCGCGATGGCGAAAGAACCGCCCAGAACCTTGAAGGCATTCAGCCCGAAACGGTACGACTCGTCTTTCACGTAGAGGGATCCGAGGCCGAGATAATCGGCCATGCGTACCAGCTTGTGAAGAGGAGTGACCTGATACTGGGGAAAACTTCTGTGGAAATGAAGAGCATCCCTTACATTTTCTTCGGACATGATCTCCAGCCAGCGGTCGTCCGATTTGGGAACCTGGTTCGTCGTGAAGACGAGTTCTTCATTGTTTGTTTTATTCATTTCCTGCTTTTCAGCCTTTCTGGTCCCGTTTGGGATCCGTTGTGATGTGTGCGGAGCTTCTGCGGTTATTTGTTGATGTCGACATAGCTGTATAAGGTGTATTTCGAGATTCCGAAATACTTGGATACCTTGTCGCCGGATTTTGTGATCAGGAAGGCCCCGGCATCATTCAGGAAATTGATGGCCTTGATCTTGTCTTCTTTAGACATAAACGGAACCGGCACGCCTACCAGATTGACGGACTGCTGAATCAGTTCGTCGAGCAGTTCATTGACATCCTGCGTGATGTGCTTCGGTCCGCCGTCTGTGTCTTCCCCGCTGCCTGTCTGTGCGTCGGAACTTTCCGTCAGGGATTTGACTGAGCTTTCGAATGCCAGAAGATTCGTGATGTCGTAGTTGATTCCCAGAATGTATTTCGGAGTGCCGTCATCATCCTTGACATAGATGGTCGTGGATTTGAGGATGCGTCCGTTATCGGTGCGAGTCAGATAGGCGTACTGATCCTTCAGGGTTTCCGGATGCTGGGTAATCGCCTCGAGGACGGCAGAAGAGGGTCCGCCGCCGATCTTGCGGTTTGTGACATGACCGTTTTCAATGCATACGATGGAATTGTTGACGTGTTTTCTGGAGAGGTCGTGAACGACAATTTCACAGCTGCTGCCGAACTCGGCGGCCAGACCTTTGGCAATCTGCTTCAGAACGGTAAGTCTTGAATTACTCATGCCGGCCTCCTTTTATAAAAAAATTGTGCAAATGTTACAAATATTTGTATGGCTTCAGATACATCATACCACCTTGCAGACGGATTGCAATAGAAAACTAAAAAATATTTTGCAGTGCTAAAAAATTTTGACTTTCCCTCTTGTATTTTGTACATAGCGATGTTAGAATAAACACATCACGGGGCTTTTTTTGTGAATTTTGTAAAAAAACTTAATATCTTCGGAGGCAGAAAGATGATTGATTTGACAATTAACAAAACCGGTCTTGAACACAACATCGAACGTGCTAAAGCGCAGAACATCATCATCCCGACACTTGAGGAAATGCAGCATCCTGAGAAGGTTCCGGAGAAAATCCAGGAGAAGCTCAAGGAAGTAGGCCTCTGGGACGTGAATCCTCTCAATCTCTTCCGTATTACCTGGAAGAATGAACAGAAGGAGAGCGGCGGCCTTTTCCACGGTCCGAACTATATTGTCCTTCCTTCCGAACTTACGGGCGTAAAAGCAAAAATCATCTGCATGATCGGGAAATGGTTCCCGACAGGCTGCCATAAAGTCGGCGCTTCCTTCGGCTGCCTGGTACCGCCTCTGGTAACGGGACAGTTCGATTCTACCTATAATAAAGCTGTCTGGCCGTCCACCGGCAACTACTGCCGCGGCGGCGCCTTCAACTCCAAACTTCTCGGATGCTATTCCATCGCCATCCTGCCTGCCGGCATGAGCAAAGAGCGCTTTGACTGGCTCAAGACCATCGCCAGTGAAGTCATCGCTACGCCGGGCACGGAATCCAATGTCAAGGAAATCTTCGATAAGACGCATGAGCTTCGCGCGACTCGCGACGATGTCATGATCTTCAACCAGTTTGAAGAAATGGGCAACTATATGTGGCATTACAATGTCACAGGCAACGCCATCTCCGAGGCCTACGAGGAAATGAAGCAGGACGGCGACCGTTTTGCTGGTGCTGTCTTTACCTCCGGTTCTGCCGGCACGATGGCTGCAGGCGACCGCCTGAAGGAAATCTATCCGTATTCGAAACTCGGCGTCGGCGAAGCGCTTCAGTGCCCGACGATCCTGGAGAACGGCTTCGGTGCCCACCGAATCGAAGGCATCGGCGACAAGCATGTGCCGTGGATCCACAATGTCAAGAACACAGACTTTGTCTTTGACATCGATGATGAAGACTCCCAGAAAATCCTCCGTCTCTTCAATGAGCCGGCCGGCCATGATTATCTCAAGGCACAGGGCGTCGATCCGGAACTGGTCGATCATCTGGACTACTTCGGCATTTCCGGCATTGCCAATATGCTGTGCGCCATCAAGTTTGCGAAATACAATGAGCTTACCGAGCACGATGTCGTCGCGACCGTCATGACGGATTCCGCGGTGATGTACCAGTCCAGGATCAAAGAGCTTCAGGAAGCGGACGGAGAGTATACCCATGAGATGGCTGCCGTTGACTTCAGCAGGCACATCCTTGAGGAGAAGACGGACAACATGGCGGAGCTCCGCTATACGGACCGCAAGAGAATCCACAACCTGAAGTACTACACCTGGGTCGAGCAGCAGGGCAAGACATTTGATGAAATCAATGCCCTCTGGTACGATGAAGACAATACCTGGGGCGCCGTTCGCAGAGAAGGCGCACAGGTCGATGAACTGATCAATGAGTTCAATGAAGCGACAGGTCTGCTGAAGAATCTGTAATGAGAGGAGGCCAATCAGTGCGCAATGTGATTTCTGCCGTCTGCACCGAATGCGGATGCGAAGTCGAAGCGACTCCGAACATCACGACGTGTCCGAAATGCGGCGGCATTCTCGACATCAAGTACGATTACGAATATATCAGGACGCAGGTCAGCGCAAAGGATATGGCGGACCGCCGCGAGAATTCCATGTGGCGCTACCGTGAATTCCTTCCGGTGGAAGGCACGAGCAGGGTGCCGAAGCTCCGCGTGGGATGGAGCCCGTTTTACAAAACGGACCGTCTCGCCGAGTTCCTGGGAGTGAAGACTCTCTATGTGAAGGACGACGGCATCAATCCGACCGCTTCGCTGAAGGACCGTGCTTCCGCCATGGCGGTGGTCAAGGCGGAAGAAGCCGGGAAAGAAGTCATTGCCTGCAGTTCAACGGGCAATGCGGCAAGTTCCCTGGCAGGAAACGCAGCAGCTGCCGGAATGAAGACCTACATTTTTGTCCCGGAGAGGGCTCCCAGGGGAAAAGTCGCACAGCTCAAGACATTCGGCGCGACGGTCATTTCCGTGAAGGGAAGCTATGAAGATACTTTCCGTCTTTCCGCGGAAGCCATTGACCGCTGGGGCTGGTACAACCGCAACGCCGCCATCAATCCGTATCTGATGGAAGGCAAAAAGACAGTGGCCCTGGAAATTGCCGAGCAGCTGAACTGGAAGATGACGGATTATGTAGCCATCTCGGTCGGTGACGGCTGCACCATTTCCGGAGTATGGAAAGGTTTCAAGGACCTGTATGCGGCAGGCTTCATCGACCGTCTGCCGAGACTGATCTCGGTTCAGGCCGAGGGATGCTGCCCGATCAATACGGCGGCCGCAGCAGCTACGATGGATTGGAAGCCGCAGCCGGAGAATACTCTGGCCGACAGCATCGCGGTCGGCGTACCGCGCAATCCGGTCAAGGCACTCACGGCCATCCGAGAATCAAACGGCGTCATCATCAATGTATCTGATGACGAGATCCTCGAAGCGATGAGAATCCTCGGACGTACCTGCGGAGTCTTTGCGGAACCGGCAGGAGCGACGGGAACGGCAGGCGTCAAGAAGGCGCTCGAGAAAGGACTCATTTCCCGGGAGGCTTCTGTTGTCAGCGTCGTTACCGGCAACGGACTGAAAGATGTGAACAACGCCATCCGGGCAGCAGGCGAACCGATCGCGATTGCTCCGGACATGGATCTGCTTCTGAAAGCATTTAAGGAAATCGGAGACCCTCACCAGTAAACGCAAACAAAATCCAAGGAGGTATTCAAAATGATCGAAGGAAGAATCTACAACTTTTCAGCCGGCCCGTCCATTCTGCCGGAACCGGTACTGCTTCAGGCACAGAAGGAATTCCTGAATTACGGGGGATCCGGCATGTCTGTGCTGGAAATGAGCCATCGCTCCAAAGTTTATGACGGCATCATCAAGGGTGCTGAAGCAAATTTAAGATCTGTCATGGGAATCCCGGACAACTACAAGGTCCTTTTCCTGCAGGGCGGCGCCAGCGGCATGTTCGCGGCACTTCCGATGAACCTGGCTGTTAAGAACGGAACCGCGGATTACATCGTCAGCGGCAATTTCTCCGGACAGGCCCTGAAGGAAGCAGGGAAGTATCTGCATGACAAGGCACGCTGCGCAGGAACATCCAAGGACGACAACTTCAATCACATCCCGACGCAGGATGAGCTGTCGCTGAATCCGGATGCGGACTACGTCCATGTCTGCTGGAACAACACGATTTTCGGAACGACCTGGCAGTATATTCCGGATACCGGAAATGTCCCGCTGGTGGCGGACATGTCCTCCAGCATCCTTTCCCAGCCGGTTGATGTCTCGAAGTACGGCGTGATTTACGGCGGCGTCCAGAAGAACCTGGCTCCGGCCGGCGTGGCTGTCGTCATCGTCCGCGATGACCTTATCGGCAAGGCCATGGAAATCTGTCCGAAGATCTGGGATTTCGCCGTTCAGGCAGAACATGAGTCCATGATCAATACGCCTCCGTGCTATTCCATCTACTTCATCAAGATCGTCACGGATTACCTGATCTCCATCGGCGGCGTCGATGAGATGTACAGAAGGAACCTGGCCAAGGCAAAGGTCCTCTATGATTATCTGGATTCCCAGGACTTCTACAAGACCAGCGTCAAGAAGGAAGACCGTTCCCTCATGAACGTCACCTTCCGTACGGGAAATGATGATCTGGATGCAGAATTCATCAAGGGACAGGCAGCAGCCGGCTTCTCGAACCTCAAGGGCCACAAGCTGGTCGGCGGCATGCGCGCATCCATCTACAACGCAATGCCGATAGACGGTGTGGAAGCACTGGTGAAATACATGAAGGAATTTGCAGACAGCCACAAAAACGCATAAAGAATCGATCACGCACGGACCGGCCATCTGGGGCCGGTCCGGCGGATCTTTAGACCGGGAGGAATCATTTATGGCAGTGTTCAGACCTTTTGAAGCAATCAGACCGACGGCAGAGTATGCGTCCCAAGTTGCGGCGCTGCCGTATGATGTCATGAACTCGGACGAAGCAAGGGAAATGGTACAGGGCAATCCTTACTCATTCCTGCATGTCGACAAGGCGGAGATCGACCTTGATCCGTCGGTGGATCTTTACGACGAGAAGGTATACGCCAAAGCGGCAGAAAATCTGAAAAAACTGCAGGACGACGGAATCTGCGTCAAGGAATCCAAACCCTGCTTCTATATTTACAGACAGACCATGGGAGAACGCAGCCAGGCAGGCATTGTCGGCTGTGCTTCCATTGACGATTACATTCAGAACAATATCAAGAAGCATGAACTGACAAGGGCCGACAAAGAGGCTGACAGGATTCACCATGTGGATACCTGCAATGCCAATACCGGCCCGATTTTCCTGACCTTCCGTTCCCAGGGGGGAATCGTCGACCGCATGAATCAATGGATGGACGGCCATGCGCCGCTCTACGATTTTACATCGGAAGACGATATCCGCCATACGGTCTGGACAATTAATGAAGATTCCGAAATCGCCTTCCTCCAGGATTATTTCTCGAAGGTTCCTTCCCTGTACATTGCGGACGGACATCACCGGGCGGCTTCGGCCGTCAAGGTCGGCCTCCGCAGGAGGGAAGCGAATCCCTCCTATACCGGAGAGGAAGAATTCAATTATTTCCTGGCCGTGCTTTTCCCGAGCGAAGAGCTTGAAATCATGGACTATAACCGTGTCGTGAAGGACCTGAACGGTCTTTCGAAAGAAGCTTATCTTTCAAAGATCTCTGAAATGTTCGATGTCTCTGAAGCGGCTTCCGAAGTGAAGCCGAAAGAGAAGCATACGATCGGCATGTATCTCGATCACCAGTGGTATATCCTGAAGGCCAAAGAAGGCACTTATGATCCTTCGGATCCTGTCGGGCAGCTGGACGTTTCCATCCTGCAGAAGAATCTTCTGACCCCGGTTCTCGGAATCGGAGATCCCCGCAAGGATCCCCGCATTGATTTCATCGGAGGCATCCGCGGCCTGAAGGAACTGGTCCGCCTTGTCGACGGCGGGGATGCCGTCGCCTTTGCGATGTATCCGACGACGATTGAGGATCTGATGTCCATTGCGGATTCCGGTTCGATCATGCCGCCGAAATCGACCTGGTTTGAACCGAAGCTTCGAAGCGGACTGTTTATCCATTCATTGTCCTGATGATCTTTCACCATATCCAGTTCTGGTTTCCGCAGAGGCGGAGAAGGAGGTCTTAAGATGCTGCTTGTCGGTAATGGAAAGCTTTTTACGAGAGATGCCAAAAAACCGTATATTGAAGACGGGGCCGTTCTCATTTCCGGAACCAAAGTCAAGGAAGTCGGAAAGCTTGCCGACCTGAAAAAGAAGTATGCAAAAGCCGAATTCATCGATGCGCACGGCGGAGTCATCATGCCGGCTTTTATCAATATGCATGAGCATATCTATTCGGAATTTGCCCGCGGCCTTTCCATCAAAGGATACAATCCGAAGGGCTTTCTGGATATCCTGGACGGCGAATGGTGGTGCATCGACCGTCACCTGACTCTGGAGGAAGATAAATACAGTGCCTACAGCGCCTACATCAATATGATCAAAAACGGCGTCACGACTGCTTTTGACCATCATGCAAGCTTCGGACACGTCCGTGATTCGCTGTTCCGAATCGGGGAAGTCGCCCAGGAACTGGGCATCCGCACCTGCCTTTGCTATGAGGTCAGCGACCGTGACGGCATGAAGAAATCCAAAGATGCCGTCGATGAGAATGCCGCGTGGATCAAGTATGCGCTGGCGGATAAATCCGACATGATCGCAGGAATGATGGGCATGCATGCGCAGTTCACAATTTCGGACAAAACCTTCGACTATGCGGCGAAGATGAAACCGGACGGAGTCGGCTACCACATCCATGTGGCGGAAGGCATCGAGGATCTTTATGACTGCCTGAAGAAATACAACAAGCGTATCGTTGACCGCCTTTATGACCATGACATCCTCGGGCCGAAGACGCTGCTCGGACACTGTATCTATATCAACGAACATGAAATGCAGCTGATCAGACACACCGATACCATGATCGTCCACAATCCGGAGTCGAACATGGGCAATGCCGCAGGCTGCCCGCCGACCATGGCGCAGGTCCATCACGGAATCCTGACCGGTCTGGGAACCGACGGCTATACGCATGACATGATCGAATCCTACAAGGTTGCGAACATCCTTCACAAGCACAATCTCTGCGACTGCAACGCTGCCTGGGCTGAAGTCCCGCAGATGCTGTTCTACAACAATGCGGCGATGGCCAATCGCTACTTCAAGGCTCCGCTGGGCGTCCTGAAGCCGGGGGCGGCGGGAGACGTGATCGTCATGAATTACGATCCGCAGACAGAGCTGAACGAGAATAACCTGAACGGGCATATCCTGTTCGGAATGACGGGACATGACTGCCGTACGACAATCTGCAGCGGCAAGGTCCTCATGAAGGACTGGGAAGTCCTGTGCTGCGATGAGAAGAAGATCATGGCGGAAGCAAGAGAATCTTCCGCAAAGCTCTGGAAGAGCATCAACGGATGATAAGGAGGCAGGAACATGAGTGATTTAATGACTTGCATTTCATTCGGACAGCTTATGGAATGGATCATGGCCGAAGAAAAGAAAGGCCATGTCTTCGGAGTCCGGATTCCCTATAAGGCAGATTCAGGGAATACGAAGGAACTGTTTGCCAGACCGCTGGAGACCGTAATCGGACCGGCCGCCGGACCGAACAGCCAGCTTTCCCAGAACATCATTGCGTCCTACTATGCAGGTGCCCGCTTCTTCGAACTGAAGACTGTCCAGAAAATGGACGGACGTGAGCTGGCAGCCTGCGTTGCAAAGCCCTGCATCAAGGCGGACGACGAAGGATATAACTGCGAATGGTCGACGGAACTGACGGTTCCGGAAGCCCAGCATGAGTACATCAATGCCTGGGTCGCGCTTCATTTCCTGGCAAAGGAATACGGACTCGGTGCGCAGGACGGTTTCCAGTTCAATATTTCTGTCGGATACGATCTGGCGGGAATCAAGACGGAAAAAGTCAATACCTTCATCGATTCCATGATGGAGGCAAAGGACACGGAAACGTTCCGCAGCGCGAAGCAGTGGCTGCTGGATCATGTTTCTGAATTTCAGAACTTTACGAAGGAAGACATTGAGGCCATTCCTTCCGACATCTGCAATTCGGCAACAATCTCCACGCTGCACGGCTGCCCGCCGAATGAGATTGAAAGCATCGCGGACTACCTGCTGAAGGAAAAGCATATCAATACATTCGTGAAATGCAATCCGACCCTGCTCGGCTATGATTTCGCCCGTGAGACGCTGGATAAGATGGGATATGACTACATCGTGTTCGGGCGGTTCCATTTTGAGGATGACCTGCAGTACAAAGATGCGGTTCCGATGCTGACAAGGCTGATGGCCGCTGCCGAAGAAGAAGGTCTGACCTTCGGCGTCAAGCTGACGAACACCTTCCCGGTCGATGTGACCAGGCAGGAACTGCCGAGCAAGGAAATGTATATGTCCGGCCGTTCGCTCTATGCCCTGACGATCAGCCTGGCGGCAAAACTGTCGAAGGATTTCGGCGGGAAGCTCCGCATTGCCATGTCCGGCGGCGCAGACTTCTTCAATATCGATAAGATTGTCGGCTGCGGAATCTGGCCGGTAACGGTGGCGACGACAATCCTGAAGACCGGCGGCTATCAGAGATTCAGACAGATGGCAGAGAAGCTGGACGGGATGGGCGTGAAGGACTGGAACGGCGTCGATGTCGAAGCACTTGAAAAACTGGCGTCGGAAGCCGTTACGGATCCTCATCACCTGAAGGCAGCGAAGATGCCGCCTTCCAGAAAGAATCAGGAAAAGGTGCCGCTGCTGAACTGCTATCTGGCTCCGTGCAAGGATCACTGCCCGATTCACCAGGATGTTCCGACCTACATGATGCTGGCTGAAAAAGGAAATTACAAGGATGCGCTGGAAGTTATCCTGAATTCCAATGCGCTTCCATTTATGACAGGAAAAATCTGCGCACATCCGTGTCAGAGCGCCTGCACCAGGAATTTCTATGAGAGCCAGGTACGCATCCGCGATACGAAGCTTCTCTGCGCGGAGAAGGCTTTTGATGAAGTGATTTCCGGAGTGAAGCCTCTTGCCCGGACGGATAAAAAAGCTGCGGTCATCGGCGGAGGACCTGCCGGTATGGCATCCGCATTTTATCTGGCAAAGGGCGGCTGCAAAGTGACACTGTTTGAGAAGCGGGAAAGACTCGGCGGCATTGTGGATTATGCCATTCCGGATTTCCGCATCACACAGGATGAGATCGGAAAAGATGCCGCGCTTCTTTCGGCACTCGGAGTGGAAGTGAAAACCGGGACGGAAGTATCCGTGGCGGATGTCAGAGACATGGGCTTTGAAAATGTGATCGTCGCAATCGGCGCATCCATGCCCGGTTCGGCCAGGATTGAGGGATATCAGGAATACGGCGCCCTGGAATTCCTGACGGAGTACAATCAGACAAAAGGAAAAGTAAAACTCGGAAAGAATGTGGTCGTCATCGGCGGCGGCAATACGGCGATGGATGTCGCACGTGCCGCGAAGAGAAATGAGGGCGTCGAAAATGTCTATCTGGTCTACAGAAGGACGAAACGCTACATGCCGGCCGACGAAGAGGAACTGCAGCTGGCGATTGACGACGGCGTGGAGTTCCGGGAGCTTCTGGCTCCGAAGCACCTGGAGAACGGCACTCTGACCTGCACCGTGACGCAGCTCGGGGACATGGATGCATCCGGACGCGCTTCCGTTGTCGAAACTTCCCAGTCCGAAGACATACCGGCGGATCAGATCATCACGGCGGTCGGTGAACGCTGCGACAGGAACTGGTATGCGGCAAACGGAATCCATACGGATGAGAAAGGCCGTCCGCTGGTTGATGAGAACCTTCAGTCCTCTGTTCCGGGAGTCTATATCGCAGGCGACGGCTTATACGGACCGTCCGTCATCGTGAAAGCAGAAGCCAATGCCAAACAGGCGGCAGAAGCGATCCTCGGCGGAAAGGTTTCCTTTGAAGTCGAACGGAAAGCGGATCCGGAAGAAATCTATCGGAAGAAAGGCGTGCTGAAAGAAGCGGAAGAGCTGAAGGAGGAAGGCAGCCGCTGCCTGTCCTGTTCGACCATCTGCGAGAACTGCGTCGATGTCTGTCCGAACCGGGCGAACATCGAGATTACGGTGAAAGGGATGGAGATGCCGCAGATCGTGCATGTGGACTATATGTGCAACGAGTGCGGAAACTGCAAAACCTTCTGTCCGTATGCATCAGGGCCGTATCAGGATAAATGGACGATTTTCCGCAATGAAGACGATTTCCGGAATTCCGGGAACGAAGGCTTTGTCGTTGTAAATGCAACAGACAAATCCTATCTGGTGCGCTATCTTGGAAAGGAATGCAAGGCAACAGCGGTGAATCACGGGGATATTCCGGACGGACTGATGGAACTGATGAATACGGTGGCTGAGGATTATCCGTATCTGATCTATCAGTGAACGGAAGACCAGATCTTCGGGATGCCGGAAACAATCCACAGCAGAAGAGATCTGAGGTGTTCAGTATGATTCAATTCAGGGTAAACGGGAAAGAATGCAGCGTGCCGGAAGAACAGGACAAACGGCTTCTTGACTATCTTCGTGACGACCTGAAACTGACGGCGGCGAAGGAAGGTTGCGGAGTCGGTGCCTGCGGCACCTGTACGATTCTGGTGGACGGCCTCAAGGCGAAAGCATGCGTGTTCATGCTGTCTCAGATCAGAGGCAGGGAAGTCACGACGCTGGAAGGCATCCCGAAAGAAGAAATGGCAATTTATGAATATTGTTTCGGAGAATGCGGAGCCGTCCAGTGCGGCTTCTGCATTCCCGGAATGGTGATGGCCGGAAAGGCACTTCTGGATAAAAACCTGAACCCCACAAGAAAAGATGTCAAGCAGGCCCTGATCGGGAATATCTGCCGCTGCACGGGATATAAGCGCATCGAGGATGCAATCCTGATGGCAGCTGATTTCCGCAGGGAAAAGAAGCCTGTTCCGGAACCGGAAGAAGAAACCGGAATCAGCAGGAAATACGTCCGTGTCGATGTCCATGACAAAGTGACGGGGGAAGCGAAGTATGCCGATGATATTGTACTGCCCGGCATGCTTTATGCCAAAGCCCTGCGGTCGCCGTACCCGAGATGCCTGGTTCAGAAAATCGATGCTTCAAAAGCGAAAGCCCATCCGGACTGCGTAGCGGTCATTACGGCTAAGGATGTGCCGAACAATGTGGGCGGCCATATTGTTCCGGATTACCCGCCGATGATTGCGGAAGGTGAAGAGACACGCTACATCGGAGATGCGCTGGCGCTTGTCGTGACAAACCACAAGGAAACGCTGGATGAAGTCCTGAAGCTGATTGATCTGACGGTTGAAGAACGAAAGCCGGTCACAAGCCCGGAAGAGGCACTGGCTGAAAACGCACCGAAGATTCATCCGAACGGAAATCTCCTGACGCACGAACATCTGAAAAGAGGAGATGCGGATAAATCGCTGCGTGAGGAATGCACGCATACGATTCACAGGAAATTCATCGTGCCGTTTACAGACCATGCCTTTATGGAACCGGAATGCGCAGTTGCGGAACCGGTCGGAGAAGACGGAGTCCATGTCCTGACAGGCGGTCAGGGTATTTATGATGAGCGCAGGGAAATATCGCGCATGCTGAATATTCCGCCGGAAAAGGTGAATGCGGAATCCTGCTACGTCGGAGGAGGCTTCGGCGGGAAAGAAGACATGACGGTGCAGCACCATGCGGCACTCTGCGCTTGGCTTCTGAAGAGGCCGGTCAAGATCAAATTCTCGAGGGATGAAAGTCTGAAGATCCATGTCAAGCGGCATTACATGGAAATGGAATTCGATGTCGGCTGCGATGACAATGGAATCATGAAAGCCATGAAATGCACCATCTATTCCGATACGGGCGCCTATGCGTCCCTCGGCGGACCGGTGCTCCAGCGGGCCTGCACGCATGCGGCGGGGCCGTATAAATTCAGCAATGTCGATATCAACGGCTATGCCTGCTATACCAACAACATTCCAGCCGGCGCCTACAGGGGCTTCGGCGTGACGCAGTCGAATTTCGGCTTCGAAGTCTGCCTGGATATTCTGGCGGGCGAACTCGGAATATCCGAGTGGGAAATGAGATACCGCAATGCCGTCGAGCCGGGAGACGTTCTCCCGAACGGACAGCCGGTTACGGAAGACTGTGCCCTGAAGGCTTGTCTTCTGGCAGTGAAGGATGTCTATGATCAGGAAAAATATGTCGGCATTGCCTGCGCCTTTAAGAACAGCGGAATCGGCGTCGGTCTTCCGGATGTCGGACGCGTGCGTCTGGCCGTGAAGGACGGAGTTGTTCATATCCGCACTTCGGCTGCCTGCATCGGGCAGGGCATCGCGACGGTCTGCGAGCAGATCCTGGGACAGATGACCGGGCTGCAGCGTTCGCAGATGTTCCGCGACCCGCCGATGACAGATACCTGTCCGGACTCGGGAATGACGACTGCTTCCAGACAGACTCTGTTTACCGGTGAGGCGGTATGCCGTGCAGCCAGAGACCTGAAGGCGGATCTGGATTCCGGAAAGAGCCTGCAGGATCTGGAAGGAAAAGAATATTACGCAGAGTATTTCGGTGAAACGGACAAGATGGGAAGCGACAAGGAATTCCCGGTCAGTCACATCGCCTACGGCTATGCGTGCCAGCTGGTGGCGCTCAATGATGACGGCTCCCTGAAAAAAGTCGTCGCGGCGCATGACGTCGGTACGGTCATCAATGAACAGTCCGCACTCGGACAGATCGAAGGCGGCGCTGTCATGAGCCTCGGCTACGCCCTGACGGAGGATTTCCCGATGAAGAACGGCCGTCCTCTCCGTGACTACGCACATCTGGGGCTTTTCCGGGCGCCGCAGGTGCCTCCGATCGAGGCTGTGCTGGTCACATCGCCGAATGTCCTGCCGCTGGCGTACGGCGCAAAAGGCGTCGGTGAGATTTCGTCGGTACCGACAGCCGCGGCCTGCGAGAATGCCTATTACAAGCTTGATCATAAAGAACGGCTCATCCTTCCGATGAAGGAAACATATTACAACAAGACGCCGCTGGAGCCCGACTCGCAGAGCCAGGTCGGCATGAAGGCGAAGCTGGACTGAAACAAACGGATAAGAGGTGCATGGGAAATGAAGCAGCTGCTGAAAAACGGAACGGTTGTTTCCGGTGACGGAACAAAGGTCATGGATCTGCTGATTGACGGGGAAACCATTGTCAGGGCAGAGGAAGGCATATCCGATCCCGATGCGGAAGAAACCGACATGACGGGAAAGGTGATTTTTCCGGGGTTCATTGATGCCCATACGCACATGGGACTTCATGTGGGCGGCACCGTAACGGCGGATGATTTCCGGACCGGAACAGCGGCAGCTATCGCCGGCGGCACGACCATGCTGATTGATTTCGGCACGCAGTATCACGGAGAATCCCTGAACCAGGGGCTTGCCAACTGGTTCAAAATGGCGGACTGCGAAAATTCCTGCGATTACAGTTTCCATATGTCCATTTCCGAATGGACACCGGAGGTCAGCCGGCAGGTTGACGACATGATGGAAGCGGGCATCACGACCTTCAAGCTTTACATGACCTACCCGGCCATGATGCTGAATGACGGCGAAATCTATGAAGTCATGAAAAGGCTCAATGAGGTTCACACGTTCGCAGGCGTGCACTGCGAGAACGCACCGATCATTGATGCGCTGATCCGTGAAAACAAGGCGAAAGGATTCCTTTCACCGGCAGCCCATCCGGCGAGCCGTCCGGATACGATGGAAGCAGAAGCGGTCCACCGTCTGATGGTGATTGCCGGCACGGCGGATGCACCGGTCATGGTTGTGCATACGACAAATGAAAAAGCCCTGCAGGAGATTATCGCAGCCAGAAAGAACGGCGTCAGGGCTTATTCCGAAACCTGTCCGCATTACCTGCTGCTCGATAAAAGCCTCTATGAGCTTCCGGATTTTGAAGGCGCAAAATACGTCTGCGCACCGCCGCTCCGTACGAAGCATGACCAGGAAGTTTTATGGAAAGCCATCCGTGACGGAGTCATTGATACGGTTTCAACGGATCACTGCAGCTTCACCTGGAAACAGCGGCAGCTCGGCAGGGATGATTTTACGAAAATCCCGGGCGGGCTGGCAGGCGTTGAGACGAGAGGCAGCCTGATCTGGTCGGAAGGCGTCGCGAAGGGAAGAATTTCCGCGGAATGTGCCTGCCGCGTGCTTTCGGAAAATCCGGCAAAGCTGTACGGACTCTGGCCTAAGAAAGGCACCCTGCAGCCGGGATCCGATGCCGATATCGTCGTGATCGATCCGAAGAAGGACAGGACCGTCACGGCAGAAGGACAGGTTACGAACATCGACTACAACGTGTATGAAGGCACGAAGCTTCAGGGAAGCATCGACCGGGTCTATCTGCGGGGCAACCTATGCACAGACAGAGGAAAATTGATCCGCCGCGGGCTCGGCAGATTCGTGAAGAGAGGCCTGCCGCAGTATGAGCACCGCGAAGGCCTGGAGTAGAGAAGAACAGATTTGAAATTTCCGGCGGGCCGTTTGCAAAGCGGCCCGCATTTTTTTGCACAAGGTTTTATACGTCCGGCTTTCGTGTTATAATAAAAAAGTACTCGCTTTGTGAAAGGAGATCGGATTGGAAGAAATTCAATTCTGCAAAGGCGGAGGATGTACGGCAAAGCTTGGCCCTGCGGTTCTTGACAGGGTCCTTTCCAAATTAAAACACAGGGACGACCCGGATCTGCTGATCGGTTTTGACAGCAAGGATGATGCGGCGGTTTACAAAATCACGGAAGAACTTGCGGTTGTCCAGACGCTGGATTTCTTTCCGCCGATGCTGGATGATCCCTATATTTTCGGTCAGATTGCGGCAGCCAATGCCATGTCGGATGTCTGGGCAATGGGAGGCAGCGTCAGGACAGCCCTGAACATCGTCTGTTTCCCGGAAAAGATGGATCTGAACATTCTGGGGAAAATCATCCAGGGCGGTAATGATAAGGTTCTGGAAGCAGGAGCTTCCCTTGTCGGAGGACATTCAATCGCGGATGACAGCGTCAAATACGGACTGTCTGTAACAGGTCTCATCGATCCGAAAAAAATCCTGCCGAACAACGGCGTGCAGGAAGGTGATGATCTGATCCTGACAAAACCGCTGGGCGTCGGAATCGTCTGCACCGCAAACCGGATCGGAAAAGCCTCGGATGCTGCGATGAGAAAAGCCATCCGTTCGATGACCTCCCTGAACCGGAAGCCTTCGGAAATTCTGCAGAAGCTGAATGTCCACGGATGCACGGATGTGACAGGTTTCGGTCTGCTGGTGCATCTTTCGGAAATGCTGGAGGATTCCTATTCAGCGGAACTTTCCGTCCGTGACATTCCGGTCATCGAGGAAGCGCTTTCCTATGCGGATGATTTTCTGATTACGGCAGCCGGAGAGAGAAACCGGAAATACGCAGAGAAAAATGTTGCTTTTTCCGACAGCGTCTCCTTTGCCATGCAGGAAGTGCTGTTTGATCCGCAGACGTCGGGCGGACTGCTGGTTTCCCTTCCGCATGAGGAAGCGGAGAAAGCCCTGGCGGAAATCGGAGGCCTCGGGCTTCCGTGCTTCCGGATCGGAAAAGTCATCGCGAAGGCTGAGAAGAAAATTACTGTCCGGTAGGAAAACGATACAGTCCGGCAGCAGACAGATACGCCCGGCAGGAAACAGATACAGCCGTCATAAACAGGTATATTCAGATAAAAATCATATCATAAACGGAGGATTGAAAAATGAGCGAACGGATTGATGCCATGGGAAAGCAGTGCCCGATTCCGATTGTCATGGCAAAGAAGAAAATTGCGGAAATGAAAACAGGTTCCGTCACGGTGGCTGTTGACAACGAGACAGCTGTGGAGAACCTGAAGAAACTGGCACAGCAGAAAGGCTATCAGTCGGCGGACCGCAAGGTCGGAGAAAACAGCTACGAAGTCGATCTGACATTTGAAAATGCGGGCGCGGAAGATGCGGACGGAGCAGATGAAATCTGCAGCATTTCCCATGAAGGGGGAAATGAAGTCGTCGTCATCAGCTCGGACCTGATGGGAACGGGCGATGCGGATCTGGGGAAGACCCTGCTCAAGGGATTCATCTATGCCCTGGCTTCCCAGGACACGCTGCCGAAGACGATGCTTTTCTACAACCGCGGCGCGTTTATCACGACCGAAGGTTCGGACAGTCTGGAAGATCTGAAAAATCTGGAAGAAGCCGGCGTCACGATCATGACCTGCGGCACCTGCCTCCAGCATTACGGACTATCTGAAAAACTGAAAGTCGGTACGGTCACGAATATGTATACGATCACGGAAACGATGACCAGGGCTTCCAAAATCATCAAGCCGTAAGACGGGGAAATAAGCATGAAGGAAATGAAACCGATTGTTGTGCGCGGAGGCGGCGATCTGGCTACCGGAATCATCTGGCAGCTCTGTATGGCGGGATATCCCGTCGTAATCCTGGAATGCGGAAATCCGACGGCCATCCGGCGGGAAGCTGCTTTCAGCGAAGCGGTCCGCCTCGGCCGCAAAACCGTGGAAGGAATTGTCTGCATCCGTCTGGACAGTGCGGAGCAGGCGCTGAAAGAAGTCACGCCGGAACAGCCTGTGCTTCTGGTCGATGAGGAAGCGGAGTCGCTTCCCGTTCTGCGGCCGGAAATCCTGGTCGATGCCATTCTGGCCAAAAGAAATCTCGGAACCCGGAGAGAGATGGCGGCGCTGACGATCGGTGTGGGTCCCGGCTTTACGGCCGGCATCGACACCGACTATGTCGTGGAGACGATGCGCGGCCACAATCTGGGCCGGGTCTTTCATGAAGGCACGGCGCTTCCCAACACCGGCATTCCCGGAATCATCGCCGGATACGGTGCGGAACGGGTTATCCATTCGCCGGCCGCGGGAATCTTCAGGCCGGTTCACCGGATCGGGGACCTGGTCGATCAGGGAGAGCCGATCGGGAGCATTGAAACGGAAGACGGTACTTCCGTAAACGTGCCTGCCTCTCTGACGGGGGTACTCCGCGGAATCCTTCCGGACGGGTTCAGGGTCCCGGAAGGAATGAAAATGGCGGATATCGATCCGCGCAGGGAAGAAAAGAAAAACTGTTTTACGATTTCGGACAAGGCAAGATGCATCGCCGGCAGCGTGCTGATGCTGGTATCGGCCTATGAGCACGGAATGCTTTCCTGAAAAAGCACCCGCTGTCCGGACGGAGGGAAGAATATGATTCCCGGGGAAATAAAGAATCTGCCGAAAGATTCGGTCATTTCGGTCATCGGCGCGGGCGGCAAGACGACCTGCGTTCATTTCCTTGCGGAATCCTACCGCCGGAAAGGATATAAAGTTCTGGTCACCACGTCGACTCACATGCTGGAAGAGGAAGGCACGAAGACCGGAACGGAAGAAATTCTTGCAGCACTGAAAGAAGGATATGCATTTGCCGGAACGCCGGTTGAAAAAAACGGACTGCGTAAAATCCGGACCCTGCCAAAGGAGGTGCTCTCTGCCTGCATCAGAAGCGCGGACATCACGCTGATCGAGGCGGACGGGGCAGCGGGAAAATCCTTCAAAGCCCCGAAGGAAACCGAGCCGGTCATTCCGCCGGAGACGACGCAGATCGTTCTGATTGCGGGCATGAAATCTGCCGGGCTGAGCATTTCCGAAGCCTGCTACAATCCGGAGGCAGTCTGTGCGGCACTGGGCAGAAGGCCGGAGGATATCCTGACGCCGGAGCTGATGGCAGAGGTATACCGGAAGACCTATCTCCGGCGTCTTTCTGAGGAATGTCCCGGGATTCCGGTATGGACAGCCGCAGGGCAGGACACGGACGGGATCTTTGCGGAATACGGACGGCAGTTCGAAAAAATCATGAAAGAATAACGGAGGGAATCCCATGTTTCACTGCATTTATCTGGCAGCCGGATTTTCAAAGCGCTTCGGCGGAAACAAGCTGCGTGAAATCATCAGCGGACAGGAAATGTACCGGAATGTTCTTGGACGTCTGCTTGAAATCGAGAAGAGCGGACATTTCGATCTTGACCTGACGGTTGTCGCACAGGAAGGAGAAATTGCCGAAAGCCTGAAAGAAGAACAGATCCCGACTGCAGTCAACCCGGACGCTTCCCGCGGAATCTCTTCCTCGCTTCAGACAGGCATTGAATTCCTTCAGTCGGAAAATAAAATCCGGGTAGGAGATTATCTGGTCTTTTTCGTGGCGGACCAGCCGGGGCTGAAAAAGGAGACCATTGAAAATTTTCTGACGGCGGCCGAATACAGCCAGATGCCGATGGCCTGCGTCTCGGCGGAAAAGGAACCGGGGAATCCGTGCGCTTTCCGTTCGGATCTGGTACCGGAATTGATGAAGCTTCGGGGAGACCGCGGAGGAAAGAAAATTCTGAAGGAGCATCCGGAGGATGTATATCTTTTCGAAGATGTCTCACCGGAAGAACTGCAGGACTTTGATTTCCGGAAAGATCTGGCTCCGGAGCGGATATGAAAAGCCCCGGATGGGTCACGTCCTGAGAAATTTTGCCGGATGAACCGGCACTTCGCGTCCCCCGGGACGCGATTTGTTTTACACGGGAAGAATTTCTGCTATAATAGGCACATGAATTCAACGGTGAAAGATAAATTAATGGAACGGATCGGGAAAGACTCCGGACGTGTCCTGCTTTATGAAACGGCATCGCATGCGGCCAGATCGGTCTACGGGATGGACATCTATGTGAGAGGTCTTCTGGAAATCAGCAACTTCTGCAGAAACGACTGCTTTTACTGCGGCATCCGCCACAGCAGTACGGGCGTCAGCCGCTACCGTCTGACAAAAGAGGAAATACTCGCATGCTGCCGGAAGGGATATGAACTCGGCTTCCGGACATTTGTCCTGCAGGGCGGAGAAGATCCTGAGTTTACGGATGTTTACCTGACCGGACTGGTTTCGGAAATCAGGGAGGGTTTTCCTGACTGCGCGATTACGCTGTCACTCGGAGAAAGATCGAAGGAATCCTACCACCTGCTTTTTGAGGCGGGTGCCAACCGCTATCTCCTCAGGCATGAGACGGCCGATGAAGAGCATTACCGCAAGCTCCATCCGAAATCCCTGTCCCTTCAGAACCGTAAGCAGTGTCTCTGGAACCTGAAGGAAATCGGCTACCAGGTGGGAACCGGATTTATGGTCGGATCTCCGTATCAGACAGCGGAATGTATTCAGGAAGACCTCGATTTCATCCGCAGTCTCAGACCGGAGATGATCGGGATCGGACCGTTTATCCATGCGGCGGGCACGCCGTTTGCGGACAGGGAGGACGGCACGCTGTTTCAGACGCTCGACCTGATTGCCATTCTGCGGATCATGTTTCCGCATGCGCTGATTCCGGCGACGACGGCGCTGGGGACGATTGACCCGTTCGGAAGAGAGATGGGCATTCTCGCAGGAGCGAATGTCATCATGCCGAATCTTTCTCCGGCCGGAGTCCGGAATAAGTATCTTCTCTACGACAATAAAATCTGTACGGGGGAAGAAGCGGCGGAATGCCGCAGCTGCCTGGAAAGGCGTGTGGCATCCGTCGGATACCGCATTGTTACGGACCGCGGCGATTATAAGGCATAGGGAAAATGCAGGCAGACAGAAGGAACGGCTGAAGAAAAATGAAAAACCCGACAGGAATGCAGACACAGAGCAGAAGAATACTGGGCATACCCGATGAATTCTGGATCGGGTTCGTCATCATGATCGGCCTTTTCCTGAAGCTGGTCTATGATGTGACGACAGGCATCAGCATTTCCACGCATGATATGGGCGCATGGAAAGAAATGGTCAACGGAATGCCCAATGCGGGGCATCTCGGCGTCATCCAGTATTATTATACTTTCCACCACATGCCGACATTCGATGTGACGACTCTTTCCTGCTATTCCAACCCTCCGTTTTTCTATGTCATCTGCGCTTTGATCCTGCAGATTTTCCATGACGGATTCGGGTGGGCAATCGGAACGACGCTTCATTTCCTGCAGTGCGTCAATTCCATTTATGTCATGGTGGGACTTTTTGCCGGATTCGGAATCGTCTCGAAGTTCGGCGTCAAAGGCAGGAAATTCATTGCTTCGATTCTTTTCCTGACCTTTTTCCCTGCTTTCTACAACATCGGCGCGACACTCAACAACGATGCCCTCTGCTATATGTGCATGATGCTCTGCATGAACTGTGCACTCGGATGGTATCAGACCCGGAAGCGGAAGACAATCATTGCGACGGCAGTCTGGCTGGGCCTGGGGATGATGACGAAGCTGAATGCGGTCATTATCGCTCCGGCAATCGCGGCACTTTTCCTGTGCGCCGTTTTCTATGACAAGCGTACGAAAATGGAAGAGCTCCGCACGCAGTTCATCTGGTTCTTCTCCGTCTGCATTCCGCTCGGCATGTTCTGGCCGATCCGCAACCTGATCCGTTTCCGGACGCCTCTTTTCTATGTGCAGTCGATTTCCGACGAGTGGCAGCAGCTGGCCGGGAAATACACATTGCTGGACCGGCTGGGCCTTCCGAGTCTTCAAAGTCTTCTTCACCTGCACCTGACGACCGACGCCTCCCTGGAATGCAATGTCTGGTCGCAGACGTTCAAGTCGGCGATCGTCGATGAGCAGGCAATCAACCTGACCTATACGGGAACCTATGTTCTGACGGTCCTGCTGCTGTTTATGACGATTATCCTGTGCATCCTGATGCATGTCATGATGATCCGTTCCCTGATCGGGAAAAGAATGCAGTTTGAACATAAGATCTTCCTGTGCACGGCCTATCTCTGCGTGCTGATCAGCTACCTGCGCTTCTGCTTCAGTTATCCGGTCGTATGTACGATGAATTTTCGTTACATACCGGTCATTCTGATTTTTCCGCTGGTGGGAGCCGGGCTGTGCGGATACGGAACGGATCAGGACAGCCCGTTTGAACGGGTCACGTCCTCGATTATGAACTGGATGATCCTGGCAGTCTCGTTCCTGTCGGCGTTCCTTTTCGGGTTTTACGCGGTGTAGGCAGCCGGACTTCCGATGCCGGTATTTTATATTTGCTGAATTGTGTTATAATAATTTCTGCTGAAACGGAGCAAGGAAATGAAACTGTACGTCGCGGGCGGATGCTCGGAGCACGGACGCAACTGCTTTTATGTGCAAAAGAAGAATACAGCCCTGATTGTGGACTGCGGCATCATGAAGGAGAACCCGGCGCAGCCGTATCCGCGTCTCAGCCGGAAGCAGATTGCTTCAGCGGACTATCTTTTTCTGACGCACTGCCATGCCGACCATGCAGGAGCCTTGCTCTGGCTTTATGAAAATGGATTCCGTGGGAAAGTCATCGCCAGCGGATATACGCTTCAGGTGATCCCGGGAAAGATCAAAGGCGCGAAGACTCTTGAAAAACTCGGGAAACCGCTGAAGAAAATCCGCCTTGAAAAAGGGCTGTCTTTCGTATGGGGACGGAGCGGACACTGTATCGGTTCCGTGTGGCTGGAATTCAGCCTGCAGGGAAAGAAGATTCTCTTTACGGGAGACTACACCGAAAAATCATCTGCCTACCGGTGCGATGCAATCCGCAGAAGAAAAGCGGAGACAGCCGTTATCGACTGTGCCTACGGCAATGAAGAGACCGATGCGGCCGATCACCTTCTGGCTTTCGGCAGGGGAATTGATGAAGCGGCGGCTTCCGGAAAGGCAATGCTTTTTCCGGTGCCGATGTACGGGCGGGGCTTTGACATTATTCGGATGCTTTCGGAACGGGTAATCCCGGTCTATCTGAATCCGGTGCTGATGGATGAAGTCAGTGACCGGAAAGAGGACAGGTTCTGGCTTCGGAAGGGCATGAGGAAAGTCCTGAAAGAAACGGTTTTCTTTCCGGAAGAGGCAATGGCTTCTGCTGCGGGAACAAGGGCTCTTCTGGTTACGGATTCACAGCTTGCGGATGAGCGCAACAGGGAAACAGCACTGCGGACGGCAGAGACCGGCGGCAGGGTGATCCTCACAGGGAAACAGGAGCCGGCCGGTTTTTCGAGAATGCTTCTGGATTCCGGGAAAGCGGAATTCCTGAGGCTGTCCGTTCACCAGAATGTTTCGGAAATGAAGAGGCTTGCGGAAAAGAATTCCTTCGGTGCCGTACTGCCGTTCCACTGCAGGCAGCGGCCGGAGATCAAAGATAAAAAATACGTGATACTGAATGCGGGAGAGAGGTATTGAAATGGCAGCAGAAAAAGAACATTACGTAGTATATGTAGGAACGTATACCAACGGCACATCCAAGGGAATCCACATTTATGATGCGGATGTTCCGGAAGGACTCCTGTATCTCAGGAAAGTCGTTCCGGTCAACAATTCTTCTTACGTCTGTGTCTCCAGAAACCAGAAGTTCCTTTATTCCATTGCGGATGAAGGAGTGGAAGTTTTTGAAATCCTGCCGGACGGAGATCTGAAGCCGATCAACCAGATCGACATCGACGGTATGCGCGGCTGCCATCTGTCAACGGATCTGGAAGGCAAGTATCTGTATGTGGCCGGTTTCCATGACGGAAAAGTCACCGTGATCCATACGCATCAGGACGGCCATCTCGGTACCCTGATGGACGGCGTGTTCCACAGGGGACAGGGAGCCATTAATGAGAGAAGCTACCGTCCGCATGTCTGCTGCGTCCGCGTGACGCCGGACAATCAGTTCCTGTGCGCCGTTGATTCCGGCATCGATCAGGTCGTGCTCTACACGATCAATTCCCGGACGAGCAAGCTGCAGCAGATCGATACTCTGCGCATGGGGCGCGAGGCGGGGCCGAAGAGCATCCATTTCAGCCGTGACGGTAAATATGCGTACGTGCTGTGTGAAATCACGAATGTCGTGCGGGTTTACTCCTACCATGTGGAGAATAAGTATCCGGTATTTGAACTGCTGGAAGAACAGTCGACTCTTTCCGATGAGAGGGATCCGCATGATGCGGCAGCAGCCCTGCGTGTTTCCTATGACGGCAATTATGTCTTCTGCTCGACAGACGGCGACAATTCCGTTGCCATGTTCAAAGTAGACCATAAGACCGGACATCTTGAAAGACAGTTCTCCCTCCCGACGGCGGGTGATTATCCGAAGGATATCGCTCTCTTCCCGGATCAGCAGCACATTGCCGTCGTCAACAACGGCTCCAATACCATTACGACTTTCCGCGTCGACTACGCGAAGAAAGTACTGGTCATGAAAGGAAGACCGCAGGAACTGGACAAGCCGAACTGCATCATTTTCCATCAGGTGCAGAAGGGTCCGGATGTCTTCAGGGCCGTTTCGGAAGATGAAGCCGAAAAGAAAGCGGTCCTTACGGAAAAGGTCATAACCCCTGTCCCGATCGACTGACCGCCGCTGCATCAAATGAACAGACTGCGGAATTATCTGCGATAGACCTCCAGGATGTAATCCGTTCTGGAGGTCATATTCTGCAGAAGATCATCCGCCAGGACCAGGGCTGTCATGGCCTCAATGACAGCGGCAGCCCGCGGAACGATGCAGGTATCGTGGCGGCCTTTGATGATGACCTTTGTGACGCGGCCGTCACGGGTCACGGTTTCCTGTTCCCGTGCGATGGAAGGCGTCGGTTTGACCGCTGCGCGGAAAACGATGTCGCTTCCGGCGCTGATGCCCCCGAGGACCCCGCCGGCATGATTGGTTTTTAAGGCAGGCTTTCCGTCCTTGATGCAGAACGCATCGTTGTTGGCGCTGCCGGTTTCGGAAGCTGCCCGGAAGCCGCTGCCGAATTCAATTCCCTTGACGGCCCCGATGGAAAGAACGGCCTTAGCCAGATCCGCGTCGAGCTTGTCAAATACGGGCTGACCGAGGCCTGCAGGAACGCCGGAAGCCGTACATTCGATGATGCCTCCGAGAGAATCCTTTTCGGAAGCAGCCCTGGTGAGCAGTTCCTCGGAATGCTCTGCATCGGCTCCGCCGATTTCCAGGACCGACGAGGAAACGGAGATGCCGATCAGGGAAAGAAGCTTCAGAGCGACGGCACCTGCCGCTACCCGGGCAGCCGTTTCACGGCCGGAGGAGCGCCCGCCGCCGCGCCAGTCGCGGAAGCCGTATTTGGCATCATAAGTAAAGTCGGCATGCCCCGGACGGAAAAGTTCCGCAAGATTTCCGTAGTCGGAACTGATCTGGTCTTCATTGCGGATGAGGATGGCAATCGGCGTACCGGTCGTCTTTCCTTCGAATACACCGGAGAGGATTTCCGCCCGGTCGGCTTCCCGACGGGCGGTCGTGTGCTTTGCCGATCCGGGCCTTCTGCGGTCCAGCAGCGGCTGGATATCGGCTTCGGAAAGCGGAAGACCGGCCGGACAGCCGTCCACGACTGCTCCGATGGCTTTCCCGTGGGATTCCCCGAATGTTGTTACGCTGAAGATTTTTCCGAATGTTGAACCGGCCATTTTTCTGCCCTCCGTGTTTTCTGCCTGCAGACATTATAGACGATTTTTTCCTGCTTGCAAAGGGCGGAGACGGAGGAGAAACAGGGAGGTCTTTACATTGACACGCTTTCTTCCTTTCTTTATAATGGGTAAATAGATATCAAAGGAAGGTTTTTTATGAACAATTGGCTGAGTAAAATGGAACGGAAATTCGGCGGCAGGGCAGTTCCGCATCTTTCTGCCGTCATCATCGGATGCTATGTCGTCGGCTATATCCTGCAGTTCATCAATGCGGATGCAGCGGCGTATATGACACTGGAACCGGCCTATATCCTGCAGGGACAGGTCTGGAGAATCCTTACCTGGATTATCATTCCGCCCAGCGCCCTGAATCTTTTCACGATTATCATGCTGTTCTTTTATTTTTCAATCGGTACATCTCTGGAGAGGGCATGGGGAAACTTCCGCTACAATGTCTATATTTTCGGAGGCTTCCTGATTACGATTGCAGCAGCTTTCATCTGCTATTTCATTTTCAGCGCAATCTACGGCGGAGCGGTCATCTTCAGCAGCGGGACGGCTTCTCCGTTCAGCACCTATTATATCTGCATGTCGATCTTCCTCGCCTTTGCCGCAACGTTTCCGGAAGCACAGGTCTATCTGTATTTCGTGATTCCGATCAAGGTGAAATGGCTCGGGGTTCTCTATGCGGCTTTCCTGGTTTATGACATGGTAGGCTATTTCCGTTCCATTGCCTCGGGCATGATCGGAGGATGGGTCTATGTCATTGCCCTCGTGGCATCGCTTCTCAACTTTGTGATTTTCTTTCTTTCTACAAGGGACTTCCGGAGAATGTCTCCTTCGGAGATCCGCCGCAGAAGGGAATTTAAAAAGAAAATGCAGCAGGCGCAGGCTTACCGGAAACCTTCACAGGAAATGCCGGGAGCCGGCACAGCAGCAGGAAGCGCATCCGCCGGTCAGGCGCAGGGCAGGACAGCCGGTATCGCAAGACACCGCTGCGAGGTCTGCGGACGTACCGAAATCACCAACCCGGAACTGGAATTCCGCTACTGCAGCAAGTGCAGCGGGCAGCATGAATACTGCCAGGATCATCTGTTTACGCATCAGCACGTTAAATAGGAGGAAGGGTCATGGAAAAGAAGACAAAGATCGTCTGTACGATGGGACCGAATGAGAATGACCAGGCTGTCGTGGAAAAACTGATTGCCAGGGGAATGGATGTGGCGCGTTTCAACTTTTCGCACGGCTCTTATGATGAGCAGGCGCAGCGGATTGCCGTCCTCAAGTCAGCACGCATCAAGACCGGAGTGCCGGTCGCGATGCTTCTGGATACGAAGGGACCGGAAATCCGGACCGGAAAGCTCAGGGACGGAAAGCCCGTCGTCCTGAAAGAAGGCGGAGAGTTCATATTGACTTCCGATGAAATCGAGGGAAATGAAAACCGGGTTTCCGTTTCCTATAAAAACCTTCCGAACGAAATCAAAAGAGGGGACAGCATCCTTATCGATGACGGAGAGCTGGAACTGAAAGTCGAATCGATTGACGGAAACGACATTCACGGACGAGTCATCAACGGCGGCGAACTCGGACAGCAGAAGGGTGTCAATATCCCGAATGTCCATGTCAATCTTCCGGATATTACGGAAAAAGACAAAGAAGACATCATCTGGGGCATTGCGCAGGGATTTGACATCATCGCAGCCTCTTTTGTGCGCAGCGCATCGGCCGTGAGGGAAATCAAGGAACTGCTGAAGGCACATCACAGCGACATTCCTGTCTTTGCAAAAATCGAGAACAAGGAAGGTGTTGCCAATATTGATTCCATCATCCGCGAGGCGGACGGAATCATGGTAGCCAGGGGAGACCTCGGTGTCGAAGTGGCCGTTTTTGAAGTGCCGCCGATTCAGAAGATGATCATCGAGAAATGCAACCTTGCCTACAAGCCGGTCATCACGGCTACGCAGATGCTGGATTCGATGATCCGCAATCCACGTCCGACGAGGGCAGAAGTCACAGATGTTGCCAATGCCGTTTATGACGGAACCGACGCGGTCATGCTTTCCGGTGAGACGGCAGTCGGAAAATATGCCGTCGAGGCAGTCGGGATGATGGCGGACATCGTCCGCAATTCCGAAAAATACTACGATGAGACAAAGTACATTGCCCACCGGAAAATGGATATGAGTGCGGATGTTTCATCCGCTGTCGGTCTTGCTTCCGTCCGTACGGCGAGGAACATCGGGGCAGCGGCCATCGTGACGCCGAGCGCTTCGGGGCAGACGGCACGCCTGATTTCCAATTTCCGTCCGAAGATGCCGATTTATGCCGTTACGCCGAATGAATGGGCGATGAGACGCATGATGGTCTGCTGGGGCGTCAAGCCGCTTCTGGGAGAGCCGAAAGAGAGCTCGGGAGCCATTGTCGCCAATGCGGTTGAAACAGTCCGGAATGCGGGCTATATCAAACCGGGGGATAAAGTCGTCGTCACGGCAGGCGATCCTGTCACGAATTTCGTGCAGGGCACAGGTCATGTGACGAATATGCTTTATGTCATCGAAGCAAAATAACCGGAGGAAGAAGAATGAACCGGAAACAGCCTTTTGTCACCAAGGAGAAGCTTGAAGAAATCATCAGGGAAGTGCCTACGCCTTTTCATATTTACGACGAAGAAGGAATCCGGAAGAATGTGCTGGCCGTGCGCGAGGCATTTTCCTGGAACAAGGGATACCGCGAATACTTCGCCGTCAAGGCGGAGCCGAATCCGGTCATCCTGTCCCTTCTGAAGAGTCTGGGCTGCGGCTGCGACTGCAGTTCCCTGACGGAACTGATGCTGTCGCAGGCAATCGGCTGCAGCGGGCAGCTGACGATGTTTTCCTCCAATGACACGCCTGCACATGAATATGTCTACGCATCGGATATGGGAGCTATTGTCAACCTCGACGATATCACGATGATCGACTGTTTTGAAAAAGCGGTCGGAAAATTTCCGGAGACGATATGCTGCCGTTTCAACCCGGGCGGCATTTTCAAAGTCAGCAACGGGATCATGGACAGCCCCGGCGATGCGAAATACGGCATGACGGCAGAGCAGCTTTACAAGGCTTTCCGCATCCTCAAGAAGAAGGGTGTCCGGAATTTCGGCATCCATTCCTTCCTCGTCAGCAATGCGGTCACCAATGATTATTATCCGATGCTGGCAAAACTGCTTTTCAAGCTGGCTGTTGACCTGCAGAAGGAGACAGGCTGCCGCATTTCCTTCATCAATCTTTCCGGAGGAGTCGGGATTCCCTACAAGCCGGACGATCCGTCCAACGATATTGCGGCCATCGGGGAAGGCGTGCGCAGGGCCTATGAGAAGATCCTGGTTCCGGCAGGAATGGGAGATGTTGCCATCTACACGGAAATGGGCCGGTTCATGACCGGTCCTTACGGGGCGCTGGTCACGACGGCCATTCATGAGAAACATATTATGAAGAATTACATCGGGGTCGATGCCTGCGCAGTCAATCTGATGCGTCCGGCCATGTACGGTGCCTATCATCACATCACCGTCATGGGCAAGGAACACGCCCATGTCACGAATATGTACGATGTGGTCGGATCGCTGTGCGAGAACAACGATAAGTTTGCGATAGACCGGATGCTTCCTAAGATCAGCATGGGAGATATCCTCTATATCCATGATACGGGTGCCCACGGTTTTGCGATGGGCTACAACTACAACGGCAAGCTCCGGTCCGCGGAAGTCCTTCTGCACGGCGACGGAAGCTTTGACGTGATCCGCCGCGCGGAAACACCGGCCGACTACTTTGCGACATTCTCAGAGCTGCCGGTTTACCGGACTCTTCTGGATGAAATAAAAAAAGATAAATGATTTCAAAAAGACAGGAAAGAATGTTATAATGCTTTTAACGCCCGGAAGGGCGGAAAGCCGGCGTGTCGGAATCGGCAGACGAGACAGACTCAAAATCTGTTATCCGCAAGGGTGTGTGGGTTCAAGTCCCACCGCCGGCAGTAGTGATGGAATGCCGGGATATTGAAAAAATGGTACAGCCTTACATCGAAGGGAAGCTTTCCGACAGCGAGATGGAAAGCTTCATTTTGCATGTGAAGAACTGCCCGTCCTGCTACGATGAGCTGGAGACTTATTTTACGATTCATTATGCTCTCCGCTATCTTGACGAGGACGGGAACCGTTCCTACAACATGAAAAAAATCCTGGCTGATGATCTTCATAAAAAAGAATCTCAGATACGCAGGCACCGGACACAGAAACGGGCATTCAAGGCCATGCTGATCGCGACAGAAGCCATCCTGGTTTTATGCATCATCCTTTCTTTCCTGCCGGATGCCAATGCTACGATTCTTCAGCAGATTGCGGATTTTATCACGGTTCTATTCAAAGGAGCAGCATGAACGGAAAAATTGTTTTAATCGACGGGCACAGCATTCTGTTCCGTGCCTTCCACGGTATGCCGGATATGACGAATGCAGAGGGAATCCACACGAATGCCGTTTACGGCTTCCTGCGGATTCTTTTCAGAATCCTGGATGCGGAAAAGCCGGAGTATCTGGCGGTGGCCTTTGACACGGGGGCTCCGACTTTCCGCCATGAAAAATATCCTGATTACAAGGGAACCCGCCAGCCGGCACCTCCGGAATTCCATGAGCAGGAACCGATCATGCGTCAGATTCTTACGGACATGGAAATACCCCTGCTTCTGAGAAAGGGCTGGGAGGCGGATGATATCCTGGGGACTCTGGCCAAGAGGGCACAGGCAGCCGGCATGGATGTCACGGTCGTGACAGGCGACCATGACCTGCTGCAGATCGCGGACGAAAAAATCAAGATCAGCATTCCGTCGAATAAGATGGGCAAGACGGAGGCCGAAGACTATTATGCAGAAGACGTAAAAGATATCTATGAAGTGACCCCGCAGGAATTCATTGACGTGAAGGCGCTGATGGGGGATTCCTCCGACAACATCCCGGGCCTTCCGGGAGTCGGGAAAGTGACGGCGACAAAAATCATTGCCGCTTACGGAAGCATCGAAAATGCTTATGAAAATGCAGACAGCATCACGCCTCCGAAGGCTTCCAAAGCACTGAAGGAGCATTATGACCTGGCTGTCCTCAGCAAGGATCTGGCGACGATCCGTACCGATGCACCGGTTGAGTGCAGCTTTGATGACTGCAGAATCGGAAAACTGTACACGGCAGCCGTCTATGAAGACTTCAAGAAACTTGGTTTCAAAAGTTTTTACAGCCGCTTTGACGAAGAAATGAAGCCTAAGCAGAGTGAGGAAACAACAGCAGATGAAACCGTGACGGAGCGCTCCGCGGCGGATGAAATCTTCCGTCAGGCAGCGGAAGAGAAGACGGCAGGAATCGCCTTTGCGAAAGGAAAGCGTCTTTATGCCTGCGCGCTTTATACCGCAGGGAGAACTTTCTGCTTTCCGGTAAAGGAAGGAGAAGAGGAATACTATGCGGAAAAGTTTGCCGCTCTTGCGGAACAGATGGAGTGCGTATCCTGCTGCGATGTCAAGGGCGCCAGAAAGCTTCTGGGAAACCGGGACGGCATTCCCTATTTTGATGCGGTCATCGCCGCGTATCTTCTGAATCCGCTGAAATCAGATTATGACTATGACGATCTTGCAAATGAATTCCTGGGAATGACGGTGCCCTCTGCGGAGGAACTGATCGGGAAGAAAGGAATCGAGGCGGCCTGTCCGGGGCAGGAGGACCGCATTCTGAAAATGTGCGCGCTTTCCGCTTCTGCCGCGGAACAGTCGAGACCGGCGCTTCTTGAAAAACTGAAAGAAGCAGGCATGGAAGATCTTTTCAGTCAGATCGAAATGCCGCTGACAGCCGTCCTGGCTTCCATGGAGACGGATGGAATCCTGGTCAATCCCGAAGAACTGAAGAGATACGGTGAAAGCCTTTCCGGAAGAATTGACGAACTGACTGCGAAAATCTGGGCGGCAGCCGGAGAAGAGTTCAATATCAACAGTCCGCGTCAGATGGGCGATATCCTGTTCGGAAAAATGGGACTGCCCGGTGGGAAGAAGACCAAGACAGGTTATTCGACGGCGGCGGATGTGCTTGAAAAAATGGCGGAGGAGAACCCGATCGTTTCGGACATCCTGGAATACCGTCAGCTGACGAAACTGAAATCAACATACGCGGACGGACTTTCCGCTTTCATTTCCGAAGACGGAAGAATCCATACGACTTTCAATCAGACAATCACCGCGACGGGCAGACTCTCCAGCACGGAACCGAATCTTCAGAACATCCCGATGAGGGTTGAGCAGGGAAGGCTGATCCGGAAATGCTTCATTCCGAAAGCAGGCTGCGTTTTTGCCGATGCGGATTATTCGCAGATCGAACTGCGGATTCTCGCACATATGTCAGGGGATGATGAACTGATCCGGGCTTACCGGGAAGCGAAGGACATCCACCGGATCACAGCCTCGCAGGTCTTCCATACGCCGTTTGAGGAAGTAACGGAGCAGCAGAGGAGAAATGCCAAAGCCGTCAACTTCGGAATCATTTACGGAATCAGTTCCTTCGGCCTGAGCCAGGGACTTTCCATCTCTCCGAAGGAAGCTGAAAAATACATCAGGGATTATTTTGCAGCATATCCGTCAATCAAGGAATTCCTCGACGGACTGGTTGCTTCGGCAAAAGAAAAAGGATATGCAGTTTCCCTGTTCGGACGGCGACGTCCGATTCCCGAACTTTCCTCGGCGAATTTCATGCAGAGGGGCTTCGGGGAACGTGTGGCCATGAACAGCCCGATCCAGGGAACGGCAGCGGATATCATGAAGATTGCGATGATCCGTGTGTATGAGCGGCTGAAGAAGGAAAAACTGAAATCGCGTCTGATCCTGCAGATTCACGATGAGCTCCTGGTGGAGACGGAAAAAGAGGAAGCGGAGCAGGTCACGAAAATCCTCGAAGAGGAAATGAGTTCGGCAGCGGAACTGAAAGTGGAAATTAAGGCAGAATGCCATACGGGGACGGACTGGTATGAAGCAAAATGAGATGCATCCCGCCCGCCGGGAAATGAAGCTGATCGGCGTCACCGGGGGAATCGGTTCGGGGAAGTCCGAGGTGCTGGCCTATCTTGAAAGAAGGTGGGGTGCGAAAGTCATCCGTCTGGATGACATCAGCCGCGGACTTCTTTCGGAAAACGGAAAATGCACGCAGGCAGCCGTGGAGCTTCTCGGCAGGGAAATCGTGACGGCAGACGGCACTCTGGACAGAAAGCTGATTGCTTCGAAAATCCTGAAAGACGAAAAGCTCCGGACCGGACTGGATGCTCTCATTCATCCGGAGGTGAAAAAAGAAACCCTCCGTCTGGTGCAGGAATACCGGAAGGAAAGCGTTCCGGTCTGCGCCATCGAGGCGGCACTGCTCATCGAAGAGAAGTATGATGAAATCTGTGATGAATTGTGGTATATTTATGCGAGTGAAAAAACCAGAAGAGAACGGCTGATCCGCACGAGAGGATACAGTGATGAAAAAATCAGGCAGTTCTTCGGGCGTCAGCTTTCGGAAGGGGAGTTCCGCAGGCATGCCGATCTGGTCATCGACAACGACGGGGAGTTTTCGGAAACAGAGAAGCAGATTGATAAGGGGCTTGGAAAATGAAATTCTGCAGCATTGCAAGCGGCAGCAGCGGCAACTGCATTTATGTCGGAAGTTCGGAAACCTCCGTACTGGTGGATACCGGGATTTCCGGATGCCGGGTCGAACAGGGACTGAACGGTCTTGATCTGGCGACGAAGGACATGGATGCCATCCTGCTGACGCATGAACATTCGGACCATGTAAAAGGTCTGGGAATTCTGGCAAGAAGATACGGGATCCCGATTTATGCCACCCAGGGAACGGCGGATGCCCTGAAGGGCATGACGGCACTCGGCAAGATACCGGAAGGGCTGATGCATGTGATCCGGGCGGATGAGACGTTTGCCGTCGGTGACCTCAGCATCAGGCCGTTTGCGATTCCCCACGATGCCGCCGAACCGGTCGGATACCGCCTGGAGAATGGCGGAAAGTCTGCGGCCGTGGCAACGGATCTGGGCCATTACGATGAATACATCATACGGAATCTGAAGAATCTGGACGTGCTGCTTCTGGAGTCGAACCATGACATCCGGATGCTGGAGGCAGGAAGGTATCCGTATTATCTGAAGCGCCGCATCCTCGGGGACAGCGGGCACCTTTCCAATGAGTCGGCGGGACAGCTCCTCTGCGAAGTCCTGCATGACGATATGAAGGAAATCTTTCTGGGGCATCTCAGCAAGGAAAACAATTACGAAGCGCTGGCCTTCGAAACCGTGTGCACGGAAGTGACGATGGGAGACAATCCTTATACGTCCGGTGACTTCCGCATTTCCATCGCACACCGGGATCTCGTCAGCGAATCTGTTGAATTTTAGGAGGTAAGTCCATGCAGAAGACAATCATTACAGTGGTGGGAAAAGACGAAGTCGGCATCATCGCGAAGGTCTGCACTTACCTGGCGAACAATCAGATCAACATTCTGGATATTTCGCAGACGATCGTTGAGGGATGCTTCAACATGATGATGGTGGCCGATACATCGGCGTCCGAGAAAAAGCTTTCCGACGTGCAGCACGAGCTCCATCAGATCGGAGAGGAGATCGGCGTGACAATCCACGTTCAGCACGAAGATATTTTCAATAAAATGCACCGCATCTGAGGCGGACAGGAGTCCTATGATTAACATTTATGAAGTGACGGAAACAAACCGGATGATCGAGCAGGAGAACCTGGATGTCCGGACAATCACGCTGGGTATCAGTCTTCTGGACTGCATTGATCCGGATCTTAATGCCCTCTGCGGCAGGATCCGGAAAAAGATCGTCCAAACGGCGAAGAACCTTGTGAAGGTCGGAAAAGAAATCGAAGAGGAGTACGGCATTCCCATTGTCAACAAGAGAATCTCCGTGACCCCGATTTCGCTGGTCGGAGGATCCGCCTGCCGGAAACCGGAAGACTTCCTGAAGATCGCCGAAACGCTTGATGAAAGCGCAAAGGAAGTCGGCGTCAATTTTCTCGGCGGCTATTCGGCGCTTGTTTCGAAGGGAATGACGAAGGCAGATGAAAACCTGATCCGTTCCATTCCGCAGGCTCTTTCCCAGACGGAGCGCCTCTGCAGCTCAGTCAATCTGGGTTCTACGAAGACCGGCATCAATATGGATGCCGTACGACTGATGGGAAAGATCATCAAGGAAACGGCAAAATGCACGAAGGATTCGGATTCCTACGGCTGCGCCAAGCTCGTTGTCTTCTGCAATGCGCCGGATGACAATCCTTTTATGGCTGGTGCCTTCCACGGCGTTACCGAAGGGGACAGCGTCATCAACGTCGGCGTTTCCGGACCGGGGGTCGTGAAGCATGCCTTGGAAGCCTGCAGGGATTCGGATTTCGAGGAACTGTGCGAGACCATTAAGAAGACAGCTTTCAAGATTACCCGTGTCGGCCAGCTGGTTGCCCAGGAAGCTTCGAAAAGACTGAATGTCCCGTTCGGCATCGTGGATCTTTCCCTGGCACCGACTCCGGCTGTCGGAGATTCCGTCGCGGATATCCTGAAGGAAATCGGCCTGGAACAGGCGGGTGCGCCCGGGACGACGGCAGCTTTGGCGCTGCTGAACGATCAGGTTAAGAAGGGCGGCGTCATGGCGTCTTCTTATGTCGGCGGTCTTTCGGGTGCCTTTATTCCGGTCAGTGAGGACCAGGGTATGATTGAAGCGGCCCAGTGCGGAGCCCTGACTATTGAAAAGCTGGAAGCCATGACCTGCGTCTGCTCGGTAGGGCTGGATATGATTGCGGTTCCGGGAGATACCAGCGCGGAGACGATTTCCGGCATCATTGCCGATGAAATGGCTATCGGGGCTGTCAACCAGAAAACGACGGCGGTCCGCCTGATTCCGGCTTACGGAAAGAAGGCCGGCGATTCGGTGGAGTACGGCGGCCTGATGGGGCATGCGCCGATCATGAAGGTCAGCGGTTTCTCCTGCGAACGCTTCGTGAAACGTGCCGGACGCATCCCGGCACCGATTCATTCGTTTAAAAACTGAGTCCCGGCGGGCTTCAGTCTGTCCGTTCTCCGGATATGAACCGGATCCTGCGGATACGGAATACGGGTTTCAGAATGTCCATTTCCCCGGCGCATGCCTGTGCGGAAAAGCTGATAACCGTGCCACGAACTTCTGGGAATCTTTTCACAGAATAAACAATGAGCCTCTCCTGCGGAACTCGTCTGAGTGTTGTCGAAGACATTTGTCTTCAAGCTCATACAGTCCTCGGAGAGGCTCTTATTCTGTTCAAAGATTCCCGGAGTTCAGGGCACGAACATCAATGATTTTCCGCACAGGCATGCGCGGGGAAATGGGCCGCTGACGGACAGCGGTCAGTATCGCTGAATCCGGAGTTCTGCCAGGAAGTACGGACGCACTTCAGATCCGGATGAAGGGAAAACATTTTCCCTGCGGGATCGGAAAAGCAAGCATTGAAATCATATGACGATGAGCGGCTTGGTCAGGACGTTGCGGAAAGGCTGGCCGCTCTTCTGGGAGCGCACGGTTTCGTAAAGATTCGAGACATGCACTTCTTCACTGAAAATCTTCAGTGCGTCGCCGCTCAGGATCCCGGAAGCTTCCGCGGAACGAAGTACGACCGGAACCGAAGAAGACTTCGTCATTTCCGTCAGAAAAGCTTCGCTTGACTTACGGAAGCCGAGCACATGCGCATAGAGACTGTCCGGGGCTTTCTCTTCCCGCTGGATGCCGAGAATCAGATGCAGAAGCGCACGGTTGATGTGGGTGCGCGTGCAGGACTTCGACTTCAGGTCTTCCGCAAATTCACGGAAGCTGCGGAACATATTGCGTTTCTTCATGATTGTCTGCGCGAGATCCGGATCCAGATCCGCAAAGCGCGACAGAACGGCTGCATCATCGATCTTCCAGAGACGGTCAGCCAGAAGGAGCGAATAATCCTGCTCTGTTGTCACTCCGTAAGCTCCGATGTCACTTTTCAGAACTTCGAAAGAAGGCTTCGGAATTGCCAGTTCGATTCCCGGCATCCGGTTGCCGAGGGCAAGAGCCCGGCGGACGGCGGAGGCGGAAGACAGGGAGCTCATCGTATCGGAATCCAGATGGCTGCTGCCGCAGCGCTGCAGGGTGACCGGCGTGATGGAGGAACCCTGCGATTTCAGGGCCTTCAGATATTCAATGCCGAGAATATTGTTGGGACTTGAAAGCATTTCCGAAAAAGCGGGAAGTGCCTCGGAACGTGCCTTCGGAAAAGAAAGTCCGTTTTCAAGACCTTCTTTCAGCTTCGCACGGAATTCGTCCGATTCCTCCAGAAGGACATCGGCAGCTCCGGAAAGTTCTGAAATGTTTCCGCTTTCAGAGCCGAAGGCCAGGTAGTCTATGCAGTGAAGCGAATCCAGAATGGAGACGGCATGGGAACCGAAAGATTCGGCTGAAGAAGTCGCGTAGCGGACCGGATAGGAGAGAACGGCATCGTAGCCTCCGAGAAGGGCCATTTCCGTCCGGACCTGACGGTCGGTTATGGCAGGCAGGCCGCACTGGACATAATCGCCGCTCATCAGGGCAATGACGAAGTCAGCGCCTGTTTCCCTTCTGATCCGGTCGGCGATGAGCTGATGGCCGTTATGGAACGGATTGAATTCGGCAATGACAGCAGCTGTTTTCATGGAAGTTCCTTTCGTACAGGTTTTTTTTCAAAACGGAAAAGCTGAAATGATTATACCATAAAGTGACGAAAAAACCGCTGTGTACGCGGAAAAATACCGGCAAAGACCTTGTTCCTCATTTTCAGCAAGTGTATAATAAATTTAATCGTTTTAAGTTCATCACCAAGAAAGGATGGTTTAAAAATGGCATTTATCGATACGATCAAAGCACGTGCAAAGGCTGATAAAAAGACCATTATTCTCCCGGAAACGGAAGATAAGAGGATTTATGAGGCAGCTCAGCAGATACTGAAGGAAGATCTTGCGAACCTGATCCTGATCGGTTCGGAAGAAGAGATTAAAAAGAACGGCGAAGGATTTGACATTTCCGGAGCGGCCATTGTCGATCCTGCTAAGAATGAGAAGACACCGGCTTATATCGCAAAGCTTGTCGAGCTCCGTTCCAAGAAGGGCATGACGGAAGAACAGGCTTCTGAAATCCTCCACAATGATTATACGTATTACGGCGTCATGATGGTCAAGATGGGTGACGCGGACGGCATGGTTTCCGGCGCCTGCCATTCCACGGCCAATACGCTTCGTCCGTGCCTTCAGGTTCTGAAGACAAAACCCGGAACGAAGATCGTCTCCGCTTTCTTCCTGATGAGCGTTCCGGACTGCGAATACGGAAACAAGGGAACCTTTGTTTTCTCGGACTGCGGGCTCAACCAGAATCCGACGGCAGAAGAGCTTGCCGCAATTGCGGAATCTTCCGCAGCTTCCTATAAGCAGCTTGTCGGGGATGAGCCGATTGTCGCGATGCTTTCCTATTCAACAATGGGATCCGCCAAGCATGATGATGTCACGAAGGTACAGGAAGCGACGAAGATTGCCAAGGCAGCCAATCCGGATTTGTGCCTGGACGGCGAGATGCAGCTGGATGCAGCCATTGTCCCGTCGGTCGGACAGTCAAAGGCTCCGGGCTCCAAGGTGGCAGGACATGCCAACACGCTGATTTTCCCGAACCTGGATGCCGGCAACATCGGCTACAAGCTGGTGCAGCGTCTGGCCAAGGCAGAAGCCTACGGACCGATGACGCAGGGAATTGCAGCTCCGGTCAACGATCTGAGCAGAGGGTGCTCTGCACAGGATATCGTAGGCGTCGTCGCAATTACGGCTGTTCAGTGCCAGGCTGAGTAAAGAAAAGGAGAATTCGGAAAAATGAAAGTACTGATCATCAATGCGGGAAGTTCTTCCCTGAAATACCAGGTCATCGACATGGATGATGAATCCGTAAAAGCCAAAGGTCTCTGCGAGAGGATCGGCATGGACGGATCCCAGCTGACTCACAAGGTCCCCGGAAATGAGGATTTTGTACAGGTAGCTCCGATGCCGACGCATAAAGAGGCAGTCGAGCTGGTCATGCAGGCACTTCTGGATGCGGATCACGGCATCCTGAAGAGTATGGATGAAATCGGCGCCATCGGCCATCGTGTCCTGCACGGCGGCTCAACGTATACGGAATCCTGCGTGGTCAATGAGGATGTCAAGCGCGTCATCAAAGAGTGCTTCGACCTCGGCCCGCTGCACAATCCGGCAAACCTCATGGGAATCGAAGCCTGCGAAGCAACGATGCCGGGCAAGCCGAATGTCGCGGTTTTCGATACCGCTTTCGGAATGGCGATGCCGGAGTCGCATTACATCTACGCGATTCCGTATGAATACTATACCAAATACAAGCTTCGCCGCTACGGTTTCCACGGCACGAGCCACATGTTCGTCTCCGGTGAGACCATCAAGTTCGGCGATCTTCCGGAAGGAAAGAGAAAAGTCATTGTCTGCCATCTGGGCAACGGGGCTTCCGTCTCCGCCAGCATCGACGGAAAATGCGTCGATACTTCGATGGGTCTGACTCCTCTGGAAGGCCTGATCATGGGCACACGTTCAGGCGATGTCGACCCGGCGGTCATCCAGTACATTGCCGATCACGAGAACAGGTCAGTCGATGACGTCCTGAATATCCTGAACAAGAAATCCGGCGTGCTCGGTCTTTCCGGCGTATCCTCTGATTTCCGTGATCTTTCCACGGCGGAATCCGAGGGAAATAAACGCGCTGCCCTGGCACTGGAAGCATTCCGCTACCGTGTTACGAAATACATCGGTGCCTATGCGGCAGCGATGAACGGAGTCGATGCCATCACCTTTACGGCAGGCGTAGGAGAGAACGATGCGGAAGTCCGCAAGCTCATCTGCAGAAGCCTTTCCTATTTAGGAGTGGAAATCGACGATGAGAAGAATGCCGTCCGCGGGAAGAGAGTCGAGATTTCGACGCCGGATTCCAAGGTCCGCGTCTTCATTATTCCGACAAATGAAGAACTGGCAATTGCACGGGATACGCTCCGTCTTGTAAAGTCTGCAGGATTGGCATAACTTCTTCATTTTCTTGTTGACAAAGCATAAAGGCCGCCTGTATAATGGCTATTGTGCGTTAAGGAGGTGTTAACCGATGTCGATTTGTCCAAAGAATAAACATTCCGCTGCCAGGAGAGATAAGCACAGGGCTTCCTGGAAGATGAGTTCCATGAATCTGGTCAAGTGCAGCAAATGCGGCGCTCTTATGATGCCGCACCGCGTCTGCAAAGCCTGCGGATCTTATAATAAACGCGAGATCGTCAAGCAGGAAGAGGATTAATCAGGGACTGCAAGGATGGGCCGCTGCCGAAAGGCGGCGGCCTTTATTTTGCTTTGATTGGCTGTTGAATTGACTATTGATTTTGGCATACAGTTTGTGTATTATATTTAGGAATATGCGCATATCTTGTGGAATTGGCGCCTTTTCGGAGGATGGAAATGGAGTTTAAAAAAGTCCGCGACATTACAGCGGAGGTTCTCGGAGCCGATCCGAAGGAGATTGCTCTTCAGACATCATTTGTCGACGACCTGGGTGCGGATTCGCTGGAAGTCTTTCAGATCATTACAGCGATCGAAGATGAATTTGACATTGAGATTGATCCGGCGGATGCCGAAAAAATCATCACGGTCCAGGATGCGGTCGAGGAAATCAAACGTGTTGAAGAACAGTGAAAATCTGGAAAAACTGGAAGGAGCGCTCGGTTACTCGTTTCATGACCGGGCGCTTTTGCAACTGGCGCTGACCCATACTTCGTATGCCAATGAGCATAAGGACGAGGGGGCAGGTGACAATGAGCGTCTGGAATTCCTGGGGGATGCGGTTCTGGAGACAATCTGTTCGGAGTATCTCTACCGCAGGCATCCCGAGAAAAATGAAGGCGGTCTGTCCATGCTCAGGGCCAGCATCGTATGCGAGCCGACCCTGGCGCTCTGCGCGCATGACTTTGATCTGTCCGATTATCTGGTCCTCGGTAACGGGGAAAACCTGAGCGGGGGACGCTACCGTGATTCCATCGTGTCGGATGCCATGGAAGCGGTCATCGGCGCCGTCTATCTGGACGGAGGCTTCGAAGCCGCGGAAAGATTCATTTCCATGCATATCCTGAAGGATATCGGGGAGAAGCAGCTGTTCGTCGACAGCAAGACGAATCTGCAGGAAATCGTGCAGGCGGAAGAGAAGCAGATCAATTATGTGCTGGTCCGCGAAGAAGGCCCGGATCATGACAAAATCTTCACGATGGAGGCCGTCATTGACGGAGAAACGGCAGGAGTCGGGACGGGACGTACCAAGAAGGCGGCTGAGCAGCATGCGGCTTTCGAAGTTATCAAAAAACTCAGAGGGAAAATAGATTAATGTATCTGAAATCAATCGAAGTACAGGGATTTAAGTCTTTTGCACATAAAATGCTCTTTGAGTTCCAGGAGGGCATCACCGGCATCGTCGGACCGAACGGATCCGGCAAGAGCAATGTTGCGGATGCCGTACGCTGGGTCCTCGGAGAGCAGAGCGCAAAACAGCTCCGCGGCGGCAACATGCAGGATGTCATCTTCGCCGGCACGGAACTTCGGAAGCCGCAGAGTTTTGCATCTGTCGCCATTACGCTGGATAATTCCGATCATAAGCTGGATATTGATTACGAAGAAGTCAAAGTCACCAGACGTCTTTACCGCTCCGGAGAAAGTGAGTACCTGATCAATGAGAATCCGGTGCGCCTGAAAGACATCAATGAACTTTTTTATGATACCGGTATCGGCAAGGAAGGCTATTCCATCATCGGTCAGGGCCAGATTGAAAAGATCCTTTCCAGCAAGCCGGAAGAACGCCGTGAACTTTTTGATGAGGCGGCAGGCGTTGTCAAATTCAAAAGAAGAAAAGCAACAGCCGTCAAGAAACTGGAAGAAGAACAGCAGAACCTGCTGCGCGTGAACGACATCCTGCGGGAACTGACCTCACAGCTGGAGCCGCTGAGAAAACAGAGTGACGCAGCGAAGATCTATCTGGATAAGAAACAGAATCTCAAAGAGCTTGACATCAATATGTTCCTCATCGAAATGGAGCATATCGAAGGCCAGCTTTCCGATATCACCGAAAAGGCCGGAATTGCCCAGGGCGATATGGATGAGACTTCGAAGAAATTCGAACAGACGAAAGCCGAGTATGAGAAACTGGAACATGATATGGAAGAAATCGACCGCCTGTCTTCAGAGATTCATGAAGACACGGCGGCCAAAGCCATGTCCATTCAGCAGATGACCGGTCAGATCGAGCTTCTCAACGAGCAGATCAATACGGTCCACGCGAACGATGAGCATTATAAAAACCGCAGGGCGGCCATTGCGGAAGAGACGGCCAAACGCCAGGAGGAAAAGAACCGCCACAGGGAAGAACAGGAACAGCTGGATGCGGAAATCGCTTCGATTTCCGAAGAGCAGAAGACGGAGAGCGGAAAACTGACCGCTTTTGAGAAAGAGATTGACGAACTCAGCACGCAGATCGAAAAGACCAAATCGGAACTGATCGAGCTTCTCAACAGCCGAGCCACGGTCAAGGGACGCATGCAGAGATACGATGCGATGCTGGAGCAGATCGACATCCGGAAAGCGGAAATCACTTCCCGGACCCTTGCCCTGAAAACGGAAGAGAGCAAGGCAGACACGCTGATCCGCGACACGAAGAAAGAGATGGAGTCCATCGGAAGCGAGATCGAAGGCCTCGAGAAGAACGAAAAGGAAGACGAGGAAAAGATTGCTTCGTACCAGGCGGAAATAGCCGAAGGCAACAAGCAGATGGACATCGGTCAGACGGCTTATCACCGCGAGGCATCGAAGCTGGAATCCCTGAAGACCCTGATGGAACACTACGACGGATACGGAAACGGCATCCGCCGCGTCATGGAAGAAAAGCCGAACGAACCGGGAATCAAAGGTGTGGTTGCGGAGCTTCTTAAGGTAGAGAAGAAATATGAGCTGGCCATCGAAACGGCCCTCGGTTCGAAATCGAAGAATATCGTAACCGACAATGAGACAACGGCAAAAAAAATGATTGAATTCCTGAAGGTCAACAAGCTGGGGCGTGCGACGTTCCTGCCGCTGACCAATCTTGAGGAAGTCAAGAAGTTCGAACAGCCGGACGTTCTTTCGGAAGAAGGCGTGCTCGGGCTGGCCAGCAGCCTGGTGGATACGGAGAAAGGTTTCGAGGTGCTGAAAGGCTATCTCCTTGGCCGTACCGTTGTCGTCGATCATATCGACCATGCCCTGAGAATCGGAAACAAGTACCGGCACGGCCTTTACATGGTTACGCTTCAGGGCGAGCTCTTTACGCCCGGCGGCTCGATTACCGGCGGCGCTTTCAAGAATTCGAGCACTCTGCTCGGACGCAAGAGGGACATCGATGAACTGACGGTCAATGTTGACCGCCTGAAGCAGGAAATGGATGAGATGCAGAAGAGTATCGACGGAAAGCGTGCCTCCAGGAATGCCCTCCGCGATGAGGTCGTGGAACTGCAGGCGAAACTGCAGGATGCACGCATCCGTCAGAATACGGCGCAGCTGAAGATCCGGCAGGCGGAAGACAGCCTTCAGGCAAGCCGGACCGGTGCCATTTCCCTGGATAAGGAAAATGAGGAAATCGCCGGACAGATTTCAGAAGTCCGGAGCAGCAGCGCTTCAATCCAGAAGGAAATCCAGGCTTCTGAAGAAAAAGAAAAAGAACTTAATGAGACGGCTTCCGCTCTTCAGGCGAAAGAGGACGAGCTGCAGAGACAGAAGGACAAGCAGAGTTTCCTGCTGGAAGGCGTGCATGTCAAGTATGCAGGCCTCACGCAGCAGAGCGGATTCCTGTCCTCTAATCTGGAACGTCTTGAAAGGGAAATGGCTTCTCTTGCGGCGGAAGATGAGGGCCTGACGGCGAGCATGGATTCCGGAATCCGCGAGGCGGATGAGAAGCGTGCAAAAATCGAGGAAGTCAGAAAGGCCATTGACGAAGCAAAACAGGATTCGGAAGAAAACGTAAAGAAGGAACAGGAATACATCAGCAGGAAGCAGGAGCTTTCAGAAAGCCACAAGGGATTCTTCAGCCAGAGGGATCAGCTTTCCGAACGCCTGGCTCAGCTCGATAAGGAATGCTTCCGGCTGAATACGCAGAAGGAGCATCTTGAGGAAAGCCGCGACGCCCAGACGTCCTATATGTGGGAAGAATACGAAATCACGCCGAATCAGGCGAAGGGCATGAGGAATCCGGAGTATACCGACCGTTCCTCCCTGAAAAAAGAAGTCAACCGCCTGAAAGAGGAAATCAGGCAGCTGGGAGACGTGAACGTCAATGCCATCGAGGATTATAAAGCACTCGTGGACCGGCATACGTTCCTGAGCACACAGCACGATGATCTGGTGAAGTCGGAGGAAACGCTGCAGAATATCATTGAGGAGCTCGACAAGGGAATGCGCCGGCAGTTCAATGAGAAGTTCGCGGACATCAATACCGAGTTCAACAAAGTCTTCAAGGAACTGTTCGGCGGAGGAACCGGAAGGCTGGAGCTGGAACCGGATGTCGACGTCCTGGAGGCAGGAGTGAATATTATTTCCCAGCCGCCGGGAAAGAAACTGCAGAATATGATGCAGCTGTCCGGCGGAGAAAAGTCGCTGACAGCGATTGCACTGCTTTTTGCGATTCAGAATCTGAAGCCGTCGCCGTTCTGCCTGCTGGATGAGATCGAGGCGGCGCTGGATGATCCGAATGTCACGCGCTTTGCGGAGTACCTGCATAAACTGACGAAAAACACCCAGTTTATCATCATTACCCACCGCCGCGGCACGATGGCGGCAGCGGACCGGCTGTACGGAATTACGATGCAGGAGAAGGGCGTGTCTGCGCTTGTATCCGTCAGCCTGATTGAAGACAAGCTGGATGCCTGATAAAGAGTATCTGCGGAAAGGAAATCCGAACCGATATGGGTGAAGAGCAGGTCAGTGAAAAGAAAGGTTTTTTCAAGCGTCTGATGAACGGTCTCGGAAAGACCAGAAACACCATCGTCAGGGGCTTCGACGGGATATTTTCCTCGCATGACAGAATCGACGATGATTTCTGGGAAGACCTTGAAGAGACGATGGTCACCGGAGACATGGGCATCCGCACCGCGGATGAGATCATTGAGAATCTGAAGGAAAGCGCAGCGGAAAAGAGAATCAAGGATCCGAAGGAATGCCGGCAGCTGCTGATCGATTCCATCAAGGAGAAGATGCAGGTGCAGGATGCGGATTATCCGTTCGAAGAACAGAAGTCCGTGATCCTGGTGATCGGCGTCAACGGAACAGGAAAGACGACTTCGGCAGGAAAGCTGGCCGGACTCCTGAAGAATAAGGGAAGGAAAGTGCTGCTGGCAGCAGCGGATACTTTCCGTGCGGCAGCAAATGAACAGCTGAAAGAATGGGCTGACCGTGCCGGTGTCGATCTCATTTCCGGGCAGGAAGGAGCGGATCCGGCGTCGGTCGTCTATGACGCGGTGGCGGCTGCGAAAGCCAGAAATACGGACGTGCTGATCTGCGATACTGCGGGAAGGCTGCACAATAAAAAGAACCTGATGGATGAACTCGGGAAGATCTACCGGATCCTGAAAAAGGAATATGCGGAAGCTTATCTTGAGACGCTGATCGTGCTGGACGGAACAACCGGACAGAATGCGCTGGTGCAGGCCAGGGAATTTTCGGAAGCGGCGGATGTGACGGGCATTATTCTTACGAAGCTTGACGGGACGGCCAAAGGCGGCATCGCCGTGGCAATCCAGTCGGAGCTGAAGGTGCCGGTAAAGTATATAGGTGTCGGAGAATCGCTGGAAGACATGCAGAAATTCGACCCGGATGATTTCGTGGATGCGCTGTTCGGCATCACGGAGAATGGAGAAGAGGAATGAAAAAGGAAGAAGAGATGCTGACGCTGGAGAAATTTGAGGAAGCTTCTGAAAAAGTAAAGGAAGCGACCATTGCGACGCCGCTTCAGTTCAGTGAGTATTTCAGCGCTGTTTCCGGAAACAAGGTTTATCTGAAGCCCGAGAACATGCAGAGGACCGGTGCCTACAAAGTCAGGGGCGCCTATTATAAAATCAGTACGCTGACGGATGAGGAAAAGAAGAAAGGACTGATTACGGCTTCAGCAGGCAACCACGCACAGGGTGTTGCGTATGCGGCCAAGAAGTGCGGGGCCAAAGCCGTCATCGTCATGCCGACGACAACTCCGCTTATCAAAGTGGAAAGAACCAAAGACTACGGCGCCGAAGTCGTCCTTTACGGCGATGTCTACGACGAAGCTTGCGACTATGCCGTCAAGCTGGCCAGGCAGAAGGGCTATACGTTCATTCATCCGTTCAATGACCTGACGGTTGCGACCGGCCAGGGCACGATTGCCATGGAGATTGTAAAAGAACTGCCGCTGGTTGACTATATCCTGGTTCCGGTAGGCGGAGGCGGACTGGCTACCGGCGTTTCCGCTCTGGCCAAACTTCTCAATCCGCACATCAAGGTCATTGCGGTTGAACCGGCCGGAGCTGCCTGCCTGACTGCATCCCTTAAGGCGAATAAGGTCGTGACGCTTCCTTCGGTCAGTACGATCGCAGACGGCACGGCAGTGCTGACGCCCGGCGACAAGCTTTTCCCCTATCTGCAGAAAAATATCGATGAAATCCTGACGGTGGAAGACGATGAGCTGATTGCTGCTTTCCTCGACATGGTTGAAAACCATAAAATGATCGTTGAGAATTCCGGTCTTCTGACGGTTGCGGCCCTGAAGCATCTGAATATCCGCGGAAAAAAGATTGTCTGCATTCTGTCCGGCGGCAACATGGATGTGATCACGATGGCTTCCGTTGTCCAGAACGGACTCATTTTACGGGACAGGATCTTTACCGTTTCGGTTCTTCTGCCGGATAAGCCCGGCATGCTGGTGAAGGTTGCCTCGACAATTGCCGAGAACCAGGGAAATGTCATCAAGCTGGAGCATAATCAGTTCTACAGCACCAACCGCTACGAAGCGGTGGAACTGAAGGTCACGATCGAGGCCTTCGGAACGAAGCACAAGAACAAGATCATCAAGGCACTCGAAAAGAACGGCTTCAAGCCGCGTCAGACGCATGCACAGCTGTGATCTGTGAATCTTCGGAAATGCCGGAAGCTTTGCTGCGTGCAGGCAGTCAGAAAGAAATGAATGAGTGACGGCGGCCGAAAGGGCTTCATGCCCGAAAGACATTGATGTTCCTGCCCTGAACTTCTTAGGATCTTCGAACAGAATAAGAGCCTCTCCGAGGACTGTGTGAGCTTGAAGACTGATGCCTTCGATAACACTCAGACGAGTTCCGCAGGAGAGGCTCATTTTTTATTCTGTGAGAAGATTCTTAGAAGTTCGTGGCAGGGTTATCAGTCTTTCGGCATGAGCCCTTTCGGCCGCCGTCACTTCTTAAAACCTTTCAGATGAATCGCAGATCATGAAGCTTCAGGCATTCTTCAGATTCTTCTCCGCAGTCGAAAGCATGAGCTTGATGCGGTTGAGCTGGTTGACTTCCGAAGCACCCGGATCGTAGTCGATGGCAGCGATATTGGCCTGCGGATAGCGGCGGCGGATCTCCTTGATGACGCCCTTTCCGACGATATGGTTCGGCAGGCAGGCAAACGGCTGGATGCAGACGATGTTCGGTACGCCGGAACCGATCAGCTCCAGCATTTCCCCGGTCAGGAACCATCCCTCACCGGTCTGGTTGCCGTTGGAAGCAATCGGATCGGCGGCCTTGGCAAGATCGGCAATCCTGGCCGGCGGCGAGAAATGCCTGCTGCGCGCATATTCCTCCGAGGCAGCGCCGCGTGCAAATTCCAGGGCGCGGATGCCGATGTTGGACTTGACGGCGCCGGACTTCCTGAAGCCGAGATTCTGGGCTTTGAAATTCGAATTATAGAAACTGTAATTGAAGAAGTCCAGCAGGTCGGGAACAACCGCTTCGGCGCCTTCTTTTTCCAGAAGCTCAACAAGATGGTTGTTGGCGGCGGGAGAGAACTTGACCAGGATCTCTCCGACGATGCCGACGCGCGGCTTCACTTCATCCGTAATCGGCAGATTGTCGAAATCGTGTATGATGCTCCGGCAGATCTTACGGAACTGCAGGAAGCTGAGGTTCTTTCCGGTAATGAAACGGATGCAGTATTTCTCCCATTTCTTATGCATGCGGTCTGCGGACCCCCTGACCTTCTCATACGGTCGCATGCGGTAGAGACATTTCATGAAGATATCCCCGAAGATGACGGCATAGGCACCGCGGACGGCAAGGCCGGGCGTAATTTTGAAGCCGGGCTGTTTTTCCATCCCCATAAGATTCAGGGAGAGAACCGGAATGTAGCCAAGCCCTGCCTTCTGCAGAGCCCGCTTGATGAATCCGATGTAATTCGAAGCGCGGCAGCCCCCGCCGGTCTGCGTCATGATGACCGCTGTCTTGGAAAGATCATATTTTCCTGACTGCAGCGCCTGCATCAGCTGGCCTACGACGAGCAGGGAAGGATAGCAGGCATCGTTGTTGACGTAGCGCAGTCCGGTATCGATGGCCTTCTTGTCGGCCTCCGGCAGGATGACGAAATCATAGCCGGCAGCCCGGAAAGCTTCATTTACCAGATCGAAATGAATCGGCGACATCTGAGGGGAAAGAATTGTATAGCGCTTGTTCATTTCCTTTGTATAGATGACGCGGTTAAACGCGGCGGATTTGACCTCGCGTTTCTTCCCGTTTTTTTCGCGCGCCCGGATGGCCGCGATCAGGGAGCGCACGCGGATGCGCGCTGCGCCGAGATTGTTGACTTCGTCGATTTTAAGGCAGGTGTAGATCTTGCTGCTGCCGGAGAGAATTTCCTGTACCTCATCGGTCGTGACCGCATCCAGACCGCAGCCGAAAGAGTTCAGCTGGATCAGGTCGATGTCATCGCGCGTTTTCACGTAGTTTGCCGCTGCATAAAGGCGAGTATGGAACATCCACTGGTCATTGACGCGGAGCGGACGCTCGATCGGTGCAAGGTGCGAGATGGAATCTTCCGTCAGGACTGCCATGCCGTAGGTATTGATCAGCTCAGGGATGCCGTGGTTGACTTCCGGATCGATGTGGTACGGACGGCCGGCCAGAACGATTCCGTGGCGTCCGGTCTCTTTCAGGAAATGAAGCGTCTCCTCACCCTTTTTACGGATGTCGTTCCGCGTATTTTCCAGTTCCTGCCAGGCGGCCATGGCGGCGCTTTCGACATCCATTTTCGGGATGTCGGAGAAAATATCCGTGAGACGGCTGCTGACGGTTTCCTCATTTGTAAAGCTGAGGAAAGGATTCATGAAACGGATTTCCGGATTCTTGAGTTCCTCCACGTTGTTCTTGATATTCTCCGCGTAGGAGGTGACGATCGGGCAGTTGTAGTGATTCTGGGCATCTTCAAATTCTGTACGCTCGTAAGGAATGCACGGGTAGAAAATAAACTTGACGCCCTGGTGCAGAAGCCATTCGACATGTCCGTGGGCAAGCTTTGCAGGGTAGCATTCCGATTCGCTCGGAATCGATTCGATCCCCAGTTCATAAATCTTTCTCGAGGAAGTCGGCGACAGGATGACCTGATAGCCGAGCTTTGTAAAGAACGTGAACCAGAAGGGATAGAGCTCGAACATGTTGAGGACACGGGGAATACCCACGCTTCCGCGCGGGGCTTTATCCGCCGTCAGCGGCTCGTACCCGAAGATTCGTTTGTACTTGTAGTCGAACAGGTTCGGAAGATGATCCTGATTCTTTTCTTTTCCGATTCCGCGTTCACAGCGGTTGCCGGAAATGAACTGACGCCCGCCGGAGAATTTGTTGATGGTCAGACGGCAGTTGTTCGTGCAGCCGTGGCAGTTCGTCATGGCCGTCGAATACTTGAAGGCATTGATCTGCTCGATGGAGAGCATCGTCGTGGGCCTGTCGGCATCGAAGCGCTCCTTTGCTATCAGCGCAGCCCCGAATGCTCCCATGATGCCGGCGATATCCGGACGGATGACTTCCGCACCGGCAATGCGCTCAAAGCTCCGCAGGACCGCGTCGTTGTAGAAGGTGCCTCCCTGGACGACAATGTTCTTGCCCAGTTCCGAGGCATCGGAAACCTTGATGACTTTATACAGCGCGTTCTTGATGACGGAATAGGCAAGTCCGGCGGAAATGTCCGCGACCGTGGCGCCTTCCTTCTGCGCCTGCTTGACTTTGGAATTCATGAAGACCGTGCAGCGCGTCCCGAGGTCGATCGGGTTTTTGGCAAAGAGGGCGGCCTTCGCAAAATCCTGCACGCTGTAGTTCAGCGACTGTGCGAAGTTTTCGATAAAGGACCCGCAGCCTGAGGAGCAAGCTTCATTCAGCATGACGTCATCGACGGCATGATTCCTGATGCGGATGCATTTCATGTCCTGTCCGCCGATATCCAGGATGCAGTCCACATCCGGATCGAAGAACTGGGCAGCATAGTAGTGTGAGATGGTTTCCACTTCGCCCTCATCCAGCATCAGTGCGGATTTGATCAGTGCCTCACCGTAGCCGGTCGAGCAGGATCCTGCAATCGTCACGCCCTCCGGCATGTGCGCATAAGTCTCCTGAATCGCACGGATCGAAGTGGCCAGAGGATTCCCGCGGTTGCTGTCATAGAACGAATACAGAAGCTTTCCGTCTTCGGAAATAAGAGCGGTCTTCGTCGTCGTGGAGCCTGCGTCGATACCAAGATACGCGCGTCCGCGGTAGGAAGCCAGATCGGCTTTCGCGACTTTGTAGCGGTCCTGTCTTTCACGGAAGCGGTCATATTCTTCCTGCGAAGCAAAGAGCGGATCCATGCGCGCAACTTCGAATTCCATCTTGATTCCGTCGGACAGCTTACTTCTGATTGATTCCAGAAAAACAGGCTGCGGATCGGCAGCGGCTTTTTCTTCACACCCCAGACGCTTCGCTTCTTCGGAAGCACGGGCTCTGAGTTCTGCCGCGGCAGCGTCACGGGCATTCATGGCCGCGCCCATCGAGGCAAAAAGATGGGAATTGTCCGGAACCAGGGCATGTTCCGAATCAAGCTTCAGCGTCCGGATAAAGGCTTCACGGAGCTGATCCAGAAAATGAAGCGGCCCTCCGAGGAAGGCGACGTGCCCCCGGATCGGTTTTCCGCAGGCCAGGCCGGAAATGGTCTGGTTGACGACTGCCTGGAAAATGGAAACAGAAAGGTCTTCCTTCGTGGCGCCTTCATTGATCAGAGGCTGGATATCCGTTTTCGCAAAAACGCCGCAGCGTGCCGCAATCGGATAGATGGCCTTGTAATGCCTGGCATACTCATTGAGTCCGGAGGCATCCGTCTGAAGAAGAGAAGCCATCTGGTCGATGAAAGAGCCTGTGCCGCCGGCACAGATTCCGTTCATTCTCTGTTCGATGTTCCCGTTCTCAAAATAAATGATTTTGGCATCCTCGCCGCCGAGTTCGATCGCGACGTCCGTCTTCGGACAGAAAGCCTGAAGCGCTGAAGAGACGGCAATGACTTCCTGGACGAAAGGCACGCCGAGATGCTTTGCAAGAGTCAGTCCGCCGGATCCCGTGATGGCCGGCATGACAGGAATATCTCCGAGTTTTTCACAGGCTTCGGCAATCAGTTTTGCCGTCGTGTCCTGGATTTCAGCGAAATGACGCATATAATCCGAAAAGAGGAGCCGGTTCTCCTCATCCAGGACAGATATTTTAACGGTCGTGGAACCGATATCGATTCCGAGAGTATAATGTTTTTTCTCCATAGTGAGGTAATTATACGACACGGAAAGTTGAAAAACAAGGAACACAATGGCTGCTTCGTTGCCGTGCCCGACTCAGGAACCGCATGCAAATTGACGGAGAGGCTGTTTTCGTTTATAATCTGAAATTGCCTTTCGAAAGAACAATGAAAAGGGGTTTGCGATGTACCAGGTACTGAAAACAGAAGGAAGAGCGAAAAGAGCGGTCCTGACAACCGTTCACGGAAAGATCGAAACACCGGTGTTCATGAATGTCGGAACCGTCGGTGCCATCAAGGGAGCCGTTTCTTCGCCGGAACTCAAGAGTCTCGGAACGGAAGTCGAGCTCTGCAACACCTACCACCTCCATCTCCGCCCGGGAGATGAAATCGTCAGGAAAATGGGAGGAATCCGGAAATTCATGAACTGGGACGGACCCGTCCTGACGGATTCCGGCGGCTTTCAGGTGTTTTCTCTTGCGGAGCTCCGCAAGATCAAGGAAGAAGGCGTGACCTTCCATTCGCACATCGACGGACATGTCATTTTCATGGGACCGGAAGAGAGCATGAAAATCCAGTCGAACCTGGCTTCCACGATTGCCATGGCTTTCGATGAGTGTCCGAATGCGCTGGCGGAACGCAGCTATGTCGAGGCATCCGCGGCCAGGACAGTCAGATGGCTGGCCAGATGCAAAGAGGAAATGGGACGTCTGAATTCACTGCCGGATACCCTCAACCGGGACCAGCTGCTGTTCGGAATCAACCAGGGAGCGGTCTATGAGGATATCCGGATTTCGAATGCCAGGGAGATCTCGGAAATGAACCTGGACGGCTATGCCGTCGGCGGACTTGCCGTCGGCGAGACGCATGAGCAGATGTATCATATCCTGGATGAAGTCGTTCCTTTCCTGCCGCTGGAAAAGCCTGTCTATCTGATGGGTGTGGGAACACCGGCAAATATTCTCGAGGGAGTGGAGCGCGGAGTCGATTTCTTCGACTGCGTCTATCCGGCCAGAAACGGGCGCCACGGACATGTCTATACGAATCACGGACATCTGAACCTTTTCAATGCGCAGTACGAGACGGATCCGCATCCGATCGAAGAAGGATGCGGATGCCCGACCTGCCGGAATTTTTCGCGTGCGTATCTGCATCATCTGATGAAGGCGAAGGAAATGCTCGGCATGCGGCTCTGCGTCATGCACAATCTCTGGTTCTACAATACGATGATGCAGGAAATCCGGAATTCACTGGAAGAGGGCTGCTTTGCGGAATACAAAAAGAGAAAGCTCGAAGGCGTCCTGGAAAATGAAACCTGAAGAAGAAATTTTCTGCGGACGGAAGAGGCAACATTTTCCGACAAGGATTGCAACGCGGACTCTTTTCATGTAAAATATAGGGAAATCTTGGAATCGATCAATAAAATGAATCCGTTTAATCGGAACAGGAGGAAATTCATATGAATACAGCAATAGCATTGACCTCTACGGCTTCATCTTCAACCGGCGGATACGGCGTCATGATCCTCTGGCTCGTTGTCATGGTGGCAGCGGTTTATTTCCTGATGATCCGCCCCCAGAGAAAAGAGCAGAAGCGTGTCAGCTCGATGCTGTCAGACATGGCAGTCGGTGACAGCGTCGTGACGACCAGCGGCTTCTACGGAGTCATTCTCGACATCACGGATGAAGATGTCATCGTTGAGTTCGGCAACAACAAGAACTGCCGCATTCCGATGCGCAAGTCTGCAATCGCCCAGGTGGAGAAAGCGGGATCTGCCGTGAGCGAACCGGCTCCTTCGGCAAATTCGAAATCTTCGGACAAGGCAGATGATGCCAAAAACTCTGCTGATGCAGACAAAAAGGCAGATGCAGACAAGAAAGCGGATAAAGATAAGAAATAAAAGGCAGTTCAGGAAAGGACGGGAAACAAATCGTCTTTTTTGGGAGGCCGTAACGATGAAGAAAATTCTAAAAGCAATTCCGGCCGTCGTCCTTACGGCGGCCATGATTTTATCTGCGGCACCTGCGGCGCAGGCGGATGAACAGGCGTCTGAGACCCTGAATGCTTCTGCAGCGACGGTGGCGGACGGCTGCTACAAGATCGGCTCGGTCCTGCAGGGATACAGCCTTGATGTGGACGGGGGACGTCTGACCGACGGCGCCAATGTCCAGGTCTATCAGCCGAACGGTACGTCTGCCCAGATCTGGCGCATCACTTCTTCGAACGGCGTCAGCACGGTTTCCTCCTATGCGTCCGGGAAAGTTCTGGATGTCACATCGGCGGGAACGGCGGACGGCACCAACGTTCAGCAGTGGACGGCCAACGGTACGGCTGCCCAGCAGTGGAGGATTGAAAATGATGCCGGCTACTGCCGCTTCATCAATGTGAACTCGGGCAAAGCACTGACCATCAGCGGATCGAATGCACAGATCGGAACAGCCGACAGCTCAAAGGATCAGAGATTCCTTCTGACACCGGTGGACATCAACAGCGCGGGCTTTACGGTTGACGACCTGACTTCTGCCTGCAGCTACACCGGAAGTGCTGTTGAGCCGGCTTTGAACATCCATTCGGAAACAATCCTCAAAACCGATGTCGCAACCGTGGAATCCAGGCCGGGACACTATATCACCGGAGGACTTAATATTCCGCAGCTCTATATCGGGAGCCATTTCTGCGGACCGTCCTGCATGGCCATGGTTCTGTCCTATCTGAGAGGCATTCCTACTTCCATTGATGAAGTGACTTCGCTGTGGCCGGGCTATGTCCAGAATCTTGCGGAACTGACGAAGCGCGCCGCAGCCTATTACGGAGTCGGCAATGTGGAAATCAGCGGACCGAACGGCGGCGTCGGCGTTACGCCTGACATCAGCCGCGTCACGGCGGCCCTGAAAGCCGGGAGGCCGGTTATTTCACTTCAGCAGAACGGCGGCATCTTTACCTTCGGCGATCATTACATCGTTCTCCGGGGTGTTACGCAGGATGGCATGTTCCTTGTAAATGACCCTTCCGGCAACACGCAGAATGCCGCTTCGGATCCTTCTCTTTTATACGATTCGGAAATTTTTGAAAACACGCTCTTTACGGCGGACCAGATCATGGCCCACTGTTCGGAATTCTATATTTTCGATTCCAAGTCCGCCGATGCGAATTATACGAACAGCATAAATATCGGAACGTCAAAGAATGCTTCCTATTCGGTGACCTATTCCGATAATGTCAGGCCCGGTATTGCAGAGGCAGCTGTCACGGGTTCCGGCGACGTGTCGGGAACCGTCGTGAAGAAATTTGCCATTGTCGACACGGGTCTTGAGATTGAAAGCGGCGGAATCTATTCTCTTTTTGCCGGAAGCAATGCCATTAAGGCAGTGGATGTGGAAGGAGGTTCCGACTCGGATTCCGCGAACGTCCAGATTTATGATTCCAATATGACGAATGCCCAGTTCTGGGTTTTCTTAAAGAATGCGGACGGCAGCTGGAAGATTGAGAATTACGGAAGCGGAAAAGTGCTGGATGTCGCGCACGGGAGTATTTCCGACGGCGGAAATGTACAGCAGTATCATTCCAATGACACGGAAGCGCAGAAATGGAATCTGACGAAGAATTCTGACGGTTCCTATAACATTGCCTCTGTCAAATCCGGCAAGGTACTTGATATCGCAGGCGGGAGCAGGGCAAACGGCGGCAACATCCAGATTTATTCATCGAACGGAACGGCAGCACAGAAGTTTTATGCGGTCAGCACAGGCATCAATGTTGCTGATGCGAAAGCACATCAGATTATCAGCGCTCTGAATTCTTCCAGGGTCATCGATATCAGCGGAGGAAGCAAAGCTGACAGGGCCAATGCACAGCTCTGGACAGGAAACGGAACGGCAGCCCAGCAATTCCGATTCGAGTATGAAGGAAACGGGTACTGCAGAATCGTCAATGCCGGTTCCGGACTGGTGCTGGATGTTTCAGGCGGCCTGGCGCAGGCAGGAACAAATGTCCAGCAGTATACATGGAACGGTACGAAGGCTCAGCTGTGGAAAATCGGCATCAGCGAGGATGGTAACTATACGATTTATTCTGCGCTCGGCAGCAGTCTGGTGCTGGACGTAGCAGGAGGTTCGGACAGCGAAGGAGCCAACCTTCAGATTTATACAGCAAACGGGACAGATGCCCAGAAATGGAAACTGTCCGGATAATCGGGAAATGCAGGGGAAGCGGCCTTCCGCTTCCTCTTTTTTTCACCTCTATGCGGTTGAAAAGAGCCCTGTTTTAGGGTATAGTATAATAGATTATTTATCAGGAGAGAGCAATGGCATATAAAATCGTATTAATACCCGGGGACGGAATCGGCCCCGAAATCACGGCAGCGGCGAAAGAAGTGCTGGATGCCGTTTTCAGAAAGCATTCCCTTGAAGCAGAGTATGAAGAAGTTCTGATGGGCGGCGCGTCGATTGACGCATACGGAGTTCCGCTCACGGACGAAACCATTGAAAAATGCAAGGCGGCGGATGCTGTCCTGCAGGGGTCGATCGGAGGCGATGCGGCGACTTCGCCGTGGTATCGTCTGGAACCTTCCAAAAGACCGGAAGCCGGTCTTCTGAAGATCCGCAAGGCACTCGGCCTTTTTGCGAACCTGCGTCCTGCCTATCTTTATCCGGAACTGAAAGACGCCTGTCCGCTGAAGGATTCCGTCGTCGGAGACGGCTTTGACATCATGATGATGCGCGAACTGACCGGCGGTCTTTATTTCGGGGAAAGAAAAACCGTTACGGAGAACGGCATCCGGAAGGCGACGGATACGCTGAACTACTGCGAGGAAGAAATCCGCCGTGCCGCAAAAAAGGCTTTTGAGATTGCCATGAAGAGGCGGAAACTCGTGACGCTGGTCGACAAGGCGAATGTCCTGGATTCTTCCAGACTCTGGCGGGCCGTCACGGAAGAGACTGCGAAGGATTATCCGGAAGTCACGCTGAAGAACATGCTCGTCGACAACTGTGCAATGCAGCTGGTCAGGAATCCGGGCCAGTTCGATGTCGTCCTTACGGAGAACATGTTCGGAGACATCCTTTCGGATGAAATGAGCATGATAGCCGGATCCATCGGCATGCTTCCTTCCGCGTCGCTGAACGAAACAAAGTTCGGACTCTATGAGCCGAGCGGCGGTTCGGCGCCGGATATCGCGGGAAAGGGCATTGCCAATCCCATCGCAGCCATTCTGTCAGCGGCCATGCTTCTTCGCTACAGTCTCGATCTCGATGCGGAAGCTGAGGAAATCGAAGAGGCCGTAAGAAGAGTTCTGGCGGACGGATACCGTACTGCCGACATTTATTCCGAAGGAAGCGTAAAAGTGAACACAGAGGAAATGGCGCAGCGCATCATCGAGCGTCTTTCCTGACAGACAGTCAGGACCCGCCTTCAGGACGGGCCGGAGGAGGTTTTTGAAAATGAGATCGGATGCAGCAAAGAAAGGTCTTCAGCAGGCACCCCACAGGTCGCTGTGGAACGCCCTGGGAATGACAAAAGAGGAAATGGCGAAGCCGCTGGTGGCGGTTGTCAGCTCCTACAACGAAATTGTTCCGGGACACATGAATCTGGACAAGATTGCCCAGGCCGTCAAACTCGGTATTGCAGAAGCGGGCGGAACGCCGATCATGTTCCCGGCTATCGCGGTCTGCGACGGAATCGCTATGGGACACACCGGCATGAAATACAGTCTTGTCACAAGGGATCTGATCGCGGATTCCACCGAGGCGATGATCAACGCTCATCAGTTTGATGCCATGGTCTGCATCCCGAACTGTGACAAGAATGTACCGGGGCTTCTGATGGCGGCAGCCAGGCTCAATATCCCGACGGTCTTCGTCAGCGGCGGCCCGATGCTTCCGGGAAAAGTCCATGGAAAGAGGACTTCACTCTCCAGCATCTTCGAGGCAGTAGGCGCTTACGATGCAGGAAAACTGGACAAGCAGGGTCTTACGGATTTCGAGGAATACGGCTGTCCGACCTGCGGCTCCTGCTCAGGCATGTATACGGCCAACAGCATGAACTGCCTGACCGAGGCAATCGGCATGGGACTGCAGGGCAACGGAACGATTCCGGCTGTCTATTCGGCAAGGATCCGCCTGGCAAAACACGCCGGCATGCAGGTCATGGAAATGCTGAAGAAAAATATCCGCCCGAGAGACATCATCACGGAGGCCTCCATCCGGAACGCTCTGACTGTCGATATGGCTTTGGGATGCTCGACCAACACGATGCTTCATCTGCCCGCAATTGCCCATGAAATCGGCATGGATCTGGATATGCGGATGGCCAACGACTATTCGGCCAGGACCCCGAACCTGTGCCATCTGGCACCGGCGGGTCCGACGTACATGGATGAACTCAATGAAGCGGGCGGCGTCTATGCCGTCATGAAGGAACTCAGTAAGAAGAAACTCCTGAATCTGAACTGCATGACAGTAACCGGAAAGACGGTCGGAGAAAATATCAAGGATGCGGTCAATCTGAATCCGGAAGTTATCCGTCCGATTAACAAGCCTTACAGCAAGACCGGAGGAATTGCCGTGCTTTCCGGAAACATTGCCCCGGAGGGCGGTGTCGTGAAGCAGAGCGCAGTTGTGCCAGAGATGCTGGTGCATGAAGGACCGGCGCGCGTCTTTGATTCGGAAGACACGGCAATCAAGGCTATCCTCGGAAAGAAAATCAAACCGGGAGATGTTGTCGTAATCCGCTACGAAGGGCCGAAAGGCGGACCGGGCATGAGAGAAATGCTGAATCCGACTTCAGCGATAGCGGGCATGGGACTCGGATCTTCCGTGGCGCTGATCACTGACGGAAGGTTCAGCGGAGCTTCCAGGGGAGCCTCCATCGGCCATGTATCACCGGAAGCGGCAGTCGGCGGACCAATTGCATTAATCAGGGAAGGCGACATGATCAAAATCGATATTCCGAAGAAAACAATGAATGTGGATGTCAGCGCGGAAGAGCTTGAGAAACGTGCCAGGGCATGGAAACCGAGGAAACCGAAGATCACAACCGGCTATCTTGCCAGATATGCGGCAATGGTGACATCCGGAAGCCGCGGGGCCGTTCTTCAGGTTCCGGGTGAGAAAGAGTAAAGGGGATAAGAAATCAGATGCGGATGACAGGAGCGGAAATCGTCATCGCCTGCCTCAAAGAGCAGGGAGTGGATACGGTGTTCGGGTATCCCGGCGGAACGATACTGAATATTTACGATGCGCTTTACAGGCATAAATCGGAAATCAGGCATATCCTGACTTCCCATGAACAGGGAGCCGCCCATGCGGCGGACGGCTATGCCCGCGCGACCGGAAAGGTCGGCGTCTGCATGGCGACATCGGGACCGGGCTCAACGAACCTGGTGACCGGAATCGCGACAGCCTATATGGATTCGATTCCCATGGTTGCCATTACCTGCAATGTATCAGTTCCTCTGCTGGGGAAGGATACTTTCCAGGAAGTTGACATTGCGGGCATTACGATGCCGATCACGAAATACAGCATGATCGTCAAGGATGTCAGCAGACTTGCGGACAGCATCCGCCGGGCTTTTCAGATAGCGGCTTCCGGACGTCCGGGACCCGTGGTCGTGGATATCACGAAGGATGTGACGGCGGATGAGGCGGAGTACAAGGCGAAGAAGCCGGCTGCCATCAAAAGGAAATCCGAGACAATTAAAGAGGCGGATCTGAAAAATGCTGCTCATATGATTGCCGAAGCAAAGCGTCCGGTACTTTTTGTCGGAGGCGGAGCGAATCTTTCGGATGCATCTGAAGAGATTCGGGAATTTGCGAAGAAAATCGATGCGCCGGTCTGCGATACGCTGATGGGAAAGGGTGCCTTTTCCGGAAACGATCCGCTGTACATGGGAATGCTCGGTATGCACGGCACCAAGACTTCGAACCTGGCCATTGCCGGCTGTGATCTTCTGATCGCGGCAGGCGTGCGCTTTTCAGACCGTGATACCGGCAAGACCAGTGATTTTGCGAAAAATGCAAAAATCCTGCAGCTGGATATCGACCCGGCGGAGATCAATAAGAATGTCATCGTCGATGCATCCGTTATCGGGGACCTGAAAGAGATTCTCAGAAGACTTCTGCCGATTGTGAAAGAAGAGAAGCATCCTCAGTGGATCCGGGAAACGGAAGAACGAAAAAAGAAATTCCCGCTGAAATACGACCGTTCCGGACTGACCGGACCGTATGTCATTGAGAAGATTTATGAACTGACAAAAGGAAATGCCATCATGGCGACGGATGTCGGACAGCACCAGATGTGGACGGCGCAGTATTATCATTTCACGAAACCGCGTTCCTTCCTGACTTCCGGAGGCCTGGGGACGATGGGATACGGCCTGGGTGCTGCTATCGGGGCGAAAGTGGGATGCCCGGAAAGAACTGTCGTCAACATTGCCGGCGACGGCTGCTTCCGCATGAATATGAATGAAATCATTACGGCCGTGCGGGCGCATATTCCGGTGGTGGAAGTGGTCATGGACAACAACGTCCTCGGCATGGTGCGCCAGTGGCAGACTCTCTTCTACGGAAAACGTTATTCCAGCACGACGCTGAGCGACGGCCTCGACTATGTAAAACTGGCTGAAGCAATGGGCGCCGAAGGATACCGCGTCACGACAAAAGAGGAAGCGGATGAAGTTCTGGCAAAAGCCCTGAAATCAAAGAAGCCGGTGATCATCGACTGCGTGATCGGTCAGGATGACATGGTCTTCCCGATGGCACCGGCAGGAAAGCCGATTGAAAATGCATTTGATCAGGATGACATGAACAGTCTTGATTAAAAAATAAAAGGAGGAACAGGAAATGTTTACGTATCAGTGTCTCAATCCAGTAGCGGCAGTAGGACTCAGCCATTTTGGTGATCAGTACCAGAAGTTGGAAGAAGGAACGCCTGACGCGTATCTTGTCCGTTCGGCGAGTATGAAGGAAATGGAAATTCCGGATTCCGTTTCCGCAGTGGCACGTGCCGGTGCCGGAGTCAATAACATTCCCCTGGATGTCTGTGCGGAAAAAGGCATCGTTGTCTTCAATACACCGGGCGCCAATGCGAACGGCGTCAAGGAACTCGTGCTTGCAGGAATGCTCCTTGCTTCCAGGGATATCTGCGGCGGCATCGAATGGCTGAAAGCCCAGGAGCCGACGGAAGATCTGGCCAAGAGAGTTGAGAAACAGAAGAAGCAGTATGCCGGCACGGAAATCGCCGGAAAGAAGCTCGGCATCATCGGCCTCGGAGCAATCGGAGCGATGGTCGGAAATGATGCAGTCCGCCTCGGAATGAAAGTCTACGGCTACGATCCGTATCTCTCTCCGGATGCGGCATGGAGAATCAATCCGAAGGTCCATCATGTGACTGATGTCAATGAAATCTACAAGAACTGCGATTTTATCACGATCCATGTTCCGCTTCTGGATTCCACGAAGGGATTTATCGGGGCAGAAGCTCTTTCCATGGTCAAGGACAATGTCGTCGTGCTGAATTTCGCACGGGATCCGCTCATCGATGAACAGGCGATGATTGCAGCACTCGAGGCGGGAAAAGTCCGCAAGTATGTCACGGATTTCGTGACGCCGGGAATCCTTGGAGTTAAGAATACGCTGATCCTTCCGCATCTGGGAGCTTCTACGGAAGAGTCCGAGGACAACTGCGCGGTAATGGCTGTCCAGGAACTGAAAGATTATCTTGAAAACGGAAATATCCGCAATTCCGTCAATTATCCGGCGGTCAGTCTCGGTGCCTGCGCAGCCGAAGGACGTGTCGGCGTCCTTTATAAGAACTTTGACGGTGCGGAAGAGAAGCTGAAAGAAGTTCTTAGCGGAGCAGCCGTCAAGTCGGCTTCCGGAAAACGCGGCGACTACGGCTATGCAATTCTTGATCTGAACGCGGGAGCGTCCGAAGATGCTGCTGCGAAACTGAAGGCAGTGGACGGAGTCATCAAAGTACGCATCATCAAATGAACACCGGTAATATTTCCAAGAAAGCAAAAAGGCTGAAAAGGGCCGTCAGGACTGTCCGGTATGTCTCCAAAAACCGGACAAGGATCCGGACGGCTGCTTCAGCGATCTTACATGCCGTCAAAGGCTGAAAACGGGCGAGGACGCAGGATGTCGGATAAAGCGAACCAATATATGGAATGGCCTGAAATAGAAGGAATTCAGTATTCGGATCAGAATCATCCGAAGCGTATTCTTGCGCCCCGCCTCGTGAAAGAAGGAGTGCTGATCCAGGGATATTTCCCGGACAGCGAAAAAGCCGTTCTGGTCAACGAAGAGAGCGGCACATCCGTCCCTATGAAAATGGAAGATGACTCCGGCTGGTTTGCGGTGATTCTCCCCCTCCGGAAAATCCCGCGGCATCATTTCCTGGTCGACGGGGAAGAAACGGGAAATCCGTACGCCTTTCCGAATCTGATTACAGCGGAGGAAGAAGGAGAATTCTGTGCGGGAATCCGCTATGAGATTTATAAAAAACTCGGAGCCCACCGCATGCAATGTGAAGGAACCGAGGGAGTCTTCTTTGCCGTCTGGGCGCCGAATGCCATCCGCGTCAGCGTGGCCGGTCCTTTCTGCAGATGGGACGGCCGCATCTTTCCGATGGAATTCCATGAAGACTCCGGAATCTTTGAGCTCTTTATTCCCGGCATTCCGGCCGGTTCGCTGTACAAGTTCGAACTGAAGCTGGCGGACGGACTGACGTACATGCGTCCGGATCCGTTTGCCGGTGAATTTGAAAGGATGCCCGCGAATGCATCCGTTGTGACGGAATCCGCCTATCGATGGCATGACAGGGAATACCTGCATGACAGAAAACTGGCTCATGAGAAGAATGTGTCTGCACCGATGGCCATCTATGAACTCAATCTGGCGGACTGGAATAAAGAAGAGGACGGTTCCGTCAGCATCTGCCGGAAAACCGCTCCGCTTCTTGCCTCTTATGTAAAGAAACTCGGATACACGCATGTGGAGCTGATGCCTGTCATGGAATATCCGGATGATTTCACTTCCGGCTATCAGACGACAGGATATTTTGCACCTTCCAGCCGTTTCGGGACACCGGATGATTTCCGGTTCCTGATCGATACCCTGCATAAGGCGGGAATCGGCGTGATTCTGGACTGGACTCCGTCACAGTTTTCCGCCAATGCCGAAGGGCTGGCTTCCTTTGACGGAACCTGTCTTTTCGAGCATCTGGATCCGAGACAGGGAACCCATCCGGTATGGGGGACGAAAATCTGGAACTACGGCCGTCCGCAGGTCAAGAATTTCCTGATTTCCTCGGCTGTCTGCTGGCTGAAGGAATTCCATGCGGATGGACTGCGGATGGACGGCGTTTCCACGATCCTGCGTCTCGATTACGGACGTGCAGACGGACAGTGGATTCCGAATATGTACGGGACGAATGAGAACCTGGAGGGCATCGAATTCCTGAAGCATCTGAATTCCATCATCAAGAAGAACTATCCGGATGTACTTCTGATTGCAGAAGAAGACGTTGACTGGCCGGACGTCACGGGACCGGTCGACGAATGCCATCTGGGATTTGACTATAAATGGAATCTTCATTTTACTGAGGATATTCTTTCGTATTTCCGGCGCGATCCGAAAGAGCGGCCGGAAGCGCACAGCGACCTGACGGAAAGCATGCTGTATAATTATATTGACCGCTTCATCATCAGTCTGTCGCGTGATATTTCGCTGTTCGATCCGGAGAAGCTGTTCCGGGAAATGTCCGGTACCGAAGAAGAGAAAAAGGCCAACCTGCGCGCTGCCTATGCTTTCCTGATGGCGCATCCGGGCAGGAAGCTTTTTACGGAGAAAGAGGAATTCAATCCGGACTATTTCCGGGATCTTCTGAAGCTTTACCGGGAACAGCCTGCCCTCTATGAAGAGGATTATCTCGGCTCCGGGTTTGAATGGGTCAATACCCTGGATTCTGAAAAATGCGTTCTTTCATTCCTGAGAAAAACAGACAGGCCTGAAGATACCCTTCTTGTCGTCTGCAATTTCTCTGACCGGGAAGTTATGAGGTACCGCATCGGTGTTCCCTATGCCGGACAGTACCGGGAACTCTTCTCTACAGATGCAAAGATTTACGGGGGAAGCGGCAGGGTGAATCCGCGTTCCAAAGAGGCGAAGGAAATCGTGTGCGATGAAAGAAAGAACAGCATCGTGATCCGGCTGGCTCCGCTGACCGTATGCATTTTCCAGAAACGCACGGCGCTCACGAAGAAGGATAGTAAATGACGACACTTGAGCAGTTTCAGAATTATGTGTCCGGAATCCTTCCGGCCATCGGAACCTTTGCGGTACATGTCGGACTGGCCCTTCTGGTCTATTTCGTCGGTGCGAAGATCATCAACTGGGCATCGAAGCTTTTCAAGAAATGGCTGGACGGGAAAAGCTGGGATGCTTCCGCGGCTGTTTTTCTGACCAATCTTTTCAAGGTGATTCTGAAAGTCCTCCTGGCCATTGCCTGTCTCGTTCAGATCGGACTGAAAGAGGCTACGGTACTGGCAGCTCTGGGATCCATCGGCGTCGGACTGGGTCTGGCGCTCCAGGGCGGCATGGCCAATCTGGCGGGAGGCATTCTGATCCTGACGGTCAAGCCCTTCCGCGTGGGAGACTATATCGTTGAGAATTCGCAGAAACAGGAAGGGACCGTTAAGGCAATTGATATTTTCTATACAACGCTGATGACTTTCGACAACCGGAAGATCGTCATTCCGAATAAGATGCTGACAGACAATACGGTTATCAATGTGACGGCCGAAGGACAGAGGATGCTGGACATCAAAGTCAGCATCGGATACAGGAATGACCTGATCAGGGCAAAAGAAGTGCTGAGAAGGGCGGCGGAATCCGTTTCCGGCGTCCTGACGGATCAAGAGATCAAGATTTATGTTGATGAACTCGCGGAAAGCTCCGTGAATATCGGAGTACGTGCCTGGGTCAGGACAGAAAACTACCTGCCTGCGAAATGGGAAATGCAGGAGAAAATCAAACTGGCTCTGGAAGAAGCGGGAATCTCCATCGCGTTCAATCAGCTGGATGTACATTTGGATCAGATCTCTAAGAAGGAGGAATCATAGATTATGGAATCAATCAAGAAAATCCGCAACAGCACCATTCTGATGTCACTCGTGTATATTGTATTCGGTCTATTGATGGTTGTATTTCCGAAGCAGATGGGCAGCCTCGTCTGCATCATCCTGGGTGTCATTTCCCTGGTGTTCGGCATCTATAAGCTGATCCTGTATTTCCGCAAAACAAGCCTTGAGGCGGCTCTGGCCTACGATCTGGCCGTGGGAATCCTGTTCACGGTCCTGGGCGTCATCGTCCTTGTTTTTCAGGCGAAAGTGCTGGAAATCCTGCCGATCATCTTCGGCATTTTCCTGCTGATCAGTTCCATCATGAAGGTACAGAACGCGGTGGACGTCAAGCGCTTCGGCGGTTCGAAATGGTGGCTCGCCCTGATCTTTGCCGCGGTTTCCATCGTTCTGGCCATCATCCTGATCCTTAAGCCGCAGTTCGTGGTTGACGCTTCCTTTGTCGTCATCGGAATCTTCCTGATCATTGACGGTGCTGAAGGACTGGCAAGCATATTCATGTATTCCAAGTATTACCGGAAGGCGAAGAATGCAGCGGATGGCACGGTTTCAGGCCTGTCGCACGAAACTGTCGATGCGGATTCGGCAGAAGTCGTTTCTTCCGTTCCGATCTTTTCCCCGAAGGAAACGGCGAAGGCCAAAGAAACATCCGGTGCGTCTATGACAGGTTCTGCAGCGGGCAGGACAGGTGCTGTATCGAATACATCAGGCGCGGCGTCGAACACGTCCGGTACGGCATCCGGTACGTCAGGGGCTGTATCCGGAAAGACAGGCTCAGCATCAGGCGCGGCATCCGGAAATACGCCTGCCGGCACAAATCAGACGTTTCATTTGAATTTTGATCCGGATACCGGCAAGCCGATTAATAAAAAGTGAGGGAACAGCCCGCCGGGCTGAAGAATCATAAAAAACAGAAGGAGAACATCATGAGCGAAGAATGCAATCACGACTGCGAACACTGCGGAGAGAATCCCGGAGAATGCGGAGAAAGCCAGGATTTTTCCGGCTTCCGGGCAGAGGCCAATCCGGGTTCGGAGGTTAAGAAGGTCATCGGTATCGTAAGCGGCAAGGGAGGAGTCGGAAAATCACTCGTCACATCGCTTCTTGCGGTCGCAGCAAACCGCAGAAATAAAAGAGCGGGAATCCTGGATGCGGACATTACCGGTCCGTCGATTCCGCGCATGTTCGGAATCCATGAGAAGGCACGCGGAACAGAAGCTGCAATCCTTCCGGTTCTTTCCCATGACGGCGTGGAAGTCATGTCCGTCAATCTGGTTCTGGAAAATGAAGAAGATCCGGTCATCTGGAGAGGTCCGATGATTGCCGGAGCGGTCAAGCAGTTCTGGACAGACGTTGCCTGGGGCGACCTGGACTACCTGTTTGTGGATATGCCGCCGGGAACCGGGGATGTGCCGCTGACGGTTTTCCAGTCTCTTCCGGTGGACGGCATCATTGTCGTGACGTCGCCGCAGGACCTGGTTTCCATGGTAGTGGAGAAAGCCGTGCGCATGGCAGAGCAGATGAAGGTTCCTGTTCTCGGCGTTGTCGAGAATATGAGTTATGTCCAGTGCCCGAACTGCAAAGAGAAAATCTATGTGTTCGGCAAAGGGAAGACAGAGAGCATTGCCAAAAAGCACGGTATTGAAAAAACAGCTGAACTTCCGATTCTGCCGGAACTTGCAAAGTTCTGTGATGACGGAGAAATCGAGAAGACAGACGGTTTCCTTCTTGAACCCATCGCAAAACTGCTTCCGTAAGGAGAAAAGCAATGGCTGCTGTATTTATCGCACCTTTTTATGTCGCGGCGAATGTCCTGATCATGCTGGACTGTCTTCACTGGCTGAAGACGATGATCGGTTTCTTTAAACTGAGACCTGTTCAGATTACTTTTGCCGTCTTTTTCCTTTTTCTGATGTCCTCGCCGGTCATCGCTTTCCTGATGCCGGCAGGACAGGCACAGAGATTCATGAAATCCCTGGGGAATCTCTGGATGGGCATTTTCCTGTATCTGGCGCTTTTCATTGTCATCGGCAAACTGGTGGGCCTGATCCTGTGCCTGACTCATGTTTCGGCAAAAGAGGTCATGAGGAACGGCCTGGGTTTCCGCATCACCGGTGCGGCTGTTCTTGTCTGCACGGTCCTTGTCTGCGTGAACGGCCTGACGAACGCGCAGAACATCAAGGTGACGAATTACAGCGTTGAAACGGCAAAAAGCGGCGGAAAACTTTCGGGGCTGAAGATCGTCCTCATTTCCGACCTGCATCTGGGCTACAATGCCGGGACCGCCATGATGAAGCAGATGGTGGAAAAGGTCAATGCGCAGGATCCGGATATCATCCTCTGCGCCGGAGACGTTTTTGACAACGAATATGAAGCACTGGATGATCCGGCGGAACTGGAGAAGATCCTCTCCGGAATGAAGAGCCGGTACGGTGCCTACTGCGTCATGGGGAATCATGATATCGAAGAACCGATACTGGGCGGGTTTACATTTCCCAGCAGCAGTTCCAAAGTAACCGATCCGCGCTTCATCAGGTTCGTGAAGGACTCCGGAATGACGCTCCTTTCGGATGAGTCGGTCCTGATCGATGACTCTTTCTATGTGGTCGGAAGGCTGGATTACGAAGAACCGGGTAATGAAACCAAGACGAGGAAAACGGAAGCCGAGCTTCTGAACGGGCTGGATACATCGAAACTGCTGATCGATCTCGAGCATGAGCCGAGAAACCTGCAGCAGGCTGCGGATGCCGGCTTTGATCTGGACCTGGCAGGACATACTCATGCCGGACAGGTCTGGCCCGGAACCGAAATCATCAAATTTTTCTGGCAGAATGCTTCGGGTTATTTAAAGGTAGGAAACATGCACAGCATTGTTACGGACGGCGTGGGATCTTTCGGGCCGTATATGCGGACAATGTGCGATGCGGAAATCTGCACCGTCAATGTGAATTTTTCCGGATAAGGATTGCCGGACAGGATTACAGGATAAGGAGTTTTCATGTCTTTGAATCTGCACAGCATGGATTTTAAGATGCCGGCTCTTTCCGTCATCGACATGCATATCCATACGAAAGAAGGCTCGATGGACGGACACTGTTCCGTTTTCGACAGTGCCCAGAAACTGAAGGAAATGGGTTTCACAGGCATGGTTACGGCCGACCATAATTCCTATGCGGGATACGAAGCCTGGGAAAACGGAATTGCATCGCACCCGGAGCTGAAGGATTTCCATGTCATCCGGGGAATTGAATACGATACGAGAGACGGCGGACATGTCCTGGTCATCCTGCCGGTGGGCACGGAGATTAATCTCTTGAAAATCCGGGGCATGGGGGTCGAAAGACTGCTGGATCTGGTTCATGAGAAAAATGGAATCTGCGGCATGTGCCATCCGTACGGAAACGGCTATTTCGCGGCAATGCATACAAACCATGTGAAGAACTCCGTGGAAATCCAGAAGAAGTTTGATTTCATTGAGATCTTCAATGCCCATATCAAGGACGAAGGAAACCAGGATGCCGATGAGCTGGCGAAAAAACTGAATAAGCCGGGATCGGCGGGGACTGATGCCCACAAACTGAAATACGTCGGTACGGCGTCAACCGGATTTGATATGAAGGTGACGAATTCAGACGAACTGATAGAAGGCGTCATGAAGGGGCACATCATTGCTGCAGGAAAAGTTGGATCCCTGATCTTCCCCCAGCAGCACGGAATCATCAAGTGGGGCGGAATCATCGGCTACTGGGTATGGAACAAGGCAGCGGCTCTTCTCTATACAAAGCGCAGGAGCAAGGCTTATTCAATATTCAGAAAAAACAGTTGATATTTTGTGTCTTTCATGTATAATAATTTAGTGGCTCGCCGATGTGGCTCAGCTGGTAGAGCAACGCATTCGTAATGCGTAGGTCATCGGTTCGAATCCGATCATCGGCTGTCAGGAAGAATCCCGGAACAATCTGTTCCGGGATTTTTTGTTGCAGTTTTGTTCTAGATTGTCCGGCATAATGGAAAAACGGAAACAGGCAGACTGATGCATGTGAGGCGGAAGAGGGGATGCAGCAGGATGTGCCGGAAAAACAGAGACGGAGGCGGAGATGAAAATAAAAAAGAAGGCATTACTGGCATTGGCTGTTGCAGCAGCGATGACAATGGGGACAACGGCCGTATCGGCAGCCGGAGAGATTACGGATCCGGCGGCAGCCGGCATGGATACGGTATCCGGCATGAATATTGCAGCGGACATGGATGAAACAAGGCTGAATGCGAATGCGGATGATCAGGATCCGGGAAAACTTCTGATCAGGCGGTCCACAACGAAGGAAGGCGATTCCGGTGCTTCAGATTCGTACCTGTATGAATATGATTCCATGAACCACCTGATTAAACAGACCTGCTATTCGGACGGGTACAACGTAATCACTTATTATGAATATGATGAATCAAAAGGATACATGACCCTTGAAACAACCGGCATCGAAAAAGCAGGTGTTTTCGAAGAAACCTACAAATACGTTTATCAGTATGATGAGATGGACCGGCTGATCAAGCGTACAGGAACCCATAGCGGGGAAGTACGCGAAATTATCTTTGCCTATGACTCCGGACGCCTGGCCAGGAAAACCGGATGGGTAACCAAAGACGGCGTTGAAAAAGAATATTTCTATTCGGTTCTTACGTATGACAGTACCGGACTGATCTGTACCGAAAAGATTCACGCGGTCAGCGATTCAGGTGAGGAGTCATTGATTTCAATAATAATTACTGAGAAGAATGCAAAGAAAACTGTCATTCATACGACAATTACTTATTCCGGCGGAAATGATTACGAGGAAACCGTCACGAAGCTGGATTCGACCGGAGAATATCCACTGGAAGCAGAAAAAAGAGTAACCGCAACGGACGGCACGGTGACTGTGTCTGACGAGTCCTTTGCCTATGCGCCTGAACCAATCCGTTCAGCCGGAAAAACGAGGTATGATACTGCTTCCGTGATCGCACTGAACAATTACCCGCAGGGCAGCACGGGAATCGTGCTTGTCAGCGGCGAGAATTTCCCGGATGCCCTTTCAGCTGCCGGATATGCGGGAAAGATGAACCTTCCGGTTCTGATCACGACCCCGGATAAACTGCAGGAAAAGACGAAACTCCTGATTGAAGAATGGAAAGTGACCGATGTCATGATTATCGGAGGAATGACAGAGGTTACGGAGCAGGTTGAGAAAGATCTGGTCGGCTGCGGGATTGACCAGAACCATATTCAGCGGCTGAAAGGCGATACGCGTTCGGAGACAGCCGCAGCTGTAGAGGCTGCCGCTGAGTTCGACAAATCAGGAGCCTGCGTGCTGGCGAGCGGAAAAAGTCCTTCAGATGCTCTGAGCATTTCCCCGTGGTGCCGTTCAAAGGCCATGCCGCTGCTGCTTGCCGAAAACGACGGAAGCGTCAGTGAAAAGACTTTTGCAGCTCTGAAGAAATATGCGAAGGTTTACATCTGCGGCGGATCATTGGCAGTTTCGGACTCAGTCATGGACAGCCTGGAAAAGGCAGGAGTCAAAACATTCCGTCTGGATGGAAAGGACCGCTACGAAATATCCATTAAGATTGCAGATACCTTCAGTCAGGGGTCGGCTGATTCCGGAAACCTGTTCCTCGCATCGGGTGACGATGGTCATTATGCAGATGCCCTGATCGGATCGATGAAGGCATCGGATGAAAGTGCTCCGATTCTCCTGATCAGCAGCGACTCGGAAAGCATTTTCAAATATATCCGTGACCGCTATACAAAGAGCGAGACCATGAATCATCTGCATGTGCTGGGAGGATATGCCAGCGTCGGGGATACGACGATGAACAAAGTGCTTCAGCTCTGGTAAACGGAAAAGATATATGAAATATTCCCCGGACTGTAAAAGGCCCGGGGATTTTTTTACATTATAGGAAATTCCTCCTTTTGGAAAAGGGCAGAAAAAAAGAAGGTGGTGAAAGAAAGGTTCAGTAAACAGGCCGTTGGGGATCAGAAGATATAGAAGCCTTCCTCACCTTCAACGTCTTCATCAAGGTCATCGTCTTCGTGTAAGAAGTAGTCCATGTCCAGGAGGTCGTCGTCACTCATCGTACGGACATCTTCCGATGTCATTCCTTCCGGCGGGGACTGCATATATTGTTTCCTGAG